>Ga0209127_100024_pt1 | contig 400491 bp, 389 predicted proteins | sample LakSupMetagenome_FD_187469 | JGI IMG/M metagenome (GOLD analysis project Ga0209127, IMG submission 187469) | Freshwater microbial communities from Lake Superior, Canada - Sta WM archaea (SPAdes) (version 2) | ecosystem: Environmental > Aquatic > Freshwater > Lake | place: Lake Superior, Canada... | reverse complement strand
CGTCTCCCCCTCCCCTCTGGCTGCGCCGAGGAGCGCAGCGTTTTGCGGATCAGGGCTCGCAGCTGTTTGAGCGAAGCGAGTTCTGCGAGACCCCGCAAAACGCGAGCACCGCAGGTTGCCCCGTAGCAACGCGAAGGGGTCGCAGACAGCGGGGTCGCCTTTTCTTTGCTTACTTTCTTTTGGCGAAGCAAAAGAAAGTGAGTCGCCTGCCGGGGCGAGACCCGGCCTCCGCCCCCCGCAAGGGGCGCGCCCCATGAACAAGCTCATCCAGAAGCTCTCCGCTCTCCCAAGAGACGCCCGAGACACCCTCTTCCTGCTGACAGTCATCGCCCTGATAGTGCTGCCGCAAGTAGAAAACCTCCCCTGGTGGTGCACAGCCCTGACGGCGCTGGTATTGCTCTGGCGCGGCTCGCTGGCCATAGAAGCCCGCCCCCTCCCCAGCCGCTGGTGGCGCATCGCCCTGCTCGCACTGGCGTTGGCAGGCACCTACGCCACCCACCGCACCCTCCTCGGCCGCGACGCGGGCGTCACGCTCATCGTGATCCTGCTGGCCCTCAAGACCCTGGAGCTGCGCGCCCGCAGAGACGCCTTCGTCGTCTTCTTCCTGGGCTTCTTCGCGATGCTCACGAACTTCTTCTATTCGCAGTCGCTGCTGACGGCCGTCACGATGCTGCTCGCGCTGCTGGGCCTGCTCACGGCGCTGGTCAACGCGCACATGCCCGTGGGCAAGCCGTCGCTGATGCAGGCCGCGCGCATGGCCGGATGGATGGCACTGGCCGGCGCGCCGATCATGCTTGCGCTGTTCCTCCTCTTCCCGCGCTTCGCGCCGCTGTGGGGCACGCCGAGCGATGCGATGGCCGGACGCACGGGCCTGTCGAACACGATGCGCGTCGGCGCCATCGCCGAGTTGGCACTCGACGACAGCATTGCCGCCCGCATCAAGTTCGACGACAACCGCACGCCGCCGCAGAGCCAGCTCTACTTCCGCGGCCCGGTGCTCGGCCAGTTCGACGGCCGCGAGTGGACGGCGCTGCCGGCATGGGCACGCGGCGGGCAAGGACTCGCGAACCTCCGTGTGACGGGCGAGCCCGTGCGCTACGAGGTCACGCTCGAGCCCAACAACCGCCCCTGGCTGCTGACGCTCGACGCGGCGCAGAAGGCGCCCGAAGCCCCCGGCCTCGAAGTCATGGGCACGCCCGACCTGCAGTGGCTCTCGAACCGACCCATCACCGACCTGCTGCGCTATCGCGCGGAGAGCTACCTGCGCTTCCAGAGCGGACCGGTGCGCCGCGCCGGCGGGCAGTTGCAGGCTTATCTGGCTCTGCCACCCGGTACGAATCCGCGCACCGCCGCGCTCGCGGCAGAAATGCGCAACGATCCCGCGCTGGCCGGCGCCGCCACGCCGGCCCTCGTCCAGGCCGTGCTGCAGCGGCTTCGCACCGGCGGCTACACCTATACGCTGGAGCCCGGCGTCTACGGCAACGACACGGCCGACGAATTCTGGTTCGACCGCAAGGAAGGCTTCTGCGAGCACATCGCCTCGGCCTTCGTGGTGCTGATGCGCAACCTCGGCATTCCCTCGCGCATCGTGACGGGCTATCAGGGCGGCGAACTCAACAGCATCGACAACTACTGGATCGTGCGTCAGCGCGACGCGCACGCCTGGGCCGAAGTCTGGCAAGACGGGGCGGGCTGGGTGCGCGTGGACCCGACGGCCTCGGTCGCCCCCGGCCGCATCGGGCAGTTGCAGCGGCTCATGCCGCAGCCGGGCCTCTTCGCCGGCGCCATCGGTGCGATGAGCCCGACGCTGGTGCAGAACCTGCGCGCCGCCTGGGAGGCGGTGAACAACGGCTGGAACCAGTGGGTGCTCAACTACACGCAGAGCCGCCAACTCAACCTGCTGAAGAACCTCGGCTTCGACGCGCCGAGCCTGGAAGACCTCGCCTACGTGCTGCTCTATCTGGTCATCGCCGCGAGCCTCGCCGGCGCAGGCTGGACGCTGTGGGAACGCAGCCGGCACGACCCCTGGCTGCGCCTCCTCGGCCAGGCCCGCGCGCGCCTGTTGAAAGCCGGCCTCGCGGTGCCCGAGACCGCACCGCCGCGCCAGATGGCGGCACAGGCCGACGCGCGCTTCGGCGCCGCCGCCCAACCCGTCCGCGACTGGCTGCTCAAGCTCGAGGCCCAGCGCTATGCAGAGGCTGCGCCCGAAACGCTCGCGGCCCTGCGCGCGGAGTTCCGTCGCCTCGCGTGGCCGGTCGCAAATCCACGCGGCTGAAACCACATGTGTCCCGCCGGCAGCCTCGCGCGGGCGGGCGGCACAATCGGCCGATGCGATTTTTTCTCCCCACGCCCTCTCGCTCCACCGCCGCCGTCATTCTTGTTGCCGCTTGCTGCGCCTGGTCCACGGGGGCTTCGGCCCAGAAATCCGCCAGCGGCCGCAACGCTGCGACGAGCCCGGTTCGCGGCAGCATCCCCTACGCCACGCGCGACGACGCGATGCAATTCGCCGACGACGTGGCCGCACGCCGCGGACTCGATCGCGATTGGGTCCGCGCCACCATCGGCAGCGCGCGCTTCCTGCCCAACGTGCCGCGGCTGATGCTGCCGGGCCCGGTGGGCACGGTGAAGAACTGGCAGGTCTACCGCAGCCGCTTCATCGACCCGGTGCGCATCGCGGCCGGCGTGCGCTTCTGGCGCGCCAATGCCGACACGCTGGCGCGCGCCGAGCAGGTGTACGGCGTGCCGCCCGAAATCGTCGTCGGCATCATCGGCGTGGAAACCATCTACGGCCGCAACATGGGCAACTTCCGGGTGATCGATGCGCTGGCCACGCTGTCGTTCGACTTCCCGCAGGGCCATCCGCGCGCGGCCGAGCGCGAAGCCTTCTTTCGCGGCGAGCTCGAGAGCTTTCTCAGCACCGAGAGCCGCACCGCCGAAGATCCGCTCGTTCCCCTAGGCAGCTACGCCGGCGCCATGGGCATGCCGCAGTTCATGCCCAGCAGCATCGCCAAGTACGCGGTCGACTTCGACGGCGACAGCCGCATCGACCTCGTCAACAACCCGGCCGACGTGATCGGCTCGGTCGCGAGCTACTTCAAGGCCTTCGGCTGGCAGCCCGGCATGCCGGCGATCTACCCGGTGCACTTCGAGGAAGCGCGGCTGAAGAAGGCCCTGCTGCTCGCGCCCGACATCCTTCCGAGCTTCAGCGCCGACAGCTTCGTGGCCGCCGGTGCGGTGCCCGAAGGCGAAGGCATTCGCCACAAGGGCCTGCTCGCGCTCGTCGAACTGCAGAACGGCGCCGACGCACCGCCGACCTACGTGGCCGGCACGCGCAACTTCTACGTGATCACGCGCTACAACTGGAGCAGCTACTACGCGATGTCGGTGCTCGACCTCGGCCAGGAGGTCAAGGCCGCCATGGAGCAATAGGGCCATGACGCCCGAGGCGCTGCTTGCGAACTGGACCGAGGCCTGGCGCGCCCTGGGCATCGAAGCACCCGACCTCGCACTGTGCGCCGAGCTGCAGCGCCGCTACGGTGAGCCCCAACGCCACTACCACACGATGCAGCACTTGGGCGAATGCCTCGCCTGGTTCGAGCGCGAGAAGGCGCTGGCCGAACGCCCGGGCGAAGTGGCGCTCGCACTCTGGTTCCACGACGCCATCTACGACGTGCATGCGCACGACAACGAAGCGCGCAGTGCCGACTGGGCGCGCGAGGCCCTGCGGACAGCGGGCGCAAACGAAGAAGCAGTCGAACGTATTCATGCGCTCGTGATGGCCACGCGCCATGACGCGGTGCCCGAAGGCCGCGACGCCGAGCTGCTGATCGACATCGACCTCTCCATCCTCGGCGCCGAACCGGCGCGCTTCGACGAGTACGAACGCCAGGTCCACGCCGAGTACGCCTTCGTGCCCGACGAGGTGCGCATGCCTCGCCGGCGCGCCATCCTGCAGCGCTTCCTGGACCGAGAGGCGATCTACGCCACGCCGCGGATGCACGCGCTGCTCGAGGCGCGGGCACGCACCAACCTGCGGCATTCCATCGCCGCAAGCTGAGCCTTCGGACGGGGCTTCTGCGCGCCGGCAGGCAACGCTGCAAGCTTGTTGCGTTGCCAACGCTGTGTTCCGTGCGGGAAATCACAACTCGCCACACGAAATCGCGCCTCTACACTGCGGCCGTCAAGAACAAGGCCCCCTCGGGGAGCCACACAACCGCGCACACAGACGCCCCAGGACACTGCCCGATGAGAAGCAGCAGCCAGAACCGAGGAGATACCGCATGCCGACGACCTGCTCGCTCACCCGTCTCGACGCCACATGCGTGCCGCCTCTCATAGTGCGCCGCGTGCTTCGCCACTGAACGGCTCTCCGTTCCTCCACTGATTCCGCCGACGCGGAAGGCTCCGGTCTTCCGCGGGGGATACGCGCGTCTTTTTTTCCCGCTCCCACAACCAAACCCAACCAAGGAGACATCCCCTGTGAACACCAGACTGACCCAACTGGCCACCGCCGTCCTGCTGCTGGCCGGCCTCTACGGCAACGCCAGTGCCCAGGACGCGCAAACCGACGAGCCACCGCAGGCCGAGGCCAAGGACCCCACCAAGGAGTTCGTCAAGAAGATCAATGACGCCACCGGCCTGGAGTTCTGGGGCTACGGCCGGGGCGGCTTCTTCAGCACTGGCAAGGGCAGGCTCAAGGGCGGCTATTCGCTCGGTGGCGATCTGCAGAAGTACCGCCTGGGCAACGAGGGCGACAACTACCTGGAGTTCGGCATCGGCAAGAGATTCGACCTGGGCGACGGCATCAAGTGGGGCGTGTTCTACATGCCCACCATCTACAACGGCAAGAGCGGCACCGCGCAGGCCTACTTCTCCCTCACCGGCATCTTCGGCAACGCCGCCACCCTGTGGGCCGGCCAGCGCTACCACCGCATCCAGGACGTGCACATCGTGGACAAGTGGGTGGTGGAGGACGGCGACAACTACGGCGCCGGCATCGACGACATCCCGCTGTGGGGCGTCGGCCGGCTGAACGTGGCCCTGCACACCGCCGACTCGGTGGACAACAAGAGCGGCAACCCCAACAACGCCAAGCGCATCAATGTGCAGTGGCGCGACATCCCGACCAACCCGGGCGGCAAGCTCACGGTGACGGGCGGCCTCGTCTCGGGCGACTTCGCCAAGGGACGCGACGGCGGGGCGCTGGGGCTCATGCACATCCAGAAGAACTTCCTGGTTCAAGGCCTGAACAACATCTTCATCGCGCAGGCTTCGAGCGGCCATGCCTCGCTCAGCGGCAAGTTCTACAACCTGGACAACAGCACCACGACCACGGGCCTGTTGCTGCCGCCGGGCTTCGGACTGGAGAACACGCTGCTCTTCGCGCCGCTGGTGGAGCGCACGGTGATCACGCCGCAGTCGGGCGCCAAGCAGCGGCGCATCCTGGACTCGATGGACTTCCAGTTCGGGCGCTTCGGCGGCCAGGGCCTGATCGGCTACCAGACCACGCGCCCGGACAACGGCCCGGAGACCAAGGACTTTTCGCTGGGCGGACGCGTCTCCTACGGCATCGCCAAATACACCAAGCTCCTGGCCGAGCTCTCGACCACGCGCCGCAGCACCGACGACCAGCCCCGCCAGACGTTGAACAAGGGCACGATCGCGGTGGCGTTCTCGCCGAACACCGATTTCTGGACGCGGCCGGAGTTTCGGATCTACGCCACGCGTGCAAGCTGGAACAAGGCTGCGGGCGATGCCAACGTCACCAGCTTCGGAGCCAATGGCCGCAGGAACGCCACGACCTTCGGCATCCAGATGGAAGCATGGTGGGAATGACGTCCCACAGCTGACCCGCGCAGGCAGCGCTCAGGTCGGCACCAGCCGCCACCACTCGGTGCGCGGCAGTTCTTCGTTGCGCTCCTCCTCGACGATGCCGAACAACAGGCCGTCGCGAGGAGCGCCCAGCTTTGCCAGCTGCAGCAGGCGTTCGGGATCGCGGCACAGCATGAAGCTCGCGTCGCCCTGCCATTCGAGGCTGCGGCCGACCTCAGCGAGCATCAGCGCCGGTTGGCTCTGCATGAAGGTGAACGGCATCGGCAGGCCGGCATCGAGTTGCTCCAGACCCGTGTAGGTGGCGCCCCATGCGCCGCGCCTGCTGGCCACGCGCAGGCGTGCACCCTGCGGCAGCGCGGCTTCGTCCGCCGCATCGAGGCAGCGGCGCGCGCCGTACATCGCCAGTTCGGTCCACAGGCCGACGCGGCGCGGCCGGCGGCCGAGGCGGCGCGCCAGTTCGTCGCGCCAGTCCGCGGGCGGCGGATGCACGACGAAATGGGCGACGGTGCGCCAGACGGTCTCGATCCCCGCATTCATGGCGAAATCCCTAGGCAACGCGTTCATTGATGCACCCTTGGCGCTGCGCGCCTTCCCGCCAGACGGGAGCGAGCTTGCTTGGGGCGGCCCGGCGCAGCGCTCATGCGTGGCAATCCCTCAGCAGCAGCGAGGCGTGTCCGCCGCCGAAGCCGACCACATTGAGCAGGATGTTGCGCAGCTTCGCGGGCGGCTCGGCGCTCAGCTCGATGCCCAGCGTGTCGTCCAGCGGATAGTCGGTCGATGGCCAGGCGCCGCCCTCGATGCAGCCGACCAGGAGGGCCAGCTCGGCGGCACCCGCCGCGCCGAGCGTATGCCCGAGCGACGACTTGAGCGACACCAGCGGCGGCAGCCGGTCGAACACCTGCTTGAGCGCCTCCACCTCGATGGCGTCGTTGACGGGACTGCCCGCAGCCTGCACCTTGATGAGGTCGATGTCCTCGGGCCGCAGCCCGCTCTGCGCGAGCGCCGCCTGGCACATGGCGCGCACCGCGCTGGCCTCGGTGCCCGACGGGTTGCGCCCGTCGACCACGTTCGCGCCGCCCGTGATGCGCCAGCGCGCCGGCCGCGAGCCCAGGCGCAGCGCGGCCACGGCTTCGCCCAGCACCAGCCCCCTGCGCTCCGCGCCGAAAGGCTGGGCATTGCCCGGCGCGAGCAGCTGCATCGCGCGGAAGCCCGCGGCGGTGAATCGGTTGTCGAGTTCGGCGCCGAGCACCAGCACCTCGTCGGCACCGCCGCCGCGGATCAGGTCGGTGGCGGCCAGCACCGCATTGAGCGCCGAGGTGCAGGCCGTGGAAATGGTGAAGACCGGGCCCCGCCAGTCGAGCGCCTCGGAGACGATGGTGGCGAAGTCCTGCAGGTCGCCGCCCAGGCGCAAGTCGGGCTTCGCGTACTCCATGAGGCCGATGTCCAGCGAGGACGACGCGACGAACAGCGGCGCGATGCGATCGCCCCACTCGCCGGTCTGCGCGACCACGTTGCGCACGGTGCGCCGCACGCGCTCGAGCCAGTCACCCTCCTGCGGCGGCAGCTTGTAGACCGGCCAGCCGTTCCCCTTGGCGATGGTCACCGGCGTCGGCGGCACACCGCCGCGCCGCAATGCGCCGAGCGCATCGGGCATGTCGTTGCCGAGCACGCAGGCCAGGCCGGTAGAGGTCAGGTAGACGCCGCCGCTCATTCTTTTCCGGCCTGTGCGAGGTGCTCTGCAAGATGCGCAATGGAAGTCAGCGCGCGGCGCGTCTCCTTGCTGTCGGGCATGCGCACGCCGAAGCGCTCCTGGATCGTCATCGACACCTGCAATGCATCGAGCGAGTCGAGGTCCAGCCGCGCCTCGGGGCCGAACAGCGGCTCGTCGTCGCCGAGGCCGCCGGGGGGTGCCTCTCTCTCGACGGCTTCGAGCACCATCGTCTTGAGGCTGGCAATGAATTCGGGTGTCACGGTACTCACGGGGTGCGCCTGCGAAACAGAAAGACTGCGAGAAGGAACATGGCGGCCGCAAACGCGACCAGCCGACCGACCTGCGGCAATGCATCGGCCACGCCGCCGCCGCGCAACAGCACGGTCAGCAGCGCCTCGAGGCCCCAGTTCATCGGCGAGACCTCGACCAGCCGCTGCATGAAGCCCGGCATGACGAACTTGGGCACCATGATGCCGCCTGCCGCCGCCATCAGCACGTTGACCATCGGTCCGAGCGTAGCCGCTTGCGCATGGGTTCGCACGAGGCAGGCCAGCGCGAGCGACAGGCTCACTGCGGCAAGGCTCACCGCCGCGAGCGACAGCAGCAAGGCGCCCCAGTGGATGCCCGCGAGCGAGAGCGCATCGCCACCGATCAGCGGCATGAACCAGATGCCGGCCGCAAGCATCAGCAGCGCCTGCAGCGCGTTCACGCCGAGGTACGGCAAGGCCTTGGAGGCCAGCAGCATCGTGCGCGAGACACCCAGGCTCTGCAGCCGGCCCAGCGCGCCCGAGCCGCGCTCCTGCACGAACAGGCTGGAGAGCGAGGCCACCACGAAGAACATGCCGAAGACCAGCCAGGCCGGCACGTTCTGCTGCACCGAGGTGGGCCGCGGACCGGCGGTGGAGAAACGCTCGGCCTGCACCATCGCCTGGATGGAGGCATCGGGCGCCGGGCTGGCGGTGCCGGGCACGGCCAGCGCGAGGCGCGCCTTCAGTTCGCCCGATGCGCCGATGAGTTCCGCGCGCAGCGCATTGAAGAGATTGGCATCGATGCCCGGTTCGGTCAGCAGCCGGATGTGCGCCCTGGTCGAGAGCGCGGCCGATTCCAGCTCGTCCGAGAGGCCCGGCTCCAGCACGATCACGTACTTGAGCGATCCGTTGCGCAGGCGCTCCTGCCAGTCCGCACCGAGCGGCTGCGGCGCGCCGTGGCTGCGCTGCCAGATCTGCAGCAGCCAGTTGGCGGGCGTCGCGGTGTCGCGCGCATCGACGGCATAGCTCAGTTCGGCGAGTGGCGGGCGGTAGATGTCCTTCAGCGTGAGCGACATCAGCACAATGAAGACCATCGGCATCAGGAACAGCACAGCCAGCCCGTGCATGTCGCGCACGAGGGCGAGCAGTTCCTTCTTGATGAGCGCTGGAAGCATCGGGTTCGGTCGTTCAATCTCGCAGCGAGCGGTGGGTCAGAGCCATGAAGAGTTGCTCGAGGTCGTGGCGGCCGAACTCGGCGTGGCGCACCTCGATGCCTTCTGCTTCGAGCGCCGCCAGCACCGGGCCGGGACCGCTGCCGGGGTTCAGGTGGATGCGCCACTGCGCCGCCCCCTGCTCCACCGTGCCGAAGCGCGAGAGCATCTCCGCATCGAGCCCGTCGGCCGCGAGCGTGAGGAGCATCGCACTCCTGGAGAGCAGATCGTCGAGAGACCCTTCGCGCAGTACGCGACCATGGTCGAGGATGGCGACGCGATCGGCAATGGCCTCGATCTCTTCCATGTAGTGCGAGGCGTAGATCACCGCCGCACCCGCTTGCGCGAGGCTCTTGATGGCATCCAGGATGAACGCGCGCGACTGCGGATCGACACCGACGGTCGGCTCGTCGAACAGCATGAGCTCGGGCTCGGGCAGCAAGGCGATCGCAAGGTTCAGCCGGCGCTTGAGGCCGCCCGAGAGCCGGTCGGCGCGCACGCCCGCGAACGACTCGAGCTGCGAGAAGTGCATGCAGGCGTCGATGCGCTCCTTCTTGCGTGCGCCCGACAGCCGGCTCGCTGCGGCAAAGCATGCGAGGTTCTCGGCCACCGTGAGCATCGAATAGAAAGCCTGGTCCTGCGGCGCGACCGCGATGCGCGTGGGCGTCCTGGCGCGCACCTGCTGCAGCGGCTGTCCATCGATCAGGATCTCGCCCGACTGCACCGCGAGCGCACCCGAGAGGTGCGAGATCAGCGTGGTCTTGCCCGCGCCGTTCGGACCGAGCAGTCCCAGCACGCAACCCCGCGGCACGGCGAGCGAGACATCGGCCAGCGCGGGGGCCGTGGCGTGCGGGTAGCGGTGTCCGAGATTCTTCAGCTCAAGCATTGTTCAGGCGACGGCAGCCTTCAGATCGCGAAAGAAGTTTTCTTCCTGCTGCGCCTGTTCGCGCAGCTTGCCCGCCAGCGCGGCCGGATCGACGGGCTCGCGCCCCTTCACCATGCGCGCCGCCTTGAGCGCGAAGGCGCGCCAGCCGTCGCCGATGGCGATGAGCCGCTCCGACATCTGCGTGAGCTGCGGCTTGCCGAGCAGCTGCGCGGCCTCCTGCAGGAAGCCGGCGTAGATGAAGCGGAAGCCCGCCCCGCCGGTGCCGATTTCTTCCTGCATGCGCACCAGGTGGCCGATGAAATCGACGCTGCGCGGGTCGGTGGCCGACAGCCGCTGCATCCGGTTGGCCAGCGTGCGCATGCCGCGCACGCCGACGATGGGAATGGGCGCGAGCATGTTGCGCACCGTCTTGCGGATGGCCTTGGTCACCGACGCGGGGTCGACCGCCTTGCGATCGATGGCCTGCGGGTAGTACATGAGCCCCTTGGGCGCGAGCACGCCCTTGGCGAAGCGCGCACGCGCGAGGTCGGCGCTCGCGCAGCGCACGGGCTCCTCGAACACCGGGTCGCTGATCAGGTAGTCGTCGCCATCCTTGCCGTAGACCAGCAGGTTGTGCGCGTTGAAGTGAAAGCGCATGTTCGGCGGGAAGTACGGCAGCCAGTAGACCGAGGTCTGCAGACCGACGAGCTGACCATCGGCCAGGAGCGCATCGAGCCGCTGCTGCCCGGCCTCGGGGCTCCTGAAAGTCTCGAAGCGAAAGCGCGCGGCCATCGGTGCCAGCAGGCCCTTGATGATGGCCTTGGGCGGCATGCGGTAGGAGATCAGCGGCAGGCCCGACAGCTTGATGAACGGCAGGTACGCGAAGGACAACGCCGACGACAACCCCAGCGCCATGCTCTCGGTCATGGGCGCGCCATGGTGGCGCATCAGGCTGGAGATGACGCCGCTTTCGCAGTGCGCCGCCTGTTGGTGTTGGAAGTTCACGGCAGGCCCTGCAAGGTGGAGATCGGAAGGCCCAGCGCCTCGGCGTAGCGCGCGAGCTGCGCCTGGGAGAGCGACGAGAAATGCCGGGGCTGCAGGTGGCGCCGCACGCGCCATTGCCAGAAGCCGCTGGTCTGGGAGAGCAGCGCCACGTCCATGCGGCGCTCGTACATCCAGTATTCGAGCGGCGATGCAAGGCCGGCCTTTGCCCGCTCCTTCGCTTCTTTCGCCTGCTCGACCAGCACGTCGACCGCGTGGCTGGTGACGATCTCTTCCGCCTCCCAGCCGCGCGAGGTGGTGGTGACGACACGGCCCTGCGCGTCGCGCGCGTACATCAGCTTGGAATGGCCGTCGAGGGTCGCGTTGCCCTCCTGCGGAACTGCGTCGAGGTCCATGGCTACACCGCCTCCATGTGGATGAAGCCGCTGGAGAATCGACCACTTTCGGGCACGAACATCAACAGCTTGTGGCCGGGCTGGATGCGCCCGGAACGGAACAGCTCGTCAAGCATGATGTACGGCGATGCCGACCCGGTATTGCCCTTGCGCGCGAGGTTGCTGAACCAGCGCTCGCGCGGAATCGAAAAGCCCATGGCATCGAGGCAGCGGCTCACCGGCTCGACGAAATAGTTCGACGACAGGTGCGGCAGGAACCAGTCGATGTCCTGCGCCTTGAGCCCGCGCTTCTCGATGACGGCGGCGAGCGGCTCGGCCAGCGCGGCGCGCACGATGTTGTCGTTGAGCAGGCGCACGTCCTGCTTCACGGCGAAGGTCGAGTCGCGGTGCCAGTCGGCGGGCGCGGTGCGGGCCCAGCCGTCGAGGCCGCCTTCGGCGTTCTTGTCGGCGCCGGCATACATGCACACCGGCAGCTCGTGCGCAGCGGAAGACAGGTCGATCCAGTCGATGCGCAGCGACAGCGGCCCGCGCGGCTCGCGCTCCAGCAGCACCGCGCCGGCGCCGTCGGACAGCATCCAGCGCAGGAAGTCTTTCTCGAAGGCCAGCTCGGGTCTTTCTTCGAGCGCTTCGAGCTTGTGCTCGAGCTCGGCCTCGAAGCGGGAGCCGCGCATCACGGCCGATGCCAGCTCCGAACCCGTGGCTACCGCGCGGCGCGCATCGCCCGAGCGCACCGAGAGCCATGCGTGCTTGAGCGCCGCGGTGCCGGCGAGGCAGATGCCCGCACAGGCCACCACTTCGAGCCGCGGCCAGCCGAGTTCGCCATGCACCATCACTGCGTGGTTGGGCATGAGCTGGTCGGGGAGCGAGGTGCCGGTGGCCAGGCAGTCGACCGGGCCGATGTCGTCGCCCAGCCCGCGGATGGCCGAGGCGGTGAGCTGTGCGTTGGTCATGGCCAGTTGGCCGGTGGCGCGATCGATGGCGTAGTGGCGCGACTGGATGCCGTTGCTGCGAAGAATCAAGCGCCGCGCGCGCGACGCCTTGCCGCCGATGCGGCCGAGCACTTCTTCGATGTCTTCATTGCTGACCGGGGAAAAGGGCAGGAAGGCGGCGGTGCGGGTCAGGAAGACATCAGTCGTCATAGAGGTGGGAGCGGTCCGTGGCAGAGCCCGACGGGCACTCGAATTGGGCTGTCATTTTAGTCAGCCACCCCTTGAACAAAGGTCGCAGAAGCGCCTGCAGCGTCAAGCTCACCGGCACGACCGTGACAATGAGCGCAAGCAGGAACACCACATAGAGCAGCAGCAGCGGCTTGCGCGGCCAGGCGCCGGGCCCGCCGGCCGCCATGATGAGCTTGCCCCAGAGGAAGAAGCTGCGGGTGCCGGCCTTCTCGCTGATGAGAAGGCGCGCATTGGCCTGCACCGCGCCCAGGCCGGCCAGCAGCGGCCCGGTGCCGCGCTCCAGGTCGCCATGCAGCGCATCGCGCAGCGCACGGCCGAAACGGCCCATGCTACGAATTTGCGTAGCACTGAGCCCCGCATCGGGCATGCCCCAGAAGCCGCGCTTGCGGCCCCAGATGAGCCACGCCGGCGTGGTGAAGAAGGTGGCGAGCGTCGGGCCGGGATCGGTCAGCACCACGTTGTCGATGAGGCGCGCGCCCACGTCGCCCAGCATGCCCTTGAGCTTTTCATGGGCCAGCAGCCACATGTTGCGGCAGGCGATGACCGTGACCACCGGCTTGCCCTTGAGCAGGCGCCCGGCCAGCGGGTGCTTGAGGAACGCGGTGACCGGCTGCGAAGGCGCGAGAAACCACACTTGGTACGGCAGGATGACGAGGTCGAAATCCTCGTCGCCCGTGAGCGAGAGCGGCGCCAGCGGCGGCGGCTTCAGGTGCGCCGATTCCGGGAAGGCGTCGAAGAAGCTGATGAAGGGCCAGGGGAACGGAAACGGCGCCAGCGGGCGCAGGGTTTCCTCGTGCACCTCGATGGCCGGGTCGGCCCTGAGCGGCGCGACGATCTGCTCGGCAACGCTGTCGAGCTGCCCGGATTGGGAGTAGTGGATCACCAGGACGCGTTTGCGGCGGACGACAGGGCTGGCAGAGCTGGGAGAACTGGAGGTCACTGGGTGGGCGGTTTCGAGGGCCGTCGAATGTAAGCCAAGCATTGGCAAAACGCATCTGCCATTGGTCATGCCGTCGCGCCGATCCCACGACCGGGGCTGTTCCCGATAGGCATAGCAAAAAAGGGGCCGCGCCCTTCGGCGCGACCCCTTTCACTCATTCGGGCTGTTCCCGGGCAGGCGCGCTCAGCGCACCTTGCCTTCCTTCCAGGCGCCCAGCAGCTTGTTGTAGTCGATGGTCTCGCCCTTGGGCTTTTCGTTGGCCAGCTTCTTCCACGGGGCGTGGTCGTCGCTCAGGTACTTGGCCGGATCGCCCTTGGGGTTGAGCTTGGGCGCGCAATGGGCCATGCCGGCGCGTTCCAGGCGCGCCATCACGTTGTCCATCTCGTCGGCCAGGTTGTCCATCGCCTTCTGCGGGGTCTTCTCGCCCGTCACGGCCTCGGCCACGTTCTTCCACCAGAGCTGCGCGAGCTTCGGATAGTCGGGGACGTTGGTGCCGGTCGGGGTCCATGCCACGCGCGCGGGGCTGCGGTAGAACTCGATCAGGCCGCCGTACTTGTTGGCGTTCTGCGTGAAGTAGTCCGAGCGGATGTCGCTGTCGCGGATGAAGGTCAGGCCGGTGATCGACTTCTTGAGCGACGTCGTCTTGGCGGTGATGAACTGCGCGTAGAGCCAGGCGGCGGCCGTCTTGTTGGCGTCATGGCCCTTGAAGAAGGTCCACGAGCCCACGTCCTGGTAGCCGTTCTGCATGCCCTGCTTCCAGTACGGGCCGTTCGGGCCGGGGGCCATGCGCCACTTGGGCGAGCCGTCTTCGTTCACGACCGGCAGGCCCTTCTTGGTCATGTCGGCGGTGAAGGCCGTGTACCAGAAGATCTGCTGGGCGATCTGGCCCTGCGCCGGCACCGGGCCGGATTCGCCGAAGGTCATGCCCATGGCTTCCTTGGGCGCGTACTTCTTCATCCAGTCGATGTACTTGGTGAGCGCGTACACGGCGGCCGGCGAGTTGGTGGCGCCACCGCGCGAGACCGAGGCGCCCGTGGGCGTGCACTTGTCGGCAGCCACGCGAATGCCCCACTCGTCGATCGGCATGCCGTTCGGGATGCCCTTGTCGGCCGCGCCGGCCATGGAGAGCCACGCATCGGTGAAGCGCCAGCCGAGCGACGGGTCCTTCTTGCCGTAGTCCATGTGGCCGTAGATCGGCTTGCCGTCGATGGTCTTGACGTCGACGCTGAAGAACTCGGCGATGTCCTCGTAGGCGCTCCAGTTGAGCGGCACGCCCAGGTTGTAGCCGTACTTGGCCTTGAACTTGTCCTGCAGGTCCTTGCGCGCGAACAGGTCGGCGCGGAACCAGTACAGGTTGGCGAACTGCTGGTCGGGCAGCTGGTAGAGCTGGCCGTCGGGCGCGGTGGTGAAGCTGGTGCCGATGAAGTCCTTGAGGTCGAGGCCGGGGTTGGTGAACTCCTTGCCCGCGCCGCCCATGTACTCGGTCAGCGACATGATCTTGCCGTAGCGGTAGTGCGTGCCGATCAGGTCGGAGTCGGACACCCAGCCGTCGTAGATCGACTTGCCCGACTGCATCGAGGTCTGCAGCTTCTCGACCACGTCGCCTTCCTGGATCAGGTCGTGCTTGACCTTGATGCCGGTGATTTCCTCGAAGGCCTTGGCCAGCGTCTTCGATTCGTACTCATGGGTGGTCAGCGTTTCGGAAACGACCGACACCTCCTTCACACCCTTGGCCTGCAGCTTCTTGGCGGCGTCGATGAACCACTTCATCTCCTCCATCTGCTTGTCCTTGGACAGGGTCGACGGCTGGAATTCGCTGTCGATCCATTTCTTCGCCTCGGCCTCGCCGGCCGACGCAGCGCCGTGCGCGGCGAACATCGCCGCTGCCAGTGCCAATGCCGTGTAGCGCATCTTCATGAATGTGTCTCCTCGGTTGTGCTTCCCCGGTTTTTTCCATCGCGGCTCCGGGGAGGCGGAGAGCCGGACGCGTCTCGAAAAATCGTTGGCTTCAGCCTTTGCGCATCACCAGCGCCAGCACGAGCATCGACAGCACGAAGCTGATCCAGATCGAGGGCTCGGCCTCCAGGCTCAGCCATTCCTGGAACTTGCCGGCCAGGCCGATGAAGATCAGGTTCACGTAGGCCGCGGACAAAAGGCCGATGAAGAGCCGGTCACCACGCGTGGTGGCGATCGGCAGCCAGCCGCGGCGCATCGTGGTGGGCGACTTGAATTCCCACACCGTCATGCCGACCAGCATGAGCGCGATGCAGATGAAGAACACGGCCACCGGGGTGGTCCAGACCATCCAGTCGAACATCGTTGGCCCTCCTTAAACGCGACCCATCGCGAAACCCTTCGCGATGTAGTGACGGACAAACCAGATCACGATCGCGCCCGGCACGATCGTGAGCACGCCCGCTGCGGCCAGCGTCGCCCAGTCCATGCCCGAGGCGCTCACCGTGCGCGTCATCGTCGCGACGATGGGCTTGGCATTCACGCTCGTGAGCGTGCGTGCCAGCAGCAACTCGACCCAGCTGAACATGAAGCAGAAGAACGCCGCCACGCCCACGCCCGCCTTGATGAGCGGCAGGAAGATGGTGAGGAAGAAGCGCGGGAACGAGTAGCCGTCGATGTAGGCCGTCTCGTCGATCTCGCGTGGAATGCCGCTCATGAAGCCTTCCAGGATCCACACCGCCAGCGGCACGTTGAACAGCAGGTGCGCGAGCGCCACGCCAAGGTGCGTGTCCATCAGGCCGACCGTGCTGTAGAGCTGGAAGAACGGCAGCAGGAACACCGCGGGCGGCGTCATGCGGTTCGTCAACAGCCAGAAGAACACGTGCTTGTCGCCGAGGAACGAATAACGCGAGAACGCATACGCCGCCGGCAGCGCCACGGTGAGCGAGATCACCGTGTTGATCGCCACGTAGATCAGGCTGTTGATGTAGCCCGAGTACCACGACTCGTCGGTGAAGATGCGTGCGTAGTTGGCCCAGGTGAGCTGCTGCGGGAAGAGCGAAAAGCTCGAGAGGATCTCCTCGTTCGTCTTGAAGCTCATGTTGATCATCCAGTAGATGGGCAACAGCGCGAACAGGATGTACAGCACCAGGAAGATGCTGCGCTTATGGAATCTTTTTTCGTTCATTTCTCCACCTCGACTTCCTGCGTACCGACCCGCTGCATCCAGTTGTAGAGCACGAAGCAGAACAACAGAATGATCAGGAAATAGATCAGCGAGAAGGCAGCCGCCGGCCCGAGATCGAACTGCCCCACCGCCTTCTGCGTGAGGTATTGGCTGAGGAACGTGGTCGCATTGCCCGGCCCGCCGCCCGTCAGCACGAAGGGCTCGGTGTAGATCATGAAGCTGTCCATGAAGCGCAGCAGCACCGCGATCATCAGCACGCCGCGCATCTTGGGCAGCTGGATGTAGCGGAACACCGCGAACTTGCTCGCACCGTCGATGCGCGCGGCCTGGTAGTAGGCATCGGGAATCGAGCGCAGGCCCGCATAGCAGAGCAGCGCCACCAGCGGCGTCCAGTGCCACACGTCCATCACCAGCACCGTGAGCCAGGCGTCGGTCGCGCTGCCCGTGTAGTTGTAGTCGATGCCCATGACCTGCAGCGCATGGCCCAGGAGGCCGATGTCGGCGCGGCCGTAGATCTGCCAGATGGTGCCCACCACGTTCCAGGGAATCAGCAGCGACAGCGCCACCACCACCAGCACCGCCGACGACTTCCAGCCCTTGGCCGGCATCGAGAGCGCGAGGCCGATGCCCAGTGGAATCTCCACCAGCAGCACCGACAGCGAGAAGCCCAGCTGGCGCCACAGCGCCTGGTGCAGCTCGTCGTCGCGCATCACCGAGGCGAACCATTCGGTGCCCACGAACACGCGGCGCTCGGGCGAGATGATGTCCTGCACCGAGTAGTTGACCACCGTCATCAGCGGCACGATGGCCGAGAAGGCCACGCAGATCAGCACCGGCAGCACGAGCCACCAGGCTTTTTGATTGATGGGTTTGTTGGTTGCGTTCATGACTTGACTCCTTCCCCCTCTGGGGGAAGGTTGGGATGGGGGCGGGCAGAGCGCTCGGTGGGTACGCCGCTTGCCCCCACCCCTGCCCTCCCCCGAAAGGGGAGGGAGAAAGGCAGAGACATCAGGCTGCCTGTGATTGAGGGGTTCATGCGACCAGTTCCTCGTCCTTGTAGTAGCAGGTGTGGGCATCGAGCACGCGCAGCCACACCGTGTCTCCCGGGGCCGGCGGCTGCTCGTCGGAGTGCAGCCGCACCTTGATCACGATGCCGTCGACTTCGGCGCTCAGCATCGCGTGCGTGCCGACGTCCTGCACCTGCTTCACCACCGCCGGCACGGCACCGGCAGCGCCGGCGTTCGACAGGCGCAGGTACTCAGGGCGAATGCCGATCTTCAGCGGCCCCTGCGGCAGTTCGCGCGTCGGCACGAGCGGCGTGCCCGCCACTTCGAGCGCGCCGTTCATGCTCTTGGCCGAGAGGAAGTTCATCCCCGGCGAGCCGATGAAATGGCCGACGAAGGTGTGGGCCGGCCGCTCGAACAGCGCCTCGGCGCTGCCCACCTGCACGGCCTTGCCGCGCGTCATGACCACCACCTCTTCGGCGAAGGTGAGCGCCTCGACCTGGTCGTGCGTCACGTAGATCAGCGTGAGCTTCAGCTCGCGATGGATCTGCTTCAGCTTGCGGCGCAGTTGCCACTTCAGGTGCGGATCGATCACGGTGAGCGGCTCGTCGAAGAGCACGGCCGACACGTCGCTGCGCACGAGACCCCGGCCCAGCGAGATCTTCTGCTTGGCATCGGCCGCGAGGCCCGCCGCGCGCTGGTTGAGCTGGCCGCTCATGTCGAGCATCTCGGCGATCTCGCCCACGCGCTTCTTGATCTGGTCTTCGGGCACCTTGCGGTTGCGCAGCGGAAACGCGAGGTTCTCGGCCACGGTCATGGTGTCGTAGATCACCGGGAACTGGAACACCTGCGCGATGTTGCGTTCCTGCGGCGTGGCGCGCGTCATGTCGCGGCCGTCGAATGTCACCGTGCCCTGCGACGGCACGAGCAGGCCCGAGATGATGTTGAGCATGGTCGTCTTGCCGCAGCCCGAGGGGCCGAGCAAGGCGTACGCGCCGCCATCGCGGAAGGTCATCTTCAGCGGGAGCAGCGCGTAATCGCTGTCCTGCGTGGGGTTGGCGCGGTAGGCGTGGGCCAGGTCGAGATCGATGCGTGCCATCTCAGACCTCCCGCCGGGCCGCCCCAAGGGCGGTCTGCGCCCCCTCGGGGGGCAGTGAATACACGCAGTGATGAACGTGGGGGCTCATACGTTTCCTTTGCGCCATGCGGGCGCCAGCGCCAGCTTTTCGCCGGCATCGAACACATAGGCTTGCGACGCGCTGAAGTACAGCGTGATCGAAGCGCCCAGCTCGAAGCGGTGCACACCGGTGAGCTGCGCCACCAGTTCGCCCACCGCCGTGTCGACGTGCACGAAGGTGTCGGAGCCCGAGATCTCGGCCAGCTCCACCTTGCCGGGCAAGGCGATGTCGCCCTCGCCCGCGCCCACGTTCAACGCACTTGCGCGCAGGCCCACGGTGACCGCGCCCGAAACGCTTTCGGGCAACGCCAGCGCCAGTGCCGGGCCGCCCGCGAGTTGCACCTGGCCGGCGGTTGCGGTGCCGGCCAGGAGGTTCATCGGCGGATCGCTGAAGGCGCGCGCCACGCGCAGCGATTGCGGCGCATGGAACACCTCGGCGGTCGGGCCGTATTGCAGCAGTTCGCCCGCGTCCATCACCGCGGTGTAGCCGCCCAGCAAAAGCGCCTCACCGGGTTCGGTGGTGGCATAGATCACGGTCGAATCGCCGGTGGCGAAAAGCTGCGTGAGTTCTTCGCGCAGGCCCTCGCGCAGCTTGTAGTCCAGGTTCACCAGCGGCTCGTCGAGCAGCATCAGCGGTGCGTTCTTGGCCAGCGCGCGCGCCAGCGCCACGCGCTGCTGCTGCCCGCCCGAGAGCTCGGCCGGCAGGCGGTCCAGGAACATGCCGATGTGCAGCTTGTCGGCCAGCGCCTTCACGCGCGCCTCGATGTTCTTCTCGCCGCGCAGCTTGAGCGGCGAGGCGATGTTGTCGGACACCTTGAGCGAGGGGTAGTTGATGAACTGCTGGTAGACCATCGCGACATTGCGCTCGCGCACCGGCATGCCGGTCACGTCCTTGCCGTCGACCAGCACCTTGCCCGTGGTGGGCGTGTCCAACCCCGCCATCAGGCGCATCAGGCTGGTCTTGCCGGCCTGCGTGGCGCCCAACAGCACGGTCACCGCGCCGCTCTTGGGCGCGATGCTCTGTTCATAGAGCCATGTCTGCGCGCCGACCTTCTTGGTGACGCGATCCAGAGTCAGCTGCATCAGCTCACCTCCACTTCCACTTTGTCGTTGTTCTTCGCATTGGCCTGCAGCCAGGCCGCGACCTGTTCGCGTTCGGCCGGCGTGTAGTGCAGGCCGAGCTTGGAGCGGCGCCAGAGCACGTCGTCCGAGCTCACGGCCCATTCATGGGTTTGCAGGAAGCGCAGCTCGCGCTCATGCAGGTCGGGCGCCACCGCGGGGCCCAGGTCGGCGAGCGACTTCGCATCGCCGAGCAGCTCCGACACCCGGGCGCCGTAGGCGCGTGCGAGACGGCGCGTGAGCTTGCCGTAGAGCCATGGATATTTCGCCTGCACCGCCGAGACGAAGCGCTCGAAGTCGTCGTCGGGCCGCTTCGCGGCGCCGATCCACGCCGACAGGTCGCCGCCGGCGAGGAACGCGCCGTCGGTCCATGCGGGGCGCTGCGCGTTCGACTGGCCGAGCATCTTGCCGACCTCGTCGGCCGCGTCTTCCGCGAGCTTGCGGAAGGTGGTGATCTTGCCGCCCCACACCGACAGCAGCGGTGCCGCGGTGGTGTTCGACTCCAGCATGTAGTCGCGCGTGACGGCCGAGGGGTCGCCCGAGGCATCGTCCAGCAACGGGCGCACGCCCGAGTAAGTCCACACCACGTCGGCCGGCACGATAGCCTTCTCGAAATAGCGGCTGGCCTGCGTGCAGAGGTAGTCGATCTCTTCCTGCGCGATGCGCGCGGCGCCGGGGTCGTCGCCGTTCAGCTCGATGTCGGTGGTGCCGATCAGCGTGAACTCGTCCTGGTAGGGGATCGCAAAGATGATCCGCTTGTCGGGGTTCTGGAAGATGTACGCATGGTCGTGCTCGAACAGGCGCGGCACGATGATGTGGCTGCCCTTCACGAGGCGCAGGCTCTTGGTGGCCAGCGATTCGCCCTTGGCCGATTGCGCCACGCCGCGCAGGAAAGATTCGGCCCACGGCCCCGCGGCATTCACCACGACGCGGGCGCGCACGGTGCGCACGCCTTGGGGACCTTCGAGCGTGGCGGTCCAGCCGTCGGCATCGCGCTGCGCATGGGTGCAGCGGGTGCGGGTGAGCACCTCGGCGCCGCGCGCCTGGGCATCCAGCGCGTTCAGCACCACCAGGCGCGCATCGTCGACCCAGCCGTCGGAATAGACGAAGCCGCGCTTGTACTGGTCCTTCAGCGGCTTGCCGGCCGCGTGCTTGCGCAGGTCGACGCTGCGCGAGCCCGGCAGCACTTCGCGCTTGGCGAGGTGGTCGTACATGAACAGGCCGATTCGGATCATCCAGGCCGGCCGCATCGAGGGGTCGTGCGGCATCACGAAGCGCAGCGGCCACATGATGTGCGGCGCGCTCTTGAGCAGCACCTCGCGCTCCTGCAGCGCCTTGCGCACGAGCGAGAACTCGTAGTACTCCAGGTAGCGCAGGCCCCCGTGGATCAACTTGGTGGAAGAGGAAGACGTGTGCGAGGCGAGGTCGTCCTTCTCGCACAGCACGACGCGCCAGCCGCGCCCCGCGAGGTCGCGCGCGATGCCGCAGCCGTTGATGCCGCCGCCGACGATCAGCACGTCGCAATCGATGGCTGGCGCAGGCGAACTGGAGGAGAAATCGCTCACTGGAAATGGGTCCGTTGAAGCGTGACTTTGGTCACTGGAGGGCGCCATTGTATTTTCGGGTTTTTTCATTTGGATTCCTTTTGGCGCGATTTTCCTCCGAGTTTTCCCTTAGTCGGGTTCGTTTTGGTTCGCTTTAAAGTGACGCGGCCTGTACCCTCCCTGCAGTCTTCCTGCTCTCCACGACGTCCCTGTGAATTCCAACCCGCGCCAGATCAACCTCCTGGACACCGTGCGCACGCGCGGCTCCGTCACCGTCGAGCAGCTGGCCGACATGCTGGGCGTGACCCTGCAGACCGTGCGACGCGACGTGCAGCGGCTGGCCGACGAGGGGTTGCTCACGCGTTTTCACGGCGGCGTGCGCGTGCCCAGCTCCACCACCGAGAACATCGGCTACCAGCAGCGCGAAACCCTGAATGCCGAAGGCAAGGCGCGCATCGCGCAGCGCGTGGCCGAACTGGTGCCCAACGACTGCTCGCTGATCCTGAACATCGGCACCACCACCGAAGCCATCGCCAAGGCGCTGATGCGCCACACGGGCCTGCGCGTGATCACCAACAACCTGAACGTGGCCACCATCCTGAGCGGCAACAGCTCGTGCGAGGTGATCGTGGCCGGCGGCTCGGTGCGCGCGCGCGACCGCGCGATCGTGGGCGAGGCCACCATCGATTTCATCCGCCAGTTCAAGGTCGACATCGCGCTCATCGGCGTGTCGAGCATCGAGGCCGACGGGTCGCTGCGCGACTTCGACCTGCGCGAGGTGAAGGTGGCGCAGACCATCATTGCGCAGGCGCGCGAGGTGTGGCTCGCGGCGGATGCGAGCAAGTTCAACCGGCCGGCGATGATCCAGCTGGGCACGCTCTCGCAGATCGACCGGCTGTTCACCGACGCGGCGCCACCGGCGCCTTTTGCGGACCTGCTGCATGCGGCGCAGGTTCGCCTCGAGATCGCGCGCTAGGCAGCAACCCAACAAGAGACGAAGTCCGAATGACGACCACCTCCACCTATCTTCTCGCCCTGGACCAGGGCACCTCCAGCTCCCGCAGCATCGTGTTCGACCGCGAAGGCCACATCGTCGCCATCGCGCAGAAGGAGCTCACGCAGATCTACCCGCAGCCGGGCTGGGTCGAGCACGACCCGATGGAAATCTGGCGCAGCCAGCTCGCCACCGCGCGCGAAGTGCTGGTGAAGGCGAAGCTGAAGCCGGCCGACATCCACGCCATCGGCATCACCAACCAGCGCGAGACCACCGTGCTGTGGAACCGCAAGACCGGCCAGCCGGTGCACCACGCCATCGTCTGGCAGGACCGCCGGGCCGAGCCGCTGTGCGCGCAGTTGCGCGACGAGGGCATGACGGACACCATCCGCGAGAAGACCGGACTCGTGATCGACGCGTATTTCTCCGGCACCAAGCTGCGCTGGCTGCTCGACCACGTGCCCGGCGCGCGCGCCGAGGCCGAGCGCGGCGACCTCGCCTTCGGCACCGTCGACAGCTGGCTCATGTGGCAGCTGACCGGCGGCAAGGTGCATGTGACCGACGTGAGCAACGCCTCGCGCACCATGCTCTTCAATGTGCACACGAACGAATGGGACGCCGACCTGCTCGCCGCGCTGAAGATTCCCGCCGCGCTGCTGCCCAGGGTGCAGCCCTCGAGCTCGCACTTCGCCGACACCGATGCCGCGCTGCTCGGCCACGCCCTGCCCATCGGCGGCGTGGCGGGCGACCAGCAGAGCGCCCTCTTCGGCCAGGCCTGCTTCGAGGCCGGCATGGCCAAGAACACCTACGGCACCGGCTGTTTCCTGCTGATGCACACGGGCGGCGCGTTCCAGCCCTCGCACAACGGCCTGCTCGTGACGAGCGCCGCGCAAGCAGACACGACACCGCAGTACGCGATGGAAGGCAGCGTGTTCGTCGGGGGCGCGGTGGTGCAGTGGCTGCGCGACGGCCTCAAGGCCATCAAGGGCAGCGCCGAGGTGCAGTCGCTCGCCGAGAGCGTGCCCGATGCGGGCGGCGTGATGATGGTGCCGGCCTTCACCGGCCTCGGCGCGCCCTACTGGGATGCGGACGCGCGCGGCACGATCACCGGACTCACGCGCGGCACGACGGTGGCGCACATCGCGCGCGCCGCGCTGGAGAGCATCGCCTACCAGAGCGCCGCGCTGCTGCAGGCGATGAGCCGCGATGCAGTGGCCGCGGGCGGCAAGCCGGTGGCCGAGTTGCGCGTGGACGGCGGCGCGAGCGTCAACGACCTGCTGATGCAGTTCCAGGCCGACCTGCTGGGCATTCCGGTGGTGCGACCCGAAGTCATCGAGACCACGGCGCTCGGCGCGGCCTACCTCGCGGGGCTGTCGACCGGCGTCTATGCCGACGCGCGGCAGCTCTCGAAACTGTGGAAGGTGGAGCGCCGCTTCCTGCCGACCATGGGCCGCGCACAGGCCGAGGAATCGATGGCGCGGTGGGAGCGCGCGGTGCGCCAGGCCACGGCGACCTGAAACCTCGCAGCCAAACACCCCGGCCCGCTGGGGACACTGCAGCCCCGTGCGCAGGCCGCGAGGCAGAATGCGGCGGCCCTCCGCCCGCCAGCCCGACCGCTTGAACACCCCTTCCTCCGAAGCACCGCGTGCGCACAACGCGTCGCGCCAGAGCGTCCTGTTCGCCTGCGGCGGGGTCGGCGCCACGCTGCTCGCACTGATCGCGCTCGGCCACGACGGCCATCGCATCGCCCAGCTCGCAGTGCTCGCCATGCCGATGGTGTTGTGGCTCGCATGGCCGATCCGCAGCGCGCGGATGCGAAGCCTGCGCACGGTGCTCGTCTGGCTCTGGGCCATGGGCTTCGCGCTCGACGGCGCGGTGCGTGCCTACCTGCTCGACACCTACCAGGCCGCGCCCGACGGCGCGATGGTGCTCGGCGCCGCAGCCAATACCAACGCACGCGAGAGCACCGAGTACCTGCAGATGCATTGGCGCTCCGCGGTCATCTGGTCCGGCGCGCTCCTGGTGGCCGGCGTGCTCGTGGGCCTGTTCGCGCGGCGCGGTGCGGCCCTGGATGCGGGTGCGTCTTCCGCACGTACGAATACAGGCACAAGGTCATCGTTCTGGACTCGGTCGCTGGTGCTCGTTCTCTTGCTGATCGCCTGCGTGGCCTATGCGAGCAAGCCATGGCGCCGGCTGCATCCCGCGATCTTCTGGGCCGGTTGGTCGCAGTCGGTGCACACGCTGCGCGCGACCTGGGCCGGTCAGGAGAAGGTGTGCGACCGCCTGATGGCGCAGGCAAAAGCCATCGCCCCCGTCGCGTTGCAGGCCGGCCCGTCGACGGTGGTGCTGGTCATCACCGACAGCATCAACCGCGACAACATGGCCCTGTACGGCTACGGCCGCCCGACCACGCCGCGCCTGCTGGCGCACAAGGCGCAGGCCGGCGAGCAGATGGCGGTGCTGAAGAACGCCTGGTCGGTGGACGCGAGCACCCTGCCAGCGCTGCGCAACATGTTCCACTTCGGCCTGCCCGAGAGCGAGAACCCGCCGCACCTGCTGGCGCTGGCACGCGCCGCGGGCTACAAGGTCTGGTGGATCAGCAACCACGACGACCTCGCCATCGAGCAGCAGCATGCGCGCCTGGCCGACGTGGTGGACATGGTCAACCGCACGCCCGGCCGCGCCAGCGCCTCGCTGGACGGCGAGATCCTCGACTGCGTGCAGGAAGCCTTTGCAGACACCAGCACCGACCGCAAGCTCATCGTGGTCCACCTGATGGGCGCGCACCCGCACTACAGCCTGCGCTTTCCGGAGAACGCCAACCCGTTCGACGACGACGTGGATGCGGTCGAGAACGGCCTCGTGAAGGACGGCCGCTCCGCCTGGGTGCGGCGCTTCCGCCAGGAGTACGACGCGGCACTGCTGTACCACGACTTCGTGGTGTCGGAATTGCTGCAACAGACGCGCAGCGCGGGCAAGCCGGGCGAGGACCGCGCCTGGATGTACCTGTCGGACCACGGCCAGGAGGTCGGCCACGGCAGCGACCGCGCGGGCCACAGCCCGTCGACCGCTTCGGGCTATCGCATTCCGACGGTCATCTGGCGCAACCGGGAGCCGTTGCCGAGCGCCGCCGCGCAGCAGCAGCCCTTTCGCGCGGACTGGACGGGATGGGCGCTGATGGACCTGCTCAAGATTCGATGGAGCGGGCAGATGCCCGAGCGCAATGTGCTGGGCGATGCCTACCGCTGGCAGGTGCCGACGATTCCGGTGGCGGTCGAATCCTTCTCGCGCTAGCAAACTCCCAGGTCTTGCGAAGCATTCGACAATGAGCGGAAAACAAACCGCTCATTGCCAATGCTGCTGCGCCGAACGCTCCCCGGACTCCTGCTTTCCCTTGCCTGCATCGGCGCGGCCCATGCCGATGCGATCGCCACCGACGAGGCGCTGCGGGCCTTCTTCTCCATGGACGCGGCACGCATCGAAGGTGCCCAGGCCGACCCCGCACCCGAAGGCTTCGAGGCCGGCAGCGAGTCCGACCTGATCGCCTTCCTGCAGGCGGAGAAAAAGGGCGGCGCGGATCTCAACGCCTACCGTCACCTGGCGCCAATGCTGCACCACGCCGTGCGCGCGGGCATGAACGAAACCGCCGCCTGGCTGTTGCGCAACGGCGCCAACCCGCTGCTGCCCTTGAATGAACCCACCGAAAGCACACCCGGCACAGAGCCGGCAATGGACGCGGTCGCCGTGGCCATCGTCGTGGGGAACTGGAAGGCCTTCGACCTGCTGATGAAGCATCCGGCGATCAAGCGCCTGCCTCCCGAAGAGCTCGCCAGGAAGTACTGGCCATTCGCCAGCCGGTCGAGCGCCGCGACAGAGGCGTTGATCGCGCGCAAGTTTCCGGTGCCGAGCTATGGCGCCGTTCCCAAGGTGGCCACCGGCATGCTCATCAACAACCTCTGCAACGGGCAGTTGAGCATCGCGCTCGCCACACTCGCGGCCGAGCCCGAAGCCCGGCCCGAGATCGATGCAGGAGCTGCCGCACGCTGCGCCACGACGGCTGAAGGCGTTGGGCCCGGCAAGACGTCCGCCGCCATTTCCGAAGCGCAGCAGTGGCGGCAACTTCAGGACCGCTTGAAAACTCCCATGTGGGCGTTCACCCTGCGGCATGCACAGACCGCCGCGCAGTTGGGCGCACTGGAGCGTGCGGGTGTCCGCCCCGATTGGACCGACGGCCCACTGGCCAGGCAGACGGTGCTGGTGGTCCTGCAGCAGAACCGCGCCGTGTTGCGCGACTGGCTGCGCCTTCAACCCGGCGCGCCCTTGCAGGCCACGCTGAAAGACGAGGAGGTATTCCGGGCCTGGCTGCGCGCCGCGTCCGGCAGGCCGATGGACGAATTGCGCTGGGCGCTTCAGCAGGTGGCGCCCGAGCAACTGGGTCGGAAGCTGCCCGAGGTCATGAGCGACTGGGATTCCCAACCCGCCACCGGACGCAGCGCCAAGGACCCGAACGACCAACTGCAACGCTGGACAGCCCTGACCCAGCGCTTGCCGGCGCGGCTGCCCGACAGCGCCAAGGGGTCGTTGCCGTACCAGGTGCCGCTCGCGCTGTGGGCCGACTGGCTGCAGCGCGGGTTCCATGTCAGCGATCAGGACTGGGCCGGCTGGATCCGCTGGGTGGACCTCGATCAACTGCAAAAGGCCTGGCCCATCCTCGGCAAGTACCAGCCCGAGGTGACGCGGCGCAGCCTCACCTGGCTCGTCGCCCCGCTGTCGGTGGGTGCCATCGACGATCCCGTTGCCCAGGCGCAAAGCACGGACGGCGCGCGCTACTGGTATGCGACCGACGACGCCAAGGCACGCTTTCTTCACGCGAACGGCGCGCGGGTTGCGAATCCCCGATGGCTGGCCGCCGCTTTCGCCGAGCCGGACGCCAGGAAGGACCTGGCATTCGAGCTGGCGCAAGGCTTGGTGAAGGACCCGCCTGCCGAGCTGCGCAAGCAGTTGGTGGTCGTGGCGCCATTGGGATGCCAACCGGTGGCCGGCCCCGCCCTGCGGCGCTCCTTGGCGCCACGCTCCTCCGGCCCCTCTCGGCTCCAGGCCTCGGCGCCGGATGCGGCCGGCGACATCGACATGCTGCAGCCCCTGGCCCAACCGGGTGTCGCGAATTGCCTGTGGCTCGGCACGGGCGGCGAAGGCGGCGGGCGCAAGTTCATCGACGATGAAAGCTTCTTCGAAGGCGTCAACCGGTTGACACCGTGTGCCGACAGCAATCGGAGCACCGCCCTCTGGGATGAGAAAACCGCCGGATGGCTGGCCCTGGCCGATGGCCCGACCACGGCCTGGATCGTCGTGCGCAAGGCGGGTGGCGCAGAGACGGCGCTGGTGTCGTTCGGGGAGAACCAGGGCGGTTGCGGGGAACAGGCCGGGGGCATCTACCAGATGCGTGCGGGCGAGAGCGATTCCACCAAGCGCATCGCCGCGTTGCCTGCCACGCATCCATTGGCCCAGGCGCTGTCATTGCAGTGCAACCCGCCCGCGATTGAGGCCTGCTTCGGACTCGCATCCGATGCAGTGCGCGACAACGGCCCGCTACCGCTCGAAGCGTTCGCGGACCTGCATTGGGCCGGCGAGCGCGACGCATTCTTGGCTGCGGTCAACGCGCTGGATCACCCGGCGCTGCGCGCCGCGCTCGATCAGGGCGTGTTCGCCCATTGGGGGCGCCTGGCCATCCAGCAGGTCAGCGCGTCCTCCGTCGACCTCGAAGGCACGCGGCGCCGCATGGCGTGGCTGCTCGCGCAGCGCCAGTTTCTGAGGGATCTGGACGACGCGACCTTGAGCGCACTCGCCGGCTGGCTGCCCGCGCAGGATTGGGGCCCCATCACGCAGACCATGCGATGCAGCAACGTGTATGCGCTGCAGTCCCTGGCGCAAACGCTGGAAAAACAGGGCTCTTCCGCGCTCGGGCTGCGGCTGCGCTCCGCCATCGCGACGCCTTGCGCCGCGAAAAGATCATGAAGCCTTCGGCCAGGTGCTCGACGCCACGCGGCCGATAGAAGCGATCTCTCGAACGCCGGAACGACGAGCATCCGGCTGTCAACGCGAAAGCCGTCGCGCGGCAGTGGCGGCTACCATGCCGGAACTGCCGCACCGGCGTACCAACCCTCCTCCCTATGACCCGCATTCGAGTTCTCCAGGACCCCGCCGGCAAGACATGGGCCACGCGCTGCGAAGGCGCCGACGTGATCGTTCGCGCCGGTGCGCCCGGCAAGGAAAAGGAAAGCACCAAGTCGCAAGCCGATGCCAAGGCCGCCATCGCCCATGCGCAAAAAGAGGAATGGTCCCGGCTCAAGAAGGGCTTCGTGCTCGTCGACCCCGAGGCCCGCGCCGGTGAGCCGCGCATGCACCGCTACCTTGGCCAGGGCTACACCGGCGCGATGCCGGTTGCCGACTTCAACGGCCAGCTTCTGTGCAGCCGCAATCTCGCTTCCGATGTGCATCCCCAGGCCGCCGGCAGAGACCAACTGGTGGTCATCAACGCGCAGGCGCAGGAAACCGACACCTTCGAGGCGCCCGAGAACACGCTGATCTGGCAGGCCCTGCATGCGCCGGCGCTCGACCGCCTGCTCGTGCGGGCCGATCACGGCGTGCGGGCCTGGTCGCCGGCCACGCGCACCTTCGAAACCCTTGCCAAGGACAACCGCGAACCCGCGAGCTTCCTGAGCGTCGCAGGCACGCGTGCCGCGTGGTTCGCGCAACCGGAGCTGGTGGTGCGCGACCTGTCGGCTTCGACGAGCGGCAGCGATCTTCTGAGGCACGAAGCGCATCCCCAGCTTCACGGCGGGCACACGCCGCAGATGGAAGGCGCGCTGTCCTCGCAAGGCGTTCTCGCCTTCTGCGTGCAGGCCGGCGAAGTGGAGTTCCTGGACGTGGCCGGCGGCACCGCCAGAACCTCGTGGAAAGGCGATTTCGAAATGATCGCCAAGCTGTGCTTCACGCCCGACGGGCGCTGGTTGCTCGCCAAGGAGCAATACGGCGGCTGGGCCCTGCATTGCTTCGACATGGAAACCGCCGCACCACGCGCAGACTGGCCGGAGCTCGGCGATCTGGCGAACAGCGATTTCGCACTCGACCCTTCAGGCGAACGCCTTGCCGTGGCGCATCGCGGCCACATCGAAGTGTTCGAGTTCGCCACGATGAAATCGCTGCTGCGCTTTGCGGTCGATCATGTGATCAAGCGCTGCGCCATCGCCTGGATCGGCAACGATGCGATCGGCGTGCGCACCGACTACGGATGCGCGAGCCTCTATGCGGTGAACGCGGCGGGATGAAAGCGATGCCAGCCCGCAGGCTGGCATCGGCGCTCAGTGTGCGGGGACCAGGAAATCCTGGCTGATGCGCCCGCCGAGCTCATTCACGCGATCGAGGAACTGCGTGAGATAGGCATGCAGCCCGGTCGCAAGAATCTCGTCGACGCGCGCGTACTGCAGGTCGGCCAGCAGCTTGCCGGCGCGGCGCTGCGTTTCGGCGCTCTGCTCGTTCTGCACCTTCGCGAGGTTGCTCACCACCTCGGCCAGGCTCGCGTGCAGCGAGCGCGGCATGTCGGCGCGAAGAATCAGCAGCTCGGCCACGCGCTCGGGCTTGATCACGTCGCGGTACACCTTGCGGTAGACCTCGAAGGCCGAGACGCTGCGCAGGATCGCGCTCCAGTGATAGAAGTCGTACTCCTGATCTTCCTCGGTAGCCGCGCCGAAGAACTCGCTGTTGAGGGCGTGGAACTTCACGTCGACCAGCCGCGCGGTGTTGTCGGCGCGCTCGAGGAAGGTGCCCAGGCGCGAGAAGTAGAAGGCCTCGTCCTGCAGCATCGTGCCCAGCGTCACGCCGCGCGAGAGGTGCGAGCGGAACTTGACCCATTCGAAGAACTGGCCGGGGTCGCGTTCGAAATCGCCCGCGCGCAGCATGCGGTTGACTTCGAGCCAGGTGGTGTTCTGGGTTTCCCAGGCCTCGGTGGTGAGCGCGCCGCGCACGGCGCGTGCGTTCTCGCGCGCGGCCTTGAGGCAGGAGACGATCGACGAGGCGTTGCTCTCGTCCTTGACCATGAACTCCATCACGTCGTGCGGCGTGATCTGCTCGTACTTCTTGTTGTACCAGGGCAGCAGTTCGCTGATGGAGAGCACGCCCTGCCAGCCGTACTTGGCCACTTCGGCGGACTGCGGCAGGAGCGAGGTCTGGTAGTTGACGTCCAGCATGCGCGCCGTGTTCTCGGCGCGCTCGGTGTAGCGGGACATCCAGTAGAGGTGGTCTGCGGTGCGCGAAAGCATCGTGTGTTCTCCTAGTTCCTTGGTGCCTGCACTCAGACCGATGACGATTGGCTTTGCGACTGCGTGGCCGCCTTGGGCTTGGGCGCGCGGTCGGCTTCGAGAATCCAGGTGTCCTTGGTGCCGCCGCCCTGCGAGGAGTTGACCACCAGCGAGCCCTCTTTCAGCGCCACGCGCGTGAGGCCGCCGGGCACCATCTGCACTTCCTTGCCCGAGAGCACGAAGGGCCGCAGGTCGATATGGCGCGGCGCGATGCCGGCGTCGACGAAGGTCGGCGAGGTCGACAGGCTCAGCGTGGGCTGCGCGATGTAGCCGTCGGGCTTGGCGATCACGGCCTTCTTGAAGTCCTCGATTTCCGCCTGCGTGGCGGCCGGGCCGATCAGCATGCCGTAGCCGCCTGCCCCGTGCACTTCCTTCACGACCAGGTCCTTCATGTTGTCGAGCGTGTACTGCAGCTCGTCCTTGTTGCGGCACATGTAGGTGGGCACGTTCTTCAGGATCGGCTTTTCGCCGAGGTAGAACTCGATCATCTTCGGCACGTAGGGGTAGATCGACTTGTCGTCGGCCACGCCGGTGCCCACCGCATTGCAGATCACGACGTTGCCTTCGCGATACGCGCGCATCAGGCCGGCGGTGCCGAGCGTGGACGTGGGGCGGAACACCTCGGGGTCGAGGAAGTCGTCGTCGACGCGGCGGTAGATAACGTCGACGCGCTTCGGGCCGCGCGTGGTGCGCATGTAGACGAAGTCGTCCTTGACGAACAGGTCCTGCCCCTCGACCAGCTCCACGCCCATCTGCTGCGCGAGGAAGGCATGCTCGAAGTAGGCGCTGTTGTACATGCCGGGCGTGAGCACCACCACCGTGGGCTCGGCCGTGGCGGGCGGCGCGCTGGCGCGCAGGGTCTCGAGCAGCAGGTCGGGGTAGTGCGCGACCGGCGCGATGCGGTTCTGGTTGAACAGCTCCGGGAACAGCCGCATCATCATCTTGCGGTTCTCCAGCATGTAGCTCACGCCGCTGGGCACCCGCAGGTTGTCTTCGAGCACGTAGTACTCGCCGTTGCCCTGGGCATCCGGGGCGCGCACGATGTCGATGCCGGCGATGTTCGAGTAGATGTTGTGCGGCACGTTGACGCCCATCATCTCGGGGCGGAACTGCGCGTTGTTCAGGATCTGCTCGGCCGGGATGATGCCGGCCTTGATGATTTCCTGGTCGTGGTAGACGTCGTGCAGGAAGCGGTTGAGCGCGGTGACCCGCTGCACCAGCCCCTTTTCCATGCTGTCCCACTCGTGGGCGGGAATGATGCGGGGCAACAAGTCGAACGGAATGAGCCGCTCGGTGCCCGAGCCGTCCTCGTCCTTGGCGCCATACACCGCGAAGGTGATGCCGACCCGGCGGAAAATCATTTCCGCCTCTTCGCGCCGCGATCGCATCACCTCGCCGGGTTGCTTCGCAAGCCATTGGTCGTAGCGCTTGTAGTGCTGTCGGATTGCAGCCCCCGCATAGGGCAACTGCTCATACATCTCATCGAATTTGTGCATGGAACGACCAATCTCCTTGAGCCATAGCTTAGCAAGTTCAGGGCCAGTAGAACCCCTTATGCGAAGCCGAAAGGCTTGTGAAAGGCCGGAATCGCTCGTTCCCGTGCTATCCCTTCTTGCGGGCCGCGAGGAATTCCTTGATGCGCTTGCCGCTTTCGTCGCTGTAGAGGCTCTCGACGAGCACGCCTCGCTCGGCGTCGAGCTGTTCGCGGCGGCTGCGCCCGCGCGCCGAATGGACCAGCTCCTTGATGCGCGCCTGCACGTCGAACGGGCCCTGCGCAAGCTTCTGCGCCCAGGCGAGCGCGGTGGCGTATGCGGTTCCGCGCGGCACGATCCGGTTCACCACGCCCCAGTCATGGAGCCGACGGGCGTGGTGGACCGAACCGCCCAGCAGGATCTCGATCACTGCCTGCGGCGGCAGCGAGCGCGCCAGCGAATCGGTGCCGCCGCCGTCGATCGACAGGCCGAAGTTGACGTTGGACATCACGAATTCCGCATCCTCGGCCGCGACGATCAGGTCGCAGGCCAGGCAGAGCGAAAAGCCGCTGCCCGCGGCCGTGCCCTCCACCGCGGCGATCACGGGCTGGGGTGCTTCCTGCATCGCCATGACCCATTCGTTCAGCGCGTCGGAATGCGCCAGTTGCTCCGACTGCGGGAGCTTGCGCTGCCGCACGAGCCGCCGCAGGTCGCCGCCGACGCAGAAATGCTCGCCCTCCCCGGTCAGCACGATGGCGCGCACGGTGCGAAAGCGGGAGGCGGCGCGTATCGCCTTGGCGGCCGCGCGGTAGATCGATGGATTGACGGTGTTGCGCGCCGCGGGATTGCTGATGGTCAGCACCAGCACCGCCCCCTCGCGGTGCATCTGGAGTTTTGCGGCGGAGGCGGAAGAAGCCGTCCCGGCGCTGGTGATGGCAGGCACGGCCGCGGACGTCATGACGCCCGCCTGCCAGGGAACCTGCGCTGAAGCTTGTCTCTGCCGTGCATGACGCCCCCTTGTGTTGTTTCAGGACGATACAACGCATCAGGCGCCACCTTGCGTGACGTGGCAACCGGTCTTCAACCTCTCGTTTAACAATTTATTCACAGTTTTGGAGAGTTCCCCGGCGCTGCGCCACCGCTGGATCAGCAAGTTTCAGGGTACGCGGTGGTGCCAGTAGCGGGCGCGGCGCTCGCGCTCGCAGGCCAGCTCGGCGGGCCGCTTGCTGGTCCAGTGCGCCGCGCCGCAGCGCGCGCTCTCCACCAACCGCGTGCCCCGCTCCATGTAGCGCGCGACCACCTCCCCGGCGGGATGCCCGAATCGGTTGCGGTAGCCCGCCTGGACCAGCGCGATGCGCGGCTGCACCGCCGCCAGGAACGGCGCGCTCGACGACGACTTGCTGCCGTGGTGCGGTCCCAGCAGCACGTCGGCCCGCAGGTGCGCCTCGGCCGTTCGCGCGACCAGCGCGGCCTCTTGCAGCCGCTCGATGTCGCCGGCCAGCAGCACCGTCGCACGGCCGTTGCCGATGCGCAGCACGCACGAGACGGCATTGGGCCTGGTGAAGCTGCGGTAGTCGGCATCGAAGGGATGCAGCACCTCGAAACTCACACCGTCCCAGGTCCAGCGCCGGCCTGCTTCGCACCGCTGCGCCGGGCGCAGCGCCTGCAGCGGATGGGTGGCCTCGATCGAACTGAGCAGCACGGCCTGCGGCTGCATCGCGAGCACCGCGGGCGCACCGCCGGTGTGGTCGGTGTCGCGGTGGCTCAGCACCAGCATGTCGAGCCGTTCATCGAAGGCGCGCAGCAGCGGCACGAGCACGCGATGGCCAGCGTCGCTCTCGAGGCTGTAGCGAGGCCCCGTGTCGTAGAGCAGGCTGTGCGTGGCGGTGCGCACCAGCACCGCGTTGCCCTGCCCGATGTCGGCCGCGAGCAGTTCGAACTCGCCAGCGGCGGGCCGCGGCATCTGCCACAACAGCACGGGCAGCAGCAGCGGCAGGCCGAGCGCGCGCATCGACCAGGGCAGGCGCATCGCGAGCAACGCCCCACCCGCCACGCCGCAGGCGGCCATCCACCACGGCGGCGCGGCCATCGAGTGCGTGGCGAAAGGCAGCCCCGCCAGCCATTGCAGCAGGACGGCGAGCATCTGCACGGCCCAGGCCGCGACATCCCACAGCGGCGCCACGATCGCGCCCAGCATGGCAAGCGGCGTGACCACGAGAGTCACCCACGGAATCGCGATGGCGTTGGCCAGCAGGCCGATCAGCGACACCTGCTGGAACAGCAGCAGGCTCAGCGGCGTGAGCGCGAGCGTAATCACCCATTGCTCGCGAAAGAACAGGAACAGCCGGTTCGCGGCAGTCGGCTTTCTCTCGCCCGCGTCCGTCACATCGGTGGCGAACAGGACGCCCACCGCGATGAAGCTGAGCCAGAAGCCCGCCTGCATCAGTGCCCAGGGATCGACCGCCACCACCACCGCGGCGGTCAGCAGCCAGACATGCGGCCACGGCCAGCGCCGGCCGGTGAGGCGCAGCAAGGCGATGGTGACGAGCATCCACACGGTGCGCTGCGCGGGTACGCCCCAGCCGCTGAAGAGCGCATAGAGCGTGGCGAGCAGCACACCGCCGACCAGCGCCGCCTGCGGTGCGGGAAGCCTCAGCATCAGCCGGCCGCTGCGCCGCCACAGCGCGCCGACGAGGTGCGCCGCGAGCCAGGCGAACATGGTGATGTGAAGGCCCGAGATCGACATCAGGTGCGCCACGCCCGTCGCCCTGAACACATCCCATCCGGCCCGGTCGATGGCGCCTTGGTCCCCTGTGACCAGCGCGGCAATCACGCCGGCCTGGCGGCGATCGTCCACACGTTCGAAGACCGCGTCGCGCACCGATTCCCGCGCGCGTTCGATGGGGTGCCGCCATGTGTTCGCCACATGCACCGGCGCGGCATCGCGCGCGCCGGTTCGCACATAGCCATTGGCATGCACGCCCTGCTCCCACAGCCAGAGTTCGCTGTCGAAACCATGCGGATTGAGATTGCCGTGCGGCGCCCTGAGCCGCACCGTCAATTGCCATCGCTCGCCGGCGTGCAGTTCGCCGACGACAGCAGAGGCAGATGCCCGCCCCTCGACGGCACGCCCCCACAGACCGGTGTTCTCGCCATACCAGCCCAGTGCGATGCGCGAGGGCACGGTCGGCGGCGCGTCGTTGCGCGCATCGGCCCACCGGGCGGATTCGACATCGAGATGAAACCGCGTTCCAGTCTCGTTGCGCTGCGGCATCTGCGAGACCACGCCGGTCACCTGCAGGTCGCGCCCTTCGAGCGTTGGATCGAGAGCGCCATCCGCATACGCCACGGCACGCCAACCCGCAAGGCCGGCACCGGCCAGCACACCGCACATCAACGCCGCGACCAGCAGCAGTCGCCCGAAAACACGCCGCCACAACAGCCCCGCCACGCCTGCCAATAGCAAGGCCATGTAGACACCTGCCATCCACAACGCCGGCTGGTGCAGCTGCAGCGCCGCACCGATCACCGTTCCCCCCAACGCGGCAAACGCCCACGACCCGCCCCTGCCGGACGCACGCGACGGCGTCAGCACACAACCTCACGACACATGATGCAAACCTCCCCGAACCCGCGCTCGATGGCGCGTTAATTGCTTGTTATCTCGGCTAGTATGCGTCTCACAAGAGACATCTTTTCGATGCAATCTCGCAGTACTGCACACAAAAACGCATGTCCATTCACGCCGCACTCCACCACGTCACCCACTACAAGTACGACCGCCTGGTGCAGTTGGGCCCGCAGGTCGTTCGCCTGCGGCCCGCGCCGCATTGCCGCAGCAACGTCATTTCGTATTCGCTGCGGGTCGAGCCCGCCGAGCACTTCGTCAACTGGATGCAGGACCCGTTCGCGAACTACCAGGCGCGGCTGGTGTTTCCCGAGAAGACGCGCGAATTCAAGGTCACCGTCGACCTCGTGGTCGAAATGGCGGTCTACAACCCCTTCGACTTCTTCCTCGAGCCGCAGGCCGAGAACTTTCCGTTCAAGTACACCGCCTCGCAGGCCGAGGAGCTCGCGCCCTACCTCGTGGCCGACCCGGTCACGCCGCTGGTGGAGGCCTACCTCGACAAGATCGACCGCAAGGAACAGCGCACCATCGATTTCCTGGTCGGGCTGAACCAGCAGGTGCAGCAGGACGTCAACTACCTGATCCGCATGGAACCCGGCGTGCAGACGCCGGAAGAAACGCTCACCAACGGCAGCGGCTCGTGCCGCGACTCGGGCTGGCTGCTGGTGCAGCTGCTGCGCCACATGGGCCTGGCCGCGCGTTTCGTCTCCGGCTACCTGATCCAGCTCACGCCCGACGTGAAGGCCCTCGACGGCCCGAGCGGCACCACGGTCGACTTCACCGACCTGCACGCCTGGTGCGAGGTGTTCCTGCCCGGCGCAGGCTGGATCGGCCTCGATGCCACCTCGGGCCTCATGGCGGGCGAAGGCCACATCCCGCTCGCCTGCACGCCCACGCCGTCGAGCGCGGCGCCCATCGAAGGCGGTGTCGATGAATCCGAGGTCGAGTTCGGCCACGAGATGAAGGTCACGCGCATCTACGAATCGCCGCGCGTCACCAAGCCCTACACCGAAGAGCAATGGGCCGAAGTGCTCAAGCTCGGCGATGCCGTCGATGCGCGCCTGAAGGCCGGCGACGTGCGCCTCACGATGGGCGGCGAGCCCACCTATGTGGCCACCAGCGACCGCGATGCGCCCGAGTGGAACACCGACGCGCTCGGCCCCACGAAGCGCGGCTACGCCACCGAACTCGTCCACAAGCTGCGCGCCGAATACGGCAACGGCGGCTTCCTGCATTTCGGCCAGGGCAAGTGGTACCCGGGCGAACAGCTGCCGCGCTGGGCGCTGTCGATCTTCTGGCGCGCCGACGGCCAGACGCTGTGGCACGACCCGGCCCTCTTCGCCGACGAGCGCTTCCCCACGCACTACACGAGCGAGGACGCGCGCCGCTTCACCACCACGCTGGCCGGCAACCTCGGGCTGACCGAGCGCTACATCCAGCCCGGCTACGAAGACACCTACTACTACCTCTGGCGCGAACGCCGCCTGCCGGTGAACGTGGACCCCTTCGAATCGAAGCTCGACGACGAACTCGAACGCGTGCGCCTGCGCCGCGTGTTCACGCAGAAGCTCGATGCGGTGATCGGCTACATGCTGCCCATCGAACCGGGCAACGCGAACGGCGATGCACCCGCGCTCGCCGGCCCCGGCTGGAAGACCGGCCCCTGGTTCCTGCGCGACGACCGGCTCTATCTCATTCCGGGCGATTCGCCGATGGGCTACCGCCTGCCGCTCGACTCGCAGCCGTGGGCGAGCAAGGGCGACTACCCCTACCTGATCGAGCGCGACCCGACCGCGCCGCGCGGCGCGTTGCCGAGCGCGGCCGACTACCGTGCGCGCTACAGCACGGGTGCCCCCGGCGTTGCCGGTGCTGCCGGTGCCCCCGCTGCTGCCGGCGCCAGCCTCGGCGACGTGCCCTACACCTTCGGCACGCCGCCCGTGGTGCCCGCATCGCTGCGCATGCAAAGCCCCGGCGATGCGGCCAGCAGCGACGCAGCGGCCGCCGCACGTGCCGCCGACGACGCCAGCGCCACGCCCGCCACCCGCCAGCCCCTGCGCGGCGAATCGGCCCACTGGGTCACGCGCACCGCGCTGTGCGTCGAAGTGCGCGACCCGCGCCGCGCCAACGGCCCGTCGGCCGAGAAGAAAGGCAACGCCTCGGGCGTGCTCTACGTCTTCATGCCGCCGCTCGCGCGCCTGGAGGACTACCTGGACCTCGTGGCCGCCGTCGAAGCCACCGCGCAGCAGCTCGGCATGCGCATCGTGATGGAAGGCTATCCGCCGCCGCGCGATCCGCGCCTGAAGATGCTGGCCGTCACGCCCGACCCGGGCGTGATCGAGGTCAACATCCACCCGGCCCACAACTGGAAGGAGCTGGTCGCGCACACCGAGTTCCTCTACAACGCCGCGTTCGAGACGCGCCTGTCGGCCGAGAAGTTCATGACCGACGGCCGCCACACCGGCACCGGCGGCGGCAACCACTTCGTGATGGGCGGCGCCACGCCGGCGGACAGCCCGTTCCTGCGCCGGCCCGAGCTGCTCGCGAGCCTGCTGCTCTACTGGCACAACCATCCGTCGCTGAGCTACCTGTTCTCGGGCATGTTCATCGGCCCGACCAGCCAGGCGCCGCGCGTGGACGAGGCGCGCAACGACCAGGTCTACGAGCTCGAAATCGCCCTGCAGGAAATCGCGAAGAACCGCGAGATCTACGGCCAGAACATGCCCGCATGGCTGGTCGACCGCACGCTGCGCAACATCCTGATCGACGTGTCGGGCAACACGCACCGCAGCGAGTTCTGCATCGACAAGCTGTATTCGCCCGACTCGAGCACCGGCCGCCTCGGCCTGCTGGAGCTGCGCGCCTTCGAGATGCCGCCGCATGCGCGCATGAGCATCGCGCAGCAGTTGCTGATCCGCGCGCTGGTCGCCCGCTTCTGGGACGAGCCCTACAAGGCGCCCGTCACCCGCTGGGGCACCGAGCTGCACGACCGCTTCCTGCTGCCGACCTTCGTGAAGATGGACTTCGACGACGTCATCAGCGAGATGCGCCAGGCCGGCTTCGCCTTCGACCCCGACTGGTTCGCGCCGCACTTCGAGTTCCGCTTCCCGCTGGTGGGCCAGATGCAGGCGATGGGCGTGGAGCTGTCGCTGCGCAACGCGCTGGAGCCGTGGCACGTGATGGGCGAGGAAGGCTCGGCGGGCGGTACGGTGCGCTATGTCGATTCGTCGCTCGAACGCATCGAGGTGCGCGTGACGGGTCTCAACGAGAGCCGCCACGTTGTCACCGTCAACGGCAAGGTGCTGCCGCTGCAGCCCACCGGCGTGACCGGCGAATTCGTCGCGGGCGTGCGCTACAAGGCGTGGAACCCGCCTTCGGCCCTGCACCCGAGCATCGGCGCCCATGCGCCGCTGACCTTCGACCTGGTGGACACCTGGATGAAGCGCTCGCTGGGCGGCTGCCAGTACTTCGTGGCCCACCCGGGCGGACGCAACTACGACAGCTTCCCGGTCAACGCCTACGAGGCCGAGAGCCGCCGCCATTCGCGCTTCACGCGCATGGGCCACACGCCCGGCCTCATGCGCACGCCGCCGGCCACCATCGAGCTTCCGGGCAGCCGCGAATTCCCGTTCACGCTGGATCTGCGCCGATAAGGGGCCATTTAGCACACTGCCCGAACGGCCAGCCCGTGACGGCGGTGTGACAATCCACCCCCTGTGGAACCTTTGAACGAATCCCTGTTCGACGCCCAGGCCCTGGAGTTTCCAGCGGCCCTGGCGTCGGCGCTCGCACCGGCCGCGCTGCCCGGCCACTTCGATGAATTGCGTGGCGAGGCCAGGCCGGCGGCGCCTGTTCGGCCCGGACCGCCGGGTACGGCCCCGGCTGCAAGTGCCCCGCTGCTGTACGACGCGGCGGCGGAACGACCGGCAGCCACGCAGTCGCAATCCCAATCTTCCGCATTGCAGTCCCAGAGCCAATCGCAGTCGCAGCAGCCGGCGGCTCCCGGCGACACCCCGCCGCTCACCCCCGCCTGGAACGCCTTCTTCGACCAGCTCGGCCCGGGCGGCTTCAACGACCTGCCGCGCCGCGCGGTCAGCCTCGAGCGGCAGATCCGCGACAACGGCGTCACCTACAACGTCTACGCCGATGCCACCAACGGCCCGCAGCGGCCTTGGTCGCTCGACCTGTTCCCGCTGATCGTCTCGCCCGAGAGCTGGAGCCAGATCGAGGCCGGCGTGCTTCAGCGCGTGCGCGTGCTCGACCGGGTGATGGCCGACGTCTACGGCCCGCAGCAGTTGCTGAGCGAAGGGCTCATTCCGCCGGCGCTGGTGCGCGGCCATCCGGGCTACCTGCGCGCGCTGCACGGCGTGAAGCCGCCGGGCGACACCTGGCTGCACATCGCCGCCTTCGACCTCGCGCGCGGCCCCGACGGCAACTGGTGGGTGGTGTCGCAGCGCACCCAGGCGCCTTCGGGCCTGGGCTACCTGCTGGAGAACCGGCTGGCCATCACGCGGCAGTTCCCGCAGGCCTTCGAGGCGCTGCATGTGCAGCGCCTGGCCGCCACCTACAGCGCCATGATGGACGGCCTGCAGCGCATGTGTCCGGCCGGCGTGCCGCCTCATATCGCGCTGCTTACGCCCGGCCCGTACAACGAAACCTACTTCGAGCACGCGTACCTGGCGCGCTACCTGGGCGTGACGCTGGTCGAGGGCAGCGACCTCACGGTGCGCGACCAGCGGCTCTACCTCAAGACCCTGCAGGGCCTGCGCCCGGTGCACGGGCTCATCAAGCGCCTGGACGACCAGTTCCTCGACCCGCTGGAGCTGCGGCCCGATTCCACGCTCGGCGTGCCCGGCCTCTTGCAGGCGATCCGCGCGGGCAACGTGCTGGTGGCCAACATGCCGGGCTCGGCCTTCCTCGAATCGCCCGCCATGCTGGGCTTTCTGCCGGGCCTGGCGCGTCGGCTGATCGGCGAGAAGCTCAAGCTGCCGGCATTGCCCACCTGGTGGTGCGGCGAGCGCGCCGCGCTCGAGGCGGTGCTGCCGCAACTGGGCGACTGCTTCATCAAGCCCACCTACCCCGGCATCGACGGCCGCGTGAGCTTCGATGCGGTGCTCGGCAGTCAGTTGGGCCGGCGCGAACTCGACGAGTGGGCCGGCCGCATCGTGCGCGAGGGCGATGCCCACACGGTGCAGAGCTACCTGCCGCTGTCGCAGATGCCCACCTGGGCGAGCGACCTCGGTCCCGGCCACATCGCGCCGCGTGCGGCCCTGTTGCGCGTGTTCGCAGTGAGCGACGGCGCGCAGTCGTGGCGCGTGCTGCCCGGCGGCCTCGCGCGGCTCGCGGGCGCCGATGCGCAGATCGCCTCGATGCAGCGCGGCGGCAGCAGTGCCGACGTGTGGGTGCAGACGCACGGCGAGGTCGATCGCACCACGCTGCTGCAGCCGCACGCCACGCCGGCCTCGCTCGCGCGGCACCGCGCGCCGGTCACCAGCCGCGCCGCGGAGAACATGTTCTGGCTCGGCCGCTACACCGAGCGCGCCGAGAACGCGGTGCGCCTGGCGCGCCTCACGCTCAACCTGCTGGGCGGCGAAGACCAGTCGTCGCGGCCGCTGCTCGAATGGCTGCACCGCATGGCCGTGCGCAATGCGCTGGTGCCGGCCGAGGCGCCGAGCGCGCCACAGTCGCGCCGGGTGTTCGAACGCGCGCTGGTGGCCGAGCTCGGCGACGTCGACGGGGGCGGCAGCGTCGGCTACAGCCTGCGCTGCATCCGCCAGGCCGCGGCCGCGGTGCGCGAGCGGCTCTCGCAGGACAACTGGAACCAGATCGTGCGCGCCGAGGCCGACTTCCTTCGCCGCGCCGCCGAGCAGGCCGGCGAAGGCAGCTTTGCCGCCAGCGCGGCGTTGCGCGCACTCGAATCCGCCAGCACCGCGCTGGCCGCGATGACCGGCGCGCAGACCGACCGCATGACGCGCGACGACGCCTGGCGCCTGCTGTCCATCGGCCGCCACATCGAGCGGCTGGGCTTTTTGTCGAATGCGCTCGAAGTCGGCTTCGACAACGGCGCGGTGCACGAGGTCAGCGGCTTCGAGGCGATGGTGGCGCTGTTCGACAGCACCATCACCTTCCATGCTCGCTACCAGCAGCGGCGCGACGTCGCCACGCTGGTCGACCTGCTGGTGCTCGATGCGGAAAACCCGCGCTCGCTGGCCTGGGTCACGCAGACCCTGCGCGGGCGCATTGCCCGCCTTGCGGGCAGCGCGCCGGGCAAGCTCACCGCGCTGTCCTACGAGCTGCCGGATCCGGCCAGCTGGACGCTCGAGCACCTGTGCGCCGCCGGACCGGATGCGGACTATCCCGCGCTGGTCCACTTGCTCGCCAACTGCGAAACCGCGGCCTACCATGTGTCGGACGCCATCGGCACGCGCTACTTCACGCTCACATCCGAATCGCTGCGCTCCGTCGGCGCGTGATCGATTCCACAACGATATTTCGAAGGAGGCATTTCCATGTCAGGCATCGCCATCAACCGCCGCTTCACGCTGACCGCTGCTGCACTTCTTGTCGGCCTTGCGCTCGTCGGTTGCGGCAAGCAGGAAGCCGCCGCGCCCGCGGCCGCTTCGGCACCACCGCCGCCCGCCGCAGCGCGCGTGCTGGTCGTGGGCACCGACGCGGCCTACGCGCCCTTCGAATCGCAGAATGAAAAGGGCGAGGTCGTGGGCTTCGACATCGACGTGGTGAAGGCCGTCGCGCAGAAGGCCGGCATCGAGGTGAAGTTCGTCAACACGCCGTGGGAAGGCATCTTCAATTCGCTCGACCAGGGCGACCGCGACCTGCTGGTGTCGTCCATCACCATCACCGACGAACGCCGCCAGACCATGGACTTCTCGCAGCCCTACTTCGAAGCGAGGCAGCTCATCGCGGTGAAGAGCGATTCGCCCGTCGCGAAGTTCGACGACATCAAGACGCTGAAGGTCGGCGTGCAGAACGGCACCACCGGCGACGAGGTGGTGGGCAAGCTGCTCGGCAAGTCGAACACCGCCATCAAGCGCTTCGAATCAACCCCGCTCGCGCTCAAGGAACTCGAGGCCGGCGGCGTGCAGGCCGTGGTGGCCGACAACGGCGTGGTGGCGCACTACCTGGCCAACAACGCCGGCGGCGGCTTCAAGACGGTGAGCGATACGAACTTTCCGTCCGAGCAGTACGGCATCGCGGTGAAGAAGGGCAATGCCGAGCTCCTGGCGAAGATCGACAAGGGCCTTGCGGACATCAAGGCCGACGGCACCTACGCGAAGATCTACGCGTCGCATTTCGGCGCCGCGTCGAAGTAAATCACCGGCTTCGCCATGCTGCTGCACGTCACCCACGAAACCCGCTACGAGTACGCGCCGCCGGTCGAGACGGCGCAGCACCTGGCCCACCTGAAGCCGCTGGCCACCGGTTCGCAGCGGCTCGTGAGCCACCTGCTCACGATCGATCCACCGCCGGCACAGCGCGGCGAGCTGCCCGATGTCTACGGCAACACCCGCGCCTTCTTCGCACTCGAAGCCACGCACGACCGGCTGGTGGTCACGGCCGAGAGCGTGGTCGACACCTCGGTGCCGGTGCTCTCGGACGCCATCGCCCGCGAACTGCCCTGGGAGACCGTGCGCGAGCGCTTCCGCTTCCGCAAGGACGCCACTTTCGATGCGGCCTCCGAGTTCGTCTTTCCCTCGCCCTATGTGCCGCGCCACGACGACTTCGCCGCCTATGCGCGCGCGAGCTTCGTGCCCGGGCGGCCCACCTTCGACGTGGCGATGGACCTCACCGAGCGCATGTACCGCGACTTCGACTACGACGCCGACAGCACCGAGATCAACACCCCCGCCGTCGAAGCGCTGGCCCAGCGCAAGGGCGTGTGCCAGGACTTCGCGCACATCATGATCGCGTGCTTCCGCACGCTGGGCCTGCCCGCGCGCTACGTGAGCGGCTACCTGCTCACGCAACCGCCGCCCGGCCAGCCGCGCCTCGTGGGCGCCGATGCCTCGCACGCGTGGGTGTCGGTGTACCTGCCGGGCGAGAGCGAAGACGGCGCCGGGGCCGGCGGCTGGGCCGATTTCGACCCCACCAACGGCCGCCAGCCGGGCGAGGACTACGTCACGCTGGCCATCGGCCGCGATTACTCCGACGTCTCGCCGATGCGCGGCGTACTCCATGGCGGCGCAAGGCACACGCTGAGCGTCGGGGTGACCGTGCAGCCGGTGGGGGAAGTGATCGAGCTGGCGCCGCAAAGCCGGACACAATCGACATCCCAAGACAAGGAGCTTCCATGAGCGTTTACGACAAACTTTCCAGCCTCGGCATCACCCTGCCCCCGGTCTCGGCCCCCGCCGCCGCCTACGTGCCTTTCGTGCAGACCGGCAACCTCGTGTTCCTGTCGGGCCACATCGCCAAGAAGGACGGCAAGGTCTGGGCCGGCCAGCTCGGCGTGAACATCTCCACCGAGGAAGGCAAGCAGGCCGCACGCGCCATCGCCATCGACCTGCTGGGCACGCTGCACGCGGCCGTGGGCGACCTGAACAAGGTCAAGCGCATCGTCAAGGTGATGAGCCTCGTGAACTCGGTCGGCACCTTCACCGAACAGCACCTCGTGACCAACGGCGCGAGCGAATTCTTCGCCGAAGTCTTCGGCCCCGAAAAGGGCGCGCATGCGCGCAGCGCCTTCGGCGTGGCGCAAGTGCCGATGGGCGCCTGCGTCGAGATCGAGCTGATCGCCGAAGTCGGCTGATCCGGCAGAAGAAAAAGTGCCCCGCCGGTCGGGGCTTTTTTTTGAAGCCTTCAAAGCCATGAACATCGTCCTGCGCACCGTCGCCTCGGCTGCGCTCCTGTTCGCCGCCGTGCACCCGGGCGACACGTCCGCGCAATCGCTCAGCTGCGGCGGTTTTCTCGCAGGCGTCGGCGAATCGAAGTTCTCCGTTCTCAACAAATGCGGCGAACCGGTCCTGAAGGACATCGTCTGCGTCCCCCGGCCCCAGGTCGAAGTGATCGTCACGCCGGGCGCACGCGGCGGCGGGACGCGGCAGATCATCAGCCAGCAATGCATCCCGATGGAAGACTGGACCTACCACCGCGGCCAGGGCAACTTCCTCGGGATCGTGCGGTTCTACAACGGCGCGGTCGAGTCGGTGCGCGACGGCGACCGGGTGCAGTGAACCCGGGCCTGCGCACCCTGCGCAAGCGGTCGCGCTGATGGCGCTGGCCATCGAAAAAAGCTGAGCCGGGTCAGTCCTTCCAGTCCGCCGCATGGATCGCCGAGACGATCGTGTGCGCCGCCTGCACCAGCAGCGGCCCCACCTCCTCGCGCAACGCCTTGCCGTGCAGCCAGCTCGACGCGCCGCCGACCGACAGCCCGAGCAACGTCCTTCCGTCGCCGAGCGACACCGGCACGGCAGCCGCTGAAATGGACGGGTCCCATTCGCCCTCGGTCGTGACGAAGCCGGAGGCGTCGTACTGCGCCTGCACCTCCGCGAGCCGCGCCTTCACGGCGGGCCATGCATCCCCCTCGGCCAGCGCCATTCGCTGCATGAGCATCGCGCGCTCGTCCGGCGACATGCCGCACAGCACCGCGCGGCCCATCGACGTGCGCGCGATCGGCAGGCGCGCGCCCACGTCCAGGCCCAGGATCAGCCGCGCCGTGCTGCGGCTGTGCGCCACGTAGATCATCTCCAGGCCGTGCCGGGCACCCAGCGACACGGCCGCCTGGCACTTGTCGGCCAGTGCCTGCATGGTCGGGCGCGCGATGCGGGCGATGTCGAAGTTGCCGAGCATCGAGAAGCCCAGGCCGAGCACGGCCGGGCTCAGGGCGTATTCGCCCACGTCCTCGCGATGCCTGAGGTAGCCCATGGCCGTCAGCGTGAAGGTCAGCCGCGACACCGTGGCCGGCGGCAATGCGATGCGCCGGACGATCTCGCGGTGGCTCAGCCAGCGGTCCTGCGGCTTGAACACGCGCAGCAGTTCGATGCCGCGCGCCAATGCGGCGATGAAGCGCGGGTCCTTGGTCGCGTCGTCGGCATCGGCCGAACTCGCGGCGTTTCGTTTTCTGCCCAATGCAATCTCCTTATTCCGATATGCGGAATATATTGAATCACAGCCGTCAGTCGTGCTGCGTTGCACCTCAGGGTTCTACCGATTCGGAGAATCCCTTAAGGAGGTTTACAGCAATGGAACACGCTTCTAGACTTTGACGGGATTGGAAATCATATTCCGCAGTACGGAATAAGAAAGAACAGTCCTTGCGTCGAATCGAAAACCGCTTCCAAGGACGACCTCTTTCATGACCCTCGGCCCCCTCCCCTTCACGCCCGTGGCTGCCTCGCGGCGAACGGTGCTCATCGCCGCAGCCGGCGCCGCGACGCTCGCCGCCTTGCCGGCACGCGCGCAAGCCTTTCCGACCCGGCCGATCACCTTGATCTGCCCCTGGCCCGCCGGCGGCTCGACCGACCGCCACATGCGCGCGCTCGCCGAACTGGCCGGCAAGCACCTCGGACAGCCGGTGATCGTCGACAACAAGCCGGGCGGCGGCGGCACCACCGGCCCCGGCACCATGGCGCTCACCGCCAAGCCCGACGGCTACACGATCTCGCAGTACCCGATGGGCATGCTGCGCGTGCCGCACATGCAGAAGGTGCAATGGGATCCGCTGAAGGACTTCACCTTCCTGCTCGGCGTATCGGGCTACACCTTCGGCCTGACGGTGCGGGCCGACTCGCCCTTCAAGAGCTTCAACGAGTACATCGAGGCGGCCCGCAAGGACCCCGGCAAGATCGACTACGGCTCGACCGGCGTGGGCACCTCGCCGCACCTGCTGATGGAAGAGCTGGCCATCAACGCTAAGGTCTCGCTGAACCACATTCCCTTCAAGGGCAACGCGGACCTGCAGCAGGCGCTGCTGGGCGGCCACGTGATGGCGCAGAGCGACGCGAGCGGCTGGGACAAGTACGTCGACGGCGGCCAGATGCGCCTGCTGGTCACCTTCGGCGAGAAGCGCACCAAGCGCTGGCCCACCGTTCCCACCGCGCAGGAGCTGGGCTACGGCGTGGTGTCGACCTCGCCCTACGGCCTGGCCGGCCCCAAGGGCATGGACCCGGCCGTCGCGAAGGCCCTGGCCGACGCCTTTCGCAAGGCGATGGACGACCCCAAGCACATCGAGCTGCTGGACCAGCTGAACCAGGACGCCTGGTACCGCAGCGGCGATGACTACGCGAAATGGGCGCGCGACACCTATGCCAAGGACAAGCAGCTGATCGAGCGGCTGGGCCTGGCTGCGAAGTAAGAGAGACGAGATCAATTTTTTGAACAACAACACCGGAGACAAGAAGATGAGAAAGATGAAAACAAGGATCGAGCAGCAACCGCTGCGTGCATCGGGCCTGCTGCTCGGCGTGCTGGCATTGGGGCTGGCCGGCTGCGGCGGCAGCGGCGGTGGTGGCGGCTGGGCCGGTTGGCCCGGCGGAAACGGCGGCAATGGCCCCGGCGGCGACACGCCCGGCAACAAGCCGGCAGTGACGGTGCAAAGCCTCTCCTCCCCCGAGAAGATGACCAGCGGCGACGACACGCTGATCCAGTTGACATCCAGCGACGGCAACGCCGTTGCCGGCGTGAAGGTGGTGCTCAACGACAAGGACGTGACCGACCAGTTCAGGAAGGCGCCCAACGGCAATGCATCGCTCGGCCTGCTGACCGGCCTTGCGCAGGGCGAGAACACGATCGAGGTGCGCGATGCGAGCGACGCCTCGAAGCTGCGCGGCAGCCTGAAGCTGACCGCCTATCCGGTGCAGGGCCCGATCCTCTATGCGCCGCAGGAAGGCAGCTTCCACTGCCAGACCGACACCTTCAACATCTATCCCGGCGGCCCCACGCTGACGGCAGGCCCGAACACCGACGCGAACTGCGCCGCACCCACCCGCATCGACTGGGTCTACCACGACGCGACGAAGAACGGCACGGCCGTCTGGCAGAAGTACGACCCGGCCAACCCGCCGGCCACGGTCGAGAAGACGACGCTGCTCGACGGCAAGAGCGTGCCCTACATCGTGCGGCTCGAAACCGGCGTGATCAACCGCGGCATCTACCAGATTGCGGTGCTGGGCGATCCGGCCAACAACCCGAACCCCACCGCGACGAATCCGCCGAGCGGCTTCAACGGCCGGCTGGTCTACCCCTTCGGCCAGAGCTGCGGCGGCGGCTGGTATGTGCAGGGTCGCTCGCTGGGCCCCGTGGGCGGCTCCACCAATTCCGCGAACGGCGCGGCAGGCGACTTCAATGCGCTCAACGACCTGCCGCTGAGCAAAGGCTTCGCGGTCGCGAACTCCACGCTCAACTACTTCGGACAGAACTGCAACCACATCATCTCGGCCGAAACCATGATGATGGTCAAGGAGCGCTTCATCAAGGCCAACGGCCCGGTGCTCTACACGATGGGCTGGGGCAGCTCCGGCTCGGCGATGCAGCAGAGCATGATCGCCGACACCTACCCGGGCCTGCTCGACGGCATCGTGATGCTCAACGGCTTCCCGGACAACGCGGGCCCGCAGAGCATGGAGGGGCGGCTGTTCTACAACTACCAGCTCAACCACACGAAGAACGGCACCACGCAGAACGGCACCTACGTGCCGGTGCCCAACAGTCCCTATGACCCGACCTACGACAACGCCACCGCGGCCAAGCGCGCGGCCGACCCGACGCTGCTGAACTGGAGCAATGCGGAAATCGCCGCGGCCTCGGGCTACTCGACCTATCACAGCATGCGCCAGCAGGCGAGCTTCTGGGCGGCGCGGACCGACTCGGTGCTGCGCCCCGCCAACCAGGGCGACCGCGACAACGTGATGGCCGGCAGCGGCAACAGCTCGGTCTTCAACGCGATCATCGGCGCGAGCGAGAAGTACAGCCCGGCCAACGTGGTCGTGAGCGCGCCGATGGGCGTGCTGCCGGCACCGCCGGTCAGCCTGCTGGCGGCCAACCCCACGGGCCTGCGCCCGAACGTCGCGGACCACAACCGCAACGTGCTCGGCATCGATCCGGCCACCGGGTTCGCGCGCTCGTTCTCGGGCAATGCCGGCGTGCAGTTCGGCCTGAACGCGCTGAACACCGGGCAGATCACGATGGCGCAGTTCATTCACCTGAACGAGAAGATCGGCGGCCAGGACCCCGACGGCAACCTGGGCACCGCGCGCATGCAGCCCGACCCCATCGCGCTCAAGGCGGCCTACCAGACCGGCATGATCGCGTACGGCGGCGCGGGCCTGGCGACCACCGCGATCCTCGACCTGGACGGCCTGAACAACGAGTTCACCGGCGCGGGCGACATGCACCTGAAGTTCTTCCACTACATCCTGCGTGCCCGCATCGCAGCGGCGACCGGCAAGTTCGACAACCACATCATGTGGAACGGCATGGCCAACGTCGCCGCGTTCAACCCGGACCCGAACGCCAACCACGCGACGCCCATCCAGGCGCCGCGGCCGGCCAAGACCGGGCGCACCATCGGCGCGATGCAGAAGGCCTTCTTTGCGATGGACCAGTGGCTCACCACGCTGGCCAACGACAAGTCGGCCGAGCCGCTCGCCGTGAAGGTCGTCAAGACCAAGCCCGCGACCCTGGTCGACGGCTGCTTCGGCGCGACGACACCCGGCGCGGCGGACGACTTCATCGCCGAGCCGCAGGTCTTCGGTGGCTTCAACTCGGTGTTCCTCAACGGCAACGGCGGCAAGTCGCCGGCCGGCACCGTGGGCACCGGCTCGGCGCCGTCGCGCTGCAACGCGATGTACCCCGCCTCGTCGTTCCCGCGCTTCGAGGCTGGTGAACCGCTGCAGTCGCGCACGATGCAATGCCAGTTCCGGCCGGTCGATGCGGCCGACTATGCCGGCTACGCCGCGCGCAATCCGGGCTGGACCGGCGGCGCGCGCGATGCGGATCTCGCGAAGCTGCGGACGGTGTTTGCGAGCGGCGTGTGCGACTACACCAAGCCGGGCCTGGAAGAGCAACCGCTGGCGGGCACCTGGATCCAGATCACCGGCGTCAACCAGATGAAGGTCGGGCATCCACTGAGTCGTTGAGAAGTGCGCCCTGCCGCTGCGCGTCTGCTCGCCGGACGCGGGCGGCAGCGCCGCGACGGCGATTCTCCGAACCGGGCCGCTAGGCCGAGCTGCCGAAGCTCTCCTCCAGAAACTCGATCAGCGCCTGCACGCGCGCTGTACGCCCCTTGCGGGTCGGCACCAGCAAGACGACCGGCGCGCTGTCGAACGCCCAGTCCTTCAGTACCCGCACCAGCGAGCCCCGTGCGATCGCATCGGCCGCGTCCCATTCGGAACGCAGCACCAGCCCCATGCCCTGCTCGGCCCAGTGCCGGGCCACGCTGCCGTCGTTGGTGACGAAGGCCGGCGCGATGCGCAGCGTTTCGCGCGCACCTGCTCGCCGAAGCGCCTTCGGCTTCGCGGCACGGCGCACATGCCAGAGCGTGACGTCCTCGTCGTTCTCGCGGATCACGATGCAGTCGTGCGCCATCACGTCGCGCGGAACGCGGGGCGTGCCGCGCGCACGCAGGTACTCGGGGCTCGCGCACAGCCAGCGCTCGTTGGCGCTCAACGTGCGCGCGACCCATGACGAATCGCGCACCGTGCCGATGTGGATGATCGCGTCGGCATCGTGCCGGTCGGGCCATGGCGTCTCGCGCAGATCGAACTGGATGCGCAAGCCCGGATGCAGGCGGGCGAAGCGCGCGAGCATCGGCGCCACGTACTGCCGGCCGTAGCCGAAGGGCGCGGCGATGCGCAAGGTGCCGGTGAGCCGGCGGTCGTCGCGCTGCATCGATTCGCGCAGGCCCTCGATCTGTCCGAGCAGCGCCGCGGCCTCGCGTGCGAAGCGCTCGCCCTCGGCCGTGAGGCTCAGCCGCCGCGCGGTGCGGGTGGCGAGCGAGAGGCCGAGCGTGGCCTCGAGCTTGCGCAGCCGCATCGACAGCGCGGGCGGCGTGACGTCGAGCGAGCGTGCCGCGGCGCTCAGGGACTGTTCGCGCAGCAGAGCGGCCGCCAGTTGCATGTCCTCGATCTGGATCATTAATCTGTGCTTAACGATTGATGAGTTCGCATTGAAGCACAACGACGGCTTTGAAACGTACAGTCCGTGACCATGCAAGCCCCTGTTTCTCCAGCCAGCGCCTACCCGCGCGCCGTGCTCTTCGACCTGCTCACCGCCCTGCTCGACTCCTGGACCGTGTGGAACGCCGCCGCCGGCTCCGAGGAAAAGGGCCGCGCATGGCGCGCCGAATACCTCCGGCTCACCTACGGTTGCGGCGCCTACGTGCCCTACGAGCAGTTGGTGAAAAACGCCGCCCGCAACACCGGCATGGCCGACACCGCACCGGATGCGCTCGAAGCCCACTGGGACACGCTGCCCGCATGGGACGGCGCGCGCGAACTGCTGCAGGCGCTCAAGCCGCACTGCAGGCTCGCGGTGGTCACCAACTGCTCGCGCCGGCTCGGCCATCGCGCGGCGGCATTGCTCGGCATCGACTGGGACGTGGTCGTCACTTCGGAAGAAGCCGGCTTCTACAAGCCCGACCCGCGCCCCTACCGCATGGCACTCGACCGGCTGGGCGTGCAGGCCAGCGACGCCGCCTTCGTCGCCGGCTCGGGCTACGACATGTTCGGCACCTCGGCCGTGGGCCTGCGCACCTTCTGGCACAACCGCGTGGGGCTCGCCTTGCCGAACGGCGCGCCGCCGCCCGAGCAACAAGCCCCGACGCTCGCACCCGCGCTGCCGTGGCTCCAATCCTTCGCTTCGACTTCCTGAACGGACGCCCCATGAACGCCCCCACCCTCGCCACCATCGACACGCCCGCCGCCATCGTCGAGCGGCCGCGCATGCAGCACAACATCGCGCGGATGCAGGCGCGCATGAACGCGCTCGGCGTGCGCTTCCGCCCGCACGTGAAGACCAGCAAGTGCATCGACGTGGCGCGTGCGCAGCGCGATGCGGGCGCGCAGGGCATCACCGTTTCCACACTGAAGGAAGCCGAGCAGTTCTTCGCCGCGGGCTTCACCGACATCTTCTATGCCGTGGGCATGGCGGCGCACCGCCTGCCGCATGCGCTCGAACTGCGCCGCCGCGGCTGCGCGCTGTCGATCATCACGGACGGCGTCGCTTCGGCGCGCGCCATTGCCGAGTTCGGCCGCGCGAACGGCGAGGCTTTTGATGTGCTGATCGAAGTCGACACGGACGGCCACCGCTCCGGCATCCGCCCGGACGACGACGTGCTGCTGGCAGTTGCCCATGTGCTGCACGACGGCGGCATGCACCTGGCCGGCGTGATGACGCACGCCGGCTCCAGCTACGACCTCGACACGCCGGAAGCGCTCCAGGCCATGGCCGAGCAGGAGCGCGCCGGCTGCGTGCGTGCCGCAGAGCGGCTGCGCGATGCCGGCCTGCCCTGCCCCGTCGTCAGCGTGGGCTCCACGCCCACGGCGCTGATGGCCGAGCAGCTCGACGGCGTGACCGAAGTGCGCGCGGGCGTCTACGTTTTCTTCGATCTCGTGATGCGCAACGTCGGCGTGTGCAGCACGGACGAGATCGCGCTGAGCGTGCTCACCACCGTGATCGGCCACCAGGTCGAGAAGGGCTGGGCCATCGTCGATGCGGGCTGGATGGCCATGAGCCGCGACCGCGGCACGCAGAAGCAGAAGCGCGACTTCGGCTACGGGCAGGTCTGCGGCCTGGACGGTGCGGTGCTCGATGGCTTCGTGCTCAGCGGCGCGAACCAGGAGCACGGCATCCTCTCGCGCGAAGGCGCACCCGATACGGACATCGCCACGCGCTTTCCGATCGGCACGCGCCTGCGCATCCTGCCCAATCACGCATGCGCCACCGGTGCTCAGTTTCCCGAGTACCAGGCGCTGGGCGAAGACGGCGCGTTGCAGCCGTGGGGCCGTTTCCACGGCTGGTGATCAAGCGCGTGCTCAGGCCTTCGCGCGGGTTCCGGTGAGCGTCGGCAGCTCCGTCGCACTGGAATTGACGTTCACGCTGCGGTCGAAGCGCATGTAGGGCCCCGAAAAGCGGCACTCCACCGTGTCGCGGAACGCCGACTCGACGAAGGTCCAGGTCATGACGAAGGTGCGCGCGTCGCGCCACTCGCCGCTGGCCACCACGCGCATCACGTCGGGCTGGTACTCGTGGTGCAGCTTGTTGCCGGTGATGGTGGTGTCGCCCTCGAACGGCTTCTTCAACCCCGCCTGCACCTTGTGCGTGCCGCGGTCGTCTTCCATCGTGAAGGTGCAGGTGTCACCCGTGAAATCGAGGCGCATCGACTTGACCTTCTCCGCGTTCTCGGGAAAGTCGAAGCGCACGCCCGAGACATTTGCCGCCACGGGCGAACTTGTCGCCTTCACCGGCGGCAGCAGTTGCAATGTGCGGGTGCGGTTCTTCAACGTCGCGTAGTCCCGTTCGCTGGCCGGCAGCGTGTTGCCGAACGCCGCGGGAAAGTGCTTGTAGAGGATGCCCGCGTTGAAGCCCGCCTTCGGCGGCAGCGCCGAGTTGAGTGCGAGCACTGCGTTCTGTTCGGGGAACACCACCGAGTACTGGCCGAACAATCCGTCGGCGTTGTAGGCGCCGTGCTGGCCCAGCCACCACTGGTAGCCATAGCGGTCCTTCGTGTGCGGCTGGTGCACCGATGCCACCCATTCCTTCGTGAGGATCTGCTTGCCGTTCCACACGCCGTTCTGCGCATGCAGGATGCCGAGCTTGAGCGAATCGACCGTCTTCCAGCTCAGGCCATTGGCGCCGGGCGAGATGCCCTCGGGCCCCACGTCCCATTCGTAGCCGGTGATACCGAGCGGATCGAAGAAGCGCGGCTTGAGGTAGTCGGCCGTCGACTGCCCCGTGGTCTTCGTGACGATGGCCGACAGCATGTAGGTCGCCGCGCTCGTGTAGACGAACTTGCTGCCCGGCGTGTAGACCACCGGGATCTTGAAGAACTCCGCGATCCAGCTCGTGCGGATCGGCCGCCACACCGAGCCCGACACCATCGACTCGTGGCCGGTGCGCATCGTGAGCAGGTCGCGCACCGTCATCGCCGCGAGGTTGGCGCTGACCGTGGGCGGCAGGTGCTCGGGGAAGAAGGAGACGACCTTGTCGTCGAGGCCGAACTTGCCGTCGGCAATCGCCATGCCGACGGCACACACGGTCACGCTCTTGGTGAGCGAGTGCGTCATGTGCCGGCGCTCGGGCTTGTAGGGGTCCCACCAGCCTTCGGCCACCACGTGGCCGTTGCGCCAGAGCATGAAGCTGTGCAGCTCGAAGGCGCCGCGCTCGGCATCGTCGAGGAAGGCGAGGATCGCGGCGGGTGAAATGCCCTGCGCCTCGGGCCGGCTGCGCGGCAGGCCATCGGCAAAGACCGGTGCGGCCGCGCCGGTGGCGGCCCATCCGATGCCGGGCAGCGAGGCCATGGCGGTGCCGCCGATGGAAAGGCGCAGCAGGCCGCGGCGGGAGATGGCAGGTGTTGTCTCTTGCATGTTGTTGGCTTCCTTGTCTTGCGGGATGGACGGGTCGCACCAGTCTGGTTCCGCGAACTGTCAATCGCCTGTCGGCTGCGGCAGGGAAAACCCGGTCGATGGATCGCCATGCGCGCCGGCCCGGGCCGCGGAATCGATGATCTCGGCCCACGACTTGCCGGCAGCCCGAAGCTGATCCACCGAGGGCCCGAGGACGTTGCCGTACTGCCGCATCGTCCGGGCCTCGATGAGCGCCAGCAGATCGGGCGGCGTGAGGTCGCGGTAGGCCTCCTTGAGGCGATTGCGCTCGGCCACCACCCAGCGGGCGACCTGCTCTTCGTCCGTACCCGCAGCGAGCATCTGCGATGCAGCCCGGGCGAGCGCATTCACTGCGGCTTCGTAGCGGGAACGCACACCGGGCTCTGGCATCGTGACTTCTCCTGACGCCGGCGAGATCGGTGCCGGCGCTTCCGCGCCATCGTACAGTTCGAGTTCCCGCGGCAAGACACAACAACGACGGAGACAAGCCATGGAATTCGACTACGTGATCGTGGGCGGAGGCTCCGGCGGCGCCACGCTGGCGTCCCGCCTCAGCGAAGACCCGGCGGTGACGGTCTGCCTGATCGAAGCCGGCGGCGACGGTCGCGGCATCCTGGTCCGTGCACCGGCCGCCACGGTGGCGATGCTGCCGGGCCGTCCGCGCATCAACAACTACGCCTACCAGACCGTGCCGCAGCCCGGCTTGAACGGCCGTCGCGGGTACCAGCCGCGCGGGCGCTGCCTGGGCGGCTCGAGTGCGATCAACGCCATGCTCTACGTGCGCGGCCATCGCGACGACTACGACGACTGGGCGCACGCGGGCTGCGAGGGCTGGTCGTTCGACGAAGTGCTGCCGTACTTCAAGCGCGCCGAAGGCAACGAGCGCGGCGAGAGCGCGCTGCACGGCGCCGACGGCCCGCTGCAGGTCTCCGAGCAGCAGAGCCCGCGCCCGATCACCGAAGACTTCGTGCGGGCGGCTGCGGAGTGCGGCATTCCGCGCAACGACGATTTCAATGGCGCCGAGCAGGAAGGTGCGGGCCTCTACCAAGTCACGCAGTTCCATGGCGGCGCGAAGAACGGCGAGCGCTGTTCGGCTGCCGCGGCCTACCTGCACCCAGTGATGAATACGCGCCCCAACCTCACGGTGCTGACCGGCACCCAGGCCCTGCGCGTGGTGCTCGACGGCAAGCGCGCCACCGGTGTGGAGGTGCTGCGCGGCGGCACCACCGAAGTCATCCGCGCGCATCGTGAAGTGGCGCTGTGCGGCGGCGCCTTCAACTCGCCGCAGTTGCTGATGCTCTCGGGCATCGGCGACCCCGCCGAGCTGGGCCGCCACGGCATCGCCGTGCGGCATGCGCTGCCGGGCGTCGGCCAGAACCTGCAGGACCACACCGACTTCATCCTCGCCTACACCTCGAAGGACACCGACCTCTTCGGCATCGGCGTGAAAGCCGGGTTGAAGCTGACGAAGGCAATCTTCGAGTGGCGCAAGAGCGGCAAGGGCCTCGTCGCGACGCCCTTTGCCGAAGGCGGCGCCTTCATCAAGTCGTCGCCCGAGTTGCGCCGGCCCGACCTGCAGCTGCATTTCGTGATCGCGATCACCGACGACCATGCGCGCAAGCTGCATGCGGGTTTCGGCTTCTCATGCCATGTGTGCGTGCTGCGCCCCAAGGGCCGGGGCGACGTGCGGCTGAACGATGCGAACCCGCTCTCGCCGCCGCGCATCGACCCGCAATTCCTCTCCAATGCTGAAGACATGGCGCTGCTGCTGCAGGGCGTGCAGAAGATGCGCGAGATCTTGCGCGCTCCGGCGCTGGAGAAGTACCGGCACCGCGAGGTCTACACGGCCGACGCCCATACCGACGAAGAGCTCACGCCGCACATCCGCGCGCGCGCAGACACCATCTACCACCCGGTAGGCACCTGCAAGATGGGCGTGGATGCGATGGCGGTGGTCGATCCGAAACTGCGCGTGCACGGCATCGAGAACCTGCGCGTGGTCGATGCATCGGTGATGCCGACGCTGATCGGCGGCAACACCAATGCGCCGACGATCATGATTGCCGAGCGTGCGAGCGACTGGATGCGCGGGCCGATCACCTTCGACCGCGCGGTGCAGGATGCTAGAGCGCCTGCGACGAGCCTCGCACCATCAGTTCACCTGGAAGAAGAAGCTGGCGCGGCGCTGAATCCAGCCCCCGCAGCCGCTCGATCAGGCATGTAGCGGCCGTGCGGCCGATCGCGTCCGTCGGCTGCGCCACGGTGCTCAAGCCGGGGCCGATCAGCGAGGCCCATTCGGGATCGTCGAAGCCGACGAAGCCCAGGTCGTCGCCGAACTGCAGGCCCAGGCGCGCCATCGCCTGCGCCACGCGCAGCGTGACCACGGCATTGCCCGCGACCACGGCGGCGCGGCGGCCGCGCTTGGCGCGCTTGCGCAAGGCGGTCAGTGCCGCATCGAGCGCATCGCTCTCGCCTTCGACCGATTCGAACACCTCGCCCGCCACGCGCGGCTCGTGCGCAGCCACGCAGGCACCGAACGCGGCCGTGCGTTCGCGCCGCGAACTCACGCCCTTCTGCGGCTCGGTGACGTAGAGCAGTTCGCGATACCCGCCTTCGAGCAGATGCCCGCAAGTCGCCTGCATCGCCGCATGGTTGTCGAGCGAAACGAAGTCGGTGTGCATGCCCGTGTGCCGGCGGTCGACCAGCACCGCGGGCTTGCCGTGCAGCGTGACCGCATCGACCACGTTGCTGCCGCGGCCCAGCGTGTTGAGGATGAAGCCGTCGACCTGGTAGCCCGCGAGCGCATCGATGGCCTCGCGCTCGCGGTCGCTCTCGTTGCCGAGATTGAACAGCATCACGAGGTAGCCGGCGTCCTGGCAGGCCTTCTCGGCGCCGCGCAGCACCGCGACCGAATACGGGTTGGTGATGTCGGCCACGATCAGGCCGATGAGCCGCGAACGGCCGTGGCTCAGCGCCTGCGCCATCGGGCTCGGCGAATAGGCCAGCTTGGCGATGGCGACCTCGACGCGCGCGGCGATGTCGGGGCTCAACAGCCGCTCGCGGTGGTTGAGAAAGCGCGAGACGGTGGCTTTGGAAACGCCCGCCGCTTCGGCGACGTCGGCGATGGTGGCGCGGCCCGTGGGCTTCATGGTCTTGCTCCTTCCCCCTCTGGGGGAAGGTTGGGATGGGGGCAGGCAGAGCGCTCGATGGATACGCTGCTTGCCCCCACCCCGGCCCTCCCCCAAAGGGGGAGGGAGAAAAGCGGGATCGCAGTCATGCGGCGGCGGTGTCGTAGGGCGCAGTCGGCTTCTCTCCGGCCAACACCTGCAGCAGGTTGGTTGTCGCCAGTTCGGCCATTGCATGCCGCGTCTCGTGCGTGGCCGAGCCGATGTGCGGCAGCGGCGTCACGCGCGGGTGCGTGCGCAGCGGCGAATCGGCGGGGAGCGGCTCTTTCGCGAACACGTCGAGGCCGGCGGCGCGCAGCGTGCCGTGGTCGAGCGCGTGGAGCAGCGCCTCTTCATTCACCGTGGCGCCACGGCCGCCATTGATGAACGATGCGCCCGGCTTCATGCGTGCAAAGAAAGCGGCGTCGATCATGCCGCGCGTGACATCGGTCAGCGGCAGCATCGCGAGCACGATGTCGGCGCGGGCTAGCAGGTCGTCCAGCGGCGTGTGCGTGGCGCGGCCTTGCAGCTCGGGCGCCTGCGCGGCCAGGTCGACGGGGCGGCGTGCGTGATAAAGCACCGGCATGCCGAAGCCCAGCGCCGCACGCCGCGCCACGGCCTGGCCGATGCGGCCGAAGCCGAGGATGCCCAGCGTCTTGCCGTGCACGTCGGTGCCGAACAGTTCTTCGCCGATGTTCTTGTCCCAACGGCCTTCGCGCACGAGGTTCGAGAGTTCGACGACGCGGCGCTGCGTGGCCATGAGGATCGCGAACACCGTATCGGCCACCGTCTCGGTGAGCACATCGGGCGTGTGGCACAGCACGATGCCGCGCTTGTGCAATTCGGCCAGCGGGTAATTGTCGACGCCGACCGATACGCTCGAAATCACCTCGAGTTGCGGTGCCGCATCGAGCAGCGCGGCATCGACCGTGTGGCTCGATCCGATCAAGCCGTTCGCGGTGGCGAGCGCGGCGGCGAAGGCCTCGGGCTCCTTGCGCGGATCGGCCACGGTGACGTTGTGGGCCGCCTGCAGGCGCGCCAGTTGGTCTTCGGGCAAGGGCCGGAAAACGAGCACGTTCTTTTTCGCCATGGTCTTCAGAGCCCCGCTTCTTCGAGTTGTGCACGCGTCGGCAGACCTTCGGTATCGCCCAGCACCTGCACCGCACGCGCGCCGATCCATGCGCCGCGGCGAACCGCCTCGGGCACGCTCTTGCCTTCGAGCAGCGCGCTCACCACGCCGGCCGCGAAGCCGTCGCCCGCGCCCACGGTGTCGATCACTTCCTTCACTGGAAAGCCCTCGACGCGGCCGGTGCCGGCCACGTCGCTGTCGTAGTAGGCGCCCTCGGCACCGAGCTTGACGACCACCAGCTTCGCGCCGCGCTCGCGGTAGAAGCGCGCCACGGCCTCGGGCTCGCTGCGGCCGGTGAGCAGCAGCCCCTCTTCGATGCCGGGCAACACCCAGTCGGCACGCGAGGCCAGCTCGTTGATCCAGTGGCGCATCGTCTCGGTCGAAGACCACAGCGTCGGGCGCAGGTTGGTGTCGAACGAGATGGTGCGGCCCGCGGCGCGCATCACGTCCATGGTCTTGAGCGCGGCCTGCAGGCTGGTCTCGGAGATCGCGGCGAAGACGCCGGTGGCATGCAGGTGACGCGCCGAGCGCAGCCACGCTTCGTCGACATCGGCCGGGCCCATCTGGCTCGCGGCCGAGCCCTTGCGGTGGTATTCGACCGGCGGGTCGCTGCCGTCGGTGACGCGGCCCTTGAACTGGAAGCCGGTGCGCTGCGTCGGATCGCAGATGACGTGCGAGCAGTCGATGCCCTCGCCCTTCATCGTCGCGAGCAGCGCGCGCGCCATCGAGTCGGTGCCGAGGCGGCTGGCCCAGCCCACCTTGAGGCCCAGGCGCGAGAGGCCGATGGCCACGTTGGTCTCGGCACCCGCGGTGCGCTTGTGGAAGGCCTCGGCGTTCTCCAGCGGCCCGGGGCGGTCCGCCACGAGCAGCATCATGGCCTCGCCGAACAGGGCGACATCGAAAGCGGTGGGTTCTGGCATGTGTGGTTGGTTCTACGCCCGCGCGGCGCGGATGAATTCGATTTGCGAGCGGGTGACGGCCAGCAGGTCGTCGCCCATCAGAGGGTATTCGATGGCGTGGGGCACGTCGGCGGGCAACGCGCGCAACACGGCGCGCCATGGCGCCACCGAATCGCCCAGCGGCACCGCCACCCACTTGTGCGGCAGGCGCTGCGCGCCCTTGCAGTGCACATAGCGCACGCGATGGCCGAGGGCTTGCGCCGCCTGCATTGGGCACTCGCCCAGCCAGTGCCAGTTGCCCATGTCGAAGGTCATGCCGAGCGATACGCCGGCGCGGTCGGCCACGTCGAAGAAGGACTGCAATGCGGGCAGCGTGCCGGCGCGCACGGTCTGGTCGTTCTCGATGAGCAGTTCGACGCGGGTCTCGGCAAGCTCCACCTTCAGGCCCCACAGCGAACCATGCGACGAAGGCTGGAAATCGCCGATGGACATCTTCAGCCGCTTCGCACCGACGCGCGTGGCAGCGGCAATGCCGCGCTTGAGCGCCGCACTGTCGAGCCAGCCGCCCTCGGCCCACAGGCCTTCGGGACTCGAATAGACAGAAGCGAGACCGTTGAGCGCAGGCAGTTCGGCCTCCGCATCACGCAGCATCTCGCCGCGCACTTCCACCGAATCGGCGCCCGCCGCTCGCGCGAGCTGCGAGCACCAGAGCTGGCCGTGCCGACCCACCTCGGCCGCGCCGAAGGACGACAGAGAAATCAGGACCTCGAAGGACATCAGTGGGCTTGGTGAGAACTGAGGATCTGGCCGAGGAACTGGCGCGTGCGCTCGTCCTTCGGGTTGCCGAAGAATTCTTCGGGCGGCGCCTGCTCGACGATCTTGCCTTCGGCCATGAAGATCACGCGGTCGGCCACGCTGCGGGCAAAGCCCATCTCGTGCGTCACGCACAGCATGGTCATGCCGTCTTCGGCCAGGCCGATCATGGTGTCGAGCACTTCCTTGACCATCTCGGGGTCGAGCGCCGAGGTGGGCTCGTCGAACAGCATGATCTTGGGCGACATGCACAGGGCCCGCGCAATCGCCACGCGCTGCTGCTGGCCGCCCGAGAGCTGGCTCGGGTACTTCTTCGCCTGCTCGGGAATGCGCACGCGGGTGAGGTACTTCATCGCCACCTCCTCGGCCTGCGCTTTCGTCATGCCGCGCGAGCGCATCGGCGCGAGCGTGCAGTTCTCCAGGATGGTGAGGTGCGGGAACAGGTTGAACTGCTGGAACACCATGCCGACCTCGGCACGCACCGCGTCCACGTTCTTGCCGCCGGCCGTGAGGTCGATGCCATCGACCACGATGCGGCCCTTCTGCACCGTCTCCAGCCGGTTGATGCAGCGGATGAGCGTCGACTTGCCCGAGCCCGAGGGCCCGCAGATCACGATGCGCTCGCCCTGGCGCACCGACAGGTCGATGCCGGTCAACACCTGGAATTCACCGTACCACTTGTTGACCGCTTCCATGCGGATGATCGATTCCGTCGTCATGCCAGGGATTCCTTCAAGCGCTTTGGCTTATTGCATCTTCGGCAGGTCGGCCTGCAGCCACTTCTGGTACAGCTTGTTCAGCTCGCCATTGGCGGTGTTCTTCTGCACGAACTCGTTCACCGCCTTGGTCAGCTCTTCCTGGCCCGGACGCATCGCGATGCCCATCGACTGCTGCACCAGCGTGAACTTGTTTTCGTAGGTGCCGGCGGGCACGCGCTTGGCGATCTGCGCGGCCACCGTGACCGAGCAGCCGATCGCATCGACCTGGCCCGAAATCAGCGCCTGCATGGCCGAGGCGTCGTCGTCGAAGCGGCGGATCTCGGTGCCTTCCGGTGCGGCCTTGGTCACGGCGACGTCTTGCGTCGAGGCGCGGGCCACGCCCACGCGCAGGCCCTTCAGGTCGGTGGCGGCCTTGATGGGCGTCTTGGTCGCGCCGTACAGCACGATGGTCGCGGCCGCGTAGGGCTGCGAGAACTGCACCTGCTTCGCGCGCTCGGGCGTCACGGCCAGCGAGGCGACCAGGAGGTCGACCTTGTTGGTCAGGAGGAAGGGAATGCGGTTCGGGCCGGTCACCGGCACGATGTTGGCTTTGACGCCCCAGTCCTTGGCCAGCAGCTTGGCCACGTCGGCGTCGTAGCCGTCGGGCTGGTTCTTCGCGTCGGTGGTGCCGTAGGGCGGAAAGTCGACCAGCATGCCGATGGTGATCTCGCCCTTCTTCTTGATGTCGGCCACGCTTTGCGCCGAGGCGAAAGGCGCGAACACGGTGAGGGCGGCGCCGAGGCCGAGAGCTGCGAGCGCTGCGCGGCGGGTAGAGGTGCGGGTCATGGGTTGTGTCTCCTGAATAAAGAAAGGAAGCGACGAGAAAAACGAAACGGTCAACGTGCGAGGGCGCGAGCGCGCTTGCGCTCCATGCGTGCCGCGAGCAGCGACAGCGGCCAGCAGATCACGAAGTAGATGGCCGCCACCACCGAGAACACGATGAGCGGCTGGAAGGTGGCGTTGTTGATGATCTGCCCCGCGCGGGTGATCTCGGTGAAGCCGATGATGGCCGCGAGCGACGTGCCCTTGATGATCTGCACCAGGTAACCCACCGTGGGCGCGAGCGCGATCTTGAAGGCCTGCGGGAGCACCACGTCGCGCATGCGTGCGCCGTACTTGAGGCTCAGCGCCTCGGCCGCTTCCCACTGGCCGCGCGGAATGGCCTCGATGCAGCCGCGCCAGATCTCGCCGAGGAAGGCCGCGCTGTTGAGGATGAGCGCCACGCCCGCGGCGATCCACGGGTTGATATCCAGCCCCAGCACCGGCGCGCCGAAGAAGATCAGGAAGAGCTGCAGCAGCAGCGGCGTGCCCTGGAACACCTGGATGAAGACCATCGACGCGTTGCGCGCCCAGGTCGAATCGGAGGTGCGCATGAGCGCGATGATCAACCCGAGGATCGCGCCGCCCACGAAGGCGATGGCCGACAGCGCCAGCGTCCACTGGGCCGCTTCGAGGATGAAAAGGAATTCGGGAAAGCCGAAGGTACGCATGATGTTGTCTTCCGTCCTTCGTCTCTTACCGGCGGTCCGGATAGTTGAGCGTGCGCTTGTAGATCAGCTTGAACATCGCCGAGAAGGCCAGTGCCAGCGCCAGGTAGATGGCGGCCACCACGATGTAGATCTCGAAGCTCCGGAAGGTCTGCGACTGCAGATTGGCGGCCACCGAGGTCAGGTCGTCGGCCGAGATGACCGACACCACCGCCGAGCTCAGCATCAGCAAGATGAACTGGCTCGTGAGCGCCGGGTAGATGGCCTTGAGAGCGGGCTTGATGATGACGAAGCGGAAGATTTCCCAGGGCTTGAGGTTCAGCGCGCGGCCCGCCTCGATCTGCCCCTTGGGAATCGACTCGATGCCCGCGCGGATGATCTCGGTGGCATAGGCACCCAGGTTCACCACCATCGCCACCAGCGCGGCCGTCTGCGGCGACCAGCGCAGGCCGATGGCCGGCAGCGCGAAGAAGAAAAAGAACAGCTGCACGAGGAACGGCGTGTTGCGGATCACCTCGATGTACGCATTGACGATGAAGCGCAGCCACCCCGGCCCCGAGGTCTTGCCCCAGGCGCAGAAGATCGCGACCACAAGGCCCAGCACCGTCGCGATGAGCGAGAGCTGGACCGTGATCCACGTGCCCTTGAGCAGCAGCGGCCAGGCAGCGAAGACGGCGTCGAATTGAAACTGGTAGTTCATGGTGCGGTGTGCACGAAGACCGTGCACGTGCCTCGAAAAGCAATGCTTGCAGCTTATATGAAACCGGTTTCAGGCCTGACTAGGGATTCCCCTAGGTGGGCGTTTTGACCTACCTTCTGCCTACACTGGCGCGATGCTGACCCCACTCGCAGCCACCCTGCCCACAGAGGCGAATGCGCCAGTTTCCGGCGCTCCCGTCGTGCAGCATTTCAGGCAGGCGCTGCTCTGGCCCCTGCGGCTGATGCCCTCGCCCGATGCCAGGCACACGCACCACGGCCCCTGGCAGGTGCTGCGCGACATGGGCGATGCCTCGCCCTGGCGCGAAGAGGTCGACGAATACACCGGCGACAGCAGCCGCTTCCACGAGCGGCACTACAACGAGTTCGTGAGCTTCCTGCCGTATGTGCAGCGCTTTCTCTACGGCGAAGGACGCTCCCGCAACAAGGGCGACGACTCCGCCTCGGGCAGCGACGGCGATTCGCCGATGCGCATCTTTCGCCGCCACGACATCACGGCCGTGCGGCTGGTGTCGCAGCCCGGCGATGCACCGATCACGCTCGACGTGGTGCACTGCGACCTCTACTTCTTCTTCGACATCGACGTGGTGCTGCTGAACCTCGAAGTCGGCGTGAACCACCTGAGCCTCGCGCAGGCGCAGGACATCCTCTACCGCTTCGGCCGCGCCTATCCCTCGGGCTGGGAACCCGATGGCTCCGCGCTGCATTGCATGGCGAGCGTCGAGTGGCTGGGCGCCGACGGCCGCGTGCTTGCGAGTTCCGATGCGCAGCAGCGCGAGAGCTTTCTCTCGCATGTGGCGCAGCACCGCGCGCCGCGCATCTCGTCGCACTGGGCCTACCTGATGCAGCCGCTGGTGAGCGACCATTCCGAAGACCCCGGCACGTTGCGCTACCGCCAGATCGAGTACTACCGCATGCCGGTGATGGCGTACCTCTCGATGGACGATCCGCGCCGCCTCACGCGCGACGACTTCGTGCGGCTCGCGCTGGTGACGGGCGCAGGCACGACCGATGCCCACCTGCCCTACGCCGACCACCACCTCGCGGACTTCGAGCACAAGTACTGCTACGACCGCTTCTGGGTCGACGCGGGCGCCGCGCCCAACACGCGCTACCTGTGCAACGGCCACGCGCTGGTCGTGGTGGGCGATGCGCACTCCGAATTCTTCTGCTGCCGCGACCGCGGCGTGCTCGCGCAGTTCAGGCACCAGCACTTCCTGCTGTTCCTCATTGCGCATTTCCAGAAGGCCTCGCTCCTGATGTTCTCGGACCAACTGGTCGAGGCGCTCAAGAAGCTGGACATCCGCAGCACGCCGAGCGTGAAGCAGTTCAAGCGCGCGATCCGTTCGAGCTTCGAGCGCTTCCTGCGCTTCACGCACCGCTACTGGTTCCACGAGATCTCCGAGCAGGCGCAGGTGCGCGCGCTCTCGCACATGTGCGCCGCGCACCTCGGGCTCGACCCGCTGTACGACGAGGTCAAGTCGCGCATCGCCGACATGAACACCTACCTCGATGCCGACAGCCTGCGCCGACAGGCGAGCACCGTCGTGCGGCTCACGGTGGTCACGTTGTTCGGGTTGATCGGCACCATCACCACGGGCTTTCTCGGCATGAACCTGCTGGCCGAAGCCGATGCGCCGCTGTGGCGCAAGGCGATCTGGTTCGGCGTGGTGTTCGTCGCGACGACCTGGCTCACGATCTACACGATGGTGAAGTCGCAGCGGCTGTCGGACTTCATCGATGCGCTGTCGAACGACCGGCTGGGGTTTCGCGGCAAGCTGGCTGCGCTGGCGCGGGTGTGGCGGCCGGGGGCCGATTAGAGTCTGCGGATGCGCATTGCCATCGTCTCCGACATTCACGGAAATCTCCCCGCACTCGAAGCCGCAGTCGAAGACATCGAACGCCGCGGCGTGGATGCCATCGTCAACCTGGGCGACAGCCTCTCGGGTCCGCTCATGCCGCTGGAGACCGCGCGGTTCCTGATGGCGCAGGACTGGGTACAGCTCGCCGGCAACCATGAACGCCAGTTGCTCACCGTGCCCGCAGACAGGCGCGGTGCATCCGATGCGTTCGCACACGCGCGGCTCGGTGCGAAGGAGTTCGCATGGATCGCATCGCTGGAGCACACGCACCGCCTCAGCGCGGACGTGATGCTCTGCCACGGCACGCCGGCGAGCGATCTCGAATACTTTCTGGAGACGGTCGAACCCGACGACTTCCGAGCGGCCACGCAGGCGGAAATCGATGCGCGGCTCGGCGATGTCGATGCGGCGCTCGTCGCCTGCGGGCATACGCATGTGCCACGCGTGGTGCGTGCGTCGAGCGGGCAGTTGATCGTCAATCCAGGCAGCGTTGGCCTGCCGGCCTACGACGACATTCATCCGTACCCGCACGCCGTCGAAACCGGCTCGCCCCATGCGCGCTATGCCATCGTCGAGCAGCGCGACAGCGGCTGGACCGCCAGGCTGGTCGCCGTTCCGTACGACCACACGGCGATGGCGGCACTGGCACTGGAGAACGGGCGGCCCGATTGGGCCCATGCGCTTGCCACCGGGCACATGCCCTAGCTCGCCACGCACGTTCCGGACGATCGGTTCCCATTTCCGGCGCACCGGAGGTTGAGCGTTCGGGTGCTGCGAGGAACACTCGCTCGCACCCCAGGAGCCCACTCGATGTTCAAGAACCTTCCCGACTACGTCGAGGACCCGATCCTGGGTCTGTTCGATGCCTACCGCGCGGACTCACGCACACGCAAGGTGAATCTCGGCATCGGCATCTACTGCGACGAGGACGGCCGTGTGCCGGTGCTGGCCTCGGTGCGCGCGGCGCGCGAGCGCCTCGACGGTGCAGCGCCCAGCATTTATCTACCCACCGAAGGTTTGCCGACGTATCGCCACGCTGTCCGCGAACTCGTTTTCGGAGATGCGACGGCGGACCTGCGGGAACGGGTGGTCACGATACAAACGGCGGGCGGAACGGGCGCGTTGCGGGTCGGCGCTGAATTCCTCGCGAGCACGAGCGCCGAGGCCAGGATCTGCATGCCCGACCCCACATGGGTCAACCACCAGGCGATCTTCCAGGCTGCGGGGTTCGGGGTCTCGCACTACCCGTACTGCACGCCGGACGGGCGCTTCGACATCGACGGCGCGCTGGCGACCTTCAACGCCCTGCCCTCTGGAACCGTTGTGCTGCTTCACCCCTGCTGCCACAACCCGACCGGCATCGACCCATCGCGCGAAGAATGGGGCCGACTGCTGGATGCGATTGCGCAGCGCGCGCTGCTGCCCTTCTTCGACATGGCCTACCAGGGTTTCGCCGAAGGCCTGGACGACGACGCATGGGCCGTGCGCGAATGCGTGCGGCGCGAGATGCCGTGCCTCGTCGCGAGCTCGTATTCGAAGAACTTCTCGCTGTACGGAGAGCGCGTCGGGGCGCTGAGCATTCATGCGCCCGGCCTCGAAGTGGCCAAGGTCCTGGGCCAGCTCAAGGTCGTCGTTCGCCGCAGCTATTCGTGTCCGCCTGCGCATGGAGCGATGCTTGTCGCAACCGTGCTGCAAGACGTGCCATTGCATGCGCAATGGCACACCGAACTGGACGGCATGCGCCTGCGGATGCTGGGCGTGCGCGCTTCGCTGCATGCCTTGCTCACGAGAGAACTGCCGGACGCCGATCTTTCGTTCCTCACGCGGCAGCGCGGGATGTTCAGCTATTCGGGACTGTCGGGTGCGCAGATCGAGCGGCTGCGAAGCAGGCACGGCGTGTATGTCGTGTCGTCAGGCCGCATCTGCATCGCCGGCATCAACGCATCGAACATCGCACAGGTCTGCGAGGCTTTTGTCGAAATCGGCTTCAAGCCGCAGTGAACGCGATCTCCGCGCTCGCGACCGCGCTGATGCGCACACCGAAGCTCGTGATGTCCGACAGCGTCGCGTTGTGGTGCGCGCGGATGAAGGCGCCGGTGGCATGCGGCTTGTCGTGCGAGGTGTGCGCATCGGCCGCGAGCACCACTTCGTAGCCGAGCGCGGCGGCGCGGCGGGTGGTGGTGTCCACGCAGAACTCCGACGAGTAGCCGCAGATCACCACGCGCCGCGCGCCCTGCCCCATCAGCCACGCTTCGAGCGGCGTGCGCAAAAAGGAATCGGGCGTGGTCTTGCGGATCCGGGTGTCGGCCGCATCGACCTGCAGCGCATCGGCGAGTTGCCAGCGCTCGGAATCGAATTCCAGGTCGACCGCGTTCTCGTGCTGGATGAAAGCCACCGGCGCGCCGGCGGCGCGGGCTCGCACAGTGAGCACGTTGATGCGCTGGATCACTTCCTGCGCTTCGTGCGGGCGCGGCGGATCGTCGCAAAGGCCGCGCTGCACATCGATGACGAGAACTGCAGTTTTCATGGTGCTAGAAGGCAATGCCCTTGACCGACCAGAGGATGGCGCCGGACAAGAGGGTCGAGATGAGTGCGACGACCGCGCTGGCACCGAACGAGGTGCCGATGCCGATCTGGAAGCCGAGGGTGTAGGCCACGAACAGCCCCACCATCACCGCGATCGCGGGCAGCCCTTCGACATGGTGAATGCCGGTTCCGCTGGAAAAACTCACGAACGCCAGCAAGGCCAGCGCCACGAGCAGGGATGCATAGAACACCGACTTGAACGACTCGCCCAGGGTCGGCGACACGCCCGACACGACCTGCGCCGATATCTTCACCACCACCGTCACGAACAGCACCAGCGCACAGACCGCGATCGCGAGCTTGAGCGGCGTCATGAACGCGAAGAAGATGAGCGCGCCGATGAAGAGGAGGTAGTGCATGTGAGGTGCGATTGTGGGGCCATGCGCACGCGTTGCGGCCCCCCGGCCTCTCAGCTCCAGGCGCTGACCTCCAGCCGCACCTTGCCGGTGATGCCGGGCGCCGCCGCTGCGGCACCGAGGCTGGAGAGCGGCACGATGAACTGCAGCTTGCCGCCGGCCAGCTGCTTGGGGCTGATCGGCAGCGACGCCTGCCCCGCCGTGTCGGTCTGCCAGCCGTACTTGAGGTTCCAGTTCTGCGCCGGGTCGTCGGCCTGGGGCGGCGCGATCTCGATGACGAGCGTGTCGCGAAAGAGCGAGCTTCCTTCGTAGTGCCCGTCGAGCCAGAACTTCTTGTTCACCTGGTAGTCGGGCACGCGCACGCCGAGCGTCATCGCGTAGGCGAGCGTCGGGCGGTCCTGGTTGACGCGGGCCTTGTTGGCCAGGAACACGGTCGAGAGATAGATCGAACGGCGCTCGGGCTGCTTCGGATCGGTCAGTTCCTTGTGCGTGCGGCAGGCGGGCGAGTCTTCCTCGGCCACGCGGCGGCTCAGGTACCAGCGCTTGCCGCGCGGCGCGGCCAGCAGCTCGACCTGGTAGAGCGCATCGATGTCGGCGTCCTTGGGCAGGTCGGGCGGCAGGGTCACGCCATCGACGTCGAACCAGAGGTCGACCCGCACGTCGCCGAAGAGAAAGCGCACGAGGTTCTGATAGGCCTCTTCGGAGTTGACGATGCCGAAATATCCCGAGTGAGAACGAAAGGCGTACGCGGTGGCCACGGGCTGCGTCTTCTTGTTCGCGTCGATGGACCAGAGCGAGGCGTTCTCGATGCGAACCAGCCCGTCGCTGCCGTGGCCCGCGAACATGCGCGAGAGACCCTTGGCGGTTTCGTAGTCGCCGCGGTTGGAGCCGACCATGCAGAAGAAGCGCTCGGCCGGGAAGGCGGTGGCCGGCAGGTAGTCCATGCGGCCGTTGATGGCCGGCGTGGCGAGGAACTCGGACATCTTCTCGCGGTTGAAGGTGTTCATCTCGTTGGCGGTGAGCCAGGCCGGGATGTTGACGCCGCCCATGTCGATGCCGTTGTGCGGCGTGGCATAGGTGAACACCTTGTCCACGCAGGCCCGTGCGGCGGCATCGCCCAGCGCCGGGTTCTGCAGGAAGGCGCGCACCACCAGCCCGCCCATCGAATGCGCCACCAGGTAGCAGCGGAAGTCGGCTGCAGCGGCGGCCCCTTCGCGCTGCCCCACGAGGTCGCGCACCCGCAGGATCAGCTTGCTCAGGCCCTGCGCGTAGAACTTGATGTTGCGCGACTTACCGTCGCCCAGGAGCTCGGAGCCGGTGTCGTAGTAGCGGTAGATGATGACCGAGGCGGAAGGGATGCCGTCCACGTCCTTGCCGGTCTCGTCGGGCGAAGGTTTCCAGTCGTCATCGAGGATGTCCAGGCCGTTCTGGTAGACGCTCTGGTACTGGAAGTCGGCCAGGAGGCGCACCACCGGCGACTCGAAGACGAACTTCTGCGCGGGCGCGTCCTTCTTGACCGTGGCCCGGTAGACCGTGGAGCCGATGTTGAAGCCGCAGAACGGGTCGGCTGCGGTCTCGTCGCGCTCGGATTCGGTCATGGCATAGCCACGCACGTAGATGATGGGATAGCGGTTGCCGCTCATTTTTGTATCGCCTTCTCCTGGCCCATGAAGGTCCCGAGTGTGCCGCGCCGAAGCGGTGCATGCCATAGGGCGCATGGCATACGGAAGGGGCCTGGCCGGGCATGGCGCGCCCGCCCCGAAATTCCCCTGCCGCCCGAATGTTTCTGTCGCTGAAACCATTGAAACATGCGCCCGGGATAGTCTCGCGCCTCCACACAAACACACGTCCAGAGGTTCTTCCCATGGCTGACGATTCGGCTTCGCAGGGGTCCTACCTGCCCCAACTCCTGCGCCGGGGCACGGCGCTCGCGGCGGCCGGCTGCGCCTTCGTCGCGGGCTGCAGCGCCGCCGGCGGTGGCGAGACGCGCTACGAGAATTCGCCGCAGTTCCGGGACGGCGTGTTCCAGAACATGGCCAACCCCGACGAGAAGCCCTCGGCCAGCGCCTGGCGCATCTGGTCGCGTTTCATCGTCGGCAGCAAGGTCGACACGGTGCCGGTCGATGCGATTCCCGTGCGCGAGATCAGCGCGAAGGACCTGGACGCGCTCGACACCAAGGCCAACCACGTGGTGCGCCTCGGCCACTCGTCGCACCTGCTCAAGCTGCGGGGCAAGTACTGGCTGATCGACCCGGTGTTCAGCGAGCGCGCATCGCCCGTGCAGTGGGCCGGCCCGAAGCGCTTTCACAAGCCGCCGATCGCGCTGGAGCAACTGCCCCCCATCGAGGGCGTGATCCTCTCGCACGACCACTACGACCACCTGGACGTGGCGACCATCGAATACCTCTCGAAAAGCGTGAAGCGCTATTTCGTGCCGCTGGGCGTGCGCTCGCGGCTGGTGGTGATGGGCGTGCCCGCCGAACGCGTGACCGAGCTCGACTGGTGGCAGGACGCCGAGCACGACGGCCTGAAGCTCACCGCCACGCCGGCCCAGCATTTCTCGGGCCGCACGCTCTCGGACCGCGGCCGCACGCTGTGGGCTTCATGGGTGCTGCAAAGCGGCGAGCAGCGCATCTTCTACAGCGGCGACTCGGGCTACTTCCAGGGTTTCAAGCAGATCGGCGAGCGCTTCGGCGGCTTCGACCTGGCGCTCATGGAAAACGGCGCCTACGACGCCTACTGGCCCGGCGTGCACATGACGCCCGAGCAGAGCGTGCAGGCCTTCGAGGACCTGCGCGGCAAGGTGTTCTTCTCGGTGCACAACAGCACCTTCGACCTCTCCTTCCACACCTGGCACGACCCGCTGGACCGCATCGCGAGCCTGACGGAAGCCAAGAAGATCGAGCTGGCGACGCCGGTGATCGGGGAGGTGGTGACGGTGGGGCAGGCGCGGACCAACACGCGGTGGTGGCAGGGGCTGCGCTAGGAATACTCCACTCTGCTGCGCACCTCTTCGCGCGTGGGCTGCCATCGCATCCGCCCGCTGCATGGCAGCTGCAACGATGCTCTATAGTTCGCCCGCAATGTCCGCCAGACCCATATCGAGCCCACAGAAAACACGTGATCGCGATGTGCGTGCGCTGGTGTTGAAGACGGTCCTGTCGGACCATGCCAAGGACCTCGACACGCGGATCGTTGAAGAACTCGGCCTGGAGCACGGCTCGTCTCGCGTGGACATTGCAGTGGTGAACGGCTTTCTGCATGGGTTCGAACTCAAGAGCGATGCCGACAATCTTCTGAGGCTGCCCCGGCAGATCGAGGCCTATTCGCGCTCGCTCGACAGAGCCACGCTCGTCGTAGGTTCGGAGCACCATGCAGTTGCACAGGCCATGCTCCCGCATTGGTGGGGAATCAAGGTCGTCCTGGCGAGTGGCAAGGGTGCCCTCAAGCTGGAGACACATCGGCGGGTGCGAAACAACCCCGATCCGTCGCTCTTTCACATGGCTCACCTGATGTGGCGGAACGAGGTGGTCGAGGTGCTTCGCACCGGCGGCGCAAGTTCAAAGGAATTGAGCTTGAACCGCGTCGGTTTGTATCGTTTGTTTGTTGACTCTTTTCAACCAGGCGACGTGCGCAGATACATCAGGGAAGCGCTGAAGTCCCGTAAAAATTGGCGACATCCCGCACAGCCTTCGTGACGTGGTGATTCGTTGCGACCGATGGCCATGTAGACGCACCGCCCGTTCCCTCGGAGCCGTTTGCGCAACCCTGGATATAGGCATCGCCCCATGAGTAGCCAGGCCCCATGAAGAACGAAGGGACCGCGTCGAGCATGCTCTGGCACATGGTTTGATATTGCCCTCTGCCGAAGCGCTTGACCTGTGCACCGACATGGATGATCCATTCATCGTCCAGCGTGTATTTGATCTTGGCGTTGGGGTCGACCATTCGCGGGTCGAGTTCGCCGGTATTGGGGCTGGAGGTCGCGTAGTCTCCGTACGTCGGTTTTCTTGCCGATGGTGCGAGCGTGTGCAAGAGTTCTTTGTACGCGAGCCATTCATACCTGGGCGTTCTTCCGTGAGGCCTGTATTCGGCGGCACCAAGCGTTGCGGGGAATGAAGTACCCACGATGGTGAGAGTTCGCCAGGGTTCCCTCGACACTGCGCGCAAACAGGTCGCCCAGGTCAATGCCTGCATTGAGATGGCACTTGTGATCGATGCATCGAGATCGACGATCAAATCGATCGCTTGCGACGGAATGCCCAGCATCGAGATCAAGGCTTGGAGAGATGGTTGAAGCGCAGGGCCGAAATCATCGCGCTCCAGCCGGAGCCACTTGAGCACTGGAACGTAATGATTGTGGTCGAACATTTTCTCTCCCTCATTGCCGGAATTGGCAAATCGATCCTAGAGAAAAGCCGTTCGTCGTTGCAGATACCGCCACCGAAAAAACCGGAAATAACCCGTTTTCAATGACCTGAATTGAATTGACCAGGCGCTTCAATTTTGCAAAAACGGATTGCAAGTCAGCACATTGCAAACCATCGTCACGCTCGACCCTGCGATCAATTGCCGCGCTCCTTGCGCTCGCGCGCCCGGCGCACCTGCCGGGTCTCGATGGCCTGCGCCGCGGCGCGGTCCTTCTCGCGCCGCTTCGCCGCCCGCTTCATCCGGAAGTGCCGGCCCACCAGGAAGCTGGCGAGGCCGGTGACCACCGCGATGAACAGGCCGATGACGCTGATGTCGATGCCGCCCATCACAACACCCGCACGATGCTGGCCGGCTTAAAGCCCAGGTCGGCCGCCTTGCCCTTGCGCGCACGGGTGCCGCGCGCGTTGTTGAGGGTGCGGATCTCCAGCGTCTCGTCGCGCTCCTTGCCGCCGCGGCCGATGCCCTCGATCTTCACGCTGCGCGTGTAGGCCGCGGCGCCCGCGAGGGTGTCCTTGGGCTCCAGGTCGATCAGCGTGAGGCCGCGGCCGCCCTTGGGCAGGCTCTTGAGCTCGGTGATGTCGAAGGTCAGGATGCGGCCGCCCGTCGAGGCACAGGCCACGTGCGTAGCGGCCGGCATCGGCTCGGCGCCGCTCGCGCCGCCCACCAGCGAAGGACGGCAGAGTTGCTCGCCCTCGCCCACGTCGATGAAGGCCTTGCCGCCGCGCTGGCGCGACATCATGTTCTCGACCGTCGCGATGAAGCCGTAGCCGCCGGTGTTGGCCAGCAGCACGCTCGCGCCCACGGGGCCCGCGAAGAAGTGCGTGACGTGCGTGCCGGCGTCGAGCTCGACGAGCGTGGTGACGGGCTGGCCGTCGCCGCGCGCGCCGGGCAGCGAGGCCACGGGCACGGTGTAGACGCGCACGCTCTTGTCCTTGGCGGAGCCGAAGACCAGCAGCGTGTCGACGCTGCGGCACTCGAACGCGCCGTAGAGCGAATCGCCGGACTTGAAGCTGTACTCGGGCGTCGAGGAACCATTGCCACCGTTCGCGCCGGCCTTCTCGCTGGCCCAGCCCTTCTGCGCGCGGACCCAGCCCTTCTGCGACACGATCACGGTGACGGGTTCGTCGACCACCTTCACTTCGGCCACGGCGCGCTTCTCGGCCTGGATCAGCGTGCGGCGCGGGTCTTCGAAGGTCTTGGCGTCGGCTTCGATTTCCTTGATCAGCAAGCGGCGCAGCGTGGCCGGGCTGCCGAGGATGTCTTCGAGCTTCCTCTGCTCTTCGCGCAGGCCCTTGAGCTCCTGCTCGATCTTGATGGCTTCGAGCCGCGCGAGTTGGCGCAGGCGGATTTCAAGGATGTCCTCGGCCTGCCGTTCGCTGAGGTTGAAGCGCGCGATGAGCGCCGCCTTCGGGTCTTCCGCCGCACGGATGATCGCGATCACCTCGTCGATGTTCAGCAGCACCAGCTGCCGGCCTTCGAGGATGTGGATGCGCTCGAGCACCTTGTTCAGGCGGTGCCGCGAACGCTTCTCGACAGTGATCTCGCGGAACGCGATCCACTCGTTGAGCATCTGGCGCAGCGACTTCTGCGTCGGCTTGCCGTCGATGCCCACCATCGTGAGATTGATCGACGAGGAAGTCTCCAGCGAGGTCTGCGCGAGCAGCGTGGTGATGAATTCTTCCTGGCTGATGCGCGAGGTCTTGGGCTCGAACACCAGGCGAACGGCCGCGTCCTTGCTCGATTCGTCGCGCACCACGTCGAGCACCGACAGCATCGCGGCCTTCAGTTGCGTCTGGTCGGCAGAGAGCGCCTTCTTGCCGGCCTTGACCTTCGGGTTGGTGATTTCCTCGATCTCCTCGAGCACCTTCTGCGTGCTCACGCCGGGCGGCAGTTCGTTGACCACGAGCTGCCACTGGCCGCGTGCGAGGTCTTCGATCTTCCAGCGTGCGCGCACCTTCAGCGAGCCGCGGCCGGTGCGGTAGGCATCGGCGATGTCGCCCGGGCCGCTGATGATCTGCGCGCCACCGGGGTAGTCGGGGCCGGGCACGATGGCGAAGAGTTCTTCTTCGCTCAGCTTGCCGTTCGACTTGATCAGGGCGACGCAGGCATCTGCAATTTCACGCAGGTTGTGGCTCGGGATCTCGGTGGCCAGGCCGACCGCGATGCCGCTCGCGCCGTTGAGCAGCGTGAACGGCAGCCGCGCGGGCAAGAGGCGCGGCTCCTCGGTGCTGCCGTCGTAGTTGGGAATGAAGTCGACCGTGCCTTCGTCGATCTCGTCGAGCAGGAGGCTGGTGATGCGGGCCAGGCGCGCCTCGGTGTAGCGCATGGCCGCTGCGCCGTCGCCGTCGCGGCTGCCGAAGTTGCCCTGGCCGTCGACCAGCGGATAGCGCTGCGAGAAGTCTTGCGCCATGCGCACCAGCGCGTCGTAAGCGGCCTGGTCGCTGTGCGGGTGGAAGCGGCCGAGCACATCGCCGACCACGCGCGCGCTCTTGACGGGCTTGGCGCCCACGGTGCCGTTGGTGCCGCCGAAGCCCAGGCCCATGCGCGACATCGAGTACAGGATGCGCCGCTGCACCGGCTTCTGGCCATCGGACACATCGGGCAGCGCGCGACCCTTGACCACGCTGAGCGCGTATTCGAGGTAGGCGGTCTGTGCGTAGTCGGCCAGTGTGAGGGTGGTGTCGCCGTCGGTCGGGCCGCCGAGGTCGAGCGGGGGTTGGGAATCCATCGTCTGTCGTTTCCGGAAGATTGCTGTTGCTTGTTTATTCGGTCATGGCCACCGAAGGCGAGCCTGTCGTGGACGAGACGGGCACTTCGGGCATGTAGGGAGAGGTCGGCACATCGGCCGGCTCCGGCAACGCGGGTACGGCCGGCGATGCGGCAGGCAGCCAGGGCCGGTCGGGCGGCATGTTGCCGCGACCGACGGCGCCGCCCATTTCCATGCGGATACGCCCGGGCGACTTGCCGCCGCTGCCGATGCGCCCGGTCGCGCCGGGCTTCAGGTACGCATAGAGCTGCAGCACGGTCTGCACGTAGTTCTGCGTTTCCTTGTAGTTCGGGATCTTGTTGCCCGCGCGCTGCACCGCACCCTCGCCCGCGTTGTAGGCGGCGAGGGCCAGTTCGATCTGGCCCGGGAACATCGCGATCAGGTCGCGCAGGTAGCGGGAACCCGCGGCGATGTTGATGCGCGGGTCGAACAGCTTCTTCTCGATGGTCGTGCGCTTGTCCGCCGCGACGCCATAGCGCTGCGCGGTCGCGGGCATGAGCTGCATCAGGCCCATCGCGCCCTTGGGCGAGACCGCCTGCGCATCGAAGCCCGATTCGGTGGCGATCAGCGCCTGCAGCAGTTCGTAGTCGATCGAATGCTTGTTCGACGCATCGCGCAGCGCGCTCTTGGCGACCTTGTAGCTGGGCGAGGCCTCGAAGAGCGCCAGCAGGCTCTGCGACGCCGGCGGCACCTTGCCGTCGAGCTTGCGCGCGCTGCGCGAGAGCGGAGACAGGCCCTGCGCGGTGTCGAAGCTCTGGCCGCCGCGGAAGAAGATCTGGTAGCGCTCGTCGACCTTCTCGGCAGCGAAGTGCGCAACGCCCTTGCTGTCGATGTAGCCGTAGATGTCGGCGGCGTGCGCGCCCTGCTGCGACAGCGCAAGTGCCGCACACAGCACGAACGGATGAAACCAGCGGATCTTCATGGCGATGCGGGCCCCTGCGTCACAGCCACCAGCCGTAGCGCTTGCGGCGCTCGGCGTGGACCGCGACATCGTCGCCCATGCTCCGGGAATGGCCCGCGCCCTTCAGGCCGACCCAGATCGCCATGGCACCGAACGCCACCAGGACCAGGAAGACGGGCACATGCCCGGGCTCGACGCCGTCCACGAGGATCGTCGCGGCAAAACCCCAGAAGACCAGCGCGGCGCCCCAGCAGAGGACGCGGCGCGTCCAGAGCCAGGTGCGGGCGGCGGCGCGCTCGATCCGGCTGGGCTCGGCGCTGTCGTTGACCACGTCGTCCCACCAGCCCATCCAGACGAGCAGGAACGCCAGCATGAGGGTGAGTCCGGCAAAGAACATGTGCTGCGGCCCGATGGCCGGGCGCGCGAACGCGAGCTGGGCGATAGCGCCCGCCGCGCAGGCCGAAGCCAGCGAACCGCAAATGATCTTGTGCCAGTTCATGCCCTGTGGCGAGAAATATGCCAGTTGAAATCAGACGTCGATGTCGACGTCGTCGGCGCGCAATTCCATCAGTTCGCGCCGGGCGGCCGCTTCGCCCTTGCCCATGAGCTTGGTGATCTCGCCCTGGGTGGACGTGAAGTCGAAGCGTCCCAGCTGGACCTTCATCAGGCGCCGGGTATCGGGATTGAGCGTGGTTTCCCACAATTGTTCCGCGCTCATCTCGCCCAGGCCCTTGAAGCGGCTGATGCTCCAGGCGCCTTCGCGCACGCCATCTTTGCGCAGCTTGTCGAGCGTGGCGGTCAGTTCGCCCTCGTCGAGGGCATAGACCTTGGAGGCCGGCTTCTTGGCGCGCGCGGGCGCATCGACCCGGAACAGCGGCGGCTTTGCGACATACACGTGGCCGGTTTCGATGAGTTTCGGAAAGTGGCGGAAGAACAGCGTGAGCAGCAGCACCTGGATGTGCGAGCCGTCCACGTCGGCATCGGAAAGGATGCAGATCTTTCCGTAGCGCAGGCCGCTCATGTCGGGCGTGTCGTTGGGGCCGTGCGGATCGACGCCCACGGCCACCGAGATGTCATGGATTTCGGTGTTGGCGAAGAGCCGGTCGCGCTCCACTTCCCAGGTGTTGAGCACCTTGCCGCGCAGCGGCAGGATGGCCTGGCTTTCCTTGTCGCGGCCCATCTTGGCACTGCCGCCCGCCGAGTCGCCCTCGACCAGGAAGACCTCGTTGTGGCTGATGTCCTTGCTCTCGCAATCGGTCAGCTTGCCGGGCAGCACGGCGACGCCGGAGCCCTTGCGCTTCTCGACCTTCTGGCCCGCGCGCTGGCGCGTCTGCGCGGCCTTGATCGCCAGTTCGGCGAGCTTCTTGCCGTAGTCGACGTGCTGGTTGAGCCAGAGTTCGAGCGCGGGGCGCACGAAGCTGGACACCAGGCGCACCGCGTCGCGCGAATTGAGGCGTTCCTTGATCTGGCCCTGGAACTGCGGATCGAGCACCTTGGCGCTGAGCACGTACGAAGCACGCGCGAACACGTCTTCGGGCAAGAGCTTCACGCCCTTGGGCAGCAGCGAATGCAATTCGATGAAGCCCTTCACCGCGGTGAAGAGGCCGTCGCGCAGGCCGCTCTCGTGCGTGCCGCCGGCGCTGGTGGGAATCAGGTTGACGTAGCTCTCGCGCACCGGCTGGCCGTCTTCGGTGAAGGCCACGCACCAGTCGGCGCCCTCGCCTTCGGCGAAGTTGTCGGCGTTCTTGTCGGCGTGGCCGCTGCCTTCGAAGAGCGGGATCACCGGGTCGCCGTTGAGCGTCTGCATCAGGTAGTCGCTCAGGCCGCCCTTGTAGAGCCACTGCTGCGTTTCCTTGGTTTTCTCGACCGTGAGCGTGACGCTCACGCCGGGCATCAGCACGGCCTTGCTGCGCAGCAAATGCGTGAGCTCGGCCATCGGCAGCGCGGCGGTTTCGAAATACTTGGCGTCGGGCCACGCGCGCACGGTGGTGCCCTGTTTGCGTTCACCGGCCTCGAGCTTGCGGATCTCGAGCGCCTCGATCACGTCGCCGCCGCTGAAAGCCAGCCTGGCGATCGAGCCTTCGCGATGGGTGGTGACTTCGAGGCGCTTGGAGAGCGCATTGGTCACCGACACGCCCACGCCGTGCAGGCCGCCCGAGAAGCTGTAGGCGCCGCCCGAGCCCTTGTCGAACTTGCCGCCCGCGTGCAGGCGGGTGTAGACCAGCTCGACCACGGGGGCTTTTTCTTCGGGGTGCAGGCCGAACGGAATGCCGCGGCCGTCGTCTTCGATGCTGACCGAATTGTCGGCATGCAGCGTGACCTTGATCTTCTTGCCGTGGCCGGCCAACGCCTCGTCGGCGGCGTTGTCCAGCACTTCCTGGATGATGTGCAGGGGGTTGTCGGTCCGGGTGTACATGCCCGGGCGCTGCTTGACGGGCTCGAGGCCCTTGAGCACGCGGATGGAGCCTTCCGAGTAGCCGGAAGCGGAGTCTGAGGAGTTCTTGGGAGGAGTCGCCATGGGGGCGGATTGTAGTCAGTCGCCGCCAAACAACTGGATACCCATACAGCAGGCGCTTTGATGCCGGATGCGCATTGAAACGGCCCCGATAAATCATCAATGGCTTTGGCCGCCTGCGCGCCTGCCCCAGCACGCAAGTGGCTACATTCGACGGCATGCAAGCTCCCACGCCCACCCTCTCGATCAAGCAGGTGCTCTTTTGCGGCGCCATGATCGTCACGCTCTCGATGGGCATCCGCCACGGCTTTGGCCTCTGGCTGCAGCCGATCACGCAGGCGCAGGACTGGAGCCGGCAGACCTTTTCCTTCGCGCTGGCGATCCAGAACCTCTCGTGGGGCATCTTCGGGGTGTTCGCGGGCATGCTGGCCGACCGCTTCGGCGCCTTCCGGGTGCTGATCGGCGGCTCGGTGTTCTACGGGCTGGGGCTGCTGGGCATGGCGCATTCGCCGACGCCGCTGCTTTTCACGTTGAGCGCGGGCGTGCTGATCGGCGCGGCGCAGGCGGGCACCACCTACGCAGTGATCTACGGCGTGATCGGGCGGCAGATTCCGGCGGAGCGGCGCTCCTGGGCGATGGGCGTGGCGGCTGCCGCCGGCTCGTTCGGCCAATTCCTGATGGCGCCGATCGAGGGCCGGTTGATCGGCCACTTGGGCTGGCAAACCGCCTTGGCGGTGCTCGCGGTGCTGGTGCTGGTGATCGTGCCGCTGGCCTTCGGACTGCGCGAACCGAAGACGGCAGCGCTGGCCGGGCACCGCGACCAGTCAGTGCTGCAGGCGGTGGGCGAGGCCTTCCGCTACCCGAGCTTCGGCCTCCTGATGGCAGGTTATTTCGTCTGCGGCTTCCAGTTGGCCTTCATCGGCATCCACATGCCGACCTACCTGCGCGACCGGAGCCTGTCGGCCGACGTGGCGGGCTATGCGCTGGCGCTGATCGGGCTCTTCAATGTGTTCGGCACGTACACGGTCGGCCTGCTGGGGCAGACGCTGGCCAAGCGGAAGATCCTCGCGGCGATCTACTTCGCGCGGGCGGTGTCGATCGCCCTCTTCCTGATCGTGCCGATCTCGCCCCTCAGCGTCTACGTGTTCTCGGCGGCAATGGGCTTCCTCTGGCTTTCGACGGTGCCCGCGACCAACGCGATCGTGGCGGGCATCTTCGGCGTGGCGCACCTGTCGATGCTCAGCGGCTTCGTGTTCCTGAGCCACCAGGTCGGCTCGTTCCTGGGGGTCTGGCTCGGCGGCTACCTGTACGACACCACCGGCAGCTATGACATCGTCTGGTACATCGCGATCGCGCTGGGCGTGTTCGCGGCGCTGATCAACCTGCCGGTCAAGGAACACGCCATCGCCCGCGGGACCGGGCCGGCGGCCGTGCCGGGCTGATTGCGGACAATCGGACATGACCTCGCAGATGCGCCACCACCTCGCTCACGCCGGCTGGCTCGCGGCCGCGCTGGCGGCGCTGGGGGGCGTGTTCCTGCTCTATACCCATCCGGAATTTCTGGTGACGCTGGTCGACCAGGTGTGGTCCTGCTTTTGAAGCCGATCGACTTGCCATGAAAGATGCAGCGACGTCGCACGGCTCGGGTGCGCCTTCGGAATGGATCGTGCGCTGGTCGCACCTGCTGGCCGCCGATGCGACGGTGCTCGATGTGGCCTGCGGCGCGGGCCGGCACATGCAGTGGTTCGCCGGACGCGGGCATTCAGTCACGGGCGTCGACCGGTCGCCGGAAGCGACCGACGCCGCCGGCACGTTCGGCCAGACCATCACGGCCGACATCGAATCCGGTCCCTGGCCCTTCACCGGCCAGACCTTCGGCGCAGTGGTCGTCACCAACTACCTCTGGCGCGCCCGCATGGCCGACATCGTGACCGCCGTGGCACCGGGCGGCGTGCTGCTCTACGAGACCTTCGCCGCCGGCAACGAAACGGTGGGCAAGCCGTCGCGGGCCGATTTCCTGCTGCAACCCGGCGAGTTGCTGGCCGCCTGCCGGGACCTGCGCGTGGTGGCCTACGAGGACGGGCTCCTGCCCGAACCGGCCCGCTTCGTGCAGCGTATTGCCGCCATCCGTGCGCCCGCGCCGCTCGCGGGCCATCCGCTGCGCGCACTCCTCAAGGGAAACTGAGGGGCCGGGCCCGCTGCCTTGGCGGTGCCCGGAGTAAGTAGAATCGGCGCTTTCGTCCACCGACAAAGAGATCCCCCTTGGAGCAACTGACAGGCAGCATCGTCGCGCTCGTCACGCCGATGCACGACGACGGCAGTGTCGACTACCCCGCCCTGCGGCGACTCATCGACTGGCACATCGACGAAGGCACCGACTGCCTTGGCGTGGTCGGCACCACCGGCGAATCGCCGACGGTCGATGTGGAAGAGCACTGCGAAATCATCCGCGTCTCGGTCGAGCAGGCCAAGGGCCGCGTGCCCGTGATGGCCGGCTGCGGCGCCAATTCGACCAAGGAAGCCATCGAGCTCGCCAAGTTCGCCAAGGGCGTGGGCGCCGATTCGCAGCTCCAGGTCGTGCCCTACTACAACAAGCCCACGCAAGAGGGCCAGTACCAGCACTTCAAGGCCATCGCCGAGGCCGTGGGCGACCTGCCCATCGTGCTGTACAACGTGCCCGGCCGCACCGTTGCCGATATGGCGCACGACACCGTGCTGCGCCTGGCGCAGGTGCCCGGCATCATCGGCATCAAGGAAGCCACCGGCAACATCGAACGCGCCCAGTGGCTCATTCGCGACCTGCCCAAGCGCTTTGCCGTCTATTCGGGCGACGACCCGACCGCCGTCGCGCTCATGCTCTGCGGCGGCCAGGGCAACATCAGCGTCACGGCCAACATCGCGCCGCGCAAGATGCATGAACTGTGCGTGGCGGCCCTCGCCGGCGACGTGAAGCGCGCGATGCAGATCCAGTTCGAGCTCATGCCGCTGCACCGCAACCTGTTCGTCGAACCCAATCCGATTCCGCTCAAGTGGGCCATGGCCCGGCTCGGCCTCTGCGGCGGCGCCCTGCGGCTGCCGCTCACCGAACTCGGCGAAGCCAGCCGTCCGGCGGTCGAGGGCGCCCTGCGCGCCACCGGCCTGCTCAAGAACTGAGCCCTTCCCCAGTACACGCCTGCGATCTGCCTTTTCCCTGGCCGCAACAAGGTTAAGCAACCTTTTGCCCGAACCGTGCTCAGAGATGGCGGGCACTGCGGCCCATAGATTGACCGAACCATTCCAACAAGGAAGACGACGTTGAAGAACCTTTCGCAACTTTCGCGATATGCACTGCTGGCCACCCTGGTCGCCAGCCTCGCCGCCTGCTCCGTGCTCGAGAGCGACAAGATCGACTACAAGAGCGCCGGCAAGGCCCCGACGCTCGAAGTCCCGCCCGACCTGTCGCAGCTCTCGCGCGACAACCGCTATGCGGTGCCCGGCGGCGCAGTCACCGCCAATTCGTACCAGACCGGCATCGCCAATGCGCCGGGCGTGCCCACCGCCGTCGCCAACATCGGCGACGTGCGCATGGAGCGCGCGGGCACCCAGCGCTGGATCGTCGTCAACCGCACCCCCGACCAGCTCTGGGACCCGGTGAAGGACTTCTGGCAGGAAAGCGGCTTCCTGCTGACCACCGAACAGCGCAACCTCGGCATCATGGAAACCGACTGGGCCGAGAACCGCGCCAAGCTGCCGCAGGACATCATCCGCGGCACGCTGGGCAAGCTGGTCGACTCGGTCTACTCGACCGGCGAACTCGACCGCTTCCGCACCCGCATCGAACGCACCACGACCGGCACCGAGATCTTCATCAGCCACCGCGGCATGCAGGAGGTCTACAACAACTCGCGCCAGGACCAGACCGTGTGGCAGCCGCGCCCGAGCGATCCTGAACTCGAGACCGAATTCCTGCGCCGCCTGATGGTCAAGCTCGGCGTCTCGCAAGAGCAGTCGAAGATCCTGGCCGCCACCTCGGCACCGGCGAAGACCGCGACCATCGCCAGCGTGGGCAACCAGCCCGTGGTGCAGATCAGCGAAGGGTTCGACCGCGCATGGCGCCGCGTCGGCCTGGCGCTCGACCGCACCGGCTTCACCGTGGAAGACCGCGACCGCAGCGCCGGCATCTACTACGTGCGCTACGTGACGCCGAACCCCGACAAGAAGGAAGAAGGCCTCTTCAGCAAGCTGTTCAGCAGCTCGTCCAAGGACGAAAAGCCGATCAAGTTCCGCATCCTGGTCAAGAGCCAGGGCGAGGCCACCACGGTCTCGGTGCAGAACGAAGCCGGTGCGCCCGAAACTTCGGCCAACGCGCAGCGCATCGTCAAGGTCATCGCCGACGACCTGAAGTAACCCGCATGCTCCGCTTCCGAAGCCTCGGCAGCGGCAGCACGGGCAATGCCGCGCTGGTCGAAGCGACCAGCGGCGGCCGCACCTCCCGACTCCTGGTCGACTGCGGCTTCGGCATCCGGCAGCTCGATCAGCGGCTGGCCCAGGCGGGCCTCGCCGCCGGCGACATCGACGCCATCTTCATCACCCACGAGCACGGCGACCACATCGGCTGCGCCCACACGCTCTCGCGGCGCAACCGCATTCCCGTCTGGATGAGCGAAGGCACCTGGCTCGCCACGGGCGGCCGCGACTTCGAGGGCCGGCTGAATCTGGCGCGCGACGATGCGGAGTTCGCCGTCGGCGACATCGGCGTGCAGCCCTTCACCGTGCCGCACGATGCGCGCGAGCCGCTGCAGCTGCGCTGCACCGACGGGGCGCGCACGCTCGGCGTGCTGACCGACCTGGGGCACGCCACCGCGCACGTCCTGAATCGCCTGAGCGGCGTGCATGCGCTGCTGCTCGAGTTCAACCATGACAGCGACCTCTTGGCCAACTCGGCCTATCCGCCCTTCCTCAAGCTGCGCGTCGGCGGCAACTACGGGCACCTCTCGAACACGGCGGCGGCGGACATCGCGCGCGCGGTGCGCCACGACGGCCTGCGACACGTGGTCGCGGCGCACCTGAGCGAACAGAACAACCGGCCCGACATCGTGCGGCGCCTGATGGCCGCGGCGCTGGGTGGCCATGAGGCGGAAATGCTTACCGCCACGGCGGCCGAGGGCTCGCCCTGGCTGGATGTCTGACAGCCAGCTGACCTGTCGAAAGTCCAAGTAGAAAAGCCGCCCTGGGGCGGCTTTCTGCTTGGTGAAGAACCGGGCTTACTGCTTGGGTGCTTCGTTCTTCTTTGCTGCCTCTGTCGCGGCATTCGCGGCATCCAGCGCCGACGAAGCGGCGGGCGAAGGTGCGGTCGCGGCCGGATCGGCAGCAGGCGCCGGTGCCGCGGCAGGCGGCGGTGCCGCGGGCTCCGTCACAGGCGCGGGCGCAGGCGTCACGACCGCGGGAGCAGCGTCCTCTTTCTTGCCGCAGGCAACGAGTGCGGCAGCGGCGATCAACGAGGCAATGAGGACGGACGACGACTTCTTCATGGGAACTCCTTTGGCAAAGAATGTCTGGAACGAAAAAATTCTAGACCCGCATCTCCGCCTGAATGTGTCTCGCGGCCGCATTCGCGGCATTGGCTTACAAGCCGAGCGTCGACGCCGGAAATGCCGGCCGGCCCACGCGCCAGCTCTCGTCGATGGCTTCGCGCAGTTCGCGGCGCGCGCGCGGATCGGCACCGCAGACGCCTCGGCAGCGCTCGGGGTCGATGCGGTGCGCGAACCAGGTGGGCGTCCAGATCGCGCTCGGCACCTCGGGGGAACCGGCCGCCTTGCCGGTGGCGCGGCATTCGATGATGTGGTCCCACATGCGGCGCCACGGCACGAAGCGCGCGTGGCCGCGCTCGATCACATCGAAGCGCTGTGCCAGCAGCACGAAGCGGCGGCCGCTGGCCGACCAGGCCTGCAGCGCCTCGATGCTGGCGCGTTCGCCCAGGGGCCAGTCGGCGAAGTCGGGATCGCTGAACACGATTTCCTTCCAGCCCTCGCGCGCGGCCGACGACAGTGCATTGCGCACGATCGCGCCGAACACGTCGCGGCCGTCGAAGCGGCCCTCGGGCAGCAGCGGCGCGTCGTCAGTCGGCATGGACCCAGCCCGCCTCGCACCACTCGCCCAGCAGTGCCAGCGCCCCGTCGCTGGCCCGCGCCAACTCGCGCGGACCGAGCGTGCGCCGGTCGGCCAGCCGGCGCATCAGCGTCGCATCGGCACCGCCTGCGCGGAAGCTCTCGCCGTTGATGTAGATGTGACGCGTGTCGTAGAGCATGCGCGTGCGGCGGTCGAGCGCCACGTGCTGCATCGCATCGGGCACGTCGCCGCCTTCGTCGAACCAGATGTTGGCCTTGGGTTCGGTCAGCGATTCGCCGAGAGCGCGGTCGATGGCATCCGGGTCGCGCAGTGCGGCTTCGACGGCCTTGCGCGCGAAGGCCTGCAACGCGGCCGGCATCGCAGCCGGGGCATCGACTGCGGGCTGCGCCGGGTCGCGATAGCGCGCCAGTTCCGTGGGGCCGGCGTCCTCGAGGTCTTCCGCATAGGCCTGCGCCATGCGCGCGAGCAGGTCGGCGCCGAGCTCGCCCAGGGCGGACGAGCGCAGGCCGATGGAAAAGGTCATGCAGTCGTCGCCCACCGCCACGCCTTCATGGGCGTACTTCGGCGGCAGGTAGAGCATGTCGCCGGGTTCGAGCACGAAGGTCTCTTCCGGCTCGAAGTTCTCGAGGATCTTGAGCGGCACATCCGGCTGCAGGCGCAGGTCGCCCTGCTTGCCGATGGACCAGCGGCGGCGGCCCTGGGCCTGCAGCAGGAACACGTCGTAGCTGTCGAAATGCGCGCCGACGCCGCCGGTGTCGCTCGCGTAGCTGATCATCAGATCGTCCAGGCGCGCATCGGGCAGGAAGCGGAATTGCCGCAGCAGTTCGTGCACGCCCTCGTGGTGCAGGTCGACGCCCTGCACCAGCAGCGTCCAGGCGGGCTGTTTCAGCGGCGGCAGGGCGCGCCGCAAGAGCGGGCCATGCTTGAGCGACCAGCCGGCCTTGCCGTGGCGGATGAGGCGCGATTCCACCTCCTCGCGTTCGGCCAGCGCAAACAATGCGCTGCGATCGATCGGTGACACCATGGCGGGAATGGCCTGGCGGACCAGCAGCGGCTTTTTCTGCCAGTACCGCCGCATGAACTGCGCGGCGCTCAGGCCGCCGAGCAACGGCAGCGGTTGGGTAATCTCCATGGGAGAATTCTGCAATGGAAATCTCTGAACAATGCGTGGTCGGTTTGACCTGGACGATGAAAGACACGCTCGGCGACGTGCTGGACGTGCTCGACGAGCCGGTGGAATTCATGGTGGGCGGCGACGATCTCTTCGACGTCATCGAGGCCGCCCTTCAAGGGCATGAGCCCGGCGCCCGTGTGCAACTGCAGGTCGAGCCCGAACAGGGCTTCGGCGACTTCAACGACCAGTTGCTCTTTCTCGAGCCGCGCTCGCTGTTCCCCGAAGGCACCGAAGAAGGCATGACCTTCGACGGCTCGGCGCTGCCGAAAGGCGTGAGCGACGCCATCCCGCGGGACGCCCTCTACACGGTCGCCGAAATCTACCCTGACCACCTGGTGCTCGACGGCAACCATCCGCTGGCCGGCATCGCGATCCGGCTCGACATCACCGTGCGCTCGGTGCGCGAGGCGACGGAAGAAGAAGTCGGCCGCGGCACCGCCGGAACGGCCTTCTTCAAGGTGCCGCCGATGGCACCGGGCAACCAGATGCTGCACTGAGGACTGCAGACGTCAAAAAGCCGGGCAGTGCCCGGCTTTTTTGTTTGTGCCCGCTGGGCAGCTTACATGCGCGAAATCTGGCCGTTGTCGATGCGCACGCGGTCGCCGATGCGCAGGTCGCCCGGGCTTTGCACGTCGAAGGCCCGATAGCCGCCGCGGTCGGTCTGTACCGACACGCGATAGGTTTCATAGGCGCGTGGCCCGTTCTGTTGAGCCTCGATGGTGTTGCCCAGCAGGGCGCCGCCCACGATGCCGAGTGCGGTGGCGGCCGCACGGCCATTGCCGCGCCCGAACTGGTTGCCGACCACGCCGCCGATGACGCCACCGGCGACAGCACCGCCGCCAGAAGTGCCTGTGCCGGCCGTTTCGCTGCGCAGCACCTCGATGTTGGCCACATGGCCGTATTCGACGTAGGACGCCTCGCGGTACTGGATCGCCTGCGGCGGTGCCTGATAGGGATAGCGCGAGGTCTGGTAGACCGGCATGGGTGCAACGCACGCCGTGAGCGTGGCCAGGGCCAGCACGGAGGCGGTGACGGATACGAAGCGCATTGAGATCTTCATGTTGAGAGGCTCCTCGAATAGAACAGCGCGTGAAAAGTGCGCCTGCCTGTGACTAACGCCGCAGCTTTCGCCGCGATGACGCAAGACACATGCTGAAACTTTCGAGCGCGGCGCCGCTGCGGCGGTTCCGCTCTTTACCCCTCGCTTACCTGGCAGTTACTCAGGTTCGCTTCAGCTTTCGGTGCTGATTCAGTGCTTGCCAGTGGAACCGTAGCCGCCCTCGCCGCGCTGCGACGCCGCAAATTCCGTGACCACCCTGAACTGGGCCTGCACCACCGGCACGATCACCAGTTGCGCGAGCCGCTCCATCGGCTGCAGCACGAAAGGCGTGTCGCTGCGGTTCCAGGCGCTGATCTTGAGTTCGCCCTGGTAGTCGCTGTCGATCAGGCCGACGAGGTTGCCCAGCACGATGCCATGCTTGTGGCCCAGGCCCGAGCGCGGCAGGATCAGCGCCGCGAACGCCGGGTCCGCCAGGTGGATCGCGATGCCCGTGCCCACCAGTTGCCAGCCGTTGGGCTCCAGCGTGATCGGGGCATCGAGGCAGGCCCGCAGGTCGAGGCCGGCGCTTCCGGGGGTGGCATACGCGGGCAATTGATCCACCATGCGCGGATCGAGGATACGAACGTCGACTTTCACTTACTTGCCTTGCTTTTGTTGCTGTTCTCTTTGCCTGCGGGCAGCCTCTTCGAGCACCTGCTGCCACTTGGCCACGCCAGGCTTCAGCTTCAAACCCTTGAAAAAACTCTTGCCGAACCAGGTGGCTGCAGCGAACCCCGCGACCAGCACGAAGAACGGCACGCCGATCGACCAGAGCACCAGGAACACCAGCGCTCCCACGGCGCCCAGCACCTTGAGAAGCATCGGATCGAACGAGCCGGGCTCCCGCTTGGGGACCTCGCCGTTCGGAAGGTCGGCGCGCTGCATCGCGGCCGTGACAGGACCCTGACCCTGCTGGCCGGGCGACTGCGTCATGCCGACATCGAGCCCGGGCTCCCCCGGCTGCGCTGGCCGTTTCGGCAGTGCCGCTCTCGCCGAAAGCTGCTCCACATAGCGGGCAAAGTCGCCATTGGGCGGCGTATTCGATTCGGTGTTCATCAGACCCTCCAGTCGGGAAGTCGTGCGGCAATCTCCGTCATCAGCTCGCGCGCCAGCGTGAGCTTGGGCGCGCGGGGCAGCTCGCGCACACCCTTGGCGTCCACGAGCAGCAGTGCGTTGTCGTCCTGCCCGAAGGTCAGCGGGCCGATGTTGCCCACCAGCAGCGGAATGCCCTTGCGCTCGCGCTTGGCCTTGGCATGTTCGACGAGGTTCTCGCTCTCGGCCGCGAAGCCGACGCAGAACAGCTTCTTCGCCTGCGCCCGCTCGCTCTTGGCGACGGTGAGCAGGATGTCGGCGTTCTCGACGAAGTTGAGCACCGGCGTCTTGCCGCTGCCGTCCTTCTTGATCTTCTGGTCGCTGTGCGTGGCCGGACGCCAGTCGGCGACGGCGGCGGTAGCTACAAAAATGCTAGCACTCTGCGCAGCACGGGCGGTGGCTTCGAGCATGTCCTGCGCGGAGAGCACATCGACGCGGGTCACGCCGCGCGGTGTGGCCAGGTGCACCGGGCCGGCCACCAGCGTGACCTCGGCGCCCGCCTCCCGGGCCGCCCGTGCGATGGCAAAGCCCATCTTGCCGGACGAGTGGTTGGTGATGCCGCGAATGGGGTCGAGCGCCTCGAAGGTCGGGCCCGCGGTGACCAGTACCTTCTGCCCCGCCAGCAGCTTGGGCTGGAAGAAGGCGGTGATGTCCTCGAGGATCTGCGCCGGCTCCAGCATGCGCCCGTCGCCAGTCTCGCCGCAGGCCTGCCAGCCGTTGCCCACGCCCAGCACGGTCGCACCGTCGGCCGACACCTGCATCAGGTTGCGCTGGGTGGCCGGATGGACCCACATTTCGCGGTTCATGGCCGGGGCGATCAGGAGGGGAATACGGTCCATCGGGCGCGCGAGGCACATGAGGCTCAGCAGGTCGTCCGAGCGCCCCTGCACCAGTCGCGCGATGAAGTCGGCGCTGCACGGCGCCAGCACAATCGCATCGGCCTCGCGGCTCAGGTTGATGTGCGGCATGTTGTTGGGCTCGCGGGCGTCCCACTGCGAGGTGTAGACGGTGCGCCCAGAGAGCGCCTGCATCGTCACCGGCGTGATGAACTGTTCGGCCGCCTCGGTCATCACGACCTGGACGGTCGCTCCCGCCTTCACGAACAGCCGGCACAGCTCGGCCGATTTGTAGCAGGCGATGCCACCCGTGAGGCCCAGGACAATGTGTTTTCCGGCGAGATCTTGCATGGGCCGTATTGTTGCTCATAGGTCATCGAACAAATGGCAACAAGCCCTTGGCGAGAGGTGTCGCAAAGGGCACACCTATAATCGCAATTTCCCACTGCCCGGATTCACGCATCCGGAACTGGCATGACCAAATTTGTCTTCGTCACCGGTGGTGTCGTATCTTCCCTTGGCAAGGGAATCGCCTCCGCCTCGCTCGCCGCGATCCTCGAATCGCGCGGCCTCCAAGTCACCCTCATCAAGCTCGATCCGTACATCAATGTCGACCCCGGCACGATGTCGCCCTTCCAGCATGGCGAGGTGTTCGTCACCGATGACGGTGCAGAAACCGACCTCGACCTCGGCCACTACGAGCGCTTCATCAACACGCGGATGCGCAAGGCCAACAACTTCACGACCGGCCAGATCTACAAGACCGTGCTCGAGAAGGAACGCCGCGGCGACTACCTCGGCAAGACGGTGCAGGTAATTCCGCACATCACCAACGAGATCCAGGAATACATCAAGCGCGGCGCCGGCATCGGCACGGCGCACGAAGTGGACGTGGCCATCGTCGAGATCGGCGGCACCGTGGGCGACATCGAATCGCTGCCCTTCCTGGAAGCCGTTCGCCAGATGAGCCTGCGCATGGGTCCGAACAACTCGGCCTTCGTGCACCTCTCCTACGTGCCCTGGATCGCGGCTGCCGGCGAGCTCAAGACCAAGCCCACGCAGCACACCGCCAAGGAACTGCGCGCCATCGGCATCCAGGCCGACGCCCTCCTGTGCCGCGCCGACCGCCCGATTCCCGACGACGAGCGCGCCAAGATCTCGCTGTTCTCCAACGTGCCCGAATGGGGCGTCATCTCGATGTGGGACGTGGACACCATCTACAAGGTGCCTCGCATGCTGCACGAGCAGGGCCTGGACGGCCTCATCTGCGACAAGCTGCGCATCAACACCCCGCCCGCGAAGCTGCAGCGCTGGGACGATCTGGTCTACGAAGTCGAGCATCCGCAGCAGGAAGTCTCGATCGCCATGGTCGGCAAGTACGTCGACCTGTCGGACAGCTACAAGTCGCTGAACGAAGCCCTGCGCCACGCCGGCATGAAGAACCATGCGCGCGTGAAGATCGACTACATCGACTCCGAAACGATCACGGCGCAAGACGTGTCGCGCCTCGCGAAATACGACGCCATCCTCGTGCCCGGCGGCTTCGGCCAGCGCGGCGTGGAAGGCAAGATCTCCGCCGCCCGCTTCGCCCGCGAAGGCAAGGTGCCTTACCTCGGCATCTGCCTGGGCATGCAGGTGGCCACCATCGAATACGCGCGCCACGTGGCGGGCCTCAAGAACGCCAACAGCACCGAGTTCGACCCCGAGACGCCCACCCCCGTGATCGCGCTGATCACCGAGTGGAAGGACGCAGACGGCACCGTGAAGACGCGCGATGCGAAGTCCGACCTCGGCGGCACCATGCGCCTGGGCGCGCAGAGCTCCGACGTCTCGCCCGGCACGCTGGCCCACAGCATCTACGGCGACGTGGTCACCGAGCGCCATCGCCATCGCTACGAAGCCAACGTCAACTACCTGGACGAACTGCGCGCGGCCGGCCTCGTGATCTCCGCGCTCACGCAGCGCGAGCACCTGACCGAAATCGTCGAACTGCCGCAGGACGTGCACCCCTGGTTCATGGGCGTGCAGTTCCACCCCGAGTTCAAGTCGACGCCGTGGGGCGGCCATCCGCTCTTCAACGCCTTCATCAAGGCCGCGCTCGAACACAAGGACCAAGGTGCGGGCAGCACCAAGACATTGAAGGCTGTGGCATGAAACTCTGCGGATTCGACATCGGGCTGAACCAGCCCTTCTTCCTGATCGCCGGCCCCTGCGTGGTCGAATCCGAGCAGCTGCAGATGGACACCGCCGGCACGCTGAAGGAAATCACCTCGGCGCTCGGCATCCCGTTCATCTTCAAGAGCAGCTTCGACAAGGCCAACCGCTCCTCGGGCACGAGCTTTCGCGGCCCGGGCCGCGACAAGGGCCTGGAGATCCTGGCCAAGGTGAAGCGCGAACTCGGCCTGCCCGTGCTGACCGACGTGCACACCACCGAGGACATCACCGAGGCCGCCAAGGTGGTCGACGTGCTGCAGACGCCCGCGTTCCTGTGCCGCCAGACCGACTTCATCTACGCCGCGGCGCAGTCGGGCAAGCCGGTCAACATCAAGAAGGGCCAGTTCCTCGCGCCGCACGACATGAAGAACGTGATCGACAAGGCGCGCGCTGCCGCCAAGGAAGCCGGCCTCGACGAAGACAGCTTCATGGCCTGCGAACGCGGTGCGAGCTTCGGCTACAACAACCTCGTCTCGGACATGCGCTCGCTCGCGATCATGCGAGAGACCAAGGCGCCCGTGGTGTTCGACGCCACCCACTCGGTGCAGCTCCCCGGCGGCCAGGGCACGACCTCGGGCGGCCAGCGCGAGATGGTGCCGGTGCTCTCGCGCGCGGCCGTGGCCGTGGGCGTGGCGGGTCTCTTCATGGAGACGCACCCCGATCCCGCCAAGGCACTGAGCGATGGCCCCAACGCCGTGCCGCTCAAGCACATGAAGGCCCTGCTCGAGACGCTGCTGGCGCTCGACCGGGTCACCAAGAAAAACGCTTTCCTCGAGGACGTGTTTCAGCAATGACAAGCGCCTACATCATCGCCAACGTCGAAGTCACCAACCCGGTGCAGTATGAGGACTACAAGAAGTGGTCCACCGAAGCCATGAAGGCGCACGGCGCCGAGGTGTGCGTGCGCGGCGGCAAGATCGAAGTGCTCGAGGGCGACTGGGCCCCTCAGCGCATCGTGATCCTCAAGTTCCCGAGCGTCGAAGCCGCGAAGAAATTCAATGAATCGCCCGAATACGGCAAGGCGCGCGACTCGCGCCAGGGCGCCGCGATCATGCGCATGATCGTTGTCGAAGGTCTGTGATCCGTTTTATTTGAGAAAGAGAAAAAGATGAGTGCAATCGTTGACATCGTCGGCCGCGAAATTCTCGACAGCCGAGGCAACCCCACCGTCGAGTGCGACGTGCTGCTCGAGTCGGGCACCATGGGCCGCGCGGCCGTGCCTTCGGGCGCATCGACCGGTTCGCGCGAAGCCATCGAGCTGCGCGACGGCGACAAGAGCCGCTATCTCGGCAAGGGCGTGCTGAAGGCGGTGGAGAACATCAACACCGAGATCTCCGAAGCCGTGCTCGGCCTCGATGCCAGCGAACAGGCTTTTCTCGATCGCACGATGATCGACCTGGACGGCACCGACAACAAGGCGCGCCTGGGCGCCAACGCCACCCTCGCCGTGTCGATGGCCGTGGCCCGCGCCGCGGCCGAAGAGTCGGGCCTGCCGCTGTACCGTTATTTCGGCGGCATGGGCGGCATGCAGCTGCCGGTGCCGATGATGAACGTCATCAACGGTGGCGCGCACGCCAACAACAGCCTCGATCTGCAGGAATTCATGATCATCCCCGTGGGCGCCAAGAGCTTCCGCGAGGCCGTGCGCTACGGCGCCGAAGTGTTCCATGCGCTCAAGAAGATCCTGGGCGACCGCGGCATCAGCACCGCCGTGGGCGACGAAGGCGGCTTTGCCCCCAGCGTCGAGAGCCATGAAGCGGCGATCCAGCTGATCCTGGAAGCCATCGACAAGGCCGGCTACACCGCGGGCGAACAGATCGCCCTGGGCCTCGATTGCGCGGCCAGCGAGTTCTACAAGGACGGCAAGTACGTGCTGTCGGGCGAGAACCTGTCGCTCTCGGCCGAGAGCTGGACCGACATGCTCGCCAACTGGGTCGACAAGTACCCGATCATCAGCATCGAAGACGGCATGCACGAAGGCGACTGGGACGGCTGGAAGCACCTGACCGAACGCCTGGGCAAGCGCGTGCAGCTGGTGGGCGACGACCTGTTCGTCACCAACACCAAGATCCTGCAAGAAGGCATCGACAAGGGCATCGCCAACTCGATCCTGATCAAGATCAACCAGATCGGCACGCTCACCGAAACCTTCGCCGCCATCGAGATGGCCAAGCGCGCGGGCTACACGGCCGTGATTTCGCACCGCTCGGGAGAAACCGAGGACAGCACCATCGCCGACATCGCGGTGGGCACCAACGCCGGCCAGATCAAGACCGGCTCGCTCTCGCGTTCGGACCGCATCGCCAAGTACAACCAGCTGCTGCGCATCGAAGAAGACCTCGGCGACATCGCCAGCTACCCGGGCCGCGGCGCGTTCTACAACCTCAAGTGATGCCAGCCACCCGGCTCGCCAGGCCGCGCACCTCGCCGCTCCCTTTGGAACGGCAGCGCGGCGGCTTCGGCGTGCGGGTGGCTTAGACGTTCATGCGCGCGCGTTTCGTTCCCCCCATCGTCCTGCTGCTTCTGCTGGCCGTTCTCCAGTGGCAGCTGTGGAACGGGCGCGGGAGCGTGCGCGACGTGCAGCAACTGCAGACCAAGCTGACCGATCAGAAGGAAGCCAACGCCAAGGCCACGATCACCAACGAGCGCCTCGCCTCGGAGGTCAACGACCTCAAGGACGGGCTCGAAATGGTCGAAGAACGTGCAAGAGCGGAACTCGGCATGGTCAAGCCGAACGAAGTGTTCGTACAGATCGCACACTGACCCTCCACTTCCCCGCCTGCTGATGCCCGAGCTTCTCTCGGCCCCCGCCTTTGCGCTCTGGGGCTCCCCCGTCAGCTGGCTCGAACTCGTGGCCGCCGTCCTCGCGCTCGCCATGGTCGGCTGCAACATGCGCGAGATCCACTGGGGCTGGCCGCTGGCCATCGTCAGTTCGCTGCTCTACGTCGCGGTCTTCGCCAAGGCGCGCATCTACGGCGATGCATCGCTGCAGGTGTTCTTCGCCTTCGTTGCGCTGTGGGGCTGGTTCCAGTGGCTGCGCGGCCATCGCAGCGATGGCAGTGCATTGCACGTCAGCCGCCTGTCGCCGCGCGGCATCGCGCTCACCCTCGCGGCCTGCGCCATCGCTTGGCCCGCGGTCGCCCTCTTTCTTCGCCGCTTCACCGACACCGACGTGCCGTGGTGGGACGGTTTCGCTACCGGCCTCAGCCTCGTCGGCCAGTTCCTGCTCGGGCGCAAGTTCATCGAGAACTGGCTCATCTGGCTGGCCGTGAACGTCGTGAGCGTGGGCCTGTTCATCCACAAGGGCCTGTGGCTCACCGTCGGCCTGTACATCGTGTTCGCGGTGCTCAGCGTGGCCGGCTACCTGGCATGGCGCCGGCGCCTGCCCGTGGCGGAGCGCGCATGACGCCGGTGCTGCCGACCGGCTGCGTCATCGCGGTGCTGGGCGCCGAGAGCACGGGCAAGACCGAACTGGCGCGCGCCATCGCGCAGCGCCTGCAGGAACGCGGCATTCCGGCGACGCTGGTGGGCGAGTACCTGCGGGAATGGTGCGATCGCGAGGGCCGCACGCCCCGCCCCGACGAACAGCAGGCCATCGCCGACGAACAGACCCGTCGCATCGAAACCGCCGCCGCCACAGGCGTGGTGATCGCCGACACCACAGCGCTCATGACCGCGGTCTACAGCGAACAGCTCTTCGACGACCGCTCGCTCTACGCCGACGCGCTCGCAGCCCAGCGGCGCTGCGCCATCACGCTGCTCACCGCGCTCGACATTCCCTGGGTCGGCGACCACCTGCGCGACGGCCCGCATGCCCGCCAGCCGACCGACACGCTCGTGCGCGCCGCGCTGACCGGCGCGAAGCTATCGTTCACCGTCGTGCACGGCACCGGCGGCGAGCGCCTGGCCAACGCATGGAACGCGATCAACTCGATCGCCAGCGGCGAAGACCGCGAAACCCGCGCACGCGCGCGCGGCAAGGCCGACGCAAAGCCCGCCGCGTGGACATGGCCTTGCGAGAAGTGTTCCGACCCGGAATGCGAACATCGGCTTTTCACAGACCTGATCGGGCGGCGCGAATAAGCAAGCCGCCGTTCCTCACGGAGACCTGATGCCCCTGCACCCCGCCCCGCGCACCGCCTCCCTCCTGCCCCTCTTCATCGCCGCGCTGCTTTCGGCCGGCCCTGCCCTCGCGGCCCCCGTCGCCGCCACCATCGAGAACGGCACCACGACCACCGCCTGCGCCGAGGAAGACAACGTCTCCATGGTGCTGCGCGGCGAGGGCATCCGCCACATGCGCATCGAGGCGCTGCAGCCCGACTACCTCGACAAGATCGGAAACGATGTCACCGCACCCGATTTCTCGGGATGCAATTTCGACGGCGGCGCGCACCCCACCGACCCGGCGCACCGCTTCAAGAAGCGCACCGTGGTGCTGCTGGACAACGTCGACTGGCGCATCGTCGGCATGACGCTGCCGACCTTTTGGCGACCGCAGCGTGTGCCGGTGCAGGTGGGTGCGCGCAGCGACCGCGGCTTTCACCTGCTGCAGGTGTTCAAGAAGGAGAACGGCAAGGCGCTCGAGGCGATCGTGCTGTACCCCTCCGACGGCTACTGGCGCCTGAAGCCGCTGCCCGAGGCGCGATTCGGCGACGGCGTGTACGGCTCGTCGTTCCTGCTCGGGCCGGTCGAGCAGGCCGGGCGACCGGTGGTGAACATCGCGTCGATCCGCGTGGTGCCGAAACCGCTGGCGATCCACCTGCGCTTCACGAACGGCGGCAGTGCGGTGGCACGCGTGGACGAGATCAGCCGCAAGCGCACGGCGCTGGACGTGACGCTGTCGAAACCCACCGCCAGCGCACAACCCTTCGCGGTGCTTCGCTCGATGTACGTCACGCCCGACAACGCGGACATGAGCGAAGTGCGCTGGCAGGAATCACCGAATGCGGCATCGCAGGCCAGGCCGCTGTCCGAGGTGAAATCGCTGAACGCCACGCAGGTGCGGTTCGGTCGCAGCCTGCCCTCGAAGCACAACACGAGTGCGCCTGATATCGAATTCAGCGGATTCGACGACGGCGAAACGCGCTAGGCAGACCCAGCCGTCGCGCTGCTGCGGCCTACTGAACGATCGGACTGCCCGGAATCTGGTCCGTAGGCGGCCTGAAGATCTGCGCCGCATCGATCGCATCGAAGCGGTACTGCTTGCCGCAGAAGTCGCAGCCCACCTCGATGTCGCCGCGCTCGGCCAGGATCTCCTCGGCCTCTTCGACGCCGAGCCCGCGGATCATCTGCGCCACGCGCTCGCGGCCGCAGGTGCATGCGAAATGCGGACCGAGCAAGCCTGCCTGCGGCTCGAAGCGCAGCAGCTTCTCTTCCCAGAAGAGACGCCGAAGAATGGTCTCGATGTCGAGCGTGAGCAGCTCGTCGCGCGTCAGGCTCGAGGCGAGGATCGAGATGCGGTTGTAGTCCTCGTTGCGGCCGATCTGGTCTTCGTTGGCCTGGTCGCGGTCCTTGTCCGAGGTGCCTTCGAGGTTGCCCTCGCCCTTCACCGGCAGGCGCTGGATCAAAAGGCCCGCCGCCACCTTGTCGTCGGCCGCGAGCACCAGCGTGGTGTCGAGCTGTTCGCTCTGCAGCATGTAGTGCTGCAGCACGTCGCTGAGCTTGCCGAGCTTCTCGCCTTCGTCGCCGAAGAGCGGCACGACGCCCTGGTACGGCGTGGCGCCCGGGAGCTTGTCCTTCGGGTCGAGGGTGATCGCGCAGCGGCCCTTGTTGCTCACGTTGACCATGTCGGGCAGGCGCGCATCGGCCGGCAGGTCGCCGATCACCTTGGCGGTGGCGCGCAGGCTCAGGTCGGGCTTGGCCTCGGCCACGGCCACCTTGACCGGACCGTCGCCGAAGATCTGCAGGATCAGCGCGCCGTTGAACTTGATGTTGGACTGCATCAGCGTGGCCGCGGCGGTCATCTCGCCAAGCAGTTCGGCCACAGGTGGTGGATAGGCGCCGGTGGCGGTGTTGGAGGCGCGCCGCGCAAGGATCTCCTGCCACGCATCGGTCAGGCGCACGATCATGCCGCGCACCGGCAGGCCATCGAACAGGAATTTGTGCAGCTCGCTCAAAACGGATTCTTCTTTCTGTTGGGCCTGCGCGGGGTCAGGCGATTTTCTTCAAGCCCTTCGCGTAGCGAACGGCGTTTTCCACATAGTGCTCGGAGCCGTGACGCAGCCGGGCAGCGTCTTCGTCGCTGATCGTGCGCATCACCTTGGCGGGCGAGCCGAAGATGAGGGAATTGTCGGGAAACTCCTTGCCCTCGGTCACCACGCTGCCGGCGCCAACGATCGAATTGCGGCCGATCTTCGCGTTATTCAAGACCACCGCCTGGATGCCGATGAGCGAGTTGTCGCCGATGGTGCAGCCATGCAGCATGACCTGGTGGCCGATGGTGACGTTCTCGCCCACGGTGAGCGGGCTGCCGGGGTCGGAATGCAGCATCGACATGTCCTGCACGTTGCTGTTGCGGCCGATGGTCATGGTCTCGTTGTCCCCGCGCAGCACGGCGCCGAACCAGATGCTCGCGTTCTCGCCGAGCTTCACGTTGCCGATCACCTCCGCGCTGTCGGCGACCCAGGCGCCGGTGGCGAGTTGCGGCGCAATGCCGTCGAGTTCGTAGAGGGCCATCGTGAGGTCTCCGGGGGCAAAAACTAGAATTGTAGGGATGCACCCCCGATTGAGCGCGCTGGCCGCGCTGCGACTGACCGATCCTGAACAGAAGGTGGCTGCAACGCACGCCACCGCGGCGCTGGCCGCTACCGATTCCATAGCAACCGACCCGATCCGCACCGAAGGCGATGATGTGGGCGTTCCGGGCCGCCCCGAGAAGCCCGAGCGCGTGTCCGCCACCGCGGTGCAGAAACGCTCGCCCTTCACCCCCGAAGGCCGTGCATCGTTGATCCATTCGATCTGCCACATCGAGTTCAACGCGATCAACCTCGCGCTCGACGCGGCCTGGCGCTACGACGGCATGCCCGAGGCCTACTACCGCGACTGGCTGCGCGTGGCCGATGAAGAGGCTTTGCACTTCACGCTGCTGCATGCGCACCTGCAGGACATGGGCTACAGCTACGGCGACTTCCCCGGCCACGATGGCCTGTGGAACATGTGCGAGAAGACGAAGGACGACGTGCTCGCCCGCATGGCGCTGGTGCCGCGCACGCTCGAGGCGCGCGGGCTCGACGCCACGCCGCTGATCCAGGCGAAGTTGAAGCGCGTCAACACGCCCGATGCACTGCGTGCGGTGGAGATCCTGGACATCATCCTGCGCGACGAGGTGGGCCACGTCGCCATCGGCAACCACTGGTACCGCTGGCTCTGCGAGCGCGTGGGGCTCGATGCCGAAGCGAACTACCCGGCGCTCGTGGCGCGCTACGACGCGCCGCGGATCAGGCCGCCATTCAATCTCGAAGCCCGCGAACGCGCCGGCTTCACCGCCGAAGAGCTGCGTGCCCTGACCGGCGGCAACTACACATGAACGTGACCACCGCCTCCGTGATTTCCGACCAGACCTGGTCCCGCGCCGACCTGCTCGCCTGCCTGCAAGACCGCGAAGCGCCCCTGCATTTCGAGCGCTGCGACTTCGACGAAGCAGACCTTTCCCGGCTCGACCTGCGCGGCGCGCAGTTCATGCTGTGCAATTTCGCCGAAGCATCGTTCGAGCGCGCCCTGCTGTCGGAAACCCGGTGGACTGGATGCAGGGCGCGGCAAGCCGACTTCGGCCTCGCAGACCTGACGAATGCGCGTTTCCAGGACTGCGATCTGAACAACACCCAATGGACGCGCGCCAAGCTCGCTTCCGCGCTCTTCACGGGCGTGAAGCTCACGGGCGCGCACTTCGCCGAAGTCTCGGCGTTGGGCATCGTCTTCAAGGATTCGCTGCTGGTCGATGCCCATCTGCGCAGCCTGTCTTTCCGCAAGCAGACGCTCGCGCAACTGGACTTCTCCGAAGCCGACCTGTCGGGCTGCGATTTCCGCGAGGCGGTGTTCGAGGGCGGGAGCCTGCGCAATGCGCACCTGAAGCTCGCGCGCTTCGAAGGCGCAGACCTGCGCGATGCCGACCTGGGCGGCCTGCGCCTTGCCAACGCCGCGCAGTTCAAGGGCGCGACCATCTCGCACCGGCAGGCCGCATCGCTGGTCGAAGAGTTGGGCCTGCGCGTCGTCTGAGTCCGGGAGCTCAGCCCGGCACAGGCCGGCTGTGCACCACCAGCTTCGGCGTGAAGTACTGAACCACCTCGCCGCGCTGGTTGCGCGTCTGGCAGCGCATCGTCACCATCGCGCGGCCGGGCTTGGAGCGCGAGGGCGTGATGTCGACCACCTCGCTCACCACATGCAGCACGTCGCCGGGCCGCGTCGGCTTGGGCCACTGCAGCTCGCCGCCCGAACCGATGATGCCGTCGGCCAGCGGCACACCGCTTTCCACCAACAGCTTCATCGTGAGCGCCGCCGTGTGCCAGCCGCTCGCCGCGAGGCCGCCGAAGAAGGTGTTCTTCGCGGCCTCTTCGTCGGTGTGGAACGGCTGCGGATCGAACTGCAGCGCGAAGGCCTTGATCTGCGCCACGTCGAGCGCGTGTTCGCCGCTCTGGAAACGGTCGCCGACCGACAGGTCTTCGAGGTACAGCGCGCGCCTGGCGCCGGTGTCAGTGGGTGCGGCCATGAGGTCTCCTTGTCGTGCCTTCGCGCATTCTCGAACTTTCCTTCATTCAGACCCGCTCGAGGATGGTCGCGATGCCCTGCCCGCCGCCGATGCACTGCGTGGCGAGTGCGTAGCGGCCCTTCTCGCGCACCAGCAGCGACGCCGCCTTGCCGGTGATGCGCGCACCGGTCGCGCCCAGCGGATGGCCGATGGAGAGGCCGCCGCCGTCGAGGTTGATCTTCGCCGGGTCGAGGCCCAGGTCGCGGATGCACGCGAGCGCCTGCGACGAGAAGGCTTCGTTGATCTCGATCACATCGAGGTCCGCCGCGGTCAGCCCCGCGCGTGCGAGCGCCTTGCGGGTCGCCGGGATCGGGCCGATGCCCATGATGGCCGGGTCCACGCCCACGGTCGCGAACGACTTGATGCGCGCGAGCATCTGCAGGCCGTGCTTCGCGGCGAAGGCGTCGCTGGTCACGAGCACGACGGCCGCGCCGTCGGTGAGTGGCGACGAGATGCCGGCCGTCACCACGCCGTCGGCGCGGAACGCGGGCTTGAGGTTCGCCAGCGCTTCGGCGGAGGTCGCCGGGCGGATGCAGCCGTCCGCATCGACCACGTCGCCCGAGGCCAGGCGCACCGGCACGATCTCGCCGGCCAACCTTCCCTCTGCACGCGCGGCCGCGGCCTTGCGATGCGACTCGACCGCGAACGCCTCCTGGTCGGCGCGGCTCACGTTCCAGCGCTGCGCGACGTTTTCGGCGGTCTCGCCCATCGAGATGTAGGCGTCGGTGTTGGCCAGCAGCTCGGGGCTGGGCGAGAAGTTGAAGCCGCCCTGCGGCACCATCGTCATCGACTCCACCCCTACGCACAGGAAGGCCTCGCCCATGCCCGCCTCGATCTGCGCCGCGGCGATGTGCACGGCCTGCATCGACGAGCCGCAGAAGCGGTTCACCGTCATGCCGCCCACCTCGTGCGGCAACCCGGCCAGCAGGCCGACGATACGCGCCACGTTGTTGCCCTGCGAGGCCTCGGGGTAGGCGCAGCCGAGGACGATGTCTTCGAGCAGCGTGGGGTCGAGGTCGGTGCGTTGCAGCAGGCCCTTGACCACGCCGGCGGCCAGCGTGTCGGGGCGCACTTCGGCCAGCGCGCCCTTCTTCGCAAAGTGGAAGGGCGAGCGGGCGTAGGCGGAAATGACGGCTTTCATGAAATGCTCCTTGAGGAAAACTACCATCCAATCGGTAGGCAATGAGGTCGAAAAATAGGCACGTCGATGCGTGCCTGCGATGCCGCCCGGCAATCAGCCGGGCAATGAACTCCTGAGCTGGGCGATGGCTTCGTCGAAGTCTTCGACCCGCCCCGTCATGCGCGATGCGAGCAGCGCGCCCTGGCAGACCGAGAACACATAGCTGGCCTGCGCAGCCACCGAGGCCCCCTTCTTCGGCGCTTCCGCGGGCGCCAGGGCGCCCAGCACGCCGGTGAGCCACAGCACCTGCGTGTGGCGCAGCTCCTGCACCGCCTGGCGCAGCTCTTCGTTGATGCAGTCCCACCCCGGCGCCAATGCCCCCGCGGGACACATGCCCGAGCCGGCTCTCAGCGTGTTGCGATACATGCGGAAGTAAGAGTCGAGCGCATCCTTCGGCGCCCGAGCCCGGGCCGCATCCCAGTCCTTGAAGTACTGGGTGGCCTGCCGGATCACCGCGATGCCCAGCGCTTCCTTGGTCGGGAAGTGGTGGTACAGGCTCGCCTTGCGGATGCCGACCGCGTCGGCCACGTCCTGGAAGCTGAATCCCAGGTATGACCGTGTCTCGATCAGGCCGCGCGCCACGCCGAGGATCTGGTCCCGGGTACTGCCGGTCGCGAGGGCGGCAGGGGTGGCGGTGGCGTTGTTCATCTACCTACTATAAGGTAGGGAAAATCGAACCGCAAGCCAAAGGGGCATTCGTCAATCCGCCTTGATGTTCGCGGCCTTCACGATGCGCCCGTTGCTCTCGAACTCCGAGGCGATCTCCCTGGCGAAGGCCGCGGCCGTGCCGCCGGTCGGCACGTTGTCGGTGGCCGTGAGCTTGGCGCGCAGGTCGGGGCTGGCCAGGGCCTTGTTGATCTCGGCGTTGTATTTCGCGATCAACGCGGGCGGCGTGGCTGCCGGTGCGAACACGCCGAACAGCGAGTTGATGTTCGCCGCGTTGTAGCCCAGCTCGCCCAGCGTGGGCACCTGCGGCAGGCTCTCCAGCCGCGCCGGCGCACCCACGGCCAGCGGCCGCAGCTTGCCCGACTGGATGTGCGAGGTGAGCGTCGGGCTCGCGTTGGTCGACAGGATCTCGAACTGCCCGCCCAGCGCATCGTTGAGCTGCTGGCCGCCGCCCTTGTAGGGCACGTGCGTGATGTCCACGCCCGTCGCCGCCCTCACCTGCTCCAGCACGATGTGGCCGAGCGACGCCGGCCCCGACGTGGCCCAGCGCACTGCACCAGGCTGCGCCTTGGCATCGGCGACGAGCGCGCGGAAATCCTTCGCCTTGCTGGCCGGCGTGGCGATCAGCAGCACCGGCGAATACATGACGCTCGCGACCGGCGCGATGTCCTTGAGCGGATCGAAGGGCAGCTTGCCCAGGTGCGGACTCAGCACCAGCGGGCTGATGGCCGAGAAGCCGAGCGTCGCGCCGTCGGGCGCGGCCTTGGCCACCGCGTCCATGCCGATGGCGCCGCTCGCACCGGCGCGGTTGTCGACGATCACCGTGGTGCCCAGCTGCGCGGCGAGCCTGTCGCCGAGCGCACGCGCGACCACGTCGCTCACGCCGCCGGCGGGGTACGCCACGATGAGGCGGATGGTCTTCGGAACGGTCTGGGCCTGTACGCCGGCAGCACAGAGCGCGGCAACGGCGAGAAGCCATGACGGCTTGAACTTGAAATGCATGTCTGTCATGAGGAAGGAGTCAGTCGAGTTGCAGCTTGCGCTCGCGGATGAGCCTGGACCACTTCTCATTGTCCGCCTTGACGAAGGCCGCGAACTCGACCGGACCGAGCGAATGCACCTCCGCTCCCGCAGTCGCGAACTTGGCCTTGATCGCCGGCTGCGCCAGCGCACGGGCCAGCTCGTTGGAGAGCCGGTCGACCACGTCCTTGGGCATGTTGGCCGGCCCCACCAACCCCTGGAAGCCCACCGACTCCATGCCCGCCAGGCCCAGCTCCTTCACCGTCGGCACGTCGGGCAATTGCGGATCGCGCACCGGCCCGGTCACCGCCAGCGCCTTGAGCTTGCCGCCCTTCACCTGCGGCAGCAGCACGCTGCCCGCATCGATGAGGATCTGCGTCTGCCCGCCCAGCAGGTCCTGCACCGCGGGCGCGCTGCCCTTGTAGGGCACGTGGGTCATGTCCAGGCCCGTCACCTGGTTCATGAGCTCGCCATTCAAATGCGTCGAGGTGCCGTTGCCGCCCGAGGCGAAATTGACCTTGCCCGGCTGCCCCTTGGCCCAGGCGACGAACTCCTTGAGGTTCTTCGCCGGATGGTCAGGCCGCGTCACCGCGATGTAGCTGCCCTGGCTGATCTGCCCGATGTACGTGAACTGCTTGATCGGGTCGTACGGCGGCTTGCTCTGCAGGTACGGTGCGATGGCGAAGGGACCGGTGTTGGCCAGCAGCAGCGTGTAGCCGTCGGCTGGCTGCCGCGTGAGCTCGGTCGCCGCGATCATGCCGCTCGCGCCGGGCTTGTAATCGACCACCAGCTGCTGCTTGAGCGCCTCCTGCAGCGGCACCTGCACCGTGCGCGCCGCGAAGTCGATGCCGCCGCCGGGCGGGTAGCCGACGATCAGGCGGATGGGCTTGGCGGTGGGGAAACCTTGCGCCACGGCGAGCCCCGCGGCTGCCGCCAGCGCGAGGCCGGCACAGAGTTTGTTGAAGTTCATGGTGTTGTCTCCTCGAATGGATCAGCGATTTTGAAGCAGCCGCGCCAAGGTCATCGCGTTGCCGACCGCCTCGCCGCCCGCCGTGTTGTCGAAGATGCACCAGCACGCGGCTCCCTCCTCGCGCGCGAGCCGTAGACGCGATGCGAGCCGTTCGAGCAACGCATCGTCGTAGGCCGACCAGTAGCGGCGCGGCGATCCATGCAATCGCAAATAGACGAGCCCCGGCCATCCGCCGGGCGCCGCAGCTTCGTCGAACAGCACCGGATCGGCCAGCACGCGCCCGACCTGAAAGCGCGACAGCAACGATTCGGCCGCGGGCACGAACCAACTGCGATGCCTCGGCTCCAGCGCCACAGGACCGGCGTGCCTCTTCCGCACATCGGCGAGAAAGCGCCGGACCACCGGCGCGTCGAACGCAAGGCTCGGCGGCAGTTGCACGACAAGGCAACCGAGCCTGTCGCCCAGCCCCATCACTTGCGCAAGGAATTCATCGAAGGCCGGCATCGCACCGGCCAGCCGCCGCTCATGCGTGATGGTCTTCGGCAGCTTCACCGCAAAGCGAAACCCGTCGGGCGTTCCGGCGGCCCAGCGCTCATAGGTCTCGCGCCGGTGCGGCCGATAGAACGAGGTATCGATCTCGACCGCATCGAAGCGTTGCGCGTAGCGCTCCAGGTGCGAGCCCTCGGCAGGAAACGCCGGCCACAGGTCACGCGGCAGGCTCCAGCCGGCGCATCCGATGCGCGGCGATGCGGGGATGTTCATCCTGCATCGTAAGCACTGCGACCGATCAGCCCCAGGGCATCGTGAACGTCTTGCCGTTGGTGAACGACTTGATCGCTTCCTGCACCCCTTCCTTGTAGCCCAGCCCCGAGTCCTTGATGCCGCCGAAGGGCGTGAGCTCGATGCGGTAGCCCGGCACCTCCCACACGTTCACCGTGCCCACCTTCAGCTCGTTGGCGAAGCGGGTCGCATAGTCCATGCGGTCGGTGCAGATGCCCGACGAGAGGCCGTAGGCCGTGCCGTTCGAGATGGCGATCGCCTCGTCGATGCTGCCGAAGCGGATGATCGGCGAGACGGGGCCGAAGGTTTCTTCGCGCACCACCGTCATCTCGGGACGCACGTTGTCGAGCACGGTGGGCGAATAAAGCGCGCCTTCGCGCCGGTTGCCCACGAGCAGCCGCGCACCCAATGCCACGGCCTCGTCCACCAGCAGCTCGAAGCGACGCGCCGCGGCTTCGTCGATCACCGTGCCCATGTCGTTGCTCGCGTCTGCGGGGTCGCCGTGCTTCCAGCGCCTGGTCTTCTCGACCACGCGCTCGGTGAACTCGCTCGCCACATCCTTGTGCACCAGCATGCGCTTGACTGCCGTGCAGCGCTGGCCCGAGTTCTTGTACGAGCCCTGCACTGCGAGGTCGGAGGCACGGTCGAGGTCGGCGTCCTCCATCACGATCAGCGGATCGTTGCCGCCCAGCTCCAGCACGATGCGCCGGTAGCCCGCCTTCGCGGCGATGTACTTGCCGATGGCCACGCCGCCGGTAAAGGTGACGAGGTCCACCTGCGCATTCGTGATCAACTCGTCGGCGATCTCGCGCGGGTCGCCCGTCACCACCTGGAACATCTCGGGCGGCAAGCCTGCTTCGTAGAGGATGTCGGCCAGGTAGAAGGCCGAGAGCGGCACCTTCTCCGAGGGCTTGAGCACCATGCGGTTGTTGGTCGCGATGCTCGGCACCACCTTGTGCGCCACCTGGTTCATCGGGTGGTTGAACGGCGTGATCGCGGAGATCACGCCCAGGAGCGGCTCGCGCAGCGTGATGACCTTGCGCTTCTTGCCGTGCGCCGTGAGGTCGCACGAGAAGACCTGCCCGTCGTCGCGCAGCGCCTCGGTCGCGCCGAAGGTCAGCACGTCGGCGACGCGGCCGATCTCATACAGCGCGTCCTTCTTGCACAGGCCCGACTCCATCGTGATGATCGCGGCCCCTTCGTCGGCGCGTGCGCGCAGCAGTGCGCAGGCCCGCTGCAGGATGCTGGCGCGCTCGTAGCGCGACAGGGTCGAACGGTACGCATGGCCGATGCGGAAAGCTTCGCGCACATCGTCCACCGAAGCGAGCGGCACGGTGCCCACGCGCTCGTTGGTGTACGGGTTGAACACATCGAGCGTGCGCTCGCGCCGCACGCGCTCGCCGCCGATGCGCAGGGACTCGGCGCGAAAGGCCGCGCTGTCACGATGAGATGGATGGGTTGCGGCAAGTGTGGTCATGCCTGGTTCTCCGCGAGGTCGTTGCCGATGAAGTTCTTGCCGCGCGCACCACCCTGCGCGTGCAGCAACATCTCGCGGGCTTCGTCGTCGCCCACGCCGTAGTCGGCGAAGCGGGTCTTCACGCCCAGCGATTCGATAAAGGCCGCGAGCTGCTGCGGCGCCTCTGCGAGCGGCATGCCAAGCGCTTCGCGCAGCACCGCGTCGCGATCGGCACGCCGGCCGATGGCGCGCTCCAGCACCATCGGCAGCAGGAACGAACAGGCAATGCCGTGCGGCAGGCCATAGCGCAGCGTCATCTCGTAGGAGATGGAGTGCGCGAGCGCCGTCTTGGTGTTGGAAAACGCCATGCCGGCCTTGAGCGCCGCGAGCGCCATGCGGCCCCGCAGCTCGACGTTGTCGAGCTGGCCCATCAACTGCGGCAGCACCTCGAGCGTGTCGCGCACGGCGGAGACGGCGAAGGTGTCGGACAGCGGGTTCGCATTCACGTTCCAGATGGCTTCGAGCGCATGCGACAGCGCATCGAGCCCGCTCTGCAGCGTGACGGCCGCGGGCAGCGACAGCATCAGCTCCGGATCGACCACCGCATAGCGCGGCCAGGTCTCGGGCAGGTGCAGCGAGTACTTCTTCTGTCGCTCGCGGTCCCACACCGTGGCCCAGGGCGTGACCTCGCTGCCGGTGCCGGCGGTGGTGGGCACGGCGATCAGCATCTTGCTGCGTGTGGGAACGAAAGGCCGCTCACCTGCAAGGCCTGCCACGAGATCGGAAAAGCTCGCCGCATCGTTCGCGACCATGAGCGCCTTCGCGGTGTCGATGGCGCTGCCGCCGCCGACCGCGATGAGCACCTCCACATCCGCATGGTCCCGCCAGAACCACTCGTAGAGGCCGGCCAGTTCGGCGACGTCGGGATTGGGCCGCGTCTGGTCGATGGTGCAGGCCAATGCGCCCTGCAGCACCGACTCCAGCCGGCCCAGCAGGCCGATGGCACGGGCCTCCGGAAAGGTCACCAATGCGGCACGGCGGCCGTCGAGCAGTTTCGGCAGGGACGACAGGGCCCCTGCCCCGTACACGCTCTGTACGGGGTTGTGGTAGTTGGCGCTCATGGATGTCTCGTCAGGTGGCGGCGGGTGCCGCGGGAATCGCGTGGTTCAGTGCCAGGTCGAAGATGTCGAAGTTGCGCAGCCGCCGCTTCGGATCGACACCCCGCAGTTGCCGGTTGAACAGCAACGGCACCTTCTGTTCGGAAAGCCCGCCGTGCGAGCGCAGCGGCACCGTGAGGCCGCTCAGGTCGTGCTCCGAGGCGCGCGTGCCGATCACGGCGAGGTGGTCCGACACCACCACGAGATCGCCGATGCGGTCGGGTGGCAACTCGAAGCGCTGCGCAGCTTCGTCGCGCGTGAGCACCTGCTCGATACCGTCGGTGTCCTTCAGCGCCTCGACCAGCGCGGGCACATCCACACCCGCTTCGAGGTAGACGGTCGCGAACGAGCCGAGCGCGCCGTGGTGCACCACATACGGATCGGTGATCGGCAGGATCACACGGCCGCGCCCCGCACCGAGGCGCGCATCGAGCACCTCCTGCAGGAACACGATGCGCGGATTGCCGGCCGCATCGGTCTTGGGGCTCATGCCGTGGTCGGCGGTGAGCGCGATGGTCGCGCCCAGCGCATCGAGCTGCGCGAGGTAGCCGTCCATCATGGCGTAGAAGTCGTTGGCGCCGGCCGTGCCGGGCGCGCACTTGTGCTGCACGTAGTCGGTCGTCGAGAGGTACATGAGATCGGGTCGCTGCGTCTCCATCAGCTTCACGCCGGCCGCGAAGACGAACTCGCTCAGGTCCGCGCTGTAGACCGAGGGCACGGGCTTGCCGACCAGCGACAGCACGTCGTCGATGCCGCCGTTGGCACGCGTCGCCTGGTCGGCCTTCTCGGCCGAGAAGCAGATGCCTTCCATGCGGTGACCCAGGAGCGTGCGCAGCTTGTCCTTGGCCGTGACCACCGCGACCTTCGCGCCTGCCTTGGAGAACACCGCCAGCAGCGTCTCGGCGCGCAGGTAGGCGGGGTCGTTCATCATCACTTCCTTGCCCTGCGCGGTGTCGAGAAAGTAGTTGCCGCAGATGCCGTGCACCGAGGGCGGCGCACCGGTCACGATCGAGAGGTTGTTCGGGTTCGTGAAACTCGGCACCACGCAGTCGCCCACCAGCGAGGTGCCCGAGCTGCCCGCGGCCAGCATCTTCTTCATGAAGGGCGCGACACCGGCCTGGATCGCCTGCGTGATGTAGTCGGGCTCGCAGCCGTCCACGCACACCACGACGACGGGTTGCGTGGGCGACTTGTAGCTGCGGCCGTTCACCGAGATGCCCGCAAGGGTCGGTTTGTCCGTCATTGATGCGCTCCTTGTTGAATCCATGCACGCAACTTGGTCGACAGGTAGTCGGCCGTCATCACCATGACGACGATCACCAGGATGCAGGTTGCGGTGTCCTGGTACTGGAAGAGCTTCATGCTCCCCACCAGTTCGAAGCCGATGCCGCCCGCCCCCACCATGCCCAGCACCGTGGCCTGGCGCAGGTTGGTCTCGAAGCGGTAGACGATGACGCCGATCCACGCGGTCACGACCTGCGGGATGACGCCGAAGATGATGGTCTGTATGGGGCCGGCACCGGTGGCGCGCAGCGCTTCGAGCGGGCCCTGGTCGATTTCCTCGATCGACTCGGCGAAGAACTTGCCGAGCATGCCCGCGCCATGCAGCGCCAAAGCCAGCACGCCGGGAAACGGACCCAGGCCCACGGCCGCCACGAAGATCAGCGCGAGGATGATCTCGTTGATGCCGCGCGTGATGTTCAGCACCTGCCGCATCGCATGGAACACCGCGAGGTTCGGCGAGATGTTGCGCGCCGCGAAGAAGCACAGCGGCACCGCAAGGATCACCGACAGCAGCGTGCCCCAGAGCGCGATCTGCACCGTCTCGATGGCCGGCTTCACCAGTCGCTGCATGAACTCCCAGTTGGGCGGCAGCATGCGGCCCAGGAAGTCGGCGATCCACGGCATACCCTTGGCCAGCTCGCTGAAGCTGACCTGGCTGCCGATGGCGGCCCACCACATCACGCCCAGCGCGGCCAGGCCGACGAGGGCGTACTTCCACCAGCCCGGGTTGCCGCCGCTCTTGGCGACCAGCAGGTTGTAGCGTCCGATGGCGATCATGATTGCTCCAGGGCGAGTTGCTGGGCGGGGCGCGCCGCGGCCACGGGGGCCGCCGCATGCGGCGTAGCGAGTGCGGGTACCGGGGGCTCGATCGGGCCGTCTTCCAGGCCGCCCGGGTAGATGCGCTGCAGCACCTCTTCGGTCAGCTCGTCGGGCCGGCCTTCGAACACCACGCGGCCGGCGGCAACGCCGATCACGCGCTGCGCGAATTCGCGCGCGTAGTCCACCTGGTGCAGGTTGCAGATAACGGTGATGCCCGCCTCGCTGCTGGCCTGCTTCAGGTAGTTGAGCACCTTGCGCGAGGTCTTCGGATCGAGGCTCGCGACGGGCTCGTCGGCCAGGATCACCTTGGGCTGCTGCGCCAGCGCCCGGGCGATGCCCACGCGCTGCTTCTGGCCGCCCGAGAGCGTGTCGGTGCGCAGGTCCGACTTGTGGTCGAGCTCCACGCGGCGCAGGCACTCGCGTGCGATCGCGATGTCCTTCGCAGGGAAGATCTGGAACCACGAGGCGATGGCCGGCATGGAGCCGAGCCGACCGGTCAGCACGTTCTTCAGAACCGACAGGCGCGGCACCACGTTGTAGTGCTGGAAGATCATCGCCACGTCGCGGCGCACCTTGCGCAGCCCCGCGCGGTCGCCGCGCGAACGCTCGCCATCGACGTGGATCTCGCCCTCGCTCGGCTCGGCCAGGTGGTTGATGCAGCGAAGCAAGGTGGACTTGCCCGCACCCGACGCGCCAAGGATGACGACGAACTCGCCCTTGCCCACCGTCAGGTCGACGCGGTGCAGCGCGGTGAAGTCGCCGTAGCGCTTGCAGAGGCCCCGAATCTCGATCATTTCATCTTCCTCAGGTCGAGGTTCAGCACCTTGGCCGTGTCGCGGATGATGTTGTAGGCCGCGTCGTTGGTCGGGTGGAAGCCGTTGAGCTCGCCCTGGTCGGACCAGGGGATGTTCTTCACCTGCAGGAAGGCGGCCTGCACGCGCGTCTTGAGGTCCGCGGGCAGGTCCTTGCGCCACACGGTGGGCGACTCGGGAATCGGGTCCGACTTCCACACCTCGACCAGGTCTTCGCGCTTGACGAGCCCCTTGGAAACGGCGGCATCGAGGATGCGGTCGGCAATGGCCGCGGCGTCCACCTTCTTGTTCTGCACCGCGATCGCGCTCGAGTCGTGCGAGCCCGAGAAGATCACGCGGCCGAAGTCCTTGTCGGTGTTGAAGCCCAGCTTCATCAGCCCGGCCTTCGGAAACAGGTGGCCCGAGGTCGAGCTCGGATCGACGAACGCGAAGGTCTTGCCCTTGAGGTCGGCCACCGTCTTGATGCCGGTGTCCTTGTGGGTGACGATCTGGCTGTAGTAGAAGGTGCGCCCCGCCTTCTTGGTTTCGGCGACCGCGAAGGCCTCGATGTCGGCGACGGTCGCGCCCAGCACGTACGAGAACGGGCCGAGGTAGGCCACGTCGAGACGCTTGGAACGCAGCGCCTCGATCACGCCGTTGTAGTCGGCGGCCACGAAGGGCTTGACCGCGAATCCCAGGGCCTTGGACAGCATGTCCATCATGGCCTGGCTGTTGGCGATCATGGCGCGCGAATCCTCGGAAGGAATCAGCCCGACAGTGAGAACCTGCTGTGCCCGTGCCATCGGCACGAAGGCGGACGCTGTGACGGCTGCAGTGCCGAAAAGCAACTTTCTGCGCTTCATCATGGTTGTCTCCAGTGGTCTGTGTTGCATGAATTCTTCGGTGCCGTCCAGGGACGCGGCGGCTGGAAGATTCGGGACGTCCGGCGTTTTCTGTCGCTGCCTGGGCCGTCTTGAAGCGAAGTAAATCATCGAGCCATGTATCGAACAAATTCAATTTTTTTCGATAATCTATATGCTGAACCTATAGATTCAAAGGGTCTTCCCTATGCGCCTCACACAGCTGCGTTCCTTCTATGCCGTGGCCCGCGAGGGCAGCTTCACCAAGGCTGCCGAACACCTGCACGTGAGCCAACCCACCATCACCACGCAGGTGCGGTTTCTCGAAGAGGCGTACCAGGTCGAGCTCTTCCACCGGCGCGGCCGGCGCGTGCAGCTCACCGAAATCGGCGAGCAGCTGATGCAGCTCGCGCAGCAGATCTTCAGCCTCGAGGGCGATGCGGTCGCGCTGCTCGGCGATGCGGGCACGCTGCGCACCGGCCACCTGCGCGTGGCGGCCGTGGGGCCTTATCACGTGACCAAGATGCTGGTCGACTTCAGCCTGCGTTACCCCGGCGTGAAGGTGACGGTGAGCACCGGCAATTCGCAGGACGTGCTCGACAGCCTCGTCGACTACAGCGCCGACGTCGGCGTGCTCGCGCAGATGGTGCGCGACGACCGCTTTCTCTCGGTGCCGTTCAGCCAGCACCCGGTCGTGATGTTCGTGCCGGCCACGCATCGCTTCGCGCGGCGGCGCAACATCCGGCTCGCGGAGCTGCAGGGCGAGCGGCTCATCATGCGGGAAGAAGGATCGACCACACGCAAGGCGCTCGAACTCGCGCTCGCCAAGGCGAAGGTCGAGGTGGACGTGGTGATGGAGATCAGCAGCCGCGAGGTGATCCGCGAAGCCGTGGCGCAGGGCCTGGGCATTGCGGCGGTGTCGAGCGTGGAGTTCGTGCCGAGCCCCGACCTGCGCATGGTCGGCTTCAGCGACACCGAGATCTTCACGTATGCGCACGTGCTGTGCCTGGCCGAGCGGCGCGAGATGCGCATGGTCAGCGCCTTCTTCGACACGCTGGTGCCGGCCATCGAGGCGCGCAAGCGCAAGGCCTGAGCGGCCGCGCGTTCAACCGCGCGGGTGGTGCGCCGCGTGCAGTTGCTTCAGGCGCTCGCGCGCCACGTGCGTGTAGATGGTGGTGGTCGAGATGTCGGCATGGCCCAGCAGCAACTGCACCGCGCGCAGGTCCACGCCATGGTTCAGCAGGTGCGTGGCGAAGGCATGCCGCAGCGTGTGCGGCGACAGCGGCACATGGATGCCCGCGGCCGCGGCCTGCTTCTTCACGATGATCCAGAACATCACGCGCGTCATGCCGGCGCCGCGCGCGGTCACGAAAAGGTCGGGCGTCTGCTGTCCATCGAGGATGACCGGGCGCGACTCCTCGAGGTAGCGCTCGATCCAGCGCCGCGCCTCGCCGCCGAAGGGCACGAGGCGCTCCTTGCTGCCCTTGCCCAGCACGCGCAGCACGCCGTCGTTCAGGCTCATGTCGATGACCTTGAGCGCCACCAACTCGCTGACGCGAAGGCCGCTGGCATACATCACCTCGAGCATCGCGCGATCGCGCAGGCCCAGCGGCGTCTCGACGTCGGGCGCGGCCAGCAGGTCGTCGACCTGTTTCTCCGACAGCGTCTTGATGGCGCGCGGCATCTGTCGCGCAGGTGCGAGCCGGATCGTCGGATCCGCCGTGATGCGGCGCTCCCGCAGCGCCCATCGGTAGTAGCGCTTGAACACCGTGAGCCGCCGGTTGGCCGAGGTGGCCTTGCCCTTGGTCGAGAGGCGCACGCCCATGTAGGCCTGCACGTCGGACTCCTGCGCGGTGTCGAGGGCGACGCCGCTGCGCTGCTTGTCCAGCCATTGCGAGAACAGCGCAAGGTCGCGGCGGTATGCGGCCAGCGTGTTCTTGGAGAGGCCATCCTCGAGCCAGAGGGCGTCGATGAACTCGTCGATTTCGGGGGTGGGTGCGGCAGCGGCCTCGGTCATGCGGTGCAAGATAACAAAAAGAAAAAGCCGCCCGGGGTGCGGGCGGCTTTCGTGGGGCAGAGACGGATCAGTCGAGCTTCAGGTTCTGCTTCTTCACGACCTGCTTGTAGACCTCGTACTCGGCCTTGATCTGCGCTGCGAACTGCTCGGGCGTGTTGGCCACGATCAGCGAGCCGGTGTCTTCGATGCGCTTCTTCACGGCCGGGTCTTCCACCGCCTTCTTCACGCCGGCGGCGACCTTGTCGACCACGTCCTTCGGCAGGCCCTTGGGGCCGAGGATGCCGTAGTAGGCCATGCGGTTCACCGGCTCCAGGCCCACTTCCTTGAACGTCGGCACGTTCGGCAGCGCAGCCAGGCGCTGGGGCGCCGACACCACGATCGGAATCAGCCGGCCGCTGGTGATGAAGGGCATGGCCGAGGGGATGTTGTCGAACATGATCGGCACCTGGCCGGCCACCACGTCGTTCAGCGCCGGGCCCGCGCCGCGGTAGGGGATGTGCGTGACGAAGGTGTTGGTCAGGCTCTTGTAGAGCTCCATCAGCAGGTGGCCGATGCCGCCCGTGCCCGACGAGGCGTACGAATACTTGCCGGGGTTCTTCTTCAGCTCGGCGACGAACTCGGCGTAGTTCTTGGCCGGGAAGCTCGGGTTCACCGCGATGATGTTCGGCGTGGCCGCGATGTTGGTGATCGGCGTGAAGTCGTTGATCGGGTCGTAGGGCGTCTTCGGGTTGATGGCCGGATTGGCCGCCGTGCTCGAGACGGTGGCCACGCCGAGCTTGTAGCCGTCGGGTGTGGCGCGGGCGGTTTCAGCCGCGCCGACGATGCCGCCGCCACCGGCGCGGTTGATCACCACCACCGGCTGGCCCAGGATCTTGCCCAGCGGATCGGAGATCACGCGCGCCACGATGTCCGTCGTGCCGCCCGGAGCGAACGGCACGCTCAGTTCGACCGGCTTGTTGGGATAGCCCTGTGCGAAGCTCTGGCCCGCGACTGCGGCCAGCGCGACTGCCCCCATCAGGGTGCTCCATTGACGACGTTGCATCGAATAACTCCTTGGATTGACTGACTTTGACTGACGGATGTCGAAAAAGCGAAGCACGGATGCTAGCGGCTCGACAGGCCTCCCCATGCTCTGGATTACCCATGGTCCGTGCGGTTTATGCTCGAAGCGGTGAACTATGCGCAGCTGCTCTTTCCCGATTTTTCCCTCATCGCCATCGGCTGGCTCCTGTGCCGCTACACCGCGCTCGACCGCCGCGTGTGGGACCAGGTCGAGAGCCTCGTCTACTACTTCCTTTTTCCGGTGCTGCTGTTCCATTCGATCGTGCGCAGCCCGCTCGATTTCGGTGCCACCTCGAGCCTGCTGACCGCCGGCGTGGGCATCGGCCTGTGCGGCATCGCGCTGGCCTACGCCCTGCCCTTCGTGCCGGGCATCGGCCCGCACATCGACCGTCGCGACCATGCCGCCAGCGCGCAGGTCGCGTTCCGCTTCAACTCCTTCATCTGCCTCGCGCTGGCCGACCGACTCGCGGGCCCCGAGGGCCTCTTGCTCATCGCGGTGCTGATCGGCGTGTGCGTGCCGATGTTCAACATCGCGGCCGTGTGGCCGATGACGCGGCATGCGCAGACCGGCTTCGTGCGGCAGCTGGTGCGCAACCCGCTGATCGTGGCGACGGTGGCCGGGCTGCTGGCGAACGTGCTGGGCCTTGCGGTGCCCAACTGGCTCACGCCGACGCTCACGCGCATCGGCGCGGCCTCGCTCGCGCTGGGCCTGCTGGCCGCGGGCGCGGGGATGCAATTCGCGACGCTGGGACGGGGCAAGGTGCTGGCGGTATCGGTGCTGGCGATACGGCACCTGATTCTTCCGCTGGTGGCGTGGGGGCTGGCACGGGCACTGCGGCTCGACGGCATCCAGGCGTCGGTGCTCATGGCGTTCTCGGCGGTGCCGACGGCGTCGAGCGCCTACGTGCTCGCGGCGCGCATGGGCTACAACGGGCCGTATGTGGCGGGGCTGGTGACGCTGTCGACGGTGCTGGGGGTGGTGAGCCTGCCGTTTGCGCTGGCGTTGCCGCGATAGCTCATCGCTGCATCAACGCCGGCACCGCCGACGCCAGCATCGCAACGCCCGATGCGGTGAGCAAGCTCAGCACGAGCTTGCGAAACGCCGTCTCGCTGATGCCGATGTAAAGCCGTGCGCCCAGCAGCACCGGCACCGCGACGGCCAGCGCCACGAGTCCCAGCAGCGGCACCATAGAGGCGACGATGCTGCCGCTGGCGAGGTGAATCGCAAACGCCACCAGCAGCATCGACAAGTTGAAGTTCTGGATCACCGCACGTTGCGTGTCGCGCTGGAAGCCGCGCAGCGTGCACCAGAGCGTGGGAATCGTCCCCGAGAAGCCACCGATACCCGCCATCGCCCCGCCGATGGCACCCACGATGCCATCCGCCGCGCGGCCACCGAAAGTGATCTTCGGCAGGTGCTGCGACATCAGCACCGCCGGGCACCACAGCACCAGCAGCGTGCCCAGGCACACCTTGAAGACCACGAGATCGAGGTGCGGCAGCAGCCACACACCGAATGGCACGCCGACCAGGCCACCGAGCACGAACGGCCACAGCAAGGACTTGTCGAAAGTGCGTCGCACCGTGACGGCAGCGATCACCTGCCCCGTCAGCGCGCCGAACAGCGCGAGCACCGCGGCCAGTTGCGGCTCCAGGGTCCAGGCCCAGACCGACATCGCGACCAACCCGAACGCAAAGCCCGACAGGCCCTGCACGAAACCCGCCAGCACGGCGCCGACGATCACATAGACATACAAGGCTTGCATGCGGCCGATGATAGAAGCCGCCGCACCGTGCCCGCCTCGACGGGCGGGCCGGAGAGGAGGTGTCGGGTCAGGCCGAAGCCGGCACCAGCGCCGTGCGGCGCACCCGCGTCACGTTGAACGCGCTCGCGATCAGCACGCCCTGCACCAGCGCCAGGCCGACGATCACGCTCGTGTACTGGCCGTGGTCCATCAGGCGGCCGAACACCAGCGGCGCGAGCGCCTGGCCGATGTCGAGCCCCGCGTACACCACGCCGTAGACGCGGCCCGTGGCGTTGGGCGGCGTCGAGCGCTTGACCAGCAGGTCGCGCGACGGCCCGGCCACGCCCGAGACGAAACCCATCGCGCCGAACAGCACCGGCACGAGGATCGGCGGGAACTGCGCGAAGGCCAGCACCAGCGCCAGCGCTGCCGCGATGCCGAAGCCCGCGCCCACGATGCGCTCGCAACGCGACGGGTCGGAAGCAAGAAAGCCGCCCACCACCATGCCGGCCGCGCTCGCCACCATGTAGACCGTGAGGCACACCGCCACCAGCGCCACCGGCACCGCATGCAGATGGCCCGCGGCCACCGGCGCGAAGGTCTGCACCACGCTGATCACCGCGGCATAGAAGAAGAAGAAACCGAAGCACATCCACACGGCCGGGATGCGCAGGAAGTCGAACTCGCCGCCGATCGGCGCGGGCTCGCCCTGCCCCGTGGCCTTGTGCACGGCCGCGACATCGAGCGACAGCACGCTGCGATAGATCCACAACACCAGCAGCACGACGATGGCCAGCACGCCCGCCGAAGCCAGCGCCACGCGCCACGAGAACGCGATGGCAATCGGCACCACGAAGGCCGGCGCGAGCGCCCAGCCGAGGCTCCCGGTGATGCCGTGCACGCTGTAGGCATGGCCCAGGCGCGTGGGTGCGACCTTGCGGTTGAAGAGGGTGTAGTCGACCGGGTGGAACACGCCGTTGCCGATACCGCCGACCACGGCACACAGCAGGAGCATCCAGTAGCTCTGCGCCATCGCATAACCGAAGGCGGCCAGCCCCAGCGCGCCCAGGCCGACGAACAGCACCGGGCGCGGACCCAGCTTGTCGACGATGAAACCCGACGCCGCCTGCACGATGCACGAGACCACGAAGAACACCGTGAGCACCGCGCCCAGCTCGGTGTAGCTCACGTTGAACGCGTCCTTGAGCCACGGGAACAGCGGCGCCAGGATGAGCTGGCTGAAGTGGCTGATCGCGTGGGCCAGGCCGACGAGGCCGATGAGCTGTGCGTCTTTGCGCAGGGTGTGGGCTGGGAGGGTGATGGTCGCGGTGGAAGACATGGATTGCTACAAAAAACCGGGGCAGGCACCGATGCTATGCCGCCGGGACGCGGCAGAATGGCGATACAGCGACAACATTTGTCGAAACCATGCCACGCGCCGTCTCCCATCCTTCCCCGGTCACCAGCGTCGCTTCGCTCACGCCGCACCTCTACGCCCCCGACGCGGTGCGCCCGCTGCGCGCCAAGGAACACTTCCTGAGCGCCGACACCTTCGTCGAGCTGCACCAGCACCCGTGGCCGCAGCTCACCTTCTCCACGCGCGGCGTGATCCGCCTGAGCACCGAGGACGGCAGCTATATCGTGCCGCCCTCGCGCGCGCTCTGGGTGCCGGCGAACATGCCGCACAGCATCATGCTGATCGAGGACGCCGAGCTGCGCACCATCTACCTGCACGCCTGGCTCGCACCGTCCTGGGAAAAATGCGAGGTGCTCGAGATCAGCCCGCTGATGCGCGCCCTGATGCTCGCGCTCGACACCACGCCCGACGGCCTGCCGCCGACCGACCCGCAGGCGCCGCAGCGCGAACGCATGATCGCGCCGCTGCTGGTCGACGAGATCGAGCGCGCCACGCAGATCCGCATCGACGTGCCGCTGCCCACCGACAAGCGCCTGCGCCAGCTCTGCGAGGCGCTGCTGCGCAACCCCGCCGACCGCTCCACGCTGGCCGAGCGCGCCGCCACCATCGGCGCCAGTGAGCGCACGGTGGCGCGGCTGTTCCGCGACCAGCTCGGCATGAGCTGGCAGCAATGGCGCCAGCAGGCGGTGATGGCGCATGCGCTGCCGCTGCTCGCGCGCGGCATGGCGGTGAGCCAGGTGGCGGCGGCCAGCGGCTATGCCACCGACAGCGCGTTCTGCGCGATGTTCAAGGCCGCAACGGGACGCTCGCCGACTTCGTTCCAGCACAAGAAGCGCTCGGCCGTCCCTGCCTGAACCATTCGGCGCGCGGGGCCTTCACGACGCTCTGGCAAGATCGGCGGGCCCGAAAAACCACGGACCTCCCATCGACCTGCCCATGGCACCGCCTCCCCGACCGCAGACCTGGACCGCCGACATCGGCCTGCGCATTCGCCGCCATTTCCTCCTGAAGGCGGTCGGGACCACGGCCTTCACCTGGCTGTTCTTCATCGGCTACTTCCACCTGCTGCGCAACCCCTCCTTCCCGGTCGCGGTGATGCCGCTCACGGCGCTGGACCACCTGATTCCGTTCCAGCCCTACACGCTGGGCGCCTACCTCTCGCTCTGGGTCTACGTGGGCATCGCGCCGGGGCTGCAGCTCACCTTCCGCGAGCTGGTGGTCTACGGGTTGTGGATCGGCGCGCTGTGCCTCACCGGCCTGGCCCTCTTTTACTTCTGGCCGACCCAGATACCGCCTTTGGCCATGGACGTCTCGGGCTATCCCGGTTTCGCGATGCTGCAGGGCGTGGACGCGGCGGGCAACGCCTGCCCGTCGATGCACGTGGCGGTCGCGATCTTCACCGCCCTCTGGATCGAGCACCTGCTGCGGCAGGCCGGCACGCCGATCGTGCTGCGCATCGTCAACTGGGCCTGGTTCGCCGCCATTGCCTATTCGACGCTGGCGGTCAAGCAGCACGTGGTGCTGGACGTGGTGGCGGGCGCGCTGCTCGGCATGGCGTTCGCGCTGCCGTCGCTGCGCTGGCGGCCGGGCAAGCGTTTGCCAGGGGATTCCCCTCCGGTCGGAGCGGATATCATTGGTCATCACTGACCAACACAGGCCGAGCGAGGAAGGGATCGATCCAATGGCGCACACCGCAAGGGCTGCAATCGATCAACGGCGGCACAAGACGACAGGCATCGCACGATGAGTTCGCTGAAGGAATTGCAGGACCTGATTCACGAGAAGTACGGCATCGAGCCGTCGAAACTCGACCCCAACGCCTCGATGCGCGAAACCGGCGGTCTCGATTCGCTGGCGCTGGCCGAATTCCTCTTTGCCATCGAAGACCACTTCGGCATCACCATGCCCGACGAGGACGCGAGCATCGACACCCTGGCCGAGCTCGCGCAGCTGGTCGACAAGGTCCGGGCCGCGAAGGTCGCGTGAACCACCACGAGGTTGCCGTCACCGGGCTGGGCGTCATGGCGCCCCATGGCGACGAGCCCGGCGCGCTGTTCGAGGCGCTGCTGCAGGGCCGCTCGGCCATCCAACCCGTTTTCCCTGAACTGCCCAAGCCGGCCGCCGCTGCCACGGTGGCCTTCGACGAGACTCGCTGGTTCACCAAGCTCCAGCTCGCCGGCGTCGACCGCGTCAGCCAGCTCGCGGTGGCCGCGGCCGACCTTGCGCTGCGCGATGCGAACCAACCCCTGGCCGATGCCGACCTCGAACGCGTCGGCGTCTACGCCGGCTGCGGCATGGGCGGCGCGGCCGCGCTCGAAGCGGCCTACCGCGGCAATGGTCGCGTGTCGCCCCTCACCATTCCGGCCTTCATGCCCAACGCGCCCGCGGCCCATGTGGCGATGCGCAACGGCTTGCTCGGCCCGGTGCTCACCTACTCGGTCGCCTGTGCCTCGTCGTCGGTGGCCATCGCCGAAGCAGCCAAGGCGATCCAGCGCGGCGAAGTCGACATCGCCATTGCCGGCGGCAGCGAGGCGCTGATCGTGCCGGGCGTGGTGCTGGCCTGGCAGGCGATGCAGACGCTGGCCACCTTCCAGCCCGGCGAAGCGGCCGGCGCGGTGCGGCCGTTCGCGAGCGACCGCAGCGGCTTCGCACTCGGCGAAGGCTCGGCCTTCCTGGTGCTCGAATCCACCGAGCGCGCACGCAGCCGCGGCGCGCGCAGCTACGCCACGCTGGCCGGCTGGGGCCTGAGCAGCGATGCCACCCATCTCACCAAGCCCGACGCACCGGGCCAAGCGCGCGCGTTGCGCCAGGCGCTGCGGCAGGCCGGCCTGCAACCGCGCGACGTGGGCTACTGCAATGCGCACGGCACGGCCACGCGCATCGGCGACGTGGTCGAGCGCAATGCGCTGGCGGAAGTGTGGGGCGATGATTTCGAGGGCCTGCGCGTCAGCTCCACCAAGGCGCTGCACGGCCACATGCTTGGCGCGGCGGGCGCCATCGAGGCGCTCATCACGGTGCTCGCGCTGCATCGTCGGCAACTGCCGCCCAATGCGAACTGCAGCGAGATCGATCCGGCCTGCAGCATGAACCTCGTGATGCGGGACGACATCGCCGCACCGGCGCTCGAAGCGGCAATGAGCAATTCCTTCGCCTTCGGCGGCACGAACTCGGTGCTGCTTTTCCGCCGCGCTGATTAAGCCGGTGCCGGCTGCGAGGCGGCCCCCGCCTCGCAGAGCCACGCCACGAAAGCTTCCGCCAACGGATCAGCCGTCCGGTTCGGCGCCATGAACACGCTGTAGCCACGGCTCGACGGCGCCCGGTGCGCACACGCGAGCAACAGCTCCCCCGAACGCAGCTCGCGCTCCACGTAGTACAGCGGCACCAGCCCCACGCCGAGATCCGCGCGCACCGCGGCCACCAGCGAAGAGAACAGATCGAAGCGGTGCCCTGTCACCAGGCTCTCGGGCGGCTGCGCATGCGGCGTCTGCGCGAACCATTCCTCCCACGCGCCCATGCGCGTGCGCAGCTGGAGCAGCGGCGCAGCGCGGAAATCGCCGCGCGCCATCGCGGCCCGGCCCTTCGCGCGCGGGGCGCACACCGCCACGCAGAACTCGCCCATCAGCGGCCGCGCATCGGCGCCGGGCCACACCGCGTCGTCGTACTGCACGCCCACATCGAACGGCATGTCGGCCATGTAGAGATCGGTAGGAAACACCTGCAGGTGCAGGCTGCAGCCCGGGTTCCGCGCGATGAATTGCGGCAGCAGCGGCGTGAGCCAGCCCTCCGCCAGCACAGGCACCGCGCCCACGATCAGCCGCAGGCCGTCGACGCGCTGCGCCATCGCTTCGAGCGTGTGGTTCTGCAACCGCATCAGGTCGCCCGCGATCTGGCCGTGGTAGCGACGTCCGGCGTCGGTGAGCTCGGTGCCGCGCGCGGTGCGCTGCACCAGCCGCACGCCGATCTGCGATTCGAGGAGCCGCAGTTGCTGGCTCACGGCGCTGTGCGTGAGGCACAGCTCTTCGGCCGCCTTGCCCACGCCGTGGTGACGGGCCACCGCATCGAAGATCAGCAACGCTCGGGTGCTCGGAATATGGCGGCGCATGGCGGTCTCGTAAGAAAAACTGACAAGGCCAAAGATTAAACCAGAGCAAGCGCGTCACTTGACCATAAGAATTGCTGACGGCGCCACGCCACTGGCGCCCCTCTTCACCTTCAAGGACACCCCACCGCCATGCCTCGCTCCGCGTCATTCCGCCTTGCCCCGATCGTCCTCGCCCTGGCTTGCGCCACCGGCATCGCCCAGGCCCAGAACGCCGCCGTCGCGGCCACGCCTGCGCAGGTCCGACCCGAGATCGACAAGGCCTACACGCAGCTGATGGCGGCGCCCGCGATCCAGAAGCTGCTCGATGCGGTGAAGGCCGACCACGAGCGCTCGGTCGAAGACCTGAAGATGCTGACCGAGATCGAGGCGCCCCCGTTCAAGGAACAGAAGCGCGCCGAAGCCTTCCTCGCGCGCATGAAGGCGCTCGGTCTCACCGACGCGAAGATCGATGCGGAGGGCAATGTGGTCGGCCTGCGCAAGGGCACGGGCAATGGTCCCAAGCTCCTGATCTCCGCGCATCTGGACACCGTGTTCCCCGCCGGCACCGACGTGAAGGTGAAGGAGCGCGACGGCAAGCTCTACGCCCCAGGCATCTCGGACGACACACGCGGTCTCTCCGTCCTGCTGTCGTGGCTCAAGGTGCTCAACGACAACAAGATCCAGACCGTGGGCGACCTCCTGATCGTCGGCAACGTCGGCGAGGAAGAGCTGGGCAACCTGCGCGGCATCAAGGCGATCTTTCGCGACCACCTGGACATCGACGGCATGGTCGGGCTCGAACCGGCACCCGACGGCACGGTGCTGATGCTGGGCACGGGCAGCCACCGCTACGAGGTCACCTTCAAGGGCCCGGGCGGCCACAGCTTCGGCGCGTTCGGCCAGGTGCCGAGCGCGATCCACGGCATGGGCCGCGCGATCGCCAAGATCGCCGACGTGCGCACGCCGACGTTCCCCAAGACCACCTTCACCGTCGGCACCGTGGGCGGTGGCACCTCGGTGAACACCATCGCGCCCGATGCGCGCATGGCCATCGACATCCGCTCGGACGAAATGGCACCGCTGCTGGAGACCGAGAGAAAAATTCTCGCGGCCATCGACGAAGCGGTCGAGGAAGAGAACAAGCGCTGGAACGTGACGACCCTGAGCGCGAGCCGCAAGCTGATCGGCGACCGGCCGGGCGGTCGCACGCAGTCGGACACGGTGATCGTCGAGGCCGCCACGCGCGCGAACAGCGCCTTCGGCCACAAGACCCTGCTGACGGGCGCAAGCACCGACGCCAACGTGCCGATGTCGCTGGGCATCCCGGCCATCATCATCGGCGCCGGCGGCAAGACGGGCGGCTTCCACGCGCTGTCGGAGTGGATCGACGTGACCGATGGCTGGAAGGGTGCGCAGAACTCACTCGTCACGGTGCTGGGCTTGGTGGGCGTGCAGGGCACGAGCGAGCCGCTTCTGGAGAAGCGCGCGCCCCGCAAGAACTAGGGCGAGCCTCGGGAGCCAGTCCCCGGAAACGATGGGGACTCTCCGGTATGCTGGTGGGCGCTTCTCTCCCATTGCCTTCCAAGGAGACCACCATGCATGCACGCTCCACACTCATTGCCCTGGCCCTGCTCGCCGCAGGCGCCTCGGCGCAGGCCAACGACCTGCTCGACCAACTCAAGGAAAAGGCCGGCGCGGCCGCCAGCTCGCAAGGCGGCAACTCCACCAGCTCCGCGCTCGGCAACCTCGGCTTCAAGATGCCCGCGATCGGCTCCAGCACCATCGGCAGTGCCGCCGGCGTGCTGCAGTACTGCGTGAAGAACAACTACCTCGGCGGCGATGCGGCCTCGGTGAAAGACAAGCTGCTGGCCAAGATCACCGGCCAGAAGCAGCAGGAAAAAAACTTCGAAAGCGGCGCGAAGGGTTTATTGAAGGGCGGCGATGGCAAGACGCTCAACATGAAGATCCTGTCGTCCAAGGTGAAGGAAAAGGCCTGCGACTACGTCCTGAAGAACGCCACTTCACTGATCTGACCCGATAGCGTCCCGTCTTGCCTCCGCGCGGCGCACCGCGCATGTGCTTGCCTGTTTCTCCCCGTGCGCCCGTAACGACTTCATGACTCCGGCTGCCTCCCCCTCTTCCCTGCGCCAGCGCCTCGCGCGCTGGGTTCCCTGTCTTGCATGGCCCCGCCCTTCCGCGGCGCTGCTGCGCAGCGAGGCGATGGCCGGCATCACCGTGGCGCTGATGGTCATTCCGCAAGGCGTGGCGTATGCGGCGCTGGCCGGCATGCCGCTGGTGACTGGCGTGTACGCGGCGCTGTTCCCCGCGCTGATCGCGGTGATGTTCAGTTCGTCGCAGCGGCTGTCGGTCGGGCCGACGGCGCTCACGAGCCTCCTGGTCGGCGCCTCGCTCGCGCCGCTCGCGGTGGCGGGCAGCGCCGAGTGGGTGGCGATGGCGGTGTGGCTCACGCTGATGTCCGGCGCGATCCAGATCGTGCTGGGCGCGGGGCGCTTCGGCTGGCTGCTGCGGCTGGTCAATTCGCCGGTGCTGATCGGCTTCACGCAGGGCGCGGCGGTGCTGATCGCGATCTCCCAACTGCCTTCGCTGCTGGGCTTTACCGGGCGCACGATTCCGCAGGTGCTGCAGGGCGGGCCGCTGCCCGACCTGACCGCCATCGCCTTCGGCCTCGGCAGCATCGCGGTGCTGTGGCTGGGCAAGCGGTTCGTGCCGCGCTTTCCGACCACGATGGCACTGGTGGCTGGAGCAGCGGCGATCAGCTGGGGCATCAACTACGCGCTGCGCGGCGGCGCGGTGGTCGGCAGCCTGCCTTCTGGGCTGCCCTCGTTCTACTGGCCCGGCCTGCTCCCCTTGGGCACCTTCAGCGCGCTGGTGCTGCCCGCGCTGATGATCACGCTGGTGAGCTTCCTGGAGACCGCGTCGAGCGCCAAGGTCGACAACGCGCGCGCCGGCACGCTGTGGAACGAAAACCAGGACCTGATCGGCCAGGGCCTGGCCAAGCTGGCCTCGGGCTTCACGGGCGCGTTCCCGACCAGCTCGTCGTTCTCGCGCTCGGCCATCACGCTCTATGCGGGCGCGCAGACCGGCTGGGCAACGCTCTTCAGCGTGGTGGTGGTGGCCGGCGCGCTGCTGTGGCTGATGCCGCTGCTCTACCACGTGCCGCAGGCGGTGCTGGCGGCGGTGGTGGTCACGGCCATCCTCGGGCTGGTGAAGCCCGCGAGCTTCACGGCGCTGTGGCGCATCTCGCGCATCGAGGCGGGCATTGCCTTCGGCACCTTCGTGCTGACCATCGCGACCGCGCCGAGCATCTACTGGGGCGTGCTCGGCGGCCTGCTCGCGAGCATGGCGCACTACATGTACCGCCACCTGCATCCGCGCATCATCGAAGTGGGCCTGCATCCTGACGGCAGCCTGCGCGACCGCAACCTCTGGAAGCTGCCGCCGCTCGCGCCGCAGCTCTATGCGCTGCGCATGGACGCCGAACTCGATTTCGCCTCGGCCTCCACGCTCGAACGCGCGCTCACCGTGGCGCTGGCCGACCGCCCCGACCTCACCGACGTGTGCCTCTTCGCGCAGCCCATCAACCGCATCGACATCACCGGCGCCGAGGTGTTCGGCTCGATCCGCCGGATGATGGAATCCAAGGGCGTGCGCCTGCACCTGAGCGGCATGAAGCTGCCGGCGATGCAGGTGCTCGAACGCGCCGGCCTGCTCGCCCCCGGCCCCATGCTCTTCAGCTACCGCACCGACGGCGAAGCACTGGCTGCGCTGATGCCGCGGATCGACGTGCCCACAGAAGCCGAAACCGCAGGCTGAGCCCGGCCCCATGAAAACCACCATCGAAGAACTCGTCGCGTTCCGCACGGTGGTGGATACCGGCTCGATCACCGCCGCGGCCGAGCAGCTCGGGCACACGGTCTCGGGCATCAGCCGCGCGCTCAGCCGGCTCGAGCAGAAGCTCGACACCACGCTGATGCGCCGCACCACGCGGCGCCTGGAACTCACCGAGGAAGGCGCCGCCTTCCTGCAGCGCACCCGCGCGATCCTCGATGCGATCGACGACGCCGAAGAGCAGATGGCCGCGCGCCGCGAACAACCGGCCGGGCGGCTGCGCGTGAACGCGGCCTCGCCGTTCATGCTGCATGCCATCGTGCCGCTGGTGCCCGAGTTCCGGAAGCTCTACCCGCAGATCAGCCTGGAGCTGGACACCGACGACCTGCCCATCGACCTCCTGGAGCGCCGCACCGACATCGCGATCCGCATCGGGCCGCTGCGCGACTCCACGCTGCACGCGCGGCCGCTCGGCTCGCACCGCCTGCGCGTGCTCGCGAGCCCGGCGTACCTGGAGGCGCACGGCAAGCCGCGCAAGGTGACGGATCTTGCCGATCACGCGCTGCTGGGCTTCACCCAACCCGAGTCGCTCAACCGCTGGCCGCTGCGCGGCGAGAACGGCATCCACGGCGACGAATGGCCCATCGTGCCCACGCTCGCTGCATCGAGCGGCGAAACGCTGCGCCAGCTCGCGCTCGCCGGCGCGGGCATCGTGTGCCTTGCGGATTTCATGACCGGCGCCGACCGCGCGAGCGGCGCGCTGGTGCAGGTGCTGGCGAAGGAGACGGTGGACGTGCGGCAGCCGGTGAACGCGGTGTATTACCGCAACACGCAGCTGTCGGCGCGGATCACTTCGTTTCTGGATTTCCTGTCGCAGCGCATGACTTGATGCGGGCGCTTATTTCGGCTGGGCCGGAACGAAGCGCTCCACCGCCGCCGACTTGATCTCGTACCCGCTCACGCCCATGTCCGCCGACGCGTAGCGCGCGGCCTTCAGGATGCCGCTGACCTTGACCGTGTCCATCGCGTGCAGGCCCTTGAAGGCCTGGTCGGCGATCACATGCACGATCTGGTTGGCGGGCGGCGGCGGGGTGTGGATGCAGGCGCCGAAGTACGGCACCAGCAGGAATTCGCGGATGCCGTCCTGGGTGCTGTCCAGCGGCACCACAAAACCCGCGAGCTTGGCCGCGGTGCCGTCGAGCGCCACGTTGACCGGCGCGTTGTCCCAGACGGCGCGCATCTCGTCGAGCATCTGGATCGCGCGCGGATCGTTGTCGCGCAGCGCCTCCAGGCTGATGTTGCGGTAGCGCTTGGTCGGGTCCCAGCTCTTGGGGATGAGCTCGTCCCACTTGAGTTCCGGGGCCGAAGCCAGGTTCGCGCTCGCGCTTGCCGCCGCGGAGCCAGGACCGCAGCCGGCCAGCAGCGCAGCGGCGGCCGCCAGGAGAAACGCCGACAGCACGACGGGCGAAAAGAACCTTCTCATGACCACGATTTTGCTTGGGAGATGTTTCATTCCCGTAAAGCAGGGTCTTTGGCACTCAATTCGTCGCAACTCACACAAATGGATGACCACGCGCCAGAATGCCGCACAACGATTTCGAGGAGATCCGCATGGCTGCTACAGGATGGCTGGGACTCACGTCCCTCGGCTTGGTTCACACCGCGATCAGCCTGATCGCCGTCTTCGCGGGGATCGTCGCCCTGCTGCGCTACAAGGAAATCACCCTGCGCACCGGATGGGGCCAGGTTTTCGTCTGGACCACGGTGCTCACCTGCCTGACCGGCTTCGGCATCTTCCAGCACGGCGGTTTCGGCAAGCCGCATGCGCTGGGCATTCTCACGCTGGTCGCGCTCGCGGTGGGTGCGCTGGCCGGCCGGGGCAGCCTCGGCAAGAACTCGCGCTACATCGAGGCCATCGCCTATTCGGCCAGCTTTCTCTTCCACTGGATTCCGGCCTTCACCGAAACCCTGACCCGCCTGCCGCTGGGAGCGCCACTGCTGTCGAGCGCCGAGGCACCCGAACTCAAGGCGATCACCGCGGTGCTCGGCGCGCTGTACCTGGTCGGCGTGACGCTGCAGATCAAGCGGCTGCGCGGCGACAAGCCGGTCAGTCCCGCACCGGTCCGCGCAGGTTCTTGATCTGCGCGCGCTGGCTCTTGCCTTCGAGCCGGCGCTGCTTCGAACCGTAGGTGGGCTTGGTGGCGCGCCGCACGCGCGGCGGCGTGGCCACGGTGTCGATCACCCCCTGCAGGCGCGCGAGCGCATCGGCACGGTTCATCTCCTGCGTGCGGTGCTGCTGCGCCTTGAGCACGAAGACGCCTTCCTGCGTGATGCGGCTGTCGCGCAGTGCGAGCAGCCGCTCTTTCACATCTGCGGGCAATGAGCTTGCGTGGATGTCGTAGCGCAGGTGCACCGCGCTGGACACCTTGTTGACGTTCTGACCGCCCGCGCCCTGCGCCCGGATGGCGCTGATCTCGACTTCGTCGGGATCGATCAGGAGGGGTGGGCGGAGCATGAAGGCGAGTGTGCCTTCAAACGCGTTCGACGACGGCGAGGGATCAGCTGCGAGAAACCGATTTCGGCGAGACGTCGGTCACGTCGCTCGCGCTGCCGCGGATGCGCTCCGGGCTGCGCACCGACTCACCGCGCGCACGGGCGCTGGCCACGTCGGCGGCAGTGGGCTCGGCCGGATTTGCCGCATTGCGAAACCGGTCGAAGCCCGAGCGCGGATTGAAGCGCCCGCCCATCGAAGCCATCCATGGCGTCACCGGCTTGCCCGTGAGACGCCCCCAGGCATAGCGCACGCCCCACACGGCCGCCAGCAGCATGACCGCGACGGCCAGGCTGGCCGCGAACACCAGCCCCAGGAGCAGAAGAATGACGCGAAGAATGAAGTTCATCATCCGACTTTAGGCCGAAGCAGCCGCCGTTGGTTCCCCGCCCTTGGTGAACGAGAACTGGCCCGGCGACTGGATCGGGTCGGTGTTGACCTCGATCGTGTCCTTCGGCCCGAAGCTGCCGTCGAGCAGAAGCCGCGAGAGCGGGTTCTCGATGCGCTGCTGGATCGCACGCTTCAACGGCCGCGCACCGAACACCGGGTCGAAGCCGACCTTGGCGATCTCGGCCAGCGCCGCGGGCGACACCTCCAGGCCCAGGTCCATCTTCGCGAGACGCGCCTTGAGCACCTTCAGCTGGATCGCGGCGATCGATTCGATGTTCTTCGCGTCGAGCGCATGGAACACGACCGTTTCGTCGATGCGGTTCAGGAACTCGGGGCGGAAGTAGTTCTTCAGCTCGTCCCACACCGCTTCCTTGATCTCCTCGGAAGGCTTGCCCACCATGGCCTGGATGATCGGCGAGCCGATGTTGCTCGTCATCACGATCACCGTGTTCTTGAAGTCCACGGTGCGGCCCTGGCCGTCGGTGAGGCGCCCATCGTCGAGCACCTGCAGCAGCACATTGAAGACATCGGGGTGCGCCTTCTCGACCTCGTCGAGCAGCACCACGCTGTAGGGCTTGCGGCGCACGGCCTCGGTGAGATAGCCGCCCTCTTCATAGCCCACGTAGCCGGGCGGCGCGCCGATGAGGCGAGCGACCGAATGCTTCTCCATGAACTCGCTCATGTCGATGCGGATGAGGTGGTCTTCGCTGTCGAACAGGAAGCCCGCGAGCGCCTTGCACAGCTCGGTCTTGCCCACGCCCGTGGGGCCGAGGAACAGGAACGACCCCGTGGGACGGTTCGGATCGGACAGGCCCGAGCGCGAGCGGCGGATCGCATTCGCGACCGCACCGATGGCCTCGTTCTGGCCGACCACGCGCTCGTGCAGCTTGTCTTCCATCACGAGCAGTTTGTCGCGCTCGCCCTGCATCAGCTTGGCGACCGGGATGCCGGTGGCGCGCGCCACGACCTCGGCGATTTCTTCCGCGCCGACCTGGGTGCGCAGCAGCGTGGGCGCGCTGGACTTGCCCTTGCTCGCCTCGCTGGCCTCGGCTTCCTTCAGGCGCTTCTCGAGCGCAGGCAGCTGGCCGTACTGCAGCTCGGCGACCTTGTTGAAGTCGCCCTTGCGCTTCCATTCCTCGATCTGGAACTTGATCTTGTCGATGTCTTCGCGCACATGCGCGCTGCCCTGGGCCTGGGCCTTCTCGGCCTGCCAGATCTCGTCGTAGTCGGCGATTTCCTTCTGCAGCTTGGCGATCTCGTCCTCGATGAGGCCGAAGCGCTTCTGCGAGGCCTCGTCCTTCTCGCGGCGCACGGCTTCGCGCTCGATCTGCAGCTGGATCAGGCGGCGGTCGAGGCGGTCCATCACCTCGGGCTTGGAGTCCATCTCGATCTTGATCTTGGCCGCGGCCTCGTCGATCAGGTCGATGGCCTTGTCGGGCAGGAAGCGGTCGGTGATGTAGCGGTCGCTCAGTTCGGCCGCGGCCACGATGGCCGGGTCGGTGATCTGTACGCCGTGGTGCACTTCGTACTTCTCCTGCAGGCCGCGCAGGATGGCGATGGTCGCTTCGACGCTGGGCTCGCCCACGATGATCTTCTGGAAGCGGCGCTCCAGCGCGGCATCTTTCTCGATGTACTTGCGGTATTCGTCCAGCGTGGTGGCGCCCACGCAGTGCAGCTCGCCGCGCGCGAGCGCGGGCTTGAGCATGTTGCCCGCGTCCATCGCGCCCTCGGCCTTGCCGGCGCCGACCATGGTGTGCAGCTCGTCGATGAAGACGATGGTCTGGCCTTCGTCCTTCGCCAGTTCGTTGAGCACGGTCTTCAGGCGCTCTTCGAATTCGCCGCGGAACTTGGCGCCGGCCAGCAGCGAGGCCATGTCGAGCGACAGCACGCGCTTGCCCTTGAGCGAATCGGGCACCTCGCCCGCGACGATGCGCTGCGCGAGGCCCTCCACGATGGCGGTCTTGCCCACGCCAGGTTCGCCGATGAGCACGGGGTTGTTCTTGGTGCGGCGTTGCAACACCTGGATCGCACGGCGGATTTCCTCGTCGCGGCCGATGACCGGGTCGAGCTTGCCGAGGCGCGCGCGCTCGGTCAGGTCCATGGTGTATTTCTTGAGCGCTTCGCGCTGGCCTTCGGCATCGGCGCTGTTCACGCCCTGCCCGCCGCGCACGGCGTCGATGGCCGATTCGAGCGACTTGCGGCTCAAGCCATTTTCTTTCGCGATCTTGCCGATGTCGGACTTGCTGTCCGCCACGGCCAGAAGGAAGAGCTCACCGGCGATGAACTGGTCATTGCGCTTGATGGCCTCCTTCTCGGTGGCCTGCAGCAGCTTGCCCAGGTCAGGGCCGACCTGCACGATGTCGTGGCCCTGCACCTGCGGCAGCTTCTTGATGGCAGCCTCGGCCGCCTGCAAGAGACCCGGCGCATTGACGCCGGCCCGCTCCAGCAGGGCGCGGGGGCCGTCGTCCTGACGCAGCATCGCGACCAGCAGGTGGGCCGGTTCGATGTAGGCGTTGTCGTTGCCGAGCGCCAGCGTCTGCGCGTCGCTCAGCGCTTCCTGAAATTTGGTGGTGAGTTTGTCTTGTCGCATGGTGGTATTCCTGCATCCAAAATAGGGCCGTTCGGGCACGATTCAAGGTTGCAAATCGGGCCTGTGCCGTGGGCACGGGTATTGCACGGTGCCTCGCACCTTCCTGCCGTAGGCATTTCTCTCTCTCGAATGGAGTCGATCATGGTTTTTTCAATGCAGCGCATTCAGCCGGTTCGCCGCGCGCTCAGCGCCAGCCTCTTTTTAGCCGCCATGAGCCTGTGCGGCCTTGCGCAGGCGCAAAGCGGCACGCCCATCCGCCTGCTCGTGGGCTTTCCGGCCGGCGCGGGCACCGACGCCATTGCACGCACACTGGGCGAAAAACTCAAGGACGTGCTGGGCGTGCCGGTCGTGGTCGAGAACCGCGCCGGCGCGGGCGGACAGATCGCCGCGACGGTGCTGAAGTCCTCGCCCGCCGACGGCCACACGCTGTTCCTCTCCCACGATCACACCATCTCGATCCTGCCGCAGGTGGTGAAGAACCCCGGCTTCAACCCCGCCACCGACTTCGTGCCCGTGGCCGGCTTCGCCACCTTCGCCAACGTGCTGGCCGTCTCGGGCGGCACGCCGGCCAAGAGCATCGACGAGTACGTGAAATGGGTCCGCACCGCCAAGGGCGGCAAGGAGACCATCGGCATCCCCGCGCCCGCGTCGATTCCCGAATTCCTCGTGAAGATGATCTCGGACAAGTACAAGATCGACGTGCAGCCCGCGCCCTACCGCGGCAGCGCGCCGATGACGGCCGACATGCTGGGCAACCAGATCACCGCGGGCATCGCCTCGGTGCCGGACTTCATCGAGAACCACAAGGCGGGCAAGGTGCGCATCGTGGCCTCGATCGGCGCCAAGCGCCAGGCGGTGATTCCGAACGTGCCGACCTTCACAGAGCTGGGCTTCTCGAACCTGGAAGACCTGCCCTACTACGGCATCTTCGCGCCGGTGGGCACGCCGCAGCCGATCATCGACAAGTACGGCGATGCGCTGCAGAAAGTGCTGGCAATGCCCGACGTGAAGCAGAAGCTCACGACGATGGGACTGACGGTCGGCTACGAGCCGCAGGGGCAGTTCGCGGGCCGTGTGCGCACCTACACGCAGACCTGGGAACGGATCATCCAGGCCAGCGGCTTCAAGCCGCTCTGAGCGGCTTTAAGCGTTCGGGGCAGAGATGCCCCAGCGCGCCAACGCCGCGTCGTCGCTGACGCGCGCATCGACCCAGCGGGCGCCTTCGGGCGTCTGTTCTTTTTTCCAGAACGGGGCTTGGGTCTTCAAGTAATCCATCAGGAACTCGCAGGCCTCGAAGCTCTGGCCGCGGTGGGCCGAGATCACCGCGACCATCATGATCTGGTCGAGCGGCTGCAGCAGGCCGACACGGTGGATCACGCGGGCGCCCAGGATGTCGAAGCGCTTGTGGGCCTCGTCGATCATGGCCTCGATGGCCTTCTCGGTCATGCCGGGGTAGTGCTCCAGTTCCATGGAGGCAACGGTGCTGCCATCGTTGCGGTCCCTTACCGTGCCGATGAAGCTGCAGACCGCGCCCACGCGCATGTCGCCCGCACGCAACGTGGCGAGCTCCTGGCTTAAGTCGAAATCACCCGTCTGGATCGAAACACGCGCAACGCTCATGTCCGGATTGTGTCATCGAGATAGACTGCGTCCATGCCTTGCCTCGCCACGCTCTCCACGGTGCCCTCGCACCCCGAGAGCCGTTGCGCGCGCCAGGGCAGCAAAGCCAAAAAACCAAAGCTCGTCTGACCGGAGCTGCGGTTCCGTCGTCGGATGAGCGACGGAATCTGCCAAAAGGCTTTGACCCCCTGCATGGTTGTGCGCGCATCGGACGGTGGTTCTTTCCATCGGTTGATTCCTGAAAGGAAACCTGCGTGCCACAACAACAGCCCATCTCCCCCACCCCCGATTTCTCGGGCCTCTGGATTCCGCTCGTCACCCCGTTCCGTGACGGCGCGGTCGACGATGCCGCCCTCGCCGCGCTGACCCGCCGGCTTGCCGATGACGGCGTGGCCGGCTTCGTGGTCTGCGGTTCGACCGGCGAAGCCGCCGCACTCGATGACGCGGAGCAACTGGCTTCGCTCGATACGGTATTGACCGCTGCCGGCGGCCTGCCGGTCGTCATGGGCCTCTCGGGCTACCACCTCGGCAAGACGACGGCCTGGGTGCGCAAGCTCTCGGAACGGCCGCTGGCGGGTCTTCTCGTGCCCGCGCCGCACTACATCCGCCCGTCGCAGGCGGGGTTGCTCGAATGGTTCCGCGCGATTGCCGATGCGAGCGCGGTGCCGGTGCTGATCTACGACATTCCCTACCGCACCGGCGCCACCCTCTCGCGCGACACGCTGCTGGCGCTGGCCGCGCACCCACGCATCCAGGGCATCAAGGACTGCGGCGGCGACATGGCCAAGACGCGCGCCCTGATCGCCGATGGCCGGCTGCAGGTACTGTCGGGCGAAGACCACCAGATTTTCTCGACCGTGGCCGAAGGCGGCGTGGGCGCCATCGCAGCGAGCGGGCATGTGCAGACCAGGCGCTTCGTGCAGGTGCTGCGCCTCCTGGCCGACAACCGCGTCGCCGAAGCGCGCGCCGAATGGCAGCCGCTGCTGCCGCTGATCGAGATGCTGTTCGCCGAATCGAACCCCGGCCCGGTGAAGGCGCTGCTGGCGCAGGGCGGCGCGATGCGCGACGAACTCCGCTCGCCGATGACGCGCGCCTCCGACGACCTGCGCGAGCGCCTGGTGGCGCTGGACGCGCGGCTCAGCCGCCCGTAACCGGCGGGAAGAACGCGACCTCGCAGCCTTCGTGCAGGGCTGCAGCTTCGTCGCTCATGACCTGGTCGAGCGCCATGCGCACCGCCCGGCCACGCGCGAGAGCGAGGGCGTGCGCCCCGCCGCGCGCGATGAGTTCGTCGCGCAGCGCGGCGAGCGTTTCGGCGTGGGTGTCGACGGTTTCGTTGCTCGTGGAGAGCGCCTCGCGCACCGAGGCGAAATAACGGATCTGGACCTTCATGGGAATGTCAGGCGAGCAGCGAGGCGAAGGGAATGAAGTTCACGGTGTCGCCCGACTTGATCGTCTGGCCCGAAGGGTTGTCCACGAGGCCGTCGCCCCAGACCATCGAGGTCAGCACGCCCGAACTCTGGTTGGCGAACAGGTCGAGCCCGCCTGCCGCGTTGCGCCGTGCGCGCAGGAATTCGCGGCGCTTGTCGGCACGCGGCCAGTCGAAATCGGCGCGCATCTGCACAGCCTCGGGCGTCACGCGGTCGGCGCCCTGCAGCGTCAGCAGAAAGGGCCGCACGAGCATCAGGAAGGTCAGGAAGCTCGACACCGGATTGCCGGGCAGCCCCGTCACGTGGCAAACGCCCTGCCCGTTGCTGCGCGGAATGGACCCATAGGCGAAAGGCTTGCCGGGCTTCATCGACAGCGACCAAAGCTGCAGTTCGCCGAGCGTCTGCAGCGCGGCGCGGATGTGGTCTTCTTCCCCGACGGAGACGCCGCCGGTCGTGATGATCAGGTCGCTCGCCTCGGCCGCATCGCGCAGTGCCGCGATGGTGGTCTCGCGGTTGTCGGGCACGATGCCCAGGTCGTTCACCTCGCAGCCCAGCCGGTGCAGCAGGGCGCGCATGAAGAAGCGGTTGGAGTTGTAGATCGCGCCGGGCTTCATCGCGTCGGGTGCGACCTCGCCGGGCATCACCAGCTCGTCGCCGGTGGAGAGCATCGCCACGCGCGGCTTGCGGGCGACCTGCAGCTTGTGGAAGCCGACGCTGGCCGCGAGACCGAGCGCGGCGGGCGTGAGGCGTTCGCCCTTCTTCAGCACGACATCGCCGGAGGCCACGTCCTCGCCCGCGCGGCGGACCCATTGGCCGGCCACTGGAACGATCGCCACACGCACCGAACCCAGGCCGCCTTCCCGCGGCGTGGCGGCGGTGTCTTCCTGCATCACGACGGCGTCCGCGTCCTCGGGAATCTGCGCGCCGGTGAAGATGCGCGCCGCGGTGCCGGCCGCGAGCGGCGTGCCCACCGTGCCGGCGGGAATGCGCTGCGTCACCTCGAGCACGGCGCCGGGCGCGGCGCAGTCGGCCGCGCGCACCGCGTAGCCGTCCATCGCGCTGTTGTCGCGCGGCGGGACGGTGAGGCCGGAGACGAGGTCCTGCGCGAGCACACGGCCGTCGGCGTCGAAGGTGACGACGCTTTCGTCGGGAAGCTGCGGCACGGCCTTGGCCAGCAATTGCGCGATGGCCTCGTCCAGCGGCATCAGCGGGGGCCGCGCGTTGGACGCGGAGAACGGAACGGGTGTGTCAGCCATGGTGTCCCGGGTTGTACTCGAAGCGCTCGCCATTGGCGATGAGCCACTGCGCGATGGCCTCGGCGTCGTTGAGGTCGAAAAGCGGCCGTTCAGTGGGTGTCGGCAGGCTGGACGGGTCGTCCGTGGCGACGGCGGTGACGAATGGATCGTCGGTGTAGAGCACCGGCCGCGATGGCTCGCCGCCTTCGGGTTGGCGCCAGATCTCGATCTTCAGCACGTCGCTGTGCCGGAAGCCCTCGACCAGCACCCAGTCGGCGGCCGGGTGCACCTCGGCCAGCAGCTGGTGCACGCTGAGCTCCACGGGGAGCTCGAACTCCCGCATGACCGCCAGCCGCTGGTCGGACGCGACCACCACCTCAAAGGCGCCCGCCTCGCGGTGACGGTATGTGTCCTTGCCGGGATGGTCGATGTCGAACTTGTGGTGCGCATGCTTGACCACCGACACGCGCTGCCCGAGCCGCTTGAGCGCCGGGATCAGTCGCTCCAGCAGCGTGGTCTTGCCCGCGCCCGAATAGCCGGCGAAACCGACGACCTTCATGCCCGGGCCCGGCCGCGGTCAGTCACAGTTCTGGGCGATGTAGGCCTTGACGGCCTCGGCGTCCGCCGGCAGCTTGACCACGCGCTTGGGCAGCGCCTCGATGCCTTCGAACTTGGCGGGCCGGTCGGGCTCGTGACCCAGCGCTTCGACGATCGTGGCGGCGAACTTGATCGGCAGCGCCGTTTCGAGCACCACCATCGGCACGCCGGGCACGAGGAATTCGCGCGCGGCCTTCAGGCCATCGGCCGTGTGCGGATCGACCAGCGTGGCAAAGCGCTTCTCGGTGTCGCGGATGGTGGCCAGGCGATCGGCATGCGTGCTGCGGCTGCTCTGGAAGCCAAAGCGTTCGGCCGCCTGCTTGAAGGCCGGGTCGGCACTCAGGTCGAAGCGGCCTTCGAGGCCCAGGTCTTCCACGAACAGCTTGCGCAGCTTGCCCGCATCGCGGCCCACCAGGTCGAACACGAAGCGCTCGAAGTTGCTGGCCTTGCTGATGTCCATCGAGGGACTGGAGGTCTCGTGCGTGTCGGCCGCGCCGCGCACGCGGTAGATGCCGGTGCGGAAGAACTCGTCGAGCACGTCGTTCTCGTTGGTGGCGACCACCAGCGTCTGGATCGGCAGGCCCATCATGCGCGCCACATGGCCCGCGCAGACGTTGCCGAAGTTGCCCGAGGGCACGGTGAAGCTCACCGGCTTGTCGTTGCTGGCCGTGGCCTGGAAGTAGCCGGCGAAGTAGTAGACGACCTGCGCGAGCAGCCGTGCCCAGTTGATCGAGTTGACCGTGCCGATGCGGTACTTGCGCTTGAAGCCCAGGTCGTTGGACACCGCCTTCACGATGTCCTGGCAATCGTCGAACACGCCGGTGATGGCGATGTTGTGGATGTTCTCGTCCTGCAGGCTGAACATCTGCGCCTGCTGGAACGGGCTCATGCGGCCGTCCGGCGAGGTCATGAAGACGCGCACGCCCTTCTTGCCGCGCATGGCGTACTCGGCCGCGCTGCCGGTGTCGCCGCTGGTGGCGCCCAGGATGTTGAGCTCCGCGCCACGGCGTCCCAGCTCGTACTCGAACAGGTTGCCCAGCAGCTGCATCGCCATGTCCTTGAAGGCCAGCGTGGGGCCGTTGGACAGGGCTTCGATGTACACGCCGTCTTCGAGCTCGCGCAGCGGCACGATCTCGTCGGTGCCGAACACCTCGGCGGTGTAGGTCCTGGCGCAGATGGCCTTCAGGTCGGCCGGCGCGATGTCGTCGATGTAGAGCGAGAGGATCTCGAACGCCAGTTCGGCATACGGCAGGTCACGCCATTTGGCGAGCGTGGCGGTATCGACCTGCGGGTACTTCTCCGGCAGGTACAGGCCGCCATCGGGCGCGAGGCCTTCGAGGAGGATTTCGCAGAAGCGCTTGCGGTCGGGGTGGCCGCGGGTGCTCAGGTAGTTCACGGTGTTCCTCTGTGCCGTCCTCAGGACAGCTCTTCCTTGCGGATGCGCACGATCGGCTCCAACACAGTCGGTAGCGCCTGCAGCTCGGCCAGCACGTCGTTGACGGTGCCTTCGCGCGCATCGTGCGTGAGGATGATCAGGTCGGTCTGCGTCGAACCTTCGCCGCCCACTTCATCGGCCTCGCGCTGCAGCACCGCGTCGATGCTGATGCCGGCGGTGGCCAGCAGGCCCGTCACCTTGGCGAGCACGCCGGCCTGGTCGGCCACGCGCAGGCGCAGGTAGTAGCTGGTGACGACCTCGGCCATCGGCAGCACCTTCAGGTCGCTCATCGCGTCGGGGTGGAAGGCCAGGTGCGGCACGCGGTGCGCGGCGTCGGCGGTGTGCAGGCGCGTGATATCGACCAGGTCGGCGATCACCGCGCTGGCGGTCGGCTCGCTGCCGGCGCCCTTGCCGTAGTAGAGCGTGGTGCCGACGGCGTCGCCATGCACCACCACCGCGTTCATCGCGCCTTCGACGTTGGCCAGCAGGCGCTTGGAGGGCACGAGCGACGGGTGCACGCGCAGCTCGATGCCCTTGGCCGTGCGCTTGGTGATGCCCAGCAGCTTGATGCGGTAGCCGAGCTGTTCGGCGTACTTGATGTCCTGCGCGGCGAGCTTGGTGATGCCCTCGATGTGGGCCTTGTCGAACTGCACCGGAATGCCGAAAGCGATGGCGCTCATCAGCGTGACCTTGTGGCCGGCGTCGACGCCTTCGATGTCGAAGGTCGGGTCGGCTTCGGCGTAACCCAGGCGCTGGGCTTCCTTGAGCACGGTGGCGAAGTCCAGGCCCTTGTCGCGCATCTCGGAAAGGATGAAGTTCGTGGTGCCGTTGATGATGCCGGCCAGCCACTGGATGCTGTTGGCCGTGAGGCCTTCGCGCAGCGCCTTGATGATCGGGATGCCGCCGGCGACGGCCGCCTCGAAGGCCACCATCACGCCCTTGGCATGCGCGGCCGCGAAGATCTCGGTGCCGTGTACCGCGAGCAACGCCTTGTTGGCCGTGACCACATGCTTTCCAGCGGCAATGGCTTCGAGCACCAGCTGCTTGGCAACGCCGTAGCCGCCGATCAGCTCGATGACGATGTCGATCTCGGGGTTGGCGATGATCTCGCGCGCATCGGCCACCACCTTGACGCCTTCGCCGGCCACTTCGCGGGCGCGGGCGGTGTCCAGGTCGGCCACCATGGTGATCTCGATGCCGCGGCCGGCGCGGCGCTTGATTTCTTCCTGGTTGCGCTGGAGCACCTTGAAGGTGCCGCTGCCGACCGTGCCTGCGCCGAGCAGGCCTACTTGGATGGGTTTCATTGGGAGAGTCGCGCTCATGGCGTTCATGGTTTGAATGGAGGCGGCCTTCAGGCAGCGCCGGCAAGGCGACGACACATGCCGCCGCCAGCAGATTTCACTTTCCCGTCTTGCGGCGCAGGCGGTACTGCTCCAGGAACTTCGCGATGCGGTTGATGGCCTCGCGCAGGTCGTCTTCGTGGGGCAAGAACACGATGCGGAAATGGTCCGGCGTGGCCCAGTTGAAGCCGGTGCCCTGCACCAGCATCACACGGGTTTCCTTGAGCAGCTCGAGGAAGAACTGGCGATCGTCCGCGATCGGGTAAACCTCGGGGTCGAGCTTGGGGAACATGTAGAGCGCCGCGCTGGGCTTGACGCAGGTCACGCCCGGGATGGCGGTGATCAGCTCGTAGGCCAGGTCGCGCTGGCGGCGCAGGCGCCCGCCGTCGCAGACCAGGTCGTTGATGCTCTGGTAGCCGCCCAGGGCCGTCTGGATGGCCCACTGGCCCGGCACGTTGGCGCACAGGCGCATGTTCGAGAGCATGTTCAGGCCCTCGATGTAGTCCTGCGCGGCGCGCTTGTCGCCCGAGACCACGACCCAGCCGGCGCGGTAGCCGCACGAGCGGTAGCTCTTGGAAAGCGAGTTGAAGGTGAGCGTGAGCACGTCGGTCGACAGGCTGGCGATGGCGGTGTGCTTGACGCCGTCGTACAGCACCTTGTCGTAGACCTCGTCGGCAAAGATCACGAGGCCGTGTTCGCGGGCGATGGTCACGATGCTCTTGAGCAGCTCGTCGGAGTAGAGCGCGCCGGTCGGGTTGTTCGGGTTGATCACCACGATGCCCTTGGTGCGGGGCGTGATCTTGGCGCGGATGTCGTCCAGGTTGGGCATCCAGCCGTTGGCCTCGTCGCAGAGGTAGTGCACCGGGGTGCCGCCCGAGAGGCTCGTGGAGGCGGTCCACAGCGGGTAGTCGGGGGCCGGCAGGAGCAATTCGTCGCCGTCGTCCAGCAGCGCGTTCGTGGACATGGCGATCAGCTCGCTGGCACCGTTGCCCAGGTAGATGTCGTCCAGCGTGACGCCCGCAATGCCCTGCTTCTGCGTCTCGTGCATCACCGCCTTGCGCGCGGCGAAGACGCCCTTGCTGTCCGAATACCCTGCCGAATTCGGCAGGTTGCGGATCATGTCCTGCTGGATTTCCTCGGGCGCATCGAAGCCGAACACGGCGAGATTGCCGATATTGAGCTTGATGATCTTCTGGCCGTCCTCTTCCATCTGCTTGGCGGCATCCATGATGGGACCGCGGATGTCGTAGAGAACGTTGGCCAGCTTGGCCGATTTCTTGAGCTGCTTCAAAGGGCCCTCCCGGGCGTGTTTACTCGAGGGTCAAAGGCCCCTGCAGGCCTCGTGTCACTGGGGAAAACCTATAATTTGACCACAGTTCCCAGCGACCAGATGAAGCTCCAGCCCGACAAATCCGACGCCCAGTCCCTCACCGCACACGGCCCCGGCTGGGTCGCGATCAACAACGAAAAGGTCGAGGGCAGCGTGGTGGTCGGCTCCCGCGGCGAGCGTTTCGAGTGGAATTGCACCCGTTTCGACGAAATTGGCCCGGAACATTTCGCGCAATTGGCGGGATTGGGGGCCGAATTGATCATTTTCGGCAGCGGAACCCGCATTCGTTTTCCGCAGCCTGCCTGGCTCCAGCCCTTGATGGCGCAGCGCACCGGCGTCGAGACCATGGACACCCCAGCCGCCTGCCGAACCTACAACATCCTGGCCGGCGAAGGCCGGCATGTGATCGCCGCCCTGCTGATCGAGAGCCCGCTACCTGACTGAGAGGGTGTTTTCGGGGTAAAATAGCGGGTTGCGAACAGGCCAGCTACCCCAAAGTTAGCAACGACCAATCCTCCGCGCATCGAGTCTGCCCCAAAGAACTCGATCCACGGAATCTAACGGAGAAAACAAGTTTCATGGCGATCGTTGTCAACAAACCCATTCCTGAATTCGACGCCAACGCCACGGGCGGCCTCAAGGTCTCGAATACCTCGCATCTCGGCCACGTGCTGGTCATGTATTTTTACCCGAAAGATAACACCCCGGGTTGCACCACCGAAGCCATGCAGTTTCGCGACCGCTACAAGGACTTCGAAAAGGCCGGCGCCACCGTTTTCGGCGTTTCCCGTGACAACATGAAGTCGCACGACGAGTTCAAGGCCAAGCTCGAGCTGCCTTTCGAACTGATCGCCGACACCGAAGAAAAAATGTGCCACATGTTCGGCGTGGTCAAGAACAAGATCATGTACGGCAAGAAGGTCAAGGGCATCGAACGCAGCACCTTCCTGATCGGCGCCGACGGCATCCTGAAGGCCGAATGGCGCGGGCTCAAGGTTCCGGGCCACGTCGACGACGTGCTCAAGGCAGTCAAGGCGCTCAAGAAGGCCGCCTGACCGCAGCAGGAAATGCCAGCTTGCGCTTTTGCGCGATTTGCGTGGGGAATGCCCCACGCAGCGCGTAAAAGCGGCAAAGAGCCTCTGGCGTGTCATCTGCGGTGTGCATAATGGCTTCATGCCGTTGAGCTCCACGACCGCATCCTCCGAACAAAGCCGCCTAGGTCTTCAGGCGGCTTTTTCGTTTTCTGGTTTCCACTTTTTTGCGAGCGACCTCACTCATGCCATTGCCTCCCGCCCCCACGAAACGCGCCGCATTGCTTTCGCCGGACGCGATCGACGCGCCCGCCCGGTCCTCGCACAGGGGGTCGCGCCGCTCCGGCGACGAGCGCGCTGACGAGACGGCCTCGAACGGGCCGAAGCCATTGGAGCTGTTCGACAACCTGGGTTCCGAAGCAGGCGGCGGCGAAACCGCGCGTCCGTCGCGCCGGGCCAGATCCAGGCAGGCGCCCGCACCCGCACCCGCACTCGCGCCCGCACCCGCTCCGCAGCAACAGCCCGCCATCCAGGTCGAGACCCGGGTCCCCACGGCACCCGCCCCGACCTACGCACCCGCTCCCGCAGCGGCCGCGCCCCAAGCCCCGGCTCGCCCCAAGCGCAGCAAGTCCACCGGACCGGCCAAGCTGTTCGTGCTCGACACGAACGTGCTGCTGCACGACCCGATGTGCCTGTTCCGCTTCGAGGAGCACGACATCTTCCTGCCGATGATCGTGCTGGAAGAGCTCGACGGCCACAAGAAAGGCACCACCGAAGTCGCCCGCAACGGCCGCCAGACCAGCCGCACGCTCGATGCGCTGGCCGGCGCGCAGGACGCCGACATCGACAAGGGCCTGAAGCTCGACACCACCGGCCATCGCGAGGCCGGCGGTCGGCTGTTCTTCCAGACCGCCCCGCTCGACTACTCGCTGCCGATCAGCCTGCCCCAGGGCAAGGCCGACAACCAGATCCTGGGCGTCGTACATGCGCTGCGCGACGAATACGCCAAGGACCGCCCCGGCAAGCCGAAGCAGGAAGTGGTGCTGGTGTCGAAAGACATCAACATGCGCGTCAAGGCGCGCGCGCTGGGCCTGGCCGCCGACGACTACCAGAACGACAAGACGCTGGAAGACGGCGACCTGCTCTACGCCGGCTCGCTCGCCCTCCCGCCCGACTTCTGGACCCGCCAGAGCAAGACCGTCGAGAGCTGGCAGAGCGGCAGCAACACCTTCTATCGGATCAGCGGTCCGATCGTGCCGAACCTGTACATCAACCAGTTCGTCTTCTTCGAGGCGCCCGGCGAACCGAGCATGTACGCGCGCGTCACCGAGATCCGCGACAAGACCGCGGTGCTCAAGACGCTCAAGGACTACAGCTCGGGCAAGAACGCGGTCTGGGGCGTGAACACGCGCAACCGCGAGCAGAACTTCGCGATGAACCTGCTGATGGACCCCGAGATCGACTTCGTCACGCTGACCGGCACCGCCGGCACCGGCAAGACCCTGATGGCACTGGCCTCGGGCCTCACGCAGGTGCTGGACGACCGCCGCTACACCGAGATCATCATGACCCGCGCGACCGTGAGCGTGGGCGAAGACATCGGCTTCCTGCCCGGCACCGAGGAAGAAAAGATGGGCCCCTGGATGGGCGCACTGGACGACAACCTCGAATTCCTCGCCAAGGGCGACGGTGGCGGCGCCGGCGAGTGGGGCCGCGCGGCCACCAACGAGCTGATCCGCAGCCGCATCAAGGTCAAGAGCATGAACTTCATGCGCGGGCGCACCTTCCTGAACAAGTACGTGATCATCGACGAGGCGCAGAACCTCACGCCCAAGCAGATGAAGACGCTGATCACCCGCGCTGGCCCCGGCACCAAGATCATCTGCATGGGCAACCTTGCGCAGATCGACACGCCGTACCTGACGGAAGGCTCCTCGGGCCTCACCTTCGCGGTCGACAAGTTCAAGGGCTGGCCGCATGGCGGGCACATCACGCTGGCGCGCGGCGAACGCTCGCGCCTGGCCGATTTCGCGAGCGACGTGCTCTAAAAAGCCAGCCAGCCAACCAGGCCCGCGCATGCTCTCCTGGAGCATCGCGGGCTTTTTTTCGCCCCGCGATGACAGGCTCCTGACAAGACGTTGTCAGGAGGCGGCTCGCACCATCGAGGCTCCTTCCAACACAACGAAAGAGAGCGTCTCATGCAGAACGCCATCACCTGGTTCGAGATTCCGGTCAGCGACCTGGACCGTGCCCAGGCCTTCTATGAAACCGTGCTGGCGCGCAAGCTGCGCCGCGAAAGTCTCGGCGGCGAGGCGCTGGCTATTTTTCCGTACGACGCCCCAGGCGTCGGCGGCGCCTTGCAGGCCGGCGCAAGTGCCGCCGGCCGCGCAGGCAGCAGCATCCGCGTCTACCTCGATTGCATGCCCAGCATCGATGCCGTGCTGTCGCGCGTCGAGGCGGCCGGCGGGCAGGTCGTGGCGCCCAAGTCGGCGCTGCCGCCGGGCATGGGTTTCATCGCCCATCTGCGCGACACCGAAGGCAACGAAGTCGGCCTGCACGCCCTCGCCTGAACGCCATGGCACAGCGCAACTGGATCGCCGTCGCGAGCGCCGAACATGCCCGGCGCGGGCGCGACCACAAGCCGCTCGGCTTCATGCAGGTCGGCCACGGCAAGCTGGGCCCGCTCAAGCGCGTCGCCGCGGGCGACCGCGTGGCCTACTATTCGCCGGCCACGGTGTTCGGCGGCACGGACAAGCTGCAGAGCTTTGTCGCGATCGGCACAGTGCTGCCCGGGGAACCCTACGAATTCGACATGGGCGGCGGCTTCATTCCGTGGCGCCGCGATGTGAGCTACGCGGCATCGCACGAAGCCCCCATCGCGCCGCTGATCGAACGCCTCGCCTTCATCGAGACCCCGAAGCAGTGGGGCTACAAGTTCCGCTTCGGCATGTTCGACGTGACCGACGCCGACATGGCGTTGATCGCCCGGACCATGAAGGCAGACCTGAAAACGCTCGCCCTTTGAGCAGCAACACCCGAGCATCGCAGACGCAGGAGAAGAACCTCATGGAACCCGCCCGCCAACACCACGACGCCTTCCGGGTCGCCGGCCTCACGGTCCGCACGACCAACCGCGAAGAAAACGATCCCGCCACGGCCCGCATCGGCACACTGTGGGGCCGCTTCTTCGGCGAGCAGACCTACGGATCGACACCCCATCGCACGGGCGACACGCGCATCTTCGGCATCTACTCCGCCTACGAATCCGATGCCCATGGCCCGTTCGACATCACCGTCGGCGTGGCCGTCTCGGACGGCGCGGACAGCGTGGTCATCGAAGCCGGCGACTACCTCGTCTTCTCCGGCCAGGGCGAGATGCCGCAGATGGTGATCGCCACCTGGCAGCGCATCTGGCAGTATTTCGAGGCGCACCCGGAAATCGCGCGCCGCTACCGCAGCGATTTCGAAGCCTACGAGGGGCCGGACAAGGTGGCGATCCACATCGGAGTTGCATGAGCATGAAGAAGAGCTGGCGCGAAAGGCTCGCCAGCTACCCGCACCTGCCGAACGTCAAGGAGATCCCCGCGCCGATGCGAAAGCGCCACGGCGAGGGCACCATCGCCACGCCCTCCCCGCGCGAGGTCGAGGAGGCGATGCGCGGCGTGCCCGAGGGCCGGCTTGCAACCGTGCTGGGCATTGGCGAGGACATCGCGGTGAGACACCGCGCCACCATCGGCTGCACCGTGACCACGGCAATCTTTGCGCACATGGTCGCGCACGCCACCGAAGAGTCGCTGAAGGCGGAAGACCGGACGCCCTACTGGCGCACCCTCAAGATCGGTGGCGAACTCAACCCCAAGTACCCCGGCGGCATCGAGGCGCAGATAGCCAGGCTCGAAGCCGAGGGCCACACGGTCGTCCAGCGCGGCAAGCGCTACTTCGTCGAGGACTTCGCCAAGAAGCTCTCCGGAACGCGCTGATGCGCCGCGCCGACCGCCTCTTCCAACTCGTGCAGCTCATCCGCGGGCGCCGCCTCACCACGGCCGCGTTCCTGGCACAGCGTCTCGAGGTGTCCGAGCGCACGGTGTACCGCGACGTGGCCGACCTGCAGCACCAGGGCGTGCCGATCGAGGGCGAAGCCGGCGTGGGCTATCGGCTGGGTGTGGGCTTCGAGTTGCCGCCGCTGATGTTCACGCAGGACGAGGCCTCGGCGCTCGTGGCCGCGGCGCGGCTCGCGCAGAGCTGGGTCGATCCGGCGCTGGCGCGCGACATCGAGGCGGGGCTGGGCAAAATCCTCTCGGTGCTGCCGCCGGCCGCGCGCGTTTCGGCGGAAGCGCTGGCGCTCTATGCGCCCGCGCTGGGGCTGGACGACGTCATGGGCGCGCGGCTGCAGGCCTTGCGCGAGGCCGTGCAGGCGCGCCAGAAACTGCGCCTCAATTACCGCGACGTGTCGGGCGACGCCAGCGAGCGCACGGTGCGGCCGCTCGGCTGCTTCTACTGGGGCAAGGTCTGGACGCTCTCGACCTGGTGCGAGCTGCGCAACGACTTCCGCGGGTTTCGCGTCGATCGCATGGATGCGGTCGAAGTGCTGCCCGAGCGCTTTCGCGACGAACCGGGCAAGACGCTGGCCGACCTGCTGCGCCAGGTGAAGGCCCGCCAGGTGGAAACGACGCCGCCGGAACCGCAGACATGGCCGTCGAAGCCGCAAGGTCCTTCGGCCCCCTGACCTCGCTCCGTTGGCGTCAGTACTGGTCGCTGTGGCTGTAGCCTTCCAGGTTCTCGAACTTGGTGATCGGCTTCAGGAAGGCCAGCTTGACGGTGCCCGTGGGCCCATTGCGGTGCTTGCTGATGATCACCTCCGCCACGCCCGGCTCCTTGCTGTTCTTGTCGTAGTAGTCGTCGCGGTAGATGAACATGATGATGTCCGCGTCCTGCTCGATGGCGCCGGACTCGCGCAAGTCGCTCATCATCGGGCGCTTGTCGGTGCGGCTTTCAACGCCGCGGCTGAGCTGCGAAAGCGCGATCACCGGGCACTTGAGTTCCTTGGCGAGCATCTTCAGGCCGCGCGAGATTTCGCCCACCGCGGTTGCGCGGTTCTCGTCGCCGCTCGAGCTGGTCGACATGAGCTGCAGGTAGTCGACCACGATCAGGCCCAGGCGCCCGTACTGGCGTGCGAGCCGGCGTGCATTGGCGCGCAGTTCGCTGGTCGAAAGGCCCGGCGTCTCGTCGATGTGCAGCGACACGGTGCGCAGCTTCTCGATGGCTTCGGTCAGGCGCGGCCACTCTTCGTCGCTGAGCTTGCCGGTGCGCAGGTGCCCCTGGTCGATGCGGCCGATCGAGCCGACGATACGCACCGCCAGCTGGGACGCGCCCATTTCCATCGAGAACACGGCAACGGGCAGGCCTTCGTTGAGCGCCACGTGCTCGGCGATGTTGATCGCCAACGAGGTCTTGCCCATCGAGGGGCGCGCGGCCAGCACGATCATGTCGCCCGGCTGCAGGCCCGAGGTCATCTTGTCGAAGTCATGGAAGCCGGTGCGAACGCCCGTGATGTCGTTCGGGTTCTCGGCCATCTCGGTCACGCGGTCGAGCAGCTCGACCACCAGGGCATCCATGCTCTGGAAGCCCTGCTTCATCCGCGAGCCTTCTTCGCCGATGTTGAAGATCTTCTGTTCGGCTTCGTCCAGGATCTTGTCGACCGGCTTGCCCTGCGGGTTGAAGGCGTTGGTGGCGATCTCGTCGCTGGCCGAGACGAGCTTTCGCAGGATCGAGCGCTCGCGCACGATCTCCGCATAACGCCGGATGTTGCTCGCGCTCGGCACGTACTGCGCGAGCGAATTCAGGTAGACCAGTCCGCCGATATCGTCGGCCTTGCCCAGGCTCTGTAACCGCTCGAAGACGGTGATGACGTCGGCCGCCTTGCTGGCATTGATCAGTCCGCCGATGGCGGCGTAGATCAGCTTGTGCTCGTGACGGTAGAAGTCGTCGTCGACCAGCAGGTCGCCCATGCGGTCCCAGGCGCCGTTGTCGAGCAGCAGGCCGCCGAGCACGCTCGATTCGGCCTCGATGGAGTGAGGCGGAATGCGCAGTTGGGCGATCTGGCGGTCGGCCGACGAATTACCGTCGGTGTAGGAGAAAACGGCGGACATGGACTTCCCTTGCAACCCTGCATGCTAAGCCGCGCACGGCGCTGCGCCTGTGGACAAGGTTGTTAATAAACAGTGATCTTCCGGTGCAACGCGCTGGAAAACTCAGGCGGGCGCCGCCGGGCCGCCCCAAGGCGAGCCGCGCGGCCCCCTCGGGGGGTGGCGTTACGCGCAGCGAAAAGCCTGGGGGCAACGTTCGCAAAAAGAAAAGCCGCCCGAAGGCGGCTTTCGCGGCAGCGCACGAGGCGCCACGAACGATCAGGCGGTTTCGCCGTAGACCGTGACGGTGATCTCGACGACCACGTCGGTGTGCAGCGCAACAGCCACGGTGCTGTCGCCGACGACCTTGATCGGGCCGTTGGGCAGGCGCACTTGCGACTTGGCAACCTTGTAGCCTTGCTTGCCCAGCTCTTCGGCGATGTCGCCGTTGGTGACCGAGCCGAACAGGCGGCCGTCGACGCCGGCCTTTTGCGTCAGCTTGACGGTCGTGCCGCCGAGCTTTTCGCCTTGGGCCTGCATTTCAGCCAGCTTGGCGGCCGCAGCCTTCTCGAGTTCGACGCGCTTGGCTTCGAATTCGGCCTTGTTGGCAGCCGTGGCGCGGCGGGCGCGGCCCGACGGGATCAGGAAGTTGCGTGCGTAACCGTCCTTGACCTTGACGATTTCGCCGAGGGTGCCGAGGTTGACGACCTTGTCCAGAAGAATGACTTGCATGGTGTCGGCTCCTTAGACGCGGTGTTGGTCGCTGTACGGGACCATGGCCAGGAAGCGGGCGCGCTTGATGGCGGTGTTGAGCTGGCGCTGGTAGATCGCGCGCGTGCCGGTCAGGCGTGCGGGGATGATCTTGCCGTTTTCGCTGATGAAGTCACGCAGCGTGTCGATGTCCTTGTAGTCGATTTCCTCGACGCCAGCGACGGTGAAACGGCAGAAGCGCTTGCGCTTGAACAGCAGCGACTGGGTGTTGCGCTTCGGGCGCTTGTCTTTGTTGAATTTCTTGAACGTGGCCATTTGGGGACCTCTTGTCGAAAATTAATCTTGCTGAAAATCCTGGATGTGCAGGACCGGATGCTTGCCGTTGCCCGGTGTCGCGAGAAACCCCTGAAAACGCCAGAGACTTCCCATCGACTGTCTTGCGAGCCGTTCGGCGATGGCGCCGAAGGCAACGGCCTTGAGGGCCGTCTTCACCTGCCGGGGTTTGCCTGCTTCATCGAGTGTCGACTCGTGTTCGAGTCTGAGGTCGATGGCGGGCAGGCCGGCGGGCGTGTATCGCAAGGCTCCGAGTTCGGCAACCGAGGCGGTCAGCAAGAGCTGATTGACACCGGTTGCCGTAGCGGCAGCAGTCACGCCATCAGTTGTTGTTGGCGGCGTATTCGGCCTGCTGGGCCTTGCGGGCTTCTTCGCGCTCGACCGTCTTCATCATCGACGAAGGACCGGTTTCGGCCTTCTTCTTCTGGACGGTGAGGTGACGCAGCACGGCATCGTTGAACTTGAACGCGTGTTCCAGTTCGCCCATCACGGTTTGCTCGGCTTCGATGTTGACGCACAGGTAGTGCGCCTTGTTGAGCTTGTTGATCTGGTAGGCCAGCTGGCGGCGGCCCCAGTCTTCAACGCGATGGACCTTGCCACCGCCGGCCGTGATCAGGCCCTTGTAGCGCTCCAGCATGGCCGGAACTTGCTCGCTCTGATCCGGGTGGATCAGCAAAATGATTTCGTAGTGACGCATGGCACTCCTTGTGGATTCTTCCGAGGAAGAGGAAAAGCCACCTGCAGCGTCGGGCGCAGTGTGGCAAGGCAAAGCCGGCGATTATAGCCCTGGAATTGCCAATCCGGCAAGGCACCTCAGTCGTTGAGGGCCTTGTCCAGCGCGGCGGCCTTCTCGGCGCCCACCGCCGCACGGATCTTGGGCGCCAGCGCCAGCAGGTCTTCATAGCTCGTAGCGCCCTCGACCTGCAGGTTGAGCCGGAACCCCATCAGGCCCAGGCTGCCGGTGAGCTGGATGGCGATGGGGTAGGCGTCCTTGTAGCGTTGCTGCCTGCTGCGGCCGGAAGAGCTGGAGCCAGCCGCAGAAGCTGCCGGTTTCGGAGCCTCTGCGGGCGCGTCGACCGCCGTCGGTGTCGGTGGCGTCGCACTGCCCGCTGCCGCCTCCAGCAGCCCCAGCGCGACCATGTGATCGATGTCCTCGCGCACGATGCCCATGCCGTTGGCCAGCACCTCGTCGACCGAGCGCTTGCCATCGAAAAGAATGAACGCCGAGCGCTGGCGCGGCGTCATGGGGACCGAGCGGTCCTTCAGGGCCTGATGGCCGGCCGGCGTCTTCGCAAGAATCATGGTGGTCTCCCCCTTCCGGGATACGCCCGTGAGTCTCAGAAGTCTGGCATCAATTACGCAATTTGTTTCAAAAGCACCCACGCCTCGCGGGAATCCCCCCATGGGGATTTCCGCAGTCCGGTGCGACGGACGAGGCTCAGCGCTTGGCCAGTTGCTGCCAGGTGTCGATCACGCTGTCGGGGTTGAGCGAGATCGATTCGATCCCCTCTTCCGCCAGCCAGAGCGCGAAGTCCGGATGGTCGCTGGGCCCCTGGCCGCAGATGCCCACGTACTTGCCTTCGGCCTTGCAGGCCTTGATCACGCGGCTCAGCAGCGCCTTGATGGCCGGGTCGCGCTCGTCGAAGTCGGCTGCGAGCAGCTCGAGCCCCGAATCGCGGTCCAGGCCCAGCGTGAGCTGGGTCAGGTCGTTCGAGCCGATCGAGAAGCCGTCGAAGAACTTCAGGAACTCTTCCGGCAGGATCGCGTTGCTCGGCACCTCGCACATCATGATCAGCTTGAGATCGTTCTCGCCACGCTTCAGGCCGTGCTCGCCCAGCAGCGTGGTCACGCGCTCGGCCTGGCCCAGCGTGCGCACGAAGGGCACCATGATCTGCACGTTGACCAGGCCCATGTCGTTGCGCACGCGCTTGAGCGCCTCGCACTCCATGGCGAAGGCCTCGCCGAAATCGGCGCTCAGGTAGCGCGCCGCGCCGCGGAAGCCCAGCATCGGGTTCTCTTCTTCCGGCTCGTAGCGGCTGCCGCCGATCAGCTTGCGGTACTCGTTCGACTTGAAGTCAGACAGGCGCACGATGACCTTCTTGGGCCAGAAAGCCGCCGCGATGGTCGCGATGCCTTCGGCCACCTTGTCGACGTAGAAGGCGCGCGGCGAAGCGTGGCCGCGGGCCACCGACTCCACGGCCTTCTTCAGGTCGTTGTCGACGTTCGGATAGTCGAGGATCGCCTTCGGGTGCACGCCGATGTTGTTGTTGATGATGAACTCCAGGCGGGCCAGGCCCACGCCGTGGTTCGGCAATTGCGCGAAGTCGAAGGCAAGCTGCGGATTGCCCACGTTCATCATCAGCTGGATGTCGATTTCCGGCATCACGCCGCGCTGCACTTCTGTCACTTCGGTCTCGAGCAGGCCGTCGTAGATGAAGCCGGTGTCGCCCTCGGCGCAGCTCACGGTGACCAGCGTGCCGTCTTTCAGCAGGTCGGTCGCGTCGCCGCAGCCGACCACGGCCGGAATGCCGAGTTCGCGCGCGATGATGGCCGCATGGCAGGTGCGCCCGCCGCGGTTGGTGACGATGGCGGCGGCGCGCTTCATCACCGGTTCCCAGTTCGGGTCGGTCATGTCGGTGACGAGCACGTCGCCGGCCTGGACCTTGTCCATTTCGCTGATGTTGTGCACCAGGCGCACGGGGCCGGTGCCGATCTTCTGGCCGATGGCACGGCCTTCCGCGAGCACGGTGCCCTTGCCCAGCAGCTTGTAGCGCTGCTCGGCCTTGCCCTGCTGCTGGCTCTTCACCGTCTCCGGGCGCGCCTGCAGGATGTAGAGCAGGCCGTCGGTACCGTCCTTGCCCCATTCGATGTCCATCGGACGGCCGTAGTGTTCTTCGATGACGAGGGCGTACTTGGCCAGTTGCTCGACGTCGGCGTCGCTCAGCGAATAGCGGTTGCGCTGCTCGGCCTTGACGTCGGTGGTCTTCACCAGCTTGCCGCTGGCCTTTTTCTCTTCGGGCGTCGCGAACTCCATCTGGATCAGCTTGGAGCCGAGGTTGCGGCGGATCACGGCCTTCTTGCCGGCGCGCAGCGTCGGCTTGTGCACGTAGAACTCGTCGGGGTTCACGGCGCCCTGCACCACCGTTTCGCCGAGGCCGTAGCTCGAGGTGATGAACACCACGTCTTCGAAGCCCGATTCGGTGTCGATGGTGAACATCACGCCGGCGGCGCCGAGGTCGGAGCGCACCATGCGCTGCACGCCGGCCGAAAGGGCGACCACGTCGTGCTCGAAGCCCTTGTGCACGCGGTAGCTGATGGCGCGGTCGTTGTAGAGGGAGGCGAACACCTCCTTCATCTTGTGCAGCACGTCCTCGATGCCGACCACGTTCAGGAAGGTTTCCTGCTGACCGGCGAACGAAGCGTCGGGCAAGTCTTCGGCGGTAGCGGAAGAACGCACGGCGAACGAGGCGGACGGGTTGCCGGCGCTCAGCGTGGCAAAGGCCTCGCCGATGGCTTTCTGCAGGTCGGCCGGGAAGGGCTGGGCCTCGACCATGGCGCGGATCTCGGCGCCGGCGACGGCCAGGGCGCGCACGTCCTCGGTGTCCAGTGCGGCCAGGCGCTTGCTGATCTTGTCGGCCAGGCCGTCGTGGGCCAGGAACTGGCGGAATGCGTGGGCCGTGGTCGCGAAACCGGTCGGCACCCGCACGCCCTGCGGCAGCTGCGAGATCATTTCGCCGAGGCTGGCGTTCTTGCCGCCAACCGCCTCGACGTCGGTCATTCTCAGGTTTTCAAACGGTACGACCAGGGCGGTCGCGTCGAAAAGTGCAGACATGGGGAAGCTCCAGAAGTTGAAACCGGTGCTGCATGCAGGCGGCACGGCACGATCGTTGTCGTTGCTTTGGGTGCGGAAGCGGCGTGCATGAGAAGAATGGGGGTTGGGAAAGCGGATTCCCGATAATGGACCGGATTGTAGGCGTGGCAAGGTCGCCCGCGCCGCAGGACAAGGCCGCAAGAGCAACACCATGCAGACACGCACTGTTTTCTTCATTTCCGACGGCACCGGCATCACCGCCGAGACTTTCGGCAACGCCGTGCTGGCCCAGTTCGAGATGAAGCCGCGCCACGTGCGGCTGCCCTTCACCGACACGGTCGACAAGGCGCACCAGGCGGTGCGGCAGATCAACCACACGGCCGAACTCGAGGGCGTTCGGCCCATCGTCTTCACCACGCTGGCCAACATGGACGTGCTGGAAGTGATCGAAACCGGCTGCAAGGGCATGCTGCTCGACATGTTCGGCACCTTCGTGCGGCCGCTGGAAATCGAGCTGGCGGTGAAATCTAACCACCGCATCGGCCGTTTCAGCGACGTGAGCAAGAGCAAGGAATACAACGCCCGCATCGCAGCCATCGACTTCAGCCTCGCGCACGACGACGGCCAGAGCAACCGCGACCTGCAGGGCGCCGACGTGATCCTGGTCGGCGTGAGCCGCAGCGGCAAGACGCCCACCTCGCTCTACCTGGCGATGCAACACGGCCTGAAAGCGGCCAACTACCCGCTGATTCCCGAAGACTTCGACCGCCGCCAGCTGCCGCCGGCGCTGATGCCGCACCGCAAGAAGATCTTCGGCCTGACGATCCAGCCCGAGCGCCTGAGCGAGATCCGCAATGAGCGACGGCCCGATTCGCGCTACGCGAGCCTGGAAAACTGCCGCCACGAGGTGAGCGAAGCCGAGGCCATGATGCGGCGCGCCGGCATCCGCTGGCTATCGACCACGACCAAGTCGATCGAGGAAATCGCGACGACGATCCTGCAGGAGCTTCGGCCGGAGCGGCTGACTTACTGATTTGCTATCTTTTGGATAGCACCCCATCGAACACCGGGGCGGGCTACCCGAACAGATATTGCACCGTGCCGTCCGCGCTGGTGACCGGCTGGCAGGGCATGCGCCAGACCGATTCGATCAACGCGGGCTGAAGCACCTCGGCCGTCGGCCCCTGCCGCAAACCGTCTGCAGCGCCCAGCACCACCACCTCGTCGGCATAACGCCGCGCCAGGTTCAGGTCGTGCAGCACGGCCACCACGCCCACGCCGCGCGCCGCCCAGGCGCGCAAGAGGCGCATCGCCGAATGCTGGTGCGCCAGGTCCAACGCCGCGGTGGGCTCGTCGAGCAGCAACCAGCGGGTCGCACAGTCGGGACGCGGATGCCAGAGCTGCGCCAGCGCCCGCGCCAGGTGAACCCGGGCCTTTTCGCCGCCCGACAGGGTGTTGAGCACGCGCGGCGCCAGCGCCGTGACGTCGGTCAGCGCCATCGCGTCGGCAATGATCGCCTCCTCGTCGCGATCGGGCGCCCGGCGGTGCGGGTAGCGCCCCAGCGCGACGATGTCGTGCGCAGTGAAGTCGAAGGCCACCGCGCTTTCCTGCGGCATCAGCGCACGGCGCAGCGCCAGCGTCGGCATGCCATGGTCCGCGAGCGGCCGGCCGTCGAGCATCGCCCGGCCCCGCGTCGGTTCGCGCTGGCCGGACAGCACCGACAGCAGCGTCGACTTGCCCGCACCGTTCGGTCCGAGGATCGCGGTCACGCGGCCCGGTGCCAGTTCGACGGAGGCATTCGCCAGCAAGGTCTTCGCACCGATGCGCACCTCGACGCCCGCGCACGACAACGCGCCCTTCCCTGCCGTCATACCCTCCGCCGTCATATGCGCCCCCGGAAATGCCGCAGCATCAACAGGAACATCGGCACCCCGATGAAGGCGGTGAGCACGCCCAGCGGCAGCTCCGCCGGCGCCATCACCGTGCGCGCCACCGTGTCGGCCGCGAGCACCAGCGCAGCCCCCAGCAGCGCCGAGGCCGGCAGCACGATGCGGTGATCGGGTCCCGCCACCATGCGCACCCAGTGCGGCGCGATCAGCCCGATGAAACCGATGATCCCGGTCGTGGCCGTCACCGCCCCCACGGCCACCGCCGTGATGACGATGGCGCGCCGCTTGGTGCGCTCGACGTCCACGCCGAGCAGCGCCGCCTGCGCCTCGCCGAGCGCGATGGCATTCAACGGCGATGCGAGCGAGGCCGCGGCCCAGCACGAGAGAAACACCGCGACGCAGACCAGGATGACCGCGCTCCACCGGGCCCCGCCCAAGCTCCCCAGCAGCCAGAACTGCAGGCTGCGCAGTTGCTCGTCGGTGGCCATCACGCTCAGCAACCCCAGCCCGGCGCTCGCCAGCGCATTGATCGCAATGCCCGCCAGCAGCATCAGCGCCACGCGCGTGCCGCCTTCGCTGCGCGAAAGCCCATAGATCACCAGCGTGACCAGGAAGCCGCCGCCGAAGGCCATGGCCACCAGCGTCCAGCTGCCGAGCGTGCGCGGCAGCACCGGCCAGAACCACGCGCCCAGCACGATGGTGACGCCGGCCGCGAGCGCAGCGCCGCTGCTGATGCCGATGAGCCCCGGGTCCGCCAGCGGATTGCGAAAGAGCCCCTGCATCAGCGTGCCCGCCATACCGAGCCCTGCGCCCGCCGCCACGCCGAGCACTAGGCGCGGCAGCCGGATGTTGAGAAACACCAGATGCTCGGGCGACTGATTGCTCCCGCCCTGCCCCAGCGAAGTCAGCACGTTCCAGAGCTGCGAAAGGCTGATGGCATAGGCACCCGACACGGCGCCCACCGCGAAGGCTGCAACGAGCAGCACCGCGCTGCCGCCCAGCACGGCACGCGCCCCGAAGCGTTGGCTCATTGCGTAGCCTTCGCGCTTCGCGCTGCGGTATTCGCCTTGGGAGCGGCCCGGCGGCTCATGCGAGCGCGGCCTGGAACTTGTCGTGCAGCTCGCCGATGGCAGCCGGCAGGCGCGGACCGAAGCCCAGAAGCAGCAAGGCGTCCTGCGTGATGAGTGCGCGCTTCTTGTAGGCCGGCGTGAGCGCGAGTTCGGGCCGCTCCCAGAACCTGTCGATGCCGCCGTGCGCCTCGATGCTCTGCGTGCTCGTGAGGATGATGTCGGGCGCGGCGCTCGCCATCGCCTCGGCCGTCATCGGCCGGTAGCCGTGGAAGCCGCCCAGCGCGTTGACGCCACCCGCATAGCCGATCACCGAATGCGCTGCCGTCTTCTCGCCCGAGACCTGCGGGCTCGCGCTGTGCGAGAGCACGAACAGCACCTTGGGCTTCCGCCCCTTCGCCGCACCTACGCGCTGCTGCACCTGGGCCCATTCGGCATCGAGCCGGGCCTGCAGTTCGCGCGCCTGCGCTTCCTTGGCGGCGGCGCGGCCCACGGCCTGCACCTTGCGCTGTACTTCGCCCCAGGTGTGGTCGGCCTCGATGATCTCGACCTTCACGCCGGCCGTGCGGATCTGGTCGAGCACCACGGTCGGGCCCGATTCGTTGGTGGCGATGATCGCGTCGGGCTTCAGCGAAAGCAGCCCCTCGGCCGACAGTTGGCGCATGTAGCCCACCTTGGGCGTGCTGCGCGCGGCGGCGGGATAGAGGCTGGTGGTGTCGGTGCCCACCAGCTGGCCTTCGGCGCCGAGGATGTAGACCACCTCGGTGATCGCGCCGCTGACCGTCACCAGCCGCGGCAGGCGCTTGTCCTGCGCGAACGTGGGCCATGCGGCCGCGCCGAGTGCCGACGCGGAAAGAACGCGCAGCACATCGCGGCGGCGTGCCGATGGAAGAAGAAGGGAGTCGTGGTGATCGGTCATGAGGTCACAGCCGGCAAAAGATGAAGGCGCGAATCAGCCGCGCCGGGGAATGTTGTGCGCGATGCGCCAGAGCACGCCGCTCGGGTCGGTCAGGGTGAAATCGACCATGCCCCACGGGCGCTCGCCGGGCGGCGTGGTGCTGACGCCGTAGCGCTCGGCCAGCCGCTGTGCCTGCACGTGAGCCCACCACGCATGCGCGTCGTCGACCAGCAGGTGCATCATGAAATTCTCGGCATGGCTCTGCACGTAGAACTGCTGCAGCAGGAAGCTGCTGTTGCCGTTCAGGAAGTAGGCGATGCCGTCTTCGTTCGACGCCATCGTGAAACCCAGGTCCCGGTAGAAGTCGCAGGAGAGCGCGAAGTCCTTCGCCGGAACGAAGGCCTTGATCTCGACGACGTTCAGTGCGGTGCTCATTGCACCTGCGCTCCGGACGTGGCCAGGCGCGAGAGCTTGCGCACGATCTGGCGCCATTCCTCGCGCTCGGGAACGCCCGGCTTGCGGGCGCCGAAGAACATCGCCATCAATTCGCCCTCGCCGTCGAAGGCTTCGACCGAAGTCACGATGCCGTCGCTGGTCGGCTTCTCGACGATCCAGACGCTCGCGATGCGGTCTTCGCGCAGGTGCAGGTTGAAGCCGGGGTCGAGCACGTTGAGCCAGCGCATGCCGTGCATCTCCATCGGCTCGATGCGCACGACGGGGCCCGAGTGGATCTGGATGCAGCCGGGGCTGCCGACGAACACCATGATGGGCGTGCCGTCGAACGAAGCTTCGTGCAGCAACTCTCGCACTGCGGACGTTTCCGCGCGCTGCGTGAACTCTCCCTCGGTGAGGCGAAAGCTCTGCTGCCGCTCCACGCCGAACTTGTTCAGGAGGCCGAAGAACTCGTGCGTGTCCTGCATGCCGCGCCAGGCCTCCGAGAGCCCGCCGGCATCGATGGCGCTGTCGTCGCGCGGTGCGGCCTTGGGGTCGGCCGGCACGAACTGCACGGGTGCGTCCGGTGCGGTGTAGGTGTCGATGACCGACTGGAAGGCTTCGCGATCGGTGGCGTCGCGCACGAAGATCTTGTGGACCGCCACGCCGTTCGCGTTGAAGAACTGCAGGCTCAGCGAAGGCGGCACGCCGGCATTGGCGGCCGCCTCGCTGACCGCGAATCCGGCATGCCAGCGGCTGAAGAAAAGACGCAGGTCGATGGCCTCGCCCAGCGCGAGCCCCATCGCGTCGCTGCCGGACACCTTCTCGTAGACGCCGGTCTTCTCGTGCACCGTGGTCTCGTTGCGCGTGAGCGCGAGCACCGGGCCGCACAGCTCCAGCGCCTGCAGCAAGTCGACCCACGAGCCCTTCAGCGGCGTGGCACGCAGGGCCTTGTCGTGCGTGCCGGTGTGCGCGGCGATGGCGGCGCCTTCACTCAGCGCCATGGCCGCCGCGGCGTCCTTGTGGCGCATGCCCTTGGCACGCAGTTCTGAGAAGCGGGCGCGGATTTCTTCGGCGTTCATCGGGTTCCTTTGTTGTTTGCAGTGGCAGTGGTGACGGCGCGGATCAGAAGTCAGCCACGAGCGAGACGTTGAAGGCGCGCCCCGGCTGGGTATAGGCATCGCGCAGGTTCGAGGTCGTCGTCAGCCCGCGCACGTCGCTCCACATCCAGTAGCGCTTGTTGGTGAGGTTGGTCACCGATGCGTTCAAGCGCAGGTCCTTCCTGATGCGCCATTGCGCGCTGATGTCCAGCGTCGTGGCCTGCGGCGTGCGGAACTGCAGGCCGGTGGTCACCTCGCTGCGATCGACATCGTTCCACTTCTTGGCGCCATGGTGAACCGCGTCGAGCCGGACGCTCCAGACGGGCGCCTGGTACTTGAGGCCTGCGCTGAACTTCTGCGGATCGATCGAATTGAGCGGCCGGTTGTTGGTGCGGTCGCGCCCGCGCGTCTGGCCGTAGGCGAAGGGCACGGAGAAGCCGGTGCCGTTCTCCGTGAAGTCGAGTTCGCCCTTGAACTCGAAGCCGCTGATGCGCGCGCGCCCGATGTTGACCGACTGGAACGTCGCCGGATTGACGCGCGAACCGAACACGCCGCCGACCTGGCGGTCGTTCTCGATGAGGTTCTTGTAGTCGCCGGTGAAAGCGGCCACATCGAAGCTCAGCACGCCGGTCTTGCCACGCACGCCGAATTCGATGTTCTGGCTCTTCTCGGGCTTGAGGTTCGGATTGGGAATCGTCTTGTAGCCCGAGATCACGTTCTCGAAGAAGTTGTTGACCTGGAACGCGTTGGGCGCCTTGAAGCCCGAGGCGTAGTTGCCGTAGACGCTGAACTGCGGCGTCGCGCGGAACAGCACGCCCAGCTTGGGCGACACCGCCGAGCCCGACAGCGACACCGCCTGCGCGTTGAAGCCCGCCTGCTTCGCATCGAGCGAGAAGCGGTCGAAGCGGATGCCGGGCGTGATGCTCCAGCGGTCGTGGATGAACTCGTCCTGCACATAGAAGGCCGACGAGGTCTCGCGGGTGTCGGGAAAGCGCTTGAGCGGGTAGCTCTCGCCGGCGGGCGGCTCGAGGCCGGTCTGCAGGTTCTCGACGTTGGTGCGGGTGTAGTCGAGGCCGTAGGTGATCTTCTGCGCCCAGGCTCCCGTGCGGATGGTCTTGTCGGCCTGCAGGCCGAACTGCCAGGTGTTCTCGTCGTAGGTGACGTCGCGCGTGCGGTCGGCGGCGGTGAAGCGGTCTTCGTAGATGTACTCGCGCGACTTGGCCTTCTGGTAGCTCACGACGGCGAGCAGGCTGTCGGCCACCGCGGTGTCCAGGCGCAGGCGCCCTTCGTAGGTGAGGCGGTCGCGCTCGAGATCGGTCTTGGCGTTGAGGCCGACGACCGAGGTGGATGCGTACGGCGGCTTGGCAACGCCGGAGAGCAGGTCGTAGCGGCTGCTCTTCTCGACGTGCTCGAAGGTGAAGGAATGGCGCTGGTCGGCGTTGGGCTTGAGGATGGCCTTGGCCAGCAGCGAGTTGCTCTTGTCGCGCTGCGGATTGGGCGTGGTGCGGTCGACATTGGGCACGTTGAGCCGGCCCATGCTCTCGAGCTCGCTCGCGCGGCCGAGGTTGGCGGAGATGAGCCACTCGAGCGCATCGTTCGCCTTGCCCGCGAGCGTGACGCCGCCGCGCACGCCGTTGTCGTCGCCGCTGTAGCCGATGTTCGCGCTGCCGCCGAAGGTGCGGCCGTCGCGCAGGAACGACGAGGGTTCGCGGGTGATGAAGTTGACGAGGCCCGCAAGGCCGTCCGATCCGTAGAGCGCCGAGGCCGGGCCCTTGATGATCTCGATGCGCTCGACGAGGCCGATGTCGAAGTAGTCGCGGCCGAAGGCGTTGGCGCTGAAGACGTAGCTGCGCGGCGTGCGGATGCCGTCGGTCAGCAGCAGCACGCGGTTGCCGTCAAGGCCGCGGACGTTGAAGCCGGCATTGCCGTCGCGGCCGGTGTTGCCCTGCGCGAGCCCGAAGCGCGCGGGCGAACGCTTGACCGAGACGTTGGGCAGGTCGCGCACCGCGTCGCGGATGTCGTTGATCTGCTTGGATTCGATGTCGTTGCGGTTGATGACCTCGATGCTCAGCGGCAGGTCGTCTTTGGCCTGTTCCGAACGCGACCCGCTCACGACCACCTCACCGAGCGCTGCGACTTGCTGGGACCACGCCGACGCCGTGGCCATGCCGAAGCCGGAGGCGATCAGCAGCGGCAGGAGCGCCAGGCGATAGGGAGAAGTTCGAGGGGAATGAGTGGCCACGAAAAAGGTCCAGAAAACAGTTGAAGAACTGCTTGCTGGACCTTGATGCGCAGCGAAACTGCGCGCGTGACCTGGCTGGCAATGAGGGGCAGCACCAGGGTGTTGCCCGAGCCTTTTATTGTATGAGAATAATTCTCATCTAAACAACTTAAGACTTACTCATGCAGGGGCCGAAGTGCGGATCAGGTGATCGAACGCACCGAGTGCCGCCTTCGCACCGTCGCCGGCCGCGATGATGATCTGCTTGAACGGCACGGTCGTCACATCGCCCGCCGCGAACACGCCCGGCACCGAGGTCTGGCCGCGCGCATCGACGACGATCTCGCCGTGCTTCGTGAGCTCGACCACGCCCTTGAGCCAGTCGGTGTTGGGCACGAGGCCGATCTGGATGAACACGCCTTCGAGCTCGACCTTCTTCAGCTCGCCCGATGCGCGGTCCTTGTAGACCAGGCCGTTGACCTTCTGGTCGCCGGTGATCTCGGTGGTCTGCGCGTTGGTGAACACGTCGACGTTCTTCAGGCTGTGCAGCTTGCGCTGCAGCACGGCGTCGGCGCGCAGCGCGGTGTCGAACTCGATCAGCGTGACGTGGCCCACGATGCCGGCCAGATCGATCGCCGCTTCGACGCCCGAGTTGCCGCCGCCGATGACCGCGACGCGCTTTCCCTTGAACAGCGGGCCGTCGCAGTGCGGGCAATAGGCCACGCCCTTGTTCTTGAACTCGTGCTCGCCGGGCACGTTGATGTTGCGCCAGCGCGCGCCGGTCGAGATGATGACGGTCTTGCTCTTGAGCGAGGCGCCGCTCTCCAGTTGCACTTCGACCAGGTCGCCTGGAACCAGCGCCTTGGCACGCTGCAGATTCATGATGTCGACGTCGTAGTCGCGCACATGCTCTTCCAGCGCGTGGGCGAACTTGGGCCCTTCGGTCTCCTTGATCGAGATGAAGTTCTCGATGCCCATCGTGTCGAGCACCTGGCCGCCGAAACGCTCGGAAGCCACGCCGGTGCGGATGCCCTTGCGCGCCGCGTACACGGCAGCCGCTGCGCCCGCGGGGCCGCCGCCGACGATCAGCACGTCGAACGCTTCCTTGCCGGCGATCTTCTTCGCTTCGCGCTCGACGCCGCTGGTGTCGATCTTGGCGAGGATCTCTTCCAGACTCATGCGCCCCTGGCCGAACTCGGTGCCGTTCAGGAAGACCGTGGGCACGGCCATGACCTGGCGTTCCTTCACTTCGTCCTGGAAGGTGCCGCCCTCGATCATCGTGGTGCGGATGCGCGGGTTCTGGATCGCCATCAGGTTCAGCGCCTGAACCACGTCGGGGCAGTTGTGGCAGGTGAGCGAGACGTAGATCTCGAACTCGAAGTCGCCATCGAGCGCCCTGATCTGGTCGAGCACGGCCTGCTCGACCTTGGGCGGGTAGCCGCCGATCTGCAGCAAGGCAAGGATCAGCGAGGTGAATTCATGGCCCATCGGCAGGCCGGCGAAGCGCGGGCCGTGGTTCTCGCTCGGGCGATTGACCGAGAAAGAGGGCTTGCGGTGGCTGTCGTCGCGGCTTTCGGTCAGCTTGACCAGCGGCGAGGACTCCGCGACGTCCTTCAGCAGCGACAACATCTCGCCCGAGGCCTTGCTGTCGTCGAGCGAGGCAACGATTTCGATCGGTTGCGTGGCGCGTTCGAGGTAACCCTTCAATTGGGCTTTGGTGTTGGCGTCGAGCATGACGGACTCACTTTCGATAACTGAAAACTATCAACTGGGAACAAAAAAGCCCGGGGCCTCGTGAGCGCCCGGGCTTTCGCACGGGGTGCTTAGATCTTGCCGACGAGGTCGAACGACGGAGCGATGGTCTTGTCGCCTTCATTCCACTTGGCCGGGCAGACTTCGTTCGGGTGGGCGGCGGTGTAGACCGCTGCCTTGAGCTTGCGCAGGGTTTCCTTGACGTCGCGGGCGATTTCGTTGGAGTGCACTTCGGCGGTCTTGATGATGCCCTCGGGGTTGATCACGAAGGTGCCGCGCAGTGCCAGGCCTTCTTCAGGGATGTGCACGCCGAAAGCGTTGGTCAGGGTGTGGGTCGGGTCGCCCACCAGCGGGAACTTGGCCTTGCCGACGGCCGGCGACGTGTCGTGCCACACCTTGTGCGAGAAGTGCGTGTCGGTGGTCACGATGTAGACCTCGGCACCCAGCTTCTGGAACTCGGGGTAGTTGTCGGCGGCGTCTTCGACTTCGGTCGGGCAGTTGAAGGTGAAGGCGGCCGGCATGAAGATCAGCACGGACCACTTGCCCTTGAGCGTCTCGTCGGACACATCGATGAACTTGCCGTTGAGGTAGGCCTGGGTCTTGAAGGGCTGGACTTGGGTGTTGATCAGGGACATTGGTGATTCCTAGGTGGCTGATGAAAAAGGCGAACCATGAGTATAGCTACCAATCTCATATTATCAATAGTCATGAGCTATTAAAAGTATTGGAGCTTGCTATGTTTGCGATGGGATCGCGAGGGCTTTCGCGGCGCCTCAATACGAACGTGTATCACCATCACACGCATGCAGACCGGCGCAGCATGGGATTGCTTGCAAGCATGCATCCGCCCCTCTGACAATCACCGCTTTCAGAACAAGGAATAAACATGAAGGGCGACCCCAAGGTCATCGAACATCTGCAGGCGCAGCTCAAGAACGAGCTCACTGCAATCAACCAGTACTTCCTGCACTACCGCATGCTCAAGCACTGGGGCCTGGACAAGCTGGCCAAGAAGGAATACGAGGAATCGATCGGCGAAATGAAGCACGCCGACAAGCTGATGGACCGCATCTTCATGCTCGACGGCCTGCCCAATCTGCAGGACCTCGGCAAGCTGAACATCGGCGAGGACGTGCCCGAACTGCTTCGCTGCGACCTTGGCGCTGAAACCGGTGCGCAAGCCACCATCAAGGACGGCATCCAGCATTGCGAATCGGTGCGCGACTATGTCTCGCGCGACCTGCTGCAGGAAATCCTGGACGACACGGAAGAGCACATCGACTTCCTCGAAACCCAGATCGACCTGATCGACCGCGTCGGCCTGCAGAACTACCTGCAATCGCAAATGGGCGAGCTCGAATAAGAGCAATCTTTCGATTTCCAGCAACGGGGCTTCGGTCCCGTTTTTTATTGCTTTACGTAACTTAACGGCCGCCAAATAGCAGTCATTCTCATCTGCACGGATAGAATCCGCGCCTTCGATGACTGCCGCCGCCCGCCCCGACAACCGCCGCCGTGCCTACTGGCTCAAGACCCTGCACGAATGGCATTGGGTGAGTTCGGCGATCTGCCTCATCGGCATGATCCTGTTCAGCGTCACGGGCTTCACCCTCAACCACGCGGGGCAGATCGAGGCCAAGCCGGCGATCACGAAGCGGAACGGCTCGGTCGACGAGGCGTTGCGTGCCCGCCTCGAACAGCAGCTTCCCGCCGCCAAGGCGAAAAAAGGCAAGGCGCCCCTGCCTTCCGAGCTGCAAGGCTGGATCCAGAAGAACTGGGACGTCGACACCTCCGGCCGCGACGCAGAATGGTCCGACGATGAAATCTATCTCTCGCTCCCCCGCCCCGGCGGCGACGCCTGGCTGCGCCTGAGCCTGGCCGACGGCGAAATCGAATACGAGCGCACCGACCGCGGCTGGCTCTCCTACCTCAACGACCTGCACAAGGGCCGCAACACCGGCGCCGCCTGGAGCTGGTTCATCGACATCTTCGCGGGCGCCGCGCTGGTCTTCTCGATCACCGGGCTGTTCATTCTCAAGATGCACGCGGGCAACCGGCCGTTCACCTGGCCGATGGTGGGCATGGGGCTGGTCGTGCCGGTGCTGCTCGCGCTGCTGTTCATTCATTGACCGATCGATCGATTCAGAAAAAGAGGTTTCCCGTGCACGTTCGCTGCCATTCACTCGCGCCGATCGCCATGTCGGCGTTGCTCGCAACCCCGGCCTTCGCGGCGAGCCTCGCCGTCAACATCGAGATTCCCCGGCTGAACGTTTCCGAGTACCACCGCCCGTACGTGGCGACCTGGATTGAGCGCGCCGACAACACGGTCGCGGGCACGCTCGCCGTCTGGTACGACGTGCGCACCAAGACGAACAACCCCGAAGGCGAAGGCACGAAGTGGCTCAAGGACATGCGCCAGTGGTGGCGCCGCGGTGGCCGCGAGCTCGCGGTGCCTGTCGATGGCGTGACCGGTGCCACCAAGCCTGCCGGCAAGCACCAGTTGAGCTTCACCGAAGGCACGGCGCCGATGCCCAAGCTCGCGCCCGGCGCCTACAAGCTGGTGGTCGAGGCGGCCCGTGAAGTCGGCGGCCGCGAGGTCGTGAGCATTCCGTTCCAGTGGCCGCCCACTGCAGCAGCGCAGCCGAGCGCGGCAGGCAAGGAAGAGCTTGGCGAGATCAAGCTCGAACTCAAGCCCTGATCGACGACGGCCCTCCCTCTCCGCAAGCTTCATCCATCAAGGACCTCCCCATGACCCGTTCCAACCTGCGCGCCACCGGCCTCGCCATTGCCCTGTCGGCCATCGCTTCCGTTTCCATGGCGCACAACGCCTGGCTGCTGCCCTCGTCCACCGTGTTCTCCAAGGCCGACACCGTGACCGTCGATGCCGCCGTGTCGAACGACCTGTTCGTCGCGAACCACGCGCCGCTGCGGCTCGATGGCCTGCAGATCACCGCGCCCGATGGCAGCACGATCAAGCCCGAGAGCGAAGCCAAGCTCAAGCTGCGCAATGTGTTCGATGTGAGCGTGGCGCAGCCGGGCACCTACCGCATCGCCGTGGTCAACGCAGGCGCCTTCGCGAGCTGGAAGGACAAGGCCACGGGCCAGAACAAGCGCGCACGCGGCACGGCCGAGACCATCGGGAAAGAAATCCCGGCCGATGCGCAGGACGTCGCCATCACCCAGTCCTCGGGCCGCATCGAGACCTTCGTGACGGTCGGCAAGCCTTCTGCGCTCAAGCCGATCGGCCAGGGCCTGGAACTGATCGTGGCCGGCAGCCCGACCGACCTGGTCAAGGGCGAGAAAGCCAGCTTCACGCTGAACCTCGACGGCCAGCCCGCGAAGAACCTCGAAGTGACCGTGACCGCTGGCAACACGCAGTACCGCGACAAGCTCGAGGAGATCAAGCTCAAGACCGACGACAAGGGCCAGTTCAGCGTGACCTGGCCGACCGCCGGCATGTACTGGCTCGACGCCAGCACCAAGGACAACAAGACCACCGTGCCGCAAGCCAAGGAGCGCCGCCTGAGCTATGCGGCCACCCTTGAAGTGATGCCCTGACACCTGCGCGCTCCCTTGGGCCTTTCCTTCAGCACCTGGCGCGCGGGCGGCTACGCCAATGCGGCCGTACCGCGCCGCGCCGATCCGGCCACCCTGCAGCAACTGGGCGGGCAGACGATGGGCACGACCTGGTCGCTGCGCTTCGACAACCCGCGGATGCTTCCGCTGGAGCAGGTGCGCGAAGCGGTGGATGCGGCGCTTGCGCGGGTCATCGCGCAGATGAGCCACTGGGAGCCGGCGTCGGACATCGGCCGATTCAACCGTGCGCCCGCGGGCTCGCGTCATGTGTTGCCCAAGGAATTCGCCGAGGTGATGAGTTGCGCCCTTCATTGGGCGCGCATCAGCGAAGGCGCGATCGATCCGACTGTCGGTCCGCTGGTCGCGTGCTGGGGGTTCGGCCCTGACGCGGAAGAGAGTGGCTTGCCCTCGCCCGAAGCCATCGCCGAGCTGCGCGCGCGGACTGGCTGGCAGCAGCTGGACTTCGACGGAGCGCGTGGCACCCTGCTGCAGCCGGGGAGCGTCACGCTCGATCTCTCGGGCATCGCGAAGGGCTTCGCGGTCGATCACGGCGTCGAGGCATTGCGCGGGCTCGGCCTCACCGACCTGCTGTTCGAGATCGGCGGAGAACTGCGTGGGATCGGTCGCCGTCCTGGCGGCCACCCGTGGCAGGTGCTCGTCGACGGCGAATCGCCGGTCGCGCAGCGCATCCCGCTCGCCGACATGGCCATCGCCACGTCGGGCGACCGCTGGCATCGCCGGGAACATGAAGGACACCGCTGGTCGCACACCATCGATCCGCGCAACAGCGAACCGGTTGCGCATGCGCTGGCCAGCGTCACGGTGCTGCACGCGCAATGCATGCAGGCCGACGCGCTGGCCACGGTGCTGACCGTGCTGGGGCCGGACGATGGCCTCGCCTTCGCGGAACGGCACGACATCGCGGCCCTGTTCATCGGCCACGGCGATGTAGGTCCGCGAGCCACTCGCGCCTGGATCGCGCAGACCGGCGCATGACCGAGGCGATGTTGCGCACGCTGGGCGCTGGCGCCACGACGGCAGCCTATGCAGCGCTTTGCCTTGCCGTCTACGCGCGGCAGCGACGGCAGCGCACTGCGGCAATCCGCGAAGCGGCAGCGCTTTCTACCGACGGCGAAACGCCCACCACCCTCGTGCTGTTCGCCAGCCAGACCGGCCAGGCGGAGACGATCGCCTGGCAGACGGCGCGGCAACTGCGTGCGGCGGGCACGCCGGTGCGCGTGATGGAACTCAACGCCCTCGACGCCGCCACGCTGAGTTCCGCGGGGCGTGCGCTCTTCATCGCAAGCACGTATGGCGAGGGCGATGCACCCGACGGCGCCAGCGTGTTCGCCGAGCGGGTGATGGGCTCGACTGCCGACCTGTCTTCGCTTCACTATGCCGTGCTGGCGCTGGGCGACCGCCAGTACAAGAACTTTTGCGGCTTCGGTCGCGCACTCGATGCGTGGCTGCATGCGGCCGGGGCCAGGCGCGATTTCGAATGCATCGAAGTCGACAACAGCGACCCTGCCGCACTGGCCGCCTGGCAGGCCCGATGGGGTGACATCGCAGCGGATCATGAAGACCCGGTCGATGCATTCGCGCCATGGCGGCTCGCGACGCGCGTGCTGCTCAACGCCGGCAGCGCCGGCGCGCCGGTCTTCCAGCTGGGGCTGGTGCCGCAGTCAGGTCCGATGCCCCGCTGGGCCTCCGGCGACCTCGTGCAGATCGCCGTTGCCAGCGATCCGGCGCGGCCCCGCGACTATTCGATCGCTTCGCTGCCTGCCGATGGCGAACTGCAGTTGCTGGTGCGCCAGGAGCAGCATCCCGACGGCACCCTCGGCACGGCATCGGGCCTGCTCACATCGACGCTCACGATCGGCGACACCGTTGCACTGCGGCTGCGGCCGCATCGCACCTTTCGCCTCGACGGCAATGAAACGCGGCCGCTGATCCTCATCGGCAACGGCACCGGACTGGCCGGTCTTCGCGCACACCTGCGCGCCCGCGCGGCTGCAGGCCGCAACGACAACTGGCTGGTGTTCGGCGAACGGCAATCAGCCTACGACTTCCTCTGCCGCGAGGAGATCGAGGCATGGAAATCCGCCGGCGTGCTGCAGCGGCTCGACATGGTGTTCTCGCGCGACCAGGCCGAACGCCTCTATGTGCAGCACCGGCTGCTGCAATCGGCCGACCGGTTGCGCGCATGGCTGGACAACGACGCGGCCATTTACGTGTGCGGAAGCCTTCAAGGCATGGCGTCGGGCGTGGACGCCGCCTTGAGGCAGATTGCGGGCGACGCGTTCTGGCGCGATCTGTCGGCAACGGGACGCTATCGTCGCGACGTCTACTGAGCCGTCGCCAATGCCGCTGGCATTTCTACCAGTTGCGCATCGGCAACAATATTCACGTACTTTTGTCTTAAATCGATGCCGGGGAAGCCAAAGGTATTGAGAAACAATATCATTTGCGTCAATTTGCATCCCCGCAAATTGACTCACCCAGCCAGTCCCCCTGTTTTCTCCCGATGAAGACGCGCGTGCGGACATCGCCAGTCGAGTCCTTCTGCTCGCCGCCCTTTTCGGAGAAAACTACATGGCCTACATCAAGAGCCGCAAACACGCCGTTGCGCGCGCCGTTCCCCACCTCTCCGGCGCTGCCGCCGCGACCCTGCTGGCCATCGCGGCGCCCGCCGCCTTTGCCCAGGCCGGCGGGGCATTGCCCGAAGTCCGCGTGCAGGACTCTTCCGCAGCCGACTACAAGACCGACACCTCGGCCAACCCCAAGTTCACGGCACCGCTGCTGAACACGCCGCAAACCATCCAGGTGATCAAGGAACAGGTCATCCGCGAACAGGGTGCGACGACGCTGACCGAAGCGCTTCGCAACACGCCCGGCGTGGGCACCTTTTTCCTCGGGGAGAACGGCAACACGAACACCGGCGACGCCGTCTTCATGCGCGGCTTCGACAGCTCGAGCAGCATCTTCGTGGACGGCATCCGCGACCTCGGCTCCATTTCGCGCGACGTGTTCAACATCGAACAGGTCGAAGTCGTGAAGGGCCCGTCGGGCACCGACGTCGGCCGCACCTCGCCCACCGGCTACATCAACCTCGTCACCAAGAAACCGAAGCTGGAAGACAACTTCATCGGCTCGATCGGCTTCGGCAGCGCCGACTACAAGCGCGGCAGCATCGACTGGAACAAGTCGCTCAGCAGTGCCAACGGCATCGGCGCGGCATTCCGCCTGAACGCGGTGGTGGAAGACTCGGGCGTTGCCGGCCGCGACTTCATCAAGAACAAGCACTCGGCCATCGCGCCGTCGATCGCGCTCGGCCTGAATTCGCCCACGCGCTTCTACTTCGACTACCTGCACGTCGACCAGAACAACGTCCCCGACGGCGGCGTGCCGACCATCGGCCTGCCCAGCTACTCGAACCCCGACCCGACGGCACTCGGCGCACGTCGCCGCAGCTTCCTGAACTATGCGGCGCCGGTCGATCCGAAGAACTTCTACGGCACGGCGTACGACTTCAACAAGGTGACGGCGGACATGTTCACCGCGCGCGTCGAGCACGACTTCACGCCGGACGTCACCCTGCGCAACACCACGCGCTACGGCAAGACGAAGCAGGACTACATGCTGACGTCGTTCATGCTCGGCGGCCTCACGGCCACGGGTGCACGGCCGGCCGCCGGCACGGCGTTCCTCGACACGCCGATCCCGGGCCTGCCCTCCACCTGGACCACCACCCGCAACCTGCCGACCAACAAGAACCAGGAAAACACGATCTTCGTCAACCAGACGAACGTGACCGCCAAGTTCGACACCGGCAGCGTGAGCCACTCGCTGAGCGCGGGCGTCGAGTTGATCCGTGAAGAACAGTCGAACCTGGGTTACTTCGCTCCCGGCGCGTTGTTCAACGGCAAGGCTGTGCAGAACGGCGCCTGGCCGGCCGCGAACCTCTACGCGCCGAACCCTTACGTCAATGGCTACAGCCGCATCCAGAGCGGCGCCGACAGCAAGGGCGTGACCAACACCGTCGGCCTCTATGCCTTCGACACCGTCAAGCTCAACGAGCAGTGGCAGATCACGGGCGGCCTGCGCTTCGACCACTACAACACGTCGTTCCAGGCCTCGACGCTGTCGACCGCAACGACCAACCCGGGCCTGCCGGTCGGAACGCTCGTGCCCTCGTCGCTGAAGCTGTCCGACAACCTGTTCACCGGCAAGATCGGCGTGGTCTACAAGCCCGTGAAGAACGGCAGCATCTACGCGGCCTACGGCACCTCGGCCCAGCCTCCGGGCGGCGCGAACTTCTCGCTGTCGGCCGCCGGCTCGGGCAACAGCGCCGCGCGCACCGACTTCCTGCCGCAGAAGGCCAAGACCTTCGAAATCGGCACGAAGTGGGACGTGATGAACGACAAGCTCTCGCTGACCGGTGCGCTCTATCGCACGGACGTGAGCAACGAAGTGGTGCAGGACCCGACCAATACGGCGGCCTTCTACCAGAGCGGCAAGAAGCGCGTGCAGGGCATCGAGCTGGGCCTTGCGGGCAGCATCACCGAGCGCTGGGGCGTGACGGCCGGGTTCACGACGATGGACACCAAGGTCCAGAGCGGCCCCAACGTCACCGCCGACGGCACCAACGTGCTGGTCTACACCCCGAAGAACGCCTTCACGGCCTGGACCACCTACCAGTTCCCGTTCGGCCTGACCATCGGCGGCGGCGCGCGCTACAACGGCAAGCTGCACCGCGGCACCGACGGCGCGGTGGGCACCCCGCTGTACATCGACTCGTACTGGGTGTTCGATGCCATGGCGTCCTACCGCATCAACAAGAACGTCGACATCCAGTTGAACGTCTCCAACCTGTTCGACAAGCAGTACGCCGCAGCCATCAACAAGAGCGGCTATCGCTACACGCCGGGCACGCCCCGCTCGGCAAAGATCACCGCGAACTTCGCGTTCTGATCCTCGTTGCCTGCCGGGTCCGCCCGGCACGGTGCGAAACTCGAGCCCCGGCCTGCGCCGGGGCTTTTCTCTTTGCGGAGTGCCTGAAAAATGATGCTGCATGTGCCCGACGTCTTGAGTCCCGCCCAGGTGAGGGACATGCGCGCCGCACTGGATGCCACAAACTGGATCGATGGCCGCGAGACAGTTGGCGCGCAAGGCGCGCAGGTCAAGCGCAACCGGCAACTGCCGGAGTCATCGGCTGTCGGGCGAGAGCTCGGCGCCACGGTGCTTGCCGCGCTGGCGCGTCATTCGCTTTTCTTTTCGGCCGCACTGCCCTCGCGGTTTGTTCCGCCGCTCTTCAATCGCTATGAAGGGGGCGAGCACTACGGCGTTCACATCGATGGCGCGGTCCGCGCGCTGCCCGGAGGCGGTCAGCAGCTGCGAACCGACCTGTCCTGCACGCTGTTCCTGTGCGATCCCGAAGACTACGACGGCGGCGAGCTCGAGGTGATCGACACCTATGGGTCGCACGAAGTGAAGCTGCCGGCCGGGGACCTCATTCTTTATCCGGCGAGCAGCCTGCACCGCGTTCACCCGGTGACGCGCGGGGCGCGGGTTTGCTCGTTCTTCTGGCTCCAGAGCATGGTGCGCAACGACCAGCAGCGCAGCATGCTGTTCGAGCTCGACCAGAACATCCAGAAATTGCGCGCCCGGCTGGGCGAATGCGAGGAGACGGTGGCGCTGACGGGCCACTATCACAACCTTTTGCGGCTCTGGTCGGAGGTATAGCGGGTGGCCGGGGAGTCATCGACAAGCCCAGTAACACCATAGTTATTGCAAATGCGACGGATTCTTATTTATAATCGATCAACCAACAGCCAGCCAACTGCCGCTTTCACAGCCATGATCGTTTGCGTCTGCCGCCGAGTCTCCGACCGAGAAATCGCACGCCATGTGCGAGCCGGCATGACTTTCGACGAAGTCCAATTCGAGCTCGGTGTAGCCACACAATGTGGTCAATGTGAAGGTTGTGCGCGCGATATCGTCGCGCAGTGCAGCGCTTCGCACCCGGTCGCCGCGTTGAATCGCGAATCGGGTCCGAGGGCGATCCAGCTTGCCAGCTCCATCACGGAAAGCAAGGCATGGAACTCGTCTCGGCACTCGGCGGCAGCCTGATCCTGGTCGCAGGCTCGGTCTGGTGGATTTTTCGCAAGTAACGTCGTAGCGGTTTTGCTGCAATCGGGGCACGTTCTGACGTGCCCGCATTCGAATGGTTGATCGTGTCTGACCGCTTTGCCCCCCCTCCCTCTGCTTTTGGCCTCTCGCGCAATGTCGTCATTGCGGGCAGCGTCATCCTGTTTCACGCGGCTGCGCTCTGGGCGCTGCAAAGTGGTCTGCTGCGGCGGGCTGCCGAAGTGGTGATTCCAGTCGAAATATTGAGCCAGTTCGTCGAACCGCCGAAACCCAAGGTGGATCCCCCTCCTCCGCCGCCGCCCCCGCCGAAGGTGGCCAAGGCGCCGCCTCCGCCGCGGCCGCAAGCCATCCGCGAATCGAAGCCCACGCCAGCCCCGCAGGCGCCCGTGGGCACCACGGAGCCGCCTCCCCCGCCAGCGCCGCCGGCCGCACCCACGCCGCCGGCACCTCCCGCATTGCCGCCTGCGCCTCCGGCTCCGCCCGCGGTGCAGTTGCCTTCGAGCAACGCCGACTACCTCCAGAATCCCAAGGCGGTCTACCCCGCCATGAGCAAGCGGCTCGGCGAGCAGGGCAAGGTGATCGTCAAGGTGCTCGTCGGCGTCGACGGGTTGCCCAAGAGCGCCGAGGTCAAGAAATCGAGCGGCTTCGAACGCCTCGACGAGGCCGCCGTCGAATACATCATGAAATGCCGGTTCGTGCCCGGCAAGGTCAATGGCGTGGTGCAGGCCATGTCCTACGACGCCCCCGTCAACTACGTCCTGAACAACTAATTTTTCTCTGGAGCAACTTCGTATGGATTCCCAATTTGGCTTGATGAACGTCTGGAATCAGGGCGATTTCGTCACCAAGGCCGTCGCAGTGCTGTTGATCGGCATGTCGCTTGCGTCGTGGATCGTGATCATCGTCAAGGCACTCGACGTCATCAAGTACAAGCGCCTTGCCAAGCACTCGCAGGACTTCTGGCACAGCGAGGACTTCGCCACCGCACTGAACAAGCTCGGCAAGGACGACAGCAACCCCTTCCGCGCACTGGCGCTCGAAGGCCGCGAGGCGGCAGCCCACCACCGCAACACCAAGGCTCATCTGCATGACGCGCTCGACGTGAGCGACTGGATCACGCGCGCCCTGCGCAACGGCATCGACGCATTCACCGCACGCCTTCAAACCGGCTTGGCCATCCTGGCTTCGGTGGGCTCCACGGCGCCGTTCATCGGCCTCTTCGGCACGGTCTGGGGCATCTATCACGCGCTGATGAGCATCGGCTCGGCCGGTCAGGCCACCATCGACAAGGTGGCGGGTCCCATCGGCGAAGCGCTGATCATGACGGCGCTCGGCCTGGCGGTGGCGATTCCCGCTGTGCTCGGCTACAACGCACTGGTTCGCGGCAACAAGTTCGTGCTGACCAAGCTCAACAGCTTCGCCCACGACCTGCATGCCTACTTCGTGACCGGCGCCCGCGTGCAGAGCGGCAGCGGCGACGCGATCGTGGTTCCGCTCAAGAAGGGCTGAACGCCATGGCTTTCGGAACACAAGACGAACCCGATGAGGTGATGAACGAGATCAACATGACGCCGCTGGTCGACGTCATGCTGGTGCTCCTGATCATCTTCATCATCACCGTGCCGGTGATGAAGCACGCGGTCAACATCGATCTGCCTCGCGCCAGCAGCGAGCCCGAGCAGCCCAAGCCGCAGAACATCCTGTTCAGCGTCACGGCCGATGGAAGCTACTACTGGAACGAAACGAAGATCGACGACAGCGAATTGCCCAACCGCCTCGCCGCCGAAGCTGCCAAGGAGCCGCAGCCCGAGTTGCATATCCGCGGCGACAAGGCCGTGCGCTATGAACGCGTGGCCAAGGCCATGTCGGAAGCACGGGAAGCCGGCGTTCGCAAGATCGGCTTCATCACCGAACCCGACGTGAAGTGAACTGAATTCGAAGCGTGTGAAAAAAATCAATCTTCGCGATTGACTTCTTGTTGAGAATCATTATCATTCACTCATCGCTTCGATACGGGAACTCCAAATGCCAGCCACACCGAACGCCTTCACTGTTCTGAACCATCCTTCGCTCGACCAATCGGGTGGCGGTCATGCGTCGATCCAGGCATCGCGTCCGGTGCCGATGGTCGAAAGCACGGAGCTTCTCAAGGGAAGCAAGACCGTGGGCATCATGCACAACGGCTCGCTCTACCGGCTCCAGGCCACCAAACTCGGCAAGCTGATCCTGACCAAATAGGTCATTCAGCCCGCCCCTCGCGCAAGTTTCATCGTGGGGCGACTCAAGGAGATTCATCTCCGAAGGGTCGTTTTTTGCTAGCCAACGGTTCGCCGACTAGCCAAGCTTTTTTTCACGCTGAACGCTCCAAAGAAAACGCCGACCTCGAAGTCGGCGTTTTGCTTTGTGCGCAGAGAAAAACTCAGAGGCCGATCGCGGCGATGCCAGCCTTGGCAATCTGCGCATCTTCATTCGACTTCACGCCGCTCACGCCAACTGCGCCGATGACCTGGCCGTCCTTCACGATCGGCACGCCGCCTTCGAGCAGCCCCTGGACCGCAGGTGCCGTCAGGAAAGCCGTGCGGCCGCCGTTGATGATGTCTTCATAGACCTTGCTCTCGCGGCGGCCCATCGCGGCCGTGTGCGCCTTGGCGGGGGCGATGTGCGACGACAGCGCTGCGGCGCCGTCCAGGCGCTGCAGCCAGAGCAGGTTGCCGGCGTCGTCCGAGATGGCGATGGTCACGGCCCAGTTGTTCTTGAGAGCCTCGGCTTCGGCCGCTGCGGCGATGGCCTTGACGTCGGCAAGTTCGAGGAATGATTTGGTCTTCATGTTGAGCTCAGGTTGCGTAAAAACCCGACAGCATAACGGCCACCCGCCTCGGAATGCCCAGGCCGCTTAAGAACAACCCGGATACGGTCTTTCGGACACCCTCCTCTTGCAGACACCTAGAATGCGCCCAACTGCGTAGCAGCAACCACAGGAGCTTCGGCCATGAACGACCGCGTCACCACCCTCGACACTTCCACAGGCTACGGCCAGACGTTGCCGCAGGCGGAGCGCCAACGCGTCCTGCGCAACACCTACTGGCTGCTGGCACTGAGCATGCTGCCTACCGTGCTGGGCGCCTGGCTCGGCGTGAGCACCGGCCTCACACGCTCGCTCACCGGCGGACTCGGCCTGATCGTCTTCCTAGGCGGCGCATTCGGCTTCATGTTCGCCATCGAGAAGACCAAGAACTCGGCTGCCGGCGTGCCGGTGCTGCTGGCCTTCACCTTCTTCATGGGCCTGATGCTGTCGCGCCTGATCGCGATGGTGCTCGGCTTCAAGAACGGTTCCGAACTCGTCATGACGGCCTTCGGCGGCACGGCGGGCGTGTTCTTCGTGATGGCCTCGCTGGCCACCTTCATCAAGCGCGACCTGTCGGGCATGGGCAAGTTCCTGTTCGTCGGCGCGATGGTGCTGATGTTCGGCGCGATCATCAATGTGTTCGTCGGCTCGACCACGGGCATGCTGGTCATCTCGGTGGCCGCCATCGGCATCTTCTCGGCCTACATGCTCTACGACCTGAAGCAGATCATGGATGGCGGCGAAACCAACTACATCACCGCCACGCTGGCCCTGTACCTCGACCTGTTCAACGTGTTCCAGAGCCTGCTGGCGCTGCTGGGCATCTTCGGCGGCGAACGCGACTGAGCGAGCGAAAACCGCGCTCCAGAACAAAGGGCCCCGAGGGGCCCTTTTTCATTCCAGGTCGAAGACGGCAATCGACTCGACGTGCGCCGTGTGCGGGAACATGTTGACCACCCCCGCGAAGGTGCATCGATAGCCCGCCTGGTGCACCAGCAGGCCCGCATCGCGCGCGAGCGTCGACGGATTGCAGCTCACGTAGACGATGCGCTTGGGCGGCGTCCAGCCATCGGTGCGAAGCTCGGGCTGCTGATGCAGGTCGGCCATCGCCTTGGCGAGCGCGAAAGCGCCTTCGCGCGGCGGATCGACCAGCCACTTGTCGGCGCCGCCATCGGCCACCAGCATGGCAGGCGTCATCTCGAACAGGTTGCGCGCGACGAACCGGGTCGGCGAAAGCGCCCGTCGAGCGCTCGTCGCAGGCTGGTTCTTCTTGAAGTTGTCGGTCGCGCGTGCCACCAGCGTGTCGCTGCCCTCGATGCCCAGCACCTCGCGCGCCTGGCTCGCCAGCGGCAGGGTGAAGTTGCCGAGGCCGCAGAACCAGTCGATGACCCGTTCGTCGGACTGCACATCGAGCAGGCGAAGTGCCTTGCCCACCAGCGCGCGGTTGATGTGCGGATTGACCTGCGTGAAATCGGTGGGCTTGAACGGCATCGTCACGCCGAATTCGGGCAAACGGTAGGCGAGCGGCGTGCCGCCCTCTTCGAGCAGCTTCACCGTCTCCGGGCCCTTGGCCTGCAGCCACCACTGCACGCCTTCGTTCTGCGCGGCAAACGCCTTCAGCCGGTCGATATCGGCGCCTGACAGGGGCTGCAGGTGCCGCAGCACCAAGGCGATGGTGCCGAGCGACGTGGAGTCCGGCGCGTCGCCGCAGGCCAGTTCGATCTGCGGGCAGGTTTCGCGCGCGTCCATGGAGCCGATCAGCGCGCGCAGGGGCATCAGCATGTCGCTGACCTGCTTGGGCAGCACCGGGCACACCTGCATGTCGGCCAGGTAGCGGCTCTTGCGCTCGTGAAAGCCGATCAGCACCGTGCCCTTCTTGACCACATGGCGCACCGAAAGGCGCGCGCGGTAGCGGTAATGCCATGCCGGCCCTTCGAGCGGGCGCAGCACGTTGTCGGGGCGCACTTTGCCCAGGTGCCACAGGTTGTCCTCCATGGCGCGCTGCTTCACGGCCACTTGCGCGGCCGCGTCCAGGTGCTGCATCTTGCAGCCGCCGCAAGCGCCGGTGTGCAGGCCGAAATGCGGGCAGCCCGGGCGCACCCGCTGCGACGATTCGCGCCGGATATGGGTGACCGTGCCCTGCTCCCAGTTGTTCTTGCGGCGATGGACGTTGAACTGCACTTCCTCGAAGGGCAGCGCGCCTTCGATGAACACGACCATGCCGTCGGCATTGTGGGAAACGCCCTGCGCGTCGAGGTCGAGCGACTCGACTTTCAGCCATTCTTCGCCGGGTTTCGTGGGGACTTTCTTTTCTTCGATGGATTCCGTCATCCCCCGATTGTCTCAGCGCGGCCGTCCCCGCTTTTTCGCCCCGCTAGAACAGCGCATCCCGCCCGATGCCCGAACGCGCCAGCTGCCGGCGCATCTTGGCCAGCGCCTCGTTCTGGATCTGCCTCACGCGCTCCCGCGTGAGGCCCAGACGCACGCTCAGCACTTCGAGCGTTTCGGGTTCGCGGTCATGCAGGCCATACCGCCCCTCGAGCACCTCGCGCTCGCGCGCGTCGAGCGCGTGGACCCACTGCTCGAGCAGGCGCTCCACCTCGTGCGCCTGCGTCACGCCGCTCGGATTGCCCTGCTCGTCGTCGGACGCCACGGTATCGGCAAGCGTGAAGCCCTCCTCCCCGCGCGCATCGCCGGCATCGAGCGAGCGCGGTGCTTCGGAAAGCGCCAGCAGGTCGGCCACCTCCTGCACGTCGCGGCCGAGCAGCGCTGCGATGTCTTCCACGCGCACGCCGTCGGGCCGGCGTGCGACAAACTCCGCATCGCCTTCGAGCGCACGCCGGGCGCGCAGCACCTGCTGCAGTTCACGCACCACGTGCACCGGCAGGCGAATCGCACGCGCCTGCGTCATGACTGCGCGTTCGACCGACTGGCGAATCCACCAGGTCGCATAGGTAGAAAAACGAAAACCGCGCTCGGGCTCGAACTTGGTGATGGCATGCATCAGCCCGAGGTTGCCCTCTTCGATGAGGTCCGACAGCGGCACGCCGCGCCCCAGGTACCCCTTGGCAATGTTCACCACGAGCCGGAGGTTGTGCTCGATCATCGATTGACGTGCCGCGAAGTCGCCGGACCGCGCGGCGCAGGCGGTCTGGAATTCCTCGTCGGGGGTGAAGAGCTCGGTGCGGCGGACCTGGCGCAGGTAGATGGTCAGCGCGTCGGCGCCTTCGCCGCCGATCAGTTCGGCCGGGGCACCGCGCGGGAGCGCCGCGTTGAGCTCTACAGGATCGGCTGGAAGGTTCTCGTCGGGCGAGACTTCCTTGTCGCCGGAAGACCGGCCGCCTCTGCCCGCCAGCCCGCGCACAGGCAGCGTGCGACGGGGGCGGGAGGCAGCCATGGCATCACCGGCCGGGCAGGTAGCGTGACGGGTCGACGGGCTTGCCCTGGCGGCGGATCTCGAAATGCAGCTTCACGCGATCGGCGTCGCTGTTGCCCATTTCGGCGATCTTCTGGCCCTTCTGAACCGACTGGTCTTCCTTCACGAGCAGCGTCTGGTTGTGCGCATACGCCGTGAGGTAGGTGTTGTTGTGCTTCAGGATGATGAGGTTGCCGTAGCCACGCAGGCCCGCGCCGGCATACACCACGCGACCATCGGCTGCGGCCAGCACGGGGTCGCCCGCCTTGCCGCTGATGTCGTAGCCCTTGTTCTTGGCTTCGTCGAAGCCGGCGATCAGCGAACCGCTCGCGGGCCAGATCCAGCCGAGGTCTTCGTCGCCGGAGCTTCCGCTGCCGGGACTTGCCGGAGAAGCCGTGACGGGTGCCGCCGGCTTCACCGGTGTGCTCGCGCCGCTCCCCGGAACAGCTGCGATCACCGGCGGTGGCGTCACCGGCTTGGTGACGGCACCTTCCGAACCCGAAGCGGCAGGAGCGGTTGCAACGGCCGTGCCCGAGCCCGACGGCGGAATCACGCGCAGCACCTGCCCCACTTCGATCAGGTCGGGGTTGTCGAGGTTGTTCCAGCGGGCGATGTCCTGCCAGCGCTGCCCGGTCTCGCTGCCGATGCGGCGGATCGTGTCGCCGGGTCGCACGGCGTAGTAGCCCGGCTTGCCGTAGTTCTCGATGCCCTGGAGCGGCTTGCCGTTGGCATCGACGGTGATGGGAGAACCGCCTGGCGTGACACCGGGCGCCCGCGTCATCGTGCCGCGGTCCTCGACGGGCGCCGGCCCGCGCGGTGTGGAGCAGCCCGCGATCACGAGCACAACGGCCAGCGTGATGCCTGCGAACAAACTCCGATTGCCAAAACCCTGCATTTGTTATTCCTTCAAGCGATGCCCGATTTTAGGGGGACAAAGTGAACCGCCTCAAGAATGAGGCGCTCCAGCCCACGGGCGGTTTTGTCGATGACGACGAGGGCCTGTCCGCCCTTGGCCGAATGGGTCGGCGCAACGATGCGCCCGCCGACCGCGAGTTGTTCGATCCAGGCCTCTGGAACGGCTTCGCCGCCGGCCGCCGCGATGATGCCCGCGTAGGGTGCGCCCTTGGCATAGCCGACCATGCCGTCGCCCAGCATCAGGTGCACCGTGGCCAGCCGGAAGTGCCGGAGGTTGGCCCGGGCGCGCTCATGCAGGCCGCGCAGGCGCTCGATGCTGTAGACCTCGGTCGCCACATGGTTCAGCACCGCGGCCTGGTAGCCGCAGCCGGTGCCGATCTCGAGCACGCGGCCGAGGCGCTCCTGCGGCTTGCCGGCCAGCGCGGGCGCAGCGAGCAGGAGCTCGATCATTCGGGCGACCACGCTCGGCTTGGAGATCGTCTGCCCCAGGCCGATCGGCAGGCTGGTGTCTTCGTAGGCCTGGTTGACGAGCGCGCTGTCGACGAAGCGATGCCGCTCGACGGCGCCCATCGCGCGCAGCACGCGCGGATCGGAAATACCCTGCGCCGCGAGCTTCTGCACCATGCGCGCGCGCACGGCATCGGAAGCCATCGAGGGCGTGGACGGCACCATGGGCTTGGCCGGCACGGCGGGCATGCGCCCACGCGTGGCAGCCGAAGCGGTGGGTGTCAGGCGAACCGGGAAACTGGGCCGTTGCGTGGCCATGTCAATTGCCGAGACGGGCCACCGTCTCGCGCCATTGGCCCAGGTTGGCGTGGTCGGTCAGGTCGATCTGCAGCGGGGTCAGGGCGATGTGGCCGGAAGCGGTGGCATGGAAGTCGGTGCCTTCGCCGCTGTCCTTGGCGCTGCCCGCGCCGGCGATCCAGTACATCGTCTCGCCACGCGGACTGTCCTGCGTGATGACCTTCTCCGCCGCGTGACGGCGACCGAGCCGGCAGACCTTGACCGGCTTGAGCTCGTCGAACGGCCGGTTCGGCACGTTCACGTTGAGCAGGAAGGCGGGGCCGCCGATCATCTTTTCGCGCTCGATCTGCTGCACCAGACGACGCGCGACTTGCGCTGCCGCATCCACGTGCGCCCAGCCCTTTTCGATCTGCGAGAAAGCGATGGCCGGAATGCCGAACAGGTAGGCCTCCATGGCTGCGCCGACGGTGCCCGAATAGATGGTGTCGTCGCCCATGTTGGCGCCGTTGTTGATGCCGGAGACCACGAGGTCGGGCCGGTAGTCGAGCAGGCCCTTGAGGGCGATGTGCACGCAATCGGCGGGGGTGCCCGTCACGTAGCGAAAACCGTTGTGCGCCTTGTGCACGTAGAGCGGGGCGGCCAGGGTCAGTGCGTTCGACTTGGCGCTGTTGTTGTGCTCGGGTGCGACCACCTCGACTTCGGCAATGTCCTTGAGCGCGTCGTGCAGTGCGACGATGCCTGGCGCCTGGAAGCCATCGTCATTGGAAATAAGTATCTTCATGGTGCTTTTCGGTGCACCGGATTGTAGGCGTCGGGTGCGTCGCAGCAGGGACAAGGGCGCCCTGCCGCGACACCTATCATGCCCGCAGTCATTGCCTCAACATTACCCATTCGAAGGAGACCCGAGCATGCACGCATGGCTTTGCGAAAACCCCGTTGGCGTCGACGCGCTCACCTGGAAAGAACTGCCGACACCCACGCCGGGCCCGGGGCAGGTGCTGATCGAGATCAAGGCGGCGAGCCTGAACTTCCCCGACCTGCTGATCGTGCAGAACAAGTACCAGATGAAGCCGCCCCTGCCCTTCGTCCCCGGTTCGGAGTACGCGGGCGTCATCCAGGCCGTCGGCGAAGGCGTGACGCACCTGAAGGTGGGCCAGAACGTGGCCTGCCTGTCGGGCACCGGTGGCTTCGGCACCCACACGCTCGCCCCCGCGGCGCTGTGCATGCCGCTGCCCGAGGGCTTCGGCCATGTCGATGCGGCCGCGTTCATCATGATCTACGCCACCTCGTGGCACGCACTCATGGACCGCGCGCAGCTCAAGGCCGGCGAAACCGTGCTGGTGCTCGGCGCGGCAGGCGGCGTGGGGACCGCGGCCATCCAGATTGCCAAGGCCGCGGGCGCCAAGGTGATTGCAGCCGCCTCCACTGACGAGAAATGCGAACTTTGCCGGTCCATTGGTGCCGACGCGACGATCAACTACACGACGCACGCATTGCCCAATGGCTTTCGCGATGCCATCAAGGCGGCAACCGACGGCAAGGGCCCGGATGTCATTTACGACCCCGTGGGCGGCGATTTTGCAGAGCCTGCATTTCGCTCCATTGGTTGGCGCGGCCGCTATTTGGTGGTGGGTTTTGCGTCGGGCCCCATTCCATCGCTGCCATTGAATCTAACGCTGTTGAAAGGCGCTTCGCTCGTGGGCGTGTTCTGGGGCGATTTCGCTCGCCGCGAACCCAAGGCCAATGCACAGATGATGGCCGAATTGGCACAGTGGTACGGCCAGGGAAAGATCAAGCCGGTGATCGACAGCACGATGCCGATGGCCGAATTGAAGGCCGCGTATGCGCACATGGGATCGCGCGGCGTCAAAGGAAAACTCGTGATGGTGAACTGAGCGAAGTCAGTTTCAACACCCAATAAAAAAGCCCGCATGCGCGGGTTTTTTTATTGATAAAAGTCGGTGATTCGAGCTGCTTACTTGATCTCGTAATCGGAAAGCGACTTGCCGGCAGCCAATGCTTCGGTCACCCAGCGCGGCTTGCGGCCACGGCCGCCAGACCAGGTTTCGCCGGTCGGGCCACGGTATTTGGCGGCTGCCTTTGGCGCTGCGGCACCTGCGCTGCGCTTGGCAGCGGCGCCGCGGCCACCGAGTTTCAGATCGGAGGCGGTCAAACCGAATTCCGCGATCTTCTTGCGCAACTCCTCGATCACGCCTGCGCGCTCGTGGTTGCGCAGGTCTTCAGCTTGCTTGCGCAATTGAGCAATCTGCTCGTCGTGCTTCTTGATCTGGGAATTGATATCGGCGAGGGTCGAAGCCATTGTTGGACTCCTGAAAATTGAAAACGGGTGGATTTTAATTCAATTTGCATTTGTCACAAGCACTCCGGCATCAGAAAAAATGCCCGGCCAATGGGGTTAGTGCAACAGCGCGCAACGTAAAGCGGACCGCTTTGGCGCTGTATATAGAGGGAAAACAGGGGAGAGAAGTCGGCGGGCAACTGCCGCAACGAACAGTGCGCCGGAAATGACAACGCCGGGTAAACCCGGCGTTGGAATCCCTTGAATGCTATTGCGCAATAGCGACAGGGAGATATTTTTTGGGGTGGCTGATGGGACTCGAACCCACGACGACCAGAATCACAATCTGGGACTCTACCAGCTGAGCTACAGCCACCGCAGAGCCAGCAATTGTAGCGTCAAAAATCGCCGTTTCGGCTTCAGCAGGCTGCGACGTGGCTTGAAATTGACATTCAGCCTGCCGCCAGGGGCCCCGGGGCACCGACGCCCTCTTCTATCTTGATGGAGCCATCGGATCGCTCGCAGGTGCCGATCAGGAGCCCGCTGGCAATGGCGTGGTCGCGCAATTCGCCGAATACCTCGTCGCGGCCCGGCTCCTCGGAAAACACAGGAACGCTGTCGAGCGCGAACAGCTGGAACGCGTAGCGATGCACGCCGTGGCCGGGCGGCGGGTCCGGCGGCAGCCAGGTGGCCTGCAGGCTCGAATTGCGCCCGACATGCAAACCGGCACCTTCCCTGTCGCTGCTGGGAATGGCGGCCTCCACCAACCTGTCGTCTTCGGGCCCCAGGCCTACGACGATGGCATGCACCAACGGATTCGGCGTGGGCGAGTCGCCGTCCTCGACGATCAGCACCAGCGATGCAACACCCGAAGGCACCCCCGTCCACTGCAAAGGCGGCGAGACACCTTCGCCATCGGCCGTGTAGCGCGGCGGCATCGGCGCATGATCGGCAAAGGCCACGCTGGTCAGCGCCAGCGACGCCATGCCTTCGCGAAGGCCCAGCGTGTTGAAGACGATGTTGTCCAGACCAGCGCGCACGCCCTGCAATGCGCGGCCGACGGCTTCGGGTAGTTTTTCAAGCATGCATCGGGTATAGCCCCGCATGCATCCACACGCTGTAGGACGCCGCAGCGCCCGCGCCGCAGTCCTTGCGGCAAAAATCCTCGTTCGCATGCACCGATGTGGACCACGGGTGCGACCGCTCACATGGCTCCGCTATCATCGACGCGGCCCGCGCAGACGGGCGCGGCTTTCGCCACTTCCACTTCACCACCAAAGGAATTTCTTCATGAGCATCGTCTGGACTATTCTGATCGGGTTCGTCGTGGGTCTGGTGGCACGCGCCGTCAAGCCGGGCGACGATTCCGCCGGCTTCATCGTCACCACGCTGATCGGCATCGCGGGTTCGCTGATCGTCACCTACGTCGGCCAGGCCATGGGCTGGTACACCGCGGGCCAGGGCGCCGGCTTCATCGCTTCCGTGCTGGGCGCGATCGTGCTGCTGATCCTCTACGGCCTGATCAAGCGCAAGAGCTGATATCCCGCGCGGCCTTGCCGGCGCCGCGCAGCGCGGCGAGGTCGCGAACCCCATGCCCCGCAAGCCACGCGCCAAGCACCACGTCTATGTGGTCGAACTCGACGATCGCGTGTGGAACAGCAGCCGCTTCAGGCGCGCCAACCCCGACTACCAGCTCGGCAAGCCCTTCGTCTATGTGGGCATGACCGGCCTGGAACCCGACATCCGCTTCGACAAGCACAAGGCCGGCATCCAGGCCAACAGCTTCGTGCAGGAGTTCGGCCTGCGCCTGCTGCCCGCGCTCTACGAGCGCTACAACCCGATGCCCTATGACGACGCGCGCCTGATGGAGGTCGACCTCGGCATCGCATTGCGCAAGGCCGGCTACGGCGTCTGGCAGGCCTGAGGCGCGGTGCCGATCACGAGTACGTGACCCAATCCTCGTACGCCGGCCCATCGAGATGCGGCAGCGTGTTGTAGGTCACCAGCATGTGGCGCTTCGGCGTGAAGGCGAATTCCGTCACTGACGTGTTTCGTATGCGCAGGTTGAGTTCGATGGTCGTCTCCGCGCTCGTGCCCAGCACGTGGCCGACCGCAGTGCTGATCGGCCCTCCGCTCGACACCACCAGCACCTTCGCGCCATGGTGCCGGTCGCGCACGTGGTCCAGCGCCGTCGTCACGCCGGCGAGAAAGTCGACATAGCTCGGCATCCCGACCGGCGCTGTCTTGCCCTGCATCCAGGCACCCAGCCCCTGGCGCAACAAGCGGAAGTGATGGCGGTACATCTCGGGCGAATCGGGTTTCTCGAGCTTGCCCTCGTGGATCGTGGCGATGACCGCCTCGCTGTCGTACTCGTTGAGTCCTGGCCACGGCAGCACGTCGTTGCGTTCCAGCCCGAGGCCCTTGGCAATGCCCTCCCAAGTCTGGCGATGCCGCCTCAAGGTGCCGGTGATGACGGCATCGAATGCCATGCCGCGCTCGCGCCAGTACTCGCCCAGGCGCACGGACTGCCGGTGCCCGAGTTCGCTCAGGTTGTCATAGTCGGCAGCGCCGAAACTGGCTTGCCCGTGGCGCACGAGGTAGAGGGTTCCCATGCGTCGGATTCTGGCAAGAAGCCGGGATGGCGCTTGTCCCACGGGCGACCAAAAAAAAGCCCGGGTCATCGACCCGGGCGTTCGTTCTGCGCGGCGCCGTGCGTCAGCGCGCGGATGCGACGGGCAGCGTGTCCGCCGGCTTCGGCACGAGGATCTCCGCCTTGAAGCGTTCCTTCAACAGGTTGTAGTAGGCGGCGGCTTCGGCCGCAGTCACCGACTGGCCGACCTGCGCGCTTTCCTGCTGCGCCTGCTCGGGCGGCGGCGGCGTGCGCGGGACCACCTTGGTCACACGAACCACCGCATAGCCCTGCGTGCCCAGATCCACGCCCACCAGCGAAGGCAGCTTGGCCGAATCGACACGCAGCGCGGCATCGATCACGGGGACAGGCTGCGACTGCGCGTCGATGCGCGAGACCGTGACCGGCGCGCCGAAAGTCGCGCCGTCTGCCTTGGCGGTCCATGCCGCGAGCTTGGCTTCGCCTTCGGTCTTGGCCAGCACTGCGGCGCGTTCGGTGATGAGCTGCGCGCGGATCTTGTCCTTGACCTCGGCCAGCGGAATCGGATGCGCGGGCGTGTACTGCGTCACGCGGCCCGAGGCGAGCTGGCTCGAGCCGACCTCGATCGCCTCGGTGTTCTGCTTGCGCTCGAGCGAATCGCTGGCATACAGCGCGCTCAGGAAGTTGCGGCTGGCCAGCGGGCCCTTGGCGCCCGGCGCGGGGACGCGCGGGACATTGGTCGCGGTCTGGATCGTGAGCTTGAGCTTTTCCGCGGCGGGCTTGAGGCTGTCGGGCTGCTGGTAGACCGCATCGGTGAAGGCCTCCGCGGCCTTTGCGAATTCCTGCGCGGCCTGTGCGGCGCGGACTTCGCTTTCGATGGTGGCGCGCACCTGCTCGAAAGGCGGCACCACGGCCGGCTTGATGTCGACGAGATGGATGATGTGATAGCCGAACTCGGTTTCGACGATGCCGCTGATCTCGCCCTTCTTCAACGCGAACATCGCGTCTTCGAACGGCTTGACCATCGCGCCCTTGGTGACGAAATCGAGGTCTCCGCCCTTCTCGGCCGAGCCGGGGTCCTGCGAGTTCTTGCGTGCCACGTCGGCGAAAGTGTTCGGCGCCTTCTTCACATCGGCAAGCAGTTGCTCGGCCTTGGCCTTCGCCTTTTCGCGATCGGCGGCGGACATGCTGGCCGGCGCGGTGATCAGGATGTGGCTCGCGCGGCGCTCTTCCTTCGTGCCGAAGCGCGCGGTGTTCTGTTCGTAGTAGGTCTTGAGATCGGCATCGCTGACGACGACGTTCTTCTTGGCCGCATCGAGATCGAGCACCAGGTATTCGATGTTGGCCTGCTCGGGCGCCTGGAACTGCGAGGTGTGATCCTTGTAGTAGGCCTCGATGTCGGCATCGCTCACGGTCACCTTCGAGGCGAAGCTCTCGGGAGCGAAGCGCGCCACCTGGATCTCGCGCCGGTCGTAGAAGGCATTGACCGTGGCGGCCACCAATGCAGGCGGCGTGAGGGCCGTGCCCGACACGCCGAGCAGCACCTGCTGCGTGGACATGTCGGCGCGCACCTGCGCTTCGTACTGCTCGGGCGTGCGGCCCGTCACGCGAAGGAAGGTCTCGCGGTCGAACTTGCCGTCGGGCGTGCGGAAGGACGCGAGGCCCGGGTCCTGCGCGAAGATGCGCGAGAGGCGATCTTCGGAGACGGTCATGTTCGCCTTGGCGGCGGCTGCGGCCAGCACGCGGTCGCGCACCATGCGCTCCAGCGTGGCATAGCGCAGGGCGTCCGAGTCGAGCACCGTCGGATCGACGTTGGGCGACTGCTGGCGGATGCGATCCGTCTCGATGCGGTGCTGCGCATCCCACTCGGGCTTCGTGATGTCGCCGCCTTCGATGTGAGCAACCTTCTCGTCGCGGCTGAAGCCCTGGTAGCGCTCGACGCCGAAGAGCACGAACGAGGGAATGATCAGCAAGAACAAGAAAATCATGACGATCTTGTTGTACTTGCGGAAGAAATCAAACATGCTTGAACACTCTTTTTCGACGGATGTCGGACGGCAATAAAAAAGGCGAACTGGTGTTCGCCTTTGCATCTGGGTGGTGGTGGGTGCTGAGGGGCTCGAACCCCCGACCTACGCCTTGTAAGGGCGCCGCTCTACCAACTGAGCTAAGCACCCCACCGGGAATACTCTCCGAGTCTAGTCTCAGTTCAGCGCGTCTTTCAACGCCTTGCCCGGACGGAACTTCGGAATCTTGGCTGCCTTGATTTTAATCGCGTCGCCGGTGCGGGGATTCCGGCCGGTGCGGGCGGCCCGTTTGCCTACTGCGAAAGTGCCGAAACCGACGAGCGAGACGGAGCCGCCCTTTTTGAGCGTGGTACGAATGGCGCCGATGGTGGATTCGAGCGCACGGGTGGCAGCTGCTTTGGAAATATCGGCGTTCTTTGCGATGTGCTCAATCAGTTCGGTCTTGTTCACAAGGGCCCCTTGTAGAGAAAAAGTTGGTCGGCTTTCGTCAGCTGCGACCTGGCCGCGACGGGTGCGACTCAAGAGCTTGGCAGGCCTGACGCCTCGGCAGCGCACTGCCAGCGAGGATTACAACCACTGCCCTGCAGGGTGTCAATAAGACACGACAGCATGCAGAACAGCGGAGCGCGCGATTTTAGGGGCGTTTCGTCGCGCACTTTCCGAGACGTTTCGTGAAGTACTTTTCAAAGCGCTTCAGCGATCGCCTTTCCGAGGTCGCTCGTGCTGGCGGTGCCGCCGATATCCGGTGTACGCGGTGCTCCGCTTTGGGGCGCGAGCACCTTTTCGATGGTCGAGAGGATCGCATCGTGCGCCTCCTTGTGGCCGAGAAACTCCAGCATCATCGCGCCGCACCAGATCTGCCCGATCGGGTTCGCGATGCCCTTGCCAGCGATGTCAGGCGCCGAGCCGTGCACCGGTTCGAACAGCGAGGGCGTGGTGCGCTCGGGGTTCAGGTTGGCGCTCGGCGCGATGCCGATGGTGCCGGTGCAGGCCGGGCCGAGGTCCGAGAGGATGTCGCCGAAGAGATTGCTCGCGACCACCACGTCGAAGAAATCGGGGCGCTGCACGAAGTGCGCGGTGAGGATGTCGATGTGGAACTTGTCCAGCTTCACGCCGGCGTAGTTCTTCGCCATCTCGGCCACGCGCTCGTCCCAGTAGGGCATGGTGATCGAGATGCCGTTCGACTTGGTGGCGCTCGTCAGGTGCTTCTTCGGCCGCGATTGCGCGAGCTCGAACGCGAACTTGAGCACGCGGTCGACGCCGATGCGGGACATCACCGTTTCCTGCACCACGATCTCGCGCGGCGTGCCTTCGTACATGCGCCCGCCGATGCTCGAGTACTCGCCTTCTGTGTTCTCGCGCACGATGTACATGTCGATCTCGCCGGGCTGGCGCGGCGTGCCGTCGCGGCGCACCACGGGCGCGACGATGCCGGGCATGAGGCGCGCGGGACGCAGGTTGATGTACTGGTCGAACTCGCGGCGGAACAGGAGCAGCGAGCCCCAGAGCGACACGTGGTCGGGAATCTTCTCGGGCCAGCCGACCGCGCCGAAGAAGATCGCATCGTGGCCGCCGATCTGGTCCTTCCAGTTGTCGGGCAGCATCTTGCCGTGCTTCTCGCAGTAGTCCCAGCTGGAAAAATCGAAGTGGTCGAACTTCAGGTCGATGCCGAACTTGCGCGCCGCCGCGTCGACGACGCGCAGGCCCTCGGGCATGGTTTCCTTGCCGATGCCGTCGCCGGCGATGACTGCGATTCTGTGGGTGCTCATGGGGTGGCTCCTGTCTGCGGGAGAGATGGTTGGAGAGATGAAAAGAAGGCGAGCGCCTCGGCGAGCAATTCGGCCGGGGCCTCTTCGGGAACATAGTGGCCGCACGGCAGCGCGCGGCCCGACACGTCGTTGGCGCACGCGCGCCACAGCGCAAGCACATCGAAGCACTTGCCCACCGCGCCATGCTCGCCCCACAGCACGCGCAGCGGGTGCGCGAGCGTGTGGCCCGCCGAAAGGTCCGCGCGGTCGTGCACGAGGTCGATGGTGGCGGAAGCACGGTAGTCCTCGCAGATGGATTCGGCCGTGCCCGGGATGCGCGCACAGCGCTCGTACTCGGCCAGCACCGCGGGTGCGAATGGCGCGAGGCCCGCGTGCCGCCCGCCCATCACGCTGCGCACGTAGCGCACCGGATCGGAGGCGATCAGCGCCTCGGGCAACGGTGGCGGCTGGATCAGGAAGAACCAGTGCCAATAGGCTTTCGCGAAGGCCTCGGTGGTGTTCTCGTACATCGCGAGCGTTGGAGCGATGTCGAGCAGCAGCATGCGCTCGACCGCCGCGGGGTGGTCCGCCGCGAGCCGGTGCGCCACGCGCGCGCCGCGGTCATGCGCCAGCACGCCGAAGCGTTCGAAGCCGTGGTGCCGCATGGCGGCGAGCACATCGAGCGCCATCTCGCGCTTGCTGTAGGCCGCGTGCCCGGCATCGGCCGCCGGACGACCCGAGTCGCCATAGCCGCGCAGGTCCACCGCGACCACGGTGAACCGCTCGGCCAGTTGCGGTGCCACGCGATGCCAGATCGCATGCGTCTGCGGATGTCCGTGCAGCAGCAGAAGCGGTGCGCCCTTGCCGCCGATGCGGCCATGGATGCGCACGCCGTTGCGCTCGATGTCGAAGGTGGGAAAGGTGAGGAAGGAGGCAGTCACGGAACGATTGTGCGTTGCGCCTTCGCGATCATCAAGCAACAATCGGCCAATTCATACTTTCCGGATTGGCATGAATCCATCCTCGCTGGAACGCAGCGATCTCGAACTGGTGCTGGCGATTCGCGACCAGGGCAGCCTCGCCGGCGCGGCCGCCACGCTCGATGTCGTGCCCTCCGTCATCACCAAGCGGCTCGGGGCACTCGAAGCGCGGCTTGGGCAGCGGTTGTTCGACCGCACCACGCGGCGGCTCAGCGTCACGGCCGAGGGCGAGGCGGTGTGCCTGCATGCGCGCACATTGCTCGAAGGCTTCGCGGCGCTCGAAAGCGAACTCGGCGAACGGCAGAACGAACTGGTCGGCACGATCCGCCTCGCCGCCACCTTCGGTTTCGGCAGGCGCTGGCTCGGGCCGACGCTGGCCGCCTTCCAGGCCCGCCACCCTGCCCTGCAGATCGAACTGCTGCTGACCGAGCAACTGCCCGATCTCGGCGCCGAAGGCTACGACGGCGCGCTCTGGCTGTGGGCCGTGCAACAGCACCGCGCGGCCGATTGGGTCACGCGCCGCATCGCGCGCAACCAGCGCGTGCTGGCGGCTGCGCCCTCGTACATCGCGCAGCACGGATTGCCGGCGACGGTCGACGCACTGACCTCGCACGCCTGCCTGGTCGCGCGCGAGAACGGCGAGGTCAACCAGCGACAGTTCGCCCTCTGGACGCTGCGCCATGCGCGCGACGGCAGCACCGCGCGCGTTCGCGTGCAGGGGCCGCTCGCGAGCAATTCGGGAGAGATGGTGCGCGACTGGTGCCTGGCGGGCCACGGCATCATGCTGCGCAGCCTCTGGGACATCGCACCGCAACTCGCCAGCGGCGAACTGGTGCGTGTGCTGCCGCAGTACGTGATGCCCGATGCCGACATCCACTGGGTCGCGCCCTGGCGGCCGAAGACGCCGCGCCGCGTGCGCCTCTTGCTCGATCATCTGGCCGAGCAATTTCGGGGCGAGCCGTGGAAGCCGGCGAAGACGGGAACGCGCTGAGGTTCAGCGCTCGCTGCGCACCACCAGGCTCACGCCGACCGCGGTGAGCCCGATGCCCAGCAGCGTCACCAGCGTGATCGGCTCCGCGAACAGCAGCCACGCCATCACCGCCGTGCAAGGCGGCACCAGGTACAGCAGGCTGGTGACGGCCGTGGCCGTGCCGCGCTGGATCAGCATGTAGAGCAGCGAGCTGCCGCCGAGCGACAGCGCCAGCACCGACCAGGCCATCGCGCCGGTCGAGTGCGCGTTCCATTCGATGCCCTGCGATTCCATGGCCGCGAAGGGCAAGGTCACGAGCAGCGCGGCCGCCATCTGCACCGCGCTCGCGCTGCGCACATCGCACGGCGCGACGAAGCGCTTCTGGTACAGCGTGCCCGCCGTGATCGAAAGAAGCGCGAAGACTGCGAGCGCCATCGTCAGCGGATTGACTTCGGCGCCCTGCCCGAACTTGCGCGAGACCACGAGCACCAGCCCTGCAAATCCGAGAACAAGTCCGGCCCATTGCCGCTTCGAGATGCGCCCGCCGTTGAACGACAGCCAGATCGCGGTGAGCACCGGCTGAACGCCGACCAGCAGCGCCACGAGCCCCGCACCCATCCCCGCATGCACCGCTGCCCAGACGCCGCCGAGGTACCCCGCCTGCATCAGCACGCCCGTGACCGCGAGGTGCCCCCACTGCGCGCGCGCTTTCGGCCACGCGACCTTCGCGAGCACGACCCACACGCCGAAGCACACGAGCGACAGCGCATAGCGCACAGCGAGGAACTTGAGAGGCGGCGCATAGGGCATGCCATAGCGCGCGACGATGAAGCCCGTGCTCCAGATCAGCACGAAGACCGCCGGCATGGCCCGCAGCCACCCCGAGCCGCCCGGGCCGGGTCCGGCGGCAGCCGCCGCCGTCATTTGCTGTGGGCCCGGATCTCGGGAATGGCCTTCTGCAGGTAATAGACCATCGACCAGACGGTGAGCACCGCCGAGATCCAGATCAGCCACTGGCCCCAGAGGCCGGTGTCGATCACCTTGAACAGCCGCCCGTCATAGAGCAGGAAGGGAATCGCGACCATCTGCACGGTCGTCTTGACCTTGCCGATCATGTGGACCGCCACGCTCTTGCCGGCGCCGATCCGCGCCATCCATTCGCGCAGCGCCGAGATGGCGATCTCGCGGCCGATGATGATGAGCGCCACGAACACGTCGGCGCGCTGCAGGTGCACCAGCACCAGCAGCGCGGCGCACACGAGGAACTTGTCGGCCACCGGATCGAGGAAGGCGCCGAAGGCCGAGGTCTGGTTGAGCTTGCGCGCCAGGTAGCCGTCGAGCCAGTCGGTGGCGGCAAAGACGATGAACATGACCGTGGCGATCAGGTTGCGCATCGGCTCGGCGATCGGCAGATAGAACACTCCGACGATCAAAGGGATCGCGACGATGCGCGTCCAGGTCATGATGGTCGGTAAGGTCCAGAACATCGCTTGATTGTGTCATGGCGGGATGACCCCACCGGGTTGCCTATCTCTTGGTGCAGCGTCTCAGTGAAGGGCCTTGTAGATCTCCTCGGCCAGTTCGGCGGCGATGCCCTCGACCGAGGCGATGTCTTCCATGCTCGCCGCCGCCACGCCGCGGATGCCGCCGAAGCGCTGCAGCAGGCGCGCCCGGCGCTTCGGGCCGATGCCCGGAATGTCTTCCAGCTGGCTGCCGCCCACCCGCACCTTCGCGCGCTTGGCCCGCATGCCGGTGATGGCGAAGCGGTGCGCCTCGTCGCGGATCTGCGCCACCAGCATCAGCGCAGCCGAGTCCTTGCCGAGGTAGACCTTCTCGCGGCCGTCGGCGAACACGAGTTCTTCAAGACCGACCTTGCGGCCCTCGCCCTTCTCGACGCCGACGATCAACGACAGTGGCAGGCGCAGTTCGCTGAACACCTCGCGCGCCATCGACACCTGGCCCTTGCCGCCGTCGACCAGCACCAGCTCGGGCATGCGCGCGGTCCGCGTCTTGGGCGATGCCTCGCCGCCTTCGACGCCCTCGCTCTCTGCATCGCCGGGCGGCAGCGCCTCGGTCTCGGCCGCCATCGCCTCGGCCAGCTTGCCGTAGCGGCGGTGCAGCACCTGGCGCATCGCGGCGTAGTCGTCGCCCGGCGTGATGCCCTCGATGTTGTAGCGGCGGTATTCCTTGTTCTGCATCGTGTGATGCTCGAACACCACGCACGAGGCCTGCGTGGCCTCGCCCGCGGTGTGCGAGATGTCGAAGCATTCGACGCGGAAGTTGTCCAGGTCGTCGCACGCGAGCTCGAGCGCCTCGACCAGCGCGCGGGTGCGTGCCTGCTGCGAGCCTTCTTCGGCGAGCAGGCGGGCCAGTTGCAGGCCGGCATTCGTCTCGGCCATCTCGAGCCAGTGGCGGCGCTGCTCGCGCGGCTGGAACACCGCCGTCACGCGTCCGCCGGCCTGCTGCGAGATCGCCTCGATCAATTCACGACTCACCAGATGGCTCAGCACCAGCGTGGCCGGCACCGGCACGTCGATGTAGTGCTGGGCGATGAAGGCTTCGAGCACCTGCACTTCGATCGGGTCGGCCGCGACCGCTTCCACGCCCTCTTCGGCGTCCACGTCCATCTCGCCATGGTGGATCTGCGCCGCGTCTTCCACGTGCACCGGAAAGTAGGGCCGGTCGCCCAGGTGCCGGCCGCCGCGCACCATCGCGAGGTTGACGCAGGCCTTGCCGCCCTGCACCTTGACGGCCAGGATGTCCACGTCCTTGTCCGATGCGATCTCGATCGACTGCTGGTGCAGCACCCGCGAGATCGCCGACATCTGGTTGCGCAGCTCGGCCGCCTGCTCGAATTCGAGCTTCTCGGCGTGCGTGGTCATGCGCTGTTCGAGCCTGGAGAGCACGAGCTGCGTGTCGCCCATCAGGAAGGCTTCGGCGCTGGCCACGTCCTGCGCGTAGGCCTCGGGCGTGATGTAGTCCACGCAGGGGCCGGTGCAGCGCTTGATCTGGTACAGCAGGCAGGGCCGCGTGCGGTTGGCGTACACGGTGTCCTCGCAGGTGCGCAGCTTGAACACCTTCTGCAGCAGCTGGATCGATTCCTTCACCGCCCAGGCGCTCGGGTACGGGCCGAAGTAGCGGTGCTTCTTGTCGACCGAGCCGCGGTAGTAGGCCAGCCGCGGAAATGCGTGCGACGCGATCTTCAGGTAGGGGTAGCTCTTGTCGTCGCGAAACAGGATGTTGTAGCGCGGCTTGAGCGTCTTGATCAGGTTGTTCTCGAGCAGCAGCGCCTCGGCCTCGGAGCGCACCACGGTGGTCTCCATGCGCACGATCTTCGAGATCATGTGGCCGATGCGGGTGCCGCCGTGGCTCTTCTGGAAGTAGTTGGCGACCCGCTTCTTGAGGTTGCGCGCCTTGCCCACGTAGAGCACCGCGCCGGCGGCGTCGAAATAGCGGTACACGCCCGGCAGTTGCGGCAGCGCCGCGACTTCGCTGAGCAGTTGATCGGAATGCACGTCTGACATGGCGGCTATTGTGGCGTGCACGTGGAACCCGCGTCGCGGGCCTGCGCGCAAACCCCGAGGTGGCTGGAATGAAATGTGCTGATGATGCAAAGACGGGCGCGAGGAGCGCCCGTGTCATTTCACCAAAACTACTCGGGAAGATTTCCATGACGAAGAAGATCCGGGCGCGTGCCTGGTGGGTGCTCTCACCCCTGGCACTTGCATTGACCGTGGCCGGCTGCGGCGGCGGTGGCAGCGGGCAGAACAACGATGCTGCGCTGATCGCGTCGATCGTCGCCATCAACGCGGCCAACGACGCTGCGGCTGCGGCCGAAGCCGCCAAGGGCTGCCTGATCGGCGACAGCGGCACGCCTGTCGTGGTGGGCTCCGGCAATCCGGGCGACCCCGCCGCGCCCGAACCGGCCTCGGGCTACGTGCTCGGCCACAAGCTGGTCTATGCGAAGAACTACATGGTGGTAGCCAACCATCCGCTGGCCACGCGCGCGGGCTGCGACGTGCTCAAGGCCGGCGGCAGCGCCGTCGACGCGGCGGTGGCGGTGCAGGCCGTGCTCGGCCTGGTCGAGCCGCAATCCAGCGGCCTGGGCGGCGGTGCGTTCATGCTTCACTACGACGCGAAGACGAAGAAGGTGCAGGCCTACGACGGGCGCGAGATGGCGCCCGCCGCAGCCACCGAAAACTACCTGCGCTACGCCGTGCAGACCGATTCAGCCAGCGGATTGCCCAAGCCCAGCGCCCGCGCGAGCGGCCGCTCGATCGGCACGCCGGGCGCGGTTCGCATGCTGGACATCGCCTACAAGGACCACGGCAAGCTGCCGTGGAAGGACCTCTTCAGCTACGGCATCACGCTCGCATCGGACGGCTTCTCGATCGGCGGCCGCATGGCCGCGGCGATCGCCTCGTCGGACGCAAGCCTCAAGCGTGACGCCGAAGCCACGGCCTATTTTTTCAACACCGACGGCACGCCCAAGGCGCTGGGCACGAAGCTCAAGAACCCGGCCTATGCCAAGACGCTGACCACGCTCGCGACCGAAGGCGCCAACGCCTTCTACACCGGCCCGATCGCGCAGGCCATCGTCGACAAGGTCGGCATCACGGCCGCCGCCAGCGACGGCTCGGCCATCACGCCCGGCGTGACGACCATGGCCGACATGGCCAACTACGTGGCCAAGCGCCGCGACCCGGTCTGCGGCACCTACCGCGACTACTACGTGTGCAGCATGTCACCGCCGTCCTCCGGGGGCATCGCGGTGGTGCAAGCGCTCGGCATCCTCGAGAACTTCGACCTCGGCCAGCACAAGCCAAGTGCCATCGACCTGGAGGGCGGCAAGCCCAGCGTGATGGGCGTGCACTTGGTGAGTGAGGCCGAGCGCCTGGCCTACGCCGACCGCGACAAATACGTGGCCGACACAGACTTCGTGCCGCTGCCCGGCGGCTCGGCCGACAAGATGCTCCGCAAGTCCTACCTGCAGGAGCGGGCGAGCCTGATCAGTCTGACCAAGAGCATGGGCCTGGCCACAGCCGGCGACCTGGGCAGCGTGCCGTTGGGCATCGACAAGACCGAGGAGCACGGCACCACGCACTTCACCGTCGTCGACAAGCAGGGCAACGTGGTGACGATGACGACCACGGTCGAAAGCACGCTCGGCTCGTTCCACATGACGCAGGGCTTCATGCTGAACAACCAGTTGACCGACTTCTCGGCCAACCCGAACGACACCGTGGACCCGAGCATCAAGGTCGCCAACCGCGTCGCCCCGGGCAAGCGCCCACGCAGCACGATGGCGCCGACGCTGGTGTTCAAGAAGAACGCCGATGGCAGCATGGGCGAGTTCGTGATGGGTACCGGCTCGCCGGGCGGCGGCACGATCATCCAGTACGTGGTGAAGACACTGGTCGGCGCGCTCGACTGGGGACTCGATGCGCAACAGGCCACGTCGCTGGTCGACTTCGGTGCCACCAACACCCCACCCCCTACGCCCCCCGGCGCCACCTACAGCCTCACCAACGTTGGCGGCGAGCATCCCAACGTCAACACCACCAACGACGGCAAGAACGACCCGCTGATCGAGGGGCTCCGCGCCTTGGGCCACGTGGTGAACTTCGGCGCCCAGTCCAGCGGCGTAAGCACCATCATCCGCACCAACGTGGGCGGCAAGCCGGTGCTCACCGGCGGCGCGGACCCGCGGCGCGAAGGCATCGTGCTGGGCGATACCTTCACGCCCTGACGGCAAAGAGGCACAGAGGGCAGGCGCCGCGCCTGCCCTCTGCCTGATTACTTCGCGACTTCCGACACCAGCCGGTACAGGAACTCGCGCCCGTCGTACAGGCGCTGGATCTCGATGCGCTCGTCCAGCCCGTGCGCACGCGCGTCGGCCGGCTCGAGGAACATGCCGGTCACGCCGTACATCGGGATGCCGGCATTGCGCAGGAACCGGCTGTCGGTCGCGCCGGTGCTCATCGCGGGCACCACGGGCACGCCGGGCCACATCTGCTGGGTGAGCGACTCCACCGTCTTCACGAGGTCGCCGTTCAGCGGCGAGGCCGGGCTGCGCAGCGGCTTGCCCATGTTGCGCACCACAATCTTGTCGTTGCCCACGGCCTGGGTCAGCAGGCGCTCGACTTCCTCGGGGTCGTCGTGCGGCAGGATGCGACAGTTGACCGTGGCCTTGGCCGATTGCGGCAGCGCGTTCTCGGCATGGCCGGCCTGCACCATCGTCGCCACGCAGGTGGTCCGCAGCTGCGCGTTGTAGGCCGGGTTGGCCGTCATGCGCTCGAGCACGCCGGCATCGGGGCTGCCGCTGCCGATGGCGCGCATGTCGTCGGCCAGCTGACCGGTGGCAAAAGGCGCGCTGCGCGCGAAGTAGGTCTTGGTGACATCCGCGAGCTTGATCGGGAAAGCGTAGTTGCCCAGCCGCTCCAGCCCCGCGGAAAGCGCGTAGATCGGGTTGTTCTTCGTCGGCACCGAGCTGTGGCCGCCCACGTCGCGCGCCTCGAGCATGTAGGTGGTGTACATCTTCTCGGCCACCTGCATGCGGTGCAGGTTCGGTTTGCCGCCGCGCAGCTCGCCGCCGCCGCCTTCGTTGATGCCGAACTCGGCCTGCAGCAGCTCGGGTTTGTTGCTGATGAGCCAGAAGGCGCCGTTGCTGAGCGCATCGCCGCGCTCCTCGTCGGCGGTGAGCGCCAGGATGATGTCGCGGCTGGGCTTGAACCCCTCCTGCTTGAGCTGCCCGAGCACCGACACCAGCGCCGAGGCCATCGCCTTGTCGTCGATGGAACCGCGCGCGGTGAAGTAGCCGCCGGTTTCCTGCAGCTTGAACGGATCGGTCTTCCAGTCTTCGCGCCGGGCCTCGACCACGTCGATGTGGGCCAGCAGCAGCAGCGGCTTCTTGCTGCCGTTGCCCTTGAAGCGCAGCACCAGGTTGCCCTTCTTCGGGAAGGGTTCGAAGATCTGGATGTCGCCCGGGGCGAAGCCCGCTTCGATCAGGCGCTTTTCCATGGCGCGAGCCGCCAGCGTGTTGTCACCCGTCGAGTGGGTGGTGTTGATCTCGATCAGCTCCTTGTAGATGTCGTGGAAGCGCTGCTGCTGCGGCGTGAGCGACGTCGGCGCGGTGCTCGTCTGGGCCGACGCACCGGTCATGCCGGCGATGCCGCACAGGGCCAGCGACAGGGCGAGCACGGTCCTGGTGGAACGAAGGGAAAACGGGGAACGACGGGTCTGCATCCTCATGGTCTTTCTCTCTCCGGGGTTGTTGTGGCGGCCAGCATAGCAAGCGCGGCTCCAAACGGCCTCGCAGGACAGGCACACTCGCGACCATGGGCACGCGCATGCAATGGGACATCTTCTGCAAGGTCATCGACAACCACGGCGACCTGGGCGTGTGCTGGCGGCTGGCTTCTCAGCTGGCCACGCTCGGCGAACGCGTGCGGCTGTGGATCGACGATGCAACGGCGCTGAACTGGATGGCGCCCACGGGATGCGACGGCGTGCAGGTGATCGACTGGCTCGACCCCGCCGCGGTGCAAGAGGCCGCGGCCGAGCCGGCGCCGGACGTGCTGATCGAAGCCTTCGGCTGCGAGCCCGCACCGGAACTGGTCGTGCGGTTCGCCGCGGCATCGGACGCCAACGGGCCCCGGTCCTGGATCAACCTCGAATACCTGTCGGCCGAACCGTACGTCGAGCGCCTGCACGGCCTGCCCTCGCCGGTGTTCAAGGGGCCCGGCGCCGGGTTGACCAAGCGCTTTTTCTATCCGGGCTTCACGCCCGCGACTGGCGGGCTGCTGCGCGAGCCCGACCTGCTGGAACGCCGGGCCGGTTTCGATCGCGCCCCATGGCTGGCGGCGCAACAGATTCCCTGGAAAGACAACGAGCACCTCGTCTCCCTGTTCTGCTACGAGCCGCCCGCACTGGCGGCGCTGCTCGCCCAGTTGGCGGAAGGCCCCGAACCCACCCGGCTGCTGGTGACGGCAGGCCGCGCCGCCCATGCCGTGAAGGCCCATTTTTCGAACATTTCGCCGGAGAACCCCACGCTCCATGGGCACGGCGCGCTATCGATTTCATACCTCCCCTATCTGACGCAACCGGATTTCGATCACCTGCTCTGGGCCTGCGACCTGAATTTCGTGCGGGGCGAGGATTCGCTCGTGCGCGCCCTCTGGGCTGGCGCGCCCCTCGTCTGGCAGATCTATCCGCAGGACGACGACGCCCACCACGCCAAGCTGAATGCCTGGCTCGACTGGCTCGACGCCCCTCCCTCGCTTCGGCGTTTTCACCACGTCTGGAACGGGTTCGACGAGGCCCCCCTGCCGCCCCTGGAAACGCAGGGCCCGTGGCGCGAAACGGTGGTTGCAGGCCGTCAAAGGCTGCGCGATCAGGACGATCTGCTCACCCAACTGCGGCATCTGATCGCCCAAAAAAGCTAAAATAGCGGGCTTTGCGGATTTCGGCCCGGGCCCTCAGGACCCGAGAAGCTCTTCGCCAAACCTGCCGCGGGACCTGTACCGCGGGGCCAGACACACCGGCTAGAACGTTTCGAACGTCGCCAAGCGTCGCAGATGGCCCCGTGCACCGAGCGGCCAACATCCAGAGAACCTGTTATGAAAATCGCTCAAGAAATCCGCGCCGGCAACGTCATCATGCACGGCAAGGACCCGATGGTCGTCCTCAAGACCGAATACAGCCGCGGCGGCCGCAACTCCGCCACCGTGCGCATGAAGATGAAGAGCCTGATCGCCAACTTCAACACCGAAGTGGTCTTCAAGGCCGACGACAAGATCGATCAGATCGTGCTTGATAAGAAGGACTGCACCTACTCCTACTTCGCCGACCCGATGTATGTCTGCATGGACGCCGACTACAACCAGTACGAAGTCGAAGCCGAGAACATGGGCGACGCGCTGAACTACCTCGAAGACGGCATGGCCGTCGAAGTGGTGTTCTACGACGGCAAGGCCATCTCGGTCGAACTGCCCACCAGCGTCGAGCGCGAAATCACCTGGACCGAGCCGGCCGTCAAGGGCGACACTTCGGGCAAGGTCCTCAAGCCCGCCAAGATCGCCACCGGCTTCGAAGTGCCCGTGCCGCTCTTCGTTTCGCAAGGCGACAAGATCGAAATCGACACCCGCACCGGCGAATACCGCAAGCGCGTCTGAGTGTTCCCGGCCCTCAGGCCGGTCGCGCTCCTCGAAGAAAGGCTCCGCAAGGGGCCTTTTTCGTTTCTTGGGCATGGCGGTTGCAACGCTGCACAATCCTTCAGGTCTTCCCGTCCGAGTCCTTCATGAACAACACGCACGATCTTCACGACAAACGCCTCGCCGATGCCTGGGCCACGCTCCAGGCGCATTCCGAAAAAGGTCTCCCGCTCGATCCCGATCCCTCGCGCATCGCCTTCGCCGATCCCGAGTTCCTGCTGCGCCGCGAGACGCGCGGCATCCGCATGCAGCTCGAATTGATGAAGCCCGACGTCGAACAGCGCGCCCACGGCATCGAGAACACCGTGGTGGTCTTCGGCAGCGCGCGCTTTCGCAGCGAAGAAGACGCCGCCGCGCTGATCGCGCAGGCCGATGCCGCCGGTGATGCGGTGGCCGCCGAGCGCTGGCGCCGCCTTGCGCGCAGTTCGCACTATTACGAGAAGGCGCGCACCTTCGGCAAGCTGGTCGCGCAGTACAGCAACGGCAAGGAGCCGCAGGACAAGCTCTTCGTCTGCACCGGCGGCGGCCCCGGCATCATGCAGGCGGCCAACCGCGGCGCGCACGAAGGCGGCGGCATCTCCGTAGGCCTCGCGATCGCGCTGCCGATGGAGGAAGAGGCCAACCCCTATGTCACGCCGGCGCTGAGCTTCAAGTTCCACTACTTCGCGATCCGCAAGATGCATTTCATGATGCGTGCGAAGGCGCTGGTGGCGTTTCCGGGCGGCTTCGGCACGCTCGACGAGTTGTTCGAAGTCATCACGCTGGTGCAGACGAAGAAGTCGAAGCCCGTGCCGATCGTGCTGTTCGGCTCGGACTACTGGAAGCGGATGATCGACTTCGACTTCCTGGTCGACGAAGGCGTGATTTCGCCCGGCGACGTGAAGCTCTTCGAATACGTCGACGCGCCGGAAGACGCGTGGGACTACATCAAGCGCTTCTACAAGCTCTGATCCACGCGGACGCTCAGGCGTCCGTGTCGTCGACGACGTCCGGGTGCAGCGCCTGCTCGAAGAACCGGGTGAGCGCGCGGGCGCGGCGTCGGCGGTCGGCCACCGGGTCGCCGGCCGGGCCCATGGCCACCGCGTCGTCGGCCACGCCGTGCAGCGCATTGAAGAGGATCACGGCCGTGAGCGTTGCGTCCTCCACTTCCCACACCCCCGCGGCATCGCCGTGTTTCAGCAAGCCGACGAGCTGCGTGATGACCGCGTTGTCGTTGCGCATGCGCCGGTCCTCGGGCCGGTACTCGTGGAACACCACGTCGTGCAGGGCGACGTTGTCCAGGTAGGTTTCCAGGCCGGTCTCCACCCAGGCCTTCAGGCGCGCATGGTGGTTGTCGGGGCGATGGCGGTCCATGGCGTTCTGCAGGCGCTCGCAGAAGGTGTCGACGAAGCGCTGCTGCAGCGCGCCAAGCATCGCCTCCTTCGACGGAAAGTACAGGTAGAACGTGCCCTTGGCCACCTGCGCGCCGGCCGCGATGTCGTCGATGCTGGTGCTGGCGATGCCCTTGGAGATGAAGAGGCGCTCGGCGGCGTCCATCAGCGCTACGGCGCGCGTTTCGGGCGCTTTGGTGCGGCGACGCGCTGCGGCCGGTGTGGCCTCGCCTGCCGGGATGGGATCGATGGCCGGATCGCTTCGTGTCATGGCAAATCTCGAGGAACTCGGAAAGTTCAGAAAACAGGGGTGGCGCGCACGGCGCCGATGGCCGCATGGACGGCAGCCGCATCGAGTCGGAGGCCCCGCGGGGCCAGCACGCTTTCGCCGAGCCAGTTCAGCGCATCGTCGGTGGTGACGAAGGTGCTGGCCGGCACACCGAAGAGCTTCTCGACATTCATCTTGCTGATTTTCTCGTATTGCGCGGCAGGCACCACGCTCGCCATGCCCATCATGTGGCGGCGGATGTCCTCGCCCCGCGCCTGCAGCCACTGTTTCGCACGCTGGGCGCTGCCTTCGGGATGGACCAGCGCGTCCGCGTCGGCGAACACGCGCAGCGAGGCAAAAGGCTCGCCGCGGTCGAGCCAGCGGTTCCAGTCCTCCGTGAAGGCGTTCATGCTCTCCAGCGTCTGCAGGCCGGATGAAATGCTGATGACCAGCGGCCACTGGCCGAGTTCGTGACGGATCATGGATAGCTCCTTGGTGAAGGTCGATCGAAGCCGCGCGCGCAGGCGCACGGGCACGAGTGCCGCGGGCATGGTGATGCGCCGCCTCAGGCGCGCGCCGGCAACGCGGCGGCGCGCGGCCTGACGCGCACGAGCAGCCCCGCCGCGAGAAGGCCGGCCACACCGGCGCAGGCCATGGCGGCGTGGAAGCCGCCCGCGAGCGCGCCGGCCAGCAAGGTGTGCGCCGTGTCCGCATCGAGCGAGGCCAGCGCGCCCAATTCATGCCGCGAGACGGCCGCGACGGCCGCCTGTTGCGCATCGCGAAGCCCAGCCTGTTCGAGCGCGGTGGCCAGCAATGCAGTCGCCCGCGTGCTCATCAGCGTGCCGAGCAGCGCGATGCCGATCAGCATGCCGGCCTGGCGCAGTGCGTTCATCGTGGCCGAGGCCATGCCCGAGCGCTGCGCGGGCACAGAGGCCATCACCGCCATGCTCGTGGACGGCACCGCCAGGCCCGTGCCCGCGCCGAGGAACAGGAACAGGAGCGCCAGCAGCACATAGGGCGTATCGGCCGAGAACAGCGTCAGCAGCAGCATCGAAGCGCCGATGAGCGCATAGCCCGCGACCATCAGCGTGTGCACGTCGAAGCGCCGCGCCAGCCGGCCGAACTGCGAGGCGATGAGGCCGGTCGCGACGAACTGCGGCACCAGCCGCCAGCCGGTGTCGCTGGGCGACCAGCCCTGCACCTGCTGCAGGAAGAGCGAGAAGAAGAACAGGCTCGCGTACGACGAGAAGCCGAGCACGAACGAGGCGAAATTGGTGGCCGAGAAGCGCGCATCGCGGAACAGCGCGAGCGGCAGCAGCGGCCGCTCCACGCGCGCCTCCACCATCAGGAACAGCGCAAGGCCGATGGCCGCTGCCACCAGTGCGGTCGCGGCACGGCCGGAACCCCAGCCGTATTCACCCGCCGCGATCAGCCCATAGGTCAGCGCACCAAGCCACACCACGCTGAGCACTTGCCCGAGCGGATCGAGCGCCGCGTGCTCGGGGTGCGAGCTCTCGCGGATGCCCCAGAGCCCGAGCCCCACGGTCAGCACGCCGATGGGCAGGTTGATGAGGAAGATGCTCTGCCAGCCCGCATGGTCCACCAGCAGCCCCCCGAGCATCGGCCCGAGGATCAGCGACAGCGCCGTGAACGACGACCAGCCGCCGATCACCCGGGCCCGGCTGGCGGGCTCCGGAAACGCATGCGCCAGCAACGACAACGCGCCCGGAATCATCAGCGCGCCGGCCACGCCCTGCACCGCGCGCCCGGCAAGCAGCGTGGAGAGGTTGCCGGCCATCGCGCACATCGCCGAGCCCAGCGTGAACACGACCACGCCGGCGAGCCAGGCGCGCTTGCGACCGTAGCGATCGCCGACCGGCCCCGCCGACAGGATGAAGGCCGAGAGGCACAGCGCGTAGATGTCGATCACCCACTGCAGGCCGGCCAGGTCGGTGGACAGCGCGCGCTGCAGCGTGGGCAGCGCGACATTGACGATGCTCACGTCGAGCGTGGCGATGAAGCTGCCGAGGTACACCGCCGCCACGAGCGCGATGCGGCGACGCGGATCGGTCGCAGCCGGATTCTGGGAATGCATGAACGCCTTCAAGTTCGTTGAAGAAGGCGCCGATACTGACTTCGAGTCAGTTAAAAGTCAACTCAGATGAGAATTACTCTTATTTGAAACGTGGATTTCAACCGAAGCCGACTCAGAGCTTCAACCCCCAGGTCGCCCGCGCGCCCAGCGCCAGCACCCCGCCCACGACCCAGAACACACCCGCGATCCCGATCAGCGCCCCCAGCGAGCCAAACAGCATCGGCATCGCCACGCTCGAGGCATTGATGGTCATCAGCCGCAGCCCCAGCGCCTCGCCGTGCCGCGCGTGCGGGGTGATCTGGTGGAGCATGCTCATCACCATCGGCTGCACCGCGCCGAGCGCGAAGCCGAGGATCACCGAGCACATGCCCATGGTCCAGGCCGAATCGAGCAGCGGGTAGACCGCGAACATCGCCGCCGTGACGATGGTGGAACTCAGGATCACGCTGCGCTCCGAAGCGCGTGAGGCGATGAGCGGCAGCACCACGCGAATGGCAGCCGCCGCGATGGCGAACGCGCCGAGGATCGAGCCGATCACCGAGGCGCTGATGCCGCGGTCGTGGCCCAGCACCGGCAGAACGAAGGCGTGCACATCCCAGCTCGACGACTGCAGCCAGTTCACGAACAGCAGGCGGCGGAACATCGGCTCGCGCAGCAGGTCCCAGGCCCGCGTCGGCACGGCGCCGGGTGTCGGCGCGGTGCGCGGCGGCTCGTAGGCGCCGCGTGCGAGCATCCAGCAGAGGATCGGCAGGAAAGCCATCGCCGCGAAGCAGACGCGGAACGCCAGCATGTCCGCGGGCGCGCGGCCGGCATGGTCGATCAGCATGCCGGCCAGGAAGGGGCCGACGAAATTGGCCACCGCAGGCGCGATGGCCAGCCAGCTGAACACACGCTTGAGCTGCGTCGCGTTGGTGGCCGAGCGGCCGACGTGCCGCTGCAAGGCGATAACGGTCGCGCCGGTCGCACCGCCGGTCAGCAGCGCCGCGATGCACATCACCGGAAAGATTGGAAAGACCAGCACCAGCCCGGCGCCGACCGAGGCCGCGATCACCGACCACCAGAGCGGCCGCTTGAATCCATGCCGGTCGGCGAAGCGCCCCGCCGGCAGCGCCAGGAACACCTGGGTCAGCGCGAACAGCGCGATCAGCACGCCGACCGCCGCGGCGCTGTAGCCCTGCTGCAGCGCCAGCAGCGGTGTGGCCAGGCGCATGCCGGCCATCGTGGCGTGCAGGCAGACCTGGGCGCCGATCACACGCAGCAGTTCGGAGCCTTTCACGGGGTGTCGTCGCCCTCGCTGTCGGCGGTGGGAGGGAGCAGCACCTGCGACTGGGCTTCAGGCAATGCCTCGACCTTGCGCAGCGCCAGGCGCATCTGCTTGGCGCGCGTGTCGGCCTTGTCGAGCGTGTCGGAGGCCTTGGCCACCTGCTCCTTGATGCGCGCGACCCATTCGCCATAGCGCTCGAACTCGGTCTTGACCGCGCCCAGCACCTTCCACACCTCGGAGGCCTGCTGCTCCAGCGCGAGCGTGCGAAAGCCCATGTGCAGGCTGTTGAGCATCGCGAGCAAGGTGGTCGGGCCGGCCAGCGTCACGCGGTGCTGGCGCTGGATGGCATCCATCAGGCCGGGGCGGCGCAGCACCTCGGCGTAGAGGCTTTCGACCGGCAGGAACAGGATCGCGAAATCGGTGGTGTGCGGCGCGGCGAGGTAGTTCTCGGCGATCGAGCGGGCTTCGAGGCGAATGCGCGCTTCGAGCGCCTTGGCCGCGAGCTCGGCGGCGGGCGCGTCGGCCCGCTCGTGCGCATCGATCAGCCGCTCGTAGTCGTCGCGCGGAAACTTCGCATCGATGGGCAACCAAACCGGCGCACCGTCGTCGCCACGCCCCGGAAAGCGGATCGCGAAATCGACGCGCTGGCCGCTGCGCGGCTTGGTCTCGATCTGCTTGGCGTACTGCTCGGGCGTGAGCACCTGCTCGAGCAACGCTTCGAGCTGCACTTCGCCGAACACGCCGCGCGTCTTCACGTTGGTCAGCACGCGCTGCAGGCTGCCGACGCCAACGGCCAGCGTCTGCATTTCGCCCAGGCCCTTGTGCACCTGCTCGAGCCGGTCGGCCACCTGCTTGAAGCTCTCGCCCAGCCGCGCCTCGAGCGTGCTCTGCAGCTTCTCGTCGACGGTCTTGCGCATCTCGTCGAGCTTGGCGGTGTTGCTCTGCTGCAGCTGTGCGAGCTGCGTTTCCATGGTCGTGCGCACTTCGGCCAGGCGGCGTGCATTCGATTCGCTCAGGCCCTGCAGCTGGGTGTTGAGCGTGTCGGCCAGCGACTTCTGCAGCGAGGCGAGCTGCAGCGAGAAGGCGTCGAGCTGCGCGTTCTGCGTGCGCGTGGCCTCGGCGCCCTGCTGCACCAGCGACTGCTGGAAGGTGGCGAAGGCCTGCGCGGTTTCCTGCCGCGTACCGCGCGAGTTTTCGCCGATCTCGCGGCGCAACTCGCGCTCGGTGCGCTCGTTGGCCGTGCCCATCGCGGCCAAGAGGCCCAGCACCTCGCTGTGATCGGGCTTGGGTTGCCGGCGCGCGAGCAGCCAGATCACCAGCACGAGCTGGACGACTGCGAGCGCGGCCAGCGCGAGAAGAATCAATTCCGTCAGTTCCAAGGCGGGTCGCTGCGTCCGGTGTTTACTTGGTGGCTGCCGGAACCGGCGTGACGGGCGTGAGCGGCCCCTTGCCGCTGAAGTACGCGATGAGGTTGTCCGCCGCGAGGTCGGCCATCGCACGGCGCGTGGGCACGGTCGCGCTCGCGATGTGCGGCGTGAGCACGACATTGGGCACGGTCAGCAGGTCGGGGTGGACCTTGGGCTCGCCCTCGAACACATCGAGGCCCGCTGCCGCGATGCGCTTCTCGCGCAGCGCCGCGGCCAGCGCGGCGTCGTCGACGATGCCGCCGCGCGCGATGTTCACCAGCGTGGCGGTCGGCTTCATCAGCGCGATCTCGGCGGCGCCGATGGTGTGGTGCGAAGCGGGCGAGTAAGGCACGACCAGCACGACGTGGTCGGCCGTCTTGAGCAGCTCTTCCTTGCTCACGTAGCTGGCCTTGCAGTCGGCTTCGAGCGTCGCATCGAGACGCGAGCGGTTGTGATAGATCACCTTCATGCCGAAGCCATGCGCGCCGCGCTTGGCGATGCCCTGCCCGATGCGGCCCATGCCGATGATGCCGAGCGTGGCGCCGTGGATGTCGGAGCCCGCGAACATGTCGTAACTCCACTTCTCCCACTTGCCCGCGCGCAGGAAATGCTCGCTCTCGGTGATGCGGCGCGCGGTTGCCATGAGCAGCGCGAAGCCGAAGTCGGCGGTGGTTTCGGTCAGCACGTCGGGCGCGTTGGTGCCGAGCACGCCGTGCGCGGCCATCGCATCGACGTCGAAGTTGTTGTAGCCGACGGCCATGTTGGCGCAGATCTTCAGGTCGGGGTTCGCGTCCAGCACCGCGGCGTCGATGCGTTCGCTGCCGGTGGTGAAGGCGCCCTGCTTGCCCTTGAGCTTGGCAATGAGTTGCTCTCTGCTCCAGCTCTCGTCGGACTGGTTCGACTCGACCTCGAAATGCTGCGACAGGCGTTCGATGGTCTCGGGAAAGATCGCGCGTGCGACCAGGATCTTGGGCTTGCTCATGATGTGTGCACTCAGCGGAAGAAGAGGAAGGTGGAAATGACGAACAGCGGAACCAGGATGGCCACGGACCACGCCATGTAGCCGAAGAAGCTGGGCATGCGCACGCCGCGGCTCTCGGCGATGGCCTTGACCATGAGATTGGGCGCGTTGCCGATGTAGGTGTTGGCGCCCATGAAGACGGCGCCGGCCGAGATGGCGGCGAGCGTGCTCGCGTACGTGGTCATGAGCGCCGCCGGATCGCCGCCCGCGGTGTTGAAGAACACGAGGTAGGTCGGCGCGTTGTCCAGGAACGAGCTCAGCACGCCGGTGGCCCAGAAGTACATCGCCGGATCGGGCTGGCCATCGGCGCGCGTCACGGCCGAGACGATGGCGCCGAACGGGCCCTGCGTGCCGGCCTTGAGCATCGCGATCACCGGGATGATCGTGAGGAAGATGCCGGCGAACAGCTTGGCCACCTCGGCCATCGGCTCCCATTCGAACTGGTTGTCGGCGTGCACCTTGGGCGCGGTGAGCTTGTACGAGACCAACGCGATCAGCAGCAACCCCACGTCGCGCACCAGCCCCGGAAGGCCCACCTCGGTGCCGAACACGTCGAAGCTGACCGGCGATTTCCAGAAGCCGCTGAGCAGCACCAGCGCGACCACGCCGCCCAGCAGCCAGAAGTTGGCGGCGCCGTCGAAGCCCAGGCGCTGCGTCTCGGGCGTCGTCGGCGTCGGATCGACGGGAAGCACGCCTTCCTTGCGGTAGTAGTGGCGGTCGATGGCATAGAACAGCGCCAGCAGCACGGCCAGGATGAAGAGCGTTTCGAAGAGGATGTTCTGCGCGGTCCAGAAGAAGCCCACGCCCTTGAGGAAGCCAAGGAACAGTGGCGGATCGCCCAGCGGCGTGAGCGCGCCGCCCGCGTTCGAGACGATGAAGATGAAGAACACGATCACATGCACCTTGTGCACGCGGTCGTCGTTGGCGCGGATCAGCGGCCGGATCAGCAGCATCGAAGCGCCGGTGGTCCCCATGAAGCTCGCGAGCACCGCGCCGATCGCCAGGATCGCCGTGTTGAGCCCGGGCGCGCCGCGCAGGTTGCCGCGGATGTGAATGCCGCCCGCCACGGTGAAGAGCGCCGTCAGCAGGATGATGAACGGGATGTACTCGGCCACCAGCGCATGCACCAGCTGCACGCCCGCCAGGCTCGCGCCGTAGATGGCGGCAAAGGGCAGCAGGAAGGCCAGCGCCCAGGCCGCGGATATCTTGCCGTAGTGGTGGTGCCAAAAAGACGGGGCCAGCAGCGGCAGCAGCGCGATCGACAGCAGGATGCCGGCGAACGGCACGCCCCAGAGCGGCGAGAGCTGGGCACCGTCGAAATCGGCGGCCGTTGCAAAACCCGGCGCGATCAGCAGGAGCAGAAAGGCGAGGCCGGGGGCTACCCTCATGCCTCGATCTCGAACACCTGGCGCAGGTAGGCCAGGTATTTTTCGTCCTCGCACATGTTCTTGGACGGCGTGTCCGACAGCTTGGCCACCGGCTGGCCGTTGCAGTTGATCATCTTGATGACGATCTGCAGCGGCTCGTAGCCCAGGTCGTTGGTGAGGTTGGTGCCGATGCCGAAGGCCAGTTGGCAGCGGCCGCGGAACTGCTGGTAGAGCTCGATGGTGCGCGGCACCGTGAGGCCGTCGCTGAAGATCAGCGTCTTGGTGAGCGGATCGACCCTGTTGGCCACGTAGTGCGCCAGCATGCGCTCGCCCCACTGGAACGGGTCGCCGCTGTCGTGGCGGGCGCCGTCGAAGAGCTTGCAGAAGTACAGGTCGAAGTCACGCAGGAACGCGCTCATGCCGTACACGTCGGACAGCGCGATGCCCAGGTCGCCGCGGTATTCGCGCGCCCAGCTCTCGAAGCCGAAGATCTGGCTGTCGCGCAGCCGCGGACCGAGCGCCTGGCAGGCCTGCAGGTATTCGTGCGCCATGGTGCCCAGCGGAATCAGGCCCAGCTTCATGGCGTACAGCACGTTGCTGGTGCCTGCGAGCTGCGGCAGGCGGGCGCCGGGCCTGGCCTGCGTCGGCGGCGGCGTGACGGCACCGAGGCGCGAGTTCAGGGTGCGCAGCACCTCCTCGTGCCAGTCCTTCGAGAAGCGGCGGCGCGTGCCGTAGTCGGCGATCTTGAGGTCGGCGAGGCCCGCGTCCTGCAGCTGGGCGATCTTGGTCTCGAGGCGGCGGCGGCCTTCCTCGATGTCGGGTTTCTTCTGCGTGTTGCGGAAGTAGACCTCGTTGACGATGGCCAGCACCGGGATCTCGAACAGGATGGTGTGCAGCCACGGCCCCTGGATGCGGATCTCGAGCTCGCCCGAGGGCTGGGGAATGATGTTGATGTACTTCTCGTTGAGCCGGAAGAGGCCCAGGAAGTCGACGAAGTCGCTCTTGATGAAGCGCATGGACCGCAGGTAGGCCAGTTCGGCATCGCGGAACTGCAGCGAGCAGAGGCTGCGCACCTCGTCGCGGATCTGGCCCGCGAACTGCGCCAGGTCGACGCCGGGGTTGCGGCACTTGAAGCGGTACTCGACCCGGGCACCCGGGAAGTGGTGCAGGACGACCTGCATCATCGTGAACTTGTAGAGGTCGGTGTCGAGCAGGCTGTGGATGATCATGGTCGTCGTCGGTGCGCGGTGTCTCAAACTTTTCGGCGTCCGCTCGATTATCACGGGCAGCGTCGGCCTCTGCCTACGGGGGCTGCACAGCACGTCCTACCGGCAGGGCGAATCGCTCACGAGACATTGATTTCACGGCGGCAACAGAGCCCGCCGAATCAACCTCTCAAGGAGATTCGCAATGAACAAGGACACCATCGAAGGCAACTGGAAACAGCTCAAGGGCAAGGTCAAGGAGCAATGGGGCAAGCTGACCGACGACGACTTCGACGTCATCGCCGGCAAGCGCGACCAACTGCTCGGCCGCATCCAGGAACGCCACGGCATCAGCCGCGACGAAGCCGAGAAACAGGTCAAGGACTGGGAATCGCGCGACGGCCGCACGGCCGATGCGCTCTGGTTCGAAAAGTCCTGATCAAGACCTGATCAGCAGCAAGTCCGCGGGCCTTTCCCGCGGCACCACCGAATTCAATCACCTCGAAGGAAAACTCCAATGAAAAAACATCTGCTCATGCTCGCCCTCGCCTCCACCTGCTTCGTCGCCACGCAAGCCAGCGCGATGACCGGTGACGAACACAAGGTCGCGAAGGAAAAGATCGAGGCCGACTACAAGGTCGCCAAGGCTCAGTGCGACACGATGAAGGACAACGCCAAGGACGTCTGCCAGAAGGAAGCCAAGGGCAAGGAAGACGTGGCCAAGGCCGAACTCGAACAGCAGTACAAGCCTAGCGATAGCAATGCCCGCAAGGTTGCCGAAGAGAAGGTGAAGGCCACCTACGAAGTCGCGAAGGAAAAGTGCGACGACCAGAAGGGTGCCGAGAAGGATGCCTGCGTGAAGCAGGCCAAGGCTGACGAAGCCCAGGGCAAGGCCGACATCAAGGCCATGAAGAAGTAAGCAGCTTCTGTCTGCTCAGTTGATCGGCCATCGATCGGCTGTACGACAAAAGATCACGGCGCCCTCGGGCGCCGTTTTTCGTTGGGAGGTCAGGGCTTCAGCGAATCGACCACGCGCTGCAACGCTTCGGGCAAAGGCACCGGGCGCTGTGTTTCACGGTCCACATAGACATGCACGAAGTGACCTTGCGCGGCCGCGGTGTCGGCGCCCTCGGCGAACAGCGCGATTTCATAGCGCACGCTCGAGCGCCCTGCCTGGGCCACGCGGATGCCTGCTTCGACCGTCTGCGGGAACGCGATCGGCGCGAAGTAGTTGCATTGGGTCTCGACCACGAAGCCGATGGTCTTGCCGTGATGGATGTCGAGCGCGCCCCGTTCGATGAGAAGAGCATTCACCGCCGTATCGAACCAGCTGTAGTAGACGACGTTGTTGACGTGGCCGTACATGTCGTTGTCGGCCCAGCGCGTCGGGATGCTGCGGAACGCGCGGTAGCTGCTGCGGGAATTCGGCGTGGGTTTGGCGGCGGAGGAGCTCATCGCGCGGCATTTTGCCAGCGGCGCCAGTACTCGAAGGCCACGCGGAAGGTGCCCAGTTGCACCTGCACGGTCTCCGCGATGTCGCTGGCGTAGCCGCCGGCCATGGCGAAGGCCACGGGGATGCGGCGCTGCCAGGTCCAGTCGAACACGCGGCGGTCTCGCGCCTCCAGGCCGTCGAAGCTGAGCTTGAGGCGGCCGAGGCGGTCGCGCTCGAAGGGGTCGGCGCCGGCGAGGTAGATCACGAGGCCGGGGGAGAAGCGGCGGTCGAGCTCGTCCAGGGCGTGCTCCAGCGCGGTGAGGTAGTCGGCGTCGCCGCAGCCGTCGGGCAGTTCGACGTCCAGATCGCTGGCCTCCTTGCGGAACGGGAAGTTCTTCTGGCCGTGCATCGAGAGCGTGAAGACGCTCGGGTCGTTGCGAAAGATGCTGGCGGTGCCGTTGCCCTGGTGGACGTCGAGGTCGATCACCGCGACCTTGAGCTGCCGACCGCTGCGGCCGTGTTCCGCCTGCATCAACCGGGCCGCCACGGCCGCGTCGTTGAAGACGCAGAAGCCGCCGCCCTTGTCGGCATAGGCATGGTGCGTGCCGCCCGCCATGTTCGCCGCGATGCCGCCGGCGAATGCGGCCCGGCAGGCGGCGATGGTGGCGCCCGTGGATCGGCGCGAGCGCTCGACCATCGCCTCGCTCCAGGGAAAACCGATCTCGCGCATCGCCTGCGGGCTCACGCTGCCGTCGCTGATGGCGGCGATCCACTGCGGGGTGTGGGCCAGCGCGAGTTCGCCGTCGCTGGCGCGGGGCGCCTGGTCCATCTCGACGGCGGGCAGGTGCTCCTCCAGGCGGTCGCGCAGCAAGGCGTAGCGCGACATGGGAAAGCGATGCCCCGGCGGCAGGGGCAACACGAACTGGCCGGAATAGAAGGCGCGCATGCCCCGCATTCTGCGATGCGGGTCCGATTTAGAAAGCGACCTCTAGATTGCTGCACAGCAGCAAAAACCCCTTGATCGCAAACGTCAGCTGCCTATACTTGAGGCCATGCTGCACCGCAACAAAGACGACGAGGCGCAGCGCAACGTGAATAGCCCACCATCCCTTCTGGAGATCCCAAATGGCCCTGACCGCTGACCAAATCCTCGCCGCCCAAAAAGCAAACCTCGAAACCCTGTTCGGCCTGACCACCAAGGCTTTCGAAGGCGTCGAAAAGCTCGTCGAACTGAACGTGACCGCTTCGAAGGCTGCCCTGGCCGAAGCCGCCGGCACCGCCCAAGCTGCCCTGAACGTCAAGGACGCGCAAGAACTGCTGACGCTGCAAGCCAGCCTGTTCCAGCCCCTGGCCGAAAAGACCGCCGCCTACAGCCGTCACCTGTATGACATCGCCCAAGGCACCGGCGCAGAATTCTCCAAGGCTTTCGAAGCCAAGGCCTCTGAAGCCCAGCAAGCCTTCGTCGGCCTGGTCGACAGCGCTTCCAAGAACGCTCCCGCCGGTTCGGAAACCGCCGTTGCCGTCCTGAAGAGCGCCGTGGCTGCCGCCAACAACGCATTCGAATCGGTCCAGAAGGCTGTCAAGCAAGCCTCCGACGTCGCCGAAGCCAACTTCAACGCCGTGTCGACGCAAGCCGTCGCCGCTGCCAAGACGGCCACCGCTTCGCGCAAGCGCTAAGCACTGACCACCACCAGTTGTCTCCTTGGGTCCTCACGGATCCAATTCAGGGCCTCATCCTCGGATGAGGCCTTTTTTTTGGAGCATTTGTTGCTCGCCCCCAGGCTTCGCGCACTTCGTGTCGCTTCTCCTTCCCCCTACCGGGGGCAACACCAGCGGCCCGGCAAAGCCGGTTCCGCGGTGTTTCTCGCCGTTCGGGTGTCTTCGATAATGCATGCCTTATTTCAGGAGACTTTTCATGCAGATCGACGGCAAGGTTTTTATCGTGACCGGTGGCGCTTCGGGCCTCGGCGAAGGCGCGGCGCGCATGCTGGCCGCGAACGGCGGCAAGGTGGTGATCGCCGACATGCAGGCTGAAAAAGGCGAAGCCGTCGCCAAGGACATCGGCGGCGTGTTCGTCAAGTGCGACGTGAGCCAGGAAGCCGACGGCCAGGCGGTCGTTGCCGCGGCCACGAAGCTCGGCAAGCTGGTCGGCCTCGTCAACTGCGCCGGCATCGCGCCGGCCGAGAAGACCGTGGGCAAGAACGGCCCCCACGCTCTGGCCGTATTCAGCAAGACCGTCACGGTCAACCTGATCGGCAGTTTCAACATGATTCGCCTCGCGGCCGACGCGATGAGCAAGAACGAGCCCGAAGCCACCGGCGAACGCGGCGTGCTGATCTCCACCGCCTCGGTCGCAGCCTACGACGGCCAGATCGGCCAGGCCGCCTACAGCGCCTCGAAGGGCGGCGTGGTCGGCATGACCCTGCCCATCGCCCGCGACCTGGCGCGCAACGGCATCCGCAACATGACCATCGCCCCCGGCATCTTCGGCACGCCCATGCTCTTCGGCATGCCGCAGGAAGTGCAGGACGCGCTGGCCGCCAGCGTGCCCTTCCCCTCGCGCCTGGGCACGCCCGAGGACTACGCCAAGCTCGCCAGGCACATCATCGAGAACGACATGCTCAACGGCGAGGTGATTCGCCTGGACGGAGCGATTCGACTCCCTCCGCGCTGACACCGGGAGCCGCAGGCGGCACAGCGGTGCTGCCGGTGCGGTCCAGCCGCTCGTACTGGGCGATCACCTGCGCGCCCAGCAGCACGAGCGTGGCGGCGATCTCCAGGCTCAGCAGCACCACGATCGCCGTGGTGAGCGAGCCGTAGACCACGTTGACCTGCGACAAGGTCGAGAAGTACCAGATCAGCACCCGCCGCGTCGCCTCCCACAGCAGCGCGGCGGTCACGCCGCCCAGCAGCGCGTGGCGCAGCGACATCCGGCCGGCCGGCATCACGAGGTAGAGCGAGGTCAGCATGAAGATCTCCCCGCCCAGCCCCAGCAGGTACAGCAGCAACCCCGACACGCCCGAGAGCGACCAGCTGCGCCCCAGCAGGTCGACGCTTTCCTGCCCCACCAGCTGGAGCGCGCCCGACACCAGCGTGACCAGCAGCAGACCCACGCACAGGCAAAGGATGTAGACGTAAGGCATCGCCACCGAGACCAGGAAGTGGCGCTTGTGGTCGGCCTTGCGGTGGTGAAAGATCACCGCCATGGCGCTCTCGAGGATGCTGAAGGCCAGCGAGCTGAAGAAGATCATCGTCACCAGCAGCACCGGGCCCATCACGTCGCGATGGTCCAGAAAGCTCGACAGCTCCGCCACGATGGCCTTCGACTGCCCCGGCAGCAGCCACTCGAGGTACCGGCCGATGGTGCGCAGCAGCTCGGCCTGTTCGATGATGTGCGACATCGCGATCACGCTCACGATCAGGAGCGGCACGATGGACAGCAGCGCGTAATACGCCACCGCCCCCGCGAGCAGCAGTCCCTGGTTGGCGCGAAAGGCCTTCAGCGCGTCCCAGATGAATCGGAGCGGATGCCGCAGCAGCGGCGCGGCGTGTTGCAATGGGTTGGTCGTCATGCGTTGAGGAATCCGGATCGCATTCAGTATGCCGTCCCACCGCAATGGGCCGGCTGCTTGCGTATGATTTGCCGCTCTTCGCCTACATGACCATCCCCGCTTCATTCATCCAGGAACTCATCGCGCGCGCCGATGTGGTCGAGATCGTCGGCCGCTATGTGCAGCTCAAGAAGGCCGGCGCCAATTTCATGGGGCTGTGCCCCTTTCACGGCGAGAAATCCCCCTCTTTTTCCGTCAGCCCGACCAAGCAGTTCTATCACTGCTTCGGCTGCGGGGTGCATGGCAACGCCATCGGTTTTCTCATGGAGCACGCGGGCATGGGCTTCGTCGAGGCGGTGCACGACCTGGCCGGCCAGTACGGTCTGCAGGTGCCCGAGGACGACGCCTCCCCCGCCGAACGCGCCCGCGCCGCCAGCCAGCGCCAGAAGCAGGCCACGCTGACCGACGTGCTCGAGAAGGCGGGCGAGTCGTACCGCAAGTCGCTGCGGCAGGCGCCCGGCGCCATCGAATACCTCAAGGGCCGGGGCGTTTCGGGCGAAGTGGCCAAGCAGTTCGGTATCGGCTATGCGCCCGCGGGCTGGCGAGCCCTCGCCAGCGTGTTCCCCGACTACGACGATCCGCTGCTCGCCGAGAGCGGCCTGGTGATCGTCAACACCGAAGACGGCCAGCTCGAGGCGAGCGAAGCCAAGCGCTACGACCGCTTCCGCGACCGCGTGATGTTCCCCATCCGCAACGTCAAGGGCGAGTGCATCGGCTTCGGCGGGCGTGTGCTCGGCGACGAGAAACCCAAGTACCTGAACTCGCCGGAAACGCCCGTGTTCAGCAAGGGCCGCGAGCTCTACGGCCTCTACGAGGCGCGTGCCGCCTTCCGCGACCGCGGCTATGCGCTGGTCACCGAGGGCTACATGGACGTGGTCGCCCTCGCCCAGCTGGGCTTTCCGAACGCGGTGGCCACGCTCGGCACCGCCTGCACGACCGAGCATGTGCAGAAGCTCTTCCGCTTTACCGAGTCGGTGGTCTTCAGCTTCGACGGCGATGCCGCCGGCCGCCGCGCCGCACGCAAGGCCCTGGACGGCGCCCTGCCCTATGCCACCGACGTGCGCAGCATCAAGTTCTTGTTCCTGCCGGCCGAGCACGACCCCGACAGCTTCATACGCGAACACGGCGCGGACGCCTTCGCCCGCTTCGTGACCGAGGCCACGCCGCTGTCGCGCTTCATGCTCGAGGCCGCCCGCGAAGGCTGCGACCTGACCACCGCCGAAGGCCGCGCCCACATGACCAGCAACGTGCGCCCGCTCTGGAGCGCCATGCCGGACGGCGCGCTCAAGCGCCAACTGCTGAGCGAGATCGCCACGCTGGTGCAGCTCGATGCAGCGGCGCTCTCGGATCTCTGGGCCTCCACGCCCGGTCCGCGCAAGGCGGCGGCCCCGCCTGCACCGCGCTACAGCGAATCGAGTGGCGACGGCGGGGACTACCCGGACATGCCGCCGCCCATGGAATACGAAGCGCCGCGCTATGAAACCGATAGCAAGCCGCGCAAGTTCGTCAAGGGCAAGCGCTGGGGCGGCAAGTTCGAAGAGCCCATCGAGCCGTTGCGCGGACGCGGCAAGCCGCCAAGCCGGCCCGACGTGGCGGTGCGGCTGCTGCTCTCGAACATGGCGCAGTGGGATGCCCTCTCGCACGAGCTGCATCTCATGCTGTGTGATCTGCCCGGCACGCACGGAGCGCTCTTCACCTGGCTCGACAGCCAGTTGCACGAGCACGGCGTGCAACCCTGGGCGGCGTTGCGCGAAGGCATGCGCGGGCTGGATTTCGAAGCACTGGCCGAGCGCCTCATGAACGTTGCCGACGCCGCCCCGGTCCCCGAGGGCGAGGAAGAACAGCATCTCGCCGACGCCGCCAAGGAGCTTTCGAGCGTGCTCGACTTCATGCTGGACGATCGCCTCAAGGCCCAGCAGAGCGAGGCCATCGCCGCGGTCGGAAAAGACCCGAAAGCGCTGGAGCGCTACAAGGCGCTCGAAGCGCGGCGGTTGGAATTGCGCAACCGCCTGAGTCCGCGCGGTTCAGAAACTGCTTGAAATTTGTGCAATACGCTATAATGTAGGGCTTCGCAACTGGCGAAATCAGACAAGAGCGACAGCAGCACCTCCGGGCCGACCCCTAGCGCAACGCACTCCAACGGTAAATTCCGGCGGAAAGGGTCAATAACCGCAAGGACTGCACACCAAATGTTCGCCCGACATCTTGTCTGCTGAGGAATTAATTCCTCTTTCCCAATTGTTTTATGTCCGTGCCTGTGCGCGGGCTGTGGTGGCGCTGCCCGAATGGCAGTGCGCCAGTGATTTCCGCTTGTCCATTCTTGTCGTAACGAGGTCGTATGCCCAGTTCAAAGAAGCCTGCTATTTCACTTGCCAAGAGCGTCGCCAAAAAGCCTGTCGCAGAGAAACCGTTGAAAGCCGGCACAACGCCGGCATCTAAAACGGGTGCCGCCGCGTCCAAATCGGCGCCCGCAACGAAAGTGAAAACCGTGCCCACGAAAACGACCTCCCTCGACGATCCCAAGAAAGTCGCCGCTCCCGCCGCCAAAAAAGTCGGCCGTCCCCCCAAGGCTGCCGGTGCCGCCGCACCTGCCACCGGCGCCAAGCGCGGCCGCAAGCCCAAGGCCGGCAATGACGCGCCCGAGAGCGACGTCGACCTGTCGGACATCGAGGAAGACCTGGCCGGCGACGAGCCGGCGGTCGCCACGACCACCGAAGAAAAGGTCAAGCCGCTGCGCATGAAGATCAGCAAGGCGAAGGAACGCGCCTTGATGAAGGAGTTCGGCCTCGACGAGACCGTGCTCTCCGAAGAAGACCTGGCCAAGCGCCGCTCGCGCCTGAAGACCCTGATCACGCTGGGCAAGACCCGCGGCTACCTCACGCACGGCGAAATCTCCGACCACCTGCCCGACAAGCTGGTCGACGCCGAGACCATGGAAGTCGTGGTCACCATGCTCAACGACATGGGCGTGGCGGTGTACGAGCAGACGCCCGACGCCGAGACCCTGCTGCTGAACAACACCGCGCCCACCGCCACCACGGTGGAAGAAGCCGAGGAAGAAGCCGAAGCGGCCCTGTCCACGGTGGACAGCGAATTCGGCCGCACCACCGACCCGGTCCGCATGTACATGCGCGAAATGGGCACGGTCGAGCTGCTGACCCGCGAAGGCGAAATCGAAATCGCCAAGCGCATCGAAGGCGGCCTGATGGCCATGATGGAAGCCATCTCGGCCTCCCCCGCCACCATCGCCGAAATCCTGCGCCTGGCCGCTGAAATCCGCGAAGGCAAAGTCGTCATCTCCACCATCGTGGACGGCTTCTCGAACCCCAACGAGGCCGACGACTACGTGGCCGAAGAAGACTTCGACGAATTCGACGAGGAAGACGACGACGACGGCAAGGGCGGCTCCAAGGCCCTCACCAAGAAGCTCGAGGAACTCAAGCGCGAAGCGCTCGATCGCTTCGACCGCATCGCCGGCCTGTTCGAGAAGGTCCACAAGATCTACGACAAGGAAGGCTACGGCACGCCCGCGTACGTCAAGGCCCAGGAGGCCCTGTCCGAAGAGCTGATGACCATCCGCTTCACGGCCAAGACCATCGAGAAGCTGTGCGACCTGGTGCGCACGCAGGTGGACGACGTTCGCAAGAAGGAACGCGAACTGCGCCGCATCATCGTGGACAAGTGCGGCTTCCCGCAGGACGAGTTCATCCGCGACTTCAGCGGCTACGACAAGAACGGCAACCGCATCGCGTCGAACCTGCTGAACCTCAAGTGGGTCGAGAAGCAGGCCGCCGCCGGCAAGCCCTGGAGCGCCGTGCTCGCGCGCAACATTCCGCCGGTGCAGGAACTGCAGCAGCGCCTGACCGACATCCAGTCGCGCGTGGTGGTGCCGCTCACGCAGCTCAAGGACATCAACAAGCGCATGAACGAAGGCGAATCGTCTTCGCGCGATGCCAAGAAGGAAATGATCGAGGCCAACCTGCGTCTCGTGATCTCGATCGCCAAGAAGTACACCAACCGCGGCCTGCAGTTCCTCGACCTGATCCAGGAAGGCAACATCGGCCTGATGAAGGCGGTGGACAAGTTCGAATACCGTCGCGGCTACAAATTCTCGACGTATGCGACGTGGTGGATTCGCCAGGCGATCACCCGCTCGATCGCCGACCAGGCGCGCACCATCCGCATCCCGGTGCACATGATCGAGACGATCAACAAGATGAACCGCATCTCGCGCCAGCATCTGCAGGAGTTCGGCTTCGAGCCCGACGCCGGCATCCTGGCCGCCAAGATGGAGATCCCGGAAGACAAGATCCGCAAGATCATGAAGATCGCGAAAGAGCCGATCTCGATGGAAACCCCCATCGGCGACGACGACGATTCGCACCTGGGCGACTTCATCGAGGACAGCAGCAACACGGCCCCGATCGAGGCCGCGATGCAGGCGGGTCTTCGCGACGTGGTCAAGGACATCCTCGACTCGCTCACGCCGCGCGAAGCCAAGGTGCTGCGCATGCGCTTCGGCATCGAGATGTCGACCGACCACACGCTGGAAGAAGTCGGCAAGCAGTTCGACGTGACCCGCGAGCGCATCCGCCAGATCGAGGCGAAGGCGCTGCGCAAGCTCAAGCACCCGTCGCGTTCGGACAAGCTGCGCAGCTTCATCGACACGCTCTGAGCCCAGGGCTCTGTCCGGCACCCGTGCCGGACAGGCTCAAAAAAAGGCCCGGAACCGCACTCGCGGTCCCGGGCCTTTTTCTTTGGCCTGTGCGTCGATCTTCCTCAGAGCGCCGCGAGCCCTTCTACCAGCGCTTCCCGATCCAGCTTCCGCTGCTCGCCGCGCGACCACGAAAAGATGTCGTAGCCGTTGCTGTAGAGCACCGTGCCGTCCGGTGCGAGATCGAAGTGCGCCACATGCGAGGCAACCACGCGCGGGCTCGCGCGGCGGCCTTCCTGGGCGATCAGCTGCCACGAGCCGGGCACCAGGTTGCCCGCGTACTGCGGGTCGCTCCGCACCTTCGACAGCTCGATCATCCGGCCGTGCAGCCACAGCTTGCCCAGGTCCTGGTCGAGCTCGGGTGCGCGCGGGCCGCCGGCCGAGCGCAGCGGCTCCTTGCCATAGATCATCGAGAAGAAGTTGAGATAGCCGAAGACCGCCTTGCCCAGGCGCAGCGGCATCATCAGCGTGTCCTTGATCGCGCCGCCTGCGCGCTCGTGCGCGGGCTTTTCCACCGGGCGGCGGATCGCGTAGAGCGTGCCGTCGGCCGCAATGCGCGGGACGATGTAGTCCCATTCGGGATCGTCGAGCAGGCTGTCCATCTGGGCGCTCTTGTAGTCGAGCCAGTTCACCGTCGAATGCGCCATCGCGACGACGACGCCGTTCTCGGGGTGTCGCGCCACGCCGCACGTCTGGTAGACCAGCGTGGAGGGCGCGCCCGGCATCGCGGCCGGCGCGGCGTCCACCGCGTCGCCGCCGGTGACCGCCCCCTTGGCGTTGCCCTCCTCGTCGAACACCTCCAGCTGCGCGGTTCCGTCGGGTTGCCCCACGGCCAGCACCACGTGGCGGGTCTCTGGCACGTAGGTCATGCCGAGGATCGGCGTGTGCTGCCGGTGGAAGAGCCGGATCTCGCGCTTCTCGTCGAGCTCGTAGCGGAACAGGCCGATGCTGCGCCCCACGCTCAGCACGTAGTAGATGGTGCGCGGCCCGCTACGGCAGACGTGCTGGAAGCGCGCCGGCGCCATCGCGCCGCCCGGCCCGCCGCGGCCCCACAGCGCGGCACCCGAGAGCATGCCCTTGGATTCCTCGCGCTCGGCGTGCTTCCAGGAGGTGGTGCGGCGGCTGTTGGCCTCGCGCTGGATCAGTTCGCGCGCGAACGGCGATTCGATCTGCACCGGCGCGGCTTCGCCACCGCGCAGCCACAGCTCGCCGCGGGTGATCGACAGAAACTCCTGGCTCATTCCTCGTCCCTTCCTGTTTCTTCAATGCACGCAGGCGCGCAGTTTAGTGGGCGGGCGGCTCCGGCGACCGCCCGGCGCGTCTGCTACCCTCGCACTCTTTCGGTGCGGACCTCGCGCGCCCTTTTCCTCTCCCATCCCAAGCCATGAATCCCGACGCCGACAAACTCTGGCAGGCCCCGCGTTGGGCGCTGGCCGTCCTGCTCGCGGTGCTCGGCATGCTCGGGCCGTTCTCCATCGACACCTATATCCCGGCCTTCTCGGGCATCGCACGCTCCATCGGCGCGACGCCCGCCGAGATGCAGCAGACGCTTTCGGCCTACCTCTTCGGCTTCGCGTTCATGAACCTGTTCCACGGTGCGCTGTCGGACAGCTTCGGCCGCCGGCCCGTGGTGCTGTGGGGCCTTGCAGTATTCACCATCGCCTCGCTCGGCTGCGCGCTGTCGCAGAACATCACGCAGCTCGTGCTGTTCCGCGGGCTGCAGGGTTTGTCGACCGGCGCAGGCATCGTGGTCTCGCGCGCGGTGATCCGCGACATGTTCCCGCCCGCCGAGGCGCAGCGGGTGATGAGCCAGGTCACGATCTACTTCGGCGTCGCGCCGGCCATCGCGCCGATCATCGGCGGCTTCCTGTTCGTGCATGCGGGCTGGCACGCGGTGTTCTGGTTCCTCGTGGCCGTGGGCGTGGTGCTGTTCGTGGCCAACTACAAGCTGCTGCCCGAGACGCTGCATCCCTCGCACCGCCAGTCGTTCCACGGGCGGCACCTGATGCGCGGCTACTGGGACCTGTGCTCCGACCCGCGCTTCCTGCTGCTCGCGCTCGCGAGCGGCGTGCCCTTCAACGGCATGTTCCTCTACGTGCTGGCCGCGCCCGCGTTCCTGGGCGACCACCTCGCGCTGCAGCCGCAGCAGTTCTTCTGGTTCTTCCTTTTGACCATCGGCGGCATCATGCTCGGCGCGCGCGCGAGCGGCCGCATGGCCGGCAAGGTCACGCCCAAGCGGCAGATCCGCGACGGCTTCCTCATCATGCTGGTCACCTCGGTGGTCAACGTGGTGGCCAACTTCTTCTTCGATGCGCACGTGGCCTGGGCGCTGTGGCCGCTCGCGGTGTTCGCCTTCGGCTGGGCGCTGATGGTGCCGGTGGTCACGCTGCTCGTACTCGACCTGCACCCCGAGCGCCGCGGCATGGCCTCGTCGCTGCAGGCGGTGATCGGCTCCACCGCCAACGGCGTCGTCGCCGGCGCGATCGCACCGCTGGTGATGCATTCCACGCTGGCTCTCGCGGTCACCTCCACGCTGATGCTGGGCATCGGCCTGGTCGCCTGGGTCTGGCTGCATGGCCGCTGGCCCGAGATCGGGCGCAGCCTCGCCAACGAAACCTGAAAGGAGCCGCGCGATGCGGTTCTCCGCGTTCCTCGTCTACGCACGCACCTGGCTGCCGGGCCGCACCACCGTCGACATGCGGGAGCGGCTGCGCGCTGTGTGCGGCGCGGCCATCGGGCTCCTGATCACCGCTCTGCTGTGCCGTTGGCTGGCCGGCCCGCTGGAAAGCACCGTCTGGCTGATCGCGCCGTTGGGCGCTACTGCGGTGCTGGTGTTCGCCGTGCCGTCGAGCCCGCTCGCGCAGCCCTGGTCGGTCATCGGCGGCAACACACTCTCGGCACTGGTCGGCATCGCCTGCGCGAACTGGATTCCCGACCCCGCCGTGGGTGCCGCCGTGGCGGTCGCCGCCGCCATCGGGGTGATGTTCGCCACGCGCTGCCTGCATCCGCCGGGCGGCGCGGCGGCCTTGCTGGCGGTGCTCACCCACACCACGCATTTCTCATCGGCCTTGTTTCCCGCCCTCACGAACTCGGTGCTGATGGTGCTCGCCGGTGTGATCTACAACTCGCTCACCGGCCGGCGCTATCCGCATGTACAGGTGGCGCAGCCGCCGCGCGCGGACGCCCGCTTCAGCCAGGCCGACATCGAAGCGGTGCTCGCCCGCTACAACCAGGTGCTGGACATCAGCCGCGACGACCTCGAATCGCTGATCCAGCAGACCGCGCTCGAGTCGTACAAGCGGCGCCTGGGCACGCTCGATTGCGGCGACATCATGTCGCCCACCCCTGTCTCGGTGGAGTTCGGGACGCCCCTGCAGGAGGCCTGGGCGCTGATGCACGAGAAGCGCATCAAGGCGCTGCCGGTCACCGACCGCACGCGCCGCGTGGTGGGCATCGTCACGCAGGCCGACTTCTTCCGCCAGCTCGACCTGCAGAACCACGAGGGCATCGCGGGCCGGCTGCGCGATCTGATCCGCGCCACGCGCACCGTGGTGTCGAACAAGCCCGAGGTGGTCGGCCAGATCATGACGCGCCAGGTGCGCGTGGCCAGTGCCGACCGGCCGGTGGTCGACCTCGTGCCGCTTTTCTCCGAAGGCGGCCACCACCATATCCCCATCATCGATGGTGAGAAGCGCCTCACCGGCATGATCACCCAGTCGGATTTCGTGCGCGCCCTCTACCGTGCCGTGCGGCCGGAGAACTGAAACCCCTTTTGTCTTCACAAGGAGCGCGAATGGCCTGGGTCTTATTGCTGGTGGCGGGTCTGCTTGAAATGGGATGGGCCATCGGCCTCAAGTACACCGAAGGATTCACGAAGTTCTGGCCCTCGGTCGGCACCGCCATCTCGATGGTGCTCAGTGTGGTGCTGCTGGGCTGGGCGATGCGCTCGCTGCCCGTGGGCACGGCCTATGCGGTGTGGACCGGCATCGGCGCGGTGGGCACGGTGATCCTGGGCATCGTGCTGTTCCATGAGCCGGCCAATGCGGCGCGGCTGGCCTGCGTAGGGTTGATCGTCGCAGGCATCCTCGGGCTCAAGCTCACGAGCCCGGCCTGATTCACCTGGCTGGCTACTCCAGCACCACGTTCGCCTTCTTCACGAGCGCCGCATAGCGCGCGGCCTCGGTGCGGAAGTAGCTCGCGGCCTCGTCGGACGAGCTGGGCTTGATGACATTGCCCTGCTTGTCCATGGCCTCGCGCACCTCGGCGCTGGTGTAGGCCGCCACCACGGCGTCGTGCACGCGCTTGATGTCGGCCGCCTGCATCTTCGGCGGGCCGATCACCGCGAACCAGCCTTCGACCGCGTAGTTCGGCAGCCCCTGCTCCGCAATCGTCGGAATGTCCGGCGCGGCCGGCGAGCGGGCCGGCCCGCACACGCCGATGGCGCGCAGCGCGCCGCTCTTGATGTGCTGCTGCACCGCAGGCAGCGCGACCACGCCGATCTCGACCTGCCCCGCCATCATGTCGGTCACCATCGGGCCGGTGCCCTTGTAGGGAATGTGCCGCGCCTTCACGCCGGCCTCGTCCATGAACATCTCGCCGGCCAGGTGAATGATGGTGCCGTTGCCCGACGAGGCGTAGTTGTAGCCCTCCGGCTTGGCACGCAGCAGCGCCACCAGTTCCTTCACATTCTTCGCGGGCAGCTTCGGGTTCACCATCAGCACCAGCGGCGTCGCGCCGACCACGCTGATCGGCGTGATATCGGTGATCGCATCGAACGGCATCTTCTTGAACACGCTCGGGTTGATGACGTGGTTGTTCGACACCATGCCCAGCGTGAGCCCGTCGGGCGCCGCCTTGACGATGGCCGCGGTGCCGGTGATGCCGCCCGCGCCCGGCATGTTCTCGATCACCACCGGCTGGCCGAAGGCCTTGCCGAGCGCCACCGAGGCGGCGCGCACGATGTTGTCCACGCCCGAGCCGGCGCTGATCGGCAGGATGAAGCGGATCGGTTTGTCGGAGCCCTGCGCGAGCGCGGGCCAAGCGGCCAGCGCCGCGGTGCTGGCGCCCAGGCCCAGCATCGTGCGGCGGCTCATCGGGAAAAAGTTCGTGGTCATGGTCTTGTCTCTCTTTATGGTTTTGAAGAATCGCCGGCTTCAGCTCACGGCCGCATCGGCATGCATCGCGTCCACCTGCGCGTCGGCATAGCCCAGTTCGGCCAGCAGTTCCCGCGTGTGTTCGCCGAGCGTCGGCGGATGCAGCCGCACGCCCAGCCGCTCGCCATCGAGCGTGATCGGGAAGAGCGCCGTCTGCGCCATCTGCCCGGCGCGCTCGCCATCCGGCAGTCGGATGTCCGCCAGGCCCCCTGTGGCCTTCAGGTGCGGATCGGCATACAGGTCTTCGGGCCGCGTGATCGGCGCGAACGGCAGGCCCCGCGCCTCGAAGATCGCCGAGAGCTCCGCCGCCGAGCGACCGGCGAGCCGGACGCGCAGGTCCGCCAGCAGCGTGGGCCGCAAGCGCACGCGGTCGTTGTTCGTGCGCAGGGCCGGGTCGGCCTTGAGGTCATCGAAGCCCAGCGCGTCGCAGAACACCGTCCACTGCGCATCGCTCACCGCGGCCAGGAAGATCTGCTCGCCGTCCTTCACGGTGAACACGTCGTACAGCGCCCAGGCCGAGATGCGCTCGGGCATCGGCGCGGCGGCCTGCCCCGTGATCGCGTACTGCAGCATGTGCTGGCCGACCAGGAACACGTTGTTCTCGAACAGCGCCGACCGCACCTCCTGCCCCTTGCCGGTTTCGGCGCGCTGCATCAGCGCGGCGATGGCGCCGATGGCGCCGAACATGCCGCCCATGATGTCGTTCACGCTCGTGCCCGCGCGCAACGGATCGCCGGGGCGCCCCGTCATGTAGGCGAGCCCGCCCATCATCTGCACCACCTCGTCGAGCGCCGTTCGATGCTCGTAAGGGCCGGGCAGAAAGCCCGTGTGGTTCACGTACACGAGGCGCGGATTGAGCTTGCCGAGCGCGGCGTAGCCCAGGCCGTACTTGTCCATCGTGCCGGGGCGGAAGTTCTGCGCCACCACGTCGGCGGTGGCACACAGGCGCAGCGCCGCCTCCAGCCCCTGCGGGTTGCGCAGGTCCAGCGCGATGCTCTTCTTGTTGCGGTTGAACATCGGGAAGAAGCCCGCACCCGCGCCCAGCAGGTGCCGCGTGCGGTCGCCGTCGATCGGCTCGACCTTGATGACCTCCGCGCCCAGGTCGGCCAGCACCATGCCGCAGGTCGGGCCCATCACCATGTGGGTGAACTCGACCACGCGGATGCCGGCGAGCGGCAGGCGTTTTTTCTCGGTCACGGCGGCGCTCATGCGGCCACCTCTTGGGCTGCGGCCGTCGGCACAAAGGTCTTCGGGAAGCCCGCACGCCACACCGTGCCCTGCAGCGTCTCGCCGTCGAGCCAGCCGGCCACGCGCTGGCGCAGGTCGAGCAGTTGCTGCAGGTCGACGCCGGTCGCGACACCCATGCTCTCCAGCATGAAGACCAGGTCTTCTGTGTCGACGTTGCCGCTCGCGCCCGGCGCATGCGGACAGCCGCCGATGCCGGCCAGGCACGCGTCGAAGCGCGTGATGCCGACCTCCAGCGCCGCGTAGGCATTCGCGAGCCCGAGGCCGCGCGTGTCGTGGAAATGGCCGCACCAGAGGCGGTCGCCCGCGATGCGCAGCGCGCGCTCGAACAGGCTGCGGACCATCGCCGGATCGGCGTAGCCCACGGTGTCCGCCAAGCTCACCCGGTCGGCACCGGCATCGAGCAGCGCCTGCATCAGGCGCAGCACTTCGTCCGGCGCCACATGGCCCTGGATCGTGCAGCCGAACGCCGTGCCCACGCCACCATCGATCAGCGTCTTCGAACCCGCCGCATCGCGCGCGGCGCGCATGCGGCCGACCTCGGCCACCACCTCGTCGGGCGTCTTGCGCAGGTTGGCGAGGCTGTGCGCGTGGCTCGCCGAGAGCGGCACCATCATCAGGTCGGCCTCGCCCGCGATGGCGCGCTCGGCGCCCTTGAGGTTGGGCACCAGCACCGAGGCAAAAAGGCCCGGCAGCGTCTTCGCGTACGCCAGCAGCTCGGCCGTGTCGGCCAGTTGCGGCAGCAGGTGGGCCGGCACGAAGGAGCCGACTTCGATCTCGCGCTGGCCGGCCGCGTGCGCGTCGCGGATCCATTCGAGCTTGCGTGCGGTGGGCAGCACACGGGCGATGCTCTGGAGCCCGTCGCGCAGCCCCACTTCGCGAACGACCGCGCGGGGCGGCAGGAAGGCGTGGATCAAGGTCTTTGTCTCCGTCGTAGGGGGCACGGCGTCGATGTTAGAAGTTCCGATTCAGCCCAGAGGGTATATTTTGGAAGCCATCTGATTCCAAAACGGAACATCATGAGAGACCTCGACCTCACCACGCTGCGCCTGTTCGTCGCCGTCTGCGAAACCCGCAGCATCGCGCGCGCCGGCGAAGAGGCCAGCATCGTCGGCTCGGCGATCAGCAAGCGCCTCGCGCAGCTCGAAGACACCGTCGGCACGCCGCTGCTGCTGCGCAAGCGCCGCGGTGTGGTGCCCACCCCCGCCGGCGAGACCCTGCTCGAACACGCCCGCGCCATGCTCGGCAGCGCCCACCGCATCGAGCGCGACATGGCTTCCTACGCCGGCGGGGCGCGCGGTCATGTGCGCATCCTGGCCTCGGCGTCGGTCATGGCCGAATCGCTGGCCGAGGACGTGGCCGGCTTCCTGCAGGACCCGGCACACCGCAACATCCGGGTCGACATGGAAGAGCGCGTGAGCCCCGAGATCGTCCGGGGCATCCGCGAAGGCAGCGCGTCCATCGGCCTGTGCTGGGACGCGGCCGATCTCGAGGGGCTGGAACGGCGCGACTACCGCTCGGACCACCTGGCGATCGTCGCGCACCCGTCGCACCCCGTGGCTCGCCACGACGCGGTGCGCTTCGAGCAGGTGCTGGACCACGAATTCGTCGGCATGCCCGCGCTGAGCGCCGTGCAACTGATGCTCGCGCGCGAGGCAGCCGTCGCCGGCAAGCCGCTCGTGTACCGGGTGCTGGTGTCCAACTTCGATGCGGCGCTGCGCGTGGTGCGCGCCGGGCTGGCCATCAGCGTGGTGCCCGCGGAAGTCGCGCGGCCCTTCACCGAGGCCTTCGGGCTGCGCCTGATGCCGCTCATGGACGACTGGGCGCGCCGGCGCTTTGCGATCTGCTTTCGCAGCGAGGCGGCGCTGTCGCCGTCGGCGCAGTTGCTCGTTGCGCACCTCGAGCGGTGCGCCACGGACCGTGCGGAAGACACCTGATTCGTCCGATAACAGAAACGATCCATTGCGGCAGCGGTGGTTTTTGTTTCGTTTTCGACAACCTAGTATTCGGTCTGTTCACGCTGTCACCCACCCCATCGACCGAAAGACACCGCCATGTTTCGCAGAGCCCTGATTTCCGCCGCCGCCCTTTCCGCCACCCTCGCCCTCGCACCGCTGGCCGCCCACGCCGCCGGGCCGCTCAAGCTCGACGTCTACAACCCCGGCGCCCAATCGATGTTCCCGGTGTCGTCCGAACTCGTCACCGGCCAGACCGATGCGGTGCTGATCGACGCCCAGTTCCAGCGCAACGACGCCGAAGCACTGGTGCAGAAGATCAAGGCCAGCGGCAAGAAGCTGACCACCGTCTACATCAGCCACAGCGACCCCGACTTCTACTTCGGCCTCGACGTGATCCAGGCCGCCTTCCCCGACGCGAAGATCGTCGCCACGCCGCAGACCGTGGCCGCGATCCAGGCCTCCAAGGACGGCAAGCTCGCGCACTGGGGCCCGATCCTCAAGGACAACGCGCCCAAGGCGGTGGTCGTGCCGCAGCCGCTCACGGGCGACAGCATCGAGCTCGAAGGCCGCAAGATCCAGATCGTCGGGCTCGACGGCCCCACGCCCGACCACACCGTCGCGTGGATTCCGTCGCTCAAGGCCGTGGCCGGCGGCATCCCCGTGTGGGCCAACGCCCATGTGTGGATGGCCGATACGCAAACGCCCGAATCGCGCCGCGACTGGATCAAGATGCTCGGCCGCATCGAAGCCCTGCACCCCAGGACCGTGGTGCCCGGCCATTACCTGCCGAACGCGAACGGCTCGGCGCCGTACACGGTGGCCTCGGTGAAGTTCACGCGCAGCTACCTGCAGGCCTTCGAGACCGAAGCGAAGAAAGCCAAGGACTCGGCCGCGCTCATCGCCGCGATGAAGAAGCGCTATCCGAAGCTGGAAGGCGCCTCGTCGCTGGAACTCGGCGCCAAGGTCATCAAGGGAGAGATGAAGTGGCCGCAGTGACCAACGGCGGCACCGCCACGCTGCACTACATCTTCGATCCGCTGTGCGGCTGGTGCTACGCCGCCGCGCCGCTGGTCGATGCGGCACGCGGCGTGCCGGGGCTGAAGGTCGAGTTCCATGGCGGCGGGATGATGACCGGCGCGAACCGCCGTGCGATTTCTCCGCAATGGCGCGAGTACGTGATGCCGCACGACCGGCGCATCGCCGAACTCACGGGCCAGCCGTTCGGCGAGGCCTACTTCGAGGGGCTGCTGCGCGATACGGGCGCGGTGATGGACTCCGAGCCGCCCACCACCGCGATCCTCGCAGCCGAGGCGCTGCGCGAAGGTGGCGGGCTCGACATGGTCCATCGCCTGCAGCACGCCCACTACGTCGAAGGCCGGCGCATCGCCGATGCGGATGTGCTCAAGGCCTTGGCCGTCGAACTCGGCTTCGATGCCGAGGCTTTCGCGTCAGCCTTCGCGCGCCTCTCGGGAGAGGCCACGGCGGGACACATCGCCGCGAGCCGCCAGTTGCTGCAACGCTCAGGCGGCCAAGGCTTTCCTACCTTCGTGCTGACCCAGCCCGACGGCCTCGCAGGCCGCATCGACATCGGCCCTTGGCTCGGTCGCGCGGAAGAATGGAAGGCGCAACTCGCCACGCTGGCCGCGCCGCCGCAATCCGCAGCGGCGCCCGCTGCGTGCGGGCCCGACGGCTGCGCGATCTAGGCGACCTTCTCCAGGAAGACCAGCCGGATCGGCGCGTCCAGCAACTCGTCGAACCGCTTCTCGAACGCCTGGAAATAGGGCGTTGCGAAGTGCGCATCCAGCGCGGCCTGGTCTTTGAACGACTCTCGCATGTAGAAGCTGCCGGGCTCGTCGCGCAGTTCGAACAGGGTGTAGTCGAGGCAGCCGGGCTCTTCCCGCGTGGAGGGCACCAGGGCGCTCAAGGCGGCGCGAAGCGCCTCGCGCTGGCCGGCCTTGGCTTTCAGGACGGCGATGCTGATCAGAGGGACGGTGCTCATGTATTCGTTTCCTGCGGCATGAAGTTCGGATGCCTGCAGTTTGCGGTGACACCGCCGTTTGAAAAAGCCTCGCGATCCGGAAACTCTTTCAATCGGCCTTTGAAGATCGCCCTCTCAGGAGAGTGCCCGCGCGATGACAGGCGCTACCTGCTGCACTGGAAACTCGCCGCCTGCGACGCATCGCCGCTCACATAGCGCGGCCACAGCGGCCACTCGCACAACGGGCGTGTGCGAATGGTCTTGAACGGCGGCTGCACTTCCTGCTCGAGCAGTTGCAGTCCGCCCGGCGCGCGGCCGCGCTCGACCCAATCAGCCAGCGCACCGAGCATGTCGACGTTCGCAGGCGCGCCGCTGCCCACATGGTCTACACCCGGCGCGGTGTACAGGCGCATGAAGCGGTCCACGTTGTCGCGCCCCATGCGCGCCACCACCGACTCGTAGTAGCGGATGCCGGCGAACGGGCTCTGCGCGTAGTCGGCCATGTGCTCCAGCATCAGCAGCTTGCCGCCGCGCGCGTTGAAGGCGCTGAGATCGGGGTTCGTCGAGTCCATCAGTTGCGACACGGTGGCGATGCGGGCGGCGAAGTCTTCGGCGCGGTAGTTGCGCACATCGAGCGATGGATTGCGCGCATAGAAATACTGCAGCGCGCCGCTGCCGTAGAACCACGCGATGCCGTTGCTCGGCTGCGGCGGCACGGTCGGCGCGGCGGTGCCCGTCCACCACGCGTTCCAGCCACCCATCGAGGCGAAGGCGGGCGTGCCTTCGCCACCGATGCCCCAACCCGGATATTCGGTGACACCGTGGGCCAACGGCACGGGCGCGCGCCACGGCGAGCGCAGCGTGCGCACGGCTTGCACCTGCGCATCGTTCAGGCAGCTGTCGCCACTCGTGCCCGCCGCGCAGCGCAAGGCGGCCGGATCGAAGCGCTGCAGGCACGCCACCGGATTCGACACGATGCGGTCCGTTGCGCCGTCCGCGGCATCGCACGCCGCGAGCACCGCGTTGTGTACCAGCTGCACCTGCGCAGGCCGCAGCCACCCTTCGCCGAAGGTGGCGATGCCGTTGCGCGTGCCCGCGTGCTGCAGCCCCGTCCAGTTGATCACCGGCACGCGGCTGAAGATGCCGTCGAAGTCCTGCGGATAGCGCTGCGCCATCGTGAGCGCCTCGCGCCCGCCTTCGGAGCTGCCCATGAAATACAGCTTTTGCGGCGCCTGCCCGTAGGCGCGCTGCATCAGCGCCACCGCCACGTCGCGCACTTTCTTGTACGAGGCATGCGCGAAGTTCGCGAGCGCCTCGTCGTTCAGCGCAAAGGCCTGCGGCGGCTGGCCCTGCACGTTCTGGTGGCCCGAGTCGGTGCCGTAGGTCACGTAGCCCTGCGCGAGCGGCGTGGGCTGGTCGAAGCGGCCCGCCGGCACCAGCGAGAGGCCGGTGATCAGCACGCCGTTGAAGCCACCGCCGCCGTACTGCACGCTGCGCCCGTTCCACGCGAGCGGCAGGTTGACCTGGAACAGGATCGGCGGCGCGCTCGCATCGAGCGGCGCGATGCGCCCGAGCACCCTGCAGTGCGCGGGCGTCACCGGCGTGATGCGCGCCGCGGGGCTGGGCCCGCGCTCGGCGACCGCCAGCGGGGATGCGGCAACGAGGGTTGCGGAATCGATGGTTGCGGCGCCGCTCGGCAGGCCGATCGCGGAGGAGGCGATCGGCGCTGCGAGGGCTGCGCAGGCCGTCGCCGGCTCGCCGCCGAGCGTGAGCGCCCTCGGCCCGGTGGGGGTGCCGCACGCGGCGAGCAACGCGGCGACCGCCAGCATGGCGCCCCCGCAAAACACTGTCTTCGGGATTGCCATCTGTCTGTCTCCTTCGTTGTTCGTTGGGGCCGCTACCGCGCCACGCCCAGCAGCCGCTCCAGCACCTGGGGCTGGCTGCGCAATGCCGCCGCGCTGTCGGTGTGGACGATGGTGCCGTGGTCGAGCACCACCGCGTGGTCGGAAATCGCGAGGATCGCCTGCGGATGCTGCTCCACGATGATCGCGGCCAGCCCTTCGTCCTGCGTGATGCGGCGGATGGCGCGCAGCAGTTCTTCCACGATGATCGGCGCGAGGCCTTCGAGCGGCTCGTCGAGCAGCAGCAGCTTGGGGTTCAGCACCAGCGCACGGCCGACAGCCAGCATCTGCTGCTCGCCACCCGAGAGCTGCGTGCCGAGGTTCGTCTTTCGTTCCGCAAGGCGCGGGAACATCTCGTAGACGCGCTGCGGGTTCCACTTGCCCGGACGCTCCACGGTCGTGAGGTTCTCGTGCACCGTGAGCGACTTGAAGATGTTGCGCTCCTGCGGCACCCAGCCGATGCCTGCTGCGGCACGTTGATGCGGTGCCAGCTTGTGCAGCGCCTGCCCGCCGAGCGCGATGGTGCCGCCGTGCTGGCGCGTGGCGCCCGCCAGCGTGTTGATCAGCGTCGTCTTGCCCGTGCCGTTGCGGCCCAGCAGCGCGAGCGTCTGGCCTTCGCCGAGCGCGAACGCCACGTCGTGCAGCACCACGGCCTCGCCGTAGCCCGCGCTCAGGTTGTCGATGCGCAGCAGCTCAGACATGGGCGTTCTCCGTTCCGTGGCCCAGATAGACCTCTTTGACCTTCGGATCGTTGGCGATGGTCTCGGGGTCGCCCTCGGTCAGCAGCGTGCCGTTGACCAGCACCGTCATGCGGTCGGCGAAGCTGAACACCAGGTCCATGTCGTGCTCGATCAGCAGCACCGACACATCGGCCGGCAATGCGGCCACGGTCTGCAGCAGCTCTTCGCGCTCGCCGGCGGGCACGCCCGCCACGGGCTCGTCGAGCAGCAGCACGCGCGGCTCGCAGGCGAGCGCGATGGCGATCTCCAGCAGGCGGCGCTTGCCGTAGGCCATGAATTTCGTCTGCTGCTTCGCGACGTCCGCCAGGTGGAACTGCTCCAGCAGTTGCCCTGCCCGTTCCGCAATGCCCTTGGTGCCGCCGAGCGGCCGCCACCATTGCGCGGCGATGCCCTTCTGCTGCGAGACCACGAGCGCCAGCGTCTCCAGCGGCGTCATCGAATCGAACAGCTGGTTGATCTGGAAGGTGCGCACCAGCCCGCGCGCCACCCGCTTGTGCGGCGCGAGCGTGGTGATGTCTTCGCCCAGCAGCGTGATGCGGCCTTCGGTCGGCGTGAGCACGCCGGTCAGCAGGTTGATCAGCGTGGTCTTGCCGGCACCGTTCGGGCCGATCAGCGCATGGCGTGCGCCGCGCTTCAATTCCATCGTGACGTTGTTGGTGGCCGTGATGCCGCCGAAGCGCATCACCAGGCCTTGCGTCGAAAGCACGGTGTCGATGGTGGTCATGCCGCACCGCCTTTCTTCTTGCCCATGCCGAACCAGGTCCACGGCTTGAGCAGGCGGTCGCGCCCCACGAGCACCAGCAGCACGAGGATGAGGCCGATCCAGAACATCCAGTACTGCGGTGTCACGGCCGAGAGCCAGTTCTGCAGCAGCTTGAAGACGATGGCGCCCGCCACGCCGCCATAGAGCCAGCCCACGCCGCCGATCACCAGCATCAGCAGCACATCGGCCGAGCGGTCGAAGGCCAGCACGTCGAGCGAGGCGAAGCCGGTGGTCTGCGCAAGCAGCGCGCCCGCCGCGCCGGCGATGCCCGCCGCCACGGTGTAGACGACCGCGAGCCGCGACACCACCGGAATGCCGATGGCCATCGCACGCAGCCGGTTGTCGCGGATCGCCTTGAGCGTCGCGCCGAACGGCGAATGCACCAGCCGGCGCATGACCAGGAACAGCACCAGCATCACCGCGAGCGAATACCAGGCGGCCGTGCGGCCGTACAGGTCGAACTCGAAGAGGCCGAGCACCGGCCCCATCACCACGCCCTGCAGGCCGTCGGCGCCGCCGGTGAGCCAGTCGAGCTTGTTGGCCAGTTCGAGCAGCAGCAGCGCGGTGCCGAGCGTGACCATGAGCCGCGTGAGGTCGCTGCCGCGCAGGATCGTCACGCTGGCCACGAGGCCCAGCAACGCCGAGAGCACGGTCGCGAACACCAGCCCGACGGTCGGGTCCGGCATCACGAGCTTGGCGAACAGCGCCGCCGCATACGCGCCGAAGCCGAAGAAGGCCGCATGGCCGAGCGAGACGATGCCGGTGTAGCCGAGGATCAGGTCGAGCGACATCGCGAACAGCGCGACGATGGCGATCTCGTTGACGAGCAACGAATGCGAAGGCATGACCAGCGGCAGCGCGAAGGCCACCGCCCAGACCACGAACTCCCAGGGCCGCCAGCGCGCGGTGCGCAGCAGGGCCGATTCGTAGGTTGCCGTCGAAGAAGAGGAAGAAGGCGCGCTCATCTCAACGCCCTCCCTTGCGCGTGAACAGGCCCTGCGGCCGCCACATCAGGATCAGGATCATCAGCAGGTAGACGGTGAACGCGCCCATCTTCGGAATGAAGTACTTGCCCGCCACGTCGGCGATGCCCAGCAGCAGCGCGGCCGCGAGCGGCCCGGTGATCGACGAGGTGCCGCCGACCGACACCACGATCAGGAAATAGATCATGTACTTGAGCGGAAAGGTCGGATCGAGCCCGAGGATCTCCGCACCCAGTGCACCGCCCAGCCCCGCGAGGCCCGAGCCCACGGCGAAGGTCAGCAGGAACACGATGTTCACGTTGATGCCCAGGCCCGCGGCCACGCGCGGGTCGTCGACCGCGGCGCGCAGCCGGCTGCCGAAGCGCGTCTTCGAGAGGATGAGCTGCAGCACCACGGTGAGCACCGCGCACACGCCGATGATGAAGAGCCGGTAGTGCCCCATGCCCAGCAGCAGCGCGCCATCGCCGATCTCGGTGCGGCCGCGCAGCCATTCGGGCAACTGCACGTTCTGCTGCGAGGAGCCGACGAAGTAGTCGATGGCGGCCACCGCCATGAATGCGAGGCCGATGGAAAAGAGCACCTGGTCCAGGTGCGGCTTGCCATACATCGGCCGGTAGAGCGTGCGTTCGAGCAAGGCTCCGGCGAGCGCAACGACGATGAACGCGAACGGCAGGCAGGCCAGGAACGGCAGGCCGAGCTTCTGCATCGCGAACACGGTGAGGTAGCCGCCCGCCATGGCGAAGGCGCCATGCGCGAGGTTGATGAAGTTCATCAACCCGAGCGTCACGGCCAGGCCGACGGCGAGAACGAAGAGCAGCATGCCGTAGGCGATGCCGTCGAAAAGAATGGTCAGCATGTCTGTTGTCTGCGTCTGAGGTGCGTTCGTTCTGGATGCTGTTGTTCAGGGCGGGTGCACAGGCCACCGGGTACTCCCCTCCGCGAATGTCCCCCGGGGCTTCGCCCCTCCTCCTTGATTTCGCTGCGGGGAGCACCCGATGCCCTGCGCACTTGGGAGCGCTGCCGGTGCGCAGCCGATCAACGACTGCTCTGAAAACGATCACGCCGATGGGGTGCCTTGCGCAGCGAAATCAAGGAGGAGGCCGCAGGCCGGGGGACATTCGCTTCGCCGTGTACCCCGTCGGCGGGAGCGTCGCCCTGAACGGCAACGCCCCACCGCGAGGCGCCGAGTTACTTCGCCTTGCCCGGGTCCTTCACGCCCTTGATCACGTCGAACTCGACGTTGTAGAGCTGCCCGTCCTTCTTCTCGACCTTGCGCAGGTACACGTCCTGCACGATGTCGCGCGTCTGCGCATCGATCAGCACCTGGCCGCGCGGGCTCTCGAAGACCTGGCCCTTCATGGCCGCCAGCAGCGCTTCGCCGCCGCCCTGGCCCTTGGTGGTCTTGAGCGCTTCGTAGATCACGCGCATGCCGTCATAGCCGCCGACGGCCATGAAGTTGGGGCGCATCTTGGGGTTGGCCTTCTGGAAGGCCTCGACGAACTTCTTGTTCGCGGCCGACGGGTGCGCGGCCGAGTAGTGGTGCGAGGTGACCACGCCGAGCGCGCCGTCGCCCATGTCGTTCAGTTGATCGTCATCGGTCACGTCGCCGGTGGCGATCATGCGGATGCCGGCCTTGTCCATGCCGCGTTCCAGGAACTGCTTCATCACCGCCGCGCCCGCGCCCGAAGGTACGAAGACGAACAGCGCGTCGGGCTTGGCATCGCGCACCTTCTGCAGGAACGGCGCGAAGTCGGGGTTGCGCAGCGGCACGCGGAGTTTTTCGATCACCTTGCCGCCGTTGAGCTGGAAGCGCTCGCTGAAGAACTTCTCGGCGTCGTTGCCGGGGCCGTAGTCGGCCACGAGCGTCACCACCGTCTTCACGCCGTTCTTCGGCGCCCAGTCGCCCATGGCGACCGACACCTGCGGCAGCGTGAAGCTGGAGCGAATGATGTAGGGCGAGGCTTCGGTGATGCTCGACGTGGCCGCGGCCATCACCACTTCAGGCGTCTTCGACTGGGTGGCGATCGGCGCCACGGCCAGGGCCAGCGGCGTGAGGCCGAAGCCGGCGAGCACGTTGACCTTGTCGTTCACCACCAGCTCCTGCGCGAGGCGCTTGGTCACGTCCGGGAGGCCCGTGTCGTCCTTGACGATCAGCTCGACCTTCTTGCCGGCCACGGTGTCGCCGTTCTGCGCCATGTACAGGCGCGCCGCAGCTTCGATCTGGCGGCCGGTGGAGGCCGACTGGCCGGTCATCGGGAGGATCAGGCCGATCTTGAACTTGTTGTTGTCCTGGGCGCTGGCGAAGGGCGCCGCGAGCGCGGCGGAGAGCGCAATCGCCGAGAGGCCTGCGGTCTGGATGAGATGGCGTCTTTGCATGAGGTTTTCCTAGGAGGGACGGAATGCGAAACCGGGGCTATTTTCAACACTTTGCAACATTCGGCGGAGCAGGCAATCACCTAGCCGGCCCCTCGCGCGGGCCTTTGTTGCGCGATCAATAAATGAACTGCGCGATGATCGCGCAAGGTGCTTCAGCTAGTCGGCGCGGTAAGCGGAATCGAGCGTGAGCGTACCCACGGCACGTGACACGCAGGCGCAGATGCGGGTGGTGGCCGCTTTTTCGTCGGCGCTCAGGAACACGTCGCGATGGTCGACTTCGCCGTCGACCGCGAGCACGTCCATGGCGCAGAGGCCGCACTCGCCGCGCTTGCAGTCCCAGAGGGTCTGCACACCGGCAGCGTCGAGCGCCTCGAGCAGCGTGCAGTCGGCGGGCACGGTGATCGCTAGGTCGTGCCGCGGAATGCGCACCGTGAAGGCCTGCGTCGCAAGGCGGCCGCTGCTGCCGAAGGTCTCGAAGCGCAGGTCGGCCGGGGCGCGGCCGGCCGCTTCCCAGGCGCGCTTGACGGCTTCGAGCATCGGCACCGGGCCGCAGGTGTAGAGCTGGCCGCCGGGCGGCAGCTCGGCAATGGCCGCGGCGAAGTCGATGGGGGCCGAGCCCTCGTGCGCGGCGACACCTTCGCCCAGCGCCTCCTGCAGGTGCGGGAGGTAGCCGAACTCGCCAGCATGGCGCGCGCCGTAGAGCATCTTCACCGGCACGCCGCTGCGCTTTGCATGGGCGCCCAGGCGCTGCGCCATCAGCACCAGCGGCGTGATGCCGATGCCGCCCGCCACCAGCAGGTAGCCGGGCGCGGAGAGGTCGAGCGGAAAGTGGTTCTGCGGGGCGCTCACCTGCAGGCGGTCGCCGGGCGCCAGCTGCCACATGGCGAGGGAGCCGCCACGGCCGTCGTCCAGGCGCTTGACCGCGATGCGCCAGCACTGGCCGTCGCCCTCGCCGACCAGCGAGTACGAGCGGGTCTGCAGCCTGCCCTGCGCCGTCATCACCTGCACCTGCAGGTGGGCGCCGGGTTCATACGACGCGGCAAAGCCCGCCTCGGGCCGGAGCTCGAACTCGCGCACCGTGGGGGTGACATCGCGCAGCGCAGCGACCTGCGCCTGCATCCATTGAAGATCGCTTTTCATCGGGGAACACCAACAGGGAAAAAGAGAAATCGATCAGCCGCGGCGGCGGATCAGCTGCACGCCGGGCAGCGGACGCTGCTCGGCGGTCGGCGTGCCGTGCAACGCCTCGCGCAGGTTGCGGCGCGCGATGCGGCTGTGTTCGCGCATCAGCGCCTCGGCGCGCGAGCCCTCGCCGGACTCGATGGCGTCGAGCACCTGCAGGTGCTGGTCCTGCGCGATCACGAGCATGTCGCGCGCTGCGGGCGAATTGGCCTGCACGATGACGAAGCCCGAGGGCGAGGCGAACGGCAGGTTGACCACGCGCTCCAGTTGCTGCGCGATGACCGGGCTGCCGGCCATCTCGCACAGCAGCGCATGGAATTTCTCGTTGTGCGTGACGTAGCGGGAGAACGCCGCGTCGTCGAGCGCGGGCTCGCGCAGCAGCTCGTCGATGCGCGCGAGACAGGCGCGCGCTTCGCGCAGCACCACGGGCGCCGCGCCGCGCTCGGCCGCGAGCCGGGCGACCAAGCCTTCGAGCGTGCCGCGCAGTTCGATGGCATCGGCCACATCGCGCTCGGAGAACGTGCGCACCGCGTAACCGCCGTTGGGCAGCGCTTCGAGCAGGCCCTCCTGTTCAAGGCGCATCAATGCGCTGCGAACCGGGGTGCGCGACACGCCGAGCTGTTCGGAGATGGCGACCTCGGCGATGCGCGCGCCGCCGGGCAGTTCGCCTGCGAGGATCATTTCGCGCAACCGCAGCTGCGCCTTCACGGCCTGCGAGCTGCCGGTATCGCCGGGCTCGATGGGGGAAACCACTGCGCCCTTCATGCGGCCTGCTTCTCTTCGACAGGACGGATCGGGATCGCGGCGCGCGCAGGCTTTTCCTTCTCGACCATGCGATCGATCAGCCGGCGCGCCCACATCGAACCGGCGTCGATGTTGAGGTTGTAGAACTGGTGGTCGGGGTGGTCGTCCATCGCCTTCTGCTGGGCTTCGAGCACCAGCTCGTCCTCGCGGAAGATGCCGGCCACGCCCTCGCGCAGCTCGTGCGTGAGGCGCTGCTCGCCGAGGCAGTAGTTGCGCGCGAAGGCCCAGAAGTAGAGGCAGGTCTTGTCGGTCTCGGGCGTGATGGTGTTGAGCACGTAGCCGTTGACGCCCTTGCTGCGGTCGCCGGGGTCGCCGTTCTTCGGTACCGCGCCGCTGCCCGCCTCGGCCACGCCGACGTCGATGTTCACTGTGCACGGGCCTTCGAAGCGAATGATCTGCCAGCGGTCGACCTTGCCCGTGTAGCCGCGCGCATGGCGGATCTGGCCGCCCCAGAACGGCGGCGCATCGATGCCTTCCATCCAGCGCGTGACGGTCGCCGAGCGGTCGCCGTGCGTGGCGACGAAAGGCGCCTCGGCCACTTCGCGGTTGCCGATCGAGGAGCCGTGCACGAAGGTCTCGTGCGTGAGGTCCATGAGGTTGTCGACCACGAGCCGGTAGTCGCAGTTGACGCGGATCATCTTGCCGTCGCCGGCCCAGGCGGGGTCGTCGTTCCAGTGCATGTCGGGCACCAGCGCCGGATCGGCCTTGGCCGGATCGCCGGGCCAGATCCAGACGAAGCGGTGCTTCTCGACCACCGGAAAGTTGCGAACGCACGCCGAGGGGTTGAGCGTTTCCTGGCTCGGCATGTGGGTGCAGCGGCCCTGGCTGTTGTAGACGAGGCCGTGGTAGCCGCAGACCAGCTCGTCGCCTTCGAGGCGGCCGAGCGAGAGCGGCATGAGACGGTGCCAGCAGGCGTCTTCGAGCACGGCGACCTGCCCGTCGGTGCGGCGGAACAGCACCACCTTCTGGTTGCAGATCGTGCGGGGCAGGAGCGCATGGCGCACTTCGACGTCGTAGGCGGCGGCGTACCAGGCGTTCAGTGGAAAGGCGGTCGTGGGCGTTTTCATGAATACCCAATGTATACAAAAATCAGGAAATATCTACCTCGAAACGCCTAATTTGAGGGTAAATACCGACCTCAACGTATACAAACAAGCCGCTTTCGAAGGCGATAGGATGCTCCGTTCGTTATCAGCCACGACGGAGTTCACCCCATGTCCCAGCACGCCGCCCTGCCCGCACGCTACGACCACGTCGGCAGTTTCCTGCGCCCCAAATACCTGCTCGAAGCGCGCGAGCAGAAAGCCAAGGGCGAGATCACGCCCGAGCAACTGCGCACGGTCGAAGACAAGGCCATCACCGAGATCGTCAAGTTCCAGGAAGACATCGGCCTGAAAAGCATCACCGACGGCGAATTCCGCCGCACGTATTTCCACATCGACTTCCTCGACCAGCTCGGCGGCGTGAAGACCGACATTCCGGTCACCATCCGCAAGCCCGACGGCACCGAGGAACTGGCGCCGCCCGCGATGCGCGTGATCGACAAGGTGCGCCACATCAAGGACATCCAGCTCGCCGATTTCCAGTACCTCAAGAGCCAGGTCTCCGCCGGCCGCACGCCCAAGGTGACGATCCCCTCGCCGACCATGCTGCACTTCCGCGGTGGCCGCGCCGGCATCAGCAAGGACGCGTACCCCGAACTCGACCCGGTGTTCTACGACGACGTGGCCAAGGCCTACGGCGACGAGCTGCGCTCGCTCGCGGCCGCCGGCTGCACCTACGTGCAGATGGACGACACCAACCTCGCCTACCTCTGCGACGAGCACATGCGCGAAGCCGCCCGCAAGCGCGGCGACGACCCGAACGAGCTGCCCCACCGCTATGCGGCCTTCATCAACAAGGTGGTCGCGCAGAAGCCGCCGGGCATGCTGCTGGCCATGCACCTGTGCCGCGGCAACTTCAAGAGCACGCATGCCGCGGCCGGCAACTACGAGCCGGTGGCCGAGGCGCTCCTGAAGGAGATGGACCTGGACGCCTACTTCATGGAATACGACGACGCCCGCTCGGGCGACTTCAAGCCGCTGCGCTACCTGCCCAAGGGCAAGACGGTGGTGCTCGGCCTCGTGACCACCAAGTTCGGCGAGATGGAAGACAAGGACGAACTCAAGCGCCGCATCGAGGACGCCTCGAAGTACGCCTCGCTCGACCAGCTCGCGCTCTCGCCGCAGTGCGGCTTCTCCAGCACCGTGCACGGCAACAACATCGCGGTGGAAGCGCAGCGCAACAAGCTGCGCCTGGTGGTCGAGACGGCGCAGGAGGTCTGGGGCTCGACCTGAGGCGCGGTTTCTGGTGAAGTCGGGGGCATGACGACCATCACAAGAATCCTCTCAGGCCCCCTCAGCATGTTCGGCGCGAAGGTGCAGATCGCCGCGCTCGAAAAAGGCATTCCCTTCGAGCTCACGATGGTGCCGTTCACCAAGGACGACGCCTACGAGCCCAAGCATCCGGACGTGCTGCGCATCAACCCCGTCAAGCAGCAGGTGCCGGTGCTGATGGACGGCGAGGTCGAGCTCTTCGACTCGACGCAGATCTTCGAATACCTCGAAGACCGCTACCCCAGCCCTGCCCTGTGGCCCGAAGGCATTGCCGACCGGGCCCGGGCGCGGCAGCTGGAGCAGAAGTCCGACGAGGTGTTCTTTCCGAACGTCATCAAGCTCTTCGGGCTGCAGCACGACATGCGGAGCGCACCCGCCGTTGCCGCGTGCGCCGCCTGCGCGCGCTACTACGGCGAGATGGAAGGCCTGCTCGCCGGGCGCGACTACCTCGCGGGCCCTTACTCCTTCGCGGACATCGCCTTCTACATGGCCTGCATCTTTGCCGACCGCAAGGGCGCCGGCATGACCGATGCCACGCCGCGCCTCATCGCCTGGCGCAACCGCGTTCGCGACCGGCCCGCAGTGCATGCGGTGGTCGATCCGATGATGAAATTCCTCGCCTCCGAAGGCCGTGGCGTGCCCGCCTTCCTGCAACGCTGATCAGGCCCCGGCCCGCTGAGGCATCATGGTGCCCATGCCGAATACAGGGTTCGACTGGCTGCCTTCTCCCTCGCAGCATTTCCTCGTCGTCACTTTTGCGCTGCTTGTCTACGTACTGAGCACGCGCGCGCGCCGCGAGCAGCGCGCCCCCACCACGGCCATCGCGTGGGTGATGGGGCTGGTGCTGATGCCCTACCTGATCCTGCCGATGTACCTGCTGTTCGGCCAGCGCAAGCTGCGCCCGGCCGGCTCGCCGCGGCCGCCGCGCTCGGTGCCGCCGGGGCACTGGGCGGCCGACCTGATCGAGAGCTTCGGCCTCGCGCCGCCGGGGCGCTGCGCGATCCGCCTGCATGCCGACGGCGAGCACGCGCGGCTCGCGCTGTTCGAGGTGATCGACGGCGCCCGCGAGCGCATCGACGTGTGCACCTTCATCATCGGCGACGACCCGCTCGGCCACGCGGTGCTCGCGCGGCTTGCGCAGCGGGCGCGCGAAGGCATCAAGGTGCGGGTGCTGCTCGACGGCTTCGGTGCGCTGTCGCTGCCGCGCCATCACTTCGACCTGCTGCGCGCGGCGGGCGGCGAGGTGGCGGTGTTCCGTCCCTTTTTCAGCCTGCGCCGCACCGGGCCGCGCAACCTGCGCAACCACCGCAAGTTCACCATCGCCGACGACAGCTGGCTCTGGTCGGGCGGGCGCAACCTCGCGGGCGAGTACTTCACGGGCAACGCCAAGCACCCCGAGGCGTGGCGCGATCTCTCGTTCGACCTGCACGGCAATGTGGCCGCCGCCGCGGCCCGCCAGTTCGATCACGACTGGAGCTCGGTGCGCCCGCGCAAGACGCGCGCCATCACCTGCGAGGAAGTGCCGCAAGGCCCCGGCACCGCCATGGCCCAGTTCCTGCCGAGCGGCCCCGACCAGACCGAGGACACCGCGCACGCGCTGCTGATCGACGCGTGCTTCCGCGCCGAGCACCGCATCCTCGCGATCACGCCCTATTTCGTGCCCGGCGACGGCCTGCGCGATGCGCTGCGGCTCGCGGCACGACGCGGCGTGCAGGTGACGATCGCGATGCCCGCGCAGTCGAACCACCGCCTGGCCGACTTCGTGCGCGCCCGCGCCATGCGCGACCTGGCGCGCGCGGGCGTGAGCTTTCGCATGCTGCCTTTCATGGCGCATGCCAAGGCGGTGGTGGTCGACCACGAGCTCGCGATGTGCGGCTCGATCAATCTCGACCTGCGCAGCCTGCTGCTGAACCACGAGGCGAACGTCGTGTTCTACGGCCCGCACGAGATCGACTGGCTCGCCGAGTGGATCGACACCACGGCCTCGGCCGGCGAGCCCTATCGCGCGCGGCGCCCGGGCCTCGTGCGCGACGTGGCCGAGGGGCTGCTGCTCACCGTCGCTTTCCAGCTTTAGAAGCGGCCGGCGCGGAGGCTTTCGCGCCTTTCATCAGGGCGTCGATGCCGGCGAACACGTAGCGCATCAGGTCGTCCGCGAGCGCCTCCGTGTCCTTGATCGCCGGCAGCACCTTGTTGCCCAGGTCCTTGGGCGCCACCATCATCACGATGCATGGCAGCACGGTGAACATCAGCGCGCGCTGCACCGTGGGATGGTCGTCGGGCAACGCCATGATCTCGCCGATCAGCCCGCGCAGCAGCTTGGCCTTGGGCAGCACCGCCCGCTTGATCATCACGGGCATCGCCGGCGACGGCGACAGGGCTTCGCGCAGCACCACGCGAAATCCCCAGGGCGCCGTGGGCTGGCTGCCCAGCTCGACCATGTGGGTGAGAAAGGCGCGCAGCTTCAGGCGCGGATCGGTCTGCACGCTGGCCAGGCTGACCAGCTCGTCGATGCTCACGAGCTGGCGGTGCGCTTCGATCAGCACGGCCTCGTAGAGCCCGTCGCGGCCGTTGAAGTGGTAGTTGATCGCGGCCATGTTGGTGCCCGCGCGGGTGCAGATTTCCTTGCTCGTGCTCTCGGCGAAACCACGCTCGGCAAACAGCTGGCCCGCGGTCTCCAGGATGTGCAGGCGCGTGGTGTTGCCGTCGGTGCGCTGCGTGCGCGCAGGAGAACTATTGGAAGAACGGGTGGCCATGGGTCGAGGTTAATCGAACCAAAGAAATACTTCAAATTCAAATTTCAATTTGATAACATCCGGCCGCACCCCGTTCTGGAAACGGGCAGGAACCCGACCCATGAACAAGAAACCCCTCATCGCCGTGGCCGTCGTTGCATTGGTCGCCGTGGCGGGCGGCTGGTGGTACGCCAACCGCGCGGCCACGCCCACCGACCAGCTCGTGCTCTACGGCAACGTCGATGTGCGCCAGGTCTCGCTCGCCTTCAACGCCAACGACCGCGTGGCCGAGCTCGCGGTGCGCGAAGGGGACCACGTTCGGGCCGGGCAACTGCTCGGCAAGCTCGACACCCGCACGCTCGTGCTGCGCGTGGCGCAGTCGCAGGCGCGCATCGGCGTGCAGGAGCAGGCCCTGCTGCGCCTGAAGACCGGCAGCCGCCCCGAAGAGGTGGCGCAGGCCGGCGCGCAGGTGGCCGCCGCGCAGGCCGATGCAGACCTTGCACAGCAGCAACTCGCGCGCCTGCAGGGCATCAGCCAGACCACCGCCGGCCGCGCGGTGAGCCAGCAGGACCTCGACAGCGCGCAGGCCAGGCGCAAGGTCGCGCTCGCCCAACTCGACAACGCGCGCAAGGCGCAGCAGCTCGTCGTCACCGGCCCGCGCAAGGAAGACATCGCGCAGGCGCAGGCCCAGCTCGAATCCGCGCGCGCCGACCTCGCGCTCATGAACCACCAGCTCGCCGAGGCCGAGCTGAAGGCGCCCATCGATGCCGTGGTGCGCGCCCGTCTGCTCGAACCCGGCGACATGGCCTCGCCGCAGCGCCCGGCCTTCACGCTCGCGATCACCGATCCCAAGTGGGTGCGCGCCTATGTGGCCGAGGCCGACCTCGGCCGCGTGAAGCCGGGCCAGGCCGCGCGCGTGACCACCGACAGCCAGCCCGGCGAGGCCATCGCCGGCAAGGTCGGCTACATCGCGTCGGTGGCGGAGTTCACGCCCAAGACCGTTCAGACGGAAGAGTTGCGCAGCAGCCTCGTCTACGAGATCCGCGTGATGGTCGAGGACAAGCAGGACCGCCTGCGCCTGGGCATGCCGGCCACCGTGCGGCTGCAGCTTTCTTCGACGGGGCAGTCCTGAATGACGCAGCTCGCAACCCCTGCGCCTGCATTGCTCCCTCCCCCTCTGGGGGAGGGTTGGGGTGGGGGCAAGCGGCGTTCGATGAAACACCAAGGCACAACCGGCGCCGTCGTGCCCCCATCCCAACCTTCCCCCAGAGGGGGAAGGAGCAAAACCCACGGGAGGCTGCCGAATGCCTGACACCGGGCCGGCCGTGGCCGGACGCTCCCTGCACAAGCGCTTCACGCTCAAGTCGTCGAAGCAGCCCGTGCATGCGCTGGCCGGTGTGTCGCTCGACATCCCCGCGGGCACGCTCACCGCGCTGGTCGGTCCGGACGGCGCAGGCAAGACCACGCTGCTGCGCCTGATGGCGGGCCTGATGCGCGCCGACGAGGGGGAGCTGCGCGTGCTCGGCATCGACGTCTCGGCCGACCCGCAGGCGGTGCAGGACCGCATCAGCTACATGCCGCAGCGCTTCGGCCTCTACGACGACCTGAGCGTGCAGGAGAACCTCGACCTCTACGCGGACCTGCATGGCGTATCGAAGGACAAGCGCCGCGAGCGCTACGCCCGGCTGATGGAGATGACCGACCTCGGCCGCTTCACCGACCGCCCCGCGGGCAAGCTCTCGGGCGGCATGAAGCAGAAGCTGGGCCTGGCCTGCACGCTGGTGCGCTCGCCCGACCTGCTGCTGCTGGACGAGCCGACCGTGGGTGTCGATCCGCTCTCGCGGCGCGAGCTCTGGCAGATCGTGCAGCAGCTGGTGGACGACGAGAAGCTCTCGGTGATCGTGAGCACTGCCTACCTCGACGAGGCCGAGCGCTGCAGCCATGTCTTCGTGCTTCGCGAGGGCAAGCTGCTGGCCGAGGGCACGCCCGCCGAGATTCGCGACCACGCGCAGGGCCTGTGCTTCATCGCTGCGCCGCCGGCGGGCGAGCCGCCGCGCCTGATGCAGGCCCGCCTGCTCGATGCGCAGCAGGACATCGTCGATGCCGTGCCGCAAGGCGGCGAAGTGCACTTCATCCGCCGCAAGGACACGGACGATGCAGCGCTCGCCACGCTGTTGGCCGGCGCACACGCAGAACCGGTGCCGCCACGACTCGAAGACGGCTTCATGACGTTGCTGCGCACGCAGCAGACATCCGCACCGAGCACCACTGCGGTCGCGACCACCAGCCCCGCCAAGGGCGACCCCGACGAAGTCGTCATCGAAGTGAAGGACCTCGTGCGCCGCTTCGGCGACTTCGTCGCCGTCGCGAGCACCAGTTTTTCGGTGCGGCGCGGCGAGATCTTCGGCCTGCTCGGCCCCAACGGCGCGGGCAAGACCACCACCTTCCGCATGCTCTGCGGCCTCCTGCCCGCGAGCGGCGGCCAGCTGCGCGTGGCCGGCGTCGACCTGCGCCATGCGCGCGCGCAGGCCCGCCAGCGCATCGGCTACGTCTCGCAGAAATTCGCGCTCTACGGCAACCTCACGGTGCGCGAGAACCTCTCGTTCTTCGGTGGCGCCTACGGCCTGCGCGGGCAGCGGCTGCGCGACCGCATGGACACGGTGCTGCACCAGTTCGATCTCGAACGCGAACTCGACGCGCCCAGCGGCCAGTTGCCGGGCGGCTACCGGCAGCGCCTGGCCATGGCCACCGGCCTCCTGCACGAGCCCGAGATCCTGTTCCTCGACGAACCCACGAGCGGCGCCGATCCGCTCGCGCGGCGCGAGTTCTGGCGCCGCATCACCGCGCTGGCCGAAGGCGGCACCACCATCGTCATCACCACGCACTTCATGGAAGAGGCCGAGTACTGCGACCGCATCGTGATCCAGGACGCCGGCAAGGTGCTCGCCATCGGCACGCCGCAGGAAGTGCGCACGCAGGCGCTCGAGGGCGAAGACGGCGGGAAGCGCATCGACATGGAGCAGGCCTTCATCGGCATCGTCGAGAAGGCGCGGCGCCAGGGCAAGGAAGCCGCGGCGAAGCAACCGGAAGGAGTGACGGCATGAGCGGCTTCTGGTCACGCCTGATTTCCCTCACGCGCAAGGAATTCCGCCAGCTGCTGCGCGACCGCAGCAACCTCGCGATCGGCATCCTGCTGCCGATGGTGCTGATCCTGATCTTCGGCTACGGCATGTCGCTCGACGTGAAGAACGCGCCCGTGGCGGTGGTGATGGAAGACGCCTCGCCGACCGCCCACGAGGCCATTGCCGGCCTGCAGCTCTCGCCCACCATCGCGCCGGTGCTGCTCGGCTCGATGCACGACGCCGAGGAACTGATGCGCGAACGCAAGGTCGACGGCATCGTGCGCATCCCGAGCGACTTCTCGCGCGCGCTGGCCGCGGGCAACGCGCGCGTGCAGCTGATCGTGCATGGCGCCGACGCGGGCCGCGCGACCATCATCCTCGCCTACGTGAGCGGCGCCCTCGCCCAGACCGCCGTGCGGCAGGCCGACCGCCTCGGCAGCACCTCTGGCGCAGACGCGCCGCCCGTGGGCAGCGTCATCGTCGAGCAGCGCATGTGGTTCAACGCCGCGAACACCAGCACCTGGTACCTCGTGCCGGGGCTGATCGTGTTGATCATGACGCTGGTCGGCGCCTTCCTCACCGCGCTGGTGATGGCGCGCGAATGGGAGCGCGGCACGCTCGAGGCGCTGTTCGTCACGCCAGTGCGGCCCGTCGAGATACTGCTGGCCAAGATCATTCCGTACTTCGGCGTCGGCATGCTCGGCCTCGCGCTGTGCCTGCTGGCCGCGCGCTTCCTCTTTGCGGTACCGATGTACGGCTCGCTGTTCGTGGTGGTGTTCAGCTCGATGCTCTACCTGATCGTGGCGGTGAGCCTGGGCCTCGTGATCTCGTCGGTCACGCGCAACCAGTTCCTTGCGAGCCAGGTCGCGCTGATCGCGACCTTCATGCCTTCGATGATGCTGTCGGGCTTCCTGTTCGACCTGCGCAACGTGCCTACGGCCGTGTGGGTCATCGGCCATGTGTTGCCGGCCACCTACTTCATGGACCTGATCAAGACGCTGTTCCTCGCGGGCGACGTCTGGCCGCTGATCTGGCGCAACTGCCTGATCCTGCTGGCGTACGCAGTGGGCCTGCTCATGTTGGCCCGCGTGGTGACGCGCAAGAGCCTCGACTGAAAGCCGCATCCATGACCGCCCTGATCGACTGCTTCGCCCGCGTCACCAACCTCTGCCGCAAGGAGTTGCTGACCATCCTCAAGGACCCGGCCACGCGCGCCATCCTGATCGCGCCGGCGCTGGTCCAGAGCCTGGTCTTCGGCTACGGCGCGACTTATGACCTCACCAACGTGCCCTATGCGCTGCTCGACCAGAGCCGCACCGGTGCGGCAACGGAACTCATCGCGCACCTGGACAGCACGGGCGTGTTCCACCGCGTGGCCACGCTGCGCACGCAGGCCGACATCCGCGAGGTGATCGACACCGAGAAGGCGCTGCTCGTGATCCAGATCGCGTCGGACTTCGAGCGCCAGCTCAGCGCGGGGCAGCCCGCGCCCATCCAGTTGATCCTCGATGCACGCAACTCCAACACGGCGGGATCGGCGGCCGGTTATGTGAGCGCGGTGGTCGAGCGCTACAACGCCGAACTGCGCACGCGTGCGGGCGCACCGCCAACGCCGCTGGTCATCGAATCGCGCGCCTGGTTCAACCCCAACCTGGAGACGCGCTGGAACCTCCTGCCCGGCATGATCGCCGCGCTCAGCATGCTGCAGACGCTGCTGCTCACCGCACTCTCGGTGGCGCGCGAACGCGAGCAAGGCACCTTCGACCAGTTGCTGGTGACGCCGATGTCGCCGCTCGAAATCATGATCGGCAAGGCGCTGCCGCCGGTGCTGGTCGGGCTCGTGCAGTCGTCGCTGATCCTGCTGGTGGCGATGTTCTGGTTCGGCATTCCGATGGCGGGCTCGCTGGTCACGCTCTACACCGGGCTCATCTTCTTCACGGTCGCGAGCGTGGGCATCGGCCTGTCGATCTCTGCCGTGTCGGCCAACATGCAGCAGGCCATGCTCTACACCTTCGTGCTGCTGATGCCGATGATGCTGCTGTCGGGCCTGACCACGCCGGTGCGCAACATGCCGCACGTGCTGCAGGTGATCACCCTGGCCAATCCGCTGCGCTTCGCCATCGACCTGGTGCAGCGCGTGTACCTCGAGGGCGTGGGGCTGGGCACGGTATGGCACAACCTGATCCCGCTCTCGATCATCGCGGTCGTCACGCTGCCGCTGGCGGCCTGGCTCTTTCGCAATCGTCTTGTCTGAACACGGGAGCACCTCATGCCTCTCACTCTCCATTTCACATGCAACGCGGTGACCGCCGCCGCACTGGCACTCCTCGTCGGCGGTTGTGCCGTGGGTCCCGATCACAAGCCCTCGGAGCCGCGCGCGCCCGCCGACTGGTCGGCCTGGCACGGCGGCTCGCCCGCGTTGCTCGGCGCCGAACGCCGCACCGCGCCCACGGCATCCCTCACGCCCGGAGACTGGAAGGCCTTCAACGACCCGATGCTCGACCGGCTGCAAGCGATGGTGCTCACCGCCAACCCCGACCTGCAGACCGCCGCATTGCGCTTCGCACAGAGCCGCGTGCAGCGTGCCACCGCGGCGGCCCAGCGCGGCCCGCAGGTCAATGCCAGCGCGGGCGTCACGCGGCAACGGCAAAGCGAGAGCGGCGCGGCCACGCGGATGATCGATGCGCTGGGCTCCTCGGTCGCCAACAAGGACCAGTTGATCCGCACGCTCAGCGAGCCCTACAACCTCTACCAGGCGGGCTTCGACGCCTCGTGGGAGATCGACCTCTGGGGACGTGTGCGACGTGCAGTGGAAGCCGCCGATGCCGATGCGGCCGCCTCGGCCGCGATGCTGCAGCAGGCCGAACTCAGCGTGCAGGCCGAGCTCGCGCGCAACTACTTCGAACTGCGCGGCACACAGCGCGAACTGCGCATCGCGCGCGCCGACATCGCGGCCGCCGCCGAGTCGCTCGAACTCGTGCAGGCGCGCGCCGATGGCGGACTCGTCACCGACCTCGACCCGGTGCGCCAGCGCACCCTGCTGGCCGAACTGCGCGCGCGCATCCCGTCGCTGCTGCAGCAGGAAGCCGATGCGATGAACCGCATCACGCTGCTGATCGGCGCACCGCCAGGTGCGCTGAACACCGAACTGGCCGATGCCGCCACCGACAGCGTGGGCGATGCGCCACCGCTGCCCGACCTCGCACTCGGCCTCCCCGCAGACCTCGCGCGGCGCCGCCCCGACATCGCCGCGGCCGAAGCGCAGCTTCACGCCGCCACCGCGCGCGTCGGCGTAGCCGTGGCCGATCTCTATCCACGCGTCACGCTGGGCGCGGGCTTCGGCTATGAGTCGGTCGGGAGCGAGCGCTTCGGCGACTGGGGCAGCCGGCAATGGCATGTCGGCCCGTCCCTGAGCCTGCCGATCTTCGACAACGGCCGCCGCCGCAGCACGATCGACCTGCGCGAGTTGCAGCAGCAGGAGGCGGCGGTGGCCTTCCAGCAAACGGTGCTCAAGGCCTGGCACGAGATCGACGCCGCGCTCAACGCCTACAGCGCCGAGCGCCAGCGCCATGCCGAGCTCGTCGAGCGCGAACGCCAGAGCCGCGATGCACTCGTGCTGGCGCATGCGCGCTATGCGAACGGGCTCACCGATTTCGGCGTCGAACTCGACGCGCGCCGTGCCCTCTTGCAGGCCCGCCGCGACCACGCACAGAGCACGAGCCGCCTGTCCGTGAACTTGATCACGGTCTACAAGGCACTGGCCGGCGGCACGCCACAGAGCGATGTGATGGCCCAGCGCAATCCGTCCTCCACCCCGTGATTTAGTGCCTAAATAATAGGCACTGACGACACGCGGGAAAGACCCATTCCTACAGGGTCGAAATTTAAGATCGAGGCCTTCCTGGTTATCGCAGTTTCGTGTTCGGGAATGAGCGGTCCGCTCTTCACTCCGTAAATTCGCAACCAGTCCCCGCACTTCAGAAGCATCGGCGCCCTTCAGGGCGTATCGCCCTCGGCGAACTCGATGCGATGCAGGAGCGTGACCGGCAAAGGTGGTCGCGAGCGGGGAGATGGTGCTTCTTGCAGTTCGGGTCCATCCGATTGCCTGAAGCGATTTCCCTTTGATCACTGCCGGGTTCCCCTGAGCCAAGGGGAAAAAATCGATGCGATCCGTTTATTCGCTGCTGGCGCGTGCGCGCCAGCTGGGCGCAGCCATGCCTTTTGCTTTTGCATTGCTGCTGCCTTCTTTCAGTTCCGCCGCCTGGGCGGCCATGGACGAAGTCGGCCGCGCCACGCCGAGCGTCCATCGCCTGAAGCTCTTCGTCGATCCGCAACTCGCCATCGACATCGGCGCGCCCGAAGCAGGCCGCCGGCTCGCGCAGTACGTGGCCGACATCAACACCGTGTTCACGCGCGAGACCGTGCGCAGCTTCGTGTTCGATCCGGCCAAGGACCTGCAATTCGTCTCGCCGGGCTCAGCGCCGCAGTGCGGCTTCAATGGTGTGGCCGAGCGCGAGATCGTGCTGTGCATCTCGAAGTCGCAGCGCGGCTACAGCCACGGCGGGCTGACCACGAGCACCACCTTCCCGCCCAAGGGCGTGACCTGGAATCTCAACTGGACCGCGATCCACGACCCGCTGCGCCTGTCGCGCGCCATCACCCAGGCCGCGCCCGAATCCACCGAGAAGGACTACCTCGGCCGCCAGCTCAAGACGCTGCTGCACGAGCTGGAGCATGTGTTCGGCGCGGGCTCGGGCGAGTACTACAGCGCCATCGCCGTGACCGACACCACCGAGGTGGTGCCCAAGGCCGACCTCGAACTCGCCAGGCTCACCGACCGCTACTGGTGGCAGCGCCAGCAGTGGCGTCTCGATCCGTTGCTGGGGACCGTGTTCGAAGAGCGCTTCGATCCCGCCGCCAACCGCGTCGCCACGCTGGAGATGATCCGCTTCACCGAAGGCACCAAGGCCAACATCAACACCGACTGGAGCGACTGGCCCAAGCTCGGCAGCTCGAAGTACATGGCCACGACCACGGCCACGCAGGTGCGCGTGGCGGATCGCGAGAGCGGGGCCGCACTCGCGGGCGCGCAGGTCTCGGTGTGGCGCGACCCGGGTGCGCAGAAACCGCTGGAGCCGCTCGCGCAAGGCGTGGCCGATGCCAACGGCCTCTTCACGTTCGACTGGCGCTGCGGCTTCAGCTGCTTCGCGGTCGGCAAGACCAACCTGCTCGTGAAGGCACAGGCGCCGGGCCGTGCGCCGGATGCAACCTGGTTCACCATCTTCGATGCATTCGAGCAGAAGGCGGTGCAGGCCCAGGCAGCCTTCACCATCGACCTGTCGCTCGGCGTTCCCGATGCCTACAAGCCGACCGTTTCACTGGCCGCGCCGGCCATGGCCACGGTGGGTCAGCCGACAACGCTTGCACCCGTAGCTGTCGACAACGTCGGCATTTTCGGCGTCAAGGTGGTCGGTGCGAACAGCCTCCCGATCTGCACCTTCACCGCGCCGCCATACACCTGCACATGGACGCCGACGACGGCGGGCACGCAGACCATCCGCGTGATCGCGCTCGATATGGCTGGCAACTCGGCCATCGCCTTCGCGAATGTGATCGTCAATCCGCCGACTGACGCCGTGGTGCCGACCGTCGCGTTGACCGCACCGGCTTCGGCCGCGGCAGGCGTGGCCACGCGGCTCACCGCCACGGCATCCGACAACGTCGGCGTCTCGGAGCTGGAATTCATCATCGACGGCAAGACCGTGTGCACCCTGCGCGCCGCGCCTTACGCCTGCGCATGGACGCCTGCGAAGGCCGGTGCCGCGAACATCGAGGTGCGTGCTGCCGATGCGGCGGGCAATGTCGCCAGCGCGTCGGCCCAGGTCAGCATCGAAGGCTTGCGGCCCGAAGACCTGTAGACCGTCCGCTCAGGGCAGATTCGTGAAGCTCGCGTTGCCGAGCCCCGTGCCGATGGTCAGCACGCCCCAGTGCTTCACCTCGCGCATGAAGGGCAGCTCGCTCAGGCCCTGCACCACCGCGTCGTTGTGCATCAGCACCAGCGTCGGGCCCGAGCCGATCATCGGCATGCGGCGCCACACCTCGCTCGGCAGATGGAAGGCATCGCTCTCCCAGTCGCCCGGCAGGTTCTGCGCGCCGCGCGAGATCGATCCATCCCGGCGGATCAGCCCCGGGCAGCCGATGCCGATGAAGGGCGCGAGCCGGATCTTCTTGCGCTCGCTGTAGCGCACCATGTCCTCCAGCATCTCGGCGATGTGCTCGACGATGCTGCCGCGGTTCGGGTCGTCGTCGGCATGGCGCCATTTCACGCGCCGCACCACCTTCGCGAGCGAGAAGTCGCGCGCCTTGCGGTGGCGCGTCTTGACGATGCCGCAGCGGATGTTGGTGCCGCCGATGTCCACCGCGAGGATGGCGTCGTGTCCCTTGAGCATCTCCGGCGGCGTGAGGTGCACCCAGCCGATCAGGCCGCCGTCGTCCACGTTGTGCGAGAGCCGGCCCAACTGCACGTGCACACCCATCTCCTCGAGGATGGCGCTGGCCTGCAGGATGGCCCGCTCGCCCACGTCGCTTTCGGGAAAGCCACCGCCGATCACGATGCGCTCGACCTTCTGCCAGGAGGGCTGACGGGTGAAGCGCTGGATCACGTAGGCCAACTCTTCGGCGAACTCTTCGATGGCGCCATGCATCACGTCGGCGGCTTCCGAGGCCTTCTTCGCCTGCAGCGCGTGGTCGAGTTCCTTCTTGCTGAGGTTGCGCGAATGCGAGAGGCCCAGCGGGTCGCGGCCCTCCTTGCGACGGCGCTTGCGCCAGCGTTCGAGCAATTCCCTGAAGGCGGTCTGGCTGGCCTGGTCGCCGACGAAGCCGTCCTTGTCGCGCAGCTGCAGGCTGTAGCCATCGACCTGCAGGCCGGGGAGTTCACGCAGGCCGTGGACTTCGGGGCCGGGCAAACCATTCTTGAGGGCAGGAGAGGATTTCTTCTTCGAGGGCTTGGACTTCATGGCGATCGACTATGGGCCTCGCCACCGCCCGCTTGCATCGGCTCCGCGCACCATGGCGTGTAGGAGATTGGCGGGTACGCCGAACGAAGCGTTGTCTATACACTGGCCCGGATGCACTTGCTCCGCAGCCTTTGGCGCGCCGCCCTGTTGGTCTCGATGGCCTGGCTTGCCGCCGCCCCCGCGCAGGCCGCGGACGAGGCGCTGCGCGTCGGCTCCAAGCGCTTCACCGAGTCGTACATCCTCGCCGAGCTGCTCGCGCAGACGGCCGCGCCGCACACCGCATCGCCGCCCGTCGTGCGGCAGGGCCTGGGCAACACGGCCATCGTCTATGAAGCGCTGCGCTCGGGCGCCATCGATCTCTATGCCGAGTACACCGGCACCATCGCACTGGAAATCCTCAAGGGCTCGCCCGCGGACACGCGCGAAGCGATGAACGCGGCGCTCGCGCCGATGGGGCTGGGCGTGGCGATTCCGCTCGGCTTCAACGACGGCTATGCGCTGGCCGTGCGCGCGGCCGATGCGGAGCGGCTCGGACTTCGTACGCTGAGCGACCTTGCCAAGCACCCCGAACTCAAGCTGGGCCTCTCGAACGAATTCCTCGGCCGCGCCGATGGCTGGAAGGGCCTGGCCGCGCGCTACGGGTTCACGCAGACACCCACCGGCCTGGACCATGGCCTCGCCTACGAAGCGGTGGCGGCCAAGCAGATCGATGCGATCGACATCTACACCACCGACGCGAAGATCGACCACCTGGGCCTGCGCGTGCTCGAAGACGACAGGAAGTTCTTCCCGCGCTACGACGCGGTGGTGCTCTACAAGCTCGACCTGCCGACGCGCCTGCCCAAGGCCTGGGCGGCGCTGCAGACGCTCGAAGGCAAGGTCGACGAGCACGCGATGATCGCGATGAACGCGCGCGCCGAACTGCAGAGCGTGCCCTTCGACGTCATCGCGCGCGACTTCATCGCCAGCACCGGCAAGACGGGTGCGGCGCCGGCGCAGGAGACCCGGCGCGGCTTCACTGCCAAGCTCTTCGGCCCCGACCTCTGGAAGTTGGCGCGCCAGCACCTGTTGCTGGTGACGCTGTCGGTCGGCATCGCGATCCTGATCGGCGTGCCGATCGCGATCCTCGTGTTCTCGCATGTGCGGCTGCGCGCCGTGGTGCTCGGCATCGCGAGCCTGATGCAGACAGTGCCGTCGCTGGCCCTGCTGGCGGTGCTGATCTCGATGCTCGGCGCGATCGGTGCACTGCCCGCGCTGATCGCGCTCACCCTCTACTCGCTGCTGCCGATCATGCGCAACACGGTGACGGGTCTGGCCGAAGTGCCGAACGGGCTGCGGCTCGCGGGCACGGCGCTCGGCATGACGCCGCCGCAGAGCCTTCAGCTCGTGCTGCTGCCGCTGGCGCTGCCCACGCTGCTTGCGGGCGTGCGCACGGCCACCGCCATTGCCATCGGCACGGCGACCATTGCGGCGTTCATCGGTGCGGGTGGATTCGGCGAGCGAATCGTGACGGGCCTCGCGCTGAACGACCGCGAACTGCTCTTGGCCGGCGCGCTGCCGGCCGCTGCGATGGCGCTGATCAGCGAAGGGATCTTCGAGCTGATCGAATGGACGATGCGCCGCCGCCGGCGCGCACCGCCCAGTTCGCTGCCGCCGGCTTGAAGATCAGGCCAGCGTGTAGGCCGTCTTCACCGTGGTGAAGAACTCCTGCGCGTACTTGCCCTGTTCGCGCGGGCCGTAGCTCGAACCCTTGCGGCCACCGAACGGCACGTGATAGTCGACACCCGCGGTCGGCAGGTTGACCATCACCATGCCGGCCTGGCTGTGGCGCTTGAAGTGCGTCGCGTACTTGAGCGACGTGGTGGCGATACCGGCCGAGAGGCCGAACTCGGTGTCGTTGGCCGTGGCCAGCGCTTCCTCGTAGTTCTTCACGCGGATCACGCTGGCAACCGGGCCGAAGATTTCTTCCTTGTTGATGCGCATCGTCGCGGCCGATTCGCTGAACAGCGCGGGCGACATGTAGTAGCCGTCGGTCTCCAGCTTCAGCAGTTCGCCGCCAGCGGCCAGCGTGGCGCCTTCGCCCTTGCCGATGGCGATGTATTCCATGTCCTGGTTCAGTTGCGACCTCGAGGAAACCGGACCCACGTCGGTGCCCTGCGCGAGCGCGTCGCCGACCTTGATCTTGGCCATGCGCGCCTTCATCGCCTCGATGAACTTCGGGTAGATGCCTTCGGTGACGATGAGGCGGCTCGATGCGGTGCAGCGCTGGCCGGTCGAGTAGAACGCGCTCTGCACGCTCAGTTCCACGGCTTGTGCGAGGTCTGCGTCGTCCAGAATGACTTGCGGGTTCTTGCCGCCCATCTCCAGCTGCACCTTCTTGTGGTTGGTGACGCACTGGATCGCGATGTTGCGGCCCACGCCCACCGAGCCGGTGAAGCTGATCGCATGGATGCCGGGGTGATTGACCAGCGCTTCGCCGATCACGCTGCCGCGGCCCATCACGAGGTTGAACACGCCGGCCGGAATGCCCGAGCGGCTGATGATTTCGGAGAGCGCCCAGGCGCTGCCCGGCACGAGGTCCGCGGGCTTCAACACCACGCAGTTGCCGAAGGCGAGCGCGGGCGCGATCTTCCAGGCGGGAATGGCAATGGGGAAGTTCCACGGCGTGATGAGCCCGACCACGCCGACCGGCTCGCGCGTGATCTCCACGCCGATGTTCGGGCGCACCGAAGGCAGCAACTCGCCCGAGAGGCGCAGGCATTCGCCCGCGAAGAACTTGAAGATCTGGCCCGCGCGCGTGGCCTCGCCGATGCCTTCGGCCTTGGTCTTGCCTTCTTCGCGTGCAAGCAGCGTGCCGAGCTCTTCCTTGCGCGCAAGGATCTCGATGCCGATCTTGTCGAGTGCATCCGAACGCGCCTGGATGCTGCCCGTGGCCCATGCCGGGAACGCGGCGGTGGCGGCAGCGACGGCGGCATCGACATGCGCCGCGTCGCCCTGCGTGTACTGGCCCAGCACGTCGGCCAGGTTGCTGGGGTTGACGTTGGGGCTGTAGCTCTTGCCAGCGAGCCATTCGCCATTGATGAGGTTGTTGAATTCAGTCATCGTCGATGTCCTTGTTTGCCTGTTGCGGTGATGGGGTTTGAAGAATCCAAAGGCTAGGTGGCGCCTTCGGACTCCACGTAGAGGGCGTACAGCGAATGGCTGGCCGCCATGTAGAGGCGATTGTTCTTGGGGCCGCCGAACGTGAGGTTGGCACAGCGTTCGGGCAGGCGGATGAAACCGATGGGCAAGCCCTTCGAGTTGAAGATCTTGACGCCATCGAGGTCTTCGGACTTCGCGAGGGGCTGATAGACCTTCATGCCGTTGCCGGCATCCGTGGGCTCGGCAGCCAGCGCGCCGTTCCAGCCCCAGCCCATCCAGATGTTGCCGTCGCGGTCGACGCGAAAGCCGTCGAGCGCGGCCGCGCCCACGCCGTCGATCAGCTTGGCCTTGTTCGACACGCTGCCGTCGGCCGCCACGTCGTAGCTCCAGAGGCTGCGGTTGGGCGTGCCCTTCCACTCGATCACGTAGAGCTTCTTCTCGTCGGGCGAGAAGGCCAGGCCGTTCGGGTTCACCAGGTCGGTGATCACGGCCGTGACCTGGCCGTCGGGCGTCACGCGGTAGACGTTGGTGGTGGCCTGCTCGGAGACACCCCGGTCGCCTTCCCAGGTGCCCGAGATGCCGAAGAGCGGATCGGTGAACCAGACGGTGTCGTCCGACTTCACCACGACATCGTTCGGCGAATTGAGCCGCTTGCCCTGGAAGCGGTCGGCCAGCACGGTCATGCGGCCGTCGTGCTCTGTGCGCACCACGCGTCGCGTGACCGAGTGCTCGCAGCTCACGAGGCGCCCCTGGCGGTCGCGCGTGTTGCCGTTGCAGTGGTTCACGTTCGACTTGTGGACCTTGAACTCGCCGGTCTTTTCCTCGTAGCGCATCAACCGGTTGTTCGGGATGTCGCTGCACACGAGGTAGCCCTCCCGCGGCAGGTACACCGGGCCTTCGGCCCAGCGCATGCCGGTGCCGACCTGCTCGAGCGTGCTGCTGTAGAGGCGGTATTTGGCGAAGCTCGGGTCGAGGATCAGCACCGCTGGGTCGGGGTAGCGCTGTTGCGGCTTGAAGGGGAACGACTGGGCGCCTGCGGCTGCGGCCACTGCGCCGAGTACCGAGCCGGCAGCCGCCTGGAGCAGGCGACGGCGATCCATGTTGTTGTTCATGCAGTCTCCTTGGGTGTCTCAACCGTCGGCGCGCAAAGGCGCCGGGCGCTCAGCGGACCATGCAGGGCCGCTTGTTGTCGAAGGTCCAGTTCGGAATCAGGTATTGCATCGCCTGCGCGTCGTTGCGCGCGCCGAGGCCGTGCTTCAGGTACAGCTGGTGCGCCTTCTCGACTTCGGCCATGTCGAGTTCGATGCCCAGGCCACCGCGCGTCGGCACCTTCACGAAACCTTCCTCGATCTGCAGCGGCGACTTCGTCAGGCGCTGGCCGTCCTGCCAGATCCAGTGCGTGTCGATGGCCGTCACCTTGCCGGGCGCGGCAGCGGCCACGTGCGTGAACATCGCGAGCGACACGTCGAAGTGGTTGTTCGAATGCGAGCCCCAGGTCAGGCCCCAGGCCTGGCAGAGCTGCGCCACGCGCACCGAGCCCTGCATGGTCCAGAAGTGCGGATCGGCCAGCGGGATGTCGACCGACTGCAGCGAGAGGCTGTGCACCATCTCTCGCCAGTCGGTGGCGACCATGTTGGTGGCGGTGGGCAAGCCCGTGGCGCGGCGGAACTCGGCCATCACCTCGCGGCCCGAGAACACGCCTTCGGCGCCGCACGGGTCTTCGGCATAGGCCATCACGCCGTGCAGGTCGCGGCACAGGCGGATCGCGTCGGCCAGCAGCCAGCCGCCGTTCGGGTCGAGCGTGACGCGCGCCTTCGGAAAGCGCTCGTGCAGTGCACGGATCGCTTCGACTTCTTCCTCGCCGCGCAGCACGCCGCCCTTGAGCTTGAAGTCGGTGAAGCCGTAGCGTGCGTGCGTGGCTTCGGCCAGGCGCACGATGGATTCGGGCGTCATGGCTTCTTCGTGGCGGAGGCGGAACCAGTCGTTGTCCGCGACCGGATCGGTTTCATAGGGCAGGTCGGTCTTCGTGCGGTCGCCCACGTAGAAGAGATAGCCGAGCATCTGCACCGCATCGCGTTGCTGGCCTTCGCCGAGCAGGGCCGCCACGGGCACTTCGAGGAACTGGCCCAGCAGGTCGAGCAGCGCGGCCTCGACGGCGGTGACCGCATGGATGGTCACGCGCAGGTCGAAGGTCTGCTGGCCACGGCCGCCGCTGTCGCGGCCGGCGAAGGCGCTGCGCAGGCTGTTGAGCACCGCGTTGTGGCGGCCGATGGGCTGGCCCACGATGAGGTCGCGCGCATCCTCGAGCGTCTGGCGGATCTTCTCGCCGCCCGGCACTTCGCCCACGCCGGTGTGGCCGGCGCTGTCGGTCAGGATCAGCAGGTTGCGCGTGAAGAACGGGCCGTGCGCGCCGCTCAGGTTCATCAGCATGCTGTCGTGGCCCGCGACGGGGACCACGCGCATGCCGGTGACGACGGGCGCGCCCCGAACGACGTTGGAGATGGCGTTGGAAACGGATTCAGGACTTGTCATCTTCAGGCTTGGTGTCTCAGTCTGCGGTGATGTGGCGGGTTTCTATCAGCGTCTTCCATCGCGTCCATTCGCGCAACTGGAAGGCGGTGAAATCCTCGGGCGTGCTCGCGACGATTTCGAGGCCCTGGTCGAGCATGCGCTTCTTCGTCTCGGGGTCCTGCATCGCGGCGATGACCGCATCGCTCAGCTTCTTCTTGAGCGCGGGCGGCAGGCCCTTCGGCGCGGCCATGCCCTGCCACGAGTAGACCTCCGCACCTTTCACGCCGGCCTCGGCCAGCGTGGGCACGTCGGGCAGCACGGGCGAGCGCTTGTCGCCGGTGACGGCAATCGCGCGCAGCTTGCCCGCGCGGATGTGCGGCAGCACGGCATTGACGTTCTGGAACGAGAAGTCGACCTGGTTGCCCAGCAGGTCGTTCACCGCCGGCGCGCCGCCCTTGTAGGGCACATGCACGCCTTCGGTCTTGGTCTGCTGCCAGAAGAGCTCGGCCGACAGGTGATCGGACGAGCCATTGCCCGAGCTCGCGAACGAGACCTTGCCGGGCGTCTTGCGCAGCAATGCGAGCACGTCGGCGACCGTGTGCTCGGGCCGCGCGACGTTGGCGACGAGCACGTTGGGCGCCTGCACCGGCACGCTGATGTAGTCGAAGTCCTTGGTCGCGTCGTACGGCACGCTCTTCTGCAGGTGCGGCGTGACGACGAACGCGCCGAGCGAGGACACGAGCAGCGTGTAGCCGTCAGGCAGTGCGCGCTTGACGAAGCCGGTGCCGATGGTGCCCGTGGCGCCCGGGCGGTTGTCGACGACGAAGCTGCCGCCGAGCTTGGTCTGCAGTTGCAGCGCCAGTGCGCGCGCCACCATGTCGGTGGAGCCGCCGGCGGGGAACGGCACGATGATGGTCACGGGTTTCTGCTGCGGCCATGCATCGGCCTGGGCCGAGGCGTGAAGCGGCAACATCGCGGTGGCGGCGAGCACGAGGCCCGCCGCAAGAAGCGCTCGTCTCTGCATTCGTGCTCCCGATCAGGGGTTGACGCGAACGGCCTGGCGCGCGAGCAGCTTCCAGTTGCCGCCCTGCTTCTGCCAGACACCGAGGATCTTCAGCGCCACCTTGCCGGGCTTGCCCGAATCGTTGGTGTCGGCCGCGAGCGTGTGGCGCACGATGGCGGTGTTGGCATCGACCACCTTGATGGTCTGCTCGGTGATCGTGATGGTCACGAAGTCCGACTTGCCGTCGAGCAGGTCGCTGATGAAGCTGGCCTTGGTGTCGACCTTGCCGCCCGAGTGGCCGTAGCTCAGGTCGTCGGCCACCAGCGCGCCGAGTGCGGCGGCAGTCGGGTCGATCATCGCGATGCGCAGGCGCTCGGCCGCCGCGGCCACCGCGGGCTGGTCCGAGGCGCCGCCGCCAGCGGGTGCCATTGCGCAGCCCGAGAACACGGCGGCCGAAGCGGCGATGAGGAAGAGTTTCTTGATGAGCATGTCGTTGACTCCGTTGTTGTGTTGATGCTTGTCGACTGCAAAAAAAGAGGCTGGCTTCTTACTGCGGGCCGAGCGTGGCGATCAGCGCCTTGAGCTCTTCCATCTCGGCGGGCTTGAGGTCGGTCAGCGGTGCGCGCACCGGGCCGGCGTCGTGGCCGACGATCTTGGCGCCGGCCTTGACGATGCTCACGGCGTAGCCCGGCGTGCGGTTGCGCAGCTCCAGGTAAGGCATGAAGAAGTTCTTCAGCAGGCGGTGCTGCGTGGCGAGGTCGTCGCTGGCCACTGCGTGATAGAAGTCCATCGCCGTCTTGGGGATGAAGTTGAAGACGGCCGACGAGTACACCGGCGTGCCCATGGCCTTGTAGGCCGCGGCATAGACCTCGGCGGTCGGCAGGCCACCCAGGTAGGCGAAGCGATCGCCCATCTTCTGGTAGATCGCGACCATCGCCTCGATGTCGCCCACGCCGTCCTTGAAGCCGACGAGGTTCGGGTTGCGTTCGGCCAGGCCCGCGAGCGTGTCGGGCTTCAGGCGGCTGGAGGCGCGGTTGTAGACGATCACGCCGAACTTCACGCTCTTGCACACGGCCTCGACGTGCGCGGCCAGGCCTTCCTGGCCGGCTTCCGTGAGGTAGTGCGGCAGCAGCAGGATGCCGTGGGCGCCGGCCTTCTCGGCGGCTTGCGCGCACTGGATGGCAAAGCGCGTCGGGCCGCCGGCGCCGGCAATGATCGGCACCACGCCGCGGCAGGTGTCCACCGCGGTCTTGATGATGCCGGGGTACTCATCGCCGGTCAGCGAGAAGAACTCGCCCGTGCCGCCCGCGGCGAACAGCGCGCTCGCGCCGTAGGGCTGCAGCCATTCGAGGCGCTTGACGTAGCCCTGGGCGTTGAAGTCGCCGTTGCTGTCGAAGTCGGTCAGCGGGAACGAGAGCAGGCCGGAGCCCATGATGGTCTTGAGTTCTTGCGGGTTCATCGGGAAACGTCCAGTGAAGATTTGAGAAAGAAAAATGAGGGTGAGTGGGCGGCCGGTCAGTCGAGCTTGACGCTGGCTTCCTTGATCACCAGGGCCCAGCGCGCGCGCTCCTTGGCGAAGAACTGGTCCTGCTCGGGCGCGGTCATCGTCACGACCTCGGCGCCCTGGCCTGCGAGGCGGGCGCGGATGTCGGGGGTGCGGATGATGCGGGTGAGCTCGCGGTTGAGCCGCGCGATCACCGCGTCGGGCACGCCGCGCCCGGCAACCACGCCCTGCCAGGTGCCCGACTCGTAGCCGGGTGCGCCCTGCTCCGCGATGGTCGGCACGCTGCCGATCAGCGGCATGCGCGTGGCCTTGGACACGGCGATCAGCTTGAGCTTGCCGGCCTGCACCTGCGGGTAGGTGGCGAGCATGCCGTTCATCAGCACCTGCGTCTGGCCCGAGACGGTGTCGAGCACCGCCTGCACGCCGCCCTTGTAGGGCACGTATTCCCACTTCGCGCCGACCTTGCGCTGCAGCTCGATGCCGGCCAGGTGCGCGGTGCTGCCGCTGGCGGTGACGGCGAAGTTGAGGTCGCTTTTCTTCGAGAGTTCGACCAGCTCCTTGAGCGTGCTCGCCTGCACCGAGGGATGCACTACCAGAAGGTGCGGCGAGTAGGCCAGCATGCCCACGCTGCGCAGGTCCTTGGACGGATCGAACGGCAGCTTGGGATAGAGCGACGGGCTGATCGCCAGCGCGCCCAGATCGCACAGCATCAACGTGTAGCCATCGGCCGGCGCCTTGGCCAGCAGGTCGGCGCCGAGGTTGCCGTTGGCGCCCGCGCGGTTGTCGATGATGACCGACTGCCCCAGCGCTTCCGACAGCGGCTGGCTGATGGCGCGCGCAATGATGTCGGACGAGCCGCCCGGCGGGTACGGGACGATGATCTTGATCGGCTTGGACGGCCAGTTGCCGCTGCCCTGTGCGAATGCGCGCACCGGCAGGCTGGCGGCCAGGGTCGTGGCCAGGGCGGCGCCCAGTGCGCCGCGTCGGTTGATGGTCATGCGGATGCCTCCAGTTATTCGATGTGCCTCATGGCTTCGCCCGGATGCCCGAGCAAGTGATCAGTCATCGTACAACTAGAAAAACAACTTGTCCAGATTTGGACCCAAAAAATTCGACGAAGGGGTTAGTTGTCGGACGAAGCGGCGCCAGCGCCGCCATCCTTGCCTGCGCCCGCACCTTCGGCTTTCGCCTTCTGCTGCTGCGCGGCCTCCTGCGCCATGCGCAGGCGCTCGCGGCTGTTCGTCAGGTGGATGCGCATGGCGGCGCGCGCCGACTCGGGATCGCGGCGCGCGATGGCCGCGTAGATCTCTTCATGCTCGCGGTTCACGCGGCTCAGGTACGCGCCGCCATCCTGGATGCGGATGGCGCTGATGCGCGTGCGCGGGATGATCGTGGTGCCCAGGTGCCGCATGATGTCGGCGAAATACGGGTTGCCGGTCGACTGCGCGATCTGCAGGTGAAAGCGGAAGTCGGGCGCCACGGTGTCGCCGGCGATCGTCACGTTGTGCTCGAAGTCGTCGAGTGCCTGGCGCATCGCCACCAGCTGCTCGTCGGTGCGCCGGCTCGCGGCGAGCCCGGCGGATTCCGTCTCGAGGCTGATGCGCAGCTCCAGCACGGCCAGCACGTCGACCGAGGCGGCGATCTCGCCCGGATCGAGCCGGAACACCCCACCCGGCCGCGGCTGCAACACGAAGGTGCCGACGCCGTGCAATGTTTCGACGAGCCCGCCCGCCTGCAGCTTGGAAAGCGCCTCGCGCACCACGGTGCGGCTCACGCCATAGGCCTGCATGATGGCCGACTCGGTGGGGAGCTTGTCGCCCGGGCGCAGCGACTGGCTGCGGATCTTCTCGCCCAGGTCTTCCACCAGCCCGTGCGCCAGGCCGCGGGCACGCTGGCGCGGCCGCCCCACGAAGGCCGCAGGGCCTGTCACCGGACCGGCTTCCGCCAGCGCATCTGAAACCAAGGGATTACCCGCAGTCGTCTGAACCATGGCCACGATGATAATCTCCAATTAGTTGTACGACAACCGATAACTTATCACTCAGACATCTCCTGAAGCCGCTTCGCAAGCCTCTCCGGGGCATTTGCGGTCTCTTCGGCACTCACATGAAGTATTCCCTAGCCTTTGCTCCGCTGGCACCGTACTGGCCCGTTTTCGTCAACGGTGCCTGGCTGACGCTCAAGATGACCGCGCTGGCGGTCGTCATCGGCGTCTGCGTCGGCACATTGGTCGCGTTCGCCAAGCGCAGCAAGATCAAGCCCCTCGCCCGTGCCTGCACGGTCTACATCGAGATCGTGCGCAACACGCCGTTCCTGGTGCAGATCTTCCTCCTCTACTTCGGTCTCGCAAGCTTCGGCGTGCGCATGCCGACCTTCGCCGCGGCCGTGCTGGCGATGGTGATCAACATCGCGGCCTATGCCGCGGAGATCATCCGCGCCGGCCTCGAATCGGTGCCGCGCGGGCAGATAGAGGCGGCCGAGTGCCTGGGCCTTTCCAAGTGGCGCATCGGCTGGCACGTGATGCTGCAGCCGTCCATCGAGAAGGTGTACCCCGCCCTCACGAGCCAGTTCCTGCTGATGATGCAGGCCTCGGCGATGGCCTCGCAGATCTCCGCCGAAGAGCTCACCGCCATCGCCAACACCGTGCAGTCGGACACCTTCCGCTCGCTGGAGACCTACATCGTGGTCGCGGCGCTGTACCTGGTGCTCTCGCTCTTCATCAAGCTCGTGACCTGGGCGCTCGGCGAATACATGTTCCGCCGCCGCCGCGTGGTGCGCCGCGCCGCCGCGCAGGCAGGCAAGGTGCAGCCCGCCGCATCGACGGCCGCCGTCGCCATTCACGGGGGCGCCGCATGAGCCTCGGGCACTTCACCTTCACGCACCTGATGTACCTGGTGCAGTCGATCGGCTGGACGCTGCTGCTCTCGGCGCTGGCCTTCGTGCTGGGCGCCATCGGCGGCATCGGGCTGATGCTCGCCCGCATCTCGCCGCGCGGCTGGCTGCGCTGGTGCGCGCTGGTCTACATCGAATGCGTCCAGGGCATCCCGCTGCTGATCCTGCTGTTCATCGTGTACTTCGGCCTCTCGGTCTACGGCCTCGCGCTGCCCTCGCTGGTGGCGGCCGGCATCGCGATGATGATCTACGTGAGCGCCTATCTCGGCGACATCTGGCGCGGCTGCATCGAGGCGATGCCCAAGCCGCAATGGGAAGCCTCGGAGTGCCTGGCGTTCTCGCGCTGGCAGACGCTGCGCCTGGTGATCATTCCGCAGGCGGTGCGCCTGTCGCTGCCGCCCACGGTCGGCTTCCTGGTGCAGATCATCAAGATGACCTCGCTGGCCTCGGTGATCGGCTTCGTGGAGCTCACGCGCGCCGGCCAGATCATCAACAACACCATCTTCCAGCCCTTCCTGGTCTTCTTCCTGGTCGGCGCTTTCTATTTCGCCTTGTGCTATCCGCTGTCGCGTTGGAGCGAAGCGATGGAGAAAAAACTCAATGTCGCCAATCGTTAAGCTGGACCACGTCTACAAGAGCTTCGGCTCGAACCAGGTCCTCAAAGGCGTTTCGTTCGAAGTCGCCAAGGGCGAGATGATCGCCATCATCGGCGCCAGCGGCTCGGGCAAGAGCACGGCGCTGCGCTGCATCGACCGGCTCGAGGTCATCGACAAGGGCACCATCGAGGTCTGCGGCATCCGCGTCGACAGCCCCAACGTCGACCTCAAGCAACTGCGGCTCGAAGTGGGCATCGTGTTCCAGAGCTACAACCTGTTCCCCCACCTCACGGTGCAGGAGAACATCATGCTGGCGCTGCGCCATGTGAAGAAGCAGTCGCGCGGCGAAGCGGCCGACGTGGCGATCCGCGTGCTCGACCAGGTGGGCCTCAAAGCCAAGGCCGACGCCTACCCCGAACAACTCTCCGGCGGCCAGCAACAGCGCGTGGCCATCGCGCGATCGCTCGCGATGTCGCCCAAGGTCATGCTGTTCGACGAAGTGACCTCCGCGCTCGATCCGCAACTCACCGGCGAAGTGCTGCGCGTGATGGAAGACCTCGCGGCCGGCGGCATGACCATGCTGCTGGTCACGCACGAGATGGCCTTCGCCAAGCGCGTGGCCGACCGGATCATCTACATGCACCAGGGCACCGTGTGGGAAACCGGCCCCGGCGAAATGCTCGATGCGCCCAAGACGCCGGAGCTGCATGCCTTCCTGAACAACGGGCTGTAAGCAGGCAGCCCGGGTCTTTTTCGTTCCCTCCAATACCAACTCACATCAGGAGATATTCATGAAACTCGGCACCACCTTCACCCGCACATGCATCGCGCTGGCCCTCGTGGCCGGCGTGGCGCAGGCCGCCATGGCCGACCAGCTGGACGACATCAAGAAAGCCGGCAAGATCCGCGTGGCCATCGCGATGGGCACGCCGCTCTTCAGCTTTGCCGACGCCAACCTGCAGCCCACAGGCTCGGACGTCGACACCGCCACGCAGCTGGCCAAGGACCTGGGCGTGAAGCTCGAGATCGTCTCGGTCACCAACGCCGCGCGCGTGCCCACGCTGCAGGCGCAGCGCGCCGACATCGTGGTCGCCGACCTGTCGATCACGCCCGAGCGCGAGAAGGTGGTCGACTTCTCGACGCCCTACGCGGTCATCAGCATCATCGTGGGCGGCCCCAAGAGCATCAAGGTCGCCGACTACGCGGACCTGAACGGCAAGCGCATCGGCCTGACGCGCGCCACGGTCAACGACACGCTCACCACCCAGCAGGCCAAGGGCGCCGACATCGTGCGCTACGAGGACGACGCCACGCTGATCACCTCGATGGTCACGGGCCAGATCGACCTGTTCTCCAGCACGCCCTCGAACCTGAGCGAAATGATCAAGCAGGCGCCCGCCAAGAACCTGGAGCTGAAGTTCTCGCAGAAGGATTTCGACCTGGGCATCGCGCTGAACAAGGAACAGCCCAAGCTCAAGGAATGGATCAACGCCTGGGTCGTGACCAACCAGAAGAACGGCAAGCTCAACGCCATCTACAAGAAGTACCACGGCCGCGACCTGCCCGAGCGCATCACCAAACTGTGAATGGACGAGTGACGATGGAAGCTTCGAACAAGAAACTCGACCGGCTGCTGTTGACCGGCGCGGCCGGTGGCCTCGGCAAGGTGCTGCGCGAGCGGCTCAAGCCTTATGCGAACGTGCTGCGCCTCTCGGACATCGCCTCGCTGGCTCCGGCCGCCGATGCGGGCGAAGAGGTCGTGCCCTGCGACCTCTCGGACAAGGCGGCGGTGCATGCGCTGCTCGAAGGCTGCGACGCCATCGTGCACCTGGGCGGCGTGTCGGTCGAGCGGCCGTTCGAGGAGATTCTCGAAGCCAACATCAAGGGCATCTTCAACGTCTACGAAGCCGCGCGCCGCCATGGCGTCAAGCGCGTGGTGTTCGCGAGCTCCAACCATGTGATCGGCTTCTACAAGCAGACCGAGCACATCGATGCGCACGCGGCGCGCCGGCCCGACGGCTACTACGGCCTGTCGAAGTCCTTCGGCGAGGACATGGCGCAGTTCTACTTCGACCGCTGGGGCATCGAGACGGTGAGCATCCGCATCGGCTCCTCGTTTCCCGAGCCGCTCAACCGCCGGATGATGAGCACCTGGCTGAGCTACCGCGACCTGACCACGCTGATCGAGAAGTCGCTCTTCACGCCCGATGTGAAGCACACCGTCGTCTACGGCATGTCGAACAACCGCGACGTGTGGTGGGACAACAGCGCCGCCGCGCACCTGGGCTTCGTGCCGCAGGACAGTTCCGAGGTGTTCCGCGACAAGGTCGAGGCGCAGCCGCCGGTCGCGCCGACCGACCCGAACGCCATCTACCAGGGCGGCGCCTTCACCGCGCAAGGGCCGTTCGGCGATGCAAGCTGAGCTCGTCCTCGACGCGCGCAACGGCACCGGCGAAAGCCCGGTGTGGCATGCCGCGGAGCAGGCGCTCTACTGGGTGGACATCCCGGCGCGCACGCTGAACCGCTGGCATGCGAACGAAGGCCATGCGCAGTGGAAGGCGGATGAAATGATCGCCTGCATCGCGCCGCGTGCCGATGCACCCGGCGCGTGGATCGCCGGCATGGAAAGCGGCCTTTTCTCGCTGCTGCCGCAGGCCGATGGGACGCTCGCCGCAACGTCGCTCGCGCCCGTCGAACACGCCGCAGCGGCCATGCGCTTCAACGACGGCCGCTGCGACCGCCAGGGCCGCTTCTGGGCCGGCACGATGCTGCTGGACATGGCCGCCGGTGCACGCGTCGGACGCCTCTACAGCTACGGCAAAGGCAGCGACAGCGCCACCTTGCAACTCGACGATCTCATCGTGCCCAACGGCCTGGCCTTCAGCCCCGACGGCCGCACGATGTACCTCTCTGACTCGCACCCGGGCGTGCAGGCCATCTGGGCCTTCGACTACGACACCGAGACCGGCACGCCGAGCAACCGCCGCCTCTTCGTCGACATGAAGCCCCTGCCCGGCCGCCCCGACGGCGCTGCGATCGACGTCGACGGCTGCTACTGGATCTGCGGCAACGACGCGGGCCTGGTGCACCGCTTCACGCCCGACGGCCGCCTGGACCGCTCGCTCGAAGTGCCGGTGAAGAAGCCCGCGATGTGCGCCTTCGGCGGCGCGTCGCTCGACACGCTCTTCGTCACCTCGATCCGTCCCGGCGGCATCGACCTGGCGGACCAGCCGCTGGCCGGCGGCGTGTTCGCGCTGCGGCCCGGCGTGGCGGGTGTGCCGGAACCAGCCTTCGGCGGCTGACCTTTTCTTTTCACGTTTTCGATAACCACCAAGCAGAGGAAGAGACAAATGAAACTCCACAAGACCCTGATCGCACTGGCCGTCGGCACAGCAGCGGCGCTCTCCACCCTGGCCGCCGGCGCCACCGAGTTCCGCTCGGCCGACATCCACCCCGACGACTACCCGACCGTGACCGCCGTCAAGTTCATGAGCGAACGGCTCAAGGCGCTGTCGGGCGGCAAGCACACCATCAAGGTGTTCAACAACAGCTCGCTGGGCAGCGAGAAAGACACCATCGAGCAGACCAAGATCGGCGCGCTGCAGATGGTGCGCGTGAACATCGCCCCGATGAACAACATCTGCGCCGAGACGCAGGTGCCGACCATGCCCTTCCTGTTCCGCTCGGTCGATCACCTGCACAAGGTGCTGGACGGCCCGATCGGCGAGGAGATCCTGAAGTCGTGCGAGAAGCAGGGCTTCATCGGCCTGGCCTACTACGACAGCGGCGCGCGCTCGATGTTCACCGCCAAGAAGCCGGTGCGCACATTTGCCGACATGAAGGGCCTGAAGGTCCGCGTGCAGCAGTCGGACCTGTGGGTGTCGATGCTCGAAGCCATGGGCGCCAACGCCACGCCGATGCCCATGGGCGAGGTCTACACGGGCCTGAAGACCGGCCTGATCGACGCCGCCGAGAACAACTACCCCACCTATGAAAGCGCCCGCGCCTTCGAAGTGGCCAAGTACTACAGCAAGACCGAGCACTCGATGGCACCCGAGATGCTGCTGTTCTCCAAGCGCGTGTGGGACAAGCTCTCGACCGAGGAGCAGGGCTGGATCCGCCAGGCCGCCAAGGAATCGGTGCCCTACATGCGCAAGCAATGGGAAGAGCGCGAGATCAAGTCGCTCGCCACGGTGAAGGCCGGCGGCGCCGAGATCATCGAAGTCGACAAGGCCCCGTTCCAGGCCGCGATGAAGCCGGTGTACGACAAGTTCATCACCGACGCGAAGCTGAAAGACCTCGTGAAGCGCGTGCAGGACACGAAGTAACGCAAGCAAGTCAGTTGCATTGGCTCCTTCCCCCTCTGGGGGAAGGCCGGGATGGGGGCACGACGGCGCTGGCATGGCAACGCCGCTTGCCCCCACCCCAACCCTCCCCCAGAGGGGGAGGGAGGAAGACAGAGAAGAACCTTCATGTACACCAAACTTTGCCGCACCCTCGCCCGTGCCTGCATGTGGTTGGGCATCCTCGGTCTCGTCGCAGTGATCTGCGCCGTGAGCTGGCAGGTGTTCGGCCGCTACGTGCTCAACAACACCCCCACCTGGGCTGAAAGCCTCGCGCTGCTGCTGGTGCTCTACGTCACGATGTTCGGCGTGGCCGTCGGCGTCCGCGACGCGGGCCACATCGGCCTGGAATCGTTCCTCGTGCTCGCGCCCGACTGGCTGCGCCTGAAGATGGAATACCTGATCCATGCGCTGATCCTCGTCTTCGGCCTGGCCATGGCGTGGAACTGCGCCTCGCTCGCCGAATCGGTGTGGGACTACCGCCTGCCCACGCTCTGGATTTCGGAAGGCTGGAAATACGTGCCCGCGTCGATCGCCGGCGTGCTCATCGTGATGTTCTCCATCGAACACATCATCGCGCTCGCCCAGGGCCGCGAAGTCGAACCCGCCTGGGGCTGAACCGCATCATGACGATCCCTCTCCTCATTCTTTGCATCTCGTTCACGGCCTTCCTGCTGCTGGGCGTGCCGGTCGCTTTCTCGATCGGTCTTTCCGCACTTGCCACGCTGCTGTATGAAGGCCTGCCGCTCGCGGTGGGCTTCCAGCAGATGACCTCGGGCATGGGCATCTTCTCGTTCCTTGCGATTCCGTTCTTCATCTTCGCCGGCGAGCTGATGCTCTATGGCGGCATCGCGGACCGCATCGTCAACTTCGCGCGCAACCTCGTGGGCCATGTGCGCGGGGGCCTCGGCATGTCGAACGTGGTGGCCTGCACGCTGTTCGGCGGCGTCTCGGGCTCGCCCGTGGCGGACGTCTCGGCCATGGGCGCCGTGATGATCCCGATGATGAAGAAGGAGGGCTACCACGCCGACTACGCAGTCAACGTGACGACCCATGCGGCACTGGTCGGCGCGCTGATGCCGACCAGCCACAACCTGATCATCTACTCGCTGGCGGCAGGCGGCAAGGTGTCGATCGCGGCGCTGATCCTGGCGGCGCTGCTGCCGGCCGCCGTGCTCACGCTGAGCAATCTTGCGGCCGCCTACCTGGTGGCCGTGAAGCGCGGTTATCCGGCCGGCAAGTTCCCGGGCTGGGAGATCGTGGCGCGTTCGTTCGCGGCGGCGCTGCCAGGCCTCTTCATCGTGGTGCTGATCCTCGGCGGGATCCTCTCGGGCATCTTCACGGCGACCGAATCGGCCGCGGTGGCGGTGCTCTACGCGCTGGCGCTCACGATCTTCGTGTACCGCACGCTGAAGTGGGAGCACTTCATCAAGGCCGCATCGAAGGCCGTGCGCACCACCGGCGTGATCCTGCTCCTGATCGGCATCTCGAGCACCTTCGGCTACCTCATCAGCCTCTACGGCGTGGCCGAGCTCACGGGCCAGATGCTGTCGCAGGTCACCACCACGCCGTGGATGATCTTCCTGCTCATCAACATCATCCTGTTCGTGCTGGGCACCTTCCTGGACATGGCCGCGACCATCCTGCTGTGCACGCCGATCTTCCTGCCGATCGCCCAGCACTACGGCATGACCTCGGTGCAGTTCGGCGTGGTGATGCTGATCAACTGCGCGCTGGGCCTGAACACGCCGCCGGTGGGCACCACGCAGTTCGTCGGTTGCGCGATCGGCGGTGTGTCGGTGGGAACGGTGATGAAGACCATCTGGCCGTTCTACGGCGCGCTGATCTTCGCGCTCGGCGTCGTCACCTTCGTGCCCGCGTTCTCCACCTGGCTGCCCGGCCTCTTCATGGTCGTGAAGTAAGAAAAGAAAGGCCCCCCGATGGCCGAGACGAACACCCGCCCTCCGCTCTACATCCGCATCCACGCGGCCGACAACGTCGCCATCGTCGCGAACGACGGCGGCCTGAAAACGGGCGCGACGTTCCCCGACGGCCTCGTGCTGGTGGACAACGTGCCGCAAGGCCACAAGGTCGCGCTGAACGATCTGGCCGAGGGCGATGCCATCGTTCGCTACAACGTGGTGATCGGCTACGCGCAGAAGGCGCTCGCGCGCGGCAGCTGGGTGCACGAGCGCGTGATGCGCATGCCCACGGCGCCCGAGCTCGACGGCCTGCCCATCGCGACAGTGAAGCCGCCCGCCATGCCTCCGCTGGAGGGCTACACCTTCGAGGGCTACCGCAACGCCGACGGCTCGGTGGGCTCGCGCAACATCCTGGCCATCACACAGACCGTGCAGTGCGTGGCAGGCGTTACCGAGTTCGCGGTGCAGCGCATCAAGGCCGAGCTGCTGCCGAGATTTCCCAACGTCGACGATGTGGTGGCGCTGGAACACAGCTACGGCTGCGGCGTGGCCATCGACGCGCCCGACGCGATCATCCCGATCCGCACGCTGCGCAACATCAGCCTCAACCCCAACTTCGGCGGCGAGGTGATGGTGGTGAGCCTGGGTTGCGAGAAGCTGCAGCCCGAGCGCCTGCTGCCACCCGGCACCATTCCGATCACGGACCAGCGCGGCGAAGGCGTGGCTGCCGATGCAGCGCTCGACGTGGTGTGCCTGCAGGACGACGCGCACGTCGGCTTCATGTCGATGATCGATTCGGTGATGCGACAGGCCGAGGTGCACCTCGCGCGGCTGAACGCGCGCCGGCGCGAGACCGTGCCCGCGAGCGAACTGGTGGTGGGCGTGCAGTGCGGCGGCAGCGATGCATTCTCGGGCGTCACCGCGAATCCGGCCGTGGGCTTTGCCACCGACCTCCTGGTGCGCGCGGGCGCCACCGTGATGTTCTCGGAGACCACCGAGGTGCGCGACGGCATCGACCAGCTCACTTCGCGCGCCTCGTCGCCCGAAGTGGCCGAGGCCATGATCCGCGAGATGGCCTGGTACGACGCCTACCTGCAGAAGGGGCGCGTGGACCGCAGCGCCAACACCACGCCGGGCAACAAGAAAGGCGGCCTGTCGAACATCGTCGAGAAGGCGATGGGCTCGATCGTGAAGTCGGGCTCGGCGCCGATCTCGGGCGTGCTCTCGCCGGGCGAGAAAGTGAAGCAGAAGGGCCTGATCTACGCCGCCACGCCCGCCAGCGATTTCATCTGCGGCACGCTGCAGCTGGCTGCGGGCATCAACCTGCACATCTTCACCACCGGCCGCGGCACGCCCTATGGGCTGGCCGAGGTGCCGGTCATCAAGGTCGCCACGCGCAGCGACCTCGCACGCCGCTGGCACGACCTGATGGACGTGAACGCGGGCCGCATCGCCGACGGCGACGCCTCCATCGAGGACGTGGGCTGGGAGCTGTTCCGGCTGATGCTCGATGTGGCCAGCGGCAAAAAGAAGACCTGGGCGGAGCACTGGAAGCTGCACAACGCGCTCGTGCTCTTCAACCCTGCACCCGTGACCTGAGGAGGACACGACCACCTGATCCGGATGGCACGGCGGAGGAGCCGGGCCTGGTTTATTTCTACAACAGAAGGAGACAGAGGATGCAGAAACCCAAGCTGGTATTGAGCCTGATCGCGGGCGCCGCCCTGCTCACCGCATGCGGCGGTGGAAGTGACAGCAGTAGCACTTTCTTTCCGCCCGTAGCGGTCAACCCGCCGGCACAGCCGCCGGCCGAGGCACCGGTGGACCCCGAGGTGCTGGCAGCGCAGCCGAAGCTGTCGAACAAGCCGATGGACGACATCGTGCGGGAGAACCTGCTGCCCACCATCGACCGCCTGTTCGAACAAGTGCGCGCGCAAGGCATCAAGACTGTGATCCAGGGACAGGAAGTGTTCGCACCCACGAGCGGCGACAAGTTCCTTCCCGGCAAGGTTGCCATCGGCTTCTCCTACCTGCTGCTGAACACCCCGCCCTCGGACCCGAAGTACCAGACCTACCTGGACGGCTACCGCGAGATCGCGGACATCACGATCGACTCGACCAACGACAGCTGGGGCATCTACTACTACATGTCGGCGCTGTGGAAGCTCAAGAAGGCGGGCCTCCTGGACGGCCCGAGCCCCGCGATCAACGCCGGCACGCTCGACAAGCTCAAGACCAAGCTCGACTGGCGCGCCTTCGTCAACCCGGCTGACTATTCGCTGATCAACCTGCCCACCAACTACTACGGCGTGGCCTTCAGCATCGCGCGACTGCGCTACCTCATGGGCTGGGAAGGCCCCGAGGCCAGCGAGGCGCTGCTGCAGAAGATGATCAACCACTACAAGACGTTCTCTGCCTTCGGTTTCTCCGACGAGACCGACGGCAGCGGGCGCTTCGACCGCTACAGCATCTTGCTGATCGGCGAGATCATGCAGCGGCTCATCGAGACCGGCATGACGGTCTCGGCCGAGGACGAGGCCTCCCTCAAGGGGTGGCTGCGCCAGTCTGTGGACGTGATCAAGGCCAGGCTCAATCCGGCCGGCAACGGCGTGGACTTCGGCCGCAGCCTCGCGGGCTACGCCGACACAGCCTTTGCCGAGGTGCTCTCGGCCGCCGAGCACGAGAACGTGCTCACCGCCGAGGAGAAAGACATCGCCTACGCCTTCGCCACGCGCGTCACGGCCAAGTACGTGGAGTTTTGGTACGACGCCGAGGCGGGCTCGCTCAACATGTGGAACAAGGGCCGGCGGGTGGACAGCTACCGCGGCATTGCGCGCATCCTGGGCGAGAACCTGAGCCTGTCGCATCAGCTCATCTACACCAACAACCTGTGGAAGAGCGCGGGCTATGCGCAGAAACCGCCGGTGTCGACGCAGACCTTTCTCGCCTACCTCGACAAGCTGCCGCGCTCGACGCTCACGAAGTTCGCCGGCTTCGACGGCCAGCCCGCCACCTACGACCGCGGCCTGGTGACCTACCGCGACGGCTTGCGCGTGATCAGCCTCCCGGTGGTGAACGGCGCAGCGACCTACCACCGCACCAACCCGTACTTCGCGGTGCCTTTCTCGTACAACATGCTCTCGGGCGTGGCCGATACGCGCTGGCCGCAGCTGCAGCCGCAATTCACTTTCGTGAATGCCGGCACGCCGCAGGTGCTGATTCCCGCGTCGTACCAGAAGAACCTCAAGATGCTTGAGGCAGGCAAGGTGCTGACAGTGAACTACGAGCAGGACGAGATGGACCGCGTGGCCGGCACCAGCAGCGGCGGCAGTCCGTTCAAGGACGCGCGCATCACCTCATCGACCGCCTACACCTTCGAGCCCGGAAAGATCACCCGCGTGGACACCTACACGCCCACGGGCACGCTCGACATCGGCAAGGTCGAGATGGAGTTCGGCTCCTATTCCGACGGCGTGACGGCGCTCGGTGGCAACAAGTTTAGCTACGCCAACGGCGACGTGCAGGGCTTCGAGGTCGAAGGATTGCAGGACTGCGCACCGGTCGACGTGAGCGCCGACAAGGACTACAACACGCCCACCGGCGCGCTCAAGACCAGCATCCGCTGCAGCGCGCCGGCCTTCAGCTTCGCAGCGCCGCTCACCATCAAGTGGGTGCTGAAGTACCGATCGCCCAGCGTGGCATCCATATCGCCGCGCTGATCGTTTTTTCGACTCTCATCAACGGAACCCCTCATGGAAGACCTCAAGGACAAGACCGCGCTCGTCACCGGAGCCAGCACCGGCATCGGCGCGGCGGTGGCCGTCGCCTTCGCCGCACGCGGCATGCGCGTGGCGGTGCACTACAACAGCTCGGCCGACGCTGCGAACCAGGTGGTGGAAACCATCCGCGCCGCCGGCGGCACCGCCTTCGCGGTGAAGGCCGACGTGCGCGACACCGCCGCGATCCGCGACTGCGTAAAGAAGACCCAGGCGGAGTTCGGCCGCATCGACGTGCTGGTGAACAACGCCGGCAGCCTGGTCAAGCGCGTGCCCATCGCCGAGTTCGACGATGCGCTGTTCGACGAGGTGATGCACATCAACGCGCGCTCGGTGCTCGCGTTCTGCCGTGAGGTGGTTCCCCTGATGCGCAATCAGGGCAGCGGCAACATCATCAACGTGACCTCGGTCGCGGCGCGCACCGGCGGCGGGCCGGCCGCGTACCTGTACGCGGGCTCCAAGGGCTTCGTGAGCACCGCGACGCACGGCCTAGCCAAGGAACTGGTGGGTGACAGGATTCGCGTGAACGCGGTCGCGCCGGGCGTGATCCAGACGCCTTTCCAGGATCGCTTCTCGACGCCCGCGATGCTGGAGAACTTCCGCGCGAGCATTCCGATGGGACGCATCGGCGAGCCCGAGGAGTGCGTTGGCGCCTTCCTTTACCTCGCGTCGGAGCAGCTCTCGGGCTACGTGACCGGCCAGGTGATCGAAGTGAACGGCGGGCAGTACATGCCCTGAGCATCCTTTTCCTAACCCCAAAGATCAACAACGGAGACAAGAAGATGACGACGAAATTCCTGCGCAAGCTGGCCACGCTCTCGGGCGCGGCCTGCATCGCCTTCGGCATCGCGGCCCCCGCCGCGCAAGCCGCGGGCAACGACTACCCGAACCACTCGGTGGAGCTGATCGTGCCCTACCAGCCCGGCGGCGGCACCGACGCGCTGGCCCGCGCCTTTGCCGACGCGAGCCGCAAGCACATGTCCGAGAGCATCGTGATCGTGAACCGCCCCGGCGCGGGCGGCGCGATCGGCTGGAACGAGGTGATCCATTCGCGGCCCGACGGCTACAAGCTGGCGGTGCTCACGGTCGAGCTGCTCACGCTGCCGCACCTGGGCCTGGCCAAGTTCAACTACGACGACTTCCAGCCGATCGCGCAGCTCAACGCCGACCCCGCCGCCATCACGGTGAAGGCCGACTCGCCCTACAACACGATCGAGGAATTCCTGGCCGCGGCCAAGAAGAAGCCGGGCGAGCTGGGCGTGGGCAACTCGGGCACGGGTTCGATCTGGCACCTGGCCGCTTCGGCGCTGGAAGACAAGACCGGCGCCAAGTTCAACCACATCCCGTTCCAGGGCGCGGGCCCGGCCGTACTGGCGCTGCTCGGCGGCCACGTCGACGCGGTGGCCGTGAGTCCGGCCGAAGTGTCGACCTACGTGCAGGCCGGCAAGCTCAAGATGCTGGTGCTGATGGCCGACAAGCGCATGCCCGCCTTCGACAAGGTGCCCACCGCCAAGGAGCGCGGCATCGACATTTCCATCGGCACCTGGCGCGGCCTCGGCGCGCCGAAGAACACGCCGCCCGAAGTGATGGCCAAGCTGCGCGACATCGCCGCGAAGACCGCCAAGGAGCCGCTGCTGCGCGAAGTGATGGACAAGCAGAACCTGGGCTTCGTCTACACCGACGGCGCCGCGTTCAAGGAAACGCTGGCCAAGGACAACGAGTACTTCAAGGCGCTGATCACCAAGCTCGGCATCAAGCCATGAGCGGGCTGCCGGAGACCCGAACCATGCAACGCCGCACACTGATCCGAACCGCCCTCGCCTCTTCGCTTGCAACGGCCCTGCCTGCATTCGCGCAGAGCAGCAACACCTGGCCCACGGGCAAGGCCATCACCTACCTCGTGCCCTTTCCCGCGGGTGGCACCACCGACGTGCTGGGCCGACTGATCGGGCAGAAGCTGGGCACGGTGCTCGGCACGAGCGTGATCATCGACAACAAGGGCGGCGCGGGCGGCAGCGTGGGCTCGGAGATCGGCGCGCGCGCGGCCCCCGATGGCTTCACGCTGGTGGGCGGCACGATCAGCTCGCACGCGATCAACGTGAGCCTGTACCCCAAGATCGGCTACGACCCGCAGAAGTCGTTCGCGCCGGTGACGCTGATCGGCACCAATCCGGTGGTGCTGGTGGTGAACCAGGCGAGTCCGTACAAGACGCTCAAGGACGTGCTCGATGCGAGCAAGGCCAAGCCGGGCGGGCTGTCGTCGGCCTCGGCCGGCACGGGCACCTCGCAGCACCTGGCGCTGGAGCTGCTGGCCTTCAAGTCGGGCGTGAAGTTCACGCACATCCCGTACAAGGGCAGCGGCCCGGCGATCCAGGACGCGATCGGCGGGCAGGTCGACATGATGTTCGACACGACCGTGGTCGCCGGCCCGCACATCCAGAGCGGCAAGCTGCGCGCCATCGCGGTGACCTCGGCCAAGCGGCTGGCCTCGATGCCCGATGTGCCGACGGTGGCCGAGTCGGGCATCGAAGGGCTGAAGGATTTCGAGGTGGTGTCGTGGCAGGCGATCTTCGTGCCCGCGGGCACGCCGGCACCGGTCGTCGAGCGGCTGCACACCGAGATCCGCAAGATCCTCGCGACGCCCGAGATGCAGGACAAGCTCAAGGGCTTCGGCATGGAACCGACCGACCTGTCGACCACGCAGATCGCCGCGTTCCAGAAGGCCGAAGTGGAGAAGTGGGCCGCGGTGATCAAGGCGGCGAATATCAAGGCGGAGTAGTTCGCCGCCCGGTTCGCACCAACGCAAAACCAAGGGAAGCCTCCTACGCCCCGCGTGGAAGGCGCTTTATAGAATGCCCCTCCGATCCGCATTCGAGGCTTCCCCCAACGTGTCCGACCGCTCCGCAGTTCTGCCCCAATACCTGTTCCCCAAGCAGGCCCTGACCAATTTCGCCGGCTGGGTCGCGGGGAAGGAACGCGGTGCCGTCACGACATGGATCATTCGCCGCTTCGTCGCCAAGTACGGCGTGAACATGGGCGAGGCGCTCGAGTCCGACATCGAGCACTACAAAAGCTTTAACCAGTTCTTCACGCGCGCGCTCAAGCCCGGCATGCGGCCGCTCGCGCAGGCCGACCTGGTCTGCCCCGTGGATGGCGCCATCAGCCAGTTCGGCGCCATCGAGGGCGACCAGATCTTCCAGGCCAAGGGCCACAACTACACGACCACCGCGCTGGTCGGCGGCGACGCCACGCTGGCCGCGAAGTTCGCGCACGGCAGCTTCGCCACGCTCTACCTGAGCCCCAAGGACTACCACCGCATCCACATGCCGTGCGACGGGCGCCTCGTGCGCATGATCCACGTGCCCGGCGACCTCTTCTCGGTCAACCCGACCACCGCGCGCGGCGTGCCGGGTCTCTTCGCGCGCAACGAGCGCGTGGTGTGCGTCTTCGAATCGGCGCGCGGTCCGTTCGTGCTGGTGCTCGTGGGCGCCACCATCGTGGGCAGCATGGCCACCGTGTGGCACGGCGTAGTCAATCCCCCGCGCGTGGGCGAGCTGCGCGAGTGGCACTACAACGACCAGCAGATCGACATCAAGAAGGGCGACGAGATGGGCCGTTTCTTGCTCGGCTCCACCGTCGTCATGCTGTTCCCGGCGCCGGCGCTGGCGTTCAACCCCGACTGGTCGCCCACCCGCGAGATCCGTCTGGGCGAAGCCATGGCCGACTACACGAATTTGTGAGGCTTTGTCTCACAACCCGCATGCAGCATGCCCTTACAGCTATAAAACTAGTAGCATCCACATCGTTTGCGCTATAGTCGCCGGCCAGCAGGACGGTCCATAACCAATCACAAACAAGAGCGCGCGGCATCGGTCTCCCACAGGCCCGCAGCCCGCCCAGCTTCGAGGAGATGATGTCGATGAGTACCAAGGAAAACGCAGCCGTCAGCCAGTTGCTCGCACTGCTCGAGGCCCGCTATGCGCTGCGTGTGCTCTGGGCCCTGCGCGACGGCCATGCCCAGACCTTCCGCCTGCTGCAGGACAGCGTGGGCGGCATCACTCCCAACACCCTGAACACCCGCATCAAGGAACTGCGCGAGGCCGGCATCGTGAGCCACGGCAGCGACGGGTATTGCCTCACCCTCAGCGGACAGGACCTGCTCAAGCGGCTGTCCGACCTGCAGGCCTTTGCCGGCAAATGGCAGCTGGGCCAGCTCAAGAAAGCAGCCGCACCGGCTGCAACGGCGGCCGCCGCGCCGGCCGCACCCGTCACGCCTCCAGCCCCTTCTTCGCCGCCTCCCCCGCCCCCTGCGCCGCCCGCCGATACGACGAGCTGAGCAGGCCGCCATCCGGCATCGGTAAACTTCGCGCCTTCGATCCAATTCACCATTCATCGACGCAAGGAGCGTTTTCCCATGCCTACCACCCCCTCCGGCCTCCAGTACGAAGACACCGAAGTCGGCACCGGCGCCGAAGCCAAGGCTGGCCAGCACGTGCATGTGCACTACACCGGCTGGCTCTACAACGACGGCGTGCAAGGCGCCAAGTTCGACTCGAGCCGCGACCGCAACGACCCCTTCGCGTTCTCGCTGGGCGCCGGCCAGGTCATCAAGGGCTGGGACGAAGGCGTCGCCGGCATGAAGATCGGCGGCAAGCGCACGCTGATCATTCCCGCATCGCTGGGCTATGGCGCCCGCGGCGCCGGTGGCGTGATTCCCCCCAACGCCACCCTGAAGTTCGACGTCGAACTGCTCGACGCGCACTGATCGCTCCCGAGCCAGGACTTGGCACAGAGGCCCGATTTCGGGCCTTTTTCATGCCCCGACGGCCTCTTTTTCCGCATTTTTTCGCTTGAAATGCCTCTGGCCAGCCCCAAGTGGCTGGCTATCGTTTGTTTTCCGGCGCATGCCGTTCTTTGAAAAATGTCTGACCCGCAACAATCCGTACAGAATTCGCAAATGCTGCAAGGCGAGCCCAGTCCCGAAGAACTGGAGGCCGCGCAGGCCGCCAATGAAGCCGACGCATTGGCCGCGGCGCAAGGCGAGCTGGCAGCGCTGCAGGCCAAGAACGCCGAATTGGCCGATCAATACCTGCGCGCCCAGGCCGACGTTCAAAACGCCCGCCGCCGCGCCGACGACGAAATCACCAAGGCCCGCAAATTCGCGGTCGAGGCCTTTGCCGAAAGCCTGCTGCCGGTGACCGACAGCCTCGAAGCGGGCCTGGCCATCAAGGACGCCACGCCCGAGCAGATCCGCGAAGGCGCCGAAGCCACGCTGCGCCAGCTGAAGAGCGCGCTCGAACGCAACAAGGTGATCGAAGTGGCCCCGGCCGCCGGCACCAAGTTCGATCCGCACCAGCACCAGGCCATCTCGGTGGTGCCCGCTCCCGAGCAGGAACCCAACACCGTGGTGAGCGTGCTCCAGAAGGGCTACACCATCAACGAGCGCGTGCTGCGCCCGGCGCTGGTCACGGTCAGCGCGCCGAAGTAACCGGCAGAGCAGCACACAAGATTCCCACAGGAAATCCCCGCTCCGTCCCTTGAATCGAGCTGGGTTATCCACAAGTTCATAACAACATATTTTTCAGGCTTTCAGGAGTAAAGAACATGGCAAAGATCATCGGCATCGACCTCGGCACCACCAACTCGTGCGTGTCGATCATGGAAGGCAACACCACGCGTGTGATCGAGAACTCGGAAGGTGCCCGCACCACGCCGTCGATCGTCGCGTACCAGGAAGACGGTGAAGTGCTGGTCGGTGCCTCGGCCAAGCGCCAGGCCGTCACCAACCCCAAGAACACGCTGTACGCGATCAAGCGTTTGATCGGCCGCAAGTTCGAGGAAAAGGAAGTGCAGAAGGACATCGACCTGATGCCCTACACCATCGCCAAGGCCGACAACGGCGACGCATGGGTGGAAGTGCGCGGCAAGAAGATGGCCCCGCAGCAAGTCAGCGCCGACATCCTGCGCAAGATGAAGAAGACCGCCGAAGACTACCTTGGCGAACCGGTGACCGAAGCCGTGATCACGGTGCCGGCCTACTTCAACGACGCCCAGCGCCAGGCCACCAAGGACGCCGGCCGCATCGCGGGCCTGGACGTCAAGCGCATCATCAACGAACCCACCGCTGCAGCCCTGGCCTTCGGCCTCGACAAGCAGGACAAGGCCGATCGCAAGATCGCCGTGTATGACCTGGGCGGCGGCACCTTCGACGTGTCGATCATCGAAATTGCAGACGTGGACGGCGAGAAGCAGTTCGAAGTGCTGTCGACCAACGGCGACACCTTCCTGGGCGGTGAAGACTTCGACCAGCGCATCATCGACTACATCATTGCCGAGTTCAAAAAGGAACAGGGCGTCGACCTGAGCAAGGACGTGCTGGCACTGCAGCGCCTGAAGGAAGCCGCTGAAAAGGCCAAGATCGAACTGTCGAACAGCGCGCAGACCGACATCAACCTGCCCTACATCACGGCCGATGCATCGGGTCCGAAGCACCTGAACATCAAGCTCACGCGCGCCAAGCTCGAGAGCCTGGTCGACGAGTTGGTCGAACGCACCATCGCGCCCTGCCGCCTGGCCATCAAGGATGCCGGCATCAGCGTGAGCGACATCAACGACGTGATCCTGGTCGGCGGCATGACCCGCATGCCCAAGGTGCAGGAAAAGGTGAAGGCCTTCTTCGGCAAGGAACCGCGCAAGGACGTGAACCCGGACGAAGCCGTGGCTGTCGGCGCCGCCATCCAGGGCCAAGTGCTCTCCGGTGACCGCAAGGACGTGCTGCTGCTGGACGTGACCCCTCTGTCGCTCGGCATCGAGACCATGGGCGGCGTGATGACCAAGATGATCACGAAGAACACCACGATCCCGACGAAGTTCGCGCAGACCTTCTCGACCGCCGAGGACAACCAGCCGGCCGTGACGATCAAGGTGTTCCAGGGCGAGCGCGACATCGCCTCGGGCAACAAGGCGCTGGGCGAGTTCAACCTCGAAGGCATTCCGCCGGCAGCGCGCGGCACGCCGCAGATCGAGGTGAGCTTCGACATCGACGCCAACGGCATCCTGCACGTGGGCGCCAAGGACAAGGGCACCGGCAAGGAAAACAAGATCACCATCAAGGCGAACTCGGGCTTGAGCGAAGACGAGATCCAGAAGATGGTGAAGGACGCAGAGCTCAACGCCGAAGACGACAAGAAGAAGCTCGAGATCGTGCAGGCCCGCAACCAGGGCGAAGCCATGGTGCACAGCGTGAAGAAGTCGCTGGGCGAACATGGTGCGAGCCTGGAAGCCGCCGAGAAGGAAGCGATCGAAGCCGCGATCAAGGACGTCGAGGAAGCCCTCAAGGGTGAAGACAAGACCGTGATCGAGGAAAAGACCAACACGCTGATGACGGCCAGCCAGAAGCTCGGCGAGAAGATGTACGCGGAATCGCAGGCTGCGGCAGGTGCCTCGGCAGCGAGCGGCCCGGCTGGCGCGGAAGCTGCTGCACATGCGCAGGCCGACGACAACGTGGTCGACGCCGAAGTCAAGGAAGTCAAGAAGGGCTGACCCGCAGCCGCTTGACCAAGGCTGGATCACCCTGCGGGGTGCTCCAGCCTTTCTCGCTTCAAGTCACCCGAGTTCCCGCTGTCTCCCGAGCCCCCTGATCGACCTGCCATGGCCACCAAACGCGACTACTACGAAACCCTCGGCGTCCCCAAGAACGCCAGCGAGGAAGAAATCAAGAAGGCTTATCGCAAGCTTGCGATGAAGCATCACCCCGACCGCAACCACGGCGACACCAGCAAGGACGCCGAGGCCAAGTTCAAGGAGGTGAAGGAAGCCTACGAAATGCTGTCCGACGGCCAGAAGCGCGCGGCCTACGACCAGTACGGCCACGCCGGCGTCGACCCCAACATGCGCGGCGGCCCGGGCGCGGAAGGCTTCGGCGGCTTCGCGGAGGCCTTCGGCGACATCTTCGGCGACGTGTTCGGCGGAGCGCGCGGCGGCCGCCAGAGCGGCGGGCGCCAGGTGTTCCGCGGCAGCGACCTGAGCTACGCGATGGAAGTCACGCTCGAGGAAGCGGCCGAGGGCAAGGAAGCCCAGATCCGCATTCCGAGTTGGGACAACTGCGACACCTGCAAGGGCTCGGGCGCCAAGCCCGGCACCAAGCCGATCACCTGCACCACCTGCCACGGCGCGGGCGCGGTGCAGATGCGCCAGGGCTTCTTCAGCGTGCAGCAGACCTGCCCCACCTGCCACGGCAGCGGCAAGATCATTCCCGAGCCCTGCACCGTGTGCCATGGCCAGGGCAAGATCAAGAACAACAAGACGCTCGAGGTGAAGATCCCGGCCGGCATCGACGACGGCATGCGCATCCGCAGCACCGGCAACGGCGAGCCGGGCACCAACGGCGGGCCGCCGGGCGACCTGTACATCGAGATCCGCCTGAAGAAGCACGAGCTCTTCGAGCGCGACGGCGACGACCTGCACTGCGTGGTGCCGGTCAGCGTGACCACGGCGGCGCTCGGCGGCGAGATCAGCGTGCCGACGCTCAAGGGCGCGGCGGCCATCGACATTCCCGACGGCACGCAGAGCGGCAAGCAGTTCCGCCTGCGCGGCAAGGGCATCAAGGGCGTGCGCTCGAGCTATCCGGGCGACCTGTATTGCCACGTGCGCGTCGAGACGCCGGTGAAGCTCACCGAGCATCAGCGCAAGCTGCTGAAGGAACTCGACGAGTCGCTCAAGAAGGGCGGCGACAAGCACAGCCCGACCGACAAGGGCTGGTTCGACAAGGCCAAGGAATTTTTCAGCTGACCTGAGAGAAGATCCCGCCGGGCACCAAAGACGTGCGGGAATGTTCAAGGCCCTGAGCCTCTGCGCACACCGGTTGCAGCAGGGCCTCGGGGCTTTTCTTCGTCTGTAACACGCGTTCGCATCCCGCTTGGCGGATGCGGCGCGACGCGGCACCGGAACGCCGTGTCTCCTCGGACTGGTGCACGCTGAGCCGCGAGGCCGCCCCGGAGCACACGGGCGGTGCGCCTCGCACCACTGCGGCCCTTGCCATCCGGAATCTGCGCTCCCATCCCACGCGTACATGAGCTGATCGCCTAGCCCAAGGTGGCGTGATGATTGCTTTTAGATATTTTTTGGATGTGCAATAAACCAAACGACAGATCGCGCGTTATTGCAGGGAGACGTATGTTTTTATTGAGCTACAGCGCCCAATAGGCGCTGTGTTCCCGGGAAAACACCAATACCGTTCGATATAGGCATTTCACCCGGAGAGAATTGCGCGAGACGAGCCTTTTAATTTAACTGAAATTTGAAAACTAGTTCCGGCTTTTTTCAGGAACTTTACGTGTCAGTAGGGTTCGCAATAAATAAAAGATTTGCCGGGTTCAATCTTTGCTTTATCCTGATTGTTAGCAGAATGTTGTAGGGGAGTTTTCCACCGCATGCAGCGGGGCGGGCACCTTTTAAATGGCGCGCATTGCCTTTGCTGCAGGCCTCGGGGCCAAAAGCCCCACTGACCTGATGGAGGCGTGACCATGGATGTGATCAGCAACTTTGCCGCCCGCTACGAGCGCACCCGCGAGGAGGTGATCTCCCTGCAGGAATACCTGGATATCTGCAAGCGCGATTCCACCGCCTACGCCACCGCCTCCGAGCGCATGCTCAAGGCCATTGGCGAGCCCGAGCTGGTCGATACGCGCAACGACCCCCGGCTTTCGCGCATCTTCGCCAACAAGGTCATCAAGATCTATCCGGCGTTCAAGGAGTTCTATGGCATGGAGGACGCCATCGAACAGGTGGTGTCCTATTTCCGCCACGCCGCCCAGGGGCTGGAAGAAAAGAAGCAAATCCTTTACCTGCTGGGTCCGGTCGGCGGCGGCAAGAGCTCGATCGCGGAGCGCCTGAAGCAGCTCATGGAGCATGTGCCCTTCTATGCGATCCATGGTTCGCCGGTGAACGAATCGCCCCTGGGGCTCTTCGACACCCTGGAAGACGGCGAGATCCTTGAAAAGGAATACGGCATTCCGCGCCGTTACCTGAATCGAATTCTCTCGCCCTGGGCCGTCAAGCGCCTGGAGGAATACGGCGGCGACATCCGCCAGTTCAAGGTGGTCAAGCGCTTCCCCTCGGTGCTGCGGCAGATCGCGGTCGCCAAGACCGAGCCGGGCGACGAGAACAACCAGGACATCTCCTCGCTGGTCGGCAAGGTCGATATCCGCAAGCTCGAGACCTATGCCCAGGACGACCCGGACGCCTACGCCTACTCCGGGGGCCTGTGCCTGGCCAACCAGGGCCTGCTGGAGTTCGTGGAAATGTTCAAGGCGCCCATCAAGGTGCTGCATCCGCTGCTCACGGCCACGCAGGAGAGCAACTTCAAGGGCACCGAAGGCTTCGGCGCCATCCCCTTCGACGGCATCGTGCTCGCGCACAGCAATGAGAGCGAGTGGAAGGCCTTCCGCAACAACAAGAACAACGAGGCTTTCCTCGACCGGATCTACATCGTCAAGGTGCCCTACTGCCTGCGCGCGTCGGAAGAAATCAAGATCTACGAGAAGCTGGTGCGCAACTCGTCGCTGGCCCAGGCGCCCTGCGCGCCCGGCACCTTGCGCATGATGGCCCAGCTCTCGGTGCTCACCCGCCTGAAGGAACCCGAGAACTCCAGCACCTTCAGCAAGATGCAGGTGTACGACGGCGAGAACCTCAAGGACACCGATCCCAAGGCCAAGTCGATCCAGGAGTACCGCGACTACGCCGGCGTCGACGAGGGCATGAGCGGCGTCTCCACCCGCTTCGCCTTCAAGATCATCTCCAAGGTCTTCAACTTCGACAGCTCCGAAGTCGCCGCCAACCCGGTGCACCTGATGTACGTGCTCGAGCAGCAGATCGAGCGCGAGCAGTTCGCACCCGAGGTCGAGCAGAAGTACATCAGCTACATCAAGGAGCTCCTGGCGCCGCGCTATGCCGAGTTCATCGGCAAGGAAATCCAGACCGCATACCTGGAGAGCTACAGCGAGTACGGGCAGAACATCTTCGATCGCTACGTCACCTACGCCGACTACTGGATCCAGGACCAGGAGTTCCGCGACGTGGACACCGGCGAAGTGTTCGACCGCGCCTCGCTCAACGGTGAGCTCGAGAAGATCGAGCGGCCCGCCGGCATCGGCAATCCGAAGGACTTCCGCAACGAGATCGTCAACTTCGTGCTGCGTGCGCGGGCCGGCAACGCGGGGCGCAACCCGGCGTGGACCAGCTACGAGAAGCTGCGCGCGGTGATCGAGAAGAAGATGTTCTCCAACACCGAAGAGCTCCTGCCGGTGATCAGCTTCAACACCAAGAGCAGCGCCGACGAGCAGAAGAAGCACGAGGACTTCGTCACGCGCATGGTCGAGAAGGGCTACACCGCCAAGCAGGTGCGCCTCCTCTGCGAGTGGTACCTGCGCGTGCGCAAGAGTTCATAACGACGAGCCTTCATTCGTTCTCTTCTTTGCAAGGAGCTTTGACACCATCGTGGCCATCCTGCAGCAGATCATCGACCGCCGGCTATCGGGCAAGAACAAGTCCATTGGCAACCGCGAGCGCTTTCTCCGGCGCTACAAGGGGCAGATCCAGGAGGCGGTGCGGCGCGCAGTCAGCGGCCGCAACATCCGCGAACTGGAGCAAGGCGAAGACGTGACCCTGCCGCGCCACGATGTGTCCGAACCGGTGTTCGGACATGCCCGTGGCGGCGACCGCGAGTACGTGCATCCTGGCAACCAGGAGTACCTGAAAGGCGACCGCATCGCCCGCCCTGATGGCCAGGGCGGCGGCGGCTCCGGGAGCGGCGAAGCGAGCGACAGCGGTGAAGGCGAGGACGACTTCGTCTTCCGCCTCACCCGCGAGGAGTTCATGCGCGTCTTCTTCGACGACCTCGCGCTGCCGCACCTCATCCGCACCCAGATCGCCGACGTGCCCGAGTGGAAGAGCCACCGCGCCGGCTTCACGAGCGACGGCTCGCCCAACAACCTGCACGTGGTGCGCTCGATGCGCGGGGCGCTTGCCCGCCGCATCGCGCTCGGCGGCGAGCCGCGCAAGGAGCTCAAGCGCCTCGAGGCGCACCTGCTGCACCTGAAGGCGCATCCGCAGGCTACGACGGCGCTGATCGAGAAGGAGATCCGCGAGACCGAGGAACTCATCGCCGAGCTGCGCCGCACCATGCGGCACGTGCCCTACATCGACCCGATCGACCTGCGCTACCGCAACCGCGTGAAGACGCCGGTGCCCAGCGCCAAGGCGGTGATGTTCTGCCTCATGGACGTGTCGGGCTCGATGGACGAGGCGCGCAAGGACATGGCCAAGCGCTTCTTCATGCTGCTCTACATGTTCCTCACGCGGCACTACGAAACCATCGACCTCGTGTTCCTGCGCCACCACACGCAGGCGCAGGAAGTGACCGAGGAAGAGTTCTTCCACGCCACCGAGACCGGCGGCACCGTGGTGTCGAGCGCGCTGGTGCTGATGGACGAAATCATCAAGGCGCGCTACCCGAGCGGCGAATGGAACGTCTACGGCGCGCAGGCCAGCGACGGCGACAACTGGCACCAGGACAGCGGCCGCTGCCGCGAGCTGCTGGTCAACGACATCCTGCCGGTGGTGCGCTACTACGCCTACGTGCAGGTGGCCGAGACCGAGCAGAACCTCTGGCAGGAATACGCGCAGCTCGAGGGCGTGCAGCCCAACTTCGCGATGCGCAAGGTCTCCGACGCCCAGGACATCTATCCCGTGTTCCGCGACCTGTTCAAGAAGGAAGGGGTCACCTCATGAACACCGCCACCGACCGTCCGCCCGCAGGGTCGATCCCGAAGCTGGAGCGCCTGCCCAGCCCCTCGGACTGGACCTTCGAGCTCATCGAAACCTACCACACCGAAATCGCCAAGACCGCCAAGGGTTTCGGCCTGGACACTTACCCCAACCAGCTCGAGGTGATCACCGCCGAGCAGATGATGGATGCCTACGCCAGCGTGGGCATGCCGATGATCTACCGCCACTGGTCGTACGGCAAACAGTTCATCGCCACCGAGAAGAACTACAAGCGCGGCCACATGGGCCTGGCGTACGAGATCGTCATCAATTCCGATCCGTGCATCGCCTACCTGATGGAAGAAAACACCATGGCCATGCAGGCCCTGGTGATCGCGCACGCGGCCTACGGCCACAACAGCTTCTTCAAAGGCAATTACCTGTTCCGGATGTGGACCGATGCGTCGTCCATCATCGACTACCTCGTCTACGCGCGCCACTACATCGCCGAGTGCGAGGAGCGGCACGGCCTCGATGCGGTCGAGGAACTGCTCGACTCCTGCCATGCGCTGATGAACTACGGCGTCGACCGCTATCGCCGTCCGCAGAAGCGCTCGCTCGCGCAGGAGAGCGTGCAGCGCGCCGACCGCGAGCGCCACATGCAGCAGCAGGTGAACGACCTCTGGCGCACGCTGCCCAAGCGCGCCGAGCAGGCAGCCGAATCCGACGCAACCCGTCGATTCCCTTCGGAGCCGCAGGAGAACCTGCTCTATTTCATCGAGAAGAACGCGGCGCTGCTCGAACCCTGGCAGCGCGAGGTGGTGCGCATCGTGCGCAAGATCGCGCAGTACTTCTATCCGCAGCGCCAGACGCAGGTGATGAACGAAGGCTGGGCCACCTTCTGGCACTACACGCTGCTCAACACGATGTACGAGCGCGGCCAGCTGGCCGACGGCTTCATGATGGAATGGCTCAGCTCGCACACGGGCGTGATCTTCCAGCCGCCGGTGGGCCACCGCGCCTACAGCGGCATCAACCCCTATGCGCTGGGCTTCGCGATGTTCACCGAGCTGCGCCGCATCTGCGAGAAGCCCACCGAGGAAGACCGCCGCTGGTTCCCCGACTTCGCCGGCAGCGACTGGGTCAAGACGCTCGACTACGCGATGCGCAACTTCAAGGACGAGAGCTTCATCGGCCAGTTCCTGAGCCCGAAGACGATGCGCGATTTCCGCCTGTTCTCCATTCGCGACTTCCAGAGCGAAGCCGAGCTCGAGGTCTCCGCCATCCACGACGACAGCGGCTACCAGTCGCTGCGCGAATCGCTCTCACGCCAATACGACATCAGCAGCCGCGAGCCCGATATCCAGGTGTGGAGCGTGGCCACGCGCGGCGACCGCTCGTTGACGCTGCGGCACACGCAGCGCAACAACCTGCCGCTGCATGACGGGGCGGAAGAAGTGCTCAAGCATGTCGCCCGGCTGTGGGGTTTCGACGTGCACCTCGAAAGCATCGACAGCGCGGGGCGCATCAGCCGGAGTTGGAAGGCTTCGGCGCCGAAGCAACTCTACTGAACCCCGGCGCTTCGCGTTGGCTTGTGGTGCGCGACGTGCGTCATTCAGGGCATCGCTCACGCCGCCGATGTGCGGAGCGAAGCGAATGTCCCCCCCCGTTCGCTTATGCTGCTCTGCCTCGGGGGACCTATGAACTACGCAATCGCAAGCAGTGCAGCCTTCCTTCTCGCGGGCGCAGTCGGTGCGACGGAGCCAAGCCGTGGCGCTCAGTTTTCAGGAAGCGAACCCGCAGCGAAGAGGAGCGTTTGTGAATACAAGAGCCGCGATTGGTCAACCATGCGCGAAAAGCTCATGGCCGTTTCCCAGTTTCGCGGCGCAAACGACGCCAACGTGCAGAAGATTGCCAGGAACGCAATCGCTGGGATGCCGAATTTTTCGATTGGAAGATTCGAGCTCCAATATGCTCACTACAAGTCTGGCGAGCCGGTGCTCAATCAGAGCGTATGTTTCGTGAAGACCGCCACATTCGAGGCGACCAACAACGAGGGAAACGACGTCACCTACAAGTGCAAGGCCAGCTTCGACGTCAAAGGACAGGTACTTTCCGTTTCCTGCACGGTTGCCGCTGGATGAAGGAACCCGGTGCAGCCCTCACTCTCGCTTGTTCGTTCATGTCGTCTCAAAACTTGAAGCCTGCGGGCTTCCTGGGTCCAGGCGGACCCGGATAGTTGGGGACATAGGCATCGCCATTGCTGATGACCAGACGAACCTCGTCGTTGGGCAGGAAGTGCACGTTCATCGTCGATCCGGTCCGGTCATAGCGGTCGATCGGGACGGTCTTCTCGTGCCACGCCTTGTTCAGTGGTCCCTTCGGATCGGAGTTGCTCGTGCTCCAGCGGACGACCGCAGTCAGACCGGGTGTCCATTGGGGCGGATACATGATGCAGCAGACGAAGCTGCCACCGCCCCCATAGGCGAATGCGTTTGCACCGAACTGCCCGTTGACCCAGAACTCGTGAATGTAGTTCGGCGTGTGGTTGTAGGCGCTCAGATTCGCCGAGGCCATGGCGGGCTCGGCGACTTTGGCGTTCACGTTCGCGCTGCCGGATTCGGCTTGAACGCAACCCGCCATGAAGACCCCCACGACCAGCCATGTGATTGTTGTGCGCATGCCCATGATTCTCGTGGCAGATCTCGCGCCAGCGCAATGACAACCCGCCAACCCGGTGAGTGCGCGAAGCCCGGCAGCGAGCCTAGGGAACCAGCGCGGCAATCGCCAGCGTGTAGCCCTTGACGCCCAGCCCCACGATGATCCCACGCGCCGCAGGCGAGATGTACGACTTGTGGCGGAACTCCTCCCGCGCATGCACGTTCGAGATGTGCAGCTCGATCAGCGGCACGCTCGCCCCCTTGATCGCATCGTGCAGCGCGATCGAGGTGTGGGTGTAGGCACCGGGGTTCATCACCACGCCGAGCATGTTTCCGGCTGCCACTTCGCGGCCCGCTTCCTGGATCCAGTCGACCAGTACGCCTTCGTGGTTCGACTGGCGGCATTCGATCTCGACGCCAAGCTTCGCGCCCGTTTCCTTGCACAGGCGCTCGACATCGGCCAGCGTGTCGCGTCCGTATTGCTCGGGCTCGCGCGTGCCGAGCAGGTTGAGGTTGGGGCCGTTGAGGACGAGGATTTTCTTCATGATGGATCAGGCGAACGTCGGACGGGCCGTCATTATGGTCTTGCACCCGCCCTGCTCCGCCGGCCCGCGGACGAGCCCACGTAGTAGTTGTACGAATCGATGTCCACCACGCAGCGCGCCATCAGGTCGACGAACGCGCGCAGTTTCTGCCCCATGTAGCGCTGCCGCTGGTAGGCGCAGTAGATTCGCCGCGGCTCCGGCTGCCATTGCGGCAGCACCGGCACGAGCACGCCCTGCGCCACTTCGGGCCGGGCAAAGAAGGCCGGCAGCAGCGCGATGCCGAAGCCGTCGATGCAGAAGGTCTTCATCACCCAGTGGTCGTTGGTCTCGAACGCGGGTTCCGGGCGAAAGGCGTAGCTGCCCGATGCGCCCGAGACCAGCAGCACCTGCGACGGCCCCGAGGCTTCCTTCATCACGATCGAGCGGTGATCCAGCAGGTCGTCGGGCACTTTCGGCGTGCCCTGGCGCTCGAGGTACTGCGGGCTCGCATAGAGGCCGTAGTTCAGCCGGCCCAGCAGCTTGGCGACGAGGTTCGGCACGTCGGGCGGCTCGGAGCACACGTAGCAATCGACATCGCCGATCTGCGGCGCATTCAGGCGGCTCGCCACGTCGAGCTGGCAGCGCACATCGGGGTGCGACTCCAGGAACAGCTTGACGACGTGGCAGACGAACGAGGTGCTGAACTGCGTATCGGACAGCAGGGAAAGACTGCCCGAGACGCCCGCCGTGATCTCCTGGATTTCTGTGCGCGCGGCCTCCAGCCGGCCCGTCACATCGTCCAGCAGGCCTTCGCAGCGCGCGAAGAAGGCGCGCCCGGCTTCGGTCGCCGTGACGCGGCGCGAGCTGCGCATCAGCAGCTGCGCGCCCAGCAGTTCCTCCAGCCGCGTGAGCTGCCGGCTCAATGTGGCCTTGGAGACGCCCGACAGGCTCTCGGCCTTCGTGAGGCTGCCGCTCTGCATGACCAGCACGAAGGCCTGCACCAGCGCCAGGTCGATGCCGGTCACGCGCGGTCTCCTTCGGCGAAGGCTGGCCGTTTCAGAAATGAAAAGTTGCGTCTCGGCATTTGGCTTTCATCGGAGGGCAAGAAACGGTACGGTCTGCGCGGGCGTAGCGAATGCTATGCCAAGCCCCACCGAGCCCCCGCTCCCCACGATTGGAGAAAACCCGATGCACAGCCCTGCCCGACGCACCCTGCTTTCCGCCGGCGTCGCCGCCTCCCTGCTCCCGTTGCGCGCCGCCTGGGCGGCGGGGCCGCTCAAGATCGGCTTCGTCTTCCTCGGCCCGGTCGGCGACACCGGCTGGACCTACCAGCACGACCTCGGCCGGCGCGAGCTCGAGAAGAACCTCGGCACGCAGGTCAGCGTGCGCACCGTGCCCGACACCAACGAGGGCCCCGATTCCGAGCGCGTGGCGCGCGAGCTCTCGGCCGATGGCTGCAAGCTGATCTTCGGCGCCTCCTTCGGCTACATGAAGCCGATGCTCTCGGTCGCCAACGACAACCCCGACACGAAGTACCTGATCGCCAGCGGCTACCAGACCGCGAAGAACTTCGGCGGCTACAACGCCCGCTGGCACGAAGGCGGCTATCTCGCGGGCATCGTGGCGGGAAGGACCACGCGCTCCAACACCATCGGCTTCGTCGGCGCGCACCCGGTGCCCGATGTGATGTGGTACCTGAACGCCTTCACGCTCGGCGCGCGCAGCGTCAACCCGAAGGCGATGGTGCATGTGGTGTTCATCAACTCGTGGTTCGATCCGCCGAAGGAGCGCGATGCCGCCGTCGCACTGATGAACCAGGGCGCCGACGTTCTCACCCATTTCACCGACACGCCCGCCGTGACCACCGCCGCCGAAGCGCGCGGCGTGGGCGTCATCTCCTTCCATTCCGACATGCGCAGCCACGCGCCGAAGAACTACCTCACAGGCGTCACCCACCACTGGGGCGGCTTCTACACCAAGGTGGCGCGCGAGGTGATGTCCGGCACCTGGAAGCCGAGCCTCTACCTGGGCGGCATCGCCGACGGCGTGGTGAAGATGGCGCCGATGGGCCCACGCGTGCCGAAGGACGTCGCCGACCTCGTGCAGGCGAAGGAGCGCGACATCGCCAGCGGCAAGCTGCAGGTGTTCGGCGGCCCCATCAAGGACCAGAAGGGCGTGGTTCGCGTGGCAGCCGGCAGCCATGTGGCGGACGCGGACCTCGGCAAGATGGACTGGTTCGCCGAAGGCGTAATGGGCGGCTCGCGCTGAGGGCCCCGAACGACATGACCGATCCGACCACTTCCACCTGGCACCCCGTGGCGCCATCTGCCGGCGTACGTCCCGGCGCCAACATCGTCGCCGGCTTCGCCGAAGGCCAGGAACTCGCGCTCTGGCGCTCGGCCAGCGGCGCGGCGCAGGCCTGGGAAAACCGCTGCCCGCACCGCAGCGTGCGCTTCACGCTTGGCCAGGTCATCGAAGACCGCCTCTCCTGCGCATACCACGGCTGGCAGTACGCCGCGGGCAACGGGCAGTGCGTCAGCATTCCGGCCCATCCGGCGATGCAGGCGCCGCGCAACGTCTGCGCCAAGGTGTTCGGCGCGGTCGATGCGGGCGGCATGCTGTGGGTCAGCCTCGCGCGAGACACATCGTCTGCACCGCCTTCGCTGGCCGAAGCCGTGCCGGCCGATTGGCACTTCTGCCGCACGCTGACGCTGCGTGCCGGCGCAGAGGGCGTGCGCGATGCGCTTGCACAGCACGGCTTCGTGGCCGACGCGGCACCGGGCGCATTTCGAGGCGCGCTCGACGGAGTGAAGACCGCTGCGCTGGTGCTCGACGCACAGCCGCAACTCACCTTCGTCCACCTGTGGACCGAGGCGCCGCCCGGCTCCGACGCAATGAAGACCCTCCACACGGCCGCGCGCAACCTGCGCGGCACCATCGAAACACAAGGCTGAAGGAACCCCGATGCCCTTCGTCACCGACGATCCCAACATGCGCGACGACTGGCTCGTCGTCGGATCTGCAAGCGCGCTCTCCGGCACCTCCGCACGGCAACCGCATGCCACCTGCCTGCTCGGCGAAACGCTGTCGCTCTGGGCCGATGCCGGCGGCACGCCGCAATGCCGCCTCGACGCACAGCCGCTGGCCGTGCAATCGCGCTACGGCTACCTCTGGGTCTGCCCCAGCGGTCGCCCCGCGCGCCCGCTCTTTGCATTCCCGGAATACGCCGAACCCGGCCGCCGCACCGTCGATTGCGGCGGCATCGGCGTGGCGGTGTCGGGCCTGCGCGTGATCGAGAACTTCCTGGACATGGCGCACTTCCCCTTCGTGCATGCCGATTACCTCGGCAAGGTGCCGCACACCGAGGTGGCGCAGTACCAGGTGGACATCGACCCCGCCACCGGCGAGATCTGGGCCACCGACTGCCGCTTCTGGCAGCCCCGGGCCTCGGCCGCGCACGACACCGGCAGCAACGTGCTCTACAAGTACCGCGTGATGCAGCCCTTCTCGGCCATGCTCTACAAGTCGAGCCTGCGCCCCGACGCGCAGGACGCCATCGGCCTCTTCCTGCAACCCATTGACGACGAGCATGTGATCGCCCACACGATCCTTGCCTGCTTCGACGACGTTTCCAGCGACGCCGAGCTCATCGCCTTCCAGCAAACGATCTTCGGGCAGGACAAGCCGATCCTGGAGAACCATGCCTTCAAGCGCATGCCGCTCGAAGGCCGCGCCGAAACGCCGACGCGCGGCGACACGTCTTCTGTCACCTACCGCCGCTGGCTGCGCGAGCGCGGCATGCGCTTCGGCACGAGGGCCACCGCATGACGACGATGCTGAAGCTCTACGACTACCCGCTCTCGGGCAACTGCTTCAAGGTGCGGCAGATGCTGGCGTGGCTCGGTGTTGCCTACGAATCCGTGCCGGTCGACTTCTACCCGGGGCGCGAACACAAGTCGGCCGCGTTCCTTGCGAACGTCAATCCGCTCGGGCAGCTCCCGGTGATCGACGACGGCGGCTTCGTGCTGCGCGATGCGCAGGCCATCCTGGTCTACCTGGCGAGCCTTTACGACGCGCAGCACCGGTGGTATCCGGACGATGCAAAGCTGCGCGGCCAGGTCGCGATGTGGCTCGCCACCGCCGACGAGATCACCCGCACCGCTTCGGCCGCCAGGTTGCACGATGCGCTGGGCTACCACCACCTGGACATCGAGGCCTGCCGCAGCGGCGCCCGCGCCATCTTCCGCGTGCTCGACGACCACCTCGCCGAACAGGCCAGCGCGGGCCTGCACTGGCTGGCTTCGGCGCCCGATCCGACGATTGCCGACCTCGCCTGCTTCCCGTATGTCGCGCTGGCGGGCGAAGGCGGCATCCCGCTCGACGAGTTTCCGGCCCTGCGGAACTGGGTCTGGAATTTCCGACACCTGCCCGGGTTCATCGGGATGTCGGGTATCTTCCCTGCTGGCCCTGCCTGAGTATTCTTGGGGTCCGCCCCTCCCTCTCCCTCTTTCCCCCGAACCCGCCATGAAAACCAAAGCCGCCGTCGCCTGGAAATCCGGAGCCCCCCTCACCATCGAAACCGTGGACCTCGAAGGTCCCAAGTTCGGCGAAGTGCTGGTCGAGATCAAGGCCACCGGCATCTGCCACACCGACTACTACACGCTCTCGGGCGCCGACCCCGAAGGCATCTTCCCCGCGATCCTCGGCCATGAAGGCGCGGGCATCGTGGTCGACGTGGGCCCCGGCGTCACGACGCTGAAGAAGGGCGACCACGTCATTCCGCTCTACACGCCCGAATGCCGCCACTGCAAGTTCTGCCTCTCGCGCAAGACCAACCTGTGCCAGCTGATCCGCGGCACGCAGGGCAAGGGCCTGATGCCCGATGGCACCTCTCGCTTCAGCCTCGACGGCAAGCCCATCGCTCACTACATGGGCACCTCGACCTTCAGCAACTACACGGTCGCTCCTGAAATCTCGCTCGCCAAGATCCGCGAGGACGCCCCCTTCGACAAGGTCTGCTACATCGGCTGCGGCGTCACCACCGGCATCGGCGCGGTGATCTTCACGGCCAAGGTGGAAGCCGGCGCCAACGTGGTGGTGTTCGGCCTCGGCGGCATCGGCCTGAACGTGATCCAGGGCGCCAAGATGGTGGGCGCCGACAAGATCATCGGCGTCGACCTGAACCCCGAACGCGAAGCCATGGCGCGCAAGTTCGGCATGACCCACTTCATCAACCCGAAGGACACCGAGAACGTGGTCGATGCCATCGTGCAGCTGACCGACGGCGGCGCCGACTACAGCTTCGAGTGCATCGGTAACACCAAGGTGATGCGCCAGGCGCTCGAATGCACGCACAAGGGCTGGGGCCGCAGCATCATCATCGGGGTGGCGGAAGCGGGTGCGGAGATCAGCACGCGGCCGTTCCAGCTGGTCACCGGCCGCAAGTGGGAAGGCTCGGCCTTCGGCGGCGCACGCGGCCGCACCGACGTGCCGAAGATCGTGGACTGGTACATGGAAGGCAAGATCAACATCGACGACCTGATCACGCACACCATGCCGCTGGAAGACATCAACAAGGGCTTCGACCTGATGAAGCGCGGCGAATCCATTCGCGGCGTGGTTCTGTACTGACCCTCGCAAGGCACCAGCCATGAACCGCATGGAGCCATTGCGCAAGATCGAGGCGGGCGTCCTCGAAGTCGCCTACTACGAAGCCGGCCCCGCGGACGGCCCGCCCGTGCTGTTGATGCACGGCTTTCCGTACGACATCCACACCTACGCCGAAGTCGCGCCATTGCTCGCGGCCCAAGGCTGCCGCGTGATCGTGCCGTACATGCGCGGCTACGGCGGCACGCGCTTCCTCGCCGATGCCACGCCCCGCTCGGGCGAGCAGGCCGCCTTCGGCGCCGACCTGCTCGCGCTGCTCGATGCGCTGAAGATCGACCGCGCGGTGCTCGCTGGCTACGACTGGGGCGGCCGCGCCGCCTGCGTGGTCGCGGCGCTGTGGCCCGAACGCTGCGCGGGCTTGGTCTCGCTCAACAGCTACAACATCCAGAACATCGCGAAGGCGATGGAGCCGGACACGGCCGAGAACGAGCACAGCCTCTGGTACCAGTACTACTTTCACAGCGAGCGCGGCCGCGCCGGGCTCGCGAAAGACCGCAACGCCGTCGCGAAGCTGCTCTGGAAACTGTGGTCGCCGACCTGGCAGTTCGACGACGCCACCTTCGCGCGCAGCGCCGCCGCCTTCGACCATCCCGATTTCGTCGAGGTGGTGATCCATTCGTACCGCCACCGCTTCGGCCTAGTGCCCGGCGACCCGGCGTATGCGGACATCGAGCGCCGCCTCGCTGCGCAGCCCGCGATCACCGTGCCCGCCATCACCTTCGACGGCATCGACGATGGTGTGCGACCGCCCGCCGAGGCCTCGGCCCATGCGCACCGTTTCAGCGGTCCGCGCTCGCACCGCCTCGTGCCCGGCGCGGGCCACAACCTGCCGCAGGAAGCACCGCGCACCTTCGCCGATGCGGTGCTCGAACTGGTGCCCGCATTGCGCAATAACAAGCCATGACCGACCACACCCCCAAGACCTTGTCCGAACACCCCTGCTTCGGCGGCGTGCAGAGCTTTCACGAGCACGCCTCGCAAGAGATCGGGTTGCCGATGCGCTTCTCGGTCTACCTGCCGCCACAGGCCGCGAACGGGCCGGTGCCGGCCCTGCTCTACCTCGCAGGCCTCACCTGCAACGAAGAGACCTTCGCCGTCAAGGCCGGCGCGCAGCGCATGGCCGCGAGCCTGGGCATCGCGCTGATCGCGCCCGACACCAGCCCGCGCGGCCCCGCCGCCGATGGCGTGCCCGGCGCGAAGGACGACTGGGACTTCGGCATCGGCGCCGGCTTCTACCTCGACGCCACGCGCGAGCCCTGGGCCACGCACTGGCGCATGGAAAGCTGGATCGTCCACGAGCTGCTGCCGCTCGCGGCGCAGCACTTCGCGATCGACGGCCAGCGCATCGGCATCTTCGGCCACTCGATGGGCGGCCATGGCGCGCTCACGCTGGCGCTGCGGCACCCGGGGCGCTTCAAGTCGCTCTCGGCCTTCGCGCCGATCTGCGCGCCCACCGAGTGCCCGTGGGGCGAGAAGGCGTTCAACGGCTACCTCGGCGCACCCGGCGTCGACCGCGCGCAGTGGCTCGCGCACGACGCCAGCGCGCTCATGCGCTCGCAGACCGTCGCGCCGTATCCGCAGGGCATCCTCGTCGACCAGGGGCTGGCCGACAAATTCCTTGCGGAGCAACTGCATCCCGAGGCGTTCGAGGCGGCCTGCTTCGCCGCCGGCCAGCCGCTCACGCTGCGCCGGCACGCGGGCTACGACCATGGCTACTACTTCATCCAGAGCTTCATGGCGGACCATATCGCGCACCACGCGCAATCGCTCCACGCCCAGCGGCCCTGATCGACTGCGGCGGATGCCCGCCGTATCATGAAACGCATGTCCGCCGCCCAAATCCCCGCCTTCCACCTGCGGTCGCGCGATGGCACCGCCGAAGAGAGCATCGTGCTGGCCGGCATCTGGCGGCGCGCATGGATCTCGGCCAATCGCGGCGCGGCCTTCACCGAACCCATTTCGCACTGGCTCAAGCGCGTGCAGACCGAGTTCGTGCCGCCGGCCGAGGTGGTGCTGGCCGAGCGCGATGGCCAGGTGCTCGCGTTCATGGTGCTGCTGGAGCGGCGGGAGTACGTGGCGCAACTCTTCGTCGAGCCGCACCTGCGCAACCAGGGCCTCGGGCAGGCGCTGCTGGACGAAGCCTGCGTGCGCATACCGACCGGCTGGCGGCTCCACGTGGCCACCACCAACACCGCCGCGCAGCGTTTCTACGAACGCTACGGCCTCGTGCGCGGCACGGTCGACCACCACCCCACCAGCGGGCGCGAACGCATCGCCTACCATTGGTCGCCCTCGCGCCCGCCATGGCGGGTCGGCTGAACGGCCCCCACATTCCTGTTCCCTCATGCGCATCGATCACATCGCACTCTGGACCACCGATCTCGAACGCTGCAAGCGCTTCTATGTCGATTACTTCGGCGCGACGGCCGGCGCGGGCTACGTGAATCCGACGAAAGGCTTCGCCTCCTGCTTCCTGAGCCTGGGCGACGGCGCGCGCATCGAGGCGATGACGACCAGCACGCTCGCGCCCGTCACGGCCGAAGCCGGCGCGCAGCGCATGGGCTGGACGCACCTGGCGATCAGCGTGGGCTCCGACGCCGCCGTCGACGCGCTCACGCAGCGGCTGAAGGCCGACGGCTACCCGCTGCTCGACGGCCCACGCCGCACCGGCGACGGCTACTACGAGAGCGTGGTGCTCGACCCGGACGGCAACCGCATCGAGATCACAGCCTGAACCTCGTGGAGACACCCTCATGCACTACCTGCTGATCTACGACACCGCCCCCGACTACCTCGAGCGCCGCGGCGAGTTCCGCGACGTGCACCTGGCCTTCGCCTGGCAGTCGGTGGAGCGCGGCGAGCTGCTGCTCGGCGGCGCCACCGGCAACCCGCCCGACGGCGCGGTGCTGCTGTTCGAGGCCGCCTCGCCCAAAGTGCCGGAGGCCTTCGCCAAGGCCGACCCGTATGTGCTGAACGGCATCGTCACCGGCTGGCGGGTGAAGCCCTGGAACACCGTGGTCGGTGCGCAGGCATCGACGCCGGTCAGGCCGGACGCTGCACGATGAGCGAATTCGTCCAGAGCCTGCACGAGACCTTCGAGCGCCTGGGCCGCATCCAGACGCGCCGCATGTTCAGCGGCCACGGCGTGTGGCACGAGGGCCGCATGATCGCGCTCGTCTTCAAGGACACGCTGTACCTCAAGTCCGACGCCGAAAGCGCCGGGCATTTCGACAAGCTGAACCTGCCGCCCTTCACCTACATGCGCCAGGGCAAGGCGATGCCGATGTCGTACCGGCAAGCCCCGGCCGACTTCTTCGAAGACCGCGAAGAAGCCGCGCGCTGGGGCCGCCTCGCCTACGAAGCCGCCTTGCGTTCGGGCCAGCCTCCGAAACAGCCCAAGCCCAAGGCCGCTGCGAAGAAAACCGCCGCGAAGAAAGTGGCCGCCAAAAAGACACCCGCAAAGAAAGTCCCAGTGAAGAAAAAGAAAGCAGCCCCTCGGTGAGCGACAACACATCCACGTTGCAGCCCCTGCCCGAACGCGAGCAGATCGCCCTGCTCGAGCCCTTCGTGGGCCTGGACCTGAAGGACATCGTCGTCGTCACCACGCTGCAGGAGGCCGAGCACGCCGCCGCCACCTTGCTGGCCGCGGGTGTCGCCGGCTTCGACACCGAATCCAAGCCCACCTTCGCGAAGAACGAGGTCTCGGGCGGGCCGCACGTGGTGCAGTTCTCCACGCGCGAGCGGGCCTGGCTCTTCCAGCTGCACCGCACCGAATGCAACCCGGTGGTCGCCGCGCTGATCGCCTCGGCGGAACTCAAGAAGGTCGGCTTCGGCCTCTCGACCGACCTCACGCTGATCCGCAACCGCCTGAACATCGAGCCCGGTGCGGTGTACGACATCGACAACGAATTCCGCCGCCGCGGCTACCGCAAGTCGGTGGGCGTGAAGACGGCGGTGGCGCTGGTGTTCGACCGGCGCTTCATGAAGTCGCGCAAGGCGACCACCTCGAACTGGGCCAACAAGCAACTGACGGACTCGCAGATCCGCTATGCGGCCAACGATGCCTATGCATCGATCCGCGTGTTCGACGCGCTCTTCGCCGGCGCCTGAATTCGCCGCAGGGCCTCAGTCGCGCCCCGCCTCCAGGATCGCCTGCGCGAGCCGCGCGGGGTTCGAGAAGAACATCTCGTGGCTGCCGGGGCACTCCACCAGCCTGAAAAGCCCCAGCCGCTCCGACAGGCGCGGATGCCACGGCAGGCTGTGCGGCAGCGCGGTGTCCTGCTGGCAGTTGACATAGGACTTGCCGAGCGCAAGGGCGGCCAGCGGCTGCTTCAGGCTGATCTTGTCGGTGAAGGTGCGGTACGGGTGCGGGTTCAGCTTCTCGTAGGCCGACTGCGCGAGCGCGAGGTCGGCGTCGTTGATGAAGGCCTCGCGCCAGATCTCGAAAGGCAGGGTCACGGCGTTGCCGTTGGCGCCGGCGATGGCGTCGAACATCGTCACGTAGTGCGGCGGCACCATGTCGTTGAGCGATTCGCCGTCGAGCGGCACGAAGGCGTTGATGTAGACCAGCCGCTTCAGGCGATGCGCGATGCGGTCCGCCACGCCCGAGATCACCATGCCGCCGTAGCTGTGGCCCACCAGGCGCACCGCGTTCAGGTCCTTCTCCTCGATGTAGCGCACGGCCGAGGCGATGGCGTCCTCGAGGCGGGTCTGTCCGCGGTCGTCGCCGGCACGGTTGCCCGCGAGCGTGGGGCAATGCACCGTGTGGCCGGCCTTGCGCAGGCCGTCGGCCACGGCTTCGATTTCCGCGCCGGTGTGCCAGGCGCCGTGGACGAGAACATAGGTGTCGGACATGGGTGTCTCCTTCTTTGGGGGAAAGGAGAGCAACTTTAGGAACGGCGGCACGATGCGGATGGCCGATGCCTGCCAGGGCGATGGCCGGTTCGCGCCAGTCCGCTTCGGGCTTGTCTTCATTCAATAATTCAAAGATACTTGAATAATGGAAGAAAACGACGTCGTCCGATCCCTGGCCGCGCTGGCGCAGCCGATTCGCCTGCGGGTATTCCGCGCACTCGTGATGGCCGGCCCGTCGGGCCTGACGCCCGGCGCGCTGACCGAAACGCTCGGAGTCCCGGCGACGGGCCTGTCCTTTCATCTCAAGGAGCTCGTGCACGCGAGCCTGATCTCGCAGGAGCGACAGGGCCGCAACCTCATCTATCGCGCATCGTTCGACCGGATGAACGCCCTGCTCGGCTACCTCACCGAGAACTGCTGCGAAGGCGAAGCCTGCGCGGTCGACGGCAAGGCCGCGGCCTGCGATTGCTGAGACAAGCGACTTCGCCCGAATGCTGCCGGCCGTCCTCATCTTCGTCTTCACGCTCGTGCTGGTCATCTGGCAGCCGCGCGGCCTGGGCATCGGCTGGAGCGCATCGCTCGGCGCGGCGATCGCCCTGCTCTGCGGCGTGGTGCACCTGGCCGACATCCCGGTGGTCTGGGGCATCGTGTGGAATGCGACCGCGACCTTCGTCGCCGTCATCCTCATCAGCCTGCTGCTCGACGAGGCCGGCTTCTTCGAGTGGGCCGCCCTGCACATGGCACGCCGGGGCAAGGGGCGCGGGCGCCTCCTGTTCGCATTCATCGTGCTGCTGGGCGCCGCGGTCTCGGCCCTGTTCGCCAACGACGGCGCGGCGCTGATCCTCACGCCCATCGTGATGGCCATGCTCGTGGCGCTGGGCTTCACGCCCGCCGCCACGCTCGCGTTCGTGATGGCGGCCGGCTTCATTGCCGACACGGCCAGCCTGCCGCTGGTCGTGTCGAACCTGGTGAACATCGTCTCGGCCGACTTCTTCGGGATCGGCTTCAACGCCTATGCGTCGGTCATGGTCCCCGTGAACATTGCGGCCGTGGCCGCCAGCCTCGTGGCGTTGATGCTGTATTTCCGCCGCAGCATTCCCGCGCGCTACGACGTGGCGCAGCTCAAGGCGCCGGCCGATGCGATCCGCGACCCCGCGACATTCCGCGCGGGCTGGGTCGTGCTGGTGTTGCTGCTCGTGGGCTTCTTCGGGCTCGAACCGCTGGGCGTGCCGGTCAGCGCCGTGGCGGCCGCTGGTGCGGTGCTGCTGCTCGCGGTGGCGGCCCGCGGCCATGCCATCAGCACGCGCAAGGTGCTGCATGGCGCGCCATGGCAGATCGTCGTGTTCTCGCTCGGCATGTACCTCGTGGTCTACGGGCTGCGCAACGCGGGGCTCACCGTCTACCTCGCCTCGCTGCTGAACGTCTTTGCACAAGGCGGCGTCTGGGGCGCGGCCATGGGCACCGGCTTTCTCGCGGCCGTGTTGTCGTCGGTCATGAACAACATGCCGACGGTGCTGGTCGGCGCGCTGTCCATCGACGCATCGAGCGCGAGCGGCCTCGTGAAGGATGCGATGGTCTACGCCAACGTGATCGGCTGCGACCTCGGTCCGAAGATCACGCCCATCGGCAGCCTTGCCACGCTGCTCTGGCTCCATGTGCTCGAGAAGAAGGGCACGACCATCGCATGGGGCCATTACTTCAAGGTCGGCATCGTGCTGACCGTGCCCGTGCTGTTCGCGACGCTCGCGGCGCTGGCGCTCCGGTTGAATCTCTCATTGCCATGAACGACATCACCATCTATCACAACCCCGAATGCGGCACGTCGCGCAACGTGCTCGCATTGATCCGCAACACGGGCGACGAGCCCACGGTCGTCGAGTACCTGAAGACCCCGCCCGACCGCGCCGCCTTGCAACGGCTGATCGCGGCGATGTGCGTTCCGGTGCGCGAAGTGCTGCGCCAGAAAGGAACGCCGTATGACGAGCTCGGCCTCGGCGATGCGAAGTGGAGCGACGACGAACTGATCGATCTCATGCTGCAGCATCCGATCCTCATGAACCGCCCTATCGTGGTGACGCCGATCGCCACACGCCTGTGCCGGCCCTCCGAGGCGGTGCTCGACATCCTGCCGCGACCGCAGCAAGGCGCGTTCACCAAGGAAGACGGTGAAGCCGTCATCGATGCGAAGGCCACCGTGTCGCAAAGCCCTGAGCTTCCCAATCTCGATGCAGCGGCGTTTCGCAAGCCCGACCTGCAGGCACTGCTGCCCGCCACGCGCGCCACGCATGCGCCACGCATCCTGCTGCTCTACGGCTCGGTGCGCGAGCGCTCCTACAGCCGCCTCTTGACCGAGGAGGCCGCACGCCTGCTGCGCGCGATGGGTGCCGAGCCGCGCATCTACGACCCGCGCGGCCTGCCCCTGCCCGACGGCGAACCCGAAGACCATCCGAAAGTGCAGGAGCTGCGCGCCCTCGCGCAGTGGGCCGAGGGCATGGTCTGGACATCGCCCGAACGCCATGGCGCGATGACCGGAATCATGAAGTCGCAGATCGACTGGATTCCGCTGACCGTCGGTTCGGTGCGTCCCACGCAGGGCAAGGCGCTCGCGGTCATGGAGGTGTCGGGCGGCTCGCAGTCGTTCAACGCGGTGAACCAACTTCGCGTGCTCGGCCGCTGGATGCGCATGATCACGATCCCCAACCAGTCGTCGGTGGCCAAGGCTTTCCTCGAATTCGACGACGACGGCCGCATGAAGCCTTCGTCGTACTACGAGCGCGTGGTCGACGTGATGGAGGAACTGGTGAAGTTCACGCTGCTCACGCGCGACTGCGCGGACCACCTGGTCGACCGCTACAGCGAGCGGCGCGAGAGCGCGGAGGCACTTTCCCGGCGCGTCAACCTGCGCAGCATCTGAGGCGCCGCAGCGGCAGAGCGCTACGCGACCCGGCGCTTCGCACTGAGTGTGGACCGGCGCTTCAACGCCGCACGAAGCTCCTTGAGCATCAGGTCGACATACGGATTCGGGTCCGCCTGCCGGTGCGCCAGGTAGAGGCTGGACACGGCCTCCTTGTCGAGCACCGTCTGGTAGACGACGCCATCGAGCTGGATGCAGCGCGTATCGCCCGGCACCAGCGCGATGCCCACGCCGGCAGCCACCAGCCCCGCGATGGTCGACGCCTCGCGCGCCTCCTGCACCATGCGCGGCCGGAAGCCCGCCTTGGCGCACAGGTCCTGCACCTTCCAGTAGAGGCCGATGCCGGCATTGCGCGGATACATCACCAGCGGTTCGTCGCGCAAGTCCGCAATGCGCAGCGGCTTGCCGCTGAGCCGGTGGTCGCGCGGCACCACGGCCGTGAGCGGCGACTGGTACCACTCCTCGACGTTGATGCCGGTCGGTATCTCCACGTTCGGGCGGCGCAGCACGGCGATGTCCAGGCTGCGCCCGTGCACCGCGTCGAGCTGCTCCAGCGAGGTCATTTCCTTCAGCGTCAGCACCACCCGCGCGTGCAGCTTCCGGAAGCGAAGAATGGCGCTGGGCATCGCCGGCGACAGCATCGAGGACGCCGTGTACCCCAGCGCGATGCTCCCCACTTCGCCCGAGGCCGCGCTCTGCGCCTCGCCCTTGGCCGTTTCCACGTCGTGCAGGATGCCGCGCGCCCGTTCGAGGAAATGGCGCCCCGCCTGCGTGAGGAACACGCGCCGCTTGTCGCGCTCAAGCAGCCGGACCTTGAGCTCCTCTTCGAGTGCCTGGATCTGCACGCTCAGCGGCGGCTGCGCGATGTGAAGGCGCTGCGCGGCGCGCGTGAAGTTGAGCTCCTCTGCAACCGCGACGAAGTAGCGGAGATGGCGCAGTTCCATGATATCTCTCAGGTATTGAAAACCGACAATAAACGGTATTTCCAAATATAAGACAGCTTGCCTACGATGCCTGCATGACAAGCAGAGACAAGCCGCAGGAGCACCCTGCATCCAAGCCCTTCCAGGGCCACCCGCTGATCCAGGGGCTGGCCCGCGGCGAGCCCTTGACGGCCTTCGGCATCCGCATGGCGCGCACGCCCGACATCGCCCGGCTGGCCAAGGCCAGCGGCCACCACGCGATCTGGGTCGACCTGGAACACAGCACCATCCCGCTCGATGCGGCCGGCGCGATCTGCGCCGCGGCGCACGACCTCGGCCTGATGGCGCTGGTGCGTGTGCCCGAGCGCGAATACGGCGCCATCGGCAGGCTGCTCGACGCGGGCGCATCGGGCCTCATCTTTCCGCGCGTGGAGACCGCCGCGCAAGCGGCCGACCTCGCCGCCGCCTGCCGCTTCCCGCCGCACGGCCACCGCTCGGCCATCGCCGCCCTGCCGCAGTTCGGCTACCGCCGGCTGCCGGCGGCCGAGACCTACCGCCTGGCCAACGATGCCGTGGTCGTCAACGTGCTGATCGAGAGCCCGCTGGGCATCGAGAACGCCGAGGCGATCGCGCGGGTGCCCGGCGTGGACCTGGTGAGCATCGGCTGCAACGACCTGAGCGCGGAACTCGGCGTGCCAGGCGACTACCGCCATCCGCTGGTGCAGCAGGCACTGAACACCGCACTCGCGGCCTGCGCGCGCGCCGGCACGCCGCTGTCGATCGGCGGCATCGCCGACGCGGCGCTGAACGCCGAACTGCTGGCGCGCGGCGCGGCGCCCTTCCTCATGACGGGGATCGACACCGACGTGCTGCTCACCGCGATGCACGAGCGCGTGCGCGGTGCGCTGGCCAGCCATGCGTCCCCTGCCGCGGAGACAGCGCATGCGCGCGCGGCCTGAATTGCGCGCCCTGCTTCTTGCGGCGGGCCTCGTCCTCGGCGCGGCCTGTGCCACTGCCGCGTCGCAGGTCTCCACGATCATCGTGCCCGCGCCGCCCGGCGGTCCCATCGACCGTGTCGCGCGGCTCGTCGCCCCCGAGCTGTCGGCCGCGCTCGGCCATCCCGTGGTGGTCGACAACCGCCTGGGCGCGGCGGGCAAGATCGGCGTGCAGGCTGCCTTGCGTGCACCGCGCGACGGCCACACGCTGATCGCGGTGTCGCCATCCATCGCCTCGGTCAATCCGGTGGTCGACAAGGCGCCCGGCTACGACCCGCTGACCGATTTCGATGCCCTGGGCATCGCCGCTACCAACGCCGGCGTGGTGGCCGTGCGCGCCGGCTTGCCGGTGGCCGACATGGCAGAGCTGGTGCGGTATGCGAAGGCGCATCCGGGTGAACTCACCTACGGCTCCTTCGGCATCGGCACCAGCCTGCACCTGCAGAGCGAGGAACTGCTGCACACGCTCGGCATCGACGCCCGCCACATCCCGTACAAGGGCGAGGCCCAGGTGATGAGCGCATTGGCGGGCGGCGAGGTGGACCTGATGCTCTACGCCACCGCGCCCATCGTCCCGCTCGTGCAGAGCGGCAGGGTGCGCGCCCTGGCAGCCACCTCGTCCCAACGCTGGTCGATGCTGCCGCAGGTTCCGAGCTATGCCGAGACCGGCCTGCCCGCCTTGCGCACCTACCAATACCGCTCCTGGGTCGGCTTCGTGCTGCCCGCCGGCACGCCGCCCGCCAGGAGGCAGGAGGTCCTGCGCGCCTGGCAAAGCACGCTGGCGAGCCCGAAGCTTCGCGAGGCCCTGGCGGTGCAGGGCTTCGAGCCCGCGTCGGGCGACCCTGCGGAAATGCAGCGCACCGTCGCCGGCGAGATCGAGCGCCTGCGTGCATTGCTCGCAAGCGGTCGCATCAAGCTCGACTGAATTCCTTTCTCTTTCGTCTTCACTTTTTCTCCCGCCACCGCTCGACCATGACCCACGAGATCCTGACTTCCAAGCCCATGCGCGATGCGCAGACCCTCACCCGCGCGGCCTTCGAGGTGCCCGCCGGTGCCTGCGATGCGCACGTGCATGTCTTCGGCCCCGCCGAGCCGTACCCGCATGTCGAGCATCCGCACTACACGCTGCCGGACGGCAACCTCGCGCAGCTGCGGCGCGCGCTGGGCGTGCTCGACATCGAACGCTTCGTGATCGTGCAGCCCAGCTTCTACGGCACCGACAACCGCTGCATGCTCGATGCGCTGGACGCCGTTGGCGACCGTGCGCGCGGCGTGGCGATGGTGACGGACGAGGTGCCCGAGGAAGCGCTTCGCGCGATGCACGCGCGCCGCGTGCGAGCCCTGCGGCTCGACCTTTTCCTGCGTGCGCAGCTCCCCACGACCGAGCTGCACGCCTACATCGAGCGCAGCATCCGGCGCATCGCGCCGCTCGGCTGGCATGTCCAGTTCTACACGCCGGGCTGGGTGGTGCGCGACCTCATTCCAGTGCTGCCCGACCTCGAATCGGACTTCGTGATCGACCACATGGGCTACATGCTGGAGAGCGACGGCCTCACCCGTGCCGACTTCGACCGCCTGCTGCGTGCCGTGGCCGACGGGCGCGGCTGGTTCAAGCTCTCGGGTCCGTACCGTCTCGCGAAGGACGGCAACTACGCGCGCCTCCGGCCGCTCGCGCAGGCCATCGTGGAAGCCGTGCCCGATCGCGTCATCTGGGGCAGCGACTGGCCGCACATTCCGGAAGGCGGGCGCGACACCGGCGAGCTGCTGAACCTGCTGGCCGACTGGATTCCCGATGCGACCGCGCGCCGCAAGGTGCTGGCCGACAACCCCGCACGCCTGTTCGGCTTCTGAACCATGGCTGCTTCCCTCATGCATTGCATCCAGGAACTCGACACCTCGGGCGCGCGCGCCGCCGAGGTCTTCGAGCACGACGGCACCCGCTACCTCGTGGTGCCGCAACTCGCAGAGGACATCGCCGGCCAGCCCGCGCAGATGACGCTGGGCAACAGCGACGTGGACGCGCTGGTCTACCGCTGGGAAGGCGGGCAGTTCGTCGAGCACGCGCGACTTCCGGTGCCGGGCGGCGAGGATGCCGAGTTCTTCCGCATCGGCGAGCGCGCTTTCCTCGCCACCGCTAGCCTGCGCACCGGCGCGGGCCCATATGCCCTGGACACGCACTCGACGATCTTCGAGCTGGTGGACGGCCGCTTCGAGAGCTTCCAGCGCATCCCGACCTCGGCCGCCAAGCAATGGATCCATTTCGAGATCGGGTCGCGGCATTTCCTCGCGCTCGCGCAGGGCGTGACCCACGGCGATGCGCCGCTCGCACCGGGCGCCGAATCGTGCATCTTCGAATGGGACGGCGAGCGCTTCGCCAAGCGCCAGACGGTGCGCTCGGGCTGGGGCTACAACTGGGCCTTCTTCGAGGTCGAAGGACAGAAGCTGCTGGCCTATGCCGACCATGCGGTGCCGTCGCAGTTGCTGCGCTGGAACGGCGATGCCTTCGAACCCTTCCAGGAACTGGACGGCAAGAGCGGGCGCGCCTTCTGCTGCTTCGAGACACAGGGCATCACTTGGCTGGCATTCGCCTGCCTGCATGAAGAAACCGTGCTCTTTCGCTGGACCGACGGTCGCTTCGTGCCGCACCAGGTGCTCAGCGGCCCCGGTGGCCGCGAGTTCGAGTGGATTCCAACGCCCGACGGCGGCCGGCTGGTGCAGATCAACTTCCTGCACGGCACGCGCGAGGCGCCGATCCCGCGGCTGCAGTCGACGATCTTGCGCATGCAGGACGGGCTCATGGTGCCCATCGGCGAGTTCCCGACCTCCGGCGGCACCGACGCGACCTGCTTCGAGGCCGAAGGCCGGCGCTACCTCGTGGTCACGAACAGCCTGAGCGGCGAGGTGCGGTTTCGCACGCCGAGCCGCGTGTATCGCCTCGACCTCGGCGCGGGCAAGGAGGAATCCGCATGAACCAGCCCCCCGCATCGCCCCAGAGCCACCAGAGCCCCGAGCTGCTGCGGCTCTTCGAAACCTACACGGGAGGTCCGCAGGGCATCGGCGCGCACCTCGCCGCGCTGACCGGCGCGGCGACGTCGGGCGACCCGCTCATCGTGGCCACCAGCGCGGACATGGTGCTGTTCCCCGGCAATGGCCGCGATCCCGAAGTGCAGGGCTTTCGCCTGTCCACGCGCGGCTTCAAGGAGCTGGCCGGCATCTCGCACCACGGGCCGGCGGTGGCGTCGATCCTCAAGATGCGGCTGGTCGATCCCGATGGGCCGTTATGGCGCAGGGAGGCCGAACGGCTGCTGGCCGCCACGCGCATCGCGCGCGAAGCCAACTCGGTGGCGCTGTGGCGCGACACGATCGCGGTGCCGGCCTACCGGGGGCGCGAGCAGAAGATTGCCGAGCTGGTGCACTACTCCTGCGTGCTAACCGAGCGCTACCTGGAACGCGTGCTGGCGCAGCCCGCGCTCTTCACGCCCGAGGACATGCGCACGCACTACCTCGAAGGCACGGGCTCCGCCGTCGGCGCCACCGTGCCGATGAACGCCGTGATGATCGCGACCTTCTTCCTGGTCGGCATGGACATCAGCCACCGGGTGATCGGCTGGCTGGATCGCCACGGCATCGACTGGTCGCGCGCCATGGCGCTGGTCGTGGGGCGCCAGGGCCGGCCGACCGCCGGCGTGACCTGGACCACCAACTCGGTGGCCGCCATGATCCTCGGCGCCTCGCGCCACACGCTGTCGCTCGACCGGCTCTTCATTGCACCGCACGCGGGCGAGTTCCCGCCCGGCGCCGCCACCGACATCGCGGCGCTGCGCGCCTACGAGACGCCGATGCGCCAGCTCTGGGCCCACACGCGCGCGGTGAGCGAACTCGGCGCGCTGATGTACGACGGCTACCCGCGCTACGAGCCCACGTCGACCGTCCGCCCGGTGCTCGATGCAGACACGCGCGCGGTCGGCGAAATGCCGGCCATCGCCGGGCCGGACGACTGGCGCGCGCTGAACACGCGGCTGCGCGTGGTGCTGGAAGACCCGCGCCAGTTGCTCTCGGGCTGCGTGACCGACTACGCCGTCGAGCAACTGCAGGCGCATGGCAACGATCCAGCGCGAGTAACGGTGCCGGGCCTCGATGGCACGGCCTATCCACCGCTGCCCGACGACGCCGCCTGAACGTAGCGCCCCCCAAATACAAGAAATACCGGAGACAAACCATGAAGAAGCAACTCATCCACTCGCTGCTCGCCGCGTCCGTCGTGCTGGCCGCATCGGGCACCTTCGCACCCGCCTGGGGCCAGGGCGCGCCCTGGCCATCGCGGCCGATCCGGATCATCACGCCCACGCCCGTGGGTGTCGGCTCCGACATCTTCGCGCGCGCCTATGCGGACCGGCTCGGCCGCGCGCTGCAGACGCCGGTGGTGGTCGAGAACCGGCCCGGCGCGCTGGCCTCCATCGGCACCGATGCGGTGGCCAAGGCGGCGCCCGACGGCTACACGATCCTGTTCTCGACGAGCAACCCGTTCACGATGACACCGTTCCTGCTCTCGAAGATGCCCTACGACGCGAAGCACGACCTCGTGCCCGTGACCCAGGCGCTCAAGGGCGGCTCGTTCATCGTGGCCAACAGCGCGGTGCCGGTGAAGAACATCCCCGAACTGGTCGCGCTGGCCAAGCGGGAGCCGGGCAAGATCTCGTTCGCCTCGTACGGCTCGGGCACCACCTCGCACCTGGGCTTCGAGCTGTTCCAGGAAGCGGCCGGCATCGAGTTGCTGCATGTGCCCTACAAGCAGAGCGCCGCGCCCGACCTGCTCGGCGGCCAGGTGCAGCTGGGCTTCGAGCCGCCGGTCTCGGCGCTGGCCAACATCAAGTCGGGGCGGCTCAAGGCCCTGGCCTACACGGGCAGCAAGCGCAGCCCGGCGGCGCCCGACGTGCCCACGCTGTCGGAAACCTACCCGGGCGTCGAGGTGTTCACCTGGCTGGGCTTCTGGGTGCCCGCCAAGACGCCGCCCGCGATCGTGGAACGCCTGCACAAGGAAATCGTGGCCATCACGCATTCGCCCGAGATGGTGAGGCTCATCAACGAAGCGGGCCTCGACCCCATCGGCAGCACACCGGCCGAGGCGGCTGCCACCGTCGAGCGCGAGGCGCAGGCCATGGGCCGGCTGATCAAGGCCAAGAACATCCGCATCGACTGACGGTGCTCCGGCGCGGCTGAACGCGGCGCCACTTTTCTTTTCTTCCGAAGTTCCCACGCCGCGGTGCCTGCAATGCAGGCGCCGTGTGCCGACGCACGCCATTTCTATTTCTACAACGAGGAGACACGCATGAGGATCACCACCCTTCCCTTTCGCCTTCGCCGCCGGCTGCCGCACGCCGTCACCGGCGCGATCTGCATCGCCGCCAGCGCGAGCGCCACGGCGCAATCGAGCGTCCAGGTATTCGGCACGCTGGACATGAACATCACCTACTCCAAGAGCGATGGTCGCTCCGTCAAGTCGATGGACCAGGGCGGCAACATCTTCCCCAGCCGCTTGGGCTTTCGCGGCACCGAGGACCTGGGCGGCGGCCTCGCCGCGAGCTTCTGGCTGGAGATGGCGCTGCTGCCCGACACCGGCGAGATCCAGGGCACGGGCTTTCACCGACGCTCCACGGTGAGCCTGTCGCACAACAGCTTCGGCGAACTGCGGCTCGGGCGCGACTACACGCCCACGTTCTGGAACATCTCGCAGTTCTCGCCCTTCGGCACCGTGGGCGTCGGCGGCTCGGCCAACATCGTCGAAGGCTGGCCCTTCGGCCTCGGCGGCGCACGCACGCTGGCACGGGCCAACAACTCCGTGGGCTACTTCCTTCCCAAGGGCCTGGGCGGCTTCTACGGCCAGGCGATGTATGCCCTGCCCGAAGGCGAGGACGGCGCACGCTACCGCGGCGGGCGCGTGGGCTGGACCAACGGCACGATCGACGTCGCCGCAGCCTACGGCGTGACGCCGGTCGGCGCCAACGACTACACCGTGGCGACGCTGGGCGGCACCTACGACTTCGGCCTCGCGAAGCTCTATGCGAACTACTACCGGCAGAAGACCGAGGGCGACAAGCAGGTCAACGCGATGCTGGGCGTGAGCGTGCCGGTCGGTCCGGGGGTCATCAAGGTCTCGCTCGCGCGCTCGAACCGCTCGGGGCCGGGCCTGGACAACGACGACGCGACGCAGTACGCCGTCGGCTATGTGCACTACCTGAGCAAGCGCACCGCGCTGTACGGCACCTACTCGCTCGTGCGCAACCGGGGCAATGCGGCCTACGTGGTGGCCGACTCGTCGCCGGCCAGCACGCCGGGCCGTGCGGCGCGCGGGCTGCAGTTCGGCATCTCGCACAACTTCTGATCGCGCCACACGTGCCGCCCTGCGCGATGGGGCGGCCGGTGCTACGGCTTCTTCGTCTTCTTCGCCTTTGGCGTTTTCACCTTCGGTGCGACTTCCAGCCCGGAGATGCCGTTCAGGAACAGCTGCGTGGCGATCGGCGCCATCTGCTCATAGGTGAATCGCCCCTCCGACCGGAACCAGGTGAACATCCAGTTGAGCATGCCGAACAGGAACATCGTCAGCACCTTGTGAAGCTGCGATTCCTGCAGGTCGGGCCGCGTCGCCGCGATGGCGTCGGCGAATACGCGCACCACCGTGCGCTCCTTGTCGAGAACGCGCGCCTGCGCGTCGGGGGCCAGGAAGCGCACGTCTTCGGTGAGCACCCGGTGTTCGTGCTGCGCCTGTGCGTACTCGGCCATGAACGCCTCGATCAGCTCGGGCAGCCGCTGCTCGGGCGCAAGCTGCAGCGCCTCCACGCCGGTCACGATGTCGACCAGGCGCGAGACGTGGCCGTCCGCGATGTGCAGCAGCACCTCGGCCTTGTCCTTGAAGTGGTGGTAGAGGCCGGGCTTGGACAGGTGGCTGGCTTCGGCGATCTCGTTCATCGACGTCGCCGCGTAGCCCCTGCGGGCGAACAGCTCCGCGGCGCCCTTGGCGATCAGGCTGCGCTGGTCGCTCGCGCGGTGAGAAAGGGATTCAGCGGTCATGGGTCGGGATGATGGGGCCTGCGCGAAGGGCACGGGTTTGCGATCTTAGGGGTTAGTCCCGAGTCGTTGCCGCTTGCCCGTATTCGTCTCGCTGCGTTACGCTCGCTTCGCCCACAAACCGACCGACCGGTCGGTTCACGAAACGCCCGGACGGGCAAGGCATTTCCAAGGATCTGCCTGAAGTCCGACGCGACTCAAACATTGGAGACAACCATGCGCGACGACAAACGTATCCCCCGTGCCCTGCTGCCCAAGGGCTTGCTGCTGGCTGCGGGCCTGGCCCTGCAAGCCTGCGGAGGTGGCGGCAGCGGAGGCGGCAGCTTCTTGCCGATCGTTCCCGCACCCGCGCCTGCCCCTGCGCCTGCGCCACCTGCGGGCCCCACCGCCGAGCAGCTCAAGAGCACCTGCAACACGCTCAAGGGACAGGTCATCGAAGGCGTGACCGTCACCGGCACCGCGCGCTTCGAGGCCAAGGCGCCGATCTATTCCTCGGGCTTCTGCCAGGTGCTCGGCACACGCGCACCTTTCCTCGACATCGAGATCGACGTGCCCGACAACTGGACCGGCCGCTACTGGCAGCAAGGCGGCGGCGGCTTCGACGGGCGCATCGCCTCCGCGGTGACGAAGGACACGGGCGGTGCGGTGACGGCCGTCGACCCCACGCTCGCGCTCAAGGGCGCGGTGTACGCGGCGTCCAATGGCGGCAACCGCGCGAGCGTTCCTGCGGAGGCCGCCCCCGCCGTGTGGGCGAACGGCACGGCCGATGGCCAGCAATCGGCAACCGACTATGCGTATGCCGCAGTGGGCACGACGATGCGCTTCGGCAAGGCCGTCGCGAAGACCTTCTTCGGCAAGGCGCCGGGCCACAGCTATTTCAACGGATGCTCCAACGGCGGACGCAACGCCTACATCGCCGCGCAGCGCTGGCCGCAGGAGTTCGACGGCATCGTCGCGGGCTGCGAGACCATGGACATGGCCGGCCAGACCGGTGCCTGGCTGCGCGCGGCATCGCTGACCGGCACGCCCGCGGCCCTCAGCCCTGCCCAGACCGGCGCGGCCTATGCCGCCGCGCTGTCGGCATGCGATGCGCTCGACGGCGCCACCGACAACCTGATCGGCAATCCGCAGGCCTGCACCTTCGATCCGGCGGTCCTGCAGTGCGGAATGCCCGGTGCGAGTTCCGACCCGGCGATCTGCCTGAGCGCGGCACAGGCGGGCACGCTGAAGTCCTTCCTCTCGGAGTTGAAGCTCACGAACGGCAGCACCGTGCTCTCGGGCTACTCATGGGGCAACGGCCTGGGCCTCGGGTGGGGAGGTCTCGGCGGCGGCTTCGCGCTGCTCGCGAGCGGCGACCCGGCCTGGCTCACGCCCGCCAAGCAGGCGGGCTTCCAGCTGGACACCGACTACTACATGCTCGGCGCGGGTCTCGCGCGCATCGGCGCCGACCATGACAAGGCCGCCATTGCCAGCTTCGTGGCCTCGGGCCGCAAGCTCATCTCCTGGCACGCCGGCAGCGACGCCCTGCTGTCGCCGAACGACCACTACCGCAACTGGACCACGATGACAGGCATCGCGAGGTCGATGGGTCTGGCCGATCCGAACAGCGCCACGCGATTCTTCATCGTCCCGGGCGGTGGACACGGCGCCGGCGGCAGCTTGAAGGAAGTGGATTGGGCGTCCGCCATCATGGGTTGGGTGGAAAACGGCGACGCGCCCACGCAGATGACCTACACGTTCACCAGCGGCGGCGCGGCCCGCAGCATGCCGGCCTGCCAGTACCCCAGGTACCCGAAGTACAACGGGGCGGGCGACGTGAATTCCGCCTCGAGCTACACCTGCAGTTGAGCGTTGCGGCGCAGCGGCGGCCTCAGCGAAGACGCCGCAACTCGCCCGGCGTGCTTCCCAGGTGCCGGCGGCACTGCCGCACGAAGTGCGAGGCATCGCTCAGCCCCACGCGGAATCCGATTTCCGCGACGCTCAAGCGGTCGAAGCGCGGATCGGCCAGCATGCGCTGCGCCACGCGCATGCGAAAACCGGTGAGCGCGGTCGCGAAGGTGGTGTTGCCGTCGGCCAGGCACCGGTGCAGGCTGCGCTCCGAAATGCCCAGCTCGCGCGCCACGCCCGCGGCCGTGAGGCCCGGCTCGGCGAGGCGCTCGCGCGTGGCGTCGAGCACGCGCTGGCGCAACGCGGCGCGGCCGCCCCGATCGGGCGCCGCGGGCGCCTGTCCGAACGCCAGCGAGAGCAGCCCGCCCAACTGGTCGGTCAGCAGCGCTGCCGGCAGCGGCGGCTTCGCGGCCACCTCGGGCGTGAGCTGCTGCACGAAGCTGCCGAGCACGCCACCCCAGCCGGTGCGCCCGTCGATGCGGCGCGCCACGAGGTCGCCGGCATCCGGCAGCCACGACTCGACCCACGCGGTCGGCAATTCGAGCGAAAGGGTGTCGGCCGATTGCAGCAGGTGAAACGCATAGCAGCGCCGCGAATCGACCAGCACCACGTCGCCGGGCAGCATGCGCGCGGAGCGCTCTTCCTGCACGGCCACCCAGGGCGAATCGGTCTTGCAGAGCAGGTAGTAATAGTTGCTGCGGCTGTGGGCGATCGCGCGGCGCGTGCGGTAGACGTCCTGCGCGGTGCCGCGCACCCGGTTCACGCCGATGGGGCCGAGCGGCGCGGATTCGAGCGTGGCGCCGAAGGCCCCCGCCTGCGTGCTGGTCACATCCATTTCGAGGAAACCCTCGCAGATCGCGCCGATCCAGTAGTCCAGCCGCTGCGGCGGCGGGACGGTGTCGGTGGACCAGGTGTGGATGTCGGCGGCGGCGTTCATCCCGCCAACATAGCCAGCCCGGGCGCGTTTGCCAAGCGGGTATAGACGCCCTCCGACGCCGGGGGGCGGTGGCCCCCGGCACAATGACCGTCACATCCAACCGTCTTCAACCGCATACGAAGGAAGGGCTCCGAGCAACATGAGCAAGAAAAGCGATTTCGGACTGATCGGCCTGGCCGTGATGGGCCAGAACCTCGTGCTGAACGTGGAAAGCCGCGGCTTCCAGGTCAGCGTCTACAACCGCACCGAGGCCACCACCGAAGCCTTCGTCGCCGCGAATCCGGGCAAGAAGCTGGTCGGCGCCAAGACCCTCGAAGAATTCGTCCAGAGCCTGGAGAAGCCTCGCAAGATCCAGATCATGGTCAAGGCCGGCGCGCCGGTGGACCAGGTGATCGAACAACTCATTCCGCTGCTGGACAAGGACGACATCGTCATCGACGGCGGCAACAGCCTCTACACCGACACAGAGCGCCGCGATGCGTACCTCTCGAGCAAGGGCCTGCGCTTCATCGGCGCGGGTGTCTCGGGCGGCGAGGAAGGCGCGCGCAAGGGCCCGTCGATCATGCCGGGCGGCCCGCTCTCCACCTGGGAGGTGATGAAGCCGATCTTCGAGAGCATCGCGGCCAAGGTGGACGGCGAGCCCTGCGTGATCCACATCGGCCCCGGCGGCGCGGGCCACTACGTGAAGATGGTGCACAACGGCATCGAATACGGGGACATGCAGCTGATCTGCGAGGCCTACAGCCTGTTCAAGGCCGCCGGCTTCACCACCGACGAGATGGCCGCGATCTTTAACGAATGGAACGACGGCGAGCTGCAGAGCTACCTGATCCAGATCACCGCCAAGGCGCTCGAGCAGAAGGACCCGGAGACCGGCAAGCCGATCGTCGACCTGATCCTCGACAAGGCCGGCCAGAAGGGCACGGGCCAGTGGACGCTCATCAATGCGGCCGAGAACGCGGTGGTCATCAGCACCATCAACGCCGCCGTCGAGGCGCGGGTGCTGTCGTCGCAGAAGAAGGCGCGCGTGGCGGCCAGCAAGGTGTTGCAAGGGCCGAAGGTCGAACTCTCGCTCGAGAAAAAGGCGCTGGTGGCCAAGGTGCACGACGCGCTCTATGCCTCGAAGGTAATCAGCTACACGCAGGGCTTCGATCTCATCAAGACGATGGGCGACAAGAAGAGCTGGGGCCTCGACCTGGGCCGCATCGCGGCGATCTGGCGCGGCGGCTGCATCATCCGCGCGCGCTTTTTGAACCGCATCACCGACGCCTTCCGCACCGACGCGGCGCTGGCCAACCTGATGCTCGATCCGTTCTTCAAGGACCTGCTCAATCGCACGCAGCAGAACTGGCGCGAGGTGGTGGCGCTGGCAGTGAGCAACGGCATTCCGGTGCCGGCGTTCAGTGCTTCGCTCGCTTACTACGACAGCTACCGCACGGAGCGGCTGCCGGCGAACCTCTTGCAGGCGCAGCGCGACTTCTTCGGCGCGCACACCTACGAGCGCATCGACAAGCCCGAAGGCCAGTTCTTCCATACGGACTGGCCCGAAGTCATCGGCTGATGCCATGCCGGCCGCCGGCTACCCCAGTCACCTTGTCGAGGACTGGCACCTCGCCGACGGCACGCCGGTGTGCATCCGACCGATCCACGCCGACGACCTGCCGATGCACACGGCATTCGTCGCGGGCCTGTCGAACGAAACGGGTTACCGCCGACTGCTCTCGCCGCGCAAGCCGCAGCCCGACGAGCTCTGGCGCATGACCCACATCGACTACGACCGCGAGCTCGCGCTCATCGCGACCACCATCGTCGACGGCACGGAGCAGCAGATGGGCGTGGTGCGCTACGTGCGCGGCGCCACGCCCGAGACGGCGCAGGTTGCCGAGTTCGCCATCGTGATCGGCGACGCGTGGCAGCACCGCGGTGTCGCCATGAAGCTCATGCGCAAGCTGATCGATGCGGCCACCGAGGCCGGCGTGAAGCAACTGGCGGACATCACGCTCTACGACAACGTCGGCATGCTGGCGCTGGCGCGCAAGCTGGGGTTCAGGGTGCAGCGCGATCCGGGCAATCCCAACGTCACGCGGCTGCGGCTGGCGCTGGGCGCCCCAGGGTAGGCAACGCCGCCCCGGCACAGCAGCCGCCCGCCTTGGGCACGCGCCCGAATTCGGGATCTCGTACACCTTTTGGTAAAGCACCACACCCAAAGAAATCGGCGCGGCAAACTTAAATCTACTTCCTTATGATGCGAAACCTTTTTCCGCCGGAAGCAGAGAGCCCTGTCCATGGTCCAGCTCGCGTTGCGTCGCCCTTACACCTTCATCGTCATGGCGATGCTGATCGTGCTGGCCACGCCTTTTGTCCTGGCGCGCATGGCCACCGACATCTTTCCGGAGATCAACATCCCGGTCGTCAGCGTCATCTGGAACTACACCGGCCTGCCGGCCCAGGAGATGGGCCAGCGCATCTCGGGCCAGGTCGAGCGGGGCCTGACCACCACGGTGAGCGACATCGAGCACATCGAGTCGCAGTCGCTCGCGGGCGTGTCGATCATCAAGGTGTTCTTCCAGCCCACCGCCAACATCGAGATGGCGATCTCGCAGGTGGTGGCCTCGATGCAGGCGCAGGTGCGCCAGCTGCCGCCGGGCATCACGCCGCCGCTGGTCATCAAGTACTCCGCCTCGAGCGTGCCGGTGATCCAGCTCGCGCTCTCCAGCCCCACGCGCTCTGAAAACTCCCTCTTCGACTCGACCGTCAACCAGCTGCGCCCGCAGCTCATCACCGTGCCGGGCGCGGCGATTCCCTTTCCCTACGGCGGCAAGAACCGGCTGATCTCGGTCGACCTGGACACCCAGGCGATGCAGGCGCGCGGCCTCACGCCAGCCGATGTGGTGAATGCGGTCAACACGCAGAACCTGATCCTGCCCTCGGGCACCGCCAAGTTCGGCGCCACCGAATACAGCGTGCGCATGAACGGCTCGCCCGACGCCATCGCGGGCCTGAACGACCTGCCGGTGCGCACCGTGAACGGCGCCACCACCTACCTGCGCGACGTGGCCTTCGTGCGCGACGGCTTCTCGCCGCAGACCAACATCGTGCGGCAGGACGGCGTGCGCGGCGTGCTGCTCTCGGTGCTCAAGAACGGCGGCGCCTCCACGCTGGACATCGTGGCGAACATCCGCGGCATGCTGCCGATCGCCACCCAGTCGATGCCGCAGGACATCAAGGTCACACCCCTCTTCGACCAGTCGGTGTTCGTGAAGGCGGCCGTCAAGGGCGTGGTGTTCGAGGCCATCCTGGCGGCCGCGCTCACGGCGGCGATGGTGCTGCTGTTCCTGGGCAACTGGCGCAGCACGCTGATCATCGGCCTCACGATTCCGCTGTCGATCCTGGCCTCGATCCTGGTGCTGTATTCGCTCGGCGAAACGCTCAACCTCATGACGCTGGGGGGCCTGGCGCTCTCGGTGGGCATATTGGTGGACCAGGCGATCGTGACCATCGAGAACATCGAGCGCCACCTGCACATGGGCACGCCGCTGAAGGAAGCCATCGAGGTCGGCGCGGGCGAGATCGGCAGCGCCGCCTTCGTCTCCACGCTGTGCATCTGCATCGTGTTCGTGCCGATGTTCTTTCTCTCGGGCGTGGCGCGCTTCCTGTTCGTGCCGCTGGCCGAGGCGGTGGTGTTCGCGATGCTGGCCTCCTACCTGCTCTCGCGCACGCTGGTGCCCACGCTGGTGATGCTGCTGATGGGCGGCGTGCATGCGCAGCCGGCCGAAGGTGACGCGCCCAGGAAGCCCAGCGCACTGCAGCGCGTCTACCAGGCCTTCGACCGCCGTTTCGAGCGCGTGCGCCGCGCGTACACGCTGCTGCTGTCGGTGGTGCTGTCCAAACGCGGCGGCTTCATCGGCCTGTTCCTTGGCTTCTGTCTGCTGTCCTGCCTGCTCTACCCGGTGCTGGGCCGCGACTTCTTCCCGACCGTGGATGCCGGCCAGATCCGCCTGCATGTGCGCGCGCCCACCGGCACCCGCATCGAGGAGACCGCGCGCCTCACCGACCAGGTGGAAGTGGCCATCCGCGAGCTGGTGCCGGCCGACCAGCTCGAGACCATCCTCGACAACCTGGGCATTCCCAACAGCGGCATCAACCTCTCGTACAGCAACGCCGGCACCATCGGCACCTTCGACGCCGAGCTGCTGCTCTCGCTGAAGGAAGGCCACCGGCCCACCGAGCACTTCGTCTCGGTGCTGCGCGCGGAACTCCCCAAGCGCTTTCCGGGCATCGAGTTCTTCTTCCAGCCGGCGGACATCGTCACGCAGATCCTGAACTTCGGCCTGCCCGCGGCCATCGACGTGCAGTTCAGTGGCAACGACACGGCCGGCAACGCGGCGCGCGCGGCCGAACTCACCAAGGCGATCAAGCAGATTCCCGGGGCGGTCGATGCGCATGTGCACCAGCGGCTCGATGGCCCCAGCCTCAACCTGCAGATGGACCGCACGCGGCTGCAGCAGTACGGGCTCACGGCCGCCAACGTCGGGCAGAACGTGCTGATCGCGCTCTCGGGCAGTTCGCAGACGGCGCCGGCCTTCTGGCTCAATCCGGTGAACGGCGTGGTCTACAGCATCGCGGTGCAGACGCCGCAGTACAACGTCGACTCGCTCGATTCGCTGCTCAACATCCCGGTGGGCACGGGCGGCGCGGCGGCCGCGGGTGGGGCCTCGCAACAGCTGCTGGGCAACCTGGTCGAGGCGCAGGCGTCGCGCCAGCCGGCGATCCAGTCGCGCTACAACATCGCGCCGGTGATCGACGTCTACGTGAGCGTGCAGGGCACCGACCTCGCGAGCGTGGCCTCCAAGGTGCAGGTGCTGGTCGACGAGATGCGGCCCAAGCTCTCGCGCGGCAGCCAGGTCACCATCCGCGGGCAGGTGCAGACGATGCAGTCGTCCTTCATCGGCCTGGGCGTGGGGCTGGTGATGGCGATCGTGCTGGTGTACCTGCTGATCGTGGTCACCTTCCAGTCGTGGCTGGACGCGGCCATCATCATCACCGCCCTGCCCGCGGCGCTCGCCGGCATCGCGTGGATGCTCTTCATCACCGGCACCACGCTGAGCGTGCCCGCGCTCACGGGCGCGATCATGACCATGGGGGTGGCCACGGCCAACTCCATCCTGCTGGTGTCGTTCGCACGCGAGCGACTGCAGGCCGGCATTCCGCCGCTCTCGGCGGCGCTCGAAGGCGGCGCCACCCGCATCCGGCCGGTGCTGATGACGGCGCTGGCCATGATCATCGGCATGATCCCGATGGCGCTGGGCCTGGGCGAAGGCGCCGAGCAGAACGCGCCGCTGGGCCGCGCGGTCATCGGTGGCCTGCTTTTTGCCACGGTGTCGACATTGTTTTTCGTGCCCGCCGTGTTCGCGGGGGTGCACAGTCGGCTTGCGCATCGCAAAGCGGCACGCGAAGAAGCCGGGCATTCGGCGCACACGCCAGCGGGCCCTGCGCCCCAGGAGAACTGATTTCATGACGGAGCAACGCCACTCGGCATTGGCCATCCACCCCATCGCCGTCGAAGAGGGCGAAGGCGAACTGCTGCGCCGCCGGCAGATCGTGAAGCGCACCCGCTGGCTCGTCGTGATCGTGCTCGTGCTGCTGGCGCTCGGTGCGGCACGCACGGTGTTCGTGCGCATCGCCAACGCGCGCGCGCTTGAAGCGGGCACCGCGGAGCGCGCCAAGCTCTACGTGCAGACGGCCCTTCCGCGCACGCCCACCGCCGGCCAGACGCTGGCGCTGCCGGGCACGCTGCAGGGCTTCGTGCAGTCGCCGATCTCGGCACGTGCGAGCGGGTATCTGAAGCGCTGGACCAAGGACATCGGCAGCCGCGTCGAAAAGGGCGAGCTGCTCGCGGAAATCGAAACGCCGGAAATCGACCAGCAGCTCTCGCAAGCCGTGGCCGCGCGCGCACAGGCCGCCTCGGGCCTCTCGCTCGCGCAGAGCACGGCCGAGCGCTGGGAAAACCTGCGCAAGAAGGACGTGGTCTCGCAGCAGGACCTGGACGAACGCCGCAGCGCCGTCGCGCAGGCCATCTCGAACGTGGCCGCGGCCGATGCCAACATGCAGCGCCTGAAGCAGACCGAAGGCTTCAAGCGCGTCGTCGCGCCGTTCGCGGGCGTCATCACGCGCCGCAACGTCGACGTGGGCGACCTGATCGATGCGGGCGCGGGCGGCGGCGCCGGGCGCGCGCTCTTCATGCTGGCGCAGACCGATCCGCTGCGCGTGTACATCAACGTGCCGCAGGCCTACGCGCAACTCGTGAAGGCCGGCCAGCCGGTGGTGGTGACGCAGGCCGAGCTGCGCGGCCAGACCTTCAAGGGCGAAGTGGCGCGCACCTCGGGCGCCATCGACGCGACCACGCGGATGATGCAGGTCGAGGTGTCGCTGCCCAACCGCGACGGCGCGCTGCTGCCGGGCGCCTATGTGCAGGTGTCGCTGCCGCTGGCCGCGGCCCGCACGATCACAGTGCCGGCCAATGCGCTCTTGTTCCGCGCCGAGGGCACGCGCATCGCGGTGGTCGATGCGCAGGGCCGCATCGCGCTGCGCGCGGTGACGCTGGGCCGCAACTACGGCGAGAACGTCGAGGTGATCGACGGCCTCGGCAACAACGACCGCATGGTGCTCAACCCCTCCGACTCGCTGGCCGAAGGCGACGTGGTGACGGTGGCGCCGGACGAACCCGCTCCCGCGGCGAAGGCGCCCGCGAAGAAGGAACCGGCGTGAGATTGCGGGTCATTGCCGCCGCCATCGCGGCATTGCTCGCCGCGGGCTGCGCGGTCGGGCCCGACTACAAGACGCCCGAGACCCCGCTGCCCGTCAGCTGGACGCTCGAGGCGCCCTGGCGCCAGGCCACGCCGAACGACGTGGCCGACAAGGGCCCGTGGTGGAAGCGCTTCAACGACGCGCAGCTCGATGCGCTGCAGGACAAGGCCCTCGCCGGCAGCCCGACGCTGACCATCGCCAACGCACGGCTCGCCCAGGCGCGCGCCAATCTCGATGTCAGCTCGGCCAGCCGGTTCCCGCAGCTGGGCCTCGGCACCCGCGCCTCGCGCCTGAAGATCTCCGCCAACCGGCCGCTCACCAGTTACTCGACCACCAACTCGTCGACGGTGCAGAACGACTTCGCGCTGTCGCTCAATGCCAGCTACGAGCTCGACCTGGCCGGCCGCGTGCAGCGCACGGTCGAAGGCGCGACGGCTTCGGCCGAGCAGTCGGCCGCGGACCTTGCGAACACGCGGCTCGTGCTCACCGCCGACGTGGCGAACAACTACTTCAACCTGCGCTCGACCGACATCGAACTCGACGTGCTCTCGCGCTCCATCGGCCTGCAGCGCCGCGCGCTCGAGCTGGTCACGGCGCGGCACGACCTGGGCGCCGTGTCGGGCCTCGACGTGGCGCAGCAGCAGGCGCTGCTGGAAACCACGCTGACACAGGTCGACGTGCTCAAGAAGCAGCGCGCGCAGTACGAGCACGCGCTCGCCACCCTCACCGGCACGCCGGCGCCCAGCTTCGCGCTGCCGGTGGACCTGCGTGAGATCCGTCCCCCTGCGGTGCCGCTCGGCGTGCCGTCCGAAATCCTCCAGCGCCGGCCCGACGTGGCTTCGGCCGAGCGTTCGATGGCGGCCGCGAATGCGCAGATCGGCGTGGCCACCGCGGCCTTCTATCCGAGCTTCATCATCTCGCCGACCGTGGGCGTGGACAGCCGGTTGATCGAGTCGCTGTTCAACGGACCGAGCCTCCTGTGGTCGGTGGGCGTGTCGGCCACGCAGGTGCTGTTCGACGGCGGCCGCGTGCGCGCGAATGTGGACTTCGCCAAGGCCGGCTACGACGCGACCGTGGGCAACTACCGCCGCACGGTGCTCACCGCGATGCAGGAGGTGGAAGACGGCATCACCGGGCTCTCCGCGCTCGACAGCGCCACCACGCAGGCGCAGGCCGCCGTTGCCGCCGCGCGCCGTGTGCTCGACATGGCGACCAGCCGCTACGAAGGCGGCGCATCGACCTACCTGGACGTGATCACCGCGCAGCAGTCGCTGCTGACGGTCGAGCGGCAGGCCGCGCAGCTGCAGGGCCAGCGCCTCTTGACTGCGGTGTTTCTCGTGAAGGCGCTCGGCGGCGACTGGGAAGCGCCGGCCTGAGCGGTCGCGGCGCGCGGGGCGCCGTCGGACGGCGCGTGCAGAATCTCATCCGCCGCGCCAGTCGGCCCGCCTTCCCATGCCGCCTCCCACGCTCGAACCGTCCGAATCAACCGCGCCTCACGCCCGCGCCTCTCGCCGCGCGCTGTTTGCCTGGGTGGCGGCCGTGGCGATCACCATTGCGCTGATCGGTGCCGCGGGCCAGTGGGCGGCGAACCGCGAGACGGCCTTCCAGACGGACTCGATCCGCCGCGCAATGGAGGTCCATGTGCTGGGCCTGCGCGACACCGCCGGCAAGTACGGCTACCTGCCGCTCACCGCGGGCATGCATCCCGACGTGCTCGCCGCGCTCGCGCATCCGCAGGATGCCGCCGCGCGCCAGCGTGCCAACCGCTACATCGAGGAAGTGAACCGCGACGCGGGCTCCGATGTGCTGTACCTGATCGACCCGCAGGGCCTCACGCTGGCGGCGAGCAACTGGGCCACGCCGCAGACTTTCGTCGGCGAGTCCTATGCCAACCGGCCCTACTTCATCGATGCGCTCGCGGGGCGCCAGGGCCTCTTCTACGGCGTCGGCCAGACCACCGGCGAGCCCGGGCTTTTTGTGTCCGCGCCCGTGCGCTCGGAGAGCGGCGCCGTGCTGGGCGTGATGGCGGCCAAGGTCATCCTGCGCCAGGCGGCGTGGGCGTTCCTGCGCGACCCGATCCTCTTGACCGACGCCCACGGCATCGTGTTCCTGAGCTCGGTGCCATCGTGGATGTATCAGTCCACGCGAGCGCTGAGCGACGCGGACCTGGCGGAGGTGCAGCGGCACCAGCAATACGGCGCCCGCAACCGCTTTCCGGCGCTCCCCTGGACCGTGGAGCGCGGCGACGGGCAACCCGCCTACCTCGTGCGCACCGACATCGACGGCCGCTCGCGCCGCTTTCTCGCGGTGGACGAGGTGCTGCCCGATCTCGGCTGGACCCTGACGGTGATGGCCGATCACGCGGAGGTGACCGACGCCCGCGAGCGCACCTGGATGCTCGGGCTGCTGGGTGCCGGCGTGCTGCTGCTGGGCGGGCTGTACTGGCAGCTGCGCGAGCGCCGCTTCGCCGAGCAGCGCGATGCGCGCCGCGACCTGGAGCAGCGGGTGCGCGAGCGCACGCGTGCACTGGACGAAGCGCACGCCTTCCGCAAGGCCATGGAAGACTCGCTGCTGGTCGGCATGCGCGCGCGCAACCTGGAGGGCCGGATCATCTACGTCAACCCGGCCTTCTGCGAGATGGTCGGCTACGGCGCCGACGAGTTGCTGGGACGCCTGCCGCCCTACCCCTACTGGCACCCCGACGACGTGGCGCAGCACTGGCGCCACAACGACACCATGCTCAGCGGGCAGACCGACCTCTCGGGCTTCGAATCGCGCCTGCGCCACCGGGACGGCCACGACGTCATCACCCGGGTCTACACCGCGCGACTGATCGATGCCGGCGGCCAGCACAGCGGCTGGATGAGTTCGGTGGTGGACATCACCGCGCAGAAGCGCGCCGAGCTGCGCCAGCGCGAGAACGACGAGCAGCTGCAGCATGCCCAGCGCCTCGCGAGCCTGGGCGAGATGGCCTCCACTCTCGCCCATGAACTGAACCAGCCGCTGATGGCGCTGAGCAACTTCGCGAGCGCCGCCAAGGCCTTCGCGCAACAGGGCAACCAGGCGCTGCTGGCCGACAGCCTCGACGAGACCGTGGCACAGGCCCAGCGCAGCGCCGAGATCGTGCGCCGCATCCGCGGCTTCGTGCGCCAGCGCACCTTCGGCGCCGAAGACTGCGCGGTGAGCGCGCTGGTGGCCAATGCGCTCGCGCTGCTGCAGGGCGAGATGCGGTTGCGCCAGGTGCGCGCCGAGGTCCGCATTCCACCCGCGCTGCCTTCTGTGCGCGGCGACCGTGTGCTGCTGGAGCAGGTGCTGCTGAACCTTTTGTCCAACAGCCTGCAGGCCATGCAGGCCACGCCGCCCGAGCGGCGGACGGTGGAGGTTGAGGCCGAGGTGGTCGAAGGCCGCGTGCACATCCGCGTGGCCGACCGCGGCCCCGGCATCGATGCGGCGCTCGCCGAGCAGGTGTTCGCGCCCTTCTTCACGACCAAGGCGGGCGGGCTGGGGCTGGGCCTGAACATCTGCCGCACGATCGTGGAGGCCCACCGCGGGCGGCTTTCCTTTGCCGACCGGGCCGGCGGCGGCACGGTCTTCACCCTGGAGCTGGAGGTTTCGACGTGAATGCCACCCTTGCCAACAACCTGTGCGTGGTCGACGACGACGAGGCCGTGCGCCGGTCGCTGGGCCTGTTGCTGCTGTCGCGCGGCTACGCGGTGCAGACCTTTGCCTCGGGCGAGGCGTTCCTGGCCAGCGCCGACATCCAGCGCGCGGGCTGCGTCGTGCTGGACCTGCGCATGGAAGGCATGAGCGGGCTGCAGGTGTTCGATGCGCTGCGCGCGCAGGACAGTCCGCTGGTCGTGCTGTTCCTCTCCGGCCATGGCGACATTCCGATGGCGGTCGAGGCGGTGCAGAACGGCGCATTCGGCTGGCTCGAGAAGCCCTGCAACGACGAACGCCTGCTGGAAAGCATCGCCAGGGCACTGCAGCAGGCGCAGGACATCGCCGTGCGCCGGCAGGCGCGGCAGGCCGCGCAGTTGCTCTGGGCCAAGCTCACGCCGCGCGAGATGCAGGTGGCCCGGCTGGTCGCCGAGGGCAAGCCCAACAAGAAGATTGCGCTGGAGCTCGCGCCCCTGGAGCTGCGCACGGTGGAGACGCACCGCGCCCACGTGTTCGCCAAGCTGGGCCTGTCGAACAGCCACGAGCTCGACCGTTTCCTGCGGGAGCACGCACTCTAGGTATTTACCCTTGCGTACACGTACGTAGCAGCGCGGCGGGCGGCTACGGACGACGGCGTGGCGGCGCCGGAAGAGACTCCCGGGCACAAGCTTCAGGCGGTCCCACGGGCCGCGCCCAGAGACAAGGACCCCAATGACCGCCATCGCCAGCGCCGGTGCCTCCAGCCCGGACACCTCCCTCCCCGACACCTCCTCCACGCCCTACACCTTCGAGGAAAAGCGCAAGCGCATCTTCGCGATCTTTGCCGCCTCGTCCGGCAACCTGGTGGAGTGGTTCGACTTCTACGTCTACGCGTTCTGCGCCATTTACTTCGCGCCCGCCTTCTTCCCCAAGTCGGACCCGACGGCGCAGTTGCTGAACACGGCCGGCGTGTTCGCCGCCGGCTTCCTGATGCGCCCGATCGGCGGCTGGATCTTCGGCCGGCTGGCCGACCGCAAGGGCCGCAAGACCTCGATGGTGGTCTCGGTGACGATGATGTGCGTGGGCTCGCTGGTCATCGCCTGCCTGCCCACCTACGCCAGCATCGGCGCGGCGGCACCGGTGCTGCTGCTGGCCGCGCGGCTGCTGCAGGGCCTGTCGGTCGGCGGCGAATACGGCACCACCGCCACCTACATGAGCGAAGTGGCGATGCGCGGACAGCGCGGCTTCTTCTCGTCCTTCCAGTACGTGACCCTGATCGGCGGCCAACTGCTGGCCGTGGTGGTCGTGGTGGTGCTGCAGCAGTTCCTGGACGATGCCGAGCTCAAGGCCTGGGGCTGGCGCATTCCCTTCGTGCTGGGCGCGGTGGCCGCGGTGGTGGCGCTCATGCTGCGCCGCTCGCTCACCGAGACCGCCAGCACGCAGACCCGCGCCGCCAAGGGCGCCGGCACCATGGGCGAACTGTTCAAGCACCACAAGCGCGCCTTCTTCATGGTGCTGGGCTACACGGCCGGCGGCTCGCTGATCTTCTATACCTTCACCACCTACATGCAGAAGTACCTGGTGAACTCGGCCGGCATGTCGATCAAGACGGCCAGCAACGTGATGACGGCGTGCCTCTTCATCTACATGTGCATGCAGCCGCTCTTCGGCGCGCTGTCGGACCGAATCGGCCGGCGCAGCAACATGCTGCTGTTCGGCGTGCTCGGCGCGTTGATCACCGTGCCGGTGCTGACCAGCCTGCAGAGCGTGACCAGCCCGCTGCTGGCCGGCGTGCTGATCGTCGTGGCGCTGGCCGTGGTGAGCTTCTACACCTCGATCAGCGGCATCGTGAAGGCCGAGATGTTCCCGCCCGAAGTGCGTGCGCTGGGCGTGGGCCTGTCGTATGCGGTGGGCAACGCCATCTTCGGCGGCAGCGCGGAATACGTGGCACTGGGCCTGAAGTCGATCGGTCACGAGTCGTACTTCTATTGGTACGTGACGGCCATGATGGTGGTGGTCTTCGCGGTCAGCCTGATGCTGCCGCGCCGGGCGACCTACCTGCATCACGACAAGTAGGAACAGGAAGAAGCGGCGTCCGCCAGCCGGCGGACGCCGCTTCTTCGCTTCAATCGCGCGTGAGGAACGCGAGCATCGCGTCGCCGAACTCGGCCGGCCGCTCCATGTGCGGCATGTGTCCGACACCCTCGAACACGACGACCTTCGCATTGGGCATGGTGCCGGCGATGTGCCTCGCGTTGTCCGCGTTGAAGCCCATGCCCGCGCCGAGCTCGGGCGTTGTGTAAGGCTTGCCGGGCGCGTTGTGGTCGTTCGCGCCCATGATGAAGAGCGTGGGCGTGCGCACCAGCGGGTATTCGTGCATCACCGGCTGGTCGTGGATCATCTGGTAGGTCTGCACGAACGAGCGCACCCAGCGCGGGTACTCGCCGCTCAGCTTCAGACGCTCGCGCAGCACGACGAAGGGTTCGACGGCTTCGGCGGGGAGCGACAGCGAATACGTGTCGCGCAGGAAGCTGCGGTATGCAGCGGCCGACAGCGCGTACTCGCGGTCGTAGAGGAACTGGTCGGTCACGGCCGGCACGGTCTGGCGGTAATCCTCCAGACCCACGGGCGCCTCGAGCACCAGTTTGCGCACGCGCTTCGGGTAGGTCCGCGTGAATCGCACCGCGAGCATGCCGCCCAGCGAATGGCCGACGACATCCACCTCGCCGATGTTCAGGGCATCGAGCAGCGCGGCGGTGTTGCGCGCGTACATGTCGAAGGTGAAGTGCACGTCGGGCTTGCTGCTGCGGCCGAAGCCGATCTGGTCGGTGGCGATCACGCGGTACCCGGCGGCTGCAAGCTTGCGCATCACGCCTTCCCAGTAGCTCGCCGGAAAGTTGCGGCCGTGCAGCAGCAATGCGGTGCGGCCGTTGGCCGGGCCCGTGGGGGCGAGGTCCATGTAGGCCTGGCGCACGGTCTCGCCTTCGAGTGCGAACTCGTGGAAGCGCACCGGGAAGGGATAGGGCCATCCCTCCATCGCAATGCCCAGCGGCTCCAGGGCCGGCTGCGCCGTCGCCATGGCGGTCGCGCCGATCAGAGCGCCCAGCAGCATCGGCACTGCCAGATGCCGCCACGCCATGCGGCCCCGAAGGCGGGTCGTGGCGTGCTCGTGGGAGACCTCGGTATCTGCTTTGTTCGACATATCGGGAAAAACCGGTTCGATGTGGAAGCCATGCGGCGCATGCGCAAGGAGTCGAACTGTGGACCCGTTCCGATTGGCGTGCGAGGCGCTGCGCGGAAAGCTGTCTGGCGGCAGGGGAAAAACGCAACCGGTCGGAACGCACGGCGGGTCATTTCCGAAGTGGTAGAAGGCTTCCCGGAAAGCGGGCCGCCTGGCGGCTGCGCTCTTCGCTGTTCCTACTCCAACACTCAAAAGAAAGAACAAACCATGGCATTACATCTCTCGATCTTCAAGCTCGCCATCGGCGGCCTGATCGCCGCTGCGGCGCTGGCCGCATCGGCCGAGGACGCGCACACGCACTGGGACTACCGCGGCAAGCTCGGCGCCAAGGCCTGGGGCGACCTGGAGCCGGGCTTCGCGACCTGCAAGCTCGGCAAGCACCAGTCGCCGATCGACATCAAGGCGCGCCAGGCGAAGAAGGTGGCGCTCACGCCGATCGGGTTCGACTACGCCGAGAGCGGCGGCGAAACGGTCAACACCGGGCACACCATCCAGGTCAACCTGGCGAACGGCGGCACCCTGCATCTGGCCCAGGGCGACTTCAAGCTCGTGCAGTTCCACTTCCACACACCGAGCGAAGAACGGATCGACGGCAAGGCCTATCCGATGGTCGCGCACCTGGTGCACAAGAGCGATGCGGGGCAGCTCGCGGTGGTGGCGGTGCTGCTCAAGGAAGGCCATGAAAACGCGGCGCTGAAATCCGTGTTCGACGCCCTTCCGGCCAAGGCCGGGCAGGCCGAGCCGCTGAAGGCGGCGCTGAACCTGTCGGACCTGCTGCCCGCCGGGCACGACTACTACCACTTCACCGGATCGCTGACCACGCCGCCGTGCAGCGAAGACGTGAGCTGGCAGGTGCTCAAGCAGCCGGTGGAAATTTCCAGGGGACAGCTCGCGGCATTCCGCAAGCTCTACCGGATGAATGCACGCCCGGTGCAGCCCCTGAACGGCCGCGTGCTCGAGCAGAGCTGAACGGCGGACACCGCCACCGCATGCAGGTGCGCTAGAACAGATTGCCCTGCCCCGCCGCTCCCGGCGGCCGGAACGCGGTGAGGTCCAGCGAAATGCGCTCGCGGTTGAAGCCCAGACGCTTCGTCGCCTTCTGGAAGCGCTGGTGGATCAGGTCGGCCCAGAGCCCGCTGCCCTTCATGCGGGTGGCGAAATCGGCGTCGTAGTCCTTGCCGCCGCGCATCTCGTGGATGCGCGCCATGATGCGGTCCGCGCGCTGCGGGTAGTGCAGCGCGAGCCACTCCTTGAAGAGCGGTGCCACCTCCCACGGCAGCCGCACCACCGTGTAGAAGGCGTTGCGCGCGCCGGCCTCCCAGGCGGCTTCGAGCACATGCTCCATGTCTTCGGTGACGAAGGGAATCTGCGGCGCCACGCTCACGCCCACCGGCACGCCCGCCTCGGCCAGGGTGCGGATGGTGCGCAGCCGCCGGTGCGGCGCGGCGGCGCGCGGCTCGAGCTTGCGGGCGAGCTCGCCGTCGAGCGTGGTCACGGTCACGTACACCGCCACGAGGTGCTCGGCCGCCATCGGCGCGATCAGGTCGAGGTCGCGCTCGATGGCGCTCGACTTGGTGACCAGCGCGAACGGATGCCGCACCTCCTTGAGCAACTCGATGACCGAGCGCGTGAGCCGCAATTCGCGCTCGATGGGCTGGTAGCAGTCGGTGGCGGTGCCGATCGCGATCTGGCTCGGCCGGTAGCTCTTGCGCCCGAGCTCGGCGCGCAGCACCTCGACGATGTTGCGCTTGGCGATCAGCTTGGTCTCGAAGTCGAGGCCGGGCGAGAGGTTCAGGTAGCTGTGGGTGGGCCGCGCGAAGCAGTAGATGCAGCCGTGCTCGCAGCCGCGGTACGGGTTGAGCGAGCGGTCGAAGTAGATGTCGGGCGATTCGTTTCCGGTGAGCACCGACTTCACATCCTCGAAACGCACCTCGGTCGCCAGGGGCATGAGTTCATCGGCTTCGGCCACGCCTTCTTCGAGCGTGCCCCAGCCGTCGTCGAAGGCATTGCGCTCGTCTTTCGAGAAACGGTGTGCCAGCCGCGTGGCCGCACCTCGGCCCTTGATGATGTGGATGGGAACGGGGGATGCGGGTGGCATGGCAAATCCTCGGAATGGAATTCACTGTTTATTCATACAGTATTCCACCATTCGCATGGGCGTGGCGATTTTTCTATTTCTCTCTTGACAGAAATTCAAGAAATCCTAGACTCGGCCTCATGGAACTCACAGAAATTCAACGCAAGTTCGTCGTCCACTGGGGCGAAATGGGCTCCATGTGGGGCGTCAACCGCACCGTCTCGCAGATCCACGCCCTGCTCTTCGCCCACGGCAAGCCGATGCACGCCGAAGAGCTCTCCGACACGCTGGGCGTGGCCCGCTCCAACATCAGCAACAGCCTGAAGGAACTGCAGGCCTGGAACCTCGTGCGCGTCACCCACATCCTGGGCGACCGGCGCGACTATTTCGAGACCAGCGTCGATGTGTGGGAGCTGTTCCGCACCGTGGTGCGCGAGCGCAAGGAGCGCGAGTTCGACCCCACCATCCGCGTGCTGCGGGAGCTCGTGTCCAGCCCCGATTTCCAGAAGGAGCCGGCCGATGCGCAGGACCGCATCCGCTCCACGATGGACCTCATGAACAAGCTCGCCACCTGGGCCGACGAGATGCTGCGGCTTTCGCCCGGCACGCTCGACAAGGTGCTCACGCTCGGGGCCAGCGTGCAGAAGTTCGTGCGCGGCGATGCAGCGCCTGCCACGCCTGCCGGCAAGGGCGAGGACCCGGACGCGCATCACGCCAGCCTGCCGATGATCTGAGCCCTCTTTTTTTGTCTATTCATTTCTGTTTTGACAGAAATATCAGGAACCAAGAACGCCATGCCCCGCATCGCCGCCACGACCTATCCGCTGACCGCCTACTACGACGCCACCTGCCCGCTGTGCGTGGCCGAGATGAGCGCGATGCGCGCACGCGATGCCGGCGGCCGGCTGAACCTCGTCGACTGCTCGCCCCTCGGTTTCTCCGCCGGCCCGGCGCCGCGCGAGGTGCTGATGACGGCGATGCATGCGGTCGACGCAGCGGGTCGCGTGCTGTCCGGCGTCGCGGCGATCCGCGCCTGCCGCGCCGCCGTGGGCCTGCCCGCTGGCGGCGCACTGCTCGACCTGCCGGTCGTCGGCGCGCTCGCCGACCGCGCCTATGCCGTACTCGCCCGCAATCGCTACAGGCTGCCGCGCTGGCTGGTCGCGCGCCTGGCAGGCCGCGGCGCCATCGCGCCGGCCACCTGCGCCGACGACCACTGCCGCCTCTGAACCGCTCCCGCTGTCACGCCCCCAGGGAAACACAAGAACCAACGTCCGAAAGAGCCTCGATGCCCACCGTCTTCCAGCCCGACTTCCGCATGCCGTCCACCGCACCGCACGCACCTGCGCACGCCACGAGCGCGCCCATCACGGCCGAGGACACGCAGGACTACTTCACCGAAGTGGCGGTCGACTACAGCGCCTGGAGCCCGAGCTACAACATGCACTTCGGCTTCTGGCGCGCGGGGCTCAACCCGCTGCGCCGCGAAGGCATGCTGGTGGAGATGAACCGCACCGTCGGCCGCGCATTGCGGCTCGACGAGATGCCGCCCGCCGAGGACCAACGGCGCTGCGTCATCGACATGGGCTGTGGCGCCGGCGCCACCGCGCGCACGCTGGTCGGCGACGATGCATCGCTCTACGCGGTCACCGTCACCAACGTGCCCGTGCAGAACCGCATCTCCGCACGGCTCGATGCAGCAGCCGGCGTGGCCGACCGCGTGGCCCACATCGAGGCCGACTACACCCGCACGGGCCTGCCCACCGCACAGGCCGATGGCGCCTGGGCACTGGAAAGCGCCTGCTACGCCGAAGGCACCGCCAAGGCCGACTTCGTGCGCGAGGCCGCGCGCCTGCTCAAGCCCGGCGCGCGGCTCGTGGTGGTCGATGGTTTTCTGCTGCGCAAGAACCCCGGCCGCATCGCCGGCTGGCTGCACCGCCTCTGGGCCGACAGCTGGGCCGTGCCCACGCTCGCCACGCGCGACGACTTCACCGCGGCGCTGCGCGACAACGGCTTCGAGGACATCGAGTTCAAGTCGCTGCGCTGGCGCATTGCGCCGAGCGCGCTGCACATCCCCGTGCTGGCCACGCGCTTCACGCTGGCCGAACTCTGGAAGGCGCGCGGCAGGCTGAGCCCGTGGCGCCGCAAGCACATCGTGGCGAGTTACTGCGCGCTGGCGCTCGGCATGTTCTGGCGCGACTTCGACTACGCGATGGTGACCGCCAAACGCACCGGCTGATAAAACACAAAAGAGGAGAAGACGTTTCCATGAGCACCGAACCCGAAGAAAGCAGGCTCTCCGAGCTCGCCCCTGTCAACGCCGATTCGAACGACGCTGAAGAGAAGCCCCGCCGCCGCATGCCCTTCGCCTGGTTCTGGCCGCTGCTGGTCGGCGCGGCGGCCGCGCTCGTGCTGCGCATCGCCTTCAGCGGCGGGCCGGGCCATCCGTTCTCGGCGATGCTCGGCGCCTTCGTCTACCTGGCGCCCGCGGTGTGCGGCGCGGTCACCGTGTACATGGCCGAGCGCATCGAGCGGCGCAGCTGGGGCTACTACATCTGGGCGCCGTGGGTGTCGACCGCGCTCTTCGTCATCGGCACGCTGCTCGTGTTCATCGAAGGGATGATCTGCGCCGTCGTCATCGTGCCGCTCTTCGCCGTCATGGGCAGCGTCGGCGGCCTCGCGATGGGGCTGGTGTGCCGCGTCACCGACTGGCCCAAGCCCGCGCTCTACAGCTTCGCGATGCTGCCGCTCGTGCTCGGCGCCATCGAGCCGCACCTGCCCAACCCCGACCAGTTCTCCAACACCTCCCGCACGCTCTTCATCGCCGCGCCGGCCGAGCGCGTGTGGCACGAGCTGAACAACGCGCGCGACATCCAGCCCGCCGAAGTCGACGACGCCTGGGCCTATCGCATCGGCGTGCCGCTGCCTCTCGCCGGCGTGACGGAGGAGACGCCCGAGGGCCGCGTGCGCAAGGTGCTGTGGCAGAAGAACGTGCACTTCGAGGAGGTCATCACCGAGTGGCAACCCGGCCGCCTGCTGAAGTGGCGCTACCGCTTCGCGCCCGACTCCTTTCCTGCCGGCGCGCTCGACGACCACGTGATGATCGGCGGCCAGTACTTCGACCTGCGCGACTCGGCCTTCACGCTGACCCCGCGCGACGGCGGCACCGAGCTGCGCGTCGACGTGGCGTGGCGCGTGAGCACGCGCTTCAACTGGTATGCGGACCGGGTCGCGGGGTTCCTGCTGGGCGACGGGGCGGAGCACATCCTGCGTTTCTACAAGGCACGCAGCGAAGGCACCGTGGCGGTAGCGGCACGATGACCATGACACAGCAGCCCGTCTTCCAGCAGGCGCTCGGCGCGGACTGGGAACGCCTGGGCGACGTGATCCGCCGTCACTACACGATGACGCCGTTCTCCGACGATTACGTCTGCGTTCGCGGCACCATGAACGAGGTCCATCACGCGCCATGGGCCGCGCTGCTGATGCCCTTCGGCCGCCTGTTCGGCGCACTCGTCCCCTACACCGGCGCCGAGGTGCCGATCGAGGTCCACTACCGCTGCCAGCCCGATGACGCGAGCCTCTACTGGGACCGCGTCTTCCACTTCGCGGGCCGCAAGCCCTTCCACTTCCGATCGCACATGGAGCACACCGCTGCGCACGGCGCCGAGGTGGTCGAGTACGTGCGCTTCGGCATCGGCATGCGCCTGGCCGTGAGCGCGGAAGACAGCGCACTGGTGTTTCGCGACCGCGGCTACATCTGGCGCATCGCGGGCCTGCGTATCCCGCTGCCCCTCGGGCTCTTCATGGGCACGGCCTATGTCGAGGAACGCCCCGATCCATCGAGCCCCGAGCACTTCACGATGAAGATGCTGCTGCGCCACCGCTGGTTCGGCGACGTGTTCCGCTACAGCGGGCGCTTTCACCTGCCTGCGCACCCGGATTCGCGCGTGGCATCACAATGAGCACACCATGCCGCGCCGCCCCGAAAACCTCTACCCCCAGTACCACGCCCACGTCTACTTCGCTCCCGCCACGGTGGCGCAGGCGCGCGAACTCTGCGAGCGCGCAGGCCATGAGCTGATGGTCGTCGTGGGCCGCGTGCACGAACGGCTCGTGGGCCCTCATCCGCACTGGAGCTGCCAGCTCGCCTTCGATGCGGCCGAGTTCGACCAGGTGATCGAATGGCTCGATGCCAACCGCAACGGCCTGGACATCTTCGTGCACGGCGTGACGGGCGACGACCTCGCCGACCACACGACGCATGCGATGTGGCTCGGCGAAGAAAGCGCGCTCGACCTGCGGATGTTCCGGCGCTGACACGGTCGCGCCGATCGCGAAGCCGGCGTTCGGGTTCTACGGTCGGGTGAGAGTGATATCCAGACCGGACGCGGCCTTCCCCTGAAATGTTTTCTCGTCGATCCGCCTGAAAGCGACGACGGTGTCGTTGCAACCCGTCAACGCCCTGGAGCCGAGAAAGGTCAGTTCGATGCCGCCATCCGTCCCGGCTGGTTGCCAGCTGACGGGCGTCAGCAGGCCCATGCAGGGATTGTTGGGGCTCTTCGCTGTCACGCGCCAGGTTCCTTCGTTGCGCGCGAGGGTCAGCTCGGCTTGATACTCCCGCCCCGAGGTGGGCAGCTGGATGCGTCCACGCCAAGCACCTTCGAGATCGGTGGGAGGCGGCTGTTGGGCCATGGCAAGTGTGGTGACCAGCACGAGGGCAAGGCCGGAAAGGTTGTTTGCTGTGAATTTCATCGATTTCTCCAGGGACGCCTGTTCGGCCCTACTGCGGCTGGAACGTGATGACTTCCCCGTTCCTGTTGCGCCGGTAGTAGAAGATGCCCTCCACGATCCGCACCTCGTTGCAGGCCGCCCCGTTCACGGGGTCTTCCACACAGAGCTTTCCTTCCTCGGCGCGCCAGGTGCCGTACTCCTTGGCTCTTGGGTAGATCACGTCGAACTTGCCGTCGCCGCGGTAGTTGAACTTGCCGCTCGAACCGTCGGAGCGCGTCGCGACAAACGTCTTGTCGGACACGAACGCCTTGATGTCCTGCGCCGCGGGCGCCGTCGCGCCCGCGGGAAAAGCCGGCAGGCCTTGCGCGCCGGCGGCGCCGCACACGATCAGCGCCCCGGCGGCATGCGTGAAACTTCTCATGGTCTTCTTTCAACGGGTGGCTGAGCGCGTCCGGGCCATCAGGGCACCACAGGTTCCAACCCCACCGCACCCAACGTGCTGTAGGCCGCGAACACCGCGTTGGACGCTGCGAGGTTCAGGCGGATCTGCTTCTTGGCCACCGGCTTCGACTGGTAGCCGTAGATCACCTCGCCTGCCCGTTCGATCACGATGCCCTCGTAGTCCTGATGCGACGCCAGCCCCGGAACCGCGCTGAAGCTCATGACCCGCGCATCGCCCAGTTGGGTGATCTTGTAGACGCCGGTCCCCACGACATCGCAGTTGCGAACCGACCCGTTGATCGCACGTTGCCTGCACTCGTAGAAGGTGACGGCCGTGCTGCCGTTGCCCGCAAAGCTCACGCGAATCGGCGTGTTGCCTGTGTAGTAGTCCGTAGCGGTCGCCGCGGTGCCCAGGGGGGCACTGCCCAGTATGCCCATGCTCAGGCTCGTGCCGGTCCATCCGTCATTGCGATCGCCACTGGGAAAGGCGGTACCCGCCAGCGTGCCGGGCGCATTGACGCAAGGCTTGCCTGGGCTGCGCTCGATCACCTCCTCCAGCGACGTGGCCTTGGTTTGGGTGTTGTTCGCGGCGCCGCAAGCCACGCCGGGATCGGTCTGGCTGTTTCCGCCCTCGGCAACCGCCAGCGTCGAAACCAGCACCTTGGCGGACTCCGCAATGTTGTAGGAAGGCGCGGAGCTCAGGTCGAGCGCGCCCTGGAAATACAGCGCCGAACCCGCGGGAAACACCGCATCGCCCAGGCTGCTGGTGACGGTCGCCGCATCGGCGTTCGGCCCCCAGAAGGCGTAGCGCGTGCCGTAAGGCCCACTGTTTGTGTACGGATAGGCCTTGATCTGGTTGATCACCTCCGACAGCTTCCTGCCGCTGATATCGATCGAGGCGCGCTTGTTCTTGCTGATGTTCACGCCATCGCAGTAGTCGCTGAAGCTGCGGCCCTGGGCATCGCGCACGCTGGTGATGTTCTGGAATCCGAAGGCGCAACCGACCCAGCCGCTGCCGTTCCAATGCAGGTCGGTCGAGCGTGCCGGACTGCCGCTGAGACTCCAGGTACTCAACACGCCCGCCGTGTTGCGCATCCGCACTTCGCGGAAAAGCGTGGCGCCGTCGACCGGCGTGCTTTCAGCGGCCGTCGATACGAAGATGCGCCGGTACCAATTGGTATTGTCGCTCAGCGAGAACCAGTCCAGGGCGCCCGCGGCAACCGGCGGGCTGGTGTCCGTCGGCGCCACCGCGGCCGCGATGAGCTTGCTGGCCCCCACCGCGGTGCCGATGGTCGCGGCCGTCAGTTTGTTCTCGTTGGGGTTGGTCGCGTAGTAGTCGGCCGATGAGTCCAGCAGCTCCTTGCAGCCGCTGCCCGATACACCGCCGCCGCAGGACGACAGGGCAAACGGAGTGCCCAGCAAGTGCCGGATCGTCGTGGGCTTGTCGAGCAGCATGTTCTGAATTTCCTTGGAAATGTCGCCGGCCGTGATGACGCCGCCGCTGATGTCGGGCTGGCCCACGCTGCCGGCAAGATTCGCCGAGATCTTCTGGGCAACCTGCACCAGGAATGCCGCCGTGACGGCGCTGCGCGCGTCGCCGCCCGTGTAGTCGGCGAGCAGGCTGGCCTCCAGGCCCAACTGAACACGGAGATTGGCCTCCGCCTCGGCGGAAGTGACGCCGGCGTTCTCATTCAGTTGCTGCACCAGTGTTGTCAACGGACTCACCACGCCAGGCTCGTCGGCCGGCGCCTTGAACACCTGGTTGCCCACCAGCGCCACCACCGGCGCGGTGCCGACATCGGTCGGATCGATCTCGAGCGTGGCATTGCCTGACGCATCGGTCTTGGCGTTGGGCTCGTCCGCATCGAGCACGCCGTTGTTGTTCTTGTCGAGAAACACGGGGACGTTGCCCGACGAATCTTCCGTCACCTTGACCTTGACCTTGGCCTTCTGCGGCGCTGTTGCCGGCGGCGGTGCAACGCCGATGAACGGGAACCCGCTGCCGTTGCTGCCCCCTCCTCCTCCGCCGCATGCCGCCATCATCAGCAGCGCAGTGACGCTTGCTGCAGAAGTACCCGAGCGTAAAAACAGATTTGTCGACCGTGCCATTTGAAGCTCTCCAGTTCTTGCTTGAAATGAGAGCTCCTCATGAACTCCCTCGGCATGGAGTGTTCGCGGGCAACCGCAGTCGCGCATCATTCATTTGTATGAGGTGACGTGAATGTGCTGCGCGTGCCAAGATGCAAACGAGCCACGAGATGTATCGCAGCTCGTTTGCTAACGATTCATCGGATGGACGACCGAAATAGATTCATACGCATTTTCTAGAATGCTTGAAGACGGCCGCCAGGACTGTCGGCGTGCGACGAAACTCAACGATCGGAATGCGGCAGCGCGGCAACCACGCGCAGGAGATCGGCCTGTCGGGTAACGCCCAGCTTGGTCATGGCGCGCTGAATATGCGTACGCACGGTCGACAGCGCCACGCCGGTTCGAGACGCAATTTCCTTGGCATTGGCGCCTTCTGCAATCTGAACCGAGACATGCGCCTCCGCCGGCGTCAGGTCGAAGCACTCGGCAATGATCTGCGGATCCAACGACAGATGCGAGATGGCCGGGTCGTGCAAGATCACCAGGGCACGCGGGACCTTGCCGAAGGCCTCCATGGACTCGAAAGGGCGCATTGCGCTGACCAGGGCCAGCAGAGGTACACCTGTGCGTCGCGGTATCACTGCCACCGATCTCGTGGCAGCAACCGTTGCGGCTTTGGCGGCGTCGGAGAGTCCGAGGTTACGGATGGCCAGCGTCAGCGCGGTACTGGCCCGGTCGTCGCGAAAGGCCAGTATCCCGGCGTTCTCGAAGACGACGTCGCTGCTTGTCATCAGTCGTTCGGCACTTTCATTGCGATGCCAGATGCCGCACGCCTGGTCTACGACCAGCATCGGGTAATCAAACCGCGCGAGCAGTTGGCGTGCCATGCCCACTTCCACGAAGGTTTCACGCAGGTGGGAAAAATCTCGGAATGCCTCGGTCAGGTGATGCTTGATCTGCCGCAGCAATGGGATGTCTTCCGGACCGATCGGCCTGCTGTCGCGTCCGCGCAGGACGCCAAACAAGAAAATGAAATCATCGCCCTCGACCAGCTTGGTTGCCGACAGGTAGCGCCCGCCATGCGGGATCAGGAACTCCTGGTAGAAGGCGCTCTGCTCGACGTATGCCTCGTCGAAGTGCTCGTGGCAGTGCATCCAATCGCCCATGGGTGTGGCCAGGGTGGGGGCGATGCGCGGGTTGCTGGTGTGAAAGAACCGCAAGTAGTCCAGCGCGGCCGACGATCGGCCCAGGCCCCCTTCCTCGGTAAAGATCAAACCACCGTTGTGCTTGTCGATGCCGACAATCTGCGCTCCCCACAAGCTAAGCAGGCCGGCTATTTCGTCAAGCGGTTGCTGCCATGGCAACCGTCCGGCAGCGGCCGCGTAGATGTTGGAGATCACTCTTTCGACGGCGAGGTTGCATGGGGGTGTATCGGAGGTGGTCATGCGGGAAGGGCTCTCGTTCGGGCATAGGGCATATCAGTTGTCACCACCAACGTCCATCATCAATATTGATGACGGAAATCGATCGTTTCACCGTGGAACAAAGGGTACAAACTCCGTCTGCTGTGGCACAAAATTCCTACATGTTTGATCAAGAACACGCAGTGTTGCCGCGCGGCTCCACGGACGTCAATACGCTGATCTCGGGCCTGTATACGGCTGCCCATGGCCGCGCGGAATGGGGAGGCGTACTGGGGAGTCTGGCCAACTACCTGGACCTCTGGCTGGTACAGATCGCTACGGTCGATATGAGAACAGGCACCCTGCTTTTCACCGGCTACGGAGGACCTGGCGGAACACCGGAGTCTTCGCTGGACTACATGCGCTTCTACAACACCATCGATCCGCGCATTTCCGCCATACTGGCAACGCCGTCCGACAACTGGATGTTGAGTCACCAGCACCACGATGCCGCATTCGTTCAGAACAGTCGCTTCTATCAAGAATTCTTGATTCCTCACGGGGGCGGCACTATGGCAGGCGCCAAAGTGCTGGAAGTGGACAACATGCAATTCATGCTTGCGATGGTGCGAGCGCATGACGCGCCCCCGCTCGACCCGGTCAAACTCCCATTCATGAACCAGCTCAAGCACCACCTCGGTGAGGCTTTTCGCAACATGGTTCACCTGCGCAGCACCTATGCCGAACTGGACATGGCCAAAGGCCTGCTCAGTCAGTTTGACTACCCCATGCTGCTGGTGGATGAGCTTCGCGGCCTGTGGCACCACAATGCAGCCGCAGCAAAGGTCCTGGCTCAGGGCGACCTCTTCAGGGTGCAGGCAGGCTTTCTGACGTGCCCGCGCAAAGAGGACAACGAAGCGTTGGCGCGCTCGCTGCATGCGCTGGCGTTCACCACGCCGGCTGGGTCGGCCCAACCTGTTCGGCAAGTATTGAAACTGCATTCCACTGAGGGTGCGCCATGCCTCGCCTTCATCAGTGCCGTGCGGCCCGAGCAAACCATGGGCGCTTTCGGCCGGGCTTCGCGTGCGCTGATCGTGCTGCACGATCCAGCACAAGGTCGATCCACCCTTGACCCGTTCATCGTTGCCGAATGCTTCGATCTCACACCCGCAGAGGCCCGCGTTGCGGTCCAGATCGCTGATGGAGCCAATGCCAAAGAGATCGCACGACGCAGCGGCGCGGCATTGCCCACCGTGCGCACGCACATTCAGCGGATATTGGAAAAAACCGGCGCGAGCAGGCAGTCGGACTTGATCCTCCTCCTGCTCAATTTGCCAACACGTGCCGCATGACGTTCGACGCGCTCATCTCGAGCCTGTACGCCGCGGCAAGCGGGCGGGCCGACTGGACCGTCACGTTGACGCACGTCGCCGAGTTCCTCGATCTCTGGACGGTGCAGGTGCTGGGCATCGACAAGAAAAATGGCCATTTGATGTTCAGCGTGCACGGAGGCAAGTCGACTCCACAGACGGGACTCGATTACTTTCGCTACTACCACTCCGTCGATCCGCGAGTGGGTTTGGCCGCTCTCACGCCGCTGGGCCAGTGGTTTCACTGCCATGAGCACTTCAATGATTCATTCGTCGCGCGAGACCCGTTTTATCAAGAGTTTCTGATTCCCCATGGCGGACGCTATGCCTCGGCGACCAACCTCATCGACGACGATGAAGTTGTATTCATGCTGGCCTTGATGCGAGGCCACGGCAGCCCGCCGCTGACACGCCAGGAGCAGAACGTAGCCGACCAGCTTCGGCATCACTTTGTCGAAGCGATGAAGAACCTGGTCCATTCGCGCGAAACTTTCGCCGAACTCGGCATGGCCCGTGAGCTTCTGGAGCAACTGGACTACCCAATGCTGCTGGTGGATGAAACGCGAGGCATCTGGCACAACAACGGCCGCGCTGAATCGATGTTGCAGGCTGAGGTGGTAGTGCGGGAACGAGCAGGGCTTCTGGCTTGCCATGACAGGGCGGGGGATGATGCGCTGACGGCCGCCATCTACCAACTCCAGGTGGCCGACGACAAGCCCCGAACGACACCGACCCGTCGCGTGTTGTCCCTGCGCGGGAACGACGATCACGTGTACCTCGCGTTTGTCAGCGCGATTCAACCGGCACACACCATGGGCGCATTCGGCCACGGCGCTCGCGCGTTGGTCGTCCTCCACGATCCGCAAGAAACACGCCCGGGACTGGACTTGTTCGTTCTGACGGAATGCTTCGACTTCACTCCAGCCGAAGCCCGGGTCGCGATCGCGATCGCCGATGGCGCGAACCTCAAGCAGATCGCCCAGCGCACTGGCATCGAGCTGTCGACTGTGCGCACGCACCTTCAGCGCGCCCTGCAGAAGGCGTCCGTGGAGCGGCAGGCCGATCTGGTTCGCGCCTTGATGGCGTTGCCCGTTCGCGTTTGACCAACGAGACGTCAACGTATCGCTGGCATATCACGCCTTCCAGGCGTGCGCGCAACAAGGGGCGTGATGCACCAGAGCCCTCCCCGTGAAGAGGAAGAGACACGCAACTCAGAACTCCGCATCGAGTTCGTCGATCTCCTCGGGCTCCTGCTTCGCCGCAGCCACCCACTCCTTCATCGCCGGCAGCTCCATCACGCGCTTGCAGTAGGCCGCGCACGCACTGTCGAGCGCCACGTCGTAGCTCAGGAAGCGCGTGACCACCGGCGCATACATCGCATCGGCGATGCCCGGCTGCTTGCCGAACAAAAACGGCCCGCCGTACGCCTTGAGGCATTCGCGCCAGATCGCCACGATGCGGTCGATGTCCGCCTGCGCGCGCGACCACACCTTGAAGTTCTTGAAGTGGGCCTTGATGTTCATCGGCAGCGCGCCGCGCATCGACGCGAAGCCCGAATGCATCTCGCCGCAGATCGCGCGGCAGTGCGCACGGGCGGCCGCGTCGGCCGGCAGCAGCCCGGCCTTGGGCTTGATCTCGTTGAGGTATTCGCCGATGGCCAGCGTGTCCCACACTTTCACGCCGCCATGCTGCAGCGAGGGAACAAGCATCGAGGAGGAGAGCAGCAGCATCTCGGCCTTCATGGCCGGATCGTCGGGCGGAATGATCTTCTCGCTGAAGTCCAGCCCCGCCAGCCTGCACATCAGCCAGCCGCGCAGCGACCACGCGCCGTAGTTCTTGCTGCTGATCGTGAGAACGGGTTTGGCCATCGGGAAGCTCCTTGACGTTGCGTGGCTCGCGTGCAAGCCCCATGCCACCCGGCTGGCCCGCAACTTGCCTGCATCCACCGCATGCTGTACCGGGCCTACCAGAACCAAGCCGACCTCCTTTCGCCCTCGCGGCTCGCGGCGCAGTACTGGGGCAAGGCGCTCTGGAAGGACGGCACCGACCGCACCATGATGCGGCGCCTCGCCGCCCAGTTCGAGGTGTTCTCGCGCATGCGGCTGACCCACTCGCGGCCTGCCTACGGCATCGACTCGGTCATGGTCGACGGCACGCAAGTCGTTGTCCACGAAGAGAAAACGCTGACTGCGCCTTTTGGAACGCTGTTGCACTTCCGCAAGGACATCCAGGCCGTGCACCCGCCCGTGCTGCTGGTTGCACCACTGTCGGGCCATTTCGCGACGCTGCTGCGCGAAACCGTGCGCACCCTGTTGCGCGACCACGACGTGTACCTGACCGACTGGCACAACGCGCGCGACGTGCCGCTGTGGCATGGCGGCTTCAGCCTCGACGACTACACGCTGCAGCTCATCCAGTTCCTCGAAGCCATCGGCCCTGGCGTGCACATGGTCGCGGTCTGCCAGCCCTGCGTGGCTGCGCTCGCCGCCACCGCGCTCATGGCCGAGGACGACAACCCCGCCACGCCGCGCAGCCATCACGCTGATGGCGGGGCCGGTCGATTGCCGCATCAACCCCACGGGCGTGAACGTGCTCGCCACCAGCAAGCCCATCGAGTGGTTCCGCCGCAACCTCATCAGCCATGTGCCGTGGCCGCATGCGGGCGCGATGCGGCGCGTGTACCCGGGCTTCCTGCAGCTCTCGGCCTTCATGAGCATGAACCCCGAGCGCCACAAGAAGCAGTTCCAGGACATGTTCACCCATCTCGTCGAAGGCGACATCGAGAAGGCCGGCACCATCGGCACCTTCTACGACGAGTACCTCGCGGTGAACGACCTGCCGGCCGAGTTCTACCTGGAGACGGTGGAGCGCGTGTTCCAGACCTACGACCTGCCGCGCGGCGTGCTCACCGTGGGCGACCGCACGGTGAACCCCGCGGCCATCCGCCGCACCGCGCTGCTCACGGTGGAAGGCGAGCGCGACGACATCTGCGCGGTCGGCCAGACGGTGGCCGCGCAAGACCTCTGCAGCAACATCCGGCCGTACCTCAAGACGCACCACCTGCAGGCGGGCGTCGGGCACTACGGGGTGTTCAGCGGCAGCAAGTGGAACGCGCAGATCTATCCGCGGGTGCGCGAGACGATTCACGCGGCGGCGGAATTGCACTGATCCCGCGGTTGCATCCAGGCGCCGCCGCTCAGCCCTTCAGCGCCTTGCCCTTGCCTACCTTCTTGTCTTCGGTCGTCACAAACCCTATGGGTCGCTTGGGCGGATCGGGCGGCATCGTCAGTTCGCGGATCGCCTCGAAGACTTGCCTCAATTGGTTGCGCGTGTTTCGGCTGAACGTGTCGTGGCTCAACTCCAGCCGCTCTGTCTTCTGCTCGATTTCGGCCAACCGCTTGGCCAGGTCCTCATGCAAGCTCGCCGCTTGCCGCAGTCGCACGAACGCGCGCACCACGTAGATGCCCATCTCGACGGCCTGGCTGGAAGCCAGTATGTTGGCCAGCGCCACCGCGCCGAACTCCGTGAATGCGTACGGCAGTGATCTGGAAAACTTCAGCTTCGAGAGGTGGTCACAGTTTGTGACCACCTCGACCTTCTCGGCGGCATCGAGCTGAAACATGAAGTCCGGAGGGAAGCGCTCTGCATTGCGCTTGACGGCCTGGTTCAGTGCCTTGGTCGGCACGCCGTAGAGTTCGGCCAGATCGGCGTCGATCATCACCTTGAGCCCGCGCAGCACCTGAATGCGTCCCTCGATACGCGGCAGCAACGCGCCTCCTGCTGTTGTGGTCGTAGTCATGCGTTCCCTGATCTCCGTCAATGGGTCTTGCTCACTATGTCACAGAGCGACTTTGCGTTGGGCTGCAGCAGAACAGCCGTGACGCCGGAAATGTCGCTAGCGCCGCGCACGCGTCCCCTTGGTCATCCGGCGCACCGCCACCTCCCCGGCCTGGGGCAACCTGTCGCGCAGGAACGCAATGAGCTCCTGCGCCACCACGTTGCGCATCGGCCCCGGCAGGTAGGCCAGCACCACGCGGCGCTCGATGCGGGGCTTCTGCAGCGGCACCACCACCAGTTCGGGATCGCGCAGCGACGTGGTGTAGAGGCGCGGCATCAGCCCCAGCGCCTGGCCGCAGCGCACCAGCGCATAGAGCGTCTCGGAATAGCTCACGCGGTAGGGCTCCGCGCCCTGCGCGAACTGCGCGCGCGCCGGGTTGCCCAGGGCCGGCATGCTGCCGCTCTCGAACAGCACGAGGCGCTCGCTGCCGATGGCCTCCCAGGTCGCATCGCCCGCCGCGGCCAGCGGGTGGTCGCGGCGCACCACCAACACCAGCGGATCGCGGAACAGGTCGATGCAGGTCAGGCCGCCCGGCGGTTCGGTGATGGCGGCCACCGCCATGTCGAGCTGGCCGCTGCGCAGCTCGGCCAGCAGGGTGGTCGAGGGCGCATCGCGCCAGGCGAGCTCGACCTCGCGCTGGCCGTCCTGCTGGAGGAATTCGCTGACGGCGGCGGCGACGCGCGCGCTGGCCGACGGGATCAGGCCCACGCGCACGAAGGCGCGGCCGCGCTGCACGGTGCTCTCGATGTCGCGCAGCGCCACCTCGAAGGTGTTGACCAGAAAGTCGGTGCGCGCCAGCACCTCGGCGCCCACGGGCGTGAGTTCGAGGCGGTGGGTGGAGCGGGTGAGCAGCTCGGCGCCGAGCAGCTTTTCCATCTGCTTGATGGCGTTGCTGAGCGCGGGCTGCGTGATGGCAAGGCGCCGCGCGGCGCGGCCGAACTGGCCCTCCTCCACCAGCACCGAGAAGAACTGCAGCTGGCGCAGCGTGAGCGCACGCAGGGGCAAGGCGGCCATGGCCATGGCATCTCCAGTCACCGGTGGTTATTGATCCGGTGAATCAAATTATAGAAATTCAAAATTTTCCTTATGAGCTTCGGCTCCCTAGACTGGTCAGCATGACCAGCACCTCCCCCTCTTCCTTCACGCTGGAACCGTTCCTTCGCGCGATCCCCAAGGTCGAATTGCACTGCCACCTGTTCGGCACCGTGCGCCACGAGACCTTCAAGCAACTCAACCTGCGCGCCGGTGCGCCGCTCGCCGCCGACGAGATCGAGGGCTTCTACACGCGCGGCGAAAAACCGGTCGGCGTGCTGCGCGTGCTCCGCGCGCTCGACGCGCAACTGGTCCGCGGCCCCGGCGACCTGTACCAGCTCACGCTCGAATACCTGCAGGATGCGGCCTCGCACAACGTGCGCTACGCCGAGTTCTTCTGGAACCCGACCGGCACGGTGCACGGCTCGGGCATTGCCTACGCGATGGCGCAGGCCGCGATCGTCCGCGCGATACAGGATGCGCAGCAGGAGTTCGGCATCACCGGCCGGCTCATCGCCGCGATCGACCGCGAGGCCAGCCCCGAGGCGGCGGTGGAGATGGTCGAGTGGGTCAAGGCCCACCGCTGCGACGAGGTGATCGGCATCGGCATCGACTACCGTGAGGTCGAACGGCCGCCCGAGCTCTTCACGGAGGCCTATGCCGCGGCGAAGAAGGCGGGCCTCAAGACCACCGCGCATGCCGGCGAATTCGGCATGCCCTGGACCAACGTGCGCACCGCGCTCGACGTGCTGCAGGTGGACCGCATCGACCACGGCTACACGGTGGTCGACCAGCCCGACTTCGCGCGCGAATGCGCCGAGCGCGGCGTGCTCTTCACCGTGGTGCCGACCAACTCGTATTACCTGCGCACGCTGCCGCCCGAGCGCTGGGCGCTGGACCATCCGATCCGCCGCATGCCGGGCCTGGGCCTGCGCATCCATCCCAACACCGACGACCCGACGCTGCACAAGGTCACGCCCACCGGCGCCTGGCTGATGATGGTGCGCGACTTCGGCTTCGGCCTGGACGACCTGCGCGGCTTCATGCACAACGGCCTGGACGGCGCATGGATCGACGACACACAGCGCCGCGAATGGCGCACACAGTGGAGCGAGGCGTTCGACACGCTGCGCGCCCGCCTCGACACCGAACCCACGCCTTCTATCCCCGGATGAACCACGCCATGAACACGCCCCGACGCCTTCTCCTCGCCGCCGCACTTTGCGCCGCATTGCCCACCGCCGCGCTCGCGCAGGCGTGGCCCACCGCCAAGCCCATCACGCTGATCGTTCCGTACACGGCCGGCGGCAGCGTGGACGTCAACGCGCGCCTCGTCGCCCAGCGGCTCGGCGAGCGGCTCAAGCAATCGGTCGTGATCGACAACGTGAGCGGCGCGGGCGGCGCCATCGGCGTGGCCAAGGCCGCGAACGCTGCGCCCGACGGCTACACGCTGGTGGTCGGGCCGGACAGCGCGATCGCCATCGGCAAGCTGGTGAACCCGACGGCCTTTCGTTTCGATCCGCTGAAGGACCTGGTGCCGGTGGGCCTCCTCAACACGGCACCGATGGTGCTGGTCGCGCGGCCCGGCCTGGAGGCGCAGACCTTCGCCGATTTCGTGAAGCTCGCCAAGGCCAAGCCGGGCCAGTACAACTACGCCACCTCGGGCGTGGGCACCGTGCTGCAGCTGGCGATGGAGTTGCTCAAGGAACGCAGCGGCATCTTCGTCACGCATGTGCCCTACCGCGGCGGCGCGCAGATCGCCACCGACGTGATCGGCAACCAGGTCGACCTCGCGATGCTGGTGAGCACCAGCGCCATCCCGCATGTGAACGGCAAGCGCCTGAAGGCGCTGGGCATCACCGGCAACAAGCGCCTGGCCGCGCTGCCCGGCGTGCCCACCTTCGACGAGATGCCGGGCCTGAAGGGCTTCGACATGGTGAGCTGGACCGGCATCTTCGCGCCCGCGAAGACGCCGCCGGCGGTGGTTGCGCAGATCAACCAGGAACTCAATGCGGTGCTGCAGGAGGAAGGGGTGCGCTCCAAGCTGATGGAGCAAGGGGCGCTGCCGGGGAGCGGCACGCCGGAATCGTTCGGCAAGTTCGTTCAGGCCGAATACGCGCGCAATCAGAAGATCGTGCAGACCGCCAATATCAAGGAGTGATGGCGGCGGCCGGGCCGGCAGGTCAGCCGGTCTTGCTCTCGTCTTCCGCCGGCCAGTCGCGGATGTAGGCCTTGAGCATCTTGTTCTCGAAGTTCTGGCTGTCCACCACGGCCTTGGCCACGTCGTAGAAGCTGATCACGCCCATCAGCATGCGCTTGTCCATCACCGGCATGTAGCGCGCGTGGCGCTCCAGCATGATGCGGCGGATCTCGTCGAGGTCGGTTTCCAGGGTGCAGGTGACGGGGGCGTCGTCCATGGCCTTGCGCACCTGCGTGGTCCCGACCTGGCCGCCGTTGCCCACGATGGCCACGATCACTTCGCGGAAGGTGAGCATGCCCACGAGGTCGCCGTGTTCCATGACCACCAGGGAGCCGATGTCCTTTTCCGCCATGGTGGTGGCGGCTTCTGCCAGCAGGTCGTCTGGCGTGATGGTGAAGAGCGTGTTGCCCTTGACGCGAAGGATGTCGCTGACTTTCATCGTGTGCTCCTCTCGGACTCTCGAACTCTCGTGCTGGGCGGTGTGCCGATTTGAATATAGCCCACAATCGACGCCGACCTGAACGCCCCTGTCGCCCACGCATGCTTTGCAGACGTAACGGGGCATTGCGAAGAGACAACAGAAAGGCCCTCATGCCCGGTTATTCCGACCCCGGTTTCGACACCCTCGCACTGCACGCCGGCGCCTCGCCCGACCCCGCCACCGGCGCGCGGGCGGTGCCGATCCACCTGACCACCTCCTTCGTCTTCGAATCCAGCGACCATGCGGCCGCGCTCTTCAACCTGGAGCGCGCGGGCCACGTGTATTCGCGCATCAGCAACCCGACCAACGCGGTGCTGGAGCAGCGGGTGTCGGCGCTCGAAGGCGGCATCGGCGCCATCGCCACCGCGAGCGGCCAGGCGGCGCTGCACCTGTCGATCGCCACGCTGATGGGCGCGGGCTCGCACATCGTGGCGAGCACCGCCCTCTACGGCGGCTCGCAGAACCTGCTGCACTACACGATGCGCCGCTTCGGCATCGAAACCACCTTCGTGAAGCCCGGCGACCTGGACGGCTGGCGCGCCGCGGTGCGGCCCGAGACCAAGCTCTTCTTCGGCGAGACCGTGGGCAACCCGGGCCTGGACGTGCTCGACATCCCCGCCGTGAGCGACATCGCGCACGAAGCGGGCGTGCCGCTGCTGGTCGACTCCACGCTGACCTCGCCCTACCTGATCAAGCCCTTCGACTGGGGCGCCGACCTGGTCTATCACTCGGCGACCAAGTTCCTCTCGGGCCACGGCACGGTGATCGGTGGCGTGGTGGTCGATGGCGGCAGCTTCGACTGGGAGAAATCCGGCAAGTTCGCAGAGCTGACCCAGGCCTACGACGGCTTCCACAACATGGTCTTCAGCGAAGAGAGCACCGTCGGTGCCTTCCTGCTGCGCGCCCGTCGCGAGGGCTTGCGCGACTTCGGCGCGTCGATGAGCCCGCACACGGCATGGCTGATCCTGCAGGGCATCGAGACGCTGCCGCTGCGCATGGAGCGCCACATCGACAACACGCAGAAGGTGGTCGAGTTCCTCGCGAGCCATCCCTTCGTCTCGCGCGTGGGGCATCCGCTGATCGAATCGCATCCGAGCCATGCGCTCGCGCAGAAGCTGCTGCGCCACGGCGCGCGCGGCGCGGGCGCGGTGTTCAGCTTCGACATCAAGGGCAGCCGCACGCAGGGCAAGGCCTTCATCGAGGCGCTCAAGCTCTTCAGCCACCTGGCCAACGTGGGCGACTGCCGCAGCCTGGTGATCCACCCGGCCAGCACCACGCACTTCCGCATGACCGACGAGGCGCTCGCGGGCGCGGGCATCTCGCAGGGGACGATCCGCCTCTCGATCGGGCTCGAAGACCCGGCTGACCTGATCGATGACCTGAAACGCGCACTGAAGGCCGCGGAAAAGGCAGGGGCCTGACATGCACTACACCGTCAACGGCCACGCCACCTACTGCTACACCGGCGGCAAGCCCTTCGATGCGGCGAAACCCACGGTCGTGTTCATCCACGGCGTGCTCAACGACCACAGCGTGTGGATCCTGCAAAGCCGCTGGTTCGCCAACCACGGCTGGAACGTGCTGGCGCTCGACCTGCCCGGCCACTGCAAGAGCGAAGGCCCGCCGCCCGCAAGCGTGGAAGAGGCGGCGCAGTTCCTGATCGCGTTGCTCGACGCGGCAGGTGTGCAAAAGGCCGCGCTGGTCGGCCACAGCTTCGGTTCGCTGATCGCGCTCGAAGCGGCCTCGCGCGCACCCGATCGCGTGACGCATCTGGCGCTGGTCGGCACGGCGTATCCGATGGCGGTGTCGCCCGCGCTGCTGGACGGCGCGCTCAACGACCCGCAGCGCGCCATCGCGATGGTCAACACCTTCTCGCATTCGCTGCTCGCGCCGCCGCCCTCGTCGCTCGGCCCCGGCACCTGGCTCTACGGCAGCTCGCGCGCGCTGATGCGCCGCGTGCTCGCGAGCAACCGCGCGCACAACGTGTTCCATATCGGCTTCAAGGCCTGCAACGACTACGCGAACGGCGAGGCGGCGATGGAAGCGGTCCAGTGCCCGGTGCTGTTCCTCCTCGGCGATGCGGACCAGATGACGCCGGCGCGCGCCACCAAGGCGCTGGTCGGCAAGGCGCGCAACGCGAAGGTGGTGACGGTGCGTGCCGGCCACGCGCTGATGAGCGAGGCGCCGGACGAGACGCTGTTCGCGCTGCGCGATTTCGTCGGCATGCCAGCCGCCTGATCTCGCAGGCTATTCGGCCGCGACGATGCCCGCGCGGTGCGCCAGCGCACGGTAGCGCGGGATCTCCCTTTCGATCTGCGCCATGAAGGCGACCGCGCCGACCATCGTCGGTTCGATGCCCTGCGCATGCAGCTGCGCCTGCAATGCGGGGCTGCCCAGCGTTTCCGATATGGCGCGCGTCAGCCTCGCGAGCACGGGCGCCGGCGTGTGCGCCGGTGCGGCAAAGCCATACCAGGCGTCGAAGCTCGCCTCGGGCAACCCCTGCTCCGCCAGCGTGCGCACGCCGGGCAGGAGGCCGGATCGCGCGCTGCCCACGATGCCCAATGCGCGCACCTTTCCGCTGCGCGCGTGCGGCGCGACCGAGGCCACCGTGTCGATGCCCAGGTCGACCTCTCCGCCGATCACCGCCACCATCGCCTGGCTGCTGCCCCGGTACGGAATGTCCTGCAGCCGGATGCCCGCAGCCAGCGCGAACAGTTCGCCCGTGAGGTGCGAGCCCGAGGCGTTGCCGAAGGTGGCGTAGCGGATCTGCCCGGGACGCGCTCTCGCCGCATCGATCAGCGCGGGCAGCGAGTGCCACGGCGTGGTACCGCCCGCGAACAGCACCAGCGGCACCCGCGCGACGATGGCGATGGGCGCGAGGTCGCGCGACGGGTTGTAGGCACGCGCCGCGCGCAGCGCCGGATTCACGCTGTAGCTCGTGGAGCCCGCCAGCAGCAGCGTGTAGCCGTCGGGCCGGGCGCGGGCCACGATCTCGGTGCCGATGAGCGTGGAGGCGCCGGGCTTGTTGTCGATCACGACGGGCCGGCCCAATTGCTGCGACAGGGTCTGGCCGATCATCCGCGCCACGATGTCGGTGCCGCCGCCGACTGCAAAGGGGACGACGAGACGGATCGGCCTCTGCGGCCAGGCGCCCTGCGCCATCACGGCCGAATGCGCCGCCAGCGCCGCGCCCGAGGCCCCACAAAGAAGCAGGCGGCGCGAGATGCCGGGAACGGTCTGCTTCATCGCGCGGGCAGGCAAGGAGAAACGCAGGGCCGCTGCCGCGTGTCGCGAGGGCCGGTCAACGCAAGGCGTTGATGTCCACGGGGTCGAGCAGCACCTTCGGCGCGCCGCTGCGGGCCACGGCCAGCATGGCCAGGCCGATCTGCTCGGAGGTCGTCACCTTGTCGGGCCAGAACCGGTAGGCAAGGCTGAGCAGCGGCGAGATCACCATGTAGACGCTGTGGTACAGCGGCGTCTTGGAACGCGCGCCGTGCAGCGGCTGGATGATGCCGGGGCGGAACATGTAGGCCGCCTTGAACGGCAGGCGCAGCAAGGCGTTCTCGGTCGCGCCCTTCACCCTTGCCCACATGCTGCTGCCGCGCTCGCTGCTGTCGGTGCCGGAGCCCGTCACGTAGGTGAAGGTCATGCCCGGGTTGAGCCGCGCGAGCACGGTGGCCGCGGCCATCGTGAGGTCGTAGGTGATGTGGCGGTAATCGGCTTCCTTCATGCCGACCGACGACACGCCCAGGCAGAAGAAGCAGGCGTCGAAGCCCTGCAGCTGCGGCTCGACGGCGGAATAGTCGTACATGTCCTTCACGACCAGGTCCTGCAGCTTGGGATGCTGCTTCCCGGTGGCAGTGCGCCCGACCGCGACGACGCGTTCCACGTCGGAGGCCAGAAGGCACTCGCGCAGCACGCCCTGCCCCACCATGCCGGTGGCGCCGAAGATCAGGATGTTCATGGGAGGAAGGTCCGGTTAAACCGAGAACGTCGCCGGCTTCTTGTTCAGCACGGCGAGGAGCAGATCGACATCCAGGCTCGAAGGCTGCGGCGACTGCAGGGCGCCGAGCATGCGCGACAGCGTTTCGGCATGCGGCAGCAACGGGCCCAGGAAGCGCGTGCCGTCGGCACCGGCGACCAGCAGCGTGGGGAAGGTCTCGACGTCGAACCCGTCGGCGATGTCGGCGTGGTCCTCGATGTCGACCCAGCCGAAGCGCAGCTGCGGATGCGCGCGCGCCACCTGCTCGAACAGCGGCCGGTAGTCGCGGCAAGTGCCGCACCATTCGGCGCACAGGCACACGACCCACAGCGCATCGCTGGCCGGATCGGCGGAATCGGTGGCGGTGGAGGGATCAGGCAAGGCGCTCAAGGCTGATGCGTCAGTGGTGTAAAGGAGGACCGGGGTGGTGCGGCCGCAAGGTCGTGGCTATTATGGACAAAGCCCACACAAGGCGCATCAGCGCCCAGGAGACCCGCACGATGAACACCACGACTGCCCCGGAATCTGCCGTCGATCCGCGCCGTTTCAAGAGCTTCGCGGAGTTCTACCCGTTCTACCTGACCGAGCACGCCAACCGCACCTGCCGGCGCCTGCACTTCGCGGGCTCGACGCTTTCGCTGCTGTGCCTGGCGGCGCTGGTGTTCACGCTCAACCCGCTTTGGCTGCTGGCGGGGGTGCTGGTGGGCTACGCCTTCGCCTGGGTGGGGCATTTCGGCTTCGAGAAGAACAAGCCGGCCTCGTTCAAGCGGCCGCTCTATTCCTTCATGGGCGACTGGGCGATGTACCGCGACATCTGGCTGGGCAAGGTCAAGATCTGACCTGCCACTAGATCAGGAGCACGTCGCCCAGGCGAAGCGACCGCAGCGGCCCCTTCTGCCAGAGGTCTTCGAGCGGCTCGGCCTGCGGCATCAGCAACTCCCTGAGCAACGGCTCGATGGGCGTCGACGGATCGGCCAGCAGCACGTAGCGCGGGTCCTGGTCGGCGGGCTCCTCGGCCAGGGGCGCGATCCAGTCGAGCGCCACCAGGGTTTCGAGCACCGGCGTGAGTTGCAGCGTATCGACGCGCATGCGCGTCACCAGTTCGGTCGCCCCCATGCCCTTGGCCGGCGTGGCCTGCGCGCGCGCCAGGTGCTGCAGCACCTCCATCGCCAGTTGCAGCGGCCAGCCTGCCGCGCCGCCGCGGCGCGCCACGCCCGTGAGCAGGCTCGGCAAATAGGCCGCGATGACCGCCCCTAAAAGCACGATCACCCACGCCACGTAGATCCACACCAGCAGGATCGGAAAGGTGGCGAAGGCGCCGTACAGCACCGAATAGGTCGGTACCAGGCTCAGGTAGTAGCCCAGCACGCGCTTGGCGATCTCGATGGCCGCCGCCACGAAGATGCCGCCGGCCCACGCATGCGACCAGCGCACGTTGGTATTCGGCACGTAGTGGTAGAGCGCGGCCATGCCGGCGGCGAGCAGCAGGAATTCCAGGCTGTCGAAGGCCAGCTTGACCATCGCGCCGCCCACCACGTCGCGTGAGGCCGCGAACACGTACGAGGTGGTCGACAGGCTCACGGCCAGGATCAGCGGGCCGAGCGTGATGGTGGCCCAGTAGATCAGCACCCGCTGCGCCAACGGCCTCGGCCGCGGCACGCGCCAGATGTTGTTGAGCGTCTTGTCGATCGTGAGGATCAGCGCGATGGCGGTGATCAGCAGCACGATCAGGCCCGCGATGCCGAGGCCGCTGGCCTTGCTCGCGAACTGGTTCAGGTAGCCGAGCACCTGGCGCGCGATGTTGTCGGGGATCAGGCTTTCGATGAGCCAGCGCTGCAGCCGGCCCTGCATCTTGGCGAACATGGGGAACACGGTGAAGAGGGCGAGCGCCACCGTGAAGAACGGGACCATCGCGATGGTGGTCGTGAAGGTCAGGCTGCTGGCCGTCAACCCCAGGCGGTCTTCGCGAAAACGCTCGCCCAACACCGCTGCGGTATTGCGCCACGGAAAACGCGAAAGATCCCTCCAAAGCTGCCGACGATTCATGGCCGGTATCATGCCATCCGCCCTTCAATGCGCCGCCATCCATGGGGCGCCCTCTCCTTCGCCGCACCGTGACCGCCACCCCGCTCCCGCCCTCTTCCGTCCGCGCCACCCGATGGCTTGCCGTGGGCAGCCTCGTCGGCCTGATCGTGCTGGGCCTGGCCTGGGAGCTGTGGCTGGCGCCTCTGCGGCCCGGCGGCTCGCTGCTGGCGCTCAAGGTGCTGCCGCTCGTGATTCCGCTCGCGGGGCTCTACAAGAACCGCATGTACACCTACCGCTGGGTCAGCCTGATGATCTGGCTCTATTTCACCGAGGGCGTGGTGCGCGCCTGGAGCGACACCAACGGCGTGGGGCAGCTGCTCGCGCTGGTCGAGGTGCTGCTGTGCCTGGTGCTCTTCGCGGCCTGCGCGTGGCATGTGCGCCTTCGCCTGCGCCACGCCAAGGCTGCCGCTGCCCGTCAACTGGAGGCTTCCGCCCAATGACTTCTTCTTCCACTGCATTGATCGACCAACTGCGCGTCATCGTCGGCGCCTCGCATGTGCTCAACGAGGGCGACCTCACCGCCTACGAGCAGGACTGGCGCAAGCGCTCGCGCGGCAAGTCGCTCGCGGTGGTGCGGCCGGCGAATGCGCAGCAGGTGGCCGACGTGGTCAAGGCCTGCGCCGCCGCTGGCACGGCCATCGTGCCGCAGGGCGGCAACACGGGCCTGGCGGTCGGCTCGATTCCCGACGACAGCGGCACGCAGGTGGTGCTGAGCCTGCAGCGGCTGAACGCGATCCGCGCCATCGACGCCGCCAACCTCACGATGACGGTCGAGTCCGGCTGCATCCTGCAGACGCTGCAGGAGGCCGCGGAGAAAGAGGGCTACCTGTTCCCGCTGAGCCTTGCGGCCGAGGGCAGCTGCACCATCGGCGGCAACCTCGCGACCAATGCGGGCGGCACGCAGGTCGTGCGCTACGGCAACACGCGCGAGCTGTGCCTGGGCCTGGAGGTGGTCACGCCGCAGGGCGAGATCTGGGAAGGCACGAGTGGCCTGCGCAAGGACAACACGGGCTACGACCTGCGTGACTTGATGATCGGCAGCGAAGGCACGCTGGGCATCATCACCGCCGCGACGATGAAGCTCTATCCGCTGCCGGCCGCGCAGCTCACGGCCTGGGCCGCGGTGCCATCGCTGGACCATGCGGTCACGCTGCTGGGCCTCGCGCACAAGCACCTGGGCTCGGGGCTCACCGGCTTCGAGGTGATGGGCAAGTTCGCGCTGAGCCTGGTCGACAAGCACATGCCGCAACTTCGCGTGCCCTTCATCGGCGACGAGGCCGTGCCCTACTGCGTGCTGCTGGAGAACTCCGACAGCGAATCCGAAGACCATGCGCGCGCACGCTTCGAAGCGCTGCTCGAGACAGCCTTCGAAGACGGCTGCGTGACCGACGCGGTGGTGGCCGAGAACCTCACGCAGGCGCACCAGCTCTGGCACATCCGCGAGAGCATTCCACTCGCACAGGCCGAGGAAGGCCTGAACATCAAGCACGACATCTCGATTCCGGTGTCGCGCATTCCGGCCTTCGTGGCCGAGACCGATGCGCTGCTGCAGCGCGAGATCGCCGGGGTGCGGCTCGTGAATTTCGGGCATCTCGGCGACGGCAACCTGCACTACAACGTGCAGGCGCCGGAGAACATCGACACCAAGGCGTTCCTGAAAAACGAGGAAGACCGCATCAACACGCTGGTGTACGACGCGGTCGAGAAGTTCGGCGGCTCGTTCTCGGCCGAGCATGGCGTGGGGTCGCTCAAGGTCGACAAGCTCGAGAAGCACAAGTCGCCTGTGGCGCTGGAGATGATGCGGGCGATCAAGCGCGGGCTCGATCCGAAGAACACGCTCAACCCCGGGCGCGTGATCCGGGTTTAGATTTTCCCCCTCCCCCTCTGGGGGAGGGCTGGGGTGGGGGCACGCGGCGCTCGATGAAGCACTGCGCCGAATTGGCGCCGCTTGCCCCATCCCAACCTTCCCCCAAAGGGGGAAGGAGCAAGACAGATCAGCCGGGAAAGTCTTCGCCGCGCAGCTCGATCGGCTGGCCGTGCGGTGTGCGGTCGGCCGCATGGTCCCAAGCGTGGCGGTAGCGCGCGAGTTCGTCGCCCGAGCTCGCGCCCTTGCGGGCCACGAGGCCTTCGAGCGCGGCGAGCCAGTGGCGGTAGTAGGTGTCGCCGGTGTCGGGGTCGCCCGCGGCCTGTGCGGCGGCGATCTGCGCGGCAAGTGCCTCGGCCCATTCGACCCAGGTGAACAGGCCGCGCTCGTGCAGCGCCAGCGTCATCGCGAAGGCCTGCGCTTCCCAGGGCTCCTTGAACACCGGGCCGTCGGCATCGCGCGGCATGCCGGGTGCAAGCGCGAGTGGTGGCATGTCGTTCTTCATGCGGCGGGCTCCAGATAGCTTTCCCACGCGTCGACCGACACCGAGAGGTTCTGGCGCGGCGCCGCATCGCCCCAGAGTTCGGCTTCGTCGAAGACCACCGTGTAGAGCCACTGCGGCTGTTCGCCGAGGCCCTGCGCATGCGCATCGGCGAACACATGCGCGCCGTGGATGTGTTCGATCGTGCCGCGCTTGCCCTGCACATAGCCCGGAAGCCGCGTGTGGTGGCCGACCTTGCCCAGGTGCATGCGCACCGCCTGCCCGTGGGCGAAACGCGCCGGACCCGGCTCGGGGCGTTCGGTGGGCGAGCCCCTGGCAAGCACTGCGGGCACGTTCGCCGCCTGCAGTACGCGGGCAACCGGCGCGGCCGGATGCTTCATCTCGCCGGAGGCGATCTCGTCAGGGAAGACCTGCGCGCGCTGCAGCATCAACTGCTCCAGCGCGCCGAGCCAGATCTGGTAGTAGCTCAGGTCGCGGTAGTCGGGCAGCGTCTCGCGCACGGCGCGGCTTGCATCGATGTTCCAGGAGCCGGTCGCGCCCATCGCGAGCGTGAGGGCCAGCACGCGCGGCTCCCAGTCCGCGTGGAAGAGTTCGCCCTCGGGCTCGGGAACGACCGGCCCAAAACCCGGCTGGCCGCCGAGGTCGGCATGCGTGACGTAACTCATGTGGCGCTCCCCGTCGAAGGCATGTCCGCGAGCCGCGTGCCGATCAGCGAATCGCGCGAGACCAGCGCGGCGAGTTCTTCTTCGCTCAATCCCTCGGCGCCGGCGGGGCGCTGCGGGATCACGAGGTAGCGCACCTCGGCGGTCGAATCCCACACGCGAATGCGCGTGGTCTCGGGCAACGTCGTGCCGAAATCGGCCAGCACGCCGCGCGGGTCCTTCACGGCCCGCGAACGGTATGGCGCGCTCTTGTACCAGGTGGGTGGCAAACCGAGCACGGGCCAGGGGTAGCAGCTGCAGAGGGTGCAGACGACCATGTGGTGCTGTTCGTCGGAGTTTTCCACCGCCACCATGTGCTCGCCCTGCCGGCCGGTGTAGCCGAGCGAGGCGATGGCAGCCGTGGCATCGGCCATCAGCCAGTCGTGGAACTCGCGGTCGACCCAGGCCCGCGCCACCACCCGCGCGCCGTTGCGCGGGCCGATGCGGGTCTGGTAGGTGTCGATCAACGCGTCGAGCGCGGCGGGGTCGATGTAGCCCTTCTGCGTGAGCACGCTTTCGAGGGCACGGACCCGCAAGTCCATCTCGCCGAGTTCGCTGTGGTCGTGAGGGTGCTCGTGGCCGTGTTCGTGGCCCTTCGTGGGGTGGTCTTGGCTCATGGCCGCCATGCTAAGCCCGGGCACTTAAAATTCGGAAACCCGCCTCCGAGAGCCCCTCTTGCCATGACCTCCACGCCCACCCGCCCCGTCCGCTCCCAGTACGAAGATTTCATGCGCCACGTGGACACCCACGGCGTGTTCAAGAGCGACCGCACCGGCACCGGCACCAAGAGCGTGTTCGGCCACCAGATGCGCTTCGACCTGAACGAGGGCTTTCCGCTGGTGACCACGAAGAAGGTGCACCTCAAGTCCATCATCCAGGAACTGCTGTGGTTCCTGACCGGGTCGAGCAACAACAACTGGCTCAAGGAACGCGGCGTCACCATCTGGGACGAATGGGCGCGCGAAGACGGCGACCTGGGCCCGGTGTACGGCGTGCAATGGCGCAGCTGGCCCACGCCCGATGGCGGGCACATCGACCAGATCTCCGACGTCATCAAGACCCTGAAGACCAACCCCGATTCGCGCCGCATCATCGTGAGCGCCTGGAACGTGGCCGAGCTCTCGAAGATGGCGCTGATGCCCTGCCACGCGTTCTTCCAGTTCTACGTGGCGCCGCCGCAGGCCGAGGGCGAACGCGGCAAGCTGAGCTGCCAGCTCTACCAGCGCAGCGCCGACATCTTCCTGGGCGTGCCCTTCAACATCGCGAGCTACGCCCTCCTCACGCACATGGTCGCGCAGCAGTGCGACCTCGACGTGGGCGACTTCATCTGGACCGGCGGCGACTGCCATATCTACAGCAACCACGCCGAGCAGGTGAAGCTGCAGCTGAGCCGCGATCCGTACCCGTATCCCACGCTGAACATCAAGCGCAAGCCCGACTCGATCTTCGATTACCAGTACGAAGACTTCGAGGTGCTCGACTACAAGCACGGTGATCCGATCAAGGCGCCTGTGGCGGTGTGAGACCTCATCCGTCCGGAGCGCGCGCTGGCTTGGCCCTGATGGCCGTGGCCGCCGAACTGACCTTCCTGGCTGCCTCGATGCTGGCATGGGCGCCAATGATCATTCTCCAGGCCGTTTTTCTCGGCCCGGCCACCGCGGCGGTGGGGGGCTCCGCCCTCACGGTATGGATGTGGTGGATTTTCCAGCCCACCTTCGAAACATCGGGTGCGGAGCTCTCGCGCGACAAAGCCCCAGGACTCTTCAACACCCTTGATGGCTTGCGAGCGAAGCTCAACGCACCGCCTATTCATCGCGTTCTGCTCACGGACGAACTCAACGCCGCCGCATCGTATTCGGGCGGCTTGTTTGCGCTGATTGGTGGTCGGCGAACACTGGTGCTCGGTGTGCCTCTTCTGAAACTGCTGTCGGCGGATGAAGTGTCCGCAGTCATCGCGCACGAGTTTGGCCATTTCTCGCGCCGTCATGGCCGGCTCGGGCATTGGATCTACAACGTTCGCTTCAAGTGGGGTATCTACCTCGATGGCAGTGACAAGAAGGACTCCGGTATTGACCGCCTGCGCCGATGGATCGCATTGGCGTTCCTGCCGCGATTCATGCGGATGTCTGCCGATTGGTCGCGTGTGTGCGAGTTCGAGGCCGACGCGCTGGCCGTGCAGGCCACGGGAAGCAACCATCTCGCGCAGGCACTGATCAAGCTCGACGTCGCAGGCAGCTTGATGAGGACCCGCCTGCCATTGAAGCTCAACGAGCTGCAAGCCGATTCGCCGCACGCACCCGAAGCCTTCTGGGATCTCGTCGAGCGATTCGTGCGAGACACTTCCCCCGCCAGACTTCAGGCCGCACTGGACGAGGCGCGGAGCCTGCCGCGCCGCGCCCACGACACCCATCCTGCCCTGGACGACCGTGTCGAAGCGACGGGCGCCACGATGGATCTGCCGGACTGGTCCCTCCCCGGCTGCGCTGGCCAGTCCTTGATCGGTTCGGACTGGAGCACGCAACTGGACAGTGCGAATGCCCGATGGCGCGAGAAGGCGGCGCCGAACTGGCGCCTTCGCCACCTGCGGCTGCGTGCCCTGCAGACCCGGAGCTCAGGCGATGCGCTCGAGAACAACGACTTCGAACTGGAGCGCCTGCAGGCCGAGGACGAAATCGAGGCTTCCGACGAAACATTGCATGGCCTCGAGCGCCACGCACGACTGCATGCGGCCGACGCGCTCGCGCAGTACGCCCTGGGCCTCGCACTGCTGAATCGTTCGCGTGCCGAAGGCATTGCTCAAGTGCGCTCCGCGATCAAGCTGGACCGGCGCCTGGCGGTATCGGGCTATGAAGCCATCCTCTCGCACGTGCGCCTGCGCGGAACGGAAGACGAGATTCACGAGTTCTCCAAACGGCTGGATCTGGCCAGCGAGAAACTCGACTCGCTCCGCAAGGGCTTCTGGCGTCATTTGATGGATGTACCGCTGACACCGTTGCAGCGATGGGCTGCCCGGCTCCTGTCCGAGGTGCTGCAGGAAGAGCAGGCGCTCGACGGATGCTGGGTTGCCCGTACCCGCCTGCAGAGCGACGCTGGCCTGAGCTACGACATCAACCTGATGATCGCGCGCGTCTGCCATGCGAAACTGTCGCCCGACGAACTCAACGAAGATGTGCTCGTGGCCCGGTATGCGACGTACCTCACCGCACTCTGCGCCCCCAACGAACTTGTTCGTGTCTCCGTCTACTTCGACACGGAGCCGATCAATCCGCGTCTGCTGGCCCGTTTTGCGGAAGTACCGCAGAGCGAGATCCACAAGCCAGTCGGCACCATCAATGCGAACATGATCAAGATCGACTCGCTCTGAATCTGCCACCACGCTTGCCATGAACATCAACCTCATCTACGCCCGCGCCGCCAACGGTGTCATCGGCGCCAACGGCACGATCCCCTGGCACCTGCCCGAGGACATGGCGCACTTCAAGCAGCAGACCGCCGGTGCGCCGGTGATCATGGGCCGCAAGACCTGGGACTCGCTGCCGCCGCGCTTTCGTCCGCTGCCGGGGCGACAGAACATCGTGGTCACGCGGCAGGCCGACTGGCGCGCCGAAGGTGCACTGCCGGTGGGTAATCTGCGCGACGCGCTCTCGCTCTGTGCCGAGGCGGCGTCGCCCGAGGTGTGGGTGATCGGCGGTGCACAGATCTACGCCGAGGCCGAGCCGCTGGCACAACGCGCAGTCGTGACCGAGATCGCGCGCGACTACGAAGGCGACGCGCATGCGCCGGTGCTCGACAGCGCTGCATGGCGCGAGACGCAACGCACGTCGCACGTTTCGGCCAAGGACGGCCTGGCCTTCAGCTTCGTGACCTACGAACGCATCTCGCACGCATGAGCGACACCAGCCCTACCCACCCGCCAGCGCCGCAACTGAAGCGCCGGTCTGTGGTGATGGGCGCGGCCCTGTTCGCGGGCCTCGCGCCGCTGCAGACGCTGCAGGCCGCCGAACCGCTCGAACCCGACGAAGAAGCGCTCTTCATGCCCGGCACGGCGCGCCCCACCGACGATGGCCGGATCGAGGTCGACATCCACGCCTGGATCTTCGAGCGCGAACGGCGCTGGGGCCTCGACGCCGCGCTGGCGCGCTACCTCGGGCTGAGCCTCAAGAAACTCTCGCCGACGGCGCGGCTGCGCTTCAATCAGCGCACCGCGCTGTTCCATGCCGAATCGGAAGAAGGCAAGCTGATCGACGTCGTCTTCGACGGCACGCAGACCCGCGTGAAGATGCCGGCCTCGACCGCGGACGGCCGCACCAACCTGCGCGTGGTCGTCGACGCGCCGCGCACCGCCGCGCCGGTGCAGTGGCTGCAGTTCCATGGCGTGACGGGGCCGGGCGAACTGCTGCACCGCTTCAGGGGCCAGGCGCTCGTCGTGCCGGCGGAGGGCCTGTCGGTCATCTCGGACATCGACGACACCATCAAGCGCACGCAGGTGCGCGACCGGCGCGAGATGCTGCTGAACACCTTCGCGCGGCGCTTCGAGGCGGCGCCCCGCATGGCGGCGTACTACCGCGCGCTGACGCAGGTGCCGGAAACGCGCTTCCACTATCTTTCGGCGAGCCCGATGCAGCTCTATCCGGCGCTCGCGGATTTCGTTCGCGACAACGACTTTCCCGCCGGCAGCATGCACCTGCGCGAGAGCACCACGTGGCGCACGCTGATCCCCGGCGCCGAAGATTCGCGCGCGCACAAGCTCGGCGTGATCGGCCGGCTGCTCACCGAATTTCCGCGGCGCCGCTTCGTGCTCGTGGGCGATTCGGGCGAGGCCGACCCGGAGATCTACGCGCAGGTGTACCGCACCAACCCGGAGCGCATCGACAGCATCGTGATCCGCGACGTGACCGACGAAGGCCGCCTCTCCGATCGCTACCGCGCGACCTTCGAAGGCATCGATCCGGTTCGCTGGCACATCCTCACGTCCGACACCACCGCCTGGCCGCTGCAAGCCAGCAAATAGCTTGCTGCAGTGCAGCGGCAAACGGTTGCGCCCGCATTGGACGCTCAAAGTGAAAACTTCAGTACACGCGTGAAAAGGACATGCCTGCCGCAGGGATTAACCACAGCTAATTGTTTGTGCGCAGAATGTCTGGACCGCCATCAAGACAAGGAGACGGCTCATGTCCATGGAGTTTCTTCGGGTGATCTCCGAGCAGAGATTGCCCTATGTCGTCCACACGGCCGCAGACATCGACAGGCTGCGCGTGCTGCGTGCGGCCGATCTGGTCACCGCATTCATCCCGCCTTCCGGGCGTGCGTCCGATGAGCGTGCGATACGCCAGCTCGCGCAGGTCGAATCGATCACCGCCAAGGGCAAGCTGGCGTTGAATAAAGCCACGTCGGCATTCATCGAGTTGTGAATTCGCGGCCCTTTCGTCAGGGCTGCGCACCTTCCAGCGGATGGCTCGTCGCATACCGCTCCAGAAACACATACAGCACCATTCCCCCGGCCAACGGCAACAGGTAGTAGAGCGCGCGATACGCGAGCACCGCCCCCATCAGCGCGCCCTGCTTCACGCTGCCCGAGAGCAGCGCGAGGTAGACGGCTTCGAGCACACCGAGCCCCGCGGGAATCGGCGTGATCACACCGACGATCGATGCGGCCAGCAGCACGCCCAGCGTGGTCGCGTACGGCACCTGCTGGCCGAGCAGCAGATACATCGCCGAACCCATCAACGCCCAGTTCGCAGCCGACAGCCCCAGCTGCACCAAGGCAAGCCGCGCGGTGGGCAGCTTGAGCCGCCGATTCTTCACGCGCCATTCGCGTCCGCGCAGGACGGCGCAGGCCACGACATAGGCCACGGCCAAAAGGATCATCACGACGCCGATCGCACGCAGCGCCCCCGGCCCGATGGGCGCCCGGCTCGGCGGCGCGATGGCGCCCGCCGCGAACAGGCCACCCGCGAGCAGCCCGTAGCCGAGCCAGTTGGTGGCGAGGCTGAGCCCGACGACCTGTGCCACGGTGGCCTCGTCCAGGCCTGCGCGCGCATAAAGGCGCGCACGCATCGCAATGCCGCCCACCAACGAGCCGAGGTTGAGATTGAAGGCGTAGCTGGTGACCGCGATCGCCCATGTGCGCCAGCGCGGCAATGCATGGCGCGTGTGGCGCCGGCCGATCAGGTCGAAGCAGCCGTACAGCGCATGGCTGGCCGTGGCGAGGCCCAGCACGCCGAGCAGCAGCCACGGCGAGTAGCGCTGCAGCGCATGCCAGGCGCCGGCCCAGTCCACCTTGTGCGCATGCGACAGCAGGAGGCCGAGGACGGCGGTGCCGACGAGCGGCAGCACCCAGCGGCGGCTGCGCTGCCAGAGCGACGCGGCCGGTGCGGGCGCGTCGACGTCATCGATGGTGGCTGCGGTGCCGTTCATGGGCGCAATCCGTAGCCGCTGCGTCAGGACTTCTTCTCTTCCGGTTTCTTTTCTTCCGCCGGGCCTTGCTCGTGGAGCTTGCGGTTGCCCACTTTCTTCATCATTTCCTCGCCTTCGGTGTCCCGTCCGTCGCTGGGCACGGACTCTTCCTGCGTGATCTCGGGCTCCTCATGAGCGGGCGCTTTGGAATTCATGGGCATCTCCTGTTGAACGCCCGAGTTTCCGGATGTGCGGCGCGCGGCTCGCCAGTCGCCGGCGATGCGGCGTGCAGGACATTGCCCCTAGTTGCGTCGCCTCAGGCCTTGCTGACGAGCTGCCAGAGCCCCTCGGCCACCGGCGTCATCGCGGCGAGCTGCCGATAGAGGCGGATGTCCACCGGCACCCGCCAGCCGCCCGCGCCGGCATCCACCAGCGTGCCGCTGCGCAGGTCGTCCGCCACCAGGCTCATCGGCAGCCACGCCAGGCCACGGCCTTCGAGCGCCATGGTCCTGAGCAACGCGGCATGGTGCGCCGTGAAGACCACCGGGAGGGACGACGCGAAGCCCTTGCCGAACTCGCTGTCCTGGATCGACCGCATGATCCGCCCGAGACCCGATGCCTCGCTGTACGCCAGCACCGAAGGCGCACGGTCCGCGCCCAGTGCATGCTGCGGCGCGCCATTCGCATCGGGGGCCGCGACCGGCACCAGCACGTCGTCGCTGAGGCGCTGTACCGGGTACTGCGCTTCATCGAGCCGGCCGGGCGCACCGGCATGGCCGTGGCACAGCACGAACTGCACGCGGCGCTGCAGCATCAGGTCTTCGCAGGCCTGCGAGCTGTCGGAGATGGTCTGTATCGGCCCCATGCTCAGCCGCGCTTCCACGCTGCCCAGCCAGCGCGGGAAGAAGGTGAGCGAAAGCACATGGGTGGCAGCGAAGCTCAGGCTCGCCGCGTCCAGGTCGTGCGCGTCACGCGCCTCGACACGGGCCGCCTGCAGGCCGGCGAGCACTTCCTGCAGCAGGGGCTGGAAGCGCTTGCCCGCCGCGGTCAGCGCGACCGGGTGCGCGCTGCGGTCGAACAGGTCGACGCCCACCCATTCCTCCAGCGCGCGGATGTGCCGGCTGAACGCGGGTTGGGCGATGGAACGCGCCTCTGCCGCGCGCGAGAAATTGCCGGTCTCGGCCAGGGCCTGGAAGTCTTCCAGCCATTCGAGATCGAGGGGTCGGTTGCCGGGGCCCATGTGCAGCGCAGTTGAATGAATAGTTGTATGCGTTTCGAGTATTGGACGGTGCCGGCCCCGCCGGAAAAAGATGAACGCCTTCCTGCACCTTGAACCACGGCGGAGATTCTCCCCCACCCTCCTCATGAAAATCGTCGACATCCTCGAATCCACGCGTCCCATCAAGTCGGACATCCGCAACGCCTACATCGACTTCTCGAAGATGACCCTGAGCCTGGTGGCCGTGGTCACCGACGTGATCCGCGACGGCAAGCCGGTCATCGGCTACGGCTTCAATTCGAACGGCCGCTACGGCCAGGGCGGCCTGATCCGCGAGCGCTTCCTGCCGCGGCTGCTGGAGGCCGAGCCGGCATCGCTCGTCGACGAAGCGGGCGACAACCTCGACCCCCACAAGATCTGGGCCCGCATGATGATCAACGAGAAGCCCGGCGGCCATGGCGAGCGCTCGGTGGCCGTGGGCACGATCGACATGGCCGTGTGGGACGCGGTCGCCAAGATCGCCGGCAAGCCGCTCTACCAGCTGCTCGCCGAACGCTACGGCAACGGCACGCCCGACCCGCGCGTGTTCGTGTATGCCGCGGGCGGCTACTACTACCCCGGCAAGGGCGTCGAGGGCCTGCAGCGCGAGATGACCAGCTACCTGGAGCGCGGCTATTCGGTCGTGAAGATGAAGATCGGCGGCGCCACGCTCGCAGAGGATTGCGAGCGCATCGAGTCGGTGCTGAAGATCCTCGGTACCGGCCAGCAACTGGCGGTGGACGCCAACGGCCGCTTCGACCTGCCCACCGCCATCGACTACGGCCGTGCGCTCTCGCAGTACCCGCTCTTCTGGTACGAGGAGGCCGGCGATCCGCTCGACTACGAACTGCAGGCGAAGCTCGGCGAGGTGTACGCGGGCCCGATGGCCACAGGCGAGAACCTGTTCTCGATGCAGGACGCGCGCAACCTCATCCGCCACGGCGGCATGCGGCCCGACCGCGACTGGCTGCAGTTCGACTGCGCGTTGAGCTACGGGCTGGTCGAATACCTGCGCACGCTGGAGATGCTGAAGGAACACGGCTGGTCGCCCTCGCGCTGCATTCCGCACGGCGGCCACCAGATGTCGCTGGCCATCGCCGCGGGCCTCGGGCTCGGCGGCAACGAGAGCTACCCCGACCTGTTCCAGCCCTACGGCGGATTCCCCGACGGCGTGAAGGTGCAGGACGGCTACGTCACGCTGCCGCCGCTGCCGGGCATCGGCTTCGAGGGGAAGGCCGATCTGATCGCCGAGATGCGGGCGCTCGCGAGCTAGGGCCTGTTCAGCCGATGCGCCAGGCCTGCGTCCACATGGCCAGCCCATCGAGCGCTTCGTCGAGCGCCTCCTCGTTCGAGCGCCCGCTGCGCTTGGGCACGTCGAAAGAGTGATCGGCGTCTTCGATCTCGATCGCCGTGGCCAGCGATCCAAGTCCGCGAAGCACCGGCCGCATCTGCCCGGGCTCCGCGAGCTTGTCGCGTGTGCCGTGCACGAACAGCATCGGCATCTCGACATCGTGCAGGTGCGCAGCGCGATCGATGGAAGGGGCGCCCGCCGGATGGAGCGGGAAGCCGAGGAAGACCAGGCCCTGAACGCCCGGCATGGGCGCCAGCGCCTGGGCTTGCGAGGTCATCCGGCCGCCGAACGATTTGCCGCCGGCAAAGAGGCGAACCCCGTCGAAATGCCGCGCAGCGCATCGGACGGCCGCTCGCACCGTGGCATGGGCGAGCGCTGGCGGATCCACGCGCTTCGTGCCTTTCTCCATGTACGGGAACTGATAGCGCAGCGTGGCGATGTGCCGTTGCGCAAGGCCCGCGGCGACCGCGTTCATGAACGGATGCGCCATGCCCGCGCCCGCGCCGTGCGCCAGCACGAGACAGGCCTGGGCATCCGCCGGCGCCACCACCAGGGCCGAGACGTCGACATCGGATGCGACGGAGATGGCGATCTGCATTGTCTTCAAGGCAAGTTCTCGATCTTCGGATGCAGTCCGCTCAAGCCGTGGTGCTCTCGCGGCTCTTCTGTTCCAGCTGGCGCTGGCGCTCCGCCACGGCAAGCGTCCTGGCCTTGTCGTGGCCATGCTCGGCCACCGAGAACGCCTTGCTCACCGAGCCTTTTCCCGCGATGTAGGTGATGGCCATCCAGTAGCCCGGATGCCGGGGCCGGGGCGCCTTGAAGGTGACGCCGGGAATCCCGCTGCTGTTGTTCTTTCGCACGATCTCGGACGGCGAGCGTTTCGGCGGCAGCCCCGCGATCGAACGCGCGGGTGCGTTGCGGATCGCCTCTTCGGCGGGATGCACCTTGGCCAGGCCGGACATCTGGTCCAGGTGCCGCTCGCGCTCCCGGATCGCCATCGACCGCGCGGCACCGCCCTGGCCATCCGCGACAAACAGCGCCCGCAGGATCTGGTCGTGAGCGATGTAGGTCCTGGCGAGCCACCCCAGCACCTTTCCGTTGGCCGACTGCAGACGGAACACCCCGGGCACGCCGGTCTTGTTGTTGGGCCGGATCTTCTCGGCCCGCGTGCGGCGCGGGGGCGGCGGCAGGCGTTTCACCAGCGCATCGCGCCACTGCTGCGCGTGCACGAGCGCCTGCGGGATGCCGCCGTAGCTGGCCCAGCCGAACGCCGCGCGATGCCGCACACCGTCCCTGACGATCGACACCTCGAAACCCCAGGGTCGGCTGTAGATGCCATACATGTCGGCCGGATTCGGAACACCTTTTGGCATGCGTTGAACAGTGCTTGATCGTGTATCGGGTTACTTATCGTAAGAACAGACCGGTGAACCGCGCTTGCGTGGGGTCTGCGACGGCCGCCTTTTCCGGCTCGGGGCAGCGCCTGCAGTCCGGCCCGTTGCCTTGTTAGACGCGCGTCCGGCGCATCGTTCCGCGAACACCGTTGCACCGGGATCAAAAAAAACCCCTGCCGTCCGACAAGCGGACGACAGGGGCAAGTGCCTTAGGGGCCCTTCAGCCGAGCACCTCGGTCACGATGCCTGCGCCGACGGTCTTGCCGCCTTCGCGCATCGCGAACCGCATGCCGTTCTCGATGGCCACGGGCTTGTTCAGCTCGAAGCCGATCTGCGCCTGCGCGCCCGGCTCGACCACACCGGTCTCGGTGTCGACGCGAATGACACCCGTCACGTCGGTCGTGCCGAAGAAGAACTGCGGCTGGTAGCCGGAGCCGAACGGGGTATGGCGACCGCCTTCGTCCTTGCCGAGCACGAAGATCTGCGCACGTCCCGTCCGGTACGGCTTCAGCGCACCGGGCTTCACCACGACCTGGCCTCGCACGACATCGTCGCGCTTGACCCCGCGCAGCAGCAGGCCGACGTTCATGCCGGCCCGTCCCTCGGCGACGTCCTTGTGGAAGGACTGCACGCCGGTGACGATCACCTTCTCGTCGCCCACCGAACTGAGCCCGACGATCTCCAGGCTGTCTCCGACGCGGATCACGCCGCGCTCGACACGGCCGCTGATCACGGTGCCGCGGCCCGTGATCGTGTGCACGCCTTCGACGGGCATCATGAACGGCGCGTCGTAGTCGCGCACCGGATCGGGAATGCACGAGTCCAGCGCGTTCACGAGCTCGACGATGCATTGCACGTCGGCACCTTCGAGGTCGCCCCGTTCGGCGGCGGCCAGGGCCTTCAGCGCACTGCCGAAGACGAAGCGGGCATCGTGGTACCCGTGCGCAGCCAGCAGCGCGCCGATCTCCATCTCGATCAGCTGCTCGATCTCCGCGCGGTCACCGCCGGCCACCAGGTCCATCTTGTTCACGAACACCACCATGTGGCCGACGTTCACCTGGCGGGCCAGCAGCACATGCTCGATGGTCTGCCGTGCGGCGCCCTCGGTGCCGTCCACCAGCAGGATCGCGCCGTCCATCTGCGAGGCGCCGGTGATCATGTTCTTGATGTAGTCGGCATGCCCCGGGCAGTCGATGTGTGCGTAGTGGCGGCTGTCCGACTCGTACTCGACATGCGAGGTGTTGATCGTGATGCCGCGCTCGCGCTCTTCCTTCGCGTTGTCGATCTGCCCATAGGACAGCGCACGGCCGCCGATGCGCGCGGCCTGCACGAAGGTCAGGGCAGCCGTCAGCGTCGTCTTGCCATGGTCGACGTGACCGATGGTTCCGACATTCACATGAACCTTGTTGTTCATCATTTTTTTCTCCAGTTGAGAGTTGAAAAACCGATCCGATTCGCTGGCCAGGCGAAACGGTCGGCGGGTTGTCGGTGCGCGCGCACCAGACTCACGGTGCCCGCCATGCGGGCGAAAAAAAAGCCTGCCGGGGTGGACCACCCGACAGGCTTTCGTTCTTGCCTGAAGGATGGACCTCCAGGCGCACGAGGGCCTGGAGGCTCTACACGAACCACTCCACGGAGTCGACGCACAGCGCTGCGCCGGCAGCGCATGCGGCAGAAAGAAGAGGTTCTCGTTCGGGGCTCATGTCCATATCTCCAATGCAGAAAACAAAAAACCCGGTGGCTCGAGGCCTACCGGGTCTTGTGGAACACGGAGGCCGAGCCTCCAGGTGTGAAAGGCTCTATGAAAGCAATGCGGCGAAAAAGGCGCGCAGCGAAAACGCCGCAACTGTGCGGGTCATCGATGCGTCTTGCGTGGTCGGGAACTGCTTCATGGGTTTCTCGTGCGGCCGGTTTTTTTCGAGCCGCGGTGCGATGGTCAATCTTCGGGGGTCGGAGGCTAACACCGCGATTGCGATCCGGCAACACGAGCGTTGCACGCAAGCAGCAATGGGTGCCTGGTGCTTCGCCGCAGGTGTCGGAGAGGCCCCGGTGCCATGAGCACGCCCTTTTCGACCTCGACTAGAACAGCCCGCCTTGCGACGTCGTCAAGGCCATGAAGCTTTCTCCCATCGGCTGAAGAATGGCATCGGCAATCGGCTGGAGCTGCTTGCTCAGGTAGTGCTCGTAGTCGATCCGGGACTGGCGAATCTCCATGGGCTCGGGCCCGCCGCGGGTCATGACGTAGCGGATCCAGCCGCCATTCTGGTATTGCTTCGGGCGGTTGACCCGGGCGTTGTAGTCGTCGGCCACCCTCGCCGCCCGCACCTGCGGCGGTACGTTGACCTGGTAGGCATCGAGGCGGTGGCGCAAGCGCTTGCGGTAGACGAGCAGGTCGTCCATCTCGCCCGCCAGCAGCGCCTCTGCATAGTCCGTCACGAACGCCTTGTAAGGCTCGTCGTGAAAGATGCGCGAGAGCAGGCCCTCCTGGAACTGGCGCGCCAGCGGAGTCCAGTCGCTGCGGGCCATCTCGAGGCCGCGATAGACCATCTCTTCCTTGCCGCTGGCGTCGACGCTCAGGCCCGCATAGCGCTTCTTGCTGCCCACGTCCGAGCCGCGAATGGTCGGCATGAAGAACTTCTTGTAGTGGGTGTCGAACTCGATCTCGAGGAAGTTCGCGAGGCCGCTCTCCTCGCGAAGGGAGCGCGTCCACCATGCGTTGATGTCCTTCACCAAGGTGGTGGCGACCGCGTGCGCATCCTCATTGGCGTGGGTGCGCCGAAGCCAGATGAAGATGGAGTCGGTGTCGCCGTAGATGACCTCGTAGTCCCGCTCTTCCACGAATTCGCGCGTGAGCTTCATCATCTCGTGGCCGCGAAGGGTGATGGCCGAGACCAGCTTGGGATTGAAGAAGCGGCAGTCGGCCGCACCCAGCACGCCGGCGAAGGAATTCATGAGCAGCTTCAGTGCTTGCGAGAGCGGCTCGTTTTGGGCCCGCTTGGCCTCGTCCCGTGCGCGCCAGAGCGTGGTCACGATTTCCGGCAGGCAGTGCTTCTCGCGCGAGAAGACAGTTCCTTGCGGCCCCTTGACGAGCATGGCCGTGTCGGCGGCGTTCGAGCCTTCGACGAAGCCCACGGGGTCGACAAGGAAGGTCCGGATGATCGAGGGGTAGAGGCTCTTGTAGTCCAGGACCACGACGGAGTCGTAGAAGCCCGGCTTGGAATCCATCACGTACCCGCCGGGGTAGGCCTTGGTCGCGATCTCGCCCACGTTCGGCGCCACGTAGCCCAGGCGATGCATGCGCGGCAGGTAGTGGTGGCTGAACGCGGCGATGGAGCCGCCGAAGTGGTCGGCCTGCAGGCCCGTGGTCTGGGCCCGCTCCATCGCGAACTGCAGCAGCTTCGCCTTGTCGAAGATGCGCAGCACCAGTTCGCAGTCGCGGATGTTGTAGAGCGCGAGCGCAGGCTTGTCTTCCTGGTAACGCCGCTCGATCTCCGCCATCTTGTCGTACTCGTCGCCGATGGCCTTGCCCTCGCCCAGCAGCGTTTGCGAGACGGTCTCGAGGCTGAAGGAAGGAAAGCTCCACACCGCCGCCTTGAGCGCGTCGATGCCATCGATGATCACCCGGCCGGGCGTGGGCGCGAACAGGTAGCCCTGCTTGCCGGGATGCGTGCGCCATTCGATGGGCCGCCGCTCCCGCCCCAGAAGGAGCTGCGTTGCGCACTCGTTGGCTGTCTTCTGGAGCACTCGCAAGTCGAATTGGATGACGTTCCAGCCGATGAGGACGTCCGGATCGTTCCGCTCGAACCAGTCGTTGAGCTTCTCGATCATGGCCTTGCGGGTCGGGCAATAGACAAGCGAGAAGTCGGAGGACCCGCCCGGCTCGGCCGGCGGCTCGCCCAGCATGAAGACGACACGCTCCTGCATCCCGTCCAGCGCAATGGAATAAAGCGCCTCGTGCTGGCTCGTCTCGATGTCCAGCGACACCACCTTCAGCACCGGCCTGTACTCGGGCGCGGGCTTGAGCCGGCAGTCGACGATGGTGGCGCGGTCTGCCCGCCCTCCTTCCACCAGCACGCCGGCGGTGATGAACCTCTCCATCAGGTAGCGGTCGTGCGGGCGCACGTCGGCTTCGAGCAGGGGAACGCTCTCTGCCTGAAGCGCGCGCGCCAGTCGCCCGAGCTGGCGGAAGTGCTTCGCATAGACGCCGACGACAGGTTCCTGATGGAAGGTCTTCAGTTCGAGCTCGCGCATCTGCACACCCGGCATGGCCGTGAGGTGCGCTTCCACTGCCGCCTTGTGCCGGGTGGCGACGAATGCGACAGAGGTCTGGGCGGTGAGGACGACTTTCACCGGCCCTGCATCTGTTGCCAGCCAGTACTCGATCTCCGTGCCGGCGGGCGCATCTCGCCAGTGGCGAGTGAGGATGAAGCCCTTGAGTTCGGTGGATGTCACGAGAGCTGGAAGGATCGGATGAGGCAAGAGAGTGGACCTGGCGTGGTCGATTTTCACCCGGCCATGTCCGGGTGCCGTCTGCGCGTGCGAGAGGCCGGACAGTCGTGTGCCCTCTGCCCTGCTGGAGGTCACCGCAGGATCCGGAAACGGGATGTCCCGAAGACATATGCCTTCTTGCCTATGCCTCTCGCTTGCGCGGCAATTGGAGCTCTCCGTCACGGGCGTCGGCGCCGTACCGGCAGTGAGCAACGCCGAGTTGGATCGCCCATCAGATCGGTCGGGGCCTGACGGTTCTCATGACTTTGGTCATTTCAGGTTCGCGACCATCCGCACTAAGATTCCCGGACCATGGCCACTGCCACATCACTGCCGCCGCATGCCGCGCCGTTGCGTGGCGAGGCCGGCATTGCGATACCGGCGCGGGGCATCCTGGTGGTCGACGACCACGAGTTGGTGCGCCTGGGCCTGAGGGCGCTGCTGCTGGCGGAGACTGGCAGCGTGCCGGTGCACGAGGCACGCTGCCTGGCCGACGCATTGCGCATGTACGAGCTCCATCTGACGTCGCACCTCCTGGTGCTGCTCGATCTCGATCTGCCCGACTCCCAGGGACTGGATACCCTGGTGCGCTTCAGGCGCGCCTTTCCTGCATCGCGCGTGGTCGTGCTCTCGGGCAAGGACAGCCATGCGCTGATGCAGGGGGCGATGGCGCTCGGGGCGCAGGCCTTCCTGCCCAAGACCGGTCACCTGGGCGAGGTGTTGCGCTACGTGAGGGACAACGATCTGGTCGCTCTGCCGACCCAGCCGGGCACAGCGCCAGTCACTGTCCACACGAAAACGGCGACGACCGAATCGCAGCCGCAGCTCAATCTGCGCCAGGTCGAGATCCTCGACTGCCTGCTGGCCGGCAAGTCGAACAAAGAGATTGCACAGCAGTCGCACCTGACCGAGGGCACGGTCAAGAATCATGTGTCCACCCTGTTGCTGCTGTTCGGCGTGCGCTCGCGAGCCCAGCTCATCAGCAGCCTGAAGTGAACCCTCCGCGCCATGCGGCCTTCGACGTGGCGATGCCCCGCATGCCTGCGATGAACGACCTGCATCCGCCCGAACTGGCCGAGCGGGTGCTGCGCGAACAGGTGGCTGCGGTCCATGCCAACGCGCCCGCAGCCTATCTCGCGGACCTCCTCACGGCACAGGCGCTGGGCATCGGCCTGTTCGTGGCCACGTGGCGCTGGCAAGTCCTGCTGTGGATGGCGCTGCACCTGGCGTTGACATTGCGGCGCGCCTATCGGCGCTATCGGCGCAGTCCCGATGCAGCCGCCCATCCCGAGTACTGGGCGCGCTTCAATGCGCGCAATGTGCTGCTGCGCTCCTGCGTCTGGGGCCTGGCGCCCTGGCTGTGCGTTCCAGCGGGGCGCCACCTCGGGCTTTGGGTCATGGTCATCGTCATGATGATGGGCGGCTGCGCCGGGGGTGCCCTGTCGCTGGCCGTTCTCAAGCGCAACATCCCTCGCTTCATCGTGCCCAGCATGGCGAGCCTGACACTGGCGCTGGCCTGGCGTGGAGACATCACGCACCTGTTCCTGGCCACCGGCTGCCTGCTGTACATGTGCGTCATGATCACGTTCGCGCTGCAGCACCATCGGCTGCTGACCGCTGCGTTGACCATGCGTTTCGAGAAGGAGGCGCTGGCCGAGCAACTGAGCCACCAGATTGCCGCCACCCAGCGCGCCAGCGAGGAGAAGACGCGCTTTCTTGCCGCAGCGAGCCACGACCTGCGCCAGCCCCTGCACGCCATCGCCCTGTTCGGCGCCGTCATCGAGAAGAAGCTCAAGGGCAGCGAGGAATGGGATCACGCGGTGCGGCTGATGGATGCGGTCGGAACGCTCGGCGATTCGCTGGACATCCTGCTGGACATTTCGCGGCTGGATGCCGGCGAGGTGGCGCCGCAGATTCGACCTGTGGAACTCACTCCGCTGTTCCTCGCGCTCAACAATGTGTTCGTGGCGCAGGCGGCCGGCCGCGATCTGCAACTGCGGCTGCGCGCCACGCCTTGCTGGGTGCTGAGCGATCCGCAGCTGCTGCAGCGGCTGCTGTCCAATCTCGTGGACAACGCGCTCAAGTACACGACGCGCGGCGGCGTGGTGGTGGCCGCCCGCGCACGCGGGCCGCTGGTGTGGATCGACGTCTGCGACACCGGCATCGGCATCGCGGACGAGCACCTCGGACGCATCTTCGACGAGTTCTATCAGATCGGTAATCCGGGGCGCGATCGAGCACAGGGACTGGGCATCGGCCTTTCCATCGTGCAGCGGCTCTCGCGCCTGCTGGCGCATCCACTGCAGGTGCACTCGCGCCTGCATCACGGCAGTCGCTTTCGCCTGGTGCTTCCGGCGGTGTCGGCCTCGGGTGTCGCGCCATCCGCCGCACGCCCGGACGCCGTCTTGCCATTGCCGCGGCGCGTGCTGCTCATCGACGATGAAGCGCCGATCCGCCAGGCCGTCACCGGGCTCCTGCAGGCCCATCGCGTGATCGTCGACGCCGTGGCCGGCGAAGCCGAGGCCGAGGTCGTGCTGACGCAAGCCGCACATGAACACACCCCGGTCGACGTGCTGTTGTGCGACTTGCGACTGGCCGACGGTGCCGACGGATTGGCAGCGGCGCAGCGATTGCGCGCACGCTTCGGCCCCGGCTTGCAGGTGCTGCTGATCACCGGGGAAACCGCGCCGCAGCGGCAACAGCAGATGCGCGACTCCGGCCTGCAGGTGCTGCTCAAGCCGGTGGCTGCCGACAGGCTGCTGCACGCCCTTGCATCGCTGACACGACACGATACGACGCACGCCTGAATGCGCGCCTGAGCATCTTTTTTTCTGCGCAAGTCGATGACCTTCGACACTGGATTGCAGGCATCGCCGTCCCTACCGTGGGGCCTTCTCATTCACTCCACTTGAAAGAAGGAAGGCCCATCATGAATACCACTCGTACCGTTTGCCGTGCATCGCGAGCACCTGTCGCGCTGCTGATCATGAATCTCGTGCTGGCGGCCTGCGGCGGCGGCGACGGAGGTGGCGGTTTCACCGGATTCGCCGTCGCTCCTGCGCCTGCGCCTCAGGGACAACCGACACCCACGCCGACGCCTGCGCAGGACAACACCGCGCCCTCCATCACCACGCAGCCATCGGACACCACCGTTGGCCAGGGCGTGTCCGCCACGTTGAAGGTACAGGCCGCGCACGCCACGGCCTACCAGTGGCAGCGCAGCGTGGACGGTGGTGCCAGCTGGGCCGATGTCTCCGGCGCCACCGGCGACAGCTTCACCACGGCGGCCAATCAACTGGCCGACAGCGGCCAGCAGCTGCGCGTGCGTGCGACGGGCGCGCACGGCAGTGTGACCAGCCATGCCGCCACGCTGACGGTCAAGCCCTGGGTCGCCAACGTGCTGGCGACGACGGGTGTGAGCTACAGCCATCCCTATCAACTCGCTCTGGATGCCGGCGGCGCGAACCTCTACGTGGCCATGGGAGGCAATGGTTCGGTCTACAGGATCGACACGGCCAGCGGCAGCGGCGCCGAGCTGACGCCGGGGACGACCATGAATACGCCGTATGGCCTGGCACTGGCAGCCGACGGCACCCTGTACGTGAGCGACCAGCATCGCATCAACAAGATCGCTCCCAACGCGACGACCTACAGCACCTGGGTCGGCGGCGGCACCAGCGGCTATGCCGACAGCCCGGCCACCGCGATGTTCAACAACCCCGCCAGCATTGCGCTGGACAGCGCAGGCAACCTGTTCGTGGCAGACCTGGAAAACAAGCGCGTGCGCAAGGTCACGGCCGATGGCACCACGAGCACGCTCGCGGGCGACGGCACGCAGGCCTACCTGGACGGGGTCGGCACGGCAGCCCAGTTTGCCCGCCCGCAGGGCCTGGCGATCAGCCGCGACGGCCGCACGCTGTACGACACGGACACCGATGGTCTGTGCCTCCGCAAGATCGATGTGGCCAGCGCCACGGTGAGCACGCTGCTGGGCGATTGCACCAACGCCATCGTCGGCCTGGTCGACGGAACGGCCGCCACACCGGCCAAGCTCGGCTACTCCTACGGCGTGACGGTGGATGCGCACGACAACGTGTTCCTGACTCACGCCTGGGATGGCGTGGCGCGCGTGGTCACGCCGGCGGGGGAGATCAGCACACTGCGGGACAGCACCGGCGCGGCGCTGAGGTTCAATTTCCCGATCGGTGTGGCGGTGGCCAGCGACGGGAGCATCTACGTGGGCGCCTCGAACGGCAACCAGATCTTCAAGCTCACGCTGGCGCCCTGAGCGAGGCCGAGGGAGCTCGCCCATGCTGGCTGCAGAGGCCGCTTCCACGCCGAAGCCGTTGGCCAACCGGATCCAATCCATGGCCGGATCGTCCAGCGAGAACATGCGCTCCGCGCTTGCCCCCGGAGCCAGCCCCATGCGCCGCGCCTCATTGAAGAGGATTTCCTCGAATCCTGTCTTCGTATGAATACATGAACGACCTCCCGGCAGTCCAAGCTTTTGTCCGCCTCCGAGGGTCAGAGATCGGCGGAATCCCACACCGAGAAGCTGGAGAGCTTGCTAAGCTGCCCAATCGGTGCCCAAGGAGCCGCCCAAGGAGCCGCCCAAGGAGCCGAAGTGCAGCGATTCATCAAACGGGTACGCCAGCGGGAAGCACCCAAAATTCACTATAAAAAAGACAAAAACCGTTTGAATACAACAACTTAGCAAATTTCATGAAAATAGCCACCTGGAATGTCAACTCCCTCACGGCCCGCCTGCAGCATGTGCTCGACTGGCTGATCGCCAATCCGGTCGACGTGCTCTGCCTGCAGGAGCTCAAGATGACCGACGACAAGTTCCCGCTCGAGGTGCTCAAGTCGGCCGGCTACGAAGCGGCCGTGTTCGGGCAGAAGACCTACAACGGCGTCGCGATCCTGAGCCTCGCGCCGGTGCGCGATGTGGTGAAGAACATCGGCGGCTTCACCGACGACCAGTCGCGCGTGATCGCCGCCACCGTCGACACGCCGTCGGGCCCGCTGCGCGTGGTCAACGGCTACTTCGTGAACGGCCAGGCGCCGGGCTCCGACAAGTTCGAATACAAGATGAAGTGGCTGGACGCCCTGCGCGAATGGCTGCGGCAGGAACTCGTGGCGCATCCGAACCTCGTGCTGCTCGGCGACTTCAACATCGTGCTCGAAGACCGCGACAGCTTCGACCCGGTGGGCCTGAAGGAAACGATCCATCACACGACCGAGGAGCGCAACCATTTCAAGGCGTTGCTCGGCCTCGGCCTGACCGACAGCTTCCGCATGTTCGAGCAGCCCGAGAAGAGCTATTCGTGGTGGGACTACCGCATGCTCGGCTATCAGAAGAACCGGGGCCTGCGCATCGACCACGTCCTGGTGAGCCAGCCGCTGGTGCCGCGCGTGAAGGGCTGCGTCATCGATCGCGTGCCGCGCAAGTGGGAGAAGCCAAGCGACCACGCCCCCGTGGTGCTCGACCTGGACCAGGGTTCCTGATCCGCATGACCGGCCACCCCTTCTTGCGGACGGGCCGCACCCTCGCAGTCCTCGCCATGGCATTGGCGCTAGGCGCCTGCTCGATCCTCAAGCCCGCCGAGAAGACGGAGGACGGCAAGAGCGCCGCGTCGCCCACGGACGAAGCGACGCCGCCGGCCAAGAGCGACGTGCCGACGGTGCGCCTGATCACCGCGCAGACGCCCGCCGTGCGCGCCTACCGCAAGACCGGCGCGCGCCAGATCTACAAGGCGTACGCGAACCGGATCTACAAGGGAAAGATCCCGCCGCTGGTCTACGCCGTGGTGGTGGTCGAGACGGACATCGATGCGGAGGGCAAGGTCGTCAACGTGACCTTCAGCCGCGTGCCGAGCCATGCGCCGGAAGTGCCACCGATGATCGCCGAGCTCATCAAGGCGGCGTCGCCGCTGCCCTCACCGGGCAAGCTGGGCGGCCACACGTATGTCGACACCTGGCTCTGGGACAAGAGCGGGAAGTTCCAGCTCGATTCGCTGACGCTCGGCCAACGAAGCAGGTAACCCCCGAGGCGCGATGCCTCGGGCCCGCCTTCACTCGATGCCGAGTTCCTGGATCTTCCGGGTGATGGTGTTGCGCCCGATGCCCAGCTTCTGCGCGGCCTCGATGCGGCGGCCACGGGTGTTGGCGAGCGCGGTGAGGATCAGGCGCGACTCGAAGCGGCGCGAGAGCGCATCCCACACGTCGGTGCGGCCGGCGGCCAGAAGCGCCTGCGCTTCGAGCTCCAGGCCGCTTTCCCAACTGCTCACACCGGCCGGGGCTTCCGCGGCTTCGGGTGCGGCAGCAGTCGTCGATGCGGATTCGCGTTCGACATTCACCGATGACTGCGCAACCTGCGCATGCACAGTCGCCGTTGGCGCCACCGCCTCGGCCACATGCCCTTCGGCAGCCACCGCCATCACTTCAGGCGGGAGGTCCTTGGCTTCGATCAGTTGCGCGGGCGCCATCACGGTCAGCCAGTGGCAGATGTTCTCGAGCTGGCGCACGTTGCCCGGAAAGCCGAAGGCCGCGAGCTTCGTCAGCGCCGCGTCGGAAATTCGCTTGGGCTCCACGCCGAGCTGCCGCGCGCTCACCTGCAGGAAATGGCGCGTGAGCGCGGGCACGTCTTCGCCGCGCTCGCGCAGTGCCGGCAGGCGCAGGCGGATCACGTTGAGGCGGTGGAACAGGTCTTCGCGGAAGCCGCCGATCTTGACGCGCTGCTCCAGGTCCTGGTGGGTCGCCGCGATCACGCGCACGTTGGCCTTGACCGAGTTGTGGCCGCCCACACGGTAGAAGTGGCCGTCGCTCAGCACGCGCAGCAGGCGCGTCTGCAGGTCGAACGGCATGTCGCCGATTTCATCGAGAAAGAGCGTGCCGCCCTCGGCCTGCTCGAAGCGGCCGCGCCGCATGGTCTGCGCGCCGGTGAAGGCGCCGCGCTCGTGGCCGAAGAGTTCGCTCTCCAGCAGGTCCTTCGGGATCGCCGCGGTGTTGATGGCCACGAAGGGCCCATTGGCGCGCGGCGAGTGCTTGTGCAGCGCGCGCGCCACCAGCTCCTTGCCCGAACCCGATTCGCCGGTGATGAGCACCGTGACGTTGCTCTGCGAGAGCCGGCCGATGGCGCGGAACACGTCCTGCATCGCGGGCGCCTGGCCGAGCATTTCGGGCGCGGCGACCATGCGCTCTTCGGAGACCTCCTCGCGCTGGCTTTCGTCGACCGCGCGGCGGATGAGTTCGACCGCGCGCGGCAGGTCGAAAGGCTTGGGCAGGTATTCGAAGGCGCCGCCCTGGAAGGCCGAGACGGCGCTGTCGAGGTCGGAGAACGCCGTCATGATGATGACGGGCAGGCCGGGGTGCTTGGCCTTGATCTTGTCGAGCAGGTCGAGCCCGGAGCCGCCGGGCATGCGGATGTCGCTCACCAGGACCTGGGGGCCCTGCTGCTCGTCGTCGTCGGCCTGCTCCAGGGCCGCGAGCACCTCGCGCGTATTCGTGAAACTGCGCGTGGGCAAGTCTTCGCGCAGCAAGGCCTTCTCGAGCACGAAGCGGATCGATTGGTCGTCATCAACTATCCAGATCGGCTTCATGCATCTCCTTGTTGCCGTGCTGCGCTAGGGCAGCGGTATCAGTATCTTGAAATCGGTCCGGCCCGGGACGCTGTCGCACTCGATCACGCCGTGATGCTGTTGCACAAAAGTTTGCGCAAGGGTCAGCCCCAGGCCTGTTCCGCCTTCCCTGCCCGATACGAGCGGATAGAAGATGCGGTCCTTGATCGTGTCCGGCACACCCGGTCCATTGTCGATGACATGCAATTCCAATGCCAATCGATACCACTGCTTGTTGAATATCACCTGGCGGGCGATGCGGGTCCTGAAAGTGATCTGCGCATCGCCTGCCGCGCGGCGCTCCGCGAGGGCCTGCGCGGCGTTGTGCACGATGTTGAGGGTGGCCTGGATGAGCTGTTCGCGATCGCCGCGGAACTCGGGAATCGACACGTCGAAATCGCGTTCGATGTGCAGGTCGCGCGGAAACTCCGCAAGGATGACCGAGCGCACACGCTCGCAGACTTCGTGAATGTTGACGTCGCCCACCACGTGTGGCCGGCGGTGCGGTGCCAGGAGGCGGTCGACCAGCGTCTGCAGCCGGTCGGCCTCGTGGATGATGACCTGCGTGTATTCGATGAGGTCGCGCGACTCGACCTCCATCTGCAGCAGCTGCGCCGCGCCGCGGATGCCGCCCAGCGGGTTCTTGATCTCGTGCGCGAGGTTGCGGATGAGTTCCTTGTTCGCTTGCGCCTGGTCGATGAGCCGCTCTTCGCGGTCCTGCCGCACCTGGTGCTCGAGCGGCGACATCTCGATGACGAGCTCGCCCTTCTTGTCGCCGTGCGCGAGCGTGACCTGCACCGGCATCAGCTCGTGATTGACGCGGCGCAGGAACGCTTCGTAGCGCAGCGTGGCGAAGTCGTTGCTGCTGGCGCCGTCGATGGCGGTACGCAGCACCTGGGGCTCGTGAAAGCAGGCGCCGAACTGCGAGCCTTCGAGCGTTCGCCGCGAGGTGCCCAGCGCGTCTTCGAGGCCTGCGTTGGCGAACAGCACGGAGCCGTCGCTGTTGACCACCGCGATCAGCGTGGACAGCAGGTCGAAGGTCTGAAAGCGCGTGTTGGCGCCGACCGCCTTCTTCCCGAATGCCATGCGATTACTGGGGCTTGTTGGTCGGCAGCCGGCCGATTTCGCGGCGGATGCCTGCGATGTCGCTCTCGTTGCGCGCGAGTTCGGCCTTCATTTCGGCCACGCGATCGAGGTACTTCTGGTAGTTGCGGCCTTCGCTGCCCTGCTTCTCGGGCTCGCCGTTGTTGTATTCCTTCTGCAGCTCGGCCTGGCGGCTCTCGGCCTTCTTGAGCTCGGACTCGAGCACCGAGCGGGCTTCGCCGTCCCTGGCACGCTGGTCGACGCCTTCGACGCGCGGGCTGCCGGCCGGCGCGCGCGCGGCGGAAGCGCCCGACGAGCCGCCCGACGACTTCGTCGTGCCGCCGCCACCCTGGACGACGGTGACGTTGCCGCCTTCCATGACCTTGCAGCCCTTCTGCTGGGCGATGGTGGCGTTGTTGGTGTATTCATTGCCGCAGCGCCACACGCGCTCCTGCGCGGACGCCGGCAGGGCGGCCAACAATGAACCGGCCAGGAAAATGAGAGAAGCAGTCTTCATGTGAATCGGTGGGTGGCGCGACAAAGGCGCATTTTCATGCAATTCCGCGCCACCGGTGACAAGATGTTCCGCGTCAAGGAAAAAGGACGGCCGAGGCCGTCCTTTTGTCTTACTTCCCCGTGAGGGGCTCGCTTTACAGCGAGTAGTACATGTCGAACTCGACCGGATGGGTCGCCATGCGGAAGCGGGTGACTTCCTGCATCTTCAGCTCGATGTACGCGTCGATGTACGCATCGGTGAACACGCCGCCCTTGGTCAGGAACGCGCGGTCCTTGTCCAGGTACTCCAGGGCCTGGTCGAGGCTGTGGCAGACGGTCGGGATCAGCGCGTCTTCTTCCGGCGGCAGGTGGTACAGGTCCTTGCTGGCGGCTTCGCCCGGGTGGATCTTGTTTTCCACGCCGTCGAGGCCGGCCATCAGCAGCGCGGCGAAACCGAGGTACGGGTTCATCAGCGGATCGGGGAAGCGCGCTTCGACGCGGCGGCCCTTCGGATTGGCCACGAACGGAATGCGGATCGAGGCCGAGCGGTTCTTGGCCGAGTAGGCCAGCTTCACCGGGGCTTCGAAGCCGGGCACCAGGCGCTTGTAGCTGTTGGTGCCGGGGTTCGTGATGGCGTTCAGGGCACGGGCGTGCTTGATGATGCCGCCGATATAGTGCAGCGCGAAGTCCGAGAGACCTGCATAGCCGTCGCCGGCGAACAGGTTCTTGCCGTCCTTCCAGACCGACTGATGCACGTGCATACCGGAGCCGTTGTCGCCGACGATGGGCTTGGGCATGAAGGTGGCGGTCTTGCCGTAGGCGTGGGCCACGTTGTGGATCACGTACTTCTGCAGCTGGACCCAGTCGGCGCGCTGAACCAGCGTGCTGAACTTGGTGCCCAGTTCCATCTGGCCGGCGTTGGCCACTTCATGGTGATGCACTTCGACCGGGATACCGAGCGATTCGAGCACCAGGCACATTTCCGAGCGCATGTCCTGGAAGCTGTCGACCGGGGGAACCGGGAAGTAGCCGCCCTTGACCGCCGGACGGTGGCCGGTGTTGCCGTGCTCGTATTCCTTGTCGGTGTTCCACGAGGCTTCTTCGGAATCGATCTTCACGAAGCAGCCCGACATGTCGTTCTTCCAGCGAACGCCGTCGAACACGAAGAATTCGGGTTCCGGACCGAAGAAGGCGGTGTCGCCCAGGCCCGAAGCCTTCATGTACGCCTCGGCGCGCTTGGCGAGCGAACGCGGATCGCGCTCGTAGGCCTTGCCGTCTGCCGGGTCGATCACGTCGCAGGTCAGGATCAGCGTCGTTTCTTCGAAGAAGGGATCGATGTTGGCGGTGTTGGGGTCGGGCATGAGCTGCATGTCCGAAGCTTCGATCCCCTTCCAGCCAGCGATGGACGAGCCGTCGAACGCGTGGCCCGAGGTGAATTTGTCTTCATCGAAAGCCGAGACCGGCACGGTGACGTGCTGCTCTTTGCCACGGGTGTCGGTGAAGCGGAAGTCGATGAACTTGACCTCGTTTTCCTTGACGAGCTTGAGTACATCGGCGACGGTCTTTGCCATCAGTTTCTCCTGAGTTGGATGGTGGTTAGGAATACGGGAACGAAGGATGCAGTTTCTGTGCCATTGTCGCCTCACGGAATGAGGCTTTATGAACAGATGCACCGCTTAAATACGGGCGAGGCATCACCAAATTGGTGCAATAACTTTTAACGCACCAATTCTGGGCCAAGCTTGGCATCGAAAGTGTGCAACCCTTCGATCAGCTGGGTATAGGCCGCATCGAGCCGGCCAGGGTCGCCTTTGACGCCCAACTCGATGTGACGGCCATATTGGGGGTGATCGACGCTGGGCAGGCTGAACACCTTGATGCCCGCGTGGGTCTCCTCGATGGCCTGCATCAGGGGCGTGAGGGTGGCTTCCATCGCACCGAAAACGATCACGGACTTCTCGGCGATGGCATTGCGGGTGAAAAGGTCTGCATAGCGGCTGTCGAGCACCGATTCGATCATCGGCCAGGCCATGACCGGGAAGCCCGGCACGAAATGCACATGCTCGACGCTGAAGCCCGGAATCTTGTTGTAGGGGTTGCGAATGATCGTCGCGCCCTGCGGAAACACGCCCATGTTCAGGCGGTGGATGTTGTCGGGCCGGTCGGGCTCGTAGGCCACGCCCTGCTCCTTGGCCGTGTCCTTCATGCGCTCGCGAATCAGCACCTCGGCCTCCGGGTGCAGCGCGAGCGGCACGCGCAGGGCCGCGGCGGCGCACTGGCGGGTGTGGTCGTCGGGCGTGGCGCCGATGCCGCCGGTCGAGAACACGATGTCGCCCGAGGCGAAGGCCCGCATCAGCGCGGCGGTGATGCGCGTCGGCTCGTCGCCCACGTATTCCGCCCAGCCCAGCTGCAGGCCGCGCGGGGCGAGCAGCTCGATGACCTTGGGCATGTGCTTGTCGGCGCGCTTGCCGGAGAGGATCTCGTCGCCGACGACGATGAGACCGAATGCGCGTGTCATGGTGAACCCCATTGAGAAAGAGCGGCCTGGTTGGCTTCGGCCGCCTCGAGGGCGGGCGTGCCGCCTTCGGCCGAGGCCAGCGCCGCGGCGCGCTGCGTGCGCAGCTGGGCCAGGGCATCCAGGCAATAGTGCGCGAACCAGAGCGCGGAAAAGGCGAAGACCAGTGTGTAGATCCAGATGGCGATCGGCACCAGCACGAAGAAGGCGGCGGCGAACAGCAGGCCCGAGGCCCAGACGATGCTCGGCGCGGCGCCCAGGTAGCCGCACAGCACGCCGATGCACAGGAGCGGCAGCCGGTGGGTGCGCAGCAGCGTGGCGCGTTCCTCGGGGCTCGCATGCTCGGCCAGCGCATCGAAGCTCATGACGCGGTAGGTGAGCCAGCCCCAGATCAGCGGCGGAAGAATCAGCACCAGCGGCGGAATGAGCCAGAGCGGCATCGAGACCACCAGCGCCAGCAGCGCGAGGAGGGTCACGCCCAGCGAGCGAACCACGCTGCCGAGGAAGGAGGCGCCCTTCTTCTGCTCCAGCGAGGGAAAGCGGCGTTCGCCCACCAGCTTGGTGAGGGCCGGAGACATCAGGCCCGCCACGATCAGCAGCGACACCACCACGATCAGCGGCGTGGCGGCGAACACCACCACCATCGACGCCAGCACGGAAGTGATGTCGCTGGAGAAAAGCCGCCCGATCCAGGCCCAGAAGCTGGAGAGCAGCGGCCAGGCGTCGAGCGCGCCGCGCGTCCAGGCCACGGCCGAATCCCAGTAGAAATAACCGAGGCCGGCACCCAGCAGCACCATCACACCCAGCGGCAGCAGCGACAGCACGATCACGCGCGGCAGCATGCAATAGGCGACCGCGCGCCAGAAGGAGTCGAGGAGCAGGCGCATGAGGCAGCGAGGATAACGCCTGGGATCGGCCTGCGGTGATTCAGCCGCGGCCGACCATGCGCTTGAGGCCCAGCCACTGCTGCGCCCAGAAGCCCCGGCCGTAGTCGCGCGTGCGGCCGCCCTCGTCGGGCTCGACCTGGTCGCGGATGCCGGTCGGGTCGTAGCGGTCCTCGAAATTCGCGGTGCGGAACAGCATGTCCCACCACGGCAGCAGCACGCCGAAGTTGTGGCCGCCCAGCGTGCTCTTGCCGTGCGACTCGTGGCCGAGGCCGATGCTGTGGTGCAGCCGGTGGAAGCGCGGGCTGATCCACAGCCGCTCGCCGATGGCGCCGAACCCGAGCTTCAGGTTCGCATGCTGCAGGCTCTCGCTCAGTTGCGTGAAGGCCACGAACGCGATGAACTGCCCCGGCGCCACGCCGATCAGCTGCGCCACGATGACGATGAGCGTGTCGTGGATCACGTCGTCCAGCAGGTGGTTGCGGTCGTCGCTCCACATCGTCATCTGGCGCTGCGAGTGGTGCAGCGAATGCAGGCCCCACCACCAGTTGAACTGGTGCTGGCCGCGGTGGATCCAGTAGCCGACGAAGTCGAGCACCACGAGGTAGATGGCAAAGGCCACCACCGGCACGTCGGTCACGCCGGGCCAGACTTCGTCGAGGTGGAAGGTGCCCCACCCCGCCGTGCGCAGGCTCCCCAGCGCGTCGTCGAAGAAGGGCTGCAGCGTGAAGAAGAGCGCGAGGCGGAACAGCCCGAGCCGGTGGATCAGCGTGTAGAGCACGTCGATGCGGATCGCGTGGCGGTCGACCACCGGCTCCACCGAGCGCCAGCGCTGCAGCGGCCCGATCACCGCGAGCAGCACGACGATCTGGATGAAGCCGACCAGCAGCCAGCCGGTCGCGTCGAAGGCGTCTTCCGTCCAGCCGCCCAGGCCGACCGCGTACACCAGCGGCTGCACCGCCGCCTCGAAGAACCAGCCCTGCAGGGCGGAGAAAAGGTCCGTCAACCAGTCGATCACGGCAACCTCAGAAGGTGTGAATGAATCCGGCGTGCCCGAGCAGCCCGCCCAGGCGCACCCGATCAAGACGCAAAGCGCAGCCATAGCTCGGGCTATGGCGAGCATTTGCAACGCCGAGCGGGGGCGCCTGGGTGGGATGAGCGGGCATGGCGGGTTCGTTCACACCTTCTCAGGGGTGGGATGCGATCCAGGCGCGGTAGTCGGGGTGCTGGCGCAGGGTCTGGAAGCAGAAGCCCTTGGCCTTCAGGCCGACGATCAGCGGCTCGAGGTTGGCCGGCGCCCATGGGTCCTTGCGCGACCAGATGCCCAGGTGCGCGAGCAGGATGTCGCCGGGGCGAATGGTGTCCAGCGCCTGCGTCAGCAGCTTCTCGTTGCTGAACTTCTCGCTCGGCAGCTCGTCGCCGAGAAAGCCGGCGGGCGCCCAGCCCACGTGCTCGTAGCCGCAAGCCTTGGCGGCCGCCAGCAGCTTGGGCGAGGTCTTGCCGCCCGGCGCCCGGTACAGCGGCAGCGGCTTCTTGCCGGTGATGAGCGCCAGGCGATCAGAGGCCTTGCTGATGTTGGCGCAGTACTCGGCGGCGGTCCAGGTGAACTCGCGGCCGGCGAATGCGCCCGCCGAGGGCTTCACGCGGAAGGTCGGCGTGGTGCCCTTCAGGTCGGCGCGCCAGTAGGTGTGGTCGTAGGTGTGCGAGGCGAACTCGTTGCCCTCGGCGGCCCTCGCCTTCCACCAGGGCGCCCAGTGGTTGTCGAGGCTGTCGCCGTCGGTGGTGGTGCGCTCGGCGGCGGCGAAGAAGGTGACGCGCACGTCCTGCCGTTTGAGCACCTCGGCCACCAGCGGGGCGATGCCCATGTGACCGGTGTCGAAGGTCAGGTAGACCGGCTTTTCGCAGGTGCCGCCTTGAGCCCAGGCGGCAGGCACGACAGCGACGGCCATCGCCAGCGCGACGGCCCGGCGGGCGCGGCTAGATGCGCTTGGCATGGTCGAGGGTCCAGACGCCGTGGGGCGAACGGCCGACATTGACTTGCCGCACCACCTTCTGGGTGGCCAGGTCGACCACGCTGAGCTTCTTGGCCCAGCGCGAGGTGACGTACAGCGTCTTGCCGTCGGCCGACACGTCCATGCAGTCGGGGCCACCGGGCACCGCGTAGGTCGCGCTGACTTTGAGCGTCGCGAGATCGATGCGGCTGATGGTGTTGGCCACGCGGTTGCTCACGAACACGCTCTTGCCGTCGCCGGCCGAGCGGAAAGCGTGGGCGCCCTTGCCGGTGGGAATCTTGCCGACCAGCTTGGGCTCGGCGCCGGCCACGTCGAACACCTGCACGCCGTCGCTGCCGGTCAGGCCCACGAGCAGGGTCTTGTCGTTGTGGATGCCGTAGATGTCGGCCGGCATGGCGCCGGTGGCCACGCGCCAGCGGATGGTCTGCGTGGGCAGGTCGACGGCGATCATCTCGTCGCTGTCCTGCATCGTCACGTAGGCGATGGTGCTGGTGTTGTCGATCCAGATGTGGCTGGGCGTCTTGCCCGAGGCGATGCGCTTGGCGAGCTTCAGCTCCTTGCCGTCCCAGCGGTACACGTCCACGTGGTTCAGCCGGTTGCCCGCGGTGACGAACCACTTCATGTCGCGCGAGAACTGCAGCTGGTACGGATCGATGATGCCGTAGACCACCCGCTGCACTTCCGCCGTCTTCGGGTTGAGGAAAGTGAGCGAATCGCCCGCCGAGTTGGCCACGATGACCGACTTTTCGTCGGGCGTCATGTAGATGTGGTGCGGCTCCTTGCCGGTGGGAATGCGCAGCTTCTCGGTCCAGTCGACCGGGTTGATCACACTGACGTTGGCGTCCAGCGAGTTGAGAACGAAGATGGGAGGAGGTTCTGCCGGCGCGGCGGTGGCGGTATGGGCCACCAAGGCTGTCAAGCAGGAAAACAGGAAGGCCGCAACGCGGCCGTTCGGGCGGGCAGGGAGTCGCAAGGGAAGGTTCCGGGAAAGAGCTGAGGATCTTAACGGCCGGCGCTGAAGGCTGGCTGACCGGCCCGGCGCGCTTTCTCCTCCCTATTTCGGCGGCTTCGCAGGCTTGGCCGGCGCACGCAGCGCCGCGACCTCCTCGGCCGTCAGCCAGCGCCACTGTCCCGGCGCCAGGTCCTCGGGCAGCGCCAGCTCGCCGATGCGCGAGCGATGCAGCCCCTCGACCCGGTTGCCGACCGCGGCCAGCATCCGCTTGACCTGGTGGTACTTGCCCTCGGTGAGCGTGAGCCGCAGATGCAGCGGGCTGTCGGATTCGCAGGCAGCCGCGCGCACCGGCTTCGGATCGTCGTCGAGCACCACGCCGGCCAGGAGCTTCGCGATCTGCGCCTCGTCCACCGGGTGCTTGGCCGTCACCTCGTAGACCTTGGGCACGTGGTGCTTGGGCGAACCCATCTTGTGGATGAACTGGCCGTCGTCGGTCATGAGCAGGAGGCCGGTGGTGTCCTGGTCGAGCCGGCCGATGGCCTGCACGCCCTGCACCGCGCCCTTGTTGGGCCGAAGGCGAAGCGGCGACGGCAGCAGCGTGTAGATGCTCGGGTAGGTCGAGGGCTTCTGCGAGCACTCGGTGCCGGCCGGCTTGTGCAGCATCAGGTAGGCCTTCTCGTGGTAGGCCCACCCGGTGCCTTGCACGGTGAAGAGCAGGCCCTCGGGGTCGAGGTCTTCGAAGGGGTCGTCGACCACCGCGCCCCCGATGGTCACGTGGCCTTGCTGGACCAGCCCCGCGCACACGCGTCGCGTGCCGAAGCCCTGGGTGTAGAGGATGTCTTGCAGGTGCATGGGAAATGAAAAAGGCGGCCGCGCCAGCATGGCACGACCGCCCCTGAGTTTGCAGGATCAGTAACCGGCGGCCAGGCCGGTGTTGCGGCGGGGGTCGTTCGCGCCGTAGAAGCGGTTGGCGCCCACTGGCTTGCCGCCCAGCGAAGGCGCGCCGACGATGATCGCCGCGAGGTGGTTCGCCGGCTGCGGCACACCGAGGTTGTGGCCCATGTCGGTCAGGATCTTGCGGGTGTCGGGGCTGATCGCGAAGGTCTCGACGTTGGTGACATCAGGCAGCCATTGCTGGTGGAAGCGCGGCGCATCGACGGCTTCCTGCACGTTCATGCCGTAGTCGACCACGTTCAGGATCGTGTGCAGCACCGCCGTGATGATGCGGCTGCCGCCGGGCGTGCCGACCACGAACACCGGCTTGCCGTCCTTGGAGACGATGGTCGGGCTCATCGAACTCAGCGGGCGCTTGCCCGGGGCGATGGCATTGGCCTCGCCCTGCACCAGGCCGTACATGTTGGGCACGCCGATCTTGGAGGTGAAGTCGTCCATCTCGTTGTTCAGCAGCACGCCGGTCTTGTCGGCCGTGACCTTGGCGCCGAACCAGTCGTTCAGCGTGTAGGTGACCGAGACCGCGTTGCCCCACTGGTCGGTGATCGAGTAGTGGGTGGTGTTGCTGCCTTCGTGCGGCGCAACGCCAGGCTTGATGTCCTTGGAGACGCCGGCCTTCTTCGGGTCGATGGCGGCGCGGATCTTCTCGGCGTAGCCCTTGTCGAGCAGGCGGTCGAGCGGGTTCTTCACGAAGTCCGGGTCGCCCAGGTAGCTGTTGCGGTCCACATAGGCGTGGCGCATGGCCTCGATCTGGTAGTGCACCGACTGCGCCGAGCGGAAGCCCAGGTCCTTGAGCGGATAGCCCTCCAGGATGTTGAGCATCTCGCAGATGATCACGCCGCCCGAGCTCGGGGGCGGCGCCGACACCACGCGGTAGCCGCGGTAATCGCACTCGACCGGCGCGAGTTCGCGTGTCTTGTACTGGTCGAGGTCGGCCTGCGTGATGATGCCCTTGCCGGCCTGGCTCGATGCCACGATCGCCTTGCCGACCCAGCCCTTGTAGAAGCCGTCGGTGCCCTTGGAACTGATTTCCTTCAGCGTCTTGGCCAGGTCCTTCTGCACCAGCTTCTGGCCGACCTGGAAGGGCTGGCCCTTGTTCAGGAAGATCGCGCCGGAGACCGGGTCCTTCTGGAAGTCGGCGGTGGAGGTCCACAGCATGTCGATGTCGCCCTGCTCCAGCGCGAAGCCCTTGTCGGCCAACTGGATCGAGGGGGCGATCAGGTCGGCGCGCTTCATCGTGCCGTACTTCTCGCGCGCGTATTCCATGCCCGACACCGAGCCCGGCACGCCCACGGCGAGGTGGCCGTTGGTGCTCAGGCCCTTGATGACGTTGCCGTCCTTGTCCAGGTACATGTTGGCCGTGGCGGCCAGCGGCGCCTTCTCTCGGAAGTCGAGGAAGGTCTTGCGGCCGTCGGCCAACTGCACGGTCATGAAGCCGCCGCCGCCGAGGTTGCCCGCCGCCGGGTACACCACCGCCAGCGCATAGCCCACGGCGACTGCCGCGTCGACCGCGTTGCCGCCGCGCTTGAGCACGTCGACACCGACCTTCGTGGCCAGGTGCTGCGCGCTCACGACCATGCCGTTTTCGGCCGCGACAGGTGCCTGCGACGCAGCCTGCGATGCGCCTGCCGCCGACAGCGCGAGCGCGGCCGCCACGGCGGCACGCAGCCTGGGAGTCCAGGGGAATTGATGCATGGGGAAGTCTCCTCTTTGAGTTGGGATGAAGAACGAGGGAATGAATGGAAACGGTCAGGCCGTGAGCAGCGCCTTGCGCCGCAGGTCCTTCAAGGCCAGCACCACCTGCTGCTGCGCGAACTCTTTCAGCGCCCCGGGGTCGGTCAGCGGCTTTTCGTCCTTGATGAAGCGCAGGCGGTCGGCGCGCACCTCGGCGGCCAGGTGCTCGGCGAGCGCTTCGTGCGAATGCGTGCCATCGAGCAGCGGCAGCAGGCTGCGCTCGAGCAGCGTGAGGCCCACGGACTCGTGCCACTGATTGCAGGCATTGGCGTTGGCGCCCGCCGTGAGCGCAAGGCCGGGCGCACCGCGAACGCTCGCCAGCGCCTGCGGCAGGCCGGAGACCTCCGTCGCCGTCGGCACCGGCGTGCGCCGGATCCGCATCGCGCCGAGGATCACCAGCTCCTCGAGCATCGCCAGCACGACGCGCCCGACCGCATCGCGCGGCTCGCCCGTGAGCCTTGCCGCGGCATCGATCAGCGCCTCGGCCGACACGGACGCCGGATAGCTCGCTTCGAGCACCTGCGCCACGGCCTTGTGCGCGGGCAGGCGCAGCGTGACCTTGAGGTTGCGAATCGCATTGCAGGGCTGCTCGCGCGCATCGAGCGTCAGCGCGCCGCCGTCCTCGGTGGCGAACATGCCGGCGAACTCCAGGGCGCGGATGCGCGCCGGATCGAGGCGGTAGCGGATGTCCCTGCCACGCTCCTGCTTGACCAGCAGGGTCTGGCGGAAGGTGCGGTTGACCAGGAAATCGAGGTACTGCTCCATCATGATCTGGCTGCCGCCGCATTCGCGCAGCAGCGGGTCGCGCACCTTATCGCCGTAGTTCTGCACGAACATCGTCGAGGGCTCGGCGTCGCACAGATAAGCCAGGCCGCAGGCATCCGCCCGCGCCACGAACTCCTTGAAATAGCACGGCGCGTTGCAGGGCTCGAGGAACTCGTGCAGCAGGTACGAGCTGTTGGCGTTGCGCACGATCGGCATCGCCTCTTCGAGCGTCTTCTTGAGCACGCTGTCGGGCCGCGCCGACTGCTCGAGGAACTCGAGCATGCCGCGCGCGTAGGACAGCTTCTCGTCGGGCGTGTCGCGCGGGCCGCCGCGCAGGATCATCGCGTCGCGCACGATCTCGCGCGCCTTCCAGCCCGGGTACACGTTGTAGCTCACATAGGCCACGCCGTTCGGCGCCAGGTTCTCCGAGCAGATGCGCAGGATCGCGTCCTGCACCGGGCCCGGCACCCAGCTGTAGACCCCGTGGCAGACGATGTAGTCGAACTGGCCGAACGAGGCGTCGATGTCGGCGATGTTGAACGCCTTGAGCTCGACGTTCGGCAGGCCCGCATGCGCGATGGCCGCAACGCCTTGCGACACCTGCACCGTCGACAGGTCGACGCCGACGGCGTGCGCCCCGGGGTGGCGTGCCGCGAAGGGAATCAGGTTGCCGCCAGCCGCGCAGCCGAGCTCTAGCACGCGGGCTGTGGCGGGGGCGGGAGTATCGAGTCCGAACAGAAAGGCCAGCGCTTCCAGGTGCTCCATCGCGGACTGTGGGAACGGATGCGAGTCGTAGGGCACCGTGTCGTAGTAGCTGGTCAACGTGGAAGTCAGTGAATCCGGCACGAGCGTCCTTCGGGATCTAGGAAGTCTTGGGGTAGCGATGTGACAGCGCTGGCCGACTATAGCCCCGCGATCAGGCAAAAAAAACCCAGCGGTGAAGCTGGGCTCAAGCCTTTCTGCTGGCATGGCATCAAGGCCCCCGCACAGGTGGCTGGCGGGGGACGGCTGACCCGTCAAGGAGAAATCGGGTGCTGCCCTGAAGGCAGCCGGTTGGGTGGAACGGCAGGCCCATGCGCCGAGGCTTCCGTGAGAGGACGAAGCCAGTCGTTGGCCGCCTCGTCGGGCGACATGGCCCGCAGCCGCGCATCGCGCCGGAGCGTGCGCGCGACGTCCTCCAGCTCGAGGGCGTCGACCGAATGCCAGCGCTGCCGCAGCCGATGCGCGCAGGCGGCGATCCAGAGGGTGGCCGGGATGTTTTCCATGGCGGTATTTTACTGTATATTTGTACAGTCTTTTCATCAAGGATACCGCAATGTCTACGACCGAAGATATCGCCCCCGCTCCCAATCACGCCCTGACCGAGGCCCTGGCCTGGATCTCGAAGTTCGCGCACGCCTGGAAGGCCATCGAGCCCGCCCCCAGGAACCTCAGCATCGATGGTTTCATCATCTGGGGACCGGTGCTCTACGAGAAGCACAAGGGCGAAGACCCGGTGCTGCTCGCACGGCAACTGTTCGGCAAGCCCGGCGCGTATTTCAGGTATCTCTACCCCGGGCTCAAGCCCGGCGCGGGCTCGGACCCGGGGTCTTAGAATGCCTCGATGAATTGGCGCACCACCCTGCTTCCGCTTGCCTTGATCACCACCGTCATCACCGGCTGTTCGGCCCCGAACGAGATCGTGCCGTTTCGCGAGGGCGTGCTGCGTGCACCCAGCTACATCCTGGCCACGGACTATTGCAGTGCGAAGAGCCTGACGCCGAAGTGGATCGGCAGGGCGCCGGCGGAGTCCGGCGTGCTGTTCCAGTGCTACTGAGCTTCAGGGGCTGAAGCAAGAAACGGCAGCCGTTGGCGACAACGGCTGCCGTTCTGTTGTGGATCCGCTCAATGGTGGGCGTCGCCTGTGGCGGCACGCCTGGCATGAATCGCGAGGACAGCGGCATCAGGCACCAGCCGAAGCGCAATTTCCGTTGGAAACGACACCCGGAAATCACGCCAGAAATCAATGCGCCATCAGCACCGATCCATATTGCAGATGGTTTTGATTTTTTAAAGGCCCAAGGAATTCAACTCGTACCCTCTTCCGTAGATCGACTTCAAAAGAAAGCCATTCTCCTCATGAAGGTTCATTTTCCTTCGAACACTTGAAACACATACGTCGAGTTTTCTCGATTTTGTGGAATAGAGAGATTCGCCCCAGATCCGCGCATAGAGCCTTTCCCTGGACACCAGAGAATTAACGTTTCGAAAGAGCTCCAATGAGAGTTCGAATTCCATCGGATTCAGGGGAATCTTTTTTCCGCCAGCCCAAGCCTGTCGTCTTTTCAAATCAAAGCCAAAACCGCCGAAATTGAAAAATTCCCCTCCCGCGGGCATGTAAACCACACGCCGCCTCAAAAGCTCGAGGCGCCAATTCAGTTCATAGTTGCTGCAGGACTCAGGAATCGCGTCGACTTTTTTATGATGGATGAAATATTCCTCCATCGACGACAATGCTGAGAAATCATCCTGAGCAACCACAAGCAGCATTGGGGCGTTGTATCTTTCCAGCGCGCTTTCAATTTTCGAATGAACATGGCCTCCCTGCAACATGACAATCATGCACCAGACCTCACAGGAACTGCATTGGGCGGAAATAAATTCTTCTAAGGAGTCAAAGGCGAGCGATGCGTAGCGCAAGGCGTCCAATCGCTGGCGAAATGCGTTTCTCCGGACTGGATCTCCCTCCACCAGAACCACTCCATCCCCTCTTCTGCCGTCAAATTCCGGTGAATCTGAAAACTCTTTGGCAATCATTTGTTCAAAAATTTTTACTTGCTTCCCGAAAGTAAATGTAATTTCCCGGTCAAGAAAGTAGCTTTTCAAATGTCTACATTCCGACATTTGGAGAGGTCGTCTTCGGTTTTTTGCCAAAAACCTCACACATTTATGGGCGGAACTCTCAGCGAAACGCACTCGTCCACGGAGAAGGTCGGCAGTTGGAGGGATGGCCCTTGCGGAGCGTCTGTCGCGTCCGGAGCAACCGATCAAGACTTGCGGACCTGAAGTTACTCGTTCTCTGCCCTCGGCTTGCATGCATCGTCAAGCGATGGATACCGATCCGATTCGCTTCATGCAGGAAATGCCATTCAATCTCCTTGCGCTTGGATCGAATAGCTCCTCAGCAAATCAATATCCTGTATCGCAACAGCTTTGTATTCCAGCCTTATGGCACCCGAGGCCGCGATGGCCTTGAGTTCTTTATGCACCGCTTGCCGATTGGCCTGCAGCATCAGGGCCAGTTCTGCCTGGGACATCTTCAGGCGAATCAAGGAGTCGCCTCTGGCGCGAGCTCCGTAAAGCGTGACGAGCCTTTCGACTGTAGTTGCAACACGTTGCCGCAGCGAGCCGGCAATCTGGCCACTCAGCGTGTGCACATAGGCTGCGTGCTGGCGCGCCATCATGGTTATCATGTTTTTCCAAAGCGCAGGCTCGCGATCGAGTATTTCGACAATCACGGATGTTGGCATATGAATCGCGGTGACGCTGGAGTGCGCCCTGAAGGCGAAGTGGCAGTGGCCCGCTCCATCGAATATTTGGGCAATGCCCATCAGCGCTCCCGAACCGACAATCATCACTACGTTTTTTCGATTTTCCCCATATACAAGGGTGAACAATGCCTCACCGGAAATAATCAAGAAAATTTCTGCCTCTCCATTCAGCTCGCTTGAAAAAAAGGACCCGGCAGCGTGGCAATTCATTCGCGAGGAGGAGAGCAATTGGCTCATGGCTTCATGAGACCACGATGAAAAGGCCAAATTTTTCAGCAAGAAACTCTTCATGATCGCAATATCGCCAGGGGTTTTTGGCACTGCGGTCATACCTTGGTGCTCCACAGGGGGAGTGGATCAGTGAAAATTCTTTTCAACGCAAACTCATCGAGGATCACAATTGCGTTGTATTTCAATTTGACCACGCCGGCAGCTTCGAGGGTGATCAGTTCCTTCTGCACGGATTGACGGCTTACGCCCAACAAGGATGCGAGGTCTTGCCGGGTCAATCGCAAATGGATCGCGCTTTCCTCATTGGCTCGAATGCCCTGGAGCGCGGCAAGCTGGTGGATGGTTTTGGCGAGCCGCTGCGGAAGCTCCCCCGTGATTTGGCCGAATATCAAGTCCATCTGTTCGCGCTCTTGCTGCACCAGCATGCGTCCCATGTCTTTCCACCGCACTGGGGAAGCGTCGAGCAATTCGAAAAGCAGGCGGCCCGGAACATGAACCGCGACGACATCGTCGTTCGCCACGAACTCGCGGCGACTCTCCGCGAGATCGAGCAAAAGGGAAAAGCCGAGGATTTGTCCCGGTCCACGAAGTGCCCAATACAGCCGAATGCCGCCGGGCGAAGTCTCGAATTGAATGACCTGCCCTGACGCCACCACAAAGACCTCGTCGGGCGCTTCTGTCAGTCCCGACAGCGAGTCTCCACGTACATGCCAGCACAATCTGGAAGATGCCAGAAGCTGGCTCATGGCCGTTGGCGGCCAAGCCGCAAAAGCCCTCGTCTTGCGCAACGTCAGCGCCATCACCTCTTTGTCGCTGAGAGCGGAATTATTGGTAGCCACTCGACTCCTCTGCGTGGTCGCATCTACGGCGCGTTACCACGGATATTGACTGGGATCGGGTCACTCAATTCGGCGCTCCCCCGGAACATTGACCCTCTGTGGCAAGGATCAAGTCAGCGCCGACATGCCAGAACCGCCGCTTCGAACCGGTCGCACCCGCCTCGAAAAGCAGTACAAAAGCACTACATTTATCTTGCATCAATCAATCAATTTATTCATTCTCCCTCCCGGACCCTGGCTGCCAGCCAATCTCGTCGAACTTCCCCCGCACGATCAGATGACCGTTTTTTAAATTAAAAAAGGGCGTTCACTGGATTTCAGTGAACGCCCTTGGACGGCTATGGTGGTGGAGCTGGGGGGATTTGAACCCCCGTCCGCAAGCCTTCATCGCGCAGTTCTACATGTTTAGTGATCTGATTTGAGTCTCGCTTCCGGAGTCGCGCAGTCACACGCTAAACCGGACGCCAGCACCCTATTTTCTCGCCCCGACCCAAGGTACCCGGATCGGAGCCAGCCCATGTAATTATCTTTGCAGCCGGGAGGATTCAGATTGCTCTGTCACCCCCTTGCCCAGCCCATCGGCCTGCTGTTGCAAAGCTCACTGGCAATTAAGCAGCGAGTGCGAAACGTTCGTCGTTTGCAGTTAGTTTGTTTGAATCTGTTTTACGAGCGCATTCAGCTCGACATGCCCCGCTGCGACTCCGAACCCACGTCGAAACCAGTGCAGCCCCAAGCGGCCTATTTTAGGCGCTATTGAGCAGTTGCAAGAGCGCCATGGGCGAAGAGATTGAAGCATCGGCCTCCCAGAGCGCAGCATCGGCCTGCGCACCCATGTAGCCGTAGGTGGCAGCCACGGTTCGCATGCCGGCAGCGCGGCCCGCGACGATGTCGCGTTCGTCGTCGCCCACATAGATGCACGCCTCCGATGGAACGCCCAATCGCCGCGCCGCTTCGTGCAGCGGTTCCGGGTGCGGCTTGGCATGCGGCGTGGTGTCGCCGCTCACGATGGCGCCTGCACTGGCGAAGAGCGGCATCGCACGGGTCAGCGGATCGGTGAATCGCATCGACTTGTTGGTGACGACGCCCCAGAGAAGGCCTCGCGCCCGAATGGCATCTATGAGCGCCTGGACGCCATCGAACACCTGAGTGTTGAGCAGCATGCGGCGCTCGTAGGCGACGAAGAATTCTTCGCGCATATCTGGAAATTCAGGCGCGTCGGGCGTGATGCCGAATGCCACGCCGAGCATGCCTCGTGCACCCGAACCCGCATGCGGGCGATAGCGTTCGAGCGGATAGGACTCGAGGCCGCGATCCGTCCGCATCTTGTCGGCCGCGGCGCCCAGGTCGGGTGCACTGTCGATCAACGTGCCGTCCAGGTCGAACAGCACGGCTTGCGTGGCCCGGCCTTTCATACCCGCGAGCCTGGCAGCGCAGGCTTCTGTGTCGCGAACATGTAGTTGACGCTGGTATCGCCGCTGAGCCAATAGCGGCGGGTCAGGGGGTTGTGCTCCATGCCGCGGGTGTGCCGCAGGTCGAGCCCCGCTGCGCGACAGTAGGCCGCGAGCTCGCTCGGGCGTATCAGCTTCGCGTACTCGTGGGTGCCGCGCGGCAGCATCCCGAGGATGTATTCCGCGCCGACGATCGCCAGCGCAAAGGACTTCAGGTTGCGGTTGATGGTCGAGAAGAACACCCATCCGCCGGGCTTGACCAGCGTGGCACAGGCCTGAATCACCGAGGCCGGCTTCGGCACATGCTCCAGCATTTCCATGCAGGTGACGACATCGAAGCTGCCCGGTTGTTCGGCGGCGAGTGCCTCGGCACTGACCTCGCGGTACTTGACGCCACGCGTGCCTGCTTCGAGCGCATGCAGTTGGGCGACCTTGAGCGCCTTGCCCGCCAGGTCGATACCCAGCACGTCGGCGCCCTTGCGGGCCATCGAATCGGCCAGGATTCCACCACCGCAACCGATATCGAGCACGCGACGCTGCGAAATAGGTGCAATACCGTCAATCCATTCCAGACGCAATGGATTGATTTCATGCAGCGGGCGAAATTCGCTCTCCAAATCCCACCACCGATGCGCAAGTTCTGAAAACTTGGCGAGTTCAGCCGGATCGGCATTCACATTTTCTGTCATATCGCAATTATGAAGCGGGCAATGGCCGACATGCGCCGGACGATCTTGTCGAATGCTCGCCAACGAATTCGACAGGCATAAAAAAACCCCGCCGAGGCGGGGTTTTCATCATCGATGGAATCGACTGATTAGTTGGCGCGGGTGCCGACCACTTCGATTTCCACGCGACGGTTCTTGGCGCGGCCTTCCTTGGTGCGGTTGTCAGCCACTGGCTGCTTCTCGCCCTTGCCTTCGGTGTAGACGCGGTTGCGTTCGATGCCCTTCGAGACCAGGAAGGCCTTGACGGCTTCGGCGCGACGCACCGACAGACGCTGGTTGTAGGCGTCCGTACCGATCGAGTCGGTGTGGCCCACAGCGATGATCACTTCGAGGTTGACGCCACGGATCTTCTCGACCAAGTCGGTCAGCTTGGCGCGACCTTCAGGCTTCAGAACCGACTTGTCGAAGTCGAAGAATGCATCGGCAGCGAAGGTCACCTTCGAGGCAGCGACGGCCGGCGGCGTGCCAGCGGGAGGAGGCGTCACGCCAGGGGTGGGGGGAACCGCAGCAACTGCGGGAACCAGGGCACCGTCGCAACCGGCGGCGGCGGTAGCCGGCGTCCAGTTGGCATCGCGCCAGCACAGTTCGTTCGTACCGTTCTTCCAGACGAGTTCGCCGGTGCCGTTTTGCCAGTTGTCGATCGTAGGACCGCCGTCCGCAGCGGTGACACGGGTCTGCGCGCCGGCGGCAGTGGCGAGCGCAGCGACTGCAAACATCATCGCCACTTTATTCAGTTTCTTCATGGTTCTCCTCTTGGGGAAAAAGCCGCAGCCGCGCTGCGAATCAAGGACGCTTTAAGTGACCACCACCCAAAACGTTGAGACGATTGTGCCATAGGGTCTTTGGCAAACAGGCCGCCGGACGCCCCCGAAGCGTAGGACGGAGGCGGAATAGCCGGCTTGTGTTGCGGCGGAGCGACACCCCTCACAGCGTAAAATTTCGCCTTCCTGCCGCCAGCCTCTCGCTCAATGACATCCTTCGCCAAAGAAACCCTGCCCATCAGTCTCGAAGAGGAAATGCGCAGCAGCTATCTCGATTACGCCATGAGCGTGATCGTGGGCCGGGCGCTCCCCGATGCACGCGACGGCCTCAAGCCGGTGCATCGGCGCGTGCTCTTCGCCATGCACGAGCTCAACAACGACTGGAACCGGCCGTACAAGAAATCGGCCCGTATCGTCGGCGACGTGATCGGTAAGTACCACCCGCACGGCGATCAATCGGTCTACGACACCATCGTGCGATTGGCGCAGGACTTCTCCATGCGCCACATGCTGGTCGACGGCCAGGGCAACTTCGGTTCCGTGGATGGAGACAACGCGGCCGCAATGCGTTATACGGAAATCCGGCTGGCCAAAATTGCGCATGAAATGCTGGCCGATATCGACAAGGAAACTGTCGACTTTCAGGACAATTACGACGGCTCCGAAAAAGAACCGAAGGTTTTGCCGAGCCAGCTGCCTAATTTGTTGGTCAATGGCTCCGGCGGTATTGCGGTCGGCATGGCCACCAATATCCCGCCGCACAACCTGAACGAAGTGGTGGACGCCTGCCTCCACCTGCTGCGCAACCCCGAGGCCAGCATCGACGAGCTGATGGAGATCGTGCCGGCACCCGACTTCCCCACCGCCGGCATCATCTACGGCATCAACGGCGTGAAGGACGGCTACCGCACCGGCCGCGGCAAGGTCGTGATGCGCGCCAAGTGCCACTTCGAGGACATCGACCGCGGCCAGCGCCAGGCGATCATCGTCGACGAGCTCCCCTACCAGGTCAACAAGAAGACGCTGCAGGAGCGCATGGCCGAGCTGGTGCACGAGAAGAAGATCGAAGGCATCAGCCACATCCAGGACGAGTCCGACAAGTCGGGCATGCGCCTGGTGATCGAGC